>Ga0102832_1000020_pt1 | contig 536824 bp, 409 predicted proteins | sample EBPBio282013_DNA_FD_88942 | JGI IMG/M metagenome (GOLD analysis project Ga0102832, IMG submission 88942) | Wastewater treatment Type I Accumulibacter community from EBPR Bioreactor in Madison, WI, USA - Reactor 2_5/28/2013_ DNA (Illumina Assembly) | ecosystem: Engineered > Bioreactor > EBPR >...
GAAAAAGAAGGACTTTTACAACAATAACAATAGTTTATTTTATTATTGTATCTGTCTAAACTATTGGGATCACTTTAGTTTTTTTGCGAAAAACTCTGAAAAGATAATCCAGAAATTATCAGAAGTAAGAATATGGTTTTGAATATTTTAGGGGTCATATTTCTGTTTTTTAGGAAAATTATTTTGAGATTTTATCTGAAATTCTGAACCAATCAAAATCGGCCATCCCACCGGTTTGTTTGGTTGCATAATTGAATAATCCGAATCTGTAACCCATAAAATGTGGAATAGTATAAGGCATTTTTAATGACTCACCTATTTTTTTCCAAACTTTTCCGTCGAGACTATAGAAAAAATGGGCGGTATCGATTCTGTTGTTGAAATCGCATTCTGCTTTAAAAAACACCGTTTTATTTTTCAATGGAATCCTTTCCAGCTCTACAGGTTTTCCGGAATTGGCACTGGTCATCAGGATGATGGCTTTTCCATTTTCGATTTTTACTCCGACCAAACCAAAATTTTTCTGTAATAAACATAAACCTGCATAGTCTCCCTCTTTCATTTTACTGATGTCGAGCTTGGTGGAGCCGCTACTTTGTGGCCCTATGGTTCTTTGTGTAAGCGTGTTTTTGGCAAAAACAAAAGCCGTATCAATTCTTCCTGTTTTTAATCTCAGAAATCCATTCCTTTCTGTCACTGACCAAAGTTTGTTATCAGGATTATGATTCCATTGCCAAACCAGAGGTAGTTTGGGCTCGCCTTTTTTACGGTTAAACTCATCAGAATGCACCAAACTGGGTATCAGACTTTTATTTGCTGGAAGGTTTAGGGTCATTGGCACTTTTCCATTTTCGCCAATAACCGGCCAGCCATCTTTCCATTCTACAGGTACTAGGTAAGGAATACGCCCCACACCTCCGTTGTCACGGAAAAGATAGGAAAACCAACGACCATCTGGGGTTTCAATCAGACCACCCTGTGCTACTCCCAGATCTTGCAGGCCCATTCTGCCTTCCCATGGGCCGGTGATTTTATCGGCTCTGTGAATTACCACTGTACGCATACCACCCCGGGGCCAAGTAATATTGAAAAGATAGTATTTGCCATTGATTTTGAATAATTGTGAGCCTTCGGCTTTTAGCATAATATTAGAGCCGGCAGGAGCACTTGCGTTTTCAATCAGAACTTTTTCTTCAACGTTGGGCATAATACCTGAAAGATCAGGTTTAAGTTCAAGTAAATTCAACTTTCCTACTCCGTAAATCAGATAGGTTTTACCATCTTCATCAAAAAACAGGGTATGGTCATGATAGGCAGGTGCAAAAGATTGTTCTTTCCAGGGACCTTTGATACTTTTTGAGGTGAAAATATGCGTTTTACCTGATGTAGCCGCAAAAGTACTCACTACAAACATTCCATTGTGGTAACGGATACAGCTTGCCCAGGAGCCTCGGCCGTAGGTACTTTGCCCGTTGTTGAGGTTCATGGCGTCATTGTTGACCAGCGTATCATAGCAATAGCTCTCCAATTTCCAGTTTACCAGGTCTTTTGAGCTCATTATGGGTAATCCCGGGCTTAAGTGCATGGTGGTGCTACTCATGTAGTAGGTATCATTAACCCTTACAATCGAGGCATCAGGCACATCGGCATAAATTATCGGATTAATGGCTTTGTTTTGCCCAAAACTTACTGTATTGTTCAGCAAATTGATGATTATCAACAATATAGAAATTTGCTTACCTGATTTGATAATACTTGACATTTGAATCCGATAATTTACAGCTTTCAAAAAATTCATTATTTTACTTTTTTAACCCCTTCTTTGGTTTGGATGATTTTCTGGATCGTACCATCTTCGTTGTAGTACATGTAGTCAACACATATTGATCTGCGGTAGCTTCCGCCTGTAGGCAATGTACCATTGTGATAAAAGAAGTAAGATTTTCCTTTATAATCAATGATTCCGGGATGAGTGGTAAAACTGTTGGGTACGTTTTCCTGAATTATACCTTTATATTCCCATGGTCCGGTTGGACTTTTTGACATACAATATTCTATCATCTCGGGTTTGGTACCGGCACTTGCATATACCAGGTAGTACCATCCGTTCCTTTTATATACCCATGGTCCCTCAATGTAATGTTTTGGAGTATCAACTGTAATAGGACCATCCAACTCAATCATATTGGGTTTAAGCTTAGCCCATTTCATACTGCCATTTCCCCAATATAAATAGGCCTGGCCGTCGTCGTCAATCAAAACAGTAGGGTCGATATCGTCCCAGGCATGTGGTTTGTCTTTGGTCATTTCGTTGGTAATCAGAGCTTTGCCAATAGCGTCTTTAAAAGGTCCAATCGGGCTGTCGGCTACCGCAACGCCAATGGCTGCACCACCTTGGCTTACCTCAGATTTTTTGTGGAAAGTAGAAACAAACCAGTAGAATTTTCCGTCGCGTTCAACACACTGTGCCGCATAGGCGTCGCCGGTAGCCCAGGAGAAGGTCAGGGTTGAAAGTTTCATACCGTGGTGTTTCCATTTTTTCATATCAGTTGTAGAATAAATATGCCAGTCGGGCATTTTGTAGTTGGGAGCAGTTACTGAAGCCGTATCATGTCCTGTATATACATAGAGCCTACCTTTGTGAACCAGTGGTGCCGGGTCCGCAGTAAATATGTTTGTGAATATCGGATTTTGGGCCTGTAATTTTGAAAATACAAGTAATCCGAGAAAGAGAATTGCGAGTGAAAGTTTATTTTTCATATGATTGAATAATTAATTTTTGAATTTAAATTTTAAAATACTTAAAGACATTGCAGGTGCTTGATAATCAAAAACTTTGGTGGTTTTGATGGTTGTGTTTGATGGCTTTACTTTTTCAGGATTTTCAAATGAATTTTCATCATTATCTTCACCTTTTAATATGGTTTGGTCTGCTTCCAAAACAAGGTTTTTAAACTTTGAAAGATTGACTTTCATGCTTTTAGGGTCATTACTGTAATTTACCAATTTCAGTATGATTTCACCTGATTTACTGTTTTTTACACAAGAAGCTGCCAAGGTGCTGTCTTTTGAGTCAAAAGAAACAATGTTTTCAAAATAGGTGTCGCCCATGTTGGTGGAAAAGAGTTTTTGCACATGATAATTTGGAGTAAGAAAATAGCCTGAATTATCAAAGAAAATCATATCGGTACGCCATTGGGTATGGTTTTTCTTGGCAAAAAGCGGAGCGTATGAGGCAAGACTCACTACATCACCATTGCGTTCCAGCCCTATCATAAAGGCCGCCTCAGCGATTGCATTTTTAACTTTATTGCCCCATGAGGCATATTCTCCCAGATAAACTTTTGATTTGGTGCGGTCATAGGAATCATAACGGTGAAGATTTTTCATTAACCATTCAGGTTGTACATAATAATGCTCATCCACAATGTGTACGTTTGTCTGATCAGCCACTTTCCAGCCTTTTTCAAAATCTTCACCACTATGAAACGGCCCTGCTGTGCCAATGAGTTTGATATAAGGATATTTAGTTACCACTGCATTGTGAATCATTTTAAATCTTTCTTCAAATTCAGGGGTGATTTTGTCTTCATTGCCTATCCCTACCAGTTCAAGATTAAAGGGTTCGGGATGTCCTGCGGCAGCCCTTAGAGCACCCCACTTTGAGGTTACCGGCCCGTTTGCCCATTCAATCAAATCGAGTACTTCCTGTACATATTCACCCATTTCGGCCATGGGAACAGCACATTGCCCGGTTCCACCGATTCTCCAGGTTCCGCCTGAGTTCTGGCAACTTACGGCTGCCGGCAAAACAGGAAGCGGTTTGGCTCCAATATCTTCACAAAACTGGAAGTATTCAAAATAACCCAAACCGGCTGTTTGGTGGTAACCCCAAATGTTTTTTTGAGCAATCCGGGTTTCAACTGGTCCAACGGTATTTTTCCAGCGATACATATTTCCAAGCCCTTCTCCATGAGCCAGACAACCTCCCGGAAAACGAATAAATGCCGGCTTCATGTCGGCCAAAGTTTGTGCCAGGTCGGGACGGAGTCCATTTTGACGGTTTTTGAAGGTTTTTTCTGGAAAAAGTGATACCATATCAAGAGCCAGTTTTCCGGTAGAGGTAGCCAAAACCACCAGTGAAGTGCTGTCATTTGAGGCAGAAGCTTTAAGCGTAGCCGTATATTTTTTCCAGTCTTTATTTTCAACAACTATTTGTTTTTCGGCTAATATTTCCCCTTTCTTATTTTGAAGAAAAATCGAAATTGAAATAGGTTTTTCAGTGATTAGTCTCGAAAACATGGAGAAATTATAGCTTTCACCCGCTTTAATTATAATATTGTCGAAACCTGTGTTTTTCAATCCAACTCCCGCAATTCCTTTATTCTCAGGAATTTTTAAAAACCTTTCTTCTGTGGAGGCTACACCAATATGCTCAATAGTCAATACTGCATAATGTGGGTTATTGGGATGGATGGGTTGGGTGGTTTCCACACTTAAATCTCCATAGCTAAAAACCGGTGTGTAATATTCCCATGAGGTAAAAGGATGCCAGCTGCGGTTATCATTGGGGCTATATTCGAATGAGCGGTTTTGGACTAGTTCGGCATATAAGCCACCATCTGCAGCATAGTTAATATCTTCGAAGAACAGACCGAAAAGGTTTGGGCTGATGCTTTTGGAAGCCGGCAAGTCCTTTTTTTGTGCCAAAATATTTAATTGGCTAATTATCAAAAATATAAAAACTGTTATTTTTTTCATTATTGATGTTTTTGGTATCGTATTTTATTTCAAATTATTCGATAAATCGAGTTTAGTAATTCCGTTTTTGTAGATTACCTGCCAGAATTCAGGATTTATTTCCTGATATGTCATGTCCTTATTGACCTGAACATTAGCCGGTTTGGTAGTATTTAATGCGATGCTTTTTACTCCAGGCAAGTTCAAAGCAAACTGAACACATGCATGTGCCGGACTGACTTCATATTGTTGACAGATATAAAAGAAAGCATCACGCCAATTAAACAATTCTTCATATTTTGGATTATTTTTTTCGGCAAGTTTATAGTCCATAAAATTTCCCCCAACTAAAAAACCAGAGTGAAAAACCGCCGAATTGATTACATGAATGCCTTTTTTGGAAAGGTTAGCTACAAAATCCAGCAATTCTACGGGATGATGGTAGATGGTAAGGCTGTTGGCAATCATCACCCAGTCAAGTTTTACGTCATTCGAAATCTTCTGAATCACCTTCCAGTTTTTAGCACCGATCCCTATCTTTTTGATTTTTCCGGCTGCTTTCAGGTCATTAAGTGCCCGATAAGCTTCCAGAATTTTTTGATAGTTTTCCTGATATTCTTCTTCATTTTTGGCGGCATCCAGGAACTCATCAGGGTCATGAACAGAAGCGAATTGTGAACTAAAATCACCCAAAAGCTCATTTCCCTGATCAAAGCATTCGATTATTCCATCGTAACTGATATTCTGAACTGCGTCATTTTGTAAATCTTTCCAAACCCCGGGCTCAAAGGTGGGTTCTGGTGTCAAAAGTGGTACTCTTTTCCAGGCTAATTTGTTGCTAATGAGTACCTTATTATGCTCAATACCCAATTTTTTCAATCCTTTACCCAGTGATTCCAAAGCCAGACCTGCACCATATTTTCCGGCGGAATCAAACATTACATTTCCATCAGATACATCCACGCTCTGTTTAATGATTTCGTCTTTAACCGAATCATCCAAAGCGGTGAATAGATTACCTAGACCGCTGGTTCCGAATATTAATTTTGGTATTTCTGAATTCATGTTTTTATTTTTTTCAAAAATAGATATTCTGTAATTTTTACATTTTAAGCTTAAGCTCCTTCCCTTTATATATGACTGATTTTAAGGTTTTTACTGAATTTTTATTTATAAAAATTACATTCATTTGGATACTTTCTAAATCTCCCTGAAATGCACCGGTTTTATTTCCTATTTTGAGATATTTTGATTTTTCATCCCAAATAAGAGGGATTTCACTATAGTTACCTTTTTCGTAATTGTAATTATCACCTTCATCATTGTATAGTTTGAAGGATGCATTTTTTCCGGTATAAATCCTTATTTCAAGCGTATCTTGTACAGCCTGAGTATGTTGAATCAAATTACCCATGGGGATGATGGAGCCTTCTTTGACAAATAAAGGAATCAAATCCAAAGGTGCAGGGGTACTTATAGTGTTTCCGCCAGAATATGATTGATTTGTCCAGAAATCAAACCAGTTTTGACCTTTTGGAAGGTAAACTTTCCAGTCTTTTACTCCCGGCTCAGTGATTGGTGCTACGAGGATGGACTTACCGAACATATACTGAAATGCCTGATCGATGGCCTGAGGGTCATTTTTAAAATCCATCAACAATGGCCTCATCATGGTGGAATTGTCATGGGTTATTTTCCATGCTTCAGAATAAATATATGGCATTAGTCTGTACCGGAGATTCAACATTTTTCTCATATTGGATTCCACCTTTTCACCATATTTCCAGGGTTCTGTTTCGGTTTGATAACCGTGGCTGCGAAAGACGGGATTGAAAGCCCCCCATTGAAACCATCTGATAAGGATCTCATGGTATTTTTCATCAGTATATTGGCCACGACCCGGACGGAAAAAACCACCAATATCAGTGGTCCAGAAGGGCATTCCGGTAAGATTATAATTTAGTCCAGCTACAACCTGTCTTTTGTATGTATCCCAACTCCAGCCAATATCGCCTGACCAGTTGATAGTAGCGAATCGCTGTTGCCCCGGAAAAGCCGAGCGAGTAAGAATCGTCACTCTTTTTTCGGAGTTAGCTTTTCTTTGACCTTCATAAACCGCTTTACTCACAAAAAAAGGATAAGTCAAACGGTAAAATTCTCCTTTACCCCAAAAAGTATTTTTTCCCGCCAAAGCATCATTTTCAGGCTCGGTGGCATCCATCCACCAGGAATCAACACCTTTCTGGAAAAGGTTTTTATCCAACACATTCCAATGAGTGACTTGACTTTCAGGATTGAACATATCAATCCAGGGACTTTCAGGGATGTAAAGGTTTTTGGAAATGTATTCCTGAGCTATTTCCGATTTTTTATCGATATTTTCCCAAACTGATAATGAAAAATGAGAATTAAGGTCGTGTAATTCTTTTATAAAATTTTCAGGTTCGGGATAGTGCGTTTCGTCAAATTTTGGCACGCCCCATCCATATTTTCCCCAATATTGCCAGTCCTGCACAATCACGTCCATTGGGAGATTACGGTTTCTGAATTCCTTTACCGTTTCAACCAAATGTTTACCGGAAGTATATCTTTCCCGGCATTGCCAAAATCCAAAAGCCCATTTGGGTAACATTGGAACCGTACCGGTCAGGTTTCTATATTCCGATATAATCTCGTCAGAATTTTCACCCGAAAAAACAAAATAATCCAGTGATTTTGCGTTGGGTGAACTGAAGACTGTTTCGTTGGAGACCTTTTGATAAGCTAGCGAAGGGACATTGCTCGATTTGCAATTTATTTTTACTGAGTGTTCACCGGCTTTAAGATAAATCAATTTTCCAACCGCCGGCGGTAACCATAGGTTTGATTGGTCGATTTGCACAATGTCATCAATCATCAGGAAATGGCGGCTTTCCATATTTCCCAAATCAAGGAAAAATGAATAGTATCCATCTTTTTCAATAGAAAATTTTCCCAGATATTCAGCTTGCTGTTGCCTCATTCTTTGGGTACCGGAGGTTGTGGTTACATCAGCTTCCTTTTTTTCTTTATCAGTAGAGTCTTTTTTGAATAATGGAATTGAGATATTTGCAGGATTGAAATAGGTAATTCCGTATTGATTCCAGAGCAAACCGTAACCTTTACTTGATATTAAAAAAGGGATAGCGATTTGAGAATTTACCTGTATTAGTTTTCTGGGAATGTTTTTAAGATTGAAAAAACCATCCTGAAATTGTCCCAAACCAAAAAGTCTTTCATCCTGTGGTGAGTCAAAAGTTTGTGTAATCTCCAAACACTTCTCTCCATTAAGACTGGCTTCTTTTATAAGCCTTCCTCCAATTTTTTCACTTAAAAATACTTCCCCGTTCTTTTTTGAAAATATTAACTGGCCTGATTTTTTTTCTAAAGTAATATTAATGGTCTCCGTTAATAGACTTAAACTTTTCTGATTTTCATTTACAGAGAATTTTGGAATTTTCGGTTTATCGATAATTACAAAATCATGGTTTTCTGAAATACCTTCTTTTTCAAATTTTACCCTTACCGAATGCTCTGTATATGGAGTAATACTTAGCATACCTTCCTTAAAAATAACTTTCAGGCCATCGCTCTGTTTAGAGTAGCTTATATACTCCTGATTATAAGCCAAAACAGGAATCAGGAGGAGCAAAATCAAATATTTAATTTTTGAATTCATCATTATTATTTTAAAGAATTGGGCTTAACATTATCACAAATCCACCTCTTCGAAGCATTTTTACATCAATTGATCCTGTTTTTTCGACACTTAAATAGCTGGTATTAAAATCTTTGTCATGTATTCCGTCAGTTATAATCGTTGCCTTATATTTTGTTCCTTCTTTCAGAAAATCAAGTTTTATGGTCTTGGTTTTTTCTTTTCTTTCAGAGGCATTGATTCCGCCAAGATACCATTGTTCGCCTTTTTTGCGAGCCATAGTTACACCCTGTCCTGGATAGCCATCAATCAAAAGAGTGCTATCCCACGATGCAGGTACATCTTTTAGAAATGTTTTTGCAGCTTCAGGTAATTCCCGATAGCCTTCCGGCCTGTCGGCCAAATGTTGCAGAGGTGATTCAAAAATTACGGAAAGTGCCAGCTCATGACCATAGGATGTGATGTGAGGATACTGCGAATTGGTAAAGGTAACCGGGGTATAATCCATCGCACCAACTACGTTTCTTGTAAATGGCAGAATGGTATTATGCTCAGGAGCGGTAGCCGTAAACTCCGGACCATTGTTGTACCATTCGGCTCCTCTCACGGCTTCGTAAGTGACCAGGTTGGGGTATGTGCGTGACCAGCCCCGGGGCACCAAACAACCATGAAAATACACCAGCATCTCAAATTGGGCGGCATCTTCCAGAATATCAAGATAATATTTAATCATATCTTGTTTTTCACTTTCAAAAAAATCGACTTTGACACCTGCTACACCCAGTTTTTTGAGTTTGGTAAATTCCTCAACACGGTTTTCGTGGGTTAGCATTCTGTCTTTTGGAGTAGAGGGTACCCATGTGTGATTACCACCCGAGTTGAACCACATCAATGGTTTAATGCCTTTGGAATGAATATATTTCAGGGCATCTTCCAGGTTTCCACCGTTAGACATGCTGTCCCATTCCCAATCCAAAAGCGTGTAAGGCCAGTTCATTTCTGCGGCAAGATCAGCAAAATCACAAACTATTTTGTAGTCTTTTGTGCCATGGTTGCTAGACCAGTAATTCCAGGAGACTTTTCCGGGTTTAATCCATTCTGAATTCTTAATTGTGGCGGGCGATGAAACATCTTCAGTCAAAGTACTTTCAACAATAGTGGCCAATGACCCGATATGAATTACCCTCCAGGGTGATTTCCAGGGTAAATTTATTTTTGGATTTGATTCACCCATTCCTCTTCCATCTTTAGGGTCGGGGAAGGTGAGTTTGTACTGATCAATATCGGCTACATTGCTGAGTTTTGTTCCGCAATAGGTTTCATTTAGATCAGCTTCATGCAATAAAAACCAACCAGATTTGTCTGGAGAATTAAAAAGAGCCGGATAACAATATTCTTGCTGGACGATTTTGTCATTATTTGTGACGGCATACAATCCTTCGTTGGCAGGGTTCCATTTTTCCATCCAACGCTTGGTTTCTTTGGGTATGTGATATGAAGTAAACTCATCTTTGATTATAAAACTACCTTGTTTTTCAGGGAATTCATATCTGAAAGTGAGTCCGTCATTGTAAGCTCTTAAAATGACATTGAGTTTTGACTTTGATGGGTTTTCAAACGAAACAACTACCTCATTGGCTACATTGCTTCTGTTTGATTTTTTTCCAAAAGGCATCGTATATTGTTCGTTGATAGTAATCGGCTTAACTGATTTTACAAAAGTTAGCTCTTTAAAAAAATCCTGATCATTTCTGGATAAACCCAATATGATTTTGGGAAGAATTTCACTTTTCGCACTGTCAGAATTGTAAAAAACTTTGAGAAACCATTCACCGGTTTGACTATTATCTCCGGAAAATAATTCGACCTTTATTTTTTGATTTGGCGATTCAAAACTTACTTTTTGGGAATAAGCAGAAATGCTGTAAACCAGAATTAAGGCTAATATTTTTAATTTAGATTTCATTTTTTCAGATCAGGAAAATTTATGATTACTTTCTTCCCTTCGTAGGAAACTGATTTTTCACTTTTCGAAACTATTTTTTGACCGGCCTCCTTTTTTTCAGTTATTAAAGTGATATCAAAAGTCCTCTTTTCAAGCATTCCGGGGAAACTCCCACTTCTGTCGTTTATGGTTAACGTTTGCTTTTTTTCATCCCAATTAAACTGAATAGTCGAGTAAACACCTTTTTCGTAATTGTAATTGTCGTTTTCATCTTCATAGAGTACAAAAGTGCCATTTGCACCTGCATAAACATTGATTTGAAGGGGATCCCATTTTTTTTCTGTAGCATATTGTACTTCAGGACCAAAAGGAATAATAGAACCGGCTTTGACGTATAGTGGAATGGTTTCAATTGGTGTTTCCTTTACAACATTTTTACCACCCGAAATTTTTTCTAATGTCCAGAAGTCATACCAGTCACTGCCTGCGGGGAGATAACTTTCTTTGGTCTTAACTTTTCCAAAATCCTCAACCATTACCGAATCTCCATTTTCTATTTTTTGGCTGACATACATGGCTTTGGTTACCGGACAAACCATAATGGATTTTCCAAACATAAACTGGTCATTGATATCAAGTGCATTTTTATCGGATGCAAAATCCATTACCAGAGCCCGCATCATACTAGATTGACCAGCTGTGACTTGCCATGAGGTAGAATAAATATAAGGCAACAGTTTATATCTCAGGTTAATGTATTTTTCAATTACATCGTAGTGTTTGTCTCCTTTTTTCCCAAACTGAAATATCTCTCTGGGGGCATCGGCACCGTGGGATCTCATCATAGGGCAAAATGTACCAAACTGTAACCATCTCAAATATAGTTCGCGATATTCCGGGTCATTAAGTTTTTTCCTGAAATTCCACAAAAAGAAACCACCTATGTCACTATTCCAATAGGGTATGCCGGTTAGAGAAAAATTTAAGCCCGCTGAAATCTGATTTCTGAGAGCAGTCCACGAAGAGTTTACATCGCCTGACCAGGTATTTGCACCATACCTTTGTTGGCCGGCAAATGCAGATCGGGTGAGGATAAAAACCCTTTTGGCGTCACTCACAGCCCGCTGGTGATCATATACGCCTCCAACCGTCATGAGTGGAAAGGCGTTTCTGACTTTTCGGAATGAACCCAGAAAAGTTTTGTTATTCATATCAGAAGGTTTGAAATTCAAATGGTCGGGTTCGGAAGAATCCATCCACCAACCATCCATTCCGAGTGAAAAGATGCCTTTGTTTAGATATTTCCAATAAATATTTCTTGCTTCCGGATTAAACGGATCATAGACTTTTACTCCTGATGGATAATCGGCATTTGGTGGCCATTTTTCGGAGCCAGATTGTGGCCAGGTTACAAAATTCATCAAGGCACCGATTTTATCCAATTCGGCATATTGGAGGGTTTTGGGGCCAAAGGAATTCCAGATTGATATGGTCATGTGAGCATTAAGGGCATGAACGTCATTGACCATTTTTTGTGGATTTTCAAATTCCGGATTGAGAAAATCCATCGCATTCCAGAGGTAGTTATTGCCCCAATATTGCCAGTCTTGAATGATACCATCGAGGGGAACACCCAATTCCCTATATTTTTTTACCACACCCACCATTTCACCCTGGCTTTTGTATCTTTCTTTGGACTGGAAGAAACCAAATGTCCACAAAGGAAACATTGGAGCCTGACCGGTAAGGTTTCTCATGGAAGCAATGACACCATCGGCATTTTCGCCATACATAAAATAGTAGTCAACCAAATCACCTACCTCTGATTTGAAAGTTGTCTTTTCGGAATTATCTGAAAAAGTAGTTGGTGAATAATTGTCCCAAAAAATTCCATAACCTTTGGCTGACTGGAAAAATGGAATATAATCATCAGTATTGCCCTGAACCATGTTTAAGGTCAGGTTTCTTTGTACCATTTTTCCTTGTTGCTGTTGCCCCAGTCCATAAATGGCTTCTTCTTTTTCCAAAGCAAAAGCTTGCTCAACACTCCAGGTGTTTTGGCCATTGTCAACAAAAGGGGTAAATACTGTACTCTTTTCTTTTTCATTGAGCAACTGAAGACCTTTCTCATTGAAGAAACTAATTTTCCCTGATACTGAATTGAGTTTTATCTTAATTTTTGCAGTGCCAATCGTAATTTCATTTGCTTTTTGAGTAGCTGAAAAATTCACTGAGACAGGTTTTGCAATTACCGAGAGGCTGTTTTTCTGAAAAGGAATCCCATCGGGGGATTTAATAATTCTTACCGTATTTTCTGAGAAAAACTGAATCTCGGTTTTTATGCCATTTATGGTTGTAATTATTCCGGTTTCCGTTTTCTGAAAACTTTGGGCTTTGACAACATTTCCCAGCAATAACAGCTGTATAATGAAAGTAAAAATATACTTTTTCATTTTCTTAAATTTTCATTAACTCTTGAATACCAAATGTTTGAATAAATTATCATTGAAATTCAAGAGCAATATTTTTTTAATTAACTTTAAAAACAATGGCTGTTTCATAAGGCATACTTTTAGGACAAGTGATATAAAGGCCATCTGCTTCTTGTTTCCACAGGAGTTTTCCTTTGTAACCTAAAAGTTTTACGCTTTTTATTTCTTCCTTCAAATTGCCCGTTCTTGAACCAAGCGATTTTATCAAAAGTCTGGTACCTGGTTGAGGAACATTCATACAAAAAGTATAAAGGGCATTGTCTTTACCAATTGTAAATCTGAAATCGGTTTCATTGAATTTGAATTCAGCGTGTTTTTTATTTAATGCACCTCCAGGTAACATTTTCAATTTGCCATTTATTAACTCTCCTTCGCCGGGAATTATCCAGGCTTTGCTTCCATAGACTGCATTGCCATTTCTTTTCATCCATACGCCTACTTTTTCCAGCATTTTCAGGCTACCTTCATCCAGTGAGCCGTCGGGTAAAAGAGAAACACAAAGAGCCGCGTTCCCATCACGAGCGATTGCTTCAATCACATATCTTATCATCATATCGGGACTGTAAGTGAAGCCAGGTGCATAGAACCAGTCACCCACCGGAGCCTCTGCGATCCATGGTTGATTGGTGTTGATTTTTTCAGGCACACCAAATTCTTCAGTATTAACTGTGCCATTGGTTTTATGACGGAATTTTACGATACTGAATGTATTGACCACACCTCTGCGTTGAAGGGTACGATTGTAATAATCGGCCATAACATGTTGCATTGCATCTGATTTTAGTCCCGTTCCTGTCCCATTTCCGGTAAATGGCCCCTGAACCGTACCATCGGTATAGATAAAATCGGGGTCATAATGCTCCACTACATCAATCATTCTCAAAGCCCAATTTGTTGCATACCATTTTGCATAATCAAGATGATTGGAGAAGATTCCTGCAGGTGGAGGCGACCAATCCGTATGAGCTTTTTCCTCCACGCCTTTATATTCACGCAGGTCAATACCGTATAACATTTTAGGGTCATAACCTTCCCACCATTTCCCTTTACCGTCGGCCAGGGTCAGGTTACCATCATAAGGGATACCTTTTTTTACACCTGTGGTATCACTTCCAAATGCTGTTTGCCACCACCACCAGGTATATTCATGATGAAAAGTTACCCCAAAACGCATCCCATCGGCTCTGCATGCTTTTCGCCATTCTCCGATAAGGTCTCTTTTGGGGCCAATGTTTACTGAATTCCAGGGCTGATATTTAGAATTCCACAAATCATAATTATCATGATGTACGCCTTGTATCATTAAATATCTGGCTCCTGCATTTTTGTAAATTTTCGTAAGTTTTTCAGGGTCAAGTTTGGTGGGATTCCAGTCTCTTAAAACTTCCTTATAGCCCACTTCTGAAGGGTGTCCGTATTTTTTCAAATGATTGGAATAGGCTTTTTTGCCTGATTTATACATGTTTCTTGCATACCAGTCTCCGCTTTCTCCGGCAGATTGTGGACCAAAGTGCACCCAGATCCCAAATTTTGCTTCCCTCAGCCAGGCCGGTTCACCTGGATAATTTTTTTCGATAGATTCCCAGGTAGGTTCGAAAGGACCAGGGCTTACAGGAATATCCAATTTCATTTCAGGGAAAGTTTTCCAGTCACCCATAGAAACTGAATTTATCGCCTGTTTTTCTGATTTAATTACTTCAGAGGGTACTATCTGAGCAGAAAGACTTAAACCTAATCCTGAAAACAGAATCAAAGAAATAGAAAGCGTAATATTTTTAATTCTCATTTTTATATTTGATTTAAATTTTTCAAATCCTATTCCTAACTTTTTATAAACTAACCAATCTAATTATTGAGAATCTTGGACTTGGTTTATCTTTTTTTGCCGTTATTTTTATTTGAAAATCATCTGAAAATTCTTTCAGGATTGTCATTTTTTTACCTTCGATGGTGAAGTCCTCAACAAGAGTTTCATTTATATAAATATCAAAATTCTTTGAATCCAATGGTTCGATGGCCTCCAAAATAAGCTTATTGCCTTTTCGATTCTTGTTTTTCAAATTATAAGAAAAATAGCCCCGGGCACTTCTCCAGAAAAGACCTTCTTCGTTTCCTGCAAAACTCTTTTCTCCCTTAAAATCGTGATCTACTTCGGGTTGTTGTTCTCCGCAATTAACTTTGTCGATTGTAATGGCCTCTAGTGCCAAATATTCTGCTTCCTCCTTTCTTCTGGTTTCTTTTAGGTTATTGTATTCTGAATCGCTAAAAACCTGAAAATACATTTGATACCGGCTGTCATGGATTTCAAAAAATGGCTGCAATTGCAGGGAATCGAGCTTATAATTGAGCTTAGAAATCAACTGTGGCCTCTCCAGGATTTTAGTTTTGTCTCCAACCAAAGCGAATGCGTCGTTGATAGGTATCAGCCTTCCTTTGGCTTCATGGCCCATGCGGCTGTCGTCAGCAAACAGGCCATCGAGGTCTTTACCGGAGGTTTTTGCTGCCAAAACTATTGGCCCATTCATAAAGGCTACCCAGTTTGAACCATCAGACAAGGTTTCAGTTCTGATTGAAGTATTGAATCTGATATTAACCCGGTCCCCATTTTTCCAGTTCCTTTTTATGACCAGGTAGTTCTGTTGATTGGTAAAATCTTTTTGCAATTTATCATTCACGAAAATTTCAAAACTTTCGGCCCAGGAAGGTTTTCTAATCCCCAATCCAAAGGTCTTAGCTTTCTTAAGTTTTATCTCGAGATTTGAGGAATTTTCATACGGAAAATTGGTGTTTTGTGCTATTAATAAGCCTTTTTCTTTCCAGTTTAACTCTGAAGCAATGAAAAAATTGATAAATAAATTGTCATTTTCATGGCTGTAGATGAGTTCTCCATATTTGGTGTGATTTTCTAGTCCTGAGCCCACACAACACCACATGCTGGTTTCGGGTTGAGAGTAAACTCTGTAATGGTTGGGTCTGATAGGTGTAAAATATACAAAACCTCCTTTCTCAGGATGTTGACTGGAAAGAATATGGTTATACATGGTTCTTTCGTAAAAATCAAGATAGGAAGGGTCAGAATAATCCAAAAACAAAGCCTTGCTCAGCCGTAGCATATTGAAAGAATTGCAAGTTTCTGGTCCCTGATTTGATTTGAGCATTGAGCTAAAATCATTTTTTGGGTTAAAATGCTCTCTTACGCTATTGCCACCAAATGCTACACTGCGTTCCTGACTTACATTTTTCCAGAAATACTTTGCAGCCTCTGACCAATCTGTATTTTCTGTCAGCTGAGCAATTTTTTCAAAACCAATCACTTTAGGAATCTGGGTGTTGGCATGTAAGCCGGTGAGCTTGTCTTCTTTTTTGATCAAAGGCTCCAGAATAGCCAAATGGCTGAACCTTTTGGCAGCCTCGAGGTATTTTGGGTCTTTTGTAATCTCATAAACATCCGCAAGAGTTTCGTTGATTCCGCCATGTTCGGTACGAAGTATTTGCTGAATCTGCTGGTCATTCAGCGGTTGAATAAGCTCAATAAGCCAGTCTGACAGTTTTATTAAAACAGTTTTGGCCTGAAGGTTTCCTGTTATAGTCCAGGTATCTCTTAAGCCTGCAAAGAGTTTATGAATATTATAAAATGGCACCCAGGTATTGTTGAGGCCAAAACCACTTCCATCAATATCACCTTTATGAATCCTGTCCCAGAAAACTTTTCCCTGGGGTATTCCGCCCACATAACCGTTACCATTTTTTTCCTGGCAGGCTACCAATTCAGCTACCATATAATCCAGCCTTTTTTTGAGGTCCTTATTCCCGGTAGAGGCATACATCATTGCCAGGGCAGAAAGATAATGTCCTGCTATGTGGCCATCAAGACCGATACTCTCCCAGTTGCCATACCGGGGCGATTTTTCGGGTAAACCTGCATCAATGCGATAAGGAGCCAAAAGACGGTCAGGATCTAATGCCAGGATATATTTTAAATCTATATCCCGGGCATTCTGAAACGGGGAGGGTTTCAGTTTGACCTGATTTAATTCAAAAGCCTGCATTTGACCTGCTACAGGCTTGCATAGCAATGCTACAAAAAGAGCGGTTAATCCGGTGATAATATTTTTTCTCATTTCAAAACAGGATCATTACCGCTGTATTTCAAAAACTTAAAGGTTGCCGTATTGTCTGATTTTTCACCTGTAGAAGTGGCATACATGCCATAAGTACAACCAATAAAGCTATTGGCAACCTTGGTGCTCAGGAATTTACCATCAACTTTGTCTTTCAAAAGATTCCATTTTTTACCATCAGTCGAATACCAAAAACTATACAATGCCCCTTCAGAATTAATTCTAAAGTTTATTTTAGAAGCAGGAATGGTCAAAGCCACCTCAGTTACCAATTCAGTAGTTTTATCTTTGCTTTTAAATAGCTGTACTACATCTTTTCCTTCAGCATTTTTGGCTTTTGCTATAAAATAATAATGACGCTCATCCTGGAATATAGCCAGACCTGCTTTTTCGTTGGCATTTTTGGGAGAAAAACTCACCTGTGTTTCGGCAGTGCTGTTGAGGTGCTGCTGACGTTTACCAATAAATGACGGATTTGTCAATTCTGAAATGGTTTCCGGCTTAAGATTGAGTGTAAGACCATTGGCTGAGGTTTTAAATGAGCTGCTATCAACAGTTCTCAAAAACAACATCGAAAGATCAAGTCCTTTTTCAAACGTCATTGTGTATGAAAAATTGCCGCTTTGAGGTATTGCCCCTTTTTGCTTAACCTCTTTGATATTGGTTTTGTATTTATAAGCAATCACTTTTTCTCCATGCTCTATCATTGGCCAATCATTAACCCAGGTGAGTGGGGCAATAAACATTTCACGGCCGGTATTGTAAAAATCGCCTTCATACGGACGTACAGCCAGGAAAATCGAATACCAGTTGCCGTCTGGACCCTCGATGAACTGGGCATGACCGGCTGAGGTGATTGGGTTAGGGCGATCCTCCGGCAATCCTCTTTGAGTCAAAACAGGGTTTCCTTCAAAAGGAACATAGGGTCCCCAGATATCTTTGCTACGCAATGCCACCTGTGAGTGATTGACCGAGGTGCCACCTTCTGCTGCATAAAGTATGTACCAATCGTTGCGTTTCATGATATGCGGGCCTTCAATCCAGACCGGTTTTTTGGATAAATCAACCCCACCATTAACCAACTGGTGTTCTTCACCCACCACTTTCAGGTTTTTGTAATCAAATTCATACATTCTGATGGTCCTGTGGCCGGAGTACAATGGTTTTCTATCAGGGGCATCGCTGTTGTATACTATATAAGCTTTGTCGGTAGCTTCATCAAAATATATTGAAGGGTCAATCCCTTTTACTTCAGGAATTTTAACAGGATTGCTGTAGGGTCCTCCCGGATTTTTCGAAGTAACCACAAAATTACCCTCATGGTCAATATCTGTACAGGTCACGTAGTAAGTGCCTTTATAATAGGCGATTGCCGGAGCAAAGAGTCCGCGGGTCATCCTTTCGCCCATGAATTCCATTTGAGAGGGGCGATTAATTACATAACCAATCTGTTTCCAGTTTTTAAGATCACGGCTGTGCATGATAGGTAAGCCGGGGAAATAGGAGAATGTAGAATGAACAGAATAATAATCAGCCCCAACTTTTACAATACTTGGATCAGGATAAAAACCTGTCAAAATGGGGTTGGTCAAAGTTACTTGTGCCAGTGTTATTTTTGCCAATAACACAAAAACAATAAGGCTGAAAAATTTCGAGATGCTTTTTAACATTTTTTTATTTGTTTAAATCATTGATTTTAAGGTAAATAGTTTGTCCTTTTTGGGTTGAAATGTCATAAATTTCTGTTTCTTTCAATAAAGGAGCTTTTATAGTTGATTTTTCAGAAATAATCGGGATGGCGGTTTCATCTAGCTCAAAAAAAGGATTGCTGTTTTTTCCTGTTGCCATTTTTAATTTGATACCATTGGATTGTACCATTTCGTTTGGCGTGCGAAGTCTGAGATTGCCTCCCAGATATGATTTCACAACCAATTTTACTAGTTTGTGGTCTTTCCATTGCATTTCTACGATTTCGAAACCTCCAATCGTTTTTAAGCCGGAAATATTTCCTGTAGGCCAAACGTCAGGCAGGGCAGGGAGCAAATGAACGGCACCATCGGCACTTTGCATGAGCATTTCGGTTATACCTGAAGTACAGCCAAAGTTTCCATCAATCTGAAAGGGTGGGTGAGCATCAAAAAGATTATTGTAAGTGCCCCCTGCACCCCGTTCATTGCCGATTGGAGTTAATTGATTTTGAATGAGCTTATAGGCGTGGTTTCCGTCCTGAAGCCTGGCCCACCAGTTCACTTTCCAGCCCATGCTCCAGCCTGTGGAAACATCTCCCCGATAAATTAGAGAATTTTTCGAAGCCTCAAACAGCTCTGGAGTACGGTAAGCCGAGATTTGGTTGGAGGGATAAAGTCCGTATAAATGCGAAATGTGGCGATGATCATCCTTAGGATTATCTATGTCATCGAGCCATTCCTGCAACTGATTGTGCTGCCCTATGTGCATAGGAGGTAATTTGTTTCTCAATTTTTTCAAAGAATCAACCCATTCCGGATCTTTTTTCAAAATCATGGCGGCATTAATGGCTTTACTGAAAACATCAAAAACTATCTGATTGTCCATCGTGACTCCGGCATCCAGCGATGAACCATCGTGTGCTGCCGGAGCATTTTCGGGCGAGTTTCCGGGATTTACCACCAGCCAGTTGTTTTTGTTGGGATGTGGAATCAGGAAATCGGCATAAAAAAGAGCTGCCCCTTTTAGTATTGGGTAAGAATCTGACAAAAATTTCTTGTCACCCGTATAAAGATAATGTTCCCAAATGTGCTGACTCACCCAGCCACCACCCGCTGTCCACATTCCCCAAAAGGCTCCATCGATTGCCCCGGTTGCCCGCCATATATCTGTATTATGATGAGCCATCCAGCCTCTTGCACCGTACATGCTTTTTGCAGTTTCTTTTCCGGTTTCCGAAAGTTCCTGAACCATTTTCAGAAAAGGCTCGTGCAATTCAGAAAGATTGGTTTTTTCTGCCGGCCAGTAATTCATTTCGGCGTTGATATTGATGGTATATTTACTATCCCAGGGTGGATTAATCCGGTGATTCCATATTCCTTGAAGATTGGCGGGTTGACCACCGGGCTGAGAAGATGAAATCAAAAGATATCTTCCATATTGGTAATACAATGCCACCATTTGAGGGTCGTTAGTATTTCTGAAATTTTTCAACCGCTCGTCAGTGGGGAGTTTGGAAGCAGGGCTGTCACCCAAATCTATTTTTACCCTGTCAAAATATTTCTTATAAGCCGAAATGTGAGAATTCCTAAGCGTGGTATAGGGTTTCGGGAATGCCTTATTCATAATGTTCCCGGCACGCTTTTCTTCATCGCCACTTAAGTCCTGATAATTGTTGAAATTGGTGGCTATTGCTATAAAAATTGTAGCAGAACTGGCATCTTTTATTACCAGGGAGGTATCTGTTGCCAAGATACTTCCGCCCTCTGATTTGATTTTTGAAATTCCTTTATATTCAACCATGCCTTTTACGGTTTCATGGTCGCTGGTGGTTCCGATAATGTTAAGTTCATTGGAGTTGGAAGTAAAAACCTCATATTTTTTTTGAGGAGTGCTGTAGTTTGCTGTAAAAGAGAGTTTTCCGGGTTTGTCGGAAGAAATTTTCACAACAATTACGCGGTCTGACAATGAAGCAAATGCCTCTCTGGTATATTTTATGCCATTTACAGAATAGGTGGTTTTAGATATAGCTTTTTCTAAATCAAGTTCGCGGTAATAATCTTTATAATTTTCATGACCAGGGAAAGTGAGATTGAGGCTTCCTACCGGTTCAAATTTTTGCCCATGAGATTTTTTCGTAATAATAAAATCATTGGCTAATTTCTCTGCTTCTTTATGATTACCCTCAAAAATCAGGTTTCTGATTCTGGAAAGGTTTTCAAGGGACTGTGGGTTATCATTCCTGTTTGGGCTTCCGCTCCAAACACTGTGTTCGTTGAGTTGAATAATTTCTTTTTCTACATTACCATAAATCATCGCTCCCTGAAATCCGTTTCCGATAGGTAAGGCATTTTCCCAAACTTTTCCGGCAGGTTGCTTATACCAAAGTTTAAGGTTTTGGGCAAAAGTATTTTTTGCTAAAGGTATTAATCCTGAGATAATTAGGATTACTAGTAATGTTTTTTTTAGTTTCATATTTAAGGTAAAATCTGATACTTTAATCAGGAATCTCTATAACAGCCTTTATCACCCCATTTTCCGGATTCAGGCAATAATCAAATTTTTCACTGACCTCTTCAAAGCTCATTCTGAAATTGATAAAAGAATTGGGGTCAATCTTATTTTTTGCAAGACAATCTAAAACATGGTCAAAATCCTCCCGGGTTGCATTGCGGCTACTCATGAGGGTGCCTTCACGTTTATGAAATTCGGGATGGCTAAACGAAATCTCTCCTTTTTGAAGGCCAATCAGGACAAATCTTCCCCCATGAGCCATATATTGGAAGGCATTATTAATAGCTTTTTGATTACCAGTGGCATCAATAACCACCGTAGGCATTTCACCGTTTGTAATTTCGGAAAGCTTTTCGTTCACATTGTCGGTGAGAGCATTAATAATATGAGGAACTTTTAAATTATTTCTGCAAAAGTCAAGTCTACTATCATTTACATCCAATGCAATCACATTTGCTCCTGCTATTCTGGCAAATTCCATGGTTCCCAATCCAATTGGACCCGCACCTATCACCAACACATACTCACCTTGGGTAACCCCGGCTCTTCTGATGCCATGAGCACCAATAGCCAATGGCTCTACCAGAGCCTGGGCATCAAAATCCAATTTTTCCGCAGATATGAGGGCTGATTTTGGAACAGAAATATACTCTGCCATTCCACCGTCTATGTGCACACCGAAAACCTGCATTTTTGCACAACAGTTAGTCTTTCCTGTTCTGCATGCTATGCATTCGCCACAATGAAAATAGGGGATAATCGAAACCTTTTGCCCAATTTTAAAATCAGACACGCCATCAATTTCGGTTAAAATTCCGGATAGTTCGTGTCCCAGTATCCTTGGATAAGAAAAATAAGGTTGCGTACCTTCATAAGCATGCAGGTCGGTGCCACATATTCCGATTCGTTTTATTTTTAGAATTGCCCCCTCAGGTTGAAGAACAGGTTTCGAAACTTCTTCCAAAACAAACTCTCCCGGTTTTTTACAGATCCAGGTTTTCATTTTTTATATATGACTCTTCCTTTTAATAGGAAAATTAGTGACTGAATAAATGTGTCAAATATACACAAATGTAAATATAAAAATTTACATTATTTACAAGAAAAGTATAAAAAAAATCCTGAATTCTGATAAAATGAGGGAATTATTCGATTACTTCCCTTTCTGCGTCGATAAAATAAAATACTAATTAATCACCAGCTTTTATTAGAGAATAAATAATTGGCTGATTACAAATTGATTATGAAATTGGTATTTTTGGAGGATAAAATATTGATTTTAAAGAAATTTTCGTGTCGAATCTCTTATCATGAGTTCACCTTCTATTATGGTGCTCATTTCTTTAGGGTTCTCTTTGTTTTTAATTTTATCAAGTAAAATTGAAACGGAGACTTCTCCCAATTTTACCGGATTTGGGTTATATGCTGTGAGTGTTGGTTCTACATTTCCTGAAATCGCATCATCACCGAAAGCAGCCACACCAAGCTCTTCCGGAATTTTGATATTTCTTTTTTTGGCTAATTTTATGGAATCAATAGCATCTTTAAAAAATATACAAAATATGGCGTCGGGGGGTTCAGGTAGGCTCATTAAGGTATTGAAGGCATTAATCAGTCCGGCAGAGGTAAAGTCGGAATAAACCATAAGGTCGGTTTGTGGTTCAATACCTTTTTCTTGGAAAGCATCCAAATAGCCCTGGGTTCTTTTTTGAGTAATTGATAAAGATTTTGGCCCGGCAATGATGGCGATTCTTTTGTACTTGCAGGCGAAAAGATGTTGAACAACCTCCTTACTACCTTCAATATCATTATTTACTACTTTTGGTATTTCATGTTGATTGACAATCCTGTCAATATTTATAATCGGAACCTTCTTATTGATTACTTTTTGTATGTGATCAAAATCGAAAACTGTTTTTGAATGACTAATCAATATACCATCAACTCTGTAACTCAATAATTTTTCAATATGTAAATATTCCAATTCGGCCGACTCATTGGAATGGCATACAATTATACTATATGCGGTATGATTGATAATGTTATGGATACCTGCCAGCATTTTGGCAAAATAGGGATGTTCAATGTCAGGTACTACCACTCCAATGATATGGCTATAGCCTTTGTGTAAGCTTTGGGCTATCAGATTGGGTTTATAGTCCAGATCTATCGCTGCCTGGTTTACCAATTTTTTAGTATTAGGATTGATATCAAATTTGTCATTTAAAGCTCTCGACACTGTGGAAACGGATATTCCCAGGTGCCTGGCTATATCTACAATGGTTGTAAGTCCTTTATTTTTAGGTAAATCTGGGTTATTTTGATCCAAAACAAAGCTAAAATCACAGGATTTGCAATAATATCTCTGTTTTCCCCTCACTATACCCGACCTGATTACCCCATCTACTTTTCCACATTTTAGACATTTTTGCATACCTACTTTTGTATTTTTCCAAGTTTAAATTGTAAGACCAGAGAGATTTTTGTTCCTAAAAGTACATAAAATTATTGAAGTGATAATAAAAATAGTTATAAAAATTCTGCTTGAAATTCTATTAAATATCATAATCTAAAACGTTTCCGATAGTTCTTGTTTTGATTATTGTGTAAAATTGACACTAATAATTTGAAAATACAAAAATGCCCGTATAGCTTCGGGAATTAAGAATTCAAGTGTATAAATGACAATTATAATCATTTCGAAATTTGAATTAATAATTATTGTATTATTTTAATAAATTTAATCAATTCTAAAATGAAAAAAAGTTACTCCAAAAAAATCAAATCGATGCAATGGGTAAGAGTATTGGCCTTGATACTCTTGTTTCCATTGACACTTTTGGCTCAGACGGGTCACATTAGTGGTGTCGTACTCGATGGCTCCAACAACGAGGGCCTACCCAGTGTAACAATCAGAGTGAAAGGTACACAAAAAGGTACTACAACTGATGTGAATGGTAATTTCAAAATTGAAGCCGGCAAAACTGACGTGCTGGTATTCAGTTATATTGGTTACAAATCACAGGAAGTTGTGGTAGGCAATCAGGCCGCTTTGAAAGTGGTATTGGAAGCTGACCAGGCTCAACTTAACGAAATAGTAGTAGTAGGATATGGTGTTCAGAAGAAAAGAGACGTAACAGGTGCTGTAGCTTCAATCAGTGAATCAAGTCTGAAAGAAGTTCCGGCTCCCAACATCCTGAATACACTGAAAGGTCGGACTGCCGGGGTTTCTATTGTGAGTAATGGTGCTACTCCTGGGTCTCAGGGTGCGATTCGTATCCGTGGTAACCGTACTTTAACCACAGGTGATGGTAACGGACTCGATGGTCCTTTGGTAGTTGTTGACGGTATTCCGTTTGGTGGACTAAATGATATCAACCCTGACGATATTGCTAATATCGAAATCCTTAAAGATGCCTCGGCTACAGCAATCTATGGTTCAAGAGGTGCTGGTGGTGTGATTTTGGTTACTACTAAAAGAGGTAAAGTAGGTAAACCCGTTTTATCTTATGACGGATACCATGGTATCACCAATGCCATGGGTAAATACAATGTAATGAATGCTCAGGAATATGCTAAGTTTAAAGAGTGGTCGGCATTTTACAACAGCCGTACAGCCGGAACTACCGCATATCCTTTGACAGCTGAAGAGCAAGCGAACCTTGCTGCAGGTGTAGATACTGACTGGCAGGATCTGATTTTCAAACAAGGATTTAATACCAACCACCAACTAGGTTTACAAGGTGGTGTTGAGAATACACAATATTCTATGGGTTTGGGTTATTTTAATGAAACCGGTATAATTCCTGGTCAAAATTTTGACCGCATGACGCTTAGAACCACTTTGGATCAAAAAATTGGAAGCAGAGTAAAAATTGGTCTTAATACTATCAATACTTTAACCCGTACCAATAGCCCTGCCGGTGGTGGTGTTCCTGGTGGTTTGGTGGGTTTAACTCCACTTGCCAAGCCATATAATGAAGATGGTTCAGTGAATTTGACTCCAAAAATTGGTACTATTGATGCAGCATTTATCAGTCCGTTGACTTTGATATCAAGAAGTGCAGACATTCTTGCCAACGACAGAGCACTCCGGACTTTTAATAGTATGTATGCTGAAGTGAATATTTTGGATGGATTGAAATATCGCTTTAATGCCGGTTTGAACTACAGCCAGTCCTCTTATAATGGATATGGCCCTGTTAATACCTACGTAAACAATGCTACAGTTCAGAGTTCTTCAAATGCAGATGTAAGGAACACTGAATACTGGGATGTTAACTTACAACATCTATTATATTATGATAAAACCTTTGCCAAAATTCACAGAATAGGTTTGACAGGTTTGTTTGAATTGACAAAGAATCATAGTAAAGGTAGTGGATTCAACGTGAAAGGGGTGCCTGCCGATTATATTAAGAACTCCAATTTCTTATTAGCATCCGGTCAACCAACTGCCTCACCTGATTGGGCTAACTTCTTCTCAGAAACCGGTCTTTTATCTTATATGGCCAGAGCAAATTACGTATTGAAAGACAAATATATGCTTACGGCTACTTTCCGTCGTGATGGTTCTTCTACGCTTTCTCCTGGTAATCAATACTTCAACTACCCTGCAATCGGTTTGGGATGGAATATTATTGATGAAAGCTTCATGAAAAACCTTACAGTACTTTCAAACTTGAAATTGAGAGGTGGATGGGGTATATCAGGTAATAGAAACGTAGGTGCTTATTCCACTCTTGGAGCACTTTCTGCAGGATATTATAACTTCGGTACTACTACAGCCGGACAAGTTTTGGCTTACACAGTTACAAGTTTACCTGCTACAGATCTTGGATGGCAGTCAACTTCTCAAACTGACATTGGTTTGGAATTTGGTTTATTTAACCAACGCATCACAGGTAGTTTGGATTATTATCACCAAAAAACCAAAGACATTTTGCTATCGGTTAACTTGCCTCAAAGTAATGGTGCCGGTTCTACTTTGAAAAACCTTGGTAAAACAGAAGGTAAAGGATTTGAGTCATCTTTGACTTTCGAGATCTTCAGAAAACCAAAAGGATTTAACTGGAGTACTGATGTTACCTATTTCTTAAACAGAGAGAAAATTACCCAATTGACCACTCCTGAAGAAAAGGATAACAAAGGCAATGGCTGGTTTGTAGGACAACCACTTACTGTAATTTATGATTACAACAAAATAGGTATCTGGCAATTGGCAGACCAGGAAAACGGAACTTTGGCTAAACAAACCTCACCAGTTCAATTACCGGGACAAATTAGAGTGGAAGATGTAAATGGCGACAATAAAATTGATGCCAACGACAGGAAAATCATAGGTAATTTCCAGCCTAAGTGGGAAGGTGGTATTACCAACAGGTTATCATTCAAAGGATTTGATTTATCGACAGTTACTTATGCCCGTATAGGTATGAAAGTGGTTGTTCCTTATCTTTCAGGTACTTCAGGTGGTGGATCAGGATTTAGTTTCTTTAACCAGGGTCGTTCAAACCAAATGTTGGTTGATTACTGGACAAAAGACAATCCTACCAATGAGTTTCCTCGTCCGGATGCCGATGCCGGTGTAAAAGACTTTTCTTCAACACTTGCTTACAGAGACGGTTCATTTATCAAAATGAGAAGTATCAATATTGGCTATACATTTACTTCAGAATTACTCAAAAAAGTAAGTGCAAGCTCAGCCAGATTATATCTTAACCTCACCAATCCATTTATTATCTATTCTCCGTTGGTTAAACAAAATCTTGTTATTGACCCTGAAGGAAATGGCTATGGTAACGTAGTTGGTGACGGTGTTCCTGGTCGTCAGATTAGTGTAAACCTGAACAACCCGCCTGTTCGTCAATTTACATTAGGTTTAAATCTTAAATTTTAATTTTGAAGAAAGAAGACAATGAAAAAGATAAAAATAACACTTATTGCATGTTCTTTATTTTTAAGCCTTGGTTGCGAAAAAATATTGGAAGAACATCCTCAATCACAAGTTGTTCCTTCGTTTTTCAATAGCTCTGCCGGAGTATTGGGAGGAATCGCAGGGGTGTATAATGACATCCGTGGTCAATGGGGTACTGAAGGCTTTACTGTTGAGATGGAAGCCGGGACCGACGAATTTATTCAGGGTGCCAGTAGTGGCGGTGGTCCTGTTCATACTTACAATGGACTAAATGGTACCAATTTCGGATCTGCATGGGCTGTAGCTTTTACAGATATCAATACTTTGAATGGTGTTTTGAAATACGGTAAAAATATTGACGTACCGGAGGCAACTAAAAAACAATATCTTGCTCAGGCTAAATTCCTTCGTGGATTCTGGTATTTCTATTTGGTTCAAACTTTCGGTGATGTTCCTTTACATACAGAGTTTATCGAAGTAGCTTCACAGGCAGCCTCAAGACAACCAGTAGCAGATGTTTACAAGCTTATAATTCAGGATTTCACAGAAGCTGCTGCTGACCTTCCTGCAAAACCAACTGCTCCGTTTTTAGGTAAAGCTGCAACTAAACCCGTTGCTCAGTTCTTCCTTGCCAAAGCACTTTTGACAAGAGGATGGCTTAATAATAATCAGGCTGATTATGCCGAAGCTGCAAAAATCTGCAGTGATATCATAGACAAAAAAGCTGATTATGGTCTTGATCTTTGGGCTGATTTCGGTGATGCATTTGTACCTGCCAATGATTATGGTAAAGAAAATATGTTTGTTAGTGACCACATGCTTGATCCTAAATATGGCTACTATACCGTGGGTGGTGGAGCCAGTGGTGGTGCTGCACAAAACCTTGTGCCTTGGTTTACAAACTGGAACTACCCTAATAACAGTGGTTTAAACTCATATTTAAATGCAAGTGGTACTTTGGTAAATAATGGTACCTCGGCAATGGTTCGTGATTCCTATTATGGCCGTCCGTATCAACGTATTCGCCCTAACAGTGTAAAATGGACAACAGGTGAAAATACCGGCAAAAGTTATTTCCTTGATCAGGCATTTGTGAAAAGAGATATTGACTCAAGGTATGCCAATACTTTCTATTCTGTATATATCTCTAATACTACTGTAACAAACTCAGCTACTGCTGCCAATAACAAAAGAGGTATTGGATATACGATGCAGGTAGGTGTTGATACTGCTGTTTGGTTACCTGATTATGAAGTGCCTGGTGCTCCTCAGTTTATTGGTACAAGACCATTTAAAGGTATCGTGGCCCCTCCAAGCATGTGGAAAGGTGACTTGTTCCCAGCCATCAAAAAAGCAATGGATCCTAGTCGTGGAAGCAATTTTAATGATCCTTCTACTCGTCCGGTTGTTTTGACACGTTTTGCCGAAGTTTATCTGATTGGTGCTGAGGCTTATCTTCAGGCTGGCGACAAAGCTAAAGCTGCTGATCTTCTTAATGTATTGCGTCAAAGAGCGGCATATCGCAAAACCAACAGTGCAGCACAGAATACAGCAGCGGCAGAAGCAATGAAAATCACAGCTTCTGACGTTAATATTGACTTTATTCTGGATGAAAGAAGCCGTGAATTGTTTGGCGAGTTTGTGAGATGGCATGATTTGGTTCGTACAAAATCATTGGTAAGAAGACTTAAAGCATGGAACCCTGAGTCAGGAAAATATGTACAGGATTTCCACGCATTGAGACCAATTCCACAAAGCCAGATAGACAGGACAGTAGAAGGACCTAAATTCCCTCAAAACCCTGGTTATTAATAGAATTTCATAGTAGAATTTTTATCATAGGTTAAATAGAGAATAAGGGGAGAATTTTTCTCCCTTTATTTTTTTAAAAATCTCACTTCATATTATTTAAAATGAAAGCCTTAAACTTTTTTTCATTATTATTTATTATTTCCTTTTTTTCATGTAAAAAAGATAATAAGGAAGTAAATAATCCAGCTCCTGCTACCAAACCATTCATAGTTAAAATATTACCCGAAACCACCTACCAAACCATTGCGGGTTTTGGTGGTGCCAACCGCATGTGGGGCACCATGTCACTGAAACCTGCTGAAGCATTGAAAGCTTTCGGAACTGAGGATAACCAGCTGGGCTTAAGTATTTTCAGAGTCAGGATTTCTTCTAACAAAGCCGAATGGAACAATATCATTGAAGCAGTAAAAGAAGCCAATCAAAAAGGTGTAACCGTATTGGCAAGCCCATGGTCACCACCAGCTAATCTTAAAGACAATAAGAGCGACGTAGCAGGGCATTTGTTGCCTGAAAACTATAAAGCATTTAAAGATTATATCAATGAGTTTATAAAGTTTATGGCCCAAAACGGAGCCAAAATCGATGTGGTATCTATTCAGAATGAGCCCGACGTAAAAGTTATCTACGAATCTTGCGACTGGACCGCCGACGAAATGATCGCTTTTTTGAACGCACCCGGCAAAATTGAAGGTGCAAAAGTGGCAGCACCTGAATCCTTCAATTTTAATCCCGCTTTCACCAATGCTTTGCTTAATAATCAGGAAGTTGCCTCCAAATTTGATATTGTAGCAGGCCATATTTATGGAAGTGGATTAGGAGAATTCCCACTGGCGGTAAATCAGAAAAAGGAAGTCTGGATGACAGAGTACCTCATGAACCTCAACACTGGAAATGCCGGTGCTGCAAAATGGAATACCTATTCAGAAACCGTTAAATGGGCAGAAAGTTTAAAAATGCTGGAATCGGTTCATGATGCCATGAAGAATAATTGGAATGCTTATGTGTGGTGGTATTTGCAGCGATATTATTCATTTATTGGTGATGGCGAGGAAAATACCGTTTTTGGAGAAGTGTTAAAACGGGGATATGCATTTTCACATTTTTCAAGATTTATCAGACCCGGATTCGTCAGAATTGGTGCAGAAACTACTGAATACAACACCTTGAGGATTTCATCTTACAAAAAAGACAATCAGATTATCATAGTCGTTATTAATTCGGGTGATATAGCTTATAAAAGATTTCAAATAAACGGATTAAATATTAAGGAGGCATTTGCTTATACTACAGATGAAAAAACTTCCATGAAAAAAACTAACCTGTCCGTTACAGAAGGTCTGGCTGAAATGGATATTACTTCAAGAAGTGTAACCACCTTTGTTTTAAAAATTTGATAGTTATTTTTATAATATTCTGAAAATGAAAAAATTAATTTTAGCAATATTCTTATTGTTTTCCTTTCAGGCTTTTGCTGTAAAGTCTGAAACGTATGTAGTTTTTCAAAATAGCGGAAAGGATTTTCCATTAGTTTCCCCGGGATTTACTTCAAAAATTTTGGTTTCATCTACTGACCACAAAGGAGTTATCCGTGCGGCCGGAGATCTGGTTTTAGATATTGAAAGAGTTTCAGGTCAAAAAACAGTACTTCTGCAGAAATTTTCTAAGGAGAAACACCTCATTTTAGTAGGAACGATTGGGAAAAGCACTTGGATTGATAAGCTTGTAAAGAATAAAAAACTGGATGTTTCGGCTATTAAAGGCAAATGGGAAACTTTTCAAACGCAGATTATTCAAAAACCTTATCCTGGAGTTGAAGAAGCATTGGTTATTGTGGGTTCTGACAAGCGAGGTACTATTTATGGTATATACGATCTCTCCGAACAAATTGGGGTATCTCCATGGCATTTCTGGGCCGATGTACCCACTCAGAAACATGCTGAAATTTATGTTAAACCAGGAAAATATACCGATGGTGAACCCAAAGTAAAATACCGGGGAATTTTTCTAAACGACGAAGCTCCATGTCTTTCGGGTTGGACAAATGAAAAAAATGGGGGATTTAACCAAAAACTTTATACGTCGATTTTTGAGTTAATTCTCAGACTGAAAGGGAATTACCTATGGCCTGCTATGTGGGGCAACGCTTTCCATGTCGATGATCCTATGAACCCCGTTTTGGCCGATGAATATGGAGTGGTAATTGGTACTTCCCATCATGAACCCCTCATGCGTGCACATGACGAGTGGAGGAGATACGGAAAAGACAAAGGCAAATGGGATTACACCAAAAATGATTCAACCTTAAGGGAGTTTTGGAGAGAAAGTGTAAAGGAGCGTTATAAATACGATAATATTTTCACAGTGGGAATGCGTGGGGATGGCGATGAACCTATGTCAAGAGAAACAGCCACCGGTTTATTGGAAAAAATAGTTACTGACCAAAGAAAAATCATTGAAGAGGTTTCCGGAAAACCTGCATCGGATAAACCCCAGCTTTGGGCCTTGTATAAAGAAGTACAAGACTATTATGACAAAGGCATGAGGGTGCCCGATGATATCACCCTGCTCCTTTGTGATGACAACTGGGGAAATATCAGAAAACTACCGGGATTGACCGAAAAACCCAGAAAAGGGGGATACGGTATTTATTATCATTTTGATTATGTGGGTGGTCCAAGGAATTATAAATGGGTCAATACCAATCCATTGCCAAAGATTTGGGAACAAATGCACCTCGCTTACGAGTACAATGCACGCGAGATCTGGATTGTGAATGTCGGCGACCTGAAACCCATGGAATTCCCGATTTCATTCTTCCTTGACTATGCCTGGAATCCGGAGAACTGGCCGCTTGAAAAACTTTCTAAATATTCCAAAATATGGGCGAAACAAACTTTCGGAGAGGAGAATCATAAGGAAATTGCTGATTATCTGGAAAAATATGCCAGGTATAATGCACGGGTAAAACCAGAACTACTCAATGCAAAAACCTATAATCTTCAAAATGGCGAATGGGAAAGGGTAGTGAAAGAATATACCTCTTTGGCTGAAAATGCTCAAAAAACCAACGAAAAAATACCTTCTGAGTATAAAGATGCTTATTATCAGTTGGTTTTATATCCGGTTTTGGCTTGTAGTAATCTTTATGAAATGTACTATGCTCATGCCAAAAATCTTGCTGCCTCAAAAGATTCATGTTCGGAAGCCAACATTTGGGCTGATAAAGTGGAGTATTTTTACAAAAAGGATCAGGAATTGAGTGATTATTTCAATCAAAAACTTGCAGGTGGTAAATGGAATCATTTTGCCGATCAAACCCACATTGGCTATACTTACTGGCAGCAACCCCGTCAGAATTCTATGCCTAAAGTGGTCAGAATTGAGGGTGGAAAAACCAAAGAGGAATCCTTGCCTCAAATGCTGGAAAGTTACGCCAGAGGTCCGCAAGATTTTAAAGGATTTTTAGAAATGGATGGATTGGTTTCTATGGAAGCAACACATTTTTCGAGAAAAATAAATTCTGAAAAAGTAGAATGGGAAATCATTCCGGATATTGGCCGTACCGGTGACGGAATCACCATTTTTCCGGTTAATATTGCTTCAATTTCATTAATAGAAAACAGTCCGAGGCTCGAATATGACATGTTTTGGAGAAATGAAGGAGAAGCAAACCTCACTTTGATGGTCTCGCCTACACTCGAATTTAACGGAAATCAAGGTCTCAAACTGGCGGTTTCTATCGACAATGAAAAGCCCGAAATCATTGACATGCACGCCGACCGAAGTTTGAAAGAGTGGGAAAGAACGGTTTCGAGAAATGCTAAATATCTGAATACCAAAATTAAGATTTCGGGTATAGGAAAACATACTCTAAAAGTATGGGGGATAGATCCGGCAATAGTTTTGCAAAAAATCGTAATTAATATAAATGACTTACCTTCAATGCATTTGGGGCCAGAGGAGAGCGTGATTCAACATTAAAGGATAAAAATATTGAGGTAAAAAATCATAATTTGAAATAATAAATGTTAAATTGACGCTTATTTTCAGAAATATTAATTTTTCTGTATTTTATTCAACAAAAATCACTTAAAAATGAAAAAGAACATATTTAAAAAAAGTTTGCTTGGTATAATGCTACCGGCTTTCTTTTTGGCTCAGATTTCATGTGCTCAGAAAAGTGTAAAAACTTTGAAAACAGCATATAAAAAAGACTTTGTGATGGGTGTGGCCATAGGCACTGAGCATATTCTTGAAAAGGATGCTAAAGCCAATGAAATCATAAAATCAGAATTCAATGGAATCACCGCCGAAAACATAATGAAAGCCGAGGTGATCCACCCTCAATGGGACAAATACAATTTTGACCTGTCCGATAAGTTCATTGAATTGGGTCAAAAAAACAAAATGTATATTACTGGTCATACGTTGGTATGGCACTCACAGCTGCCTCCTTTCATCAGACGAAACAACAATAAAGACTCTGTTCAGACTTTCATGAGAAATCATATTGCGACGGTTGCCGGCAGATACGCTGGAAAAATTGACAGCTGGGATGTTGTAAACGAGGCTCTTGAAGAAGATGGTACACTCAGGAAATCTGTTTATCTCAAAACTTTGGGTGAAGGTTACATTCAAGAAGCTTTTGAACTTGCCGCCAAAGCCGACCCTAAAGCTGCCTTGTATTATAATGATTACAACATAGAGCAGCCTGCCAAAAGAAAAGGGGCCATCGAAATCGTAAAAAAATTGAAAGCTGCCGGAGTGAAGATTGACGGTGTGGGGATTCAGGGTCACTGGAGTATCAATACTTTGAATCTGCAGGAAATCGAAGATGCCATCGTTGACTTTTCAAAATTAGGCGTAAAAGTTGCCTTTACTGAGCTAGATCTTACTGTTTTACCCAACCCATGGGATATGAAAGGAGCGGATGTTAACCAGAGTTATAAAAATTCACCACAAATGAATCCCTATACCGCGGGTATGCCTGATTCTGTGGGAGTGGTTTTAGCTCAAAAATATGAAGACTTGTTTAAACTATTTTTAAAGCATAAAGATAGTATCAGCCGTATTACTTTTTGGGGTGTAAATGACGGTCATTCCTGGCTTAATGGCTTCCCGATTCGCGGTCGTGTAAATTATCCTTTGCTTTTTGATAGGAATTATGAAAAGAAAAAGGCTTATTTTTCAGTTTTAAATCTAAAAAAATAAACCTTAATCTATAAAATCATGAGTCAAGAATCACAAAAACTCTCAGTACTTGAAAAAATTGGGTATAGTCTCGGTGACCTGGCTGCCAATTTGGTATTCCAGACCCTGGTAACTTATCTGGCCTATTTTTATACTGATATCTACGGCCTTAAAACCGAAGATGCTACACTGGTAACACTTTTCGTAGGGCTTTTTGCAGCATTTGTATTTAACCCTGTAATGGGAGCCATAGCCGACCGTACCAGTACCCGTTGGGGTAAATTCCGTCCCTGGATACTCTGGACGGCCATCCCACTTGGGGTTACAGCTCTTTTGGCTTTCAGTACTCCCGACTTTTCTTATTCCGGGAAAATTACCTATGCGGTGATTACTTATAGTTTATTGCTTTTATTATATGCGGCCAATAACCTTCCATATTCGGCATTGAGTGGCGTGATTACCAGTGACATGGGTGAGCGAAACAGCATGTCGGCCTACCGGTTTATAGCGGTTATGTTCTCGCAGTTTTTCGTGCAGGTTTTTATGTATAACCTCATTCTGAAAGCAGGAAACGGCGACAAGGCAATCGGTATTGAGAAAGTAATGACGGTGTTGGCCATTGTGGGTACCATCATGCTTCTGATTACTTTTTTGACTACTAAAGAAAGGGTAGTACCCAAAGCCGAGCAAAAATCTTCTTTGGGGGAAGACTTGAAGGATCTTTCAAAAAATATCCCCTGGATTATCATGCTTACAGTTACTACATTGATATTCATTACACTTGCCATGAAAGGTGGGTCTTATGTTTATTATTTCGAAAATTATGTAGATAAGGCACAAATCGCCGCCATTTTGGATCCTATTAAACCCTACTTGCCAACCTTTGAGAATGATACATCTTTGGGTCTTGGAGTGTTTAATGGGGGTGGTATTTTGATTGGTTTGATTGGAATCTGGTGGTCAAAAACACTGGCTGATAAATATGGCAAAAAAGTGGTCTTTATGAGCTCTTTGTTTGTATCAACCCTTTTCATTATTGCTTTTTATTTCTTTCCGCCTCAATCTGTTGGCACCATGTTTTTAATGCAGATGCTCCATATGTTCTTTTATGGTATAGGCACCCCTATCTTATGGACAATGATTGCCGATGTGGCCGATTATTCGGAGTGGAAAAACAATCGTAGGGCTACCGCAATTATTTTTGCAGCTATGATGATTGGTCTAAAAGGTGGGCTAAGTATTGGAAGTGCACTTTTAACCAAAATCCTTAATATATTTAATTACCAACCCGGAAGTACAACAGGTCAAACTGCCGATACGGTAAATGGGATCAAGATGCTGGTAAGTATTTTTCCTGCTATTCCGTTTTTAATTGCGGTGGGTCTTTTGTTTTTTTATGAAATAAATAAAGACATGGAAGGCAAGATTCAGTCAGAATTAGAAAAAAGAAGAAATTAAAACCCATTTCTCGACTTCGCTCGAAATGACGCGAACAATTTCGGATTGAAATGAACTTGACAATATCACATCGGACGAAGTTGAGAAAAAAGTCATTGCGGCGAAGTCGAAAATATGTCAGTTCGAGCAAGTCGAGAACAGTCGAGTCTAGTATAAAATTTTAAAAAAATGCCGGAAGATAGCATAGAACACATTGATTTTAAAGAATTAAATGAGAAAGCCATTTCTCAGCCATTGGTAACGCATATTTATACCGCCGACCCATCGGCCCATGTTTTTGATGGGAAAATTTACATTTACCCCTCTCATGACGTGGACGCTGGCGAAGCCTTTGATGACCTCGGGAGTCATTTTGCTATGGAAGACTACCATGTGATTTCGATGGACAGCATTGATAGCCCGGCCAAAGATCATGGTGTTGGTCTACATGTAGATCAGGTGCAATGGGCAGAAAAACAAATGTGGGCACCGGATGCCAACGCAAAGGACGGTAAATATTATCTTTTCTTTCCTGCCAAAGACCATGATGGAATATTTAGAATAGGTGTTGCCATTAGTGATTCTCCTACCGGACCTTTCAAGCCTCAGGATGAAGCTATAAAAGATAGCTTTTCTATAGACCCGGCCGTTTTCAAAGATGATGACGGCTCGTATTATATGTATTTTGGAGGCATCTGGGGTGGACAGCTACAGCGTTGGCGTGAGGGAGTCTTCAATGCTTCATCGCCGGAAAGCCCGTTTGCACATTTACCTGCTGAAAACGAGCCCGCATTATGCCCGAAAGTTGCCAAACTTACAGACGACCTGCTGGAATTTGCCCATACTGCCAAAGATTTAGTGATTTTGGATGAAAACGGCAAACCATTGCTTCAGGGTGATATTGACCGCAGATTTTTTGAGGCTTCGTGGATGCACAAATACAATGGAAAATACTATTTCTCCTACTCAACAGGTGACTCCCATTATATCTGCTACGCCATTGGTGACAACCCTTACGGGCCATTTACATACGCCGGCAGGATACTCGAACCAGTGGTGGGCTGGACTTCCCATCATTCTATTTGTGAGTTTGAGGGCAAGTGGTATTTATTCTATCATGATTCCAGTCTTTCAGAAGGTGTTACGCACCTAAGAAGCGTAAAAGTTGCCGAAATTACTTACGATGCCGGTGGCAAGATTGTGACTTTGGAGCCGTATAGCAAGTAAATCTTCTAAATTTTTTGATGTCGGCAAACGGTATTGTTTGCTGATGTCAAACAAACATGATTTTTTAGATATAAAATACTTTGGTTCAGTGAATTAATTGTGTTTTTTGATTAAGATAATTCTTGTACTTTGGAGAAAGACAAAATTTAAACCCCTTTAGGGGTGATATATTTATAGAAAATATTTAAAACCAAAGATAAAAACCCCTTTAGGGGTGATATTTAATATTCATTTTATTCAACCAAAAAAATGAAAAATAAAATAATCTATTTTCTCCTTTTTTTCTCAATAAGCAGCATTGCCCAAATCCGGGTTCCAAGCTTAATATCTGACAATATGGTATTGCAGCGGGACAAACCCGTAAAAGTGTGGGGTTGGGCATCGCCAAAAGAGAAGATTTCGCTTACGCTCAACAAAAAGACACTTAAAACCACTGCCAGCCTTGATGGGAAATGGGAAATTGTACTTCCGGCACAATCGGCGGCTACCGGTCAGGAGATAGTTTTGAAAGGAAAAAATGAAATCAGAATCAAAAATGTAGCCTTTGGGGATGTATATTTTTGCTCTGGGCAGAGCAATATGGTGCACCAGATGGAGCTGCATCATGTGCTGTATTCCAAAGATATAGCCGAAGCCAACAATCCCGATATCCGGCATTTCTGGATTCCAACTATGACTAGTTTGAGCGGCCCGAAAGATGACATTCCTAACGCCTCATGGAAAGTAACCAATCCTGAAAATGTGCGTCAGTTTTCAGCTGTAGCTTATTTTTTTGCAAAAAAGATTTATGATAAATACAAGATTCCTGTAGGTCTCATCAACGCCAGCGTAGGAGGAACACCTATAGAAGCCTGGACAAGCGAAGACGGCCTTAAGGATTTTGAGAGTGTATATGCCACTATCCAAAAAAACAAAGATACGGCGTTTGTAAACAGATTTTCGAGGTTTCCCAGACCACAAATCAAATCTGAAGACAAAGGCCTGGCAGAATCGCCGAAATGGTTTGAATTGAATTATCAACCCAAAGGCTGGCGACCGATTACAGTACCCGGCTATTGGGAAGATCAGGGCATCAAAGACCTCAACGGAGTGGTTTGGTACCGCAAAGAAGTGGAAGTGCCTGCATCATTTATTGGCAAGCCAGCAAAGGTTTTTCTGGGAAGAATAGTGGATGCTGACCTGCTGTATATCAATGGGAAGCAGGTAGGACAAACAACCTATATGTACCCGCAACGCAGGTATCCATTGCCCGATGGCTTATTGAAAGCAGGTAAAAATATTTTTGTGGTTAAAGTGACCAATAATGGCGGAAAAGGGGGCTTTTTGCCAGACAAACCTTATTCCCTTATTGCCGGAAACGATACTTTGGACCTGAAAGGAACCTGGCAATATAAAGTGGGCGAGGCATTTGCTCCGATGGGTGGTTTCTTCCCGGGTTTTTCGGCTCAGAATCAACCAGCTGCACTTTACAATGCCATGGCTGCCCCTGTGACACCCTACAGCATCAAGGGATTTTTGTGGTATCAGGGCGAAAGCAATGCCGGAAGACCGCAGATTTATGCTGATTTACAAAAAGCACAGATTGTGGACTGGAGAAAACAATGGAATCAGGGTGAATTGCCCTTCCTTTATGTGCAACTGCCCAACTTCATGGATGCTAATTATCTTCCTTCTGAAAGTCAATGGGCAGAGCTGAGAGAGGCTCAACTCAAAGCCTCTGAAGTTCCCAATACTGTAATGGCGGTTGGTATTGACCTCGGTGAATGGAACGACATACATCCTGACAATAAGAAAGATGTAGGTGAAAGATTGGCTTTAGCAGCACAAAAACTGATTTATGGAGAAAACATCCTTGCTTCCGGCCCGGTTTTGAAATATTCAGAAATTTCCGGAGATAAAATTATCCTTAGTTTTGAAAATACCGGAAGTGGATTAATAAGCAAAGATCAGGAACCATTACGTGAGTTTGCCATCGCAGGTGCCAATAAAAAGTTTATTTGGGCAAAAGCTGAAATAGTTGGAGATAAAGTAGAAGTTTCTAACCCAAAAATCAAAAAGCCGCTTTATGTCAGATATGCCTGGGCCGATAATCCAGATGTGAATTTTTACAACAAAGAAGGCTTACCAGCTTCACCTTTCCGAACCGATGGGCAGGATTTGGATGAGAAAAAGCCGTGGAAAGGTAAAAAATGTGCCGTGGTACTCACTTACGACGATGCCCTCAATGTACATCTTGACAACGTGATTCCGGCTTTGGATTCAATGGGACTGAAAGGCACTTTTTATATGACTGTTTCGTCGGAAGCCTCGCAAAAAAGAATCAATGACTGGCGAAGAGTCTCAGGAAATGGCCATGAATTAGGTAATCATACAGTTTACCACCCTTGTGATGCTACCGGACCGGGAATGTCATGGGTAAAACCAGAATATGATTTGAGTAAATACACCATGAGTCAGATTCAGGCCGAAATCAAGATGTGCAACGCGTATTTGAAAGCTATCGATGGAAAAGATAAAAGAACTTTTGCTTTTACATGCGGTCATAAGAAAGTATCCGAAGGGGAATTTATACAGACCATGAGTAAAGAATTCATTGCTGCACGGTCGGTGAGACATGAAATGCATTCATTTCAGGATCAAAAACTAATGGACATAGATTGTTACAGTATGGTTGATCAATCTGGTGAACAGATGATTGAGCTCGTAAAACAAGCCGAAAAAGAAGGTAAATTACTGGTGTTTTTGTTTCATGGAGTAGGGGGAGAGCATAATCTAAATGTAAGCAAAGAAGCTCATAGTCAGTTGATTCATTATTTACAGGAAAATCAAAAAGATATCTATGTGGATACTATGTTTAATGTCGCAGAAAATATAAATGCCTTGAGGAAATAAAATCTTCGAACCAGGCTGAATCTTCTGGTCATTGACAGAATTCTTTCTTAATTTTTCAACCAAAATAAAATGAAAAAACTCACTTCATTAATAGCATTGATATTTGTTTGTCAGATTTCCAATGCCCAGTTTGGTCTTACACCGGCACAGCGGGATAGTATTAACAGACTGACTGAAGCCGATTATAATCAGATGCTCAGCCAGTTGGGAATCGATAAAGGTCAGATAAGAAGAGGTCCGTCGGGAAATCCGAAAGACCTTAATGCTGCCAACAGTGACGAAAGCAAAGTGAATCAATATGTTTTGTCTGACCCATTAGTTTTAAAAAATGGCAAAAAAGTAAGTTCTGTTAAGGTTTGGAATGAGCAAAGACGTCCTGAAATCGTCAAAGACTTTGAAAATGAAGTGTATGGAAAATTACCTGAAAACATCCCTGGAGTAAATTGGCAGGTGGTATATATTCGCGATACTTTGATTGGCAATTTCCCTATTAAAGAAAAACTATTAAAAGGGATTGTAGATAATTCTGCTTATCCTAAAATAAATGTAGTGATAAATCTGTTGGTAGCTACGCCCTTAGATGCGAAAAGGGTAGTTCCTGTGGTAATGGAATTCGGTTTTATTAAAAATCCGTTTTCCTCCGGTCCCATAAAACCCATGGGATTAGGAGGTGCCGGAGAACCTACCTGGCAGGAACAGTTAATATCAAGAGGTTACGGATATGCAATTCTTGAACCTTCAAGCATTCAGGCTGATAATGGTGCAGGTCTAAACAGTGGAATTATAGGTCTTACGAATAAAGGACAATACAGAAAACCCGAAGAATGGGGTAGTTTGAGGGCCTGGGCTTGGGGGGCGAGCCGGGCTTTGGATTATTTTGAAAATGACAAAGATATTGATGTCACAAAAGTTGCCATCGAGGGTTTGTCAAGATATGGAAAAGCTGCTTTGGTAACAATGGCTTTTGAGCCAAGAATCTCATTGGGTTTCATTGGTTCAAGTGGAGCAGGAGGTGCTAAAATATTGAGACGGAATTTTGGAGAACAAGTAGAGAATCTAGCTTCATCTTTTGAATATCATTGGTTTTGTGGCAATTTTATCAAATATACCAGCCAGAAATCAGTGGCTGATTTGCCGGTTGATGCCCATGAATTAGTGGCTATTTGTGCTCCAAGACCGGTTTTTATCAGTTCCGGATCGCCGCAGGTAGAAGGCAATTGGGTAGATGCAAAGGGGATGTTCCTGGGAGGCGTACATGCAGGTCCCGTTTATAAACTATTTGGGAAAAAAGATTTGGGAGCAACTTCATTTCCTAAAATGGGGACAGCTTTGGTCTCGGGGGAACTGGCTTTCAGGCAGCACGCGGGCGGGCACAGTACCGGTCCCAACTGGAGTACCTGGATTGCCTGGGCAGGGAAATATTGGGATTAATCTATAATTGTATCGTCTGGATTCTTCGATTAGAAGCACCAAAGCAACCCAGCCCCTCTTTTACATTGGTGAAAACAGGGTAAGGCTCGGCAAAAGGATTGTTTTCCGTATTTTCATGTTTGATGATAGACAAATGGTATTTCCGGTAATTTTCCTCAATACTGAGTACTTCCAAAATTATTTTTGGTCTTTTTTCTGATAATTTGGTGTTATATTCGATTCCATTAAAATTTACCTGATGTTCTGGGATTTGCGGGAAAATAATTCCTGCTGGGGATTCCAACACAAACCCATCACGGTTAACATCATCTATATATGCATCAGTATCTGAGAACCTTCCATTCCAATTTGCCGCAGATCTACCTGTTTTAGGTTCATAAACCACGCCTGATTCGCCATTTTCCAAAGGCCTTAAATATTCATATTCCAGGTAAGCCCTTACACGGTAAAAATCTGTCTGGTTTTGAATATCAGAAAATCTGAATTGAACCCTGAATCCTTTCTGGTTTATTCCAAAACCACTTTGGTACACACTGTCAATGGAATAGGAAGCTATTAAAGGCCTTCTTAAGGGTACCACACATTTGGCTTCAGCCACCCTGCCTTTTGATTTTACCTGCAAATTGTATGTCGTGCCTCCTCTAATAGGGAAACTGCGGGTTGAGATTTTATATATCTGGAATATTTTATCAAATTCGAGTTTCGCATTTATAGTACCATTTGAAATCATTACGTCCGCGTCAGGAATGACGTTGCTTTCATCACTTACCAGCGTGTCGCCATCGTCAATTACATAACCGGCATTGGATCTTTTATAATCTGTAAATAAAGGACTTGACTCCGTTACTTTTACCATAACTTCCGAATCCTGTGGAGAAATAAATGAGGCTATCACGATCTGAGCTCTTGTGTCTAACAACTGGTCGCCGGGAATATCTTCCAAAATCGTTTCGCATGAAATCAGAAAGCCAGATAAAAATAACAGGAGGTATATAAGGGGATCTTTTGTGCTTTTCATGATCTTAAAATTTAAAACTATAAGAAACCGAAGGTATAACCGGGAAAAGTGAATATCGTTTCATGACTAATTGCCCTTCAGCCTGATCCTGGTTTTGATCGTTAATTGTAATGTTATTTTCGGTACTGTTTCCAGTTATATAGAAAAATGGATTTCGGCGATTGTATGCATTGTAAACCCCTATTTCCCAGGTTCTTTCATGTCTTTTTTTCTTTTTATGAAATTGCACGGCTACATCCATTCTATGGTAGTTTTCGGCCCTGAAGGCATTTCGGGCACTGTATTCATTGACTCTGTTTGATCCAAAATACGGAAATCCAGGCAATTGATTTTCAGCATTTCTGGGCATCCTTTCCGAGAATACGGTATATTCGGAAACAGGCACTGTCAGTGCATTTCCTGTGCCATATACCCAGGTAGCCGAAAAGGTTATTTTTTTTGATAATTCATAAATTCCAACAATAGAGATGTCATGTCTGCGGTCGTATTTTGGGAAAAATTTATTTCCAAAGTTCAGCTCATCAAACTGCCACTCGGTTTTAGACCAGGTATAGCCCGTCCAGCCCGAAAACTTTCCGATTTTTTTCTGGATTAAAATTTCAAAACCGTATGACCAGCCCTGCCCTGATGTGACCTGCGATTGCCAATCAAACTCAGCTTGATTTTCAGGATTATCAATCACCAAAAAACTGGCTCCTTCTTTATAGCTGATGATATTCTTCATTTTTTTGTAATAACCTTCCAAAGTGAGGGTGAGGCCTTGTTTGTCAAGGTCTTTGGCTATCCCAGCAGCATACTGGATAGATTGCTGAGGAGGTATTTGGTCAGTTGTAGGCACCCATAAATCTGTTGGCAAGCCGATACTCGAATTAGAAAGCAAGTGCACAAATTGGTTCATAAGAGCATAAGAACCCTTCACTGAAGTGGAGGAATTTATGGTATAAGAGGCAGAAATCCTGGGCTCAAGTCTTGTATAGGTTTTTCCTTTTCCTGAGTATAAAGAAAGTCTTAGCCCGCCGTTAATTTTAATTTTTTTTCCAATATTGGCAATATCTTCCACATAAAAACCGGTTTCATTTACGTCTATTTCTTCGATTTTGTTGGAGTATAAATTTATGTTTTCGTCGCTCAAGACTGTTGCACTGGGCGTGAAACGGTGAAAAATACTTTGCAATCCAAATTTTATCTGATTTTGAGGATTCATAAAATAATCCAGATCATATTTTACCGTCCAGTCCCTAATACCGGAGCTATAATCTAGTTTATATACTTTTTCGCTAGCAGTTTCAATATTTTGGGTAGTGTTTTTTGATAAAATACCAAAGTCATATTTGCTGAAAATCAATGAAGTATTGGCAAATAATTTTTGATTAAAAAGATGGTTCCATCGGAAAGTTGCCGTTTGGTTGCCCCATTTGATACCGTTTTCAAGGTCGGTGGTAGGGTCTGAAATATTGGCTGCAAAATCATCATTTCCAAAATAGCTACTCAGATACAGTTTGTCTTTTCGGCCTAACTCATGATTTATTTTGGCGTTTAAATCATAGAAAAAATATCCTCCGGTGACCTGATTGCTCAATCCTTTTTGCCGGGCTTTGATAAACGGTTGGCTGATTACGTCAATATAGGTTCTCCTGCCCGATACCAGAAAACTGCTTTTGTTTTTTTTGATGGGGCCTTCCAGTGTTAGTCTCGACGAAATCAAGCCGATACCCCCTTCGCCTGTAAATTTTTCCTTATTGCCATCCTTCATATTGAGATCTATCACCGATGAAAGCCTGCCACCATAGCGTGCCGGAAACCCTCCTTTAGTAAGTTCCACACTTTTCAGGGCGTCACCATTGAAAGTTGAAAAAAAGCCAAAAAGGTGGTTGGCGTTATATACTATGGCATCGTCAAGAATAATCAGGTTTTGGTCAGGTCCGCCACCACGCACATAGAGGCCACTTTGGCCTTCTGAGCCTTTTTGTACTCCGGGCATCAGTTGTAAAACTTTCAGTACGTCTTTCTCTCCGAGTAAAGTAGGAATCTTTTTGATTTGACTTACAGGAAGGTCTATTTTGCTCATTTGCGGGGTTTCACTTACCCTATTCTCTTGTTTTTGAGCTGAAACTACCAGTTCTTCCAGTACATTGTTGGACTCCAGCTCAAGGTCTATTTCCCGATTTTTATCAAGAAAGATTTTTCGATTGATAGTCTGGTATCCCACCATCGAGTAAATGAGTGAAATCTCCTGATTTGCTGGTAAAGAAATCGAATAAAAACCATAAGTATTTGAAACTGCAAATTTGCTGGAATTCTCGAGTCGTACGGTTACGCCTATTAATGCTTCGCGGCTGCCTTTTTCTTTTACATAACCACTGATGGTGTGGGTGTTTTGAGACCAGATTTTCCCGGAAAACAGAAGATTCAAGAAAAAGGTAATCAGTATTATTCTCATAGAGGAATTTCTTGCAAACACATGTTCATAAATAGGATTACGTTAAAAACATGGAAATGGTTAATGATTTCGGAAGATAAGTTCCGATATTTTTTTAAATGATTCAGATAATTACTTTTTCTTCGATAAATCTATCAAAGTGATATTTCTGAAATCAATTTCCTGACCTTCAGATTGTAAGGCAATGAAACCTTCTTTGAGTGGCTTGCCTTCCTGCCAAAGTTTTGAATCATAATTGTTGGCAACCCCACCACCCATTGTGGGCTTGGAGTATTCCAAAACCACCTGACCTTCAATAATATGCTGTATCAGCGAGTCTCCATATACAACCAATTCTGCTTTTATCCATTCGCCTGCTTTATAGGTTTTAGAGCTGGAATTGATGCAATGTCTTGGGTCTTTTTTACCTTCAAAAACCACATCAGTGCCCGGCGAACACATATTTCCGGTGGGTCTTGGCTCACCCGGCTTTTCTTCTGCCAAAAGCTGCATTTCTACCGAAATCGGCCAATCTTGTTCTTTCAGGATAGTTTTGGGATCTTGCGAATGAAACATGACGCCGGAATTCAATCGGGTGTAAATCGGAGCATCTTCCCGCCATATCCCGGTAAAACGGTATTCAAATTTTAGTCTGTAATGTGAATACGGATTTTTGTAAAAAAGATGGCCAAACCGGTCATTGAATTTGTCATAGCCATCATATCTGATTTTTATGATTCCATCCTCAACCCTGAACGTGTTGGCATAATTATCTCCAGTTTCATGGTGATAAATCTTGGGAGTCCAACCTTCCAGGTTTTTACCATTGAAAAGTTTTTTTTCTTTGATTTTTTGTGAAAATGTAGAAATTGAAAAAAATATTATTCCAAAAGAAAGAAGAACAGCTTTCATAAAGTTTGAATTTTTTAGGGTTGAATTATTTGCACCTAAATTTATGCAAAAAGGTCAGTTCTAAAAATTTCTTATGAAGATTAAAAATATTTGCATGTCCACCTTCGTACTGATTTGTCCGTTTCTGGACAAAAAAATCTATTAGAAATTTTATAAAATATTGAAAATAAGTAAAATAAACTTATGGCATAGAATTGGACTAAAAGAAATTAATCATCTTAATCAAATGCTGGAAGTACAAAACTTAAGTAAATTTTATAAAGCTGGCTCGGGCAAAGTTTATGTTTTGAGAAACATCAACCTTAAAATTGCCGAGGGAGAGTTTGTCTCAATCATGGGGCCTTCGGGGTCGGGGAAGTCAACGCTTTTGCATATTCTCGGACTTTTAGAAGAGGCATCTGAAGGTACTTATGAACTTTTGGGAGAAAATGTATTATCCATTTCGGAGAAAAAGAGAACCGAAATACACCGAAACACCATTGGCTTTGTTTTTCAGGCTTATCATTTGATAGATGAACTTACAGTTTACGAAAATATCGAAACGCCGCTTTTATACAAAAATATGCCTTCTTCTGAGCGAAAAAGCAGAGTGGCAGAGCTTCTGGACCGGTTTCAGATTGTAGCAAAAAAAGACCTTTTCCCCAGTCAGCTCTCAGGTGGGCAGCAGCAGTTGGTAGGTATTGCCCGTGCTCTGGCAGCTGAGCCCAAAATAATTCTGGCAGATGAGCCCACAGGAAACCTGCATTCTGATCAGGCCGAGTACATCATGCAGATATTTAAAGAATTGAATGAAAAAGATGGCGTCACAATAGTTCAGGTGACTCACTCTGCCACGAATGCCGCTTATGGAAACAGAATTATTACCCTCAAAGACGGGTGGATGGATTAAATAATAAATTAAATTCCTTAATTTCCTCTCAACTGGAGTGGGGTTGGGGTGAGGTATAAAAATGAAAAAGCTATTTATAATTTTACTTTTGTCGCATTGTGCTGTGGCTCAAAACTACACCCTCAAAAAGTGTATTGAAGTAGCCACGGCTAACAATCCGGCTTATCAAAAGACTTTTCTGACTGCCGAAGTGGCGGCTACCAACGTAGATCAGGCCAAAGCCAGACGATTGCCCCAGACCCAGTTTACTGTATCACAAGGCATGAACTTTGGCCGTTCTATAGATCGCTTTTCCAACGATTACATCAACCAGATGTACAACTCTACCTACAGCGGTCTCCAGGTTTCTGTCCCTGTTTTTAAGGGGTTTCAGCGTCAGTTTTTGGTCGAAAGTTCAAAGTTTTTGGAAGAAGCAGAAAAATTCAATATCGATACCGAAAAAAATCGGCTAACCCTGAATATTCTGAAAGCTTACCTCGAAGTGTTGGCAACCAAAGAGATGGTTCAGGTGGCAGAAAAACAGCTTCAGAATTCCAGAACGCAATACGATCGTCAGGAGAAACAGTTGCAGGCCGGCATCACCGGAAAACTCGAGCAGGTGCAGTTTGCCAATCAGGTAGCGATGAACGAAGGCGGCCTTATTGAAGCCAAGACCAGTCTTCAGGCAGCCAGATTGGCCTTGTTTCAGCTGATGAACTTGAAACCTGTAGATGCTATTGAATTTGAAAGTCTCGACTTATCAGAAAGCCTAAGTTTTGGAATTATTCCGGAAGAAAAAGACCCTAGTACGTTCCTTCCCGAATACAAAAGCCTTGATATTCAATCCCAAAGTATAGACAGGCAAATCAAAGCTAACAATGCCGAGAAGATGCCTGAAATAAATCTTTTTGGAAACTACGGTACATTCTATGCTTCATCCAATCCCGAACGGACATTCATTCAGCAAATCAATGATACCCGAAACGGCTCAGTATCGCTGGGAATAAATATTCCGATATTTTCCGGGATATTGGTTAAGCCCCGCACACAACAATTAAAGGTCCAGAAAAGGATTTTGGAGAATACCGTAAGCCAGAACAAAAACTTACTCAATCAGGAACTCGAAACGGCTAAATTGATGCTAAGAGCCTTTCAGGAGAGACTGGAAAATGCGGGTAGACAAGTGGAAATTTCAAAAGAAAATCTGCATTTAGTAGAGCTCCGCATTGAGGCCGGAACCATTAATCCATTGGAGTTTCAGGTGGCACAGGCGAGTATGGAAAGTGCTCAGGCTACTCAAATTCAAAGTAAATACAGGCTAATTTTACAGAAAAAGCTCTTATCCTTTTACTATACTGGTGAATTTGATTTTCTTTGATATCAGAAAACAACGAATCAGAGTTTTCTTCGACCGAAACGATTTTTTCAACACAGATGAACGATAAAAATATTCTGATAATAGATGATGACGTAGATATCCTCAACGCTGCCAAGCTGTTGTTAAAGCGTCATTTTCTGAAAGTTGAAATCGAAAAGAATCCTGAGAAAATACCGTTTTTACTGAATAATTATCAGTTTGATGTCATTTTGCTGGATATGAATTTTAGCCGTGATGTAAACACCGGAAACGAGGGTTTCTTCTGGCTGGACTTTATTTTGGATAAAAACAAAAAGCAGAAAGTGGTACTTTTTACCGCTTTTGGAGACATTGAAATGGCTGTAAGAGCCATAAAAAATGGTGCTGCCGACTTTATTTTGAAACCCTGGGTCAATGATAAACTCCTTGAGACACTCCGAGGCGTTTTTAATAAAGCTGAACCCATTACAGCCGATTCAGAGCAGGCATATTCAATAATCGGGGAATCTGAAGAAATGCTCAAAATCGCTGAACTGATCAGACAGGTAGCAGCTACTGATGCCAATATCTTGATTTTGGGAGAAAACGGGACGGGGAAAGACATGGTGGCCCGCGAGATTCATCAGCAGTCCAAAAGAAAAGAGCGAAAATTTGTTCATGCCGACCTCGGTTCAGTGAGCGAAAACCTGTTTGAAAGTGAGCTGTTTGGTCATGTAAAAGGTGCTTTTACCGATGCCCGGGAAGAACGCACTGGACGTTTTCAAGAGGCCGATAAAGGTACAATTTTTTTGGATGAAATCGGAAATATACCCCTGACGCTGCAAAGCAAATTGCTTTTTGCACTTCAGAACAAAAAAATCACGAAAGTAGGCTCCAATGCTGCCATTCCGTTTGATGCAAGGATTATCAGTGCCACCAACGAAGCCATATATGAGCGGGTGGAACAGAAGACTTTCAGGCAGGACTTGCTTTTCCGTATTAATACCATCGAGATTTACCTGCCACCATTACGAGACCGCGGACAGGATATTTTGCTTTTGGCCGGACATTTTCTGGCTGTTTACAATAAAAAATACAACCGCAAACTGAAAGGCATCAGTGCTGCTCTTCAGAAAAAACTTCTGGCATATTCCTGGCCGGGAAATGTGCGGGAGCTTCAGCATGTGATTGAGCGTGCGGTGATAGTAACTCAGAGTCAAATGCTTGCCGAAGAAGACTTTGTAATCAGAAAAGGCAATGCTTCCAATGCCATTGTGGTAGAGAGTTTTCATATCGAAAATCTGGAAAAGCAACTGATTATTAAGACTTTGAAAAAATATAACGGAAATATCACTGAGGCCTCAAAAGAAATGGGAATCAGCCGGCAGGCACTTTACAGAAGGATTGAGAAATTTAATTTGTAGAAATAGTGATTTGGGTTTTCTCTTTACATTTTCGTTATATTTGTAAAAAAAGAATTTTATGCAAAGCTCGATAAAACAGCCGTTTAATAACGCTCAATTGGAATTACTGAAGGTATTTTCTCATAATCTTCAGGAGAATGAATTGATGGATTTGAAACGGATTATTGTAAAGTTTTTTGCTGATAAATTAATAACTATCGCCGATAAAAAATGGGATGAGGATCAATTGAGCGATGCTGACATGGATGCACTTTTGGCACAAAAATTAAGAAAAATCCATTCATAATTTGAAAAAAGTTGTAATTGATACCAATGTTTTTTTAGTCTCAATTTCCAGTAAATCAAAATATCACTGGATATTTGAGGCCATTTTGAATGAAAATTTCTTTCTCTGTGTAACAACCGAAATTCTGGATGAATACGCTGAGATTATCGAACAAAAAATGGGTTATGAAGCGGGTGAAACAGCGATGGCACTAATCGAAAGTTTGCCGAACGTTATTTTTACAAACTCATTTTTCAGATTTAATTTATTGAAAGATCCGGATGACAATAAGTTTGTTGATTGTGCTATTGCAGCCAATGCAGACTTTCTTCTCACACATGATTCAGATTTCAATACCTTGAAAAGTATACAATTTCCAAAAGTCAATATCATTGATATTCAGCAATTTAGGATTGAGCTTTTTAATTCTTAATAGTTTATGAAAAAGTTCAGTTTAGGCATAGTAGTCAGGGTAGCAATCATCATATTGCTGTGTTTGGCTTTTGCTTTTCTATATCTTAAAAACCTGTTTCTTTTCGCATTTTTGGTATTTGTAGCTATTCTGATTGCTGGTGTACAATTATTCAAATACGTTACTTCCCTCAACCGAAAAATGAAAAGGCTTTTTGAAGCCATTCAATATCAGGATTTTGCAATCACTTTCAAGGCGGATAACACCCTTGGGGAGAGTTTCAAAGACCTCAATACCGACCTCAATGCAGTAATTGGCAGCTTCAATCAGGTGCGTGCTGAGCGGGAAGCCAGTCTGCATTTTATCAATGCCATTGTGCAGCAAATCAACGTAGGAATACTTTCATTTGATACTGAGGGCAAGATTGAAATTCACAATCAGGCAGCGGCCAAACTCCTGAAAGTATACCGGCTGAAACATATTAATGATATTGAACTAGTAAACCCTGAGGCTTTTGGATGCATAACCACACTTAAGTCTTCCGAGAGTAAATTATTGACCTTCTTGGAAAATGATCTTTCTTTTACTGCCACTGATATTCAGATGCGTGGGAGAAAAATCAGGCTGGTTGCCATTCATAATATCCGGTCAGAATTGCAGATCAAAGAGCTGGAGGCCTGGCAAAATCTTACCAAAGTGTTGCGTCATGAAATCATGAATTCCGTTACGCCGATAGTTTCACTTTCAGAAACTATGAGCGATATTGTGGATTATGATTTGAAGACATCAGAGTCCAATGAAGAGTCAATTCAAGACCTGAAAGAGGCCCTAAAAACCATTCAGAGGCGTGGAAAAGGGATTATGAATTTTGTGAATGCCTACCGGGAGTTTACTACCATACCACTTCCCAACAAAAGTGTGTTTGAAGTTCAGGATTTATTCAAAAATATTGAGGCAGTTTTTGCTCAAAGTGCCTCCGAAAAATCAGCTAAGTTAATTTTTGATATCCCAAACAACTTTGAACTTTTTGTTGATCCCGATCAGATTGAGCAGGTTTTGATAAATGTCGTCAAAAATGCTATGGAGGTTGATTTTGGAAATTCTTCACCCGAAATAACTGTAAAAGCTATAATAAAGAATGGTTTAAAAACTATTGAAATTTCGGACAACGGCCCGGGAATTTCTAAGGAAGAACAGGAGAAGATTTTTATTCCATTTTATACTACCAAAAAAACGGGCTCAGGAATTGGATTGAGCCTTTCTCGACAGATCTTGTCACTCAATGACGCTAAAATCAACTATGCTGAAAATCAGCCTCATGGCTCGGTATTCTTATTGCAGTTTGGATAAGTCGTGAGATATAATGCGACCCCTACAGGGTCGGTGTGAGGTATCTTCATTTTTGTGTTAATATAGTGTGACCGCTCTGCGGTCAATAGTATGGTCGGAATTACATTTTGAGACCGGCCATTGATGGTTCTTACCTTATTTTTTTCATTCTTAATTGCAGTAATGCGAAAGTATTCTAAACAAACAGTGAAAAATTCTATATTTCTTTTTTTGTCAAGGATAGGTTAATAATGAATTTAAAACGACTATAAAACGGCCAAAATTCAGCCTTGTAAAAGCAGCTTCAAAAAAAGACTGACCGCAGAGCGGTCACACTATATTAAGTAACAAATACAATACCTACCCCCGACCCTATAAGGGTCGAACTACTTTCAGCAGCTTTTAGTCCACTTTCATCGTCAACGATACAGATCACTTTTCAGATATATTGAAATGAATCATTCAAAAAATGTAAAAACATATTCATCCTTAAATTCTATTTCGTTTTTGCTCAGGAAATCCATGTATTCTTTGCGGAAAGAGCCTTTTGAATGGTGTTGCTCCTGATTGAGGATATATTTGATAACGGTGTCTTTGTTATTATAACCATGCGAAAAAATGCCATAGCCAGACTGCCATTCAAATTTCCCTTTCACAAATGAATTTTCTTTGATAAAAGCGGATGAACTTTTCTTGATTTCTCTAACCAAATCCTGAATTAATTCATGGGCTTTATAATCAAAAAATATGTGCAGGTGATCATAATAGCCATTTACCGCATAACAAAAATGTCCGCGTTGATAGACAATACCATGAATATATTCGAATAATTTCGGTCGCCAGCTTTTATCCAGAACAGCTTCCCGATTTTTAACCGCAAAAACCAAATGCAAGAGGATTCTTTTGTATGTATTTGCCATAAAATGAGTGGTTTAATAATTCAAAAATAGCATGAAAATTTTCATTTAAATTAAAAATACTTTTTACGAAAATTCCTAAAACTGTTTAAAAATTTCAAACTGAAAAGTATTTGAATATTTTTTTGAAAAACAAAAGAGCAAAATCCGGAAATAATTCTTGAAATTTAAATCGGACAGCGAACGTCCATAATCGGACAAAATCTTAAAAAGATAGCTTTGTAAGTATCTGATAATAAGCAAAATAAATTCTTGGCACGAAATAGGAATCTTATATTTAAGAATAAGAAAAAAATACCTGATGGATAAAATAATACCGAAAAAATTTTGGACCAAACAAAGGATTATACTAGTTGCCATAGGCACCTTTTTAGTGGCTTTCATTGCATATCTTTTGTTTTTTTCCGACAAACGATCAAAACTCAATGTCGATGCCGAAAAAATCACCATAAGTGAGGTGAAAGAGGGAAATTTTGATGAATTTATCATCGTTCAGGGTGCCGTACAGCCTCTGAAAACCATCAGATTGGATGCGATAGTAGGTGGCTATGTAACCGAGAAATTAGTAGAAGGCGGCAATAAAGTAAATAAAGGTGACATAATCCTGAGACTTGAAAATCAATCTTTAAAACTGAATTTTTTGCAATCAGAAACCGAAGCAAACAGATTGGTAAATGATCTCCAAAATACGCGTCAGCGGCTGAGAGTGGAGAAATTTACGTTGAGAAAGAACCTGTCTGATCTGGATTATCAGATGGAGCAAGCCAAAGATTTGTATGAAAGAAATAAGAAACTGATCAAAGATAATGTGGTTTCAGAAGTTGATTTTCAGAAATCAAAAAGGGACTATGAGCGGTACTTGAAGCAGCGTGAAATTGAGATTGAATCGCAAAAATACCAGGAAGAAAACTCGGCAATGCAAATCAAACAGTTGGAAGGGACGCTCCAAAGAACACAGAAAAATGTGGATTTGTGGAGACAAACCCTGGAGAATCTGGTTGTAAAAGCACCGGTTGCAGGTCTGTTGTCATCGATTGATGTGGAAGTAGGCTCCAATATAAATCAGGGCCAGAATATTGGTCAAATCGATGATTTGGATGGTTTTAAACTGAGAGCTGAGATCGATGAGCATTATATTTCAAGAATATTTGCCGGATTGAAAGGAACCTTTGAGTTTAATGGTAAATCACACGAGATTGAGATTCTGAAAGTCTATCCTGAAGTCAAAAATGGTCGTTTTGCGGTTGATTTGATTTTTAGCAGTAAGTCGCCTGAAGGTATCCGTCGCGGGCAATCCTCACCAGTGAGACTGGAATTAGGGAAAGCCGAAAAAGCGGTACTGTTGCCAGTTGGAGGGTTCTTCTCTGATACTGGTGGAAACTGGGTTTATGTAGTGGAGGCATCAGGCAAAAAGGCCGTCAAAAGAAGTATCACACTTGGAAGAAAAAATCCGGAATATTTCGAAGTCCTGAGTGGCCTAAAAGCTGGAGAAAAAGTGATTACCAGTGGCTATGAGAATTTCGGAGAGAAAGAGGTGTTGGTTTTCTAGAAAGATGCGATAAATTTTTTCTTGAAAATCGAAAATTCAATGCGAAAGATTAATGTAATATTCATAAAAAATTGATTTAAAGTAACATAATAACAAATATAGCAATCAAAAAAAGTAGCCCAAAGCTAACAGCTATAAACTAACAGCTAAAAATATGCTCAAAACTAACAACCTTCAGAAGGTATTTACTACCGAGGAAATTGAAACTACTGCCTTAAATGGCATTGATCTGGAAATAAAAGATGGAGAATTTGTGGCCATCATGGGACCATCGGGCTGTGGCAAATCTACTTTGCTGAATATCATTGGGTTATTGGATAATCCATCAGAAGGAAGCTATGATTTTTATGGCAACGAGGTAGCCAAAATGTCGGAAAGAGAACGTGCGACACTTAGAAAAGGAAATATAGGTTTTGTGTTTCAAAGCTTTAATCTCATTGATGAGTTGACGGTATTTGAAAATGTGGAATTGCCACTTTTATATCTGAAAACGCCTGCTACAGAGCGTAAAGAAAAAGTGGAAGCGGCACTTACCCGCATGAACATGATGCACCGCCGTAACCACTTTCCTCAGCAGCTTTCAGGAGGTCAGCAGCAGCGTGTGGCCATTGCCAGAGCTGTGGTAGCCAAACCCAAGCTGATTCTTGCAGATGAACCTACAGGTAATCTCGACTCTACCAATGGTGAGGAAGTAATGAAGCTATTGCAGGAACTCAATAACGAAGGCACCACAATAGCGATGGTGACGCACTCGCCTTATGATGCAAGTTTTGCTCATCGGATCATCAATCTGTTTGACGGTAAGATCGTTACGGAAAATTTCCACGTGTAGGCTGATTAGCAAGGCCTGGGCTAAAAAATAAGGCCAAAAAGATTGAATTTAGGTATAATACTAAATTTAAAAACCAAATTATGAAAAAGCTATTAACACTTACATTTTTGCTTGCCTTTGGGCAGGTTTACAGCCAGGATTTTGTAAAAAAATCTGATGGAAGCTATGAACTTGGAAATGCCCTTAGTCTTGAAAACAATGTGTTCAAACTAATCACCGATGATGCAGATACTTTGGTTTTTCAAATTGAAGAATTGGCCATTATCCATATTTCCAAGGAGGGTTTCGCCATGAAAAACCTTCAATTGCAAAACGCACAGTTCAAATCTAATCAATACGGCACTACCATCATTTTTCCCGAAAATAATCTGAAAAGTGAGCAGAAAATTGTGAAGAAGAAGAAGAAAGAAATCCTTACGCCTTCTAAGTCTTGAATAATCTTCAAATAAAGATTTTAATAAACAATATTATGCTAAAGAATTATTTCAAAATCGCATGGAGGAATCTTGTTCGTAACAAGGTTTATAGTTTCATTAATGTTGCGGGTTTGGCTATGGGTATTGCTGCTTTTTTGCTCATTCTTGAGTATGTAAGTTTAGAAAAAAGTGTAAATCAGTTTCATTCTAATTTGCCCAACATGTATCGTGTTATGATGGAAAACACCAGTGGTGGTTCATGGTCGCAGGTTGAGCCTGGTTGGGTTGTGAAGGCCAAGGAGCGTTTTCCTGAAATGAAAGACTTTTGTAGATATGCCGAAGGTGTTGCTCAGGGGATAGTGAAAAATGAATCTAAAAACGTTTCTTTCAGAGAGCAAAGTATTGGCTATGTAGAGGGAAATTTCTTCGATTTCTTTAGTTTTCCTTTGAAATCTGGCAATTCAAAAAGTTTTAATAAACCAAACACAGCATTTATTTCAGAAACATATAGCAAGAAATATTTTGGAGATGAAAATCCGATTGGAAAGACCATCTCCCTCTATAATCAGTTTGGAAAAGCCTTATACACCGTTGATGGTGTTTATGAAGATATGGGCGGAAACTCTACGATTAGACTTGATATAGTTTTTTCTCTTGAAACCCTAAAAAATGAAGCAAATCTCAATGGAAATGGCTGGGCAAATCTCAATAATTTAGATTCACAATTTATCAATGTTGTAATTTCGTTGCAAAAAGGGGCTGATTATAAAGATTTTGAGAAAAAACTAACAGCATTGCGTCGCGAATTGCAAAATGAAAAAGATGCCAATATTTTCAGAATTCAGCCTTTTAGTGAAAGCCACTTAGCAGCTTCGTTTTCAGATAACCTGCAACACACAGGAAACATTAGGTACGTGTACATGCTTGCGGGTATTGCCTTTTTGATTTTGATTATTGCGTGGTTCAATTATATCAACCTCAGCACGGCTAATTCTCTCAAAAGAGCAAACGAAGTTGGTGTTAGGAAAGTAATTGGTGCAACACAAAGCAATTTGGTGGGCCAGTTTTTAGGGGAATCGATTTTGGTAAATGTTTTGGCACTTATTTTAGCTGTATTGTTAATCTTCTCACTTCAGCCATTATTTAATGAAATGATTGGCAAACAACTTTCTTTACAATCTCTAAGTAATTCTAATGTTTGGATTTTAGGTATCGTTCTTTTAGTACTTGGTTCTTTGGGTTCTGGGGCTTATACGGCTTTTGTTTTATCAAATTATAAGCCTATTGAAACTCTTAAAGGTAAAATTACAAAAACTAGCAAAGGGGTTTTCCTTCGTAAATCGTTGGTAGTTTCTCAATTTTGTGTTTCGGTTACTTTGATTTTGTTTACTATACTGATTTATAGTCAGTTAAATTATATGCAAAACAAAGATTTGGGCATGAATATCAATCAGCTTTTGGTAGTTCGTGGGCCAGATGTGGGCATAGATAGTACTTTTGCAATACGTAGAAATGGTTTTTTAAATGCAATTACACAACAAAGTTTTATTAAAGATTATGCTACTAGTGGCAGCGTGCCAAGTAGTTGGTACAACTTTATGACAGAGGGCATTACGTCTCCAAAATCAAAATTAGGTGATGAAAATAAGGCATTTGCTTTTTCTATCATAGGAGATAAATACTTGAAAACTTACGATATAAAATTAAAATCAGGCCGAAACTTCACCCCTGAGGAGTGTAACGTTGAATGGAATGATAACTCCAAAGTAATGGTAAATGAGCGGGCTTTAGAGCAACTTCATCTCACCCCTGAAGAAGCACTTTCCACAAAAATCAAATGGGACGAACGTTATCTTGAAATTGTGGGTGTTGTAAAAGATTATCATCATGCTAGTCTTCAACAATCCATCGACCCAATGATTTTTTATCCTCAAAATAGCTCGGCTTATATAACAGTGAGACTTACTGCAGATAAAATGTCTGACAAGATTAGTTCTCTCGAGACTCTTTACAAAAAGTATTTTTCAGGAAATCCGTTTGAATATTTCTTTGTAGATGAGAATTTTCAAAAACAATATGTAAGCGAAAAACAGTACGGTCAATTGTTTACATCAGCTTCAATTTGGGCAATTTTCATTGCTTGTTTGGGACTTTTTGGTTTAGCCACCTTCACTGTTGAGTCCCGCACAAAAGAAATCGGAATTAGAAAAGTATTGGGTGCAAGCGTACTGAGCATTTTTAATTTGCTCTCACAAGAGTTTTTAATTCTGGTTGGAATTTCCATATTATTAGCCTGTCCAATAGCCTATTATTTCATGGAAAAATGGCTTTCAGATTTTCCTTATCGAATCAATATTGGTTTGTGGATTTATGCGTTGGCTGCCGTTTTGGCTATTGCAATAGCTATTGTAACGGTTGGATTTCAATCTATCAAGGCCGCTTTATTGAATCCTATTAATAGTTTGAAGTCGGAGTAATTCTCACGTATGATTAATGCAAATTATAAATTTAGAAAGAAGTAAAACATTAAAATAAAGCTATCAGCTAATTGCTTGTAGCTAAAATCCAGAAAAATCATGCTCAAAAATTATTTCAAAATCGCCTGGAGAAACATCCAAAAAAACAAGATTTATTCTTTCATAAATATATTTGGTCTGGCAGTGGGGATGGCTGTAGCTCTTATTATCGGTATGTGGGTTTTTGAGGAATTGAGTTACGATTCAAATTTCAAAAATTCAGAAAAACTTGCACAGGTATATCAGCATCAAACTTTTAATGGTAAAATAGGTACCGGTCAACCAATTCCAATACCCTTGGAGAAAATGCTTCGGGAAAATTACAGTTCTTATTTTAAAGAAATAGCCATGGCTACCTGGCCACAGAGTAGTTATATCAAATTTGAAGAAAAGAATATTACCCAGGAAGGGAATTTTATTCAGAAAGGCATTCTTAAAATGCTTGATTTGAAAATCCTGAAAGGGGACAAAGATGGGTTAAGAGAATTGAACACAATATTGCTTTCTGAATCTACTGCCAAGGCACTTTTTGGGAATACAGACCCTATCGGAAAAGTGGTTAAAATTGATAACCTGCACAATATGAAAGTAACGGCAGTTTATGAAAACATCAACAAAAACTCTTCATTTGGATATCTGAATTTCATAATGCCCTGGGAATATTTTGTGTCCTCTCAAGAATGGGTGAAGAATTCGGTAGATGACTGGGGAAATAATTCTTTTCAGATGTATGTTCAAGTTGCTGATAATGTATCAGTTGGTCAAGTTTCAAAGATTATCGGAAAAGTCAAACAAATAGGTGATCCTGAATCCAAAGAATTTAATTCCACGATGATGCTTCTACCTATGAAAGATTGGCATCTTCGGTCTGATTTTAAGGATGGGGTTCAGTCAGGCGGACTTATCGAAAATGTTTGGCTTTTTAGCATAATCGGAATTTTCGTATTGATACTAGCATGCATCAATTTTATGAATCTCAGTACCGCCCGTTCTGAAAAAAGAGCCAAAGAAGTGGGTATCAGGAAATCAATAGGTTCTGAAAGAAATCAGCTCATTTTTCAGTTTTTAAGCGAATCTTTTTTGGTGGTGATTTTAGCATTTTTGCTCGCAATATTATTGGTCAATATCTCCCTTCCTGGCTTTAATTCCCTTACTGATAAAGAAATAAGTTTCCCCTGGTCTAATCTGTATTTTTGGTCAACAGGATTGGGAATAGTGGTTTTTACTGCTTTAATATCAGGAAGTTATCCGGCTTTATATCTTTCGTCTTTTCAACCCGTAAAAGTTCTTAAAGGCACATTCAGGGTAGGGAAATTGGCCGCTATTCCTAGAAAAGTGCTGGTTGTGATGCAGTTTGCTGTTTCTGTAGGTTTGGTAATTGGTACTTTGATAGTGATGAAACAAATCAATCATACCAAAAACCGTCCTATTGGTTATGATACCAATGGTTTGATACAAGTTCCTGTAATGTACATGGATTTTATCGGTAAATATGACTTCATGCGTACACAGATTCTGAATTCTGGTGCTGCAGTTGAGATGTCGTCGAGTAGTAGTCCTACCACCGATGTTTGGTCAAATCGCTCTGGATGGGACTGGGAAGGTAAGCCTCAAGGTTTTCAGGAAGATTTTGCCTGGACTGAAGTTTCACCAGAATATGCCAAATCGCTTAAATTGAAAATTGTTCAAGGTCGTGATTTTTCCAGAGAGATGAAAACAGATTCTGATGCTGTTTTATTAAATCAAAGTGCCGTAAAATACATGGGATTGAAAGATCCAATCGGAAAGTTTTTGACAAAAGATGAAGGAATGTATCAGAAACTAAGAATTGTGGGAGTGGTGCAGGACATGGTGATGCAGTCCCCTTACGCAAAAGTGAAGCAGATGATTTATGCTTTTGATAGAAGAGGTGCAGCCAGTTATTACAATATCAGATTGAATCCTGAAAAAAGTGCTACAGAAAGCTTAACTACTATTCAAAGTATTTTCAAGAAACATTTTCCCGATATTCCATATTCCTATCAGTTTATTGACAAAGAATACGAAGCCAAATTTGCAGATGAAGAGCAATTGGGAAACCTCGCCGGTATTTTCACGGTATTGGCAATTTTCATTTCCTGTCTGGGTCTTTTTGGACTTGCCAGTTTTGTAGCGGAACAACGTACCAAGGAGATTGGAATCAGGAAAGTGCTTGGAGCCACGGTGACGAACCTATGGGCCATGCTCTCCAAAGATTTTGTGCTTTTGGTAATTATTGCCTGTCTGCTTTCAGCTCCGGTAGCATATTATTTCATGAATAGCTGGCTAGAAAAATATACTTATCGTACCGAATTGTCCTGGTGGGTTTTTGTTTCGTCAGGTATTGGAGCTCTTGTAATCACGCTATTGACAGTAAGTTTCCAAGCCATCAAAGCAGCATTATTAGATCCTGTCAAAAGTTTAAAAACGGAGTAAAAGTCTTATGATATATACTTTGAAATATATAAAGCATTAATAATTAATATTTTAGAAAAAAGCTGATAGCCATAAACATATTAGACATGATCAAAAACTATTTCAAAATCGCCTGGAGGAATCTTCTTAAAAACAAGATTTACTCATTTATCAATATCGTAGGCCTGGCCATAGGAGTGGCAGCAGTGGTCCTGCTATTTGCTGTGATTTATTATGAGCTTAGTTTTGACAATTTTCATGAAAAATCAGACAGGACTTTCCGAATAGTAAGAGAAGTAAAAACCAATGATGGAAATGTGGAATATACATCAGGTACCTCGCTGGCCATGATTGATGCTCTCAGGCAAGAAATACCCCAATTTGAAAAAGTGGTACCTGTTTGCGGTACACTTGAGCCTCAAATCACCGTTTTGGGCAAAGACCCCAACAGCAATTCATATGCCACAAAATATACCGAAGAAAATCAGGGAATATGTGCCGGGCCGGAGTTTTTTGATGTTTTTGATTTCAAATGGCTGGTCGGAACGCCGAAGGTGTTATCAGAGCCCAATGTGGTAGTATTATCTAAAAAATATGCCGAAAAATATTTTGGGAAATATGAAGAAGCCGTTGGCCAGTATTTGAAATATAACAACAATACCGTGATGAAGGTAGTAGGTATTTTGGACGAAGTACCTCTAAATACCGACCTTCCGACGGAAATAGTTTTTTCCTATGAATCAAAACGTAAAAATTCTTCAAACTTTGGTTTTGGAAAATATGACGATTGGGGCAGTACAAGCAGCATGGATAATATTTTCGTGCTTTTGCCTGAAAACTTTAGCGAGCAACAAGCCAATGCCCGACTGGATATTTTCACAAAAAAACATTGGGATCCCAAAAGAGAAAACGACACCAAAAAACATACGCTCAGTTCGATTGCCAATATGCATTTTGACGAGCGATACAGCAACTACAACGACCGCACCATTTCCAAGAAAAAAATAGCGGGTATTGGTCTGGTAGGGCTTCTGGTAATTTTTATGGCTTGTATCAACTTCATCAACATCAGTACAGCCATTGCCACCAAAAGAGCCAAAGAAGTGGGCGTAAGAAAAACCATGGGTTCACAAAACGCTCAGCTCATCAAACAATTTATGACCGAAACCATGGTGCTTGTCGGGTTTTCGATGGGTATTGGCTTGCTGATAGCCCGGCTTTGTTTGCCGCTACTTACCAGTTTGTTTGATTATCCGGCCGAGGCTAATCCATTTTCTGAGCCTTTACTTTGGATATTTGTGCTAGTTATTTTCATGGCTATCAATATATTGTCAGGCATTTATCCTTCACTGGTACTTTCATCTTTTACACCTTTGGATGCATTTAGGCAGAAAGTAAAGGTTGGTTTTACCAAAGGGCTTTCACTACGTCAGGGACTCATAGTTTTTCAATTTTCAATCGCACTTGTGATGATGTTTGGGACTTTGGTAAACTTTGAGCAAATGAGATTTATCGAAAACATGGAAACGGGCTTTAAAAAAGAGGGAGTCTTTACGTTTGCGATGGATACCGAATATAAGAATCGATATGAGACATTGAAAAATAAGCTAAAAGAGATTCCGGAGGTTCAGTCCGTGAGTTTTTCTAATGATGAACCCTCTTCGCAAAATAACTGGCAATCCAATTTTGCCTATGATAATGCTGCAAAAGACGCTGATTTCAATGTAAATATGAAATTTGCTGATAATGATTTTTTTGAAACTTATGGTCTGAAAATAGTGGCTGGAAAGCCTTATAGCAGCACTGATACATTAAGAAAGTTTGTTGTAAATGAGACGCTTTTGAGAAAACTTGGGGTGAAAAATCCTGAGACCGCTATTGGTAAGAATATACGTGTTGGGGGCTGGGATCCACTTCCCATTGTCGCGGTAGTGAAAGACTATCAGGTGGGATCGGCAAAAGATGAAATTGCACCGGTTCTGACTGCCATTGCCCCTAAATTTTATTGGAAAGGTGGGGTGAAACTTTCTTCAGGGAATATTTCGGCTACGGTTAAAAAGATAGAAAAGGCTTATAATGAGGTGTTTCCGGAAGTGGTCTTTACCGGAAGTTTTTATGAAGAAACGCTAAGGAATTACTATAAAGAAGAGCAGCAACTGGGACTTTTGTATAGAATAGCATCCATTTTAGCCATCTTTATTTCGTGTTTGGGCATTTTCGGTTTGGCCACATTTGTAGCTGAGCAACGTATCAAAGAGATAGGTATCCGCAAAGTATTGGGAGCTACCATGCTCAATATAACAGGTTTACTTTCCCGGGACTTTCTGAAGCTTGTAGTAATATCAATGCTTATTTCCTTCCCTTTAGCCTATTATATTATGAACCAATGGCTTCAGGATTTTAAATTCAGAAGTGGAATTCAGTGGTGGTATTTTGTGGTGGTAGGCATTTTGGCTTTAGTCATTACGCTCATTTCGGTAAGTTATCAATCGACAAAAGCCGCATTAATGAATCCTGTAAAGAGTTTAAGAAGTGAATAAGGAATCGTATAATAATATTGCTGGCCAATGGGCGGAGTTCAGAGATAAATCTTTTGTAAGCCAGCTTATTATTGATTTTTCTGAAAAACTAAAACCCGGTGCCAAAGTTCTGGATATTGGATGTGGAACAGGAAAACCTGTGGCAGAATTTCTGGCAGAAAAAGGTCATTTTGTAACCGGAATTGATATTTCTGAAAAAATGATTGAAATAGCTAATAAAAACAAGATTCGAAATGCTAATTTTCAATGTACCGACTTTTTTGAGTTCGAAACTTCCGAAACTTTCGATGGCATACTGGCCTGGGATTCTTTTTTTCATTTTCCGAAAAACAAACAGGAAATGATTTATCCCAAAGTTGCCAAAATGCTCAATCCGGGAGGTTATTTACTGTTTACCCATGGCGATATTGACGACGAGCACAACAGCCCGATGATGGGAGAGGAGTTTTATTACAGTGCTATTCCAAAGGAAAAAATCACTGAATTATTATCAGAAAACCACCTGGAAGTGGAGTACATGCTTAAAGATTATATTGAGAAAGATACAGACAGAGGCCTTGTCGTATTAGCAAAGAAAAGATAATTGACTGAAATTATGATAAAGAACTATTTTAAAATCGCCTGGAGAAATCTCCTCAAAAACCGGGTTTTCAGCCTGATTAATGTTATAGGATTGGCAATAAGTATGTCAGTTTGTTTGTTGATATTAGCAATTATTGCCGACCAAAAAAGCTATGATCAGTTTCATTCTCAGAAAGACAGGATTTACCGCATATTATGTACGGGGAAAAACAACAATCATATGCGTGATATGGCATCGACAGCCATACCATTAGCTGAGGAGTTAAGAAAAAATTTCACTGGTATTGAGTCCTCCGCTACTTTGGTGAGGAATATTGGTGGTGATATTTTTTATAAAGAAAAAAATGCTTCAGGCGGGGGATATTTTGCTGATGAAAATTTGTTTAAAGTTCTGGATTTTAAATTATTGGAAGGAGACCCCAATACTGCTCTATCCAACCCCAAGTCCCTCGTTATTAGCCACGAATTGGCAACTCAGCTTTTTTATAATGAAAATCCGTTAGGGAAGACAGTAACTTTTAAAGACACTGATCTCAGTCCCACCGGTGTTGATAATGGTAACCGTGAAACCGACTATGGACTTTTTACCATTACCGGTGTTTTAAAACCCACCGAAGGTAAAACCCACCTTCCTTTTAAGATTTTGGCATCCATGAGTTCACTAAACATACTCGCCAGGGATTCAGTGGTGAGTTATCCTGTAAACGACTGGAATTCCATTTGGGCCAATTATACTTATGTTTTACTACAAAAGGGAAAAACCGAGTCAGAATTACAACAAATGCTCGATAAAGTTTCAGAAAAATATTATCCCACTGGCGATATTAACCAATATGGGCTAAAGGCTCAGTCTATTTCTGACATCACCCCTGGTGAATCGGTCGGCAATGAAACCCATATTGCTATCCCGGCAATTGTTTTACTGGTTTTAGGTATTCTTTGTTTGATTGTTATGTTATCGGCCTGTTTAAACTATACCAATCTTTCGGTTGCCAGATCGTTGACACGTGCGAAAGAAGTAGGAATCAGAAAAGTATCAGGAGCAACACGCCGTCAAATTTTTGCTCAGTTTATTGCCGAATCTGTACTTATTTCGATGGTTTCTTTGGGTTTTTCCATCATTATTCTGTTCTTGTTACAATCAGTATTTACTGGTTTGGTGGTGAACAAATACCTGAATGTCAGTTTTAACCATACGATTTCACTTTACTTCACTTTTTTTGTTTTTAGTTTGTCAGTGGGTATTATAGCCGGACTTTTACCTGCAATTTATATTTCGGCTTTTAATCCAATCCAGATACTAAAAAACTTTGGTGGTATAAAGGTTTTCAAACGTATCACACTTCGTAAATCGCTTTTGGTGTTGCAGTTTTCCGTCTCTTTGATTTTTATCATTTCTACCACCCTTATTTACCTTCAAACCGATCACATTTTTAATTTCAAATATGGCTTTAATAAAAATAATGTAGTCGATGTAACTCTATATAAGCAAGAGAATTATAATAGGTTTTTTCAGGAGATTTCAAATAATAAAAATATTGTTGCGGTATCGGCCTGTGCTTTTTCTCCGGCCACAGGGACACAGAATAGCACACTTGTTAAAAAAACAGAAAATTTAAATGACAGCCTCCAGGCCAATTTTATTGACATAGATGCAGCCTCATTGGATGTTTGGGATATTAAGCTGGTGGCTGGGAAAAATTTACCTGAAATTCCGAGTCAAAAAGGGGAGAGCCGTATTCTGATCAATGAGAAGATGGTAGAGAAGTTTAATTTTGGTTCACCAATTCAAGCGGTAGGTCAAAAAATATTATTGGATGGAAGCAATGTTGAGATTGTGGGAGTTGTGAAAGATTTTCAGTTTCTCAATGTTATGAAAGACATAGAGCCTCTGATGTTTCGCAACCGTCAATCAGAATTTAATTTTGCCACTATCAGAATTAATGGCACCAATCAGCAGGAAACCGTTAAAGATCTCGAAAAAGCCTGGAAAAAAGTTAACCCTACCACAAAATTTGAATATACATATCTTGACCAGGAATTGCTTTTAGTACACACGATGTTCAGCAACATTGCCAACGTTTTAGGTTTTATAGCTTTTTTAGCTGTATTTATTTCTTGTTTGGGATTGCTGGGCATGGCTACCTACACAGCCGAAACACGCCGAAAAGAAATAGGGATAAGAAAAGTACTGGGTTCAGGAATGATCGAAATTATCGTTTTAATATCCAAAAGCTATGTATATATGATTGGGGTTGCTGTTATTATCGCAACTCCTTTGGCTTATTTTCTTAATAATTTCTGGCTTCAATTTTTTGTTTCAAGGGTTTCAATCAGTCCGGCGGTTTTAATATTTAGTGTGTTTATTTTGTTTGTAATAAGCTTTTTAACAGTGTTTTCACAATCCTGGAGTGCCGCAAGAGTCAATCCGGTAGAATCTTTGAAAACCGAATAACCCATCCTGAAAATCCTAAAACTATGCTTAAAAACTATTTCAAAATCGCATGGAGGAATCTCCTGAAAAATAAGGCAATGTTTTCAATAAATGTCATTGGCCTGGCATTGGGAATTGCCACATGTCTTACGATTTCACTTTTTGTGATTGACGAGATATCCTATGATAAATTCAATGACAAAGCCAGCCAAATAGTCAGGGTTAACCTAAGTGCCAAAATGGGTGACGAGCTCATAGAGGAGTCAAGTGTGATGGCCCCTGTGGCTCAGACCTTTAAAAATGAATTTCCGGAAGTTTTAGGTGCAACTCGTTTGCTTAAAACTGCCGAAACTGCCAGGGTAATTTATGCTAATAAGTCTTTCAGAAATGGAAAATCTGCCATGGTAGATTCCACCTTTTTCGAGGTTTTCTCGGTAAAATTTATAAAAGGAAATGCTAAAAATGCTTTAAATAAGCCAAATACTGTGGTTTTAACCCAAAAACAAGCTGAAACGTATTTTGGAAAGGAAGACCCAATCAATAAATCCATCGAGATTAAAGATCAAGGAGTTTATTCTCAAATTGGTTACACTGACTTGAGCGGATTGTACACTGTTACTGGAATCATTGAAGAGATGCCATCCAATGCACATTTTCATTTTGATGTTTTGACTTCGATGGCAGGCAATCCAGATGGCCTCAGCAATAATTGGTTAAACGGCAATTACCATACCTATCTTTTACTTTCTGAAAATGCCGATTTAGTTCAATTAGAAACAAAATTGAAGGCTATTCCTGAAAAATACATGAGTTCGCAGTTAAAATCTGGAACAGGAATGACCATCAAAGAATTTCTAAAAAAAGGCAATAAAGTAGGATTCAAACTTTTGCCTTTAACTGATATTCATCTTTATTCAAATTATAAGTTTGAACTTGAACAGCCTGGAGATATAAAAACTGTATATATTTTTTCTGCCATTGCTGTTTTTATGCTATTCATTGCATGCATCAATTTCATGAATTTGTCAACCGCAAGTGCCTCAAAAAGAGTGAAAGAAATAGGAATGAGAAAAGTTTTGGGCTCAGAAAAAAGTCAACTAGTTTTTCAGTTCTTAACCGAAGCATTTATTTCGACTTTGGCGGCAATGGTTTTAGCAGCATTGATTTTCTTCTTTGCCGTTCCTTATTTCAATCAAATATCGGATAAATCTTACACTTTTCAGGATTTGCTAACTCCAAAGATAATTGGAACGATGATGTTGCTCACTTTCATTATTAGTCTCTTAGCAGGTGCTTATCCCGCATTTTTTATGTCAGGATTTAAGCCTCTCCATGCCTTGAAAAATAAATTTTCAACCGGAAGCTCAAAAGGTATTCGAAGCGGACTCGTTGTTTTTCAATTTGCGATTTCTGCTACACTAATAATAGGCACATTGGTAGTGGGTAAACAAATGCAATACATTCATAATAAAGACATCGGTTATGACAGGAAACAATTGATAGTGATAAGAGAGGCTGGAGTATTAGGTAATAATTTTCAAGCATTTAAAGATGAATTAAAGAAGGATAGCAGAGTTTCTAATATTTCTACATCCGCTTTTGTACCAGCTGGCCCTTCTGACAATAATACAACAATAGTTTCGCCTTTAAATGATCCAATTCAGAGGATTCGTGCACAAAATTTCAATATCGACGAGGAATACATTCCAACTTTAAGTATGAAAATATTGTCAGGTAGAAATTTTTCTAAACAAAATGGATCTGAGAAAAACAACATAATAATCAATGAATCAGCAATTAAAGCCTTTGGCTTAAGGTCAAATCCTGTTGGTCAAACAATATTTGAATCTGTTGGGATGGATAAATCTAAAGAAAAATTAACTGTGATTGGTCTAGTAAAAGACTTTCATGCGAGATCTTTACACGAAAAAATTGATCCGCTAATAATGAAATACAACCCTTATTATGGCCTAATAATAAAAGTAAATGCAGAAAATTCGCCAGATTTAATAAATGATATGAAAACTAAATGGACTTCCTATGGTAAAGGGGAGCCATTCAACTATGCATATTTGGATAATCTATACAATGAAACATATCAAAAGGAAGCCAATATGAACTCAGTTTTAAGGATTTTTGCAATGCTGACCATTTTTGTTGCATGCCTTGGGTTATTCGGGCTGGTTACATTTACCACAGAGCAAAGATTCAAAGAAATTGGAATCAGAAAAGTGCTGGGCTCTTCAGTGCCTCAAATTGTAGGTTTACTCTCAAAAGATTTCTTAAAACTAATAGTTATTTCTTTTTTAATTGCTTTTCCATTAGGATATTACATTATGAACAATTGGTTGCAAGATTTTGAATACAGGACAGAAATCAGCTGGTGGATATTCATATTGGCAGGATTTACAACTATTATTATTGCATTTCTAACCATAAGCTATAGAAGTATTCAAGCCGCTTTGATGAATCCTGTGAAAAGCTTGAAAACAGAATAATTATTTGAAAAAAATAGCAGGTCATGATAAAGAATTATTTTAAAATCGCCTTCCGGAGTTTGTTAAAAAACAGATTGTATTCTTTGATAAATATCGGAGGACTTGCTCTGGGTATGGCCTCAGCCACAATGCTTTTCTTATGGGTGCAAAACGAATTGAGTTTTGATTCTTTTCACAAAAAATCAGAAAATATTTATCGCATAAACACCCATCTCAAAATCAACGATACCGATACCTGGCACTGGGCTTCTACGCCATTTAAATTGGCAGACTTTCTCAAGGAAAATTTCCCTGAAATAACCAATAGTACTAGACTCAATACGCCTTGGGGAGATTTCAACTATTCAATAAACAACGAAGTGTTTGCGGATAAGAAAGTAGCATTTGTGGATAAAAATTGGTTTAATGTATTTGACTACCAGTTTATTAAAGGAAATGTGTCTGCATTATTGTCCAATCGGAACAATATAGCACTTTCAGAGAAAAAGGCTCAGGATTTATTTCCCGATGAAAACCCAATCGGTAAAATAATCAGGCACGATTCATTGCTTTTTGTAGTGAGTGCTGTCGTAAAAAACAGCCCTTCGAATTCCAGTTTTCAATATGATATATTGATTCAGAACGAAGCAAGAATGGCCGATTCAAAAATAGCTGAAAATGATGGAAATTGGGGAAATTTCAATTATCAGACTTTTATCGTTGGTTCTAAAGATCTAAATCCAAAGAAGACCTCTGAAAAATTGACTAAATTTCTTAGAAAATCCAGAGGCGAAGAAGACGAAAAGACCACGCTTGAATTGCAAAAACTGAGCGAAATACACTTTGATAGTATTTTTCAATCGGCTGGATTGGCACCAGGTGGCGACAAAACCGTTGTTAGTATTTTCAGTTTGGTGGCCATATTTATTTTATTGATAGCTTGTATCAATTATATCAATCTTACCACTGCCAAGGCTTCTCAAAGAATCAAAGAAGTAAGCATCAAAAAAATGATTGGGGCATCGAAATCTAGTCTTTTTTACCAGTTCATTCTGGAATCATTTATCACGAGTTTCATAGCCGCTATTATTGGAATTGTACTATTGTATTTAGGCTTACCATTTTTAAATGAAATATCAGAATCAAGCTTTTCATTTTCGGCTAATCCTAATATTTTCAGCATTTTAGCTGCTATTAGCTTATTGTCAGTTTTTGTAACAGGCATCTATCCATCTCTCTTTATTGCCTCATTTAACCCAATTCAGTCTATAAAAGGGACTATAGGATTAAGGACCAAAAGCGGAAATTTCAGAAAAGGCCTGGTGGTTTTTCAATTTACTTTTACGGTGGTTTTGCTGATGTCCACTTTGCTTATTTTCAGGCAATTAAAGTTTATCCAAAACAAGCCTTTAGGTTATGAGAAAGAACATATTTTCACCATTACGATTCCATGGAGTGTTGACAATTCGTCAAATATCGGAAAAACATTTTTTGAAAAACTTAGGAAAGAAAGTAGCGTAAAAGACGTGACGCTTTCCAACTCAAGTATCGTGAACGTGATGAATACCCATAGCGGAAGCCTCAATTGGCCGGGTAGAGATACAACCTGGAACCCCACAACTTCCTTGTTGAAGATTTCGCCAAACTATAAAAATTTCTATGACTTAAAACTCTCAGAAGGCCGTTGGATTACAGATAGCAAAGCCGATGAAAACAATTTTATTTTGAATGAAACGGCAATAAAAGAATTCAAAATTCCTAAACCCTGGATCGGGCAGAGCTTCGAGGCCAACGGCATTAAAGGAGAAATTGTTGGTATTGTTAAAGATTTTCATTTCAGAAGCTTGAAAGAGGCAATCACTCCGATTGTACTTTTTCATGACAATCGTGGCTACATGAGCACTATTAATGTTAAAGTTTTTCACGGCCAATATCAAAAAGCACTCGCATTCGCTCAAGCCACCTGGAAAGAATTGGCACCTAACAACATCATGAACTATGAGTTTTTGGATGATACTTTTAATAATTTGCACAAAAACGAAAGCAAGCAACTTAAAATGTTCAACGCTTTTGCGGCAATAGTTTTATTGATTTCTTGTTTCGGACTGTTTGGTCTGGCTACTTTTGCTTCAGAGGTCAGAATCAAAGAAATTGGCATCAGAAAAGTGATGGGTGCCAGCGTGGGCAGTATTGTCAATTTACTTTCAAAGGATTTTCTGATTTTGGTTATTGTTTCTATTCTTGCTGCGGCTCCAATAGCCTGGTGGGCCATGAATAAATGGTTGGAACAATTTGCCTATCATATCAACTTTGAAGCGTCGATAGTTCTTTTAGCGAGTATTCTGGTTATCACAATTGCCTTTTTGACAGTAAGTTATCAGGCGATTAAAGCTGCTTTAATGAATCCGGTGAAAAGCTTGAAAACAGATTGACTTTAGAACTTTTCAATAAACTGAGCAGAATTTAACACAGGAATATTTCTAAATGGGTTTAATATCAGCAAATCTTCATCGCCGGTGATGAGGCAATCAGCATTAATTGTACATGCGAGTTCCAAAAATTTATTATCCTTTGGATCGCGACAATCTGTTATTACAATCTCAGGATTCTTGAATTTAGCAAACCTCTCAAATCTATCTATAATAAGCCATCTTTGGTTTTCATCAATAAAATATTTGTCAAATTTTGGTCGAAATAAAACGCTGATAAATTCTTCAAAAGTTTCATTTGAAAAATAAAAATCACCAATTTCTAATGCTTTATCAATGGCCAAACTTGTTGTGGAATTAGCAAACATTGAACCACTGATGAGTGTGTTGGTATCGATAACAAATTTATTCGTCATTATCTTTTAATATTTCCGAAAGTACTTCCTCGGTAAGTCCATTGTTTTTCATGGTATCTCTTAATTCGGTTAAAAACACTTTGAAGTCTTCTTTTGATTCATTCATAAGTTCTTTAGCTAAATTTATTTCAATTTTCTTGGCAATCTCTTCCCTTCTTTTTTGAGAAGTTAAACGCCATTTTTTTGCAGTATTATCTCCAACTTCTAAAACTATTCTTTCCATATAGATATCATTTTAAACAAATATAATAAAGATATATTTTTTCTCAGCATTTGTGATTGAAATGGGTTCAAAAAGAGAACTTTATATCAAATCATTTATCTAATTTAAAAAAAAATCGATTGCCGTTTAATTTAGGTTACACTCTGAAAGTAATTTTTAGTTAAATAAAGTTAAGCCATTTTAGTTCTTTGGTTTTGTTTTTTATCTTTAATAAACGAAACTTCTCCTTTTACAAATGCTCAAAAATTACCTGAAAATAGCCTGGAGAAACCTCAAAAAACGCAGGTTTTATTCTTTCATTACCATTTTTGGACTTTCTATAGGTCTCACTTTTTCCCTACTAATCGGGAGTTATGTTTGGAGTGAATTGCAGACCAATGGTAGTCTGAAAAATGCTCCAAACCAATACATGATTCAGAGCAAATGGAAAAAAGAAAATATGGGTATTGAGATAACTTCCCTTGGTGCAGTGGCAAAGGCTCTCAAAGATAATTATCCCAATTTGGTGGCCAATTATTATCGTTTTGATGGCGTTTCTACTGTGGTTTCGAAAGGAGAAAAAGTCTTCAGGGAAAGTGTTCAACTGGGCGATTCCACATTTTTGAGCATGTATGGCTTTCCACTTCTGCATGGTGATAGCCGTACAGCACTGCTCCAGCCCAATTCTATGGTGATTTCCACCGAACAAGCCATCAAATATTTCGGCAAGACTGATGTAGTGGGAAATTCGCTGACTGTGGAGTCATTTTCTGGTGGAAAAGCGGAATTTACCATAACAGGCGTTTTGGATAAAGTACCATTCAATTCCATCACCAATCTTACCGGAACAGAAAACGGTCTCCCGGTTATCATGTCATTTAATAATGCCAATTTTTTCGGAAGAAATCAATACGATTCCTGGTTTAACCCCTACATTGCCAACTATATAGAGCTAAAAGGAGGCATTAAGCCTGAGGCGGTTGAAAGAGCCATTTCTCAATTGGTAGCTACACATTCTACCCCGGAAATCAGTCAAAATCTTGTTCCGAAATTGGTACCGATAAAAGATGTTTATCAGGAAGGAAACGGTGGTTTGGTCAGAAAAACGGTTTGGACCTTATCTTTGGTCTCCATATTTATATTGCTGATGTCGGTGGTCAATTACGTCAATATTTTTGTGGGAGCTGCATCTTCAAGACTCAAGGAAATAGGCGTGAGAAAAGTGATGGGGAGCACCAAAAAACAATTGCTGTTTCAGTTTTTGGCAGAATCCATTCTCATTGCGTTATTTAGCTTCTTGTTTTCACTCGTTTTATACCAAATCTTCCGCTCGGTTTTTGGCGGGATTTTACAAAAAGACATCGTTTCTATCTTTTCGGCATCTCCATTTTTCTATCTTTCAGGTTTGTTGTTAGCTTTATTAATTGGCTTGTTATCAGGAATATATCCTGCATTTGTGTTATCAACTTTGCCATCCGTTGATTCCATGAAGGGGAAGTTGAAATCCGTAAAAGAAAATGTATTTTTCCGCAGAGCCTTGATCGTTTCGCAGTTTTCTGTAGCCATCTTTGTATTTGGCGGGGCATTAGTTATTTCAAAACAAGTAAACTATTTCTTTACCAAAGACCTGGGCTACACCAAATCCTCGGTTTTGAGTGTGAAAGTCCCCCGCGACTGGTCACCTGAAGGAGTGGCTAAAATGGAAACTATCAGAAATGAAATGGCGAAATTGAAAGAAGTTAACAGTGCCAGTCTATCCTGGGTGATTCCGGATGGTTCTTTCGGACAAAGTAATGGAATTTACAAAGTGGGTCAAGATTCAACTGAAGCGGTTTTTACACCTTTATTGGTTACGGATGAAAAATTTGCCAATACCTACAAAATCAAAATGCTGGAGGGGCAATTTTTCAACGCCGATGGGAAAGCATATCAGCCAGGGCAAATAGTATTGAATGAAGAAGCTGCCAAATCTTTGGGTTATAAAAATCCACAAGAAGCCATTGGAAAAACTCTTAGAATGCATTCAACTTCCTCAATTTTCACTATATCAGGCATTTGCAAAAATTTCCATTTTGAGTCGATGCACAAAGCCATCGGACCTGTGGCCTTCATGCATGTGCGTGACAACAACTTTTTTAGATATTTGAGTTTCCAAATCCAGCCCGGAAATCCTACAGAGTCTCTTCAAAATATTGAAGCAAAATGGAAAACCCTTTTTCCCAATGCCCCTTTTGAGTACAAGTTTGTTGATGAAACCCTCCAAAATCTATATCAAACCGAAATACAACTTAAAAAAGCGGCTCAGTTGGCCACCATTTTGGCCATTTTTATTGTGCTTTTGGGTATTTTGGGTGTAGTATCACTGAGTATTGTTCGCCGCACCAAAGAACTGGGAATCAGGAAAGTATTAGGAGCGACCACTTTAAGTATAGTTAATCTATTCAACAAAGAATTTTCGGTTTTAATCCTCATTGCGGTGCTCTTTGCATTGCCTTTTTCAATGTTTTCTATGAATAGATGGCTTGAAAACTATGCCTATAGTATCGATTTATCGTGGGTTTCATTCCTGTTGGTAGGGTTAGTTTTTGCAGGCTTAGTTTTGTTTTTGGTGAGTTTTCAGGTAGTGAAAGCGGCTTTATTGAATCCGGTTAAGAGTTTGAAGGTGGATTAGTAAAATAAAGTAATGTGAAGTTTAGTCTCTAAAATTTTAGAAAATAAAAAATGGTAGAATACAATCCATATCCTACCATTTTTTATAAAAGCAAAGAATATTTATTTCACCACCAAAAACTTATTCACATCTAACCAATGTGTGAAGGCATCAAACCATTTATTGCTTGTGCGGTTGGGATTTCCAAGCCCGAAACCATGCCCGCCATTTTGGTAAAGGTGAAATTCTACAGGAATACCCGCTTTGTACCAAGATTCTACAACTCCAAACTGACCTCTAAATAGAAAATCATCAGAGGCTATTACTACAAACATCGGTGGGGCATTTTTTGGAACTTCTACTGGTCCCATACCTCCATAAATTGGTCCAATAAATGCCAATTTCATAGTCTTAGAATGTAAAGTTGAATGCATCGTTAGTCCCGCACCAGCAGAAAAACCAATCATTCCGATTCTTTTGGTATCCACACCCCATTCTTTTGCTCTATTAACAATCATGGCATATGCCGCCTCCGTGTCTTGAAGTTGATTGTCAAGTTTCCACTGTGGAGCTGGTGGTGGCGTAGTCGCTTTTGAGCCATCTGTAGGTGCGGGAGCTGGAGTTCGTGGGCGGTTCATCCATGCCGTAAAATCTTCGAGTTTTTCAGGCGTTGGGTTAAGTCTGTATTTTAAAACGAAAGCGGCAATGCCTTGTTTGGCAAGAGCTTCTGCCACTTCCCAGCCCTCATTTCCTAGCGATAACCAACTAAAACCTCCACCTGGTGCCACGATAACAGCTGTTCCATTGGCCTTTCCCGGTTCTGGCAAAAATGGCGTTAATGTAGCTTTTGTAATGTTACGAGCCATGGGATCGCCCCACTGCTTAAACCAAGTTTCTGATGCGGGTTGATTTTCAACTCCACCGGTACCTAGCGGAATAGCGTTGGGTTCTTTCGGAGTTTCCAGCGGATAAATAGTTCCATCCTGGGCTAAAGCAAGGTTCGAAAATGCAAGTGCAGTAAACACACAAGCCAATTTCATTAATTTTTTAATACTTAATTTCATTTTCTGATATTTTAAGGTTGAGAATTCAAATATAGTGTATTTTTGACACGTTTAAATAATTTGAGTTTAATATTAACTTTTTCGCGAAAAACGCTTGTAATCAAAGACGATTTTTAAGTTGATTTGCAATCGTTTCGGTTTATATTACCTACTTATCTATTGCAAATTTCAATTATCGCATATGAAAGAATCCAACAAAGCCCCATAGGAGAAAAAGTATATGTTGGTAGAAAATTTAATGGATATTAATATTGCTTTCCTTTTACAATCTAATCTTGCCCAGATATCGAACCTATTATCAAAAACATAAAAAGGCCACCATCCCTAGCAGCCTTTCCATAGTCCCAAAGGGAATCGAAGCGAGTCGTCGCACTGCCACATCTAAAGTTTAGAAAACTTCTATTCACAAAAAAAGCCCTTAGAAATCTAAGAGCTTCGTGATCCCGCCAAGAATCGAACTTGGATCTATTGTTTAGGAAACAACTATTCTATCCGTTGAACTACGGGACCTTTATCTCTATTTTATCTATTTTTTTCTTCGAACCCATATCTAATGTTTAGGAAACACTCGGGGGCAACCGTTGCTTCTATCCGTTGAACTACGGGACCATTTTTTTGTGGGTGCAAATTTCCGAAAAAAAGTACAGAAAAAAAATCTGTTTGGGCTTTTTGATTGCGGCTTTTGGATATTTTGGAAAATTTCCTAATTTGACACTCCAAATAACAACCCTAAATAATGAACTTCCTCGAACTCATCGTCAACGAAATCCTTGGATTTTTGGGCATCAACCCTGCTATCGAGATCATAAAGACCGGCGAATATACCAAATTCCTGACTTATGACGGTTTTGTCACTTTGGTGTATCCCATCATCCCCATTTTGTTATTGATTGAGCTGGTCATTGGTCATTTTCACAAAAAAGCCCAGACCAAAGTATATCAGCTGAGTTTTCTGATTTATGTGTTGAATCGTGTCATTTCGAGGTATTTAAGCATTGGAGTCACGAGTTTTGTTATTGCCAATTTTCAGAAATATGCTCTTTTTGAGGCGAGTTTTAGATGGTATTGGATCATTTACGGTTATATAGTCTGGGAGTTTTCACATTTTATTTACCATTATATGGGGCACAAAGTACGCCTGTTTTGGTGTTTGCATTCAACGCATCATGCTCCTGAAGACATGAACCTTTCGGTTACTTACGCTCATTTTTTTCTTGAGGGACCTTATGCTGATGCCATCAGAGGAACCATCTGTATTCTGGCTGGGCTGAAACCCGAATTGCTTTTTTTTATTATGTTTATAGATGGTACTTATGGGGCGTTTATCCATGTGGGAGAAAACCTCATCAAAGATGGCAGACTGGGTTTGCATAAATTGGGCCTGGTGGGCAAGTTTATACTTTCTCCGACCGACCACCGCATCCATCATGCACGTAACCCGCTTTATATGGATACCAATTTCTGTAATTTGCTGAATATCTGGGACAGAGTTTTCAAGACCTATCAACCGTTACACCCTGATATTGAAATTGAATACGGTATCACCCGACCCATCAAGGGCGGATTTCTCGACGCTTATTTTGGTGAATTTGTAGCTTTATTTAAGGATATGGCAAGGGCAGGTTCTTTGAAAAACATGCTGCTGTATATAGTGATGCCACCCGGCTGGAGCCATACCGGTGATCATAAAACTGCCGCATTGGCCAGAAGAGATTTTTTGAATAATAATCAATGAGCTATTTTATAGAATCAATTTCCCATTTAATCATTTTTAATCAAATCGATCAAAAATCAACCCAATCGTAAATCGTCAATCGAATTAATCGTAAATCGAATCAATTGTCAATCCCATCACCATCTTACTTGTCCGTCGCCACGACAGACCCATTTTTCGGTCACTAGCTTTTCGAGGGCAAATGGTCCCCGGGCATGTAGTTTTTGGGTAGAAATACCGATTTCGGCACCTAAACCAAACTCACCGCCATCGGTAAACCGTGTGGAGGCATTGTGGTAAACTGCTGCGGCATCCACTTCATTGAGGAATCTTTCGGCCAGTTCATGGTCTTCGGTGATGATGGCCTCAGAATGCCTCGAACTGTATTTTTCTATATGCTCCAGAGCTTCTTCAGGACTCGAAACGGTTTTAACGCTGAGTTTAAAATCCAGCCATTCTTTGCCAAAATCTTCGTCCTGAGCTTGTTTTAAGTATGGATAGTTTGCTGATTTAAAGGATATAAAGGCCCTTTCGTCGGCATATACTTCAACGTTGTATTTTTCAAGTCCGGCTTTTAGGAGCTGTGCGAGTTCGTCTATGATTGCAACATCCACGATGGCACAATCGAGCGAATTACAAACCGAAGGACGTGAAGCCCGGGCGTTGACGATAATGTCGGCAGCCATGGGCTGTTTCGCAGATTTTTCTACATAAGTATGACACACCCCTGCCCCGGTCTCTATGGTTGGGATTTTGGAATTAGCCCTTACAAAGTCAATTAAACCCTGAGAACCCCGTGGGATGATGAGGTCAACATATCGGGTTGCTTCCAATAGTTCGGTCAGGAATTTACGGTCAGTAGGTAATAAGTTAACCGCATCTCCCGAAACGCCATGGTTTTCCAGAGCCTTTTTGATGAGGCTCACCAGAAATAGGTTGGAAAATTCGGCTTCTTTACCTCCTTTCAGAATGGCACCATTGCCCGATGCGATACACAGTGCGGCCACGTCAATAGTTACGTTTGGGCGGGATTCAAAAATAGCACCCACTACACCCATTGGAACGGCTACTTTTTCGAGTTTTATGCCATTGTAAAGTGTATTTTCAGAAAGTATTTTACCAGAAGGGTCTTCCAGTTTGGCCACGTCGAGAAGTGAAGCCGCCAGACTTTCTATTCTTTTTTCGTTGAGCAGCAGGCGGTCATATTTGGGGTCGGAGGGGTCCATACGCTCGAGGTCTTTATGGTTTTCGGCGATTAATTCTGCCTTGTTTTCCAGTAAAAGCCTGCTCAGATCCAACAAGATCATCGATTTTTGATCATGTGTGAGTCTTCTGAGTTGCTTGGCACTGCCATGCGTGTTTTTCAACAGCCCTTCGATACTTTCCATTCCTGCGTTATATTTTTATGCAAATTTCGTAAAACTTGTTGAGACTGAATAATGAAAATCTTTGAATCGGTAATAAATCGAGGAAGATGTGAAGTTTAACCCATTTTATGCATTAGAAAATCTATTACGATCTTAAATTGCTGCAAATCAGTTCGTGAACCCATTTAAATTAAATCACCATAGCGGTGCTATGCTAATTGAATTTAAATGTCTGATTTATTGCAATTTAAGCTCTCATTACGAAGTCCTAATGCATAAACCGGGTTCATGGAGAAAATATGCAGCAGGGGGCGAGCGGCCTGTTTGAGCTCTTCCCGACGATAGGAGGGAAAGCGGGTAGCGAGCACCCGCCCGGCTGCCCAAAAAAATAGAAATTCTTATTGTTTTTTAACCATTCATAAACATCCCGCCTTGCTTCTTCTAATTTCTCTTCTTTTGTAAGAAATAATATCAGACCTTTGACGCTCAATTTTTTAGAATTTAAAAATGATAAAATCAAACACGTTTATCCGAAAAGCCAAGGATATTAGTATTAACGGAGCTTTGGCTCTGCTTTTGCTGGGGCAGGGTGCGGCCATGCAAAGTTGTAGCAATAATAACGACAGTGAGGGAGATTACGAAGTGACGGAATCTTATGCCCGGGGTGTAAAAACATATATAAAAGAAGTGGCACCGGGTGAATTTAAGATTACCGATGAAATAGATGTGCCTGCTGACAGCTCACAGGCCATCATTACTTACCTTGATGGTCATCAGGAAGTGCTCTCAAAAGAAAAATCTAAAGAACTTATAGATAAGGAAATCGCCACCAACCAGGCCGGGATTGGGCATCATAACGGCCTTTCCAATGTTTTGCTTTATGGCGGTATGGGCTACTTTTTGGGTCGCACCATGAGTCCGGGTTACTCGGCGTATCGTCAGGATTTAGGTCGTGATGACCAGCGTTCTTCGGGATATTACGGCGGTGGAGTTAATCGTGGACAGTATTATACCAATGAGACGGCGTACCAAAAGTCAAATTCTGTGCATGAGTCTATTTCGAAATCACGTACTGTGGTTTCAAGACCTTCAGGTGGTAGGAGTGGTTTCTTTGGTGGTAGCTCCAGAGGAGGATTCAGAGGGTAAAATATTTACAATTTACTTAAAATCAACATTTTAAAAGTCACTAATTCGCCACATTACCTCTGGAGAAGGGGAAGAGGGTTAGGTCAAATTATGAAATTTCAAGAACTAAATAATAGTCCTTTGGCTCAGTTAAAAGCCGAAGGCTGGGAGTGGATATTGGGCGAAGACACGCTTCCTTATGTAGAAAATGCTCTGATCAAAGTAAGTGAACAGGAGGCGGAGAGGTATTTCGAAGCGACAAATGAGCTGTATGAAATGTTTACTGAAGCCGCCCAATATATAATTGACCACGATTTGTATGAAGATTTGGGGATTCCGGCGGCTTTGGTGCCGGCGATCCGCTATTCTTGGGAAAATGACAAAAGCTGGCACCTTTACGGCAGGTTTGACCTGGCAGGTGGATTAGATGGAAAACCGATCAAACTGATAGAATTTAATGCGGATACCGCTACTTGTATTCCCGAAACTGCCCTAGTGCAATGGGCGGCCCTGAAAGCCAATGGACTGGATGAAGAAAGCCAGTTTAACACTTTATACGAAACATTGGTAAGCTCATTTGAAGAAATAAAAGAGGCCAATTCTGAAAAAGAACCTGCTATACTTTTTACCTCAATGGAGGGATTTCCGGAGGATTATTCCAATGTGCAAGTATTGATGGAAGCTGCCAATGAGGCCGGATTTGAGGTTGCACATGAATACATTACGGGTGTAGAGTTTTCACCTATCGAAGGTGTTTTCATTCAAAATGCTGATTCTACTTTTACCCGATACGATTTTTGGTTTAAACTCATTCCCTGGGAATTTATGGCGTGGGATGAACCCGAACTTTTAAAAATTTTGACTGAGCTGGTCATTTCGGGCAAAACGGTGGTCATGAATCCTGCCTATACCATGTTGTTTCAGTCAAAGGGAATTTTGAAAATTCTCTGGGACTTATATCCCAATCACCCGCTGTTGCTCGAAACCTCGTTTGAACCCTTAAAAAATAAGGCTCAGGTCCAAAAAGTGGTGCTGGGTAGAGAAGGAGCCAATGTGAAAATTATGAGGGAAGGTGGCTCAGTCGAAAACTTCACTACCGGCGATTATGACCGACAAAAAATGGTGTACCAGCAATATGTGGAGTTTCTGAAAGACGACCGTGGGAATCATTATCAGGCAGGAGTTTTTGTCTCGGATGAAGCTTGTGGCCTTGGTTTTAGAAAGGGAGGACAGATAATCGACAATAAAGCACAGTTTTGCGGGCATATGGTGTTGTAAAAAAAACCTCGGCTTTCATTGAGCCGAGGTTTTAATTCTTATTTTAAATCCACTTTTCCGGTATTTTTCAAAAGTTCTTTATCTTTATCAGTCAGCTGCCAGTTTTTGTCAAAAAGCCCGGTGCCGATCACATTGTTGATCGCACTATCATACAGCACCCAGTCTCCCAAACCTTGTAAAACTCCCATTTTTGAGCTTGATCGCAGCAATGCCGCCAGACCTGTGGCATTATCCGGGATTTCCCAGAATGGAAGCCCTGAGTTGATTAAAATGTATCTTTTACCGTTTGGATAAATATAAGTGAGACTGGCTTCATTGCCTTTTTTGAGGCTCATAGGTAGTTTATCGGCATATTTGGCGATGACGCTGTTGGTGGAGGCATCTCCAAAAAGTATCAGATTTGACCTTTCAATATCAGACGGTCTCACCTCTTTGTCAGACAAAACTCGTGGAAACACCATTACTCTGCCAAGGAAATCGCCTCTGTAAAAACTCCAGTCAGCCGCTTGCTCTGCTATTTTTCTTCTTTTTTCCAGTTCTTCTTTGGTGGGGTTACCTTCGGTACCATAAACATAAATCTGTCTATCGGCGATGATTTCACTCATAGGCCCTTCTGTTGTCTGATTTTTGATTGAACCCATTTCTGGTCTTTTTCCAACTGCCCACCGATCATTATTTTTTAGCAAAACCTGGCCGTTTGCCAAGCCAAACACCGAAATATTTTGTCCGTCAATATTTAGCTGCATAGCTGATTTCTTATTGAAATTTGGATGGTCCAGAATATCTATCGAAAGTACGTTTACATTTTCTGTAGTGATATCCAGCTGGTTTTTGTTTTTAAAATGTGCATTTACTTTAGCGGTTTTCCCAACTTCTTTATCGACGATTTCCACCCAATAAGCTTTGTTGTACTTAAGTTGTGCAGTTGAAAGCTTTACTTTGGAGGGGTATTTATCCCGAACAAACTTATTGAACCACGAAAAAATAAACTCATCTTTGTAGGCGTTCACCCAGCTGTCATGTTTTACGCCGGGGTATTCGGCATATTGTACTTTGGCACCTACTTTTTTAAAATCTTCAACCCATTTTCTGGTTCCTTCCACTTTTACGGCAGGGTCATCAGTTCCCTGGAAAAAATGAACATTGAGATTGGTAGCATTTTCAAGGTAAATTTCTGTTGCTGCAGGAGGTGCAGGGCAAACCGGGGCTATCGCAGCCCAAAAATCAGGTCGGGTCAAGCCCAGCCACATTGTGCCGCCGCCCCCCATCGAAAGCCCCGTGAGGTAGGTGCGGTCCTCATCAATACTAAACCGTTTTTTTACATCGGCTATCATGTCCCACACATCTTTTTCAGCTACGCCCTGGTATCCCATGGTGCCTCTGGCCAACGGTGACACCACAATATATTCTACATCTTTCCATTTTGGGAAATACAAGCTGGCTTCCACATCATTTTCACCAGGCTGGTTACTTTTTCCAAAAACTCTTTTCAATGCGAGTCTGTGGTTGGAGCCTGCACCATGCAGCATTACCACCAATGGGTAGGTTTTTTTTTCAGAGAAAGATTTGGGGATATAAATTGCATACGGTTGCTCGGTATCATCCACATCAGAATGAAAAGATAGAACCTGCGGACCTGTTTTTAGTTTTTGACTGTAGGTATTTTTAAAAGAAAAAGTCAATAAGGCCATCAAAAGCCCCAACTTCATTATTTTCATTATTAGGAGTTAATTTTTTAAATTTTTTATAATCTGCGAATTTTTAAATATTTCTTTAAAATACCAATCAATTGCATAAAAAATTGAATATTTAATCTTTGCAAAGTTGAGATTTGGAGATGAAATCCTGATCTGAAATTTATTTTCCACCAAAAAACAATCATTAAAGAATTCTGTTAAGTCAAGATTTTATATTCTCTGCTCCCATTAAAAAATCTTTATTTCCTGCAAGCCTGCTGACATAAGGCTGTCATTGGGTGGTTTTAGTTTTGCAATGTTCTAAATTATTAACCGCCTGACGTTTTTGGGCACAAATCATTTAAAAGCTATGCAAGAAATCATCACCCCTTCCGAACTTTTGGCCATCTGGCAAGGAAATCGTCGTCTAACCCGTAAAGTCATTGAGCTTTTTCCGGAAAAAGACTTTTTTGAATTTTCAATCGGCGGAATGAGGCCTTTTTCGGGTCTTACCAAAGAGTTTCTGGCAATTGCCGTGCCTGGTATCACAGAGATTTTAGGTGGGGAAATTAAGGAATTTAATGATACTTTTGAAGACCTTAAAACTAAAGAAGATTACCTGAAACTCTGGGATGAATCTACTGAAAAAATTAATGAATTGTGGCCTCAATTTACCCATGAAAGATTTAGAGAAGTTCATACATTATTTGGACAGTACACCTCTTCTGCAATGGAAAGCATCACTTATTTTATCGAAAATGAAATACATCACCGTGGACAAGGGTATGTGTATTTACGAGCCTTGGGTATTCAGCCTCCTTTTTTCTGGGAAAGACAATAATTTTTCGATTATTTGAAATGTAAGGTATTTTTTAAAATTAGGAAAATATCTTACATTTTTTATTTAGCTAATTGCTTTACATATTCCGGCGATTCGGGGTCACCTTTGAAAAAATCACCTGTTTTTCCCGCAGAAAGTGCCCAACGGTCGATCCACGAAATGCCATACCGGCCATATTTTGTTATGGGAGTCTGATAAGCCGGGTCTTTCAAAGCTTTTTCCATCGAAACAAATTCATATCCATGTTTCAGATATACATCAGATAGTTTTCCGAGAAAATCGGCATTGAGTTTATTGGCATGGAGCAGTAAAATTTGGGAAATATTCTTTCCAAATAGTTTCTCTGATTGTCTTTCATAAAACAGCAACTTTTCTTCCATGTATTTCAGATAATCTTCTCCCAATTTATCAGCGGTTTTTTTGTCATTTTTAGCTAAAAGTCTGTGATAGGCCAATGCGAAAAGGTAATCGTCATTATCAATACTTACAGGAGCTACAGTATATCCATGTTCAAAAAGAAAAGTACTCAAAGAATCAGCTTTTTCTTTGGTAAGGCCCAAATGCAAAAACGGATGCCTGAAATATTCCATTTTTTTGCCTGATTCTTCCAGTAATTTTTTGGTTATTTTCTCACCTTTTACAATTCCCTCTGCATATTCTTTAAATGGAGTATTGTTATAATCTTTATGTGCAAATGTATGATTTCCCAGCTCCTGGCCTGCATTTAGCCACATTTTCAATAGTTCTACCTGGTCTTTAGTAAAATTATCATTGGGGAAAAGCTTCATTTCATTTACAAAACCAATCGCCGGAATCTTCTTTTGCTTTAAATGGGCTAAAAGGTCCGCCGTTAAATTTGTCTGGTATTGTATATCCGTAATTCCATAGCTAACAACAGGCAAGTCGTCAATGGTGATGCAAATCTGTTTTTTTTGAGAAAATGAAAATAAAGAAAATAGTAGAAAAGATAGCGTTAAAATTATTGTTTTAGGCATTAAGATTATTTGTCTAATTTTTTGTCAAAATAAACGAAAGAATCCAATTAAAATTCTGATCTGAGTGACTCATTTTTTTTATTCACCCTACCAATGCCTATTTTTGCATAAAAATCATAGCCTTTTGCCATTTGCTCAAGGTTAAAAGAGAAAGATAATGAATATACTTATCATAGGTTCTGGAGGCAGAGAACATGCTTTTGCCTGGAAAATAGCTCAATCTAAAAATTGCGAAAAACTCTTTGTGACTCCCGGAAATGCCGGAACTGCCGCAATTGCCACGAATGTGGATATCAAAGTTGATGATTTTCAGAAAATCAAAGAATTGGTTTTGGCTGAAAATATTAAACTGGTAGTAGTTGGCCCCGAAGATCCGCTCGTTAAAGGAATCGTAGATTTTTTCAAAGCCGATAAACAACTCAAAAAAGTTAAAATTATTGGACCTGAAAGCAGAGGAGCACAATTGGAAGGCTCAAAAGACTTTTCAAAAGCCTTTATGCAAAAATATGGGGTGCCAACGGCTTTTTCTGAAACATTTACCAAAGAAACGCTGGCCAAAGGACTCGCTTATCTTGACCAACAACCAGGCCCTTATGTTTTAAAAGCCGACGGCCTCGCAGCAGGAAAAGGTGTGATTATCACCGAAAGCAGAGAGGAGGCCAAAGCCAGTCTTACCGAAATGCTGACCGCGGGGAAATTTGGCTCAGCGGGCGACAAAGTACTCATCGAGCAGTTTTTGAAAGGAATCGAATTGTCGGTTTTTGTACTTTCTGACGGGAAAAACTATGTGATTCTGCCCGAAGCCAAAGATTATAAAAGAATAGGTGAGGGAGACACCGGCCTCAATACCGGAGGCATGGGAGCCGTTTCGCCAGTGCCGTTTGCCGATGCTGATTTTATAAAAAAAGTGGAGGATTTGGTCGTGAAACCAACATTGGCCGGTCTTCAGGCAGAAGGAATTCATTACGTAGGCTTCATCTTTATCGGCCTCATGAATGACAACGGAAACCCGATGGTAATCGAGTACAACGCCCGTATGGGAGATCCTGAAACTGAGGTAGTTTTGCCAAGAATCAAAACCGATATGGTCAGGCTATTGACTGCTGCCGCAGATGGAAAATTAGACAAAATCAAGCTCAATATCAATCCTAAAACTGCCGTAACTACAATGGTGGTTGCCGGTGGTTACCCTGAAGAATACAAAAAAGGTGATCTGATGGAAATCCCCGAAGCAGAAAAAGATTCCGTGGTTTTTCATGCAGGAACACAGCTAACCCAAGCAGGGGTGGTCACCAATGGCGGACGAGTGATAGCACTCACCGGGATGGCTCGTACGATGGCCGCTGCCATCAGGAAATCACAAAAAATGGCAAGAAAAGTAAAATTTAAAAAGAAGTACTTCAGAAAAGATATTGGTCAGGATTTGATGAATTATTTCAAGAAATAATTAGTTTTGTCTTTTAAGTAAATATCGATATCAGACCCTTTTGATTGATTTTGGAATAAAAAATAGCTTTCAAAGGGATAAATATATAAATTCTAATGGCTTGTGGACAGTGTTCGACAGGAGGTTGTGGTAGTATAATTGGCCTTCCTCAAGACAAATCAAATCATATCAATACTGCCGGTTGCAGAAGTGCCGGAGGGTGTTCTTCAGGTGGATGTACCAAGATGAACTCCTTCGACTGGCTTTCTCATATGCATATCCCTACCGTCGAAAAATTTCCTATTGTTGAAGTGAAATTTAAAGGCGGCCGTAAAGAATATTTTAAAAATACCCATAGTCTGGAGCTTTATACCGGCGATTTTGTGGTCTGTGAAATGCCAACGGGTTATCATATCGGTTCAGTATCGATGCAGGGAGAACTTGTGAGGCTTCAGCTTGCCAAAAAGAGTATCAAAGAAGAAGACGAGCTCCCGGTTTTACACAGGCTTGCCACTGAAAAAGACCTCGAAAAACATACCCAGGCTATCAATCGGGATTTGCCTGCAATGTATCGTACCCGGGAGATTTGTAAAGACTTAAAGCTAAATCTTAAATTGTCGGAAGTTGAGTTTCAGTCTGACAACTCCAAAGCTACATTTTATTATTCTGCCGACGACAGGGTGGACTTCAGGGAGTTAATAAAAATGCTTGCCGGTGAGTTTAAAGTTAGAATCGAAATGAGGCAAATCAGCCTCAGGCAAGAAGCCGGTAGAATTGGGGGATTAGGTTCTTGTGGGCGTGAATTGTGTTGCTCGACCTGGTTAACCGACTTTAAAACAATACCCACAGCTGCTGCCCGATACCAGAATTTATCGCTCAATCCGGCTAAATTATCAGGTCAGTGTGGCAGGTTGAAATGTTGTCTTAACTATGAGTTGGAAACCTATATCGATGCCATAAAGGACATTCCAAATGTAGACAGACCTTTGCAGACCGAAAAAGGCGACGCTACACTTCAGAAAACAGATATTTTCAGGAGAATCATGTGGTTTAGCTACCCCAATGAAACCAATTGGTATCCTATTCCGTGTGCTCAGGTCTCAGAGATTCAGCGTATGAATCTGGTCGGAAGAAAGCCGCTGGGTCTTGAAAATCTGATGGAAATAACTGACGCTGAGCTCACTAAGCCGATCAGTATCAACAATGATCTGGAGCGTTTGGATAGGAAGTATCACAATAAGAAGAAACCGAATAAGAAACCGAATAATCTGAGGCCTGAAAATCAACAACAAAACAAAGGGCCTAAACCCGAGCCCAAGCCGAATGTGCAGCCAACTAACAAGGCTCCTCAGGCCACAGAAGGTGCTCCAAATCCGGAGAGAAGAAATAAGAAAAGAAAGAAAAATCGAAATAACCAAAACCGACCTGAAAAGCCGTCATGAGAAATTTTAGCGTTTTAGCATTATTGGCAATAATAATAATTTCATGCAAGGGCAGCTCTGACTTCAAAAAAATCAATGATTTTAAGAATTCTGAGTGGCTTTTGGCTAATCAGCAGGTATTTGAATTTGAAATAAAAGACATCACCAAAAGCTACCGGTTTCATTATCTTATCCGAAATGCGGTATCTTATCCTTATTATAACATCTATCTCAATCAGCAGTTGGAAAATTCAGATGGTACAGTGCTGGTAAAAACCTTGGATGAGCTTATTTTGTTTGAGCAAAAATCAGGTAAGCCCAAAGGAGACGGGTTGGGAGATATTTTTGACAATAAATTTAAAGTGCCAGCTCTTCAAAAATTTGTATTTCCAAAAGCCGGAAAATACAAATGGAAAATCAGTCACAACATGAGACCAGATCCCCTTCAGGGTGTGATGTCGGTTGGTGCTGTGGTAGAGGCGGTGAAATAATCTCACCCGAAAAACAAAAATTTTCTGGCCATAAACCGGGTTTCTATACAAAAAGCATAAATCTCAATTCCGCAATGAAAAAGATTAATGTAATCCTCACGGGAGCAACGGGTATGGTCGGAGAAGGTGTTTTGATGGAATGCCTTCAAAATGACCGGGTTTCCAAAGTTTTTCGGATATTTCTATCCCAAATTATTCCCAGCGAGTGCTCTCACCCTGAAGCAAGTCGGGCAAGCTATGATTAATTTATCATTTGCTGATTTACCGGAGGCTAATTTGAAAGTTCCTGATATTAAGCATCTTGCCACTTTAAAATAACACATACTTTTTGGTAATTTACAAATAGCTTTTTTTTATTTTCCAGTTGTCTTTTCAGGCTTTTTCTTAATTCTTATTTTTTAGAAAGGCTTTCTTTAGAAATGCCGAATATCCGTTTATTTTTGTGAGAATAATTTTTTGCAAAAAAATCCGCTTCTTTAAATAAAATATCTGGTTATTTCAAAAAGATTCTTTTTACAAAATGAGGAAAATAGTTCTGTATTTGTCGCTCTCGTTGGTGATTTTTTCATGTATTTCTACCAAAAAATACGAAGAAACTGCCAAAAGTTGGGAACCTGAAATTAAAAAACTGGAGGAGCTTGACAAGATAGAATCTGACCCCAAAGATGCTATTTTATTCATCGGAAGCTCTAGTATCAGGTTATGGAAAAATATTAGGGAAGATATGGCTCCCTATCCGGTAATCCAAAGGGGCTATGGCGGGGCAAAGTTTTCAGATTTAGTTTTTTATACACAGAGGTTGGTCTATCCGCACCAGTTCAGAGCTGTAGCTATTTTTGTGGCCAATGATATCACAGGCTCAGTGGAGGATAAAACCCCGCAGGAAGTCCTGGAAATGTATAAAACTACTACCAAAATCATAAGGAAAAAGTATAAAAAGCAACCCATTTATTTTATAGCCGTAACCCCAACCGAATCGCGATGGAAAGTATGGCCTCAAATTCAGGAAGTCAATCGTCTTATTTCAGCCTATTGTAATGACCATAAAAACATGTATTTTATTGATACAGTTTCTAAGTATCTCGGAGAGGACGGTCAGCCCATCAAAGCCTATTTTATAGGGGACAAACTTCATTTAACCCAAAAAGGCTATGATGTTTGGGCGGAAATCATAAAAGAAAATCTGGACAAAACCCTTAAATAATATTTTCAAAAAATAATCAATGAATAAATTATTTCTCGCTTTAATTGTGCTTACCTCAATAGCTTGCAAAACCAGCCGACCTTCAAAATCTCAGCAGAAAACTTATGAGTTTTTGGTGGGTACTTATACCCAAAAAGGCTCCAAAGGGGTATATTTGGCTAGCTTTGATCCAGAAGCAGGTACCGTAAAAATGATAAGCAATTCTGAGCAAATTGAAAGTCCCTCATTTTTGGATTTTGACAAAAATCAAAAACATATTTATGCCGTTAGTGAGACTGATGCAGGTTCTGTAGAAGCTTTAGCTTTTGATAAAACTACCGGGAAAATTCAAAAAATCAACGCCCAGCCTTCTGGTGGGGCACATCCATGCCACATTACGATTGATGCGACTGGGAAATGGGTATTTACCGGCAATTATACAGGTGGCACTTTAGGTTTGTTGCCGATAAACGAAGATGGTTCGCTGGGTGCTCCGGTGCAGATAATTCAACATTATGGAAATGGCCCCAACACCGCCCGTCAGGAAAAGCCACATGTACACTCGGTAAACATCTCTCCTGATAACCGCAACCTTTTTGTGGCTGATCTGGGTACCGACGAAATCGTTAATTATGCATTTGATTCTGAAAAAGGGCATCTGTCCGAAGTGCAGCGGATCAGGGTGAGTGCAGGCTCCGGGCCTAGACATTTTACATTTCATCCGGTATTACCCTATGCCTACGTGATCCAGGAACTTACGGGAAAAGTGACACAGTTTTTATATCAAAACGGAAAAATTACCCCCATTGATGAAGTGAGTACTTTGCCTCCAGATTTTAAGGGTAATAACTCCTGTGCTGACCTTCATTTTTCACCTGATGGAAAGTTTTTGTATGGTTCCAATCGTTTTTATGACACCATCGTCAGGTTTTCGGTAAACCAGACCAACGGAAAACTGGAACAATTAGACCAAACTTCTGTAAAAGGAAAAGTGCCACGAAATTTTGCCATTACCCCTGATGGGAAATACATGATGGTTGCTAACCAAAACACCGATAATATTGTGATTTTTAAGTTGGAAAATGGCAAAATGATTGATGCAGGACTAGAGCTTCCCGTATCTATGCCGGTTTGTGTAAAGTTTTTAAAAAATTAAAATATGGCGGATATTTGTTTGATTTTTGATATTGGAAAAACCAATAAAAAAGTCTTGGGCTTTGATTCGGAATATAATGTTGTAATAGAAAATCAAGTTGTTTTCGATGAGATATCTGATGATGACGGTGACCCGGCAGATGATTTGCTGGCCATCACCAATTGGGTAAAATCGCAATATGAAGAAATATCCAAAAATCCGGATTTTAATATTAAAGCAGTGAATTTTTCTACTTATGGGGCCAGTTTTGTATATCTCAATAAGGATTCGCAACCTCTCGCTCCACTTTATAATTATCTAAAAAAAATGCCTGCAAGCACCAAAAAAGATTTTCTTGATAATTACAACTCCGACGGTGCTTTTTTCAGAAACGTGGCCTCTCCTGACCTCGGCATGCTCAATTCTGGTTTACAATTGTTTTGGCTTAAAAAACACAAGCTGGAAGTATTTAAAAATACCCGCTTTGCCCTGCATCTGCCACAATATTTTAGTTTTCTTTTTTCGGGTAAGCTCAATGCCGAGTTTACAAGTATTGGTTGCCATACTGCCATATGGGATTTTGAAAAAAAGCAATACCACAGCTGGCTTGAAGCTGAGCATTGGCATGCGGCAACTTTAGAGACTGTAAGTTCTGATGAGGTTACAAATAAAGAGGGTCTCATAGTTGGTGCTGGTATTCATGATAGTTCTGCTGCTCTGGTTCCATATTTGAAAACCGTCTCTGAGCCATTTGTATTAATTTCGACCGGTACATGGTGTATCAGCCTCAATCCGTTTAATGATAGTCTTCTGACTGATCATGAGTTGCAGAAAGACTGCCTTAACTATATAAGTTTTGAAGGAAAAACCGTAAGGGCTTCCCGATTATTTTCGGGCAATGAGCATTCCAGACAAATAAAACATCTTTCGGAGGATTTTGGGGTTTTGCCTGATTTCTATAAGTCAGTTGTTTTTGATTATAAAATTATTCAGGCCCTTCGGAAAAAATTTCCACAAGCTCTCCCTGACCAAATCGAAGTTGGGAGCCTGTACGATAGTCCATTTGTCGAGCGGAATCTGAATGCTTTTTCGAGCATAGAAGAAGCATATCATCAGTTTATTATGGATTTAGTGGCACAGCAAGTAGCTTCTACAAAGTTGGTCTTTGGTTCAAAACCACCTAAAAAGATATTTGTGGATGGAGGTTTTTCAAGGAATACCATATTTATGAATTTATTGGCTGAGGCATTTTACAATATTCAGGTTTTTGTATCAGATTTATTTCAGGCTTCTGCTTTAGGTGCCGCCCTCGTGATTGCTCCTCACTGGAATCAGAAATCTTTTGATTTTGATAAATTAAAAAGCAAAAGAATTATTTAAATTATGGTTGATTAGCTTGTTTTTTACTCTTTGTAATATTGTTTTATTTCAAAACAAAAGAGATAAAAATTTGTTTAATACCTATAAAAAAGATTGTTTAAACCATTTTTGGGAAAATAATTCGAATAATATTTTTTGGATTATCAATTAATGTATATACATTGGTAAAAATTATTCTGCAACCTTACACTTAACTTACTCGTAGTATTATGAAACCAAACACCGAATCATCAAAAATTCGGGAAATACTGGAAGGTTGTAAAAAAAACGACCGGAAGTATCAGGAATTGCTTTATAAGCAATACTTTGGTTTTGCTATGAGCCATTGTTTAAGATATTCCAACTCCAGAGAGGAGGCATTGGAAATCCTCAATGATTCATTTCTGAAAGTTTTTAATAAAATAAACACTTATGATTTTGAGCGGCCTTTTGGTGTCTGGCTTAAAAGAATTGTCGTGAATACTGCGATAGATACATATAGGAGTCAAAACAAGCATTATTTTCATTACGAAATTGATAATGCTATCGGCTTATCCTCCCGGGATATTTCTCCAGCTGATAATCTGGCATTTGAGGACTTACTCAAGCTCGTACATCGGCTGCCGAAAAACTACCTGACCAATTTTAATCTTTATGTGATTGATGGTTTTACACATGAAGAGATTAGTAAGATGCTTGGGATCTCAGTGGGAACCTCAAAATCTAATGTCTCCAGAGCCAGAGAGATGTTGAGAGGAATGTTGGAATCATCTGATAAATTAAACGTCGAACGGAAATGAGGAAAGATTGGGATAATTTATCTGACGAAGCGTTTGATGATTGGATCAAATCCGGGGCTGATTCCCATTCGGAACCTCTTTGGGAAGGAGCATGGGAAGCCATGGAGTCAAAGTTGGATGAGAAAAAGGAACGTAAAATAATTCCTTTTTGGTGGAGAAGTGCTGCTGCTATATTGCTTTTTGGTGTAATCGGGGGTTATTTTTATTTGAAAAGTGATTCAAAAAGTGATTTAGCAGACCACACAGGAGTTTTAAAGAATGATCTCGGGAAACTCGAAAAAGCTAATAGTCCCAAAAATTCTGAAATCAAAATTTTGGAGAATAAAGCTATAAATCAGAAGGAATATAAAAGTTTCGAAAATACTGGAATAAAGAATAAAATTGCAAAAACAAGGTCTCAGCAATTTTTGAAAAACCCAAAATCAAATTACATCGCTTCCGAAATAAATTCTTCAGAAAAAAATGAAATAAGAAATCCATCTGAGGGTTTGGTATCAGATGAACAAAATGTGGTTAAAATTTTAGGTAATACATCCGTGGATTCTGCTGTTTTACAGAAAGAAATAGCAATTGTAAAAACAGATATTAATACAACCAATGAAGTTTTAATTCAAACCAATACTTCATCAGAAATGGATAGTGTGACTTCTGTTTCTGAAGAGCAGTTTGTTGAAAATCAGCAAAATAATGACAGAGTAAGGTTTTCTCGTTGGGCATTTAATTTGGGAGCTTCTCCTGATTATAGTTCGGTTACTTTTGGTCAGCAAGAGCCTATAGGTTACAACATTCAGGTCGGACTGGCATTTAATATTACCCAAAAATTGCAGGTCAAAACGGCACTTATCAGATCATTAAAATTGTATGAAGCCTATGCTGATGACTATGCCTGGCCAGCTAAGTGGGGTACACCTACCTCACCATTGGTTGACGTGGGAGCCTCCTGCAATATGCTCGACATCCCGGTAAGTTTGACCTATTTTGTTGCCAGAAAAAATAAGAATTCATATTTTACCTCTCTAGGGATTACAAATTATTACATGTTAAAGGAAAAATATGAATATCATTATGTAAACGACAATGACCCCAATTTAAAATGGAAAAATTGGGAAGGAAGTACAGGTTTCGCAGCAAATAGCGTAGCCAATATTTCAATAGGTTTGCAAAGAAAAGTATCAGATAAATTGTCAATTCAGATTGAGCCGTTCCTGAAAATACCACTCAAAAGCATCGGTTTTGGAAATGTAAAACTATATTCTGCAGGTCTCTTTTTTAACGTAATTCCAACCAATATTTTCAAAAGTCGCAACCAAAAATAATTGTTGTACGTACATAGTTTAAAATAATCTAAAACTATGGAATCAATCTCAAGAGGACAATTTTTGAAAACACTGGGTCTTTCGACCAAAGCCATGATGGCGTTTTACTGTATTGGTGCTGTTTCGTCATGTAAATCAGACGATGATGTGGAACCGGGTGGAAATAATAATTCCGGTAACAGTGGAAACAATAGTGGAAATGCTTCTTCCGGCCTTACAGGTACAACTTCTGGCAGCTCACTTGATTTTACATTGGATTTAAAAAATGCCAATTATTCAAAACTGACTACCGACGGAGAGTTTGTAATAGTGGGGGATGCCCTGGTAGCAAATGCAGGAGGAAATTTTGTTGCAGTTTCAAAAAAATGTACTCATGAAGGCACCAGTCTTCAATATAGAAAAAGCCAAAATGATTTCTTTTGCAATAATCATGGTTCAGAATTTAGCTTAACAGGTGCAGTTGAAAAATCTCCGGCATCAACCAATTTAAAAGTTTACACTACCAAGCATGACGCTGCAGCCAGTACCTTGCAGGTTAAAGCCTAAAACCAATTTTTTATGACCAGAAAGGCATTTCTAGTTTTGTTTTTGCTATCAATTCTTGGAAAACTAATTGCTCAGGATCAACCTGCAGATAGTCTTCTTGCCGATCTTTTGCAGGAGAGTGTTCCTGAAAGTTCCGATTTGCTTCCTGAAAAAATGCTGTTTACACAGCGTTTTTTCTGGGGCGAAAACGGGTTGTACCGAAAAGTTGGTCTAGCTCCAAAAGTGTTAACATCGGAGAATCGGGAACGTGAGTTAAAAATCAGAAGAAATATGTTCAGATTTCACCAGGGGCTTGGGCTGGCTACAGCTGCCGCTATGGTTGCACAGGGAATAGTTGGAGCTAAACTTTACAAGTCTTACGATAGCGACCTGAAAGATATTCATGAAGGTATAGCCACAGGTATCAACATTGGCTATTTTAGTACGGCTCTTTTGAGTTTTACTTCGCCTCCACCTATGGTTAATCGTTCTAGATTTGACAATATTAAGCTTCACAAAATCCTTTCAGTGGTTCATCTGTCGGGAATGATAACTACCAATGTGCTGGCAAGGCAAATCGATGATAGTGCCAACCCTGCAAATTTAAAAAAATGGCATAGGGGAGTTGCTATGACTACTTTTGGTGCTTATGCATTGGCCATTGCGTCTATAAAGTTTGAATTTTGAATTGTCTGTAGTGATTTTTTAACCGATTTTAAATGAAAAATGTACTAATCGCTGTCTTTCTTTTTGGGGTTTGTTTTTCTACTTTTTCTCAGGAAAAAAGGAAAATTGAATCTGACAAGAAATCATCCTTTATCAACTATGCCATGAAGCATCCCATGCATGACTGGGAGGCCAAATCGACTTCAGCAAAAAGTGTAATTGTGTTCAATGTAACCTCTCAAAAAATCGAGGCAGTGGCTGTTGTAGTACCAATCGGGAGTTTTGATAGTGGTAATTCAAATCGGGACTCACATGCGATAGAAGTACTGGAGGCTCTAAAATACCCAAATGTAAGTTTCTCGGCTTCTTCTATTCAAGATTCAGAAAATCAGGTCATTGCCAAGGGTACATTAAATTTTCATGGGGTTAGTAAGCCAGTGGAATTGAAGGCTTCAAAAACACTTTCCAAAGACAAACTTAAGCTCGAAGGCGGATTTTATATCAACATGAAAGATTTTGGAGTAGAGCCTCCGGGACTGATGGGAATCAAAACCGATGAGAAAATCACCATCAAATATTCGATGGTTTTTACACTGTGATTTACTCAATCACCTTAGGTACTTTGAAATATTCCTCGTTTTTGAGTGGGGCATTAAAAAGCCCTTCGTCTCTCGAAAGTTGATTCTCAGCAACGTCTTTTCTGTAAATATTTACCCCTTTATGCATATGTATGAGCGGGGAGGTTTGGGTGGTGTCAATTTCTTTAAGCTGATCCATCCATTCCAGAATATTTTCAAAATCTTTGGCCATCGATTGTTTTTCCTCTTCGGTAAGCTCCAATCGGGCTAAATGTGCTATTTGTTCTATTTTTTCTTTATCAATTTTCATTTTCCTGAATAATATTGATCCAGTTCGGGCTGAATTACTCCATAAACTTTTTGCTTTAATAACTCCATATCCCCAGAATTCAAATCGTGGGTTTCAATAGGCTGATGAACAATAACCTTCGGAATTCCCCATTTCAACTTAATATCTGGCATTATTTCATACAAATTTAAGAAAGTAATTGGTACAATAGGCACTTTAGCATCAATTGCCAAAATAAACGCCCCATCCTTGAATGGTTGTTGCATTTTTGGGATATCAGGCGATATTATACCTCCTTCCGGCATGATGAAAAGGCTCCGACCTTCTTCCAACGCTTTTTTGGATCTTAGTAATGCTTTTGAACGGCTATTTTTATCACTTCTGTCTACTTGAATATGCAGTTTGGCAAACATGTAGCCTAAAAGGGGAATACGTTTTACGGAACTTTTTCCCATATAAGAAAAATAATTACGGACCACTTTCATTCCCACAGCAACATCCATATAAGAAAAGTGGTTGGCTACAAAAACATAATTTTTCTCCGGATTAGGTACAAATCTATGTTCAATTGACACAGGCATGCCTGCTATCGGAAAAAACAAATCTGCCCAAAGGTTAGTGAGACGGGTGCCATATCTGTTCCACGACTTTTTGCGGGTGCATATCCAGATAAACGGGTGCAAAACCAGGTAAATTGCCAGAAGCCAAAATACGGCCCAGGCGTTGAAAAGGTAATTCAACACCAGTTTTATTGTTTTTATCATTGGCAAAATTATTCCTTCACGTGGGTATGAAGTTCCACGGGTTTTTTGGAGTTGTTACGCATTTTAATATTTAACATTTCTACAAAAAATGAAAATGCCATTGCAAAATATACATAACCTTTTGGCACATGAACATGGAACGCCTCTGCAACCAATAAAGTACCTATCATTACAAGGAATGAAAGGGCAAGCATTTTCACTGTAGGGTGTTTTTCTACAAAATCACCTACATTTTTTGCAAAAAGCAACATAGCAAGGGTAGAAAGCACTACAGAAGCAGCCATTACGGCTATCACTGTGGTCATACCGATAGCGGTAATGATAGAGTCAATAGAGAAAATAATATTAATTACTGTTATATCAATGACAGCTCTTGAAAGTGAAGCAACCCCTTTTTTTGTATCAAGATCATCATTTTTACCTTCAAGTTTATGATGGATCTCCGACGTAGATTTATATAATAAGAAAAGACCTCCACCAAGAAGAATCAAGTCTTTGCCACTAAAACCTATATCAAAAGGTAATCCCAGGTCACTGAGGTTAAATAAATCCTGTTCTAGTCCCAATACCCAACCCAAAACAAACAGTAGGGCAATTCTGATACCCATAGCTGTCAATAGTCCGATATTTCTTGCTTTTTTCTGGTCTTGGGTTGGTAATTTACCTGAGATAATAGAGATGAAAATGATATTGTCCACTCCAAGAATGATTTCGAGTAGTGTAAGTGTCAAAATACTGGTAAGAGCAGCAGAAGTAAATAATTCTTGCATTATTGAATCTGTTTTTTTTGCAAAAATAAAACTAATATATCAAAAAGAACTCACCGGTTATGCATTTTTAGTACCGTTTATTGAAGTCTTTAGCTATTTCGTTCAATTCTTCAGGGAATAATTTTGTGCTGCTCACTGCCAATCTGTATCTGAAAGTAGTTGACTGGCCTTGCTCAAGCGTGAGGTTGGTTTCCTTTTTTCCGTTCGTAAAAACTTTTTCTCCCAAAGGATTGACACTGAAAAGGCCATAACCCCGGGTATGCCAGTAAGAAGGGTAATTGACATTTTTCGGATGGTCAAAAATACTCACTGAGATATCCTCATTTTCAATTTTGCCCTGCAAAGTGACCCATTCTGAGCGTTTTGACCATGTGTCTTCACCGGTAATACCCTGTGCGTTGAGGTAGTTTCCACTCACCCCGGTATTATCAAGGACGGGAACTTTAGTGGCCAGTCCACTGGCATCGGTAAACATTTCAGGTTTATTAGAGGGCATTTCAAGTTCACGAGCTACTCTGATTGCAAAAAGGCCATCTTTTACATCTTTAAAAATAACATTTTTGTCGGCCGCAGTCAAAGTCGTTATTCTGTCGACAGTGTTGGTTTTTTCATTTCCTGAAAAGATATAAGTGGTCTCCTCAATCAACATCAGCTGGCCATTTTTATCCAGCCAATCGGCAGTAACCACAAGTTTTCCGGATTTTTTACCACCTTTTTGGGTTTTTATTCCGGTGTGAATAATAGTACCGAAAGTACGTTTATCACCTGATTTTTCTACTTCCACCGAATTGTTCCAAAAATCGTGACCATTAGCATCTTCATAATTTAGCCAAACGCCCGCATGATGTGGGTGGTCTATTCTTTCATTTTTTCGTGGAGATATAGGCCAGCCTCGAGTTACTTCTGTCCCTTTTGGAGTAAATACCGGATTAAGCACCGCTTTTTTCAAAACATCTTTTCCCGGATAATAATAATTTGTAAATACTTTTTCGCCGATTTTTACTTCGATTTTATGCTCAGAATCGAGGTCTTTAAAGGTTACTTTTTTTTGAGCTAAAGCTATTTGAAAACAGCATAATGCTGCCAGAACCAATATTTTTTTCATATTCACCAGGTTGATTTTTTAATTTATAAAAAGAGTTTTTCAAAAATAACACAAGACCACAGGTATTTAAACATGAAAAGTAGCCGATTTAGGTATTATTTTGACAAAAAAAAGAAGCGACAAAATTTGCCGCTTCCATTCAATATTTCCGAAAGTAATTTATTTGATCGTAAAATTGGTTTGACCTACTCTGAAACCATCGGCGTATAACTCGATTTTATAGCTTCCTTTTTCGTAGTTTGTTCCACGATTATAAATAAACTCCACCGTTTGGCCAGAATTATTGTAAAGCACTGTTTGTTTGGCTGTATAAATAGTTTCTTTTCCACCAAAATTAAATGCACCGGAACCCGTGGCCATATCAGAAATCACATTGCCTTTAGGATCAGTCATTCGCATATAAATGGTTTTATTTTCCTTTTTGGTTAGTGGATTTTCCGAAAGTTTAAAGCTTAGCTTTATTCTATCAACTCTGCGTGCTTTAAATTCCTCACCATCTCTTTCTTTTCCTCTTGAATTTATGGCCGAAACCGAATAGTTCATTGGTCTCAGGGCAGCTGCCAGGGTTACTTTCTCAGACAATTCCCGATTTTGAACCGAGGTTCTGTAAACCGAATCCGCCAAAGCATCTTTTGCTGATCTTAATTCAGAATTACTACTTTTTAGTCCTGTATTTTCGGAGGAAAGAATTTGGTTTTGGTTATTGAGAACGGCATTTTCTTCACGCAATTTTGCCAGTTCTGCGTCTTTTTCAGCTAAAATAGTTTCGTAATTTTTTATTTTTGCCTGATACTCTTTAGAATTAAAATTCTTTGAAGAGAGCAGAGACTTTTTGTCTTTTTCCAATTGAGCCTTCATGGCTTCCAATTCATCCACCTGACCACCAAGAGCAGTGATTTCAGCTATTTTTGCATCTAATTCTGAAGAAATAGAGTCAAGTTTGGTATTGGTTCTTAAAAGTTCCTGAGTCTTTTCAGTAAGCGTAACATTCTGCTGAGAAGTTTGTTGCTTTTCATTGAAATAAAGGTAGCCAAAAACAGCCGCCAAAGCTATTGCAAGTACGAGTCCGGCTTTCATTACCGAGTTACTACTTTTATTAGATTCTTCCATAAGGGTTTTATTTTGGTTAGATATTAACGACAAAAATATATTTTTATTTTTGTTTTCAAAGCTCAATAGCCCTTATATTCAATCCTTTTTTGATGAGTATCATAATTTTTCCAAATAATTGAAATCAAATTTCGTAAAAAACCATCCTTACCTGATCGTAATGGTCGCCGCATTAGGATATTTTGTGGATGCCTATGACCTTATTTTGTTTGTCGTAATTCGAAAATCGAGTTTATTGAGTCTGGGAGTTTCTGAAAAAGTATTGACCGAAACAGGTTTAAATCTTTTTAATATCCAAATGATTGGCACCTTTCTGGGAGGAATTTTCTTTGGAATAATGGGCGATAAAAAAGGGAGGCTTTCGGTGCTTTTTGGCTCTATTTTAGTTTATTCTCTTGCCAATTTGCTAAATGCAGGAGTGGACCAGATGTGGCAATATTATGTTTTAAGGTTTGTTGCAGGTTTTGGTTTGGCGGGTGAATTGGGTGCCGGTATTACCTTGGTTTCTGAGGTTATGCCGAAAGAAAAAAGGGGTTATGGAACCGCCATTGTAGCCGCCTCAGGTGCCTTTGGTGCTGTAATGGCCGGCTTAATGGGTGACCTTACTACATGGAGAATCTCGTTTTTGATTGGTGGCCTCATGGGATTGGTCTTGCTGATTTTAAGATTTAATACGTTTGAATCTACGCTTTTTGAAAAAGCCAGAGTTTCAGATAAGCTGAAAGGTGATTTTTTTTCACTGTTTACTATCAAAAGTAGATTTAAGCGGTATTTCTCGAGTATCCTGGTGAGCTTACCAATATTTTTTACCATCGCTATTTTGATGCAGTTGGCTCCGGAAGTTGCGGCAGAGCTGGGAATAAAAACTGAAATCAAAGCAGGAGTGGCAGTGTCTCTGGTTTATATAGGCCTCACTTTGGGGGACTTATCTTCGGGGCTGATCAGCCAATGGCTTAAGAACAGGCTAATAGTCATTCGGATTTTTCTTGTCTTGGGTTTTATTGTGTTGGTTATCCATTTGATTTTCAAAGAAATAAGTATTCAATGGCTTTATTTCACTTATGTAGTATTAGGATTTGCAGCAGGTTATTGGGTAAATCTCATAACCTTAGCAGCAGAGCAGTTTGGGACCAATATCAGGGCCACAGTGGCTACTACTATTCCCAACTTTGCAAGAGGAGCGGCAGTTCCGATTAGTTTATTTTACCAATATTTAAGGACTTCGTTTGAGACGTCTGTTCTTGGGGCAGCTGCAATATCCGGTTTCCTGTGTTTTATATTGGCTTTTTCGTCCACTTTTTTATTAAAAGATACTTTTTCCAAAAATCTTGATTATATAGAATAAATGGCACTCATATCAAAGAAAAAAATACCGTTTGCGATTTCTCCCAAACTAAGATCATATCTCGTTCAGTTTGGCAGAGAACAAAAGATTCCGCTGAAATACGAAGATTTGCTGAGGTACAACAGTAAAATATCGCTGTATGACAAAAACGGAGATGACACTCTCTGGGAAACGGTCTATTATCCACAAAGTGATATGGAAGAAATTTATGAAAACCTCAAGGCCATTTATGCAGATCTGAAAACCGACGGTGATGAGGCAGTGATAAAACATCTCGTAGTTGACAGGGTGGACGTATGTACTTACGCCAACACTTTGCCTTTCAGAATAAAAATCATCAATAAAGTCAATGACAACGGGGATTATTTTTATATAAAAAAAGCAGATGCTTCAAGGATTTATGGTTTGGAACTGGAACATCTACTTTCCCCCAATGCGATTTCCTATATAACCCATGAGAATACCTTAGTGGAGGAACATATTGTAGGTATAACGGGTGATCTTTTTATGCAAAAACACCTTAAAAGTGAGAATTTGAATCCTATCAGGCTATCGAAAGAGTTTGTGAAGTTTAATGAAAGGTGCTTTGTGAGATTGTTGGGTGATATGCATTCCAGCAATTTTGTAGTAATAGCCATTCCTGATTTCGAAGATTTCCAATACCGCATCAGAGCAATAGATTTTGACCAACAGTCTTTTGAAGGGTCAAAGTCGGTGTATATGCCTCAGTATTTTAAACAAAACAACCCTCTTGTTCAATTAGGGATGAAATACATGACGCCTGAGTCAGTGAAGCAATACCAGATTGAAGAACGCTCCCTCATAGCGGGTCGAATGAAAGCTGAAAAAGTTAAACTGGATCACCTGCTCGATTGCATGAAAGCTGACGTGATATGTATAGAAGAAAATCTTGTGAAACTTAGAAAAGACCTGGCTAAACACTACCATAACAAAGAATTCTTAGAATGTAAAAATATGGGTGAAGTGGTAGAACTGAGTCTGAAAATGGTGAATTTGCACTGATTTGTGGGTATGGTCTTGTTTGTGGGGACACAAACAAGGGCAAGGACAAAACAAGGGCAAGGGCCCAAACAGGGACTTTTTGTTAAAAATAAAAATTAGGTCACTTTTAATTACTTCATCAAACGTACTAATGCAATTTCGGCCAATAAAAATAAAAGTGCTGCTATGAGGAAGTATTTCCAGAGAGGTTTTCCCAATGAAGTGTCACGAAAGGCTTCAATAAATTCTCCGTCAAAAATATTGTTGTAAACCTCAATATTTGGCTGGTTTTCAAATATTTTTCTAAGCTCATCTGCCGAAACTATTTCAAGCCTCGACTCCATGTTGTCGTGATTGAGAGCAAGGGTTTTCTCTACTTTTCCATTAATTACCAAATCATAAAAACCGGCTTTAAACTGATTTTTGTTGCCCAATTCCGAAGGTTTTGGCAAAGTAAGATGCAACGTTTTCCCGATTAACCTTTGTGTGGGAATAATCTCCATTTTTTCATTTTTGAGAATGTATGTGGCGTTTTTAGGTGCATTGGGCAGATAAAATTGCAGGTCAGAATCCTCGAAACTATAGGCTAATTTTTCAGATTTGCTACTCAAAGAAGCCATTCGGTAAAAAGTAGGTACAAAAAAAGCATGCTCAGCAAAATTGCCGAATTTTGACATTAACGGAGCTGACATAAGGTAGATATTGCCGTCACCCACTTTGGTTTTGGATAAAAACACCTGTCCATTTCTGAATGAAAGCAGTTTTTCTGCTGCTCCTCCCCAGCTCAGCACTTGATTGCCTCTTGGTAAACTAACCATTCCGTTGAAGGTTCCGGATTCAAAAACACCTTCAAAGAAAGGTGAGCTTTTTTCAGGTTCAGCTATATCTATAAAGTTTTCAGGATTAACATTTTCAAAAACATTTTGTAATCCTGAAATTCCATATCCACTCAAAAATCCCTGAAAACTTCCAACTACCGGATTTTCAGAAGGGCTGACAAAAACATTTCCACCCGCAGTCAGGAATGTCTGCAGAGCGGATTTTAATTCACCTTCAATATTAGAAACACCCTCAAGTAATACCAGGTCGGCATTTTGAACCTGACCCGGGTCGAAATTTTGCACCGAAAAACTGCTGTAATTAAAAAGGCTATCGTTGGCATACATTTTTCCAAGATAGTTTTGAGGGCTCCGCTGTCCGTAAAGATGCAAAATCCTGATAGTAGGAGAAGCATTAAGTACAAAAAAATACTCATTATCAAAAACTATCGGCTGGTCATCAAAACTCACTTTGGCTTGATGGATTCCTCTGTCTTTTACCGTAAAAGTAAATGATGCCACCTGATATCCGTTTGCTTCAATCGAAACCGAAGAGGTAGAAGATTGAATGTCATCTATATAAAGTTTAAGTGGCAGTTTATCCACTTTTTTATTACCCGAATTAAATACTTTAACATACAGTGTATTATTCTGCATTTCACGTATCAGCGGCATTGAAAGCCAAACAGAATCAACAAAGACGTTTTGGTAAGCGGCAGCATTTACAGGAATCAGATGCACTTTGTCGTTAGAATCAATTTTGAGACTCTGTAATGATCCCACTGTACTTTTTTGAAAATCCGAAAACCAGAAGAAATCGTTAGAAGCTGAAGGGTTGTGTTTTGAGGCAATATCATGTTGCCTTTTGTAAACCTGCTCAAGAGTTCTTGGGCTTTCAGAAAAATCAAGGGTAGTCAGTCGGTCTTTAATTTTTTTTGCACTTGTAATAAATTGGTCCTGACTATCAAAATCATTGGTTGTAAGCTGAAGGTTGGAGGAGCGGTTAAAAATAGATAAGAGCTCGTCAATTTTAATAATAGCATGATCCAAAAAACGCTTGTTATCGGTGGTGTTCTGCATGCTTAACGAATTGTCGAGATAGATTCCGTTAATTCCGACGGGTTTGGTCGAAGGCGTAATTTTGTTTTTGTAAAATACGGGCTGTGCAAAGGCTATTACGAGGCAGGCTAAAAACAACATTCTTGCTGCCATTATGAGCCATCGTTTGAGTTTTCTGAAAGAGGCTGATTTGGTTTCTACAGCTTTTAGCAGGGCTACATTCGAAAAATATACTTTTTTTGTCCTCCGGAAATTAAACAAATGCACCACCAGCGGAATCGCCAATGCTGCCAATGCCCACAATATTCCGGGAAACAAAAACTGCATAAATGCTTGTAATTAATTGATGTTCAGTAAAATTAAACCGATGGAATTTAGTAATATTTTTATACAAAAAAATGATTTCACGAAAAAATTCCTGAGAATTTGAATCCGCAAAATCATTTATGAATAAATACCCGGAAATTATTGAGCACTCTGGGCAGTATCTGTCTGGGCAACTGCTACAGAGGGGTATAGTATTTCTTTTATCTTGGCTGTACGCTCTTCTAGCTCAGGTTTTGCTTCATAAGTAACACTTAACTGGCGAGCCATAGAGTCAGGGTGAACACCATATACATATTCACTGCCTTCATTGAGGTCATCCTGCTCAATTCTGTTATTTTTTTGATAGCTGCATGAAGCCATGAGTGCTACCACAGCAAAAAGTAATATAATACCCAGTTTCTTTTTCATTATAAAGCTTATATCTTTTAAATTTGCACAAATTTAAATTGAGCATTCCAAAAACACAAAGTTTATTTTCTTTATTAAATCGAAATAAGTCTTAAAATCAGAATGTTTTGCGGAATTCTCCCAAATTAATAAAAAATGAGGTATGATGTAGTTGTAGTTGGAGGAGGTATTGTAGGGCTTTCTACTGCTTTAAACCTAAAACAGTCCAATCCCAATCTCAGATTGGTGGTTATTGAAAAAGAAGACCGGATAGCCCCACATCAAACCGGGCATAATTCAGGCGTTATTCATTCAGGATTGTACTATAAGCCAGGTAGTTTAAAGGCAAAAAACTGTATTGACGGCTATCATCAGCTGATTGATTTCTGTGAAAAAAATGATGTAAAATATGAGCTTTGTGGCAAAATAGTTGTTGCTACCAATGAGGCTCAGCTCCCAATACTTAAGGGGTTGTATGACAGGGGTTTACAGAATAAACTCGGCGGACTGGAAAAACTGACTGTGGAGCAAATGCGGGAAATCGAACCTCACGTAGCAGGTATTGCCGGAATAAAGGTGCCTCAAACAGGGATAATCAACTATACCAAAGTATCGGAAAAATATCTGGAATTACTAAAAAACCTCGGAGGAGAAGTGAGATTAGGGGAAAAGGTTACCTCTATTTCGGCACTTAATGGAATTTCCACTGTAGTTACGACCAAAGGGAGTTATGATACTAAACTGGTAATAAACTGTGCCGGGCTATATAGTGATAAAGTTGCTCAATTTACTGAACATAAAAAAGTTGATGTGAGGATTATTCCATTCAGAGGTGAGTATTACGAAGTAAAACCCGAAAAGCATTATTTGGTAAAACATCTGATATATCCTGTTCCTGATCCTAATTTCCCGTTTTTAGGTGTGCATTTTACAAGGATGATTGATGGCGGTATTGAGGCAGGACCTAATGCTGTATTGGCTTTCAGACGCGAAGGTTACACAAAATACACTGTGAATTTTCCTGAGTTTTTTGAAACCATGGCCTGGCCGGGTTTCAGGAAAGTTGCTGCAAAATATTGGAAGACGGGCTTAGGAGAATATTACCGTTCTTTTTCAAAGTCGGCCTTTACCAGAGCACTTCAGGCTTTGATACCCGAAATTCAGGAAGACGATCTCAAACCTGGTGGTTCAGGGGTGAGAGCTCAGGCATGTGATTATACAGGAGGGCTATTGGATGATTTTGCGATAATCGAAAATCAGCAGGCTATAAATGTGCTCAATGCACCTTCTCCGGCAGCTACCTCTTCTTTGGCGATTGGAAAAACCATTTCTGAAATGGCATTAAAAAGGCTAAACTGAAAAAGAAGGACTGTTTTTAGTAATTTTTACATGGTTTAAAGGGGGATATTCCTTAGTTTTGTCTTTTTAACATCACCCATGAAGAGATGACTCCCGAGTCAATTGTATTTTTAAATCTCATGTTGTATTTACTGGGTTTTGTATTCCTTTTGGGTTTACAGTACACGGTATTTAAAGAACTTTCAGGGTGGATATCGCTGATATTCAATGTAATGGGTTTGGTAGTAAGCTCAAGTGTAGAACTTAATTATCAGGAATTTTACGCCTTTTCGTACCATTGGCTCAATGTGGGCGATACCCATTTCGAATTTAAATATGTAATCGACAATCAGTCGTATTTTATGTATATTTTGGTGCAAATCATTGCACTGGCAGTGCAGCTTTTTTCTACCAGATACCTTAAAAATGACCCGGGAATCAACCGCTTTTTTGCCTTCCTCAATTTATTTGTGTTTTCGATGCTGGGTGTGGTTTTGTCGGGAAATATGCTGCAATTGTATTTTTTCTGGGAGTTGGTTGGCTTTTGTTCCTATTTATTGATAGGTTTTTGGTTTACTAAAAAATCTGCAAATGATGCTTCTCTAAAGGCATTTTTGATGAATCGGGTGGGAGATGCCCTTTTTTTGGCAGGAATTTTCACCTTTTTCCTCATATACGGAACCCTTGATTTTCAGGAATTGCCTATTGCATCAATAACCGGCAAAATTTCTCATTTTCCGTTTTTGACAGTAAATGAAATTCAAAATTTGGCAGTATTGCTGGTCTTTGGGGGTGTTACAGCTAAATCGGCTCAGTTGCCCTTACAGACCTGGCTTCCTGATGCCATGGAAGGTCCAACACCCGCTTCGGCTTTGATTCATGCTGCTACTATGGTAGTTGCAGGGGTTTATTTACTGGGACGCATATCGCCGATCATTCCGTCTGAAGCAGGATTAATTATAGCTCTTATCGGTTCTTTTACGAGCGTTTTGGCAGGACTTTCAGCTGCTTTTCAATATGATATTAAAAAAGTGCTGGCTTATTCTACCATCTCGCAATTGGGATTTATGGTTGCCGGAATGGGAATGGGGGCTGTTGGGGCAAGTTTATTTCATCTGGCAACGCATGCTTTTTTCAAGGCAGGCTTATTTCTTAGTGCCGGAGCCGTGATTCATTATCTTCATCATGAGCAAGATATGCGGAAAATGGGCAATTTGATTAAAAAAATACCAGTAATTTTTTATTTCTATCTGATATGTTCGGCGGCATTGATAGGCGTACCGCTTACTTCCGGATTTTTATCAAAAGAAGCTCTCCTTAACGCAGCAGTTGCTTATGGATATGAAAACCACATTTTCAGTATTAAGACTTTGGTGCCAATTTTTATGGGCATTACTGCCTTTTTGACGGCTTTCTACATGGTAAGGCAAATTGTAATGGTATTTTTTGAAAGACAGGAAAGTCCAGTTGAGAAAATCATAGATAGTACCAGGAAAACTTTTGGAAAAACAATTAAATCAATTCAGGATATACTCAATGCTGAGAATGAAAGCCTTGGGGAAGATAGGGTAATTCAATTTTTCAGAAATCTGGGTGTGTTTGATGTTGCAGTCATATTTTTGGGATTGGGCTCCGGATATTTTTTATTTTCAAAATCGGTTTTTGAATACAAAGACGTATGGTTTTTGAAAATTTGGGGTGGAGGTGACATTCATTTTCATTGGGTTCCATTTGCGGTTTATGGTCTTATGATTTTGGCCTTACTGATATCCTACAACACCACATTTGAGGAGTTGCGAAGGTATTATTTGGGTGAAACCAAACAAGGTTGGCAAAAATTAGTTGCCAATTTTCTATTAAATCATTTTTACATTGATAAGCTTTATGTAGCTATAAGCAGCAAACTTACCTCTTTTAAAACTTTTGGAGATGATAAGAAGCCGGGTTTTGAAGGGATTCAGGGTTTGATATATTATTTTGATAAAAATTGGGTAGATGGCTTGGTCAATAAGCTAGGAAATCTTACAATAGTTTTTTCCAGTTTAGTGGCAGTTTTTGAGAAAAGGTTTGTTGATGGCTCGGTGCTGGGGATTTCGGGAGGATTAAGTAGTTTGGGTAACAGAATTAGGTCATTTGCGAAAGGACAATTGCAATTTTATGTTTTGGGCATGGTTGCCCTTACTTTGGGAATTATTTTAATTAGAATTTTACTCGTTTAACATGCAATCAGGATTGATAAGTACACTCATTTTATTGCCAATATTTGCATCGGTATTGATATTGGTTTTACCTGATTCCTATAAAGCCTCATACAAATGGATATCGCTTCTGACATTGATATTCATGTTTATCAATCTGGGTACTCTGATAAAAGGCTTTGATATTAAAGTACCTAATTACCAGTTTCTGGAGCATTTCGAATGGATTCGCCTTTCACTGGGCAATACCGCCATTTTGTCAATTGATTACATTGTTGGGGTTGATGGCTTATCCTTATCTATGATAGTGCTCACTATTTTTGTCTTTTTTATTGCCAATATTTCCTCTTTTGGTATTGAAAAAAAAGAAAAAGCCTATTTTTCATTATTTCTGTTGCTCCTGGCTTCTGTAATCGGCTGTTTTGTCGCAGTTGACTTTTTCCTTTTCTTTATTTTCTTCGAATTCATGCTGTTGCCGATGTATTTTCTGATAGGTATATGGGGAGGTCCGAACAAACAGTATGCCTCGCTGAAATTTATTATTTATACTTTGGTAGGTTCGGTGATGATCTTAGTAGTGATGATTGCACTTTCAATGTCAAACACCGATCAATTCTTTACCAATGAATACAAAAAACTGGTTTACAGTTTTGACTTCAGGTTATTGAGTGATGCCGGAAATCTATTATCTAATTCAATATTAAGTATAGATAAACCCGCCACAATATTCGGTTTGGATGCACGAGGATTCATGTTTTTTCTGCTTTTTATTGGTTTTGGCATCAAGCTTCCGATGGTGCCGTTTCATACCTGGTTACCTGATGCACATGTAGAAGCCCCAACTCCCATTTCGGTAGTATTGGCCGGAATATTATTGAAAATTGGAGGATATGGAATGATTAGAATAGGATATGGATTTTTTCCGGATGAGTTTCAAAAATTTGCGATATTAATTGGGGCTGTAGGTTTGGTATCAATTCTTTATGGTGGTTTAAACGCACTCGCCCAAAAAGATCTGAAAAAGTTGATTGCCTATTCCTCTGTTTCGCATATGGGTTTTGTTTTGGTTGGAATTGCCGCTTTAAATAAGGAAGGATTTAACGGGGCAGTTTTTCAAATGTTTAGTCATGGAATTCTTGCCTCGATGTTGTTTTTGGTTGCGGGTGTTATTTATGAAAGAACCAAAAACAGGGAAATTTCAAACTTTCAGGGATTGGCCAACAAAATGCCCATATTTACTGTTGCAGTAGCTATTGCTTTTTTTGGTTCTTTGGGTTTGCCGTCACTTTCAGGATTTATAGGTGAATTTTTTACGCTTTTTGCCGCTTTTCAGTCTGGCCCAATCCCCAAAATAATTCCCATTATGGGTGTATTGGGTATCGTGATTTCGGCGGTATATCTTTTATGGACATTCCAGAAAATGTTTTTTGGTGAATTCAGGACTTTACCCGATTTCGAAAACAAACTTCCGGATCTTAATCAGCGGGAATTCCTCATGTTGGGAATTCTGGCGGTACTGACCATATTGTTAGGTGTATTCCCTAATCTGTTGTTTGATTATCTCAATCCTACTATCAACTACATTTTAAGATGATAAACCAGCGATTAAGCAACATTTTGACTGATTTTGGATATCTTTTGCCCGAAGTTTATCTTGCTTTGGGTTTGTTTTTTATACTTTTTTTGGTAGCCTTTGTTAATAAAACAAAAAGTATCGTACCATTTTTTGGTATTATGCTTTTGCTGTCTTACCTTTTTTATGCTACTAGTTTTTATTCAGGTCTTCGATTACCACAAGATGGCAAAAGTTTGCTGGGAGGGATGTTATTTATAGACAATATCAGTCTATTTTTTAAACAATTGATTACTTTTTCGGCGATAATATTTTTTATTCATGCACGATTATTCAGATATCAATATGCCGGGGAGGTTTTCTTTTTGATTATTTCGGTAGTTTTTGGATTGAGTATATTGGTAATGAGTAATCATTTTTTGATTATTTATTTAGCTCTTGAAATGGTTTCGATCGTTTCGTATGTCCTGGTTGCGAGTAAAAAAGAGAAACTCAACTTTGAGGCAGGTATAAAATATCTAATTTTTGGTTCTACCAGTAGTGCCATCATGTTATTTGGAATTTCATTTTTCTATGGCATGACCTTTTCTTTTAATTTTGGCTCGGAGGAATTCAGAATTGCATTGGAGAATCAATCAGGCTTGGCGGTACAGGGTTTACTTTTTTTAGTACTGGGTGGTTTTTTATTTAAAATCGCAGCTGCTCCATTCCATAGTTGGGTTCCTGATGTATACGAATCTACTTCAACTCCGATAATCTCGTTTCTATCATTTGCACCGAAAGCTGGAGGTTTTCTGGTTATTTCCCGATTGATTACAGCAAATTTTGCTGATTTTGAATCATTAATAATAGTTCTGGCCGTATTTTCTATGATAGTCGGAAATCTGGCCGCTCTGGCACAGACTGATTTTAAACGGCTTCTGGGATATTCGGGCATAGCACATTCCGGATTTGTGTTGGTTGGGATGCTGATTTCCTCTCATAATCATTTTTATGGGAGCTATTTTTATATTGCATCCTATCTCTTGATGACCATGGGTGCATTTTTTCTTGCCGACTTGTTGCAGGTTTATAGCGGAAGTCAAAATGTTGAAGAGTTCAAAGGATTAGGTCAAAAGAACATTTTTCTGGGTATCAATGCTTTGATATTAATGGCTGCTTTAGTGGGTTTACCGCCCACATTGGGTTTTCATTCAAAACTTATGGTTTTTTCGGGAATCATTAATCCTCCCTCTCATGCCGGCTGGTATTATGGCTTGTTGATTTTTGGCTTGCTAAACGCTGCCATATCGATATATTATTACCTAAAAGTGCCCTATTTTATGTTGATTAAAGGTTCCTATTCCAACAAAATTACCTCCAATGTATTTTTCCTCAATTTTGTATTAGGCCTGTTTATTATAACGATTTTATACTTGTTTTTCTTTCCCGACGATATCACCGTTTGGATTAAATCAATTTCGAAATAATCAGGGTTTGTTATAATTTATAGCCTCCAGCAAGCTTTCCATATTGGTATCACTAACCGGAATCTCAAATTTTCCGATACTGATACGGTGGTTTCTGATAGATTCTATTTTGTCGATATTTACAATAAAAGACTTTTGCACTCTCAAAAATTGCCTTGAAGGGAGCTTTTCTTCGATCCCTTTCAGGGTTGACTTGGTAAGAATCGGATGGACAGCATTGTTTACATATATTTTTATGTAATCTTTCAAACCTTCTATGTGGCTTATTGTATCGAAATTTATTCTGACTAAAGAATATTCTACATTCACAAACATATAATTGATTTCAGGATCATCTTTTTTGGCATTTATAAGGTTGTGAACCTCTTTTGCCTTCAAAACTGCTTTGCTAAACCTTTCAAGACCCACAGGTTTCATCAGATAATCTACCACCTGGAGATTATAACTCTCTACAGCATATTGATCATAAGCGGTAATAAATATAACGAGTGGTTTTGAAATCAGGCTTTCAAGAAATTGTGTACCCAGCATTCCTGGCATTTGTATGTCCAGAAACATTAAGTCAATTTTTTCTTTTTCCAAAATCTCCATAGCTTCAAATGCGTTTTTGCATGTGGCTACCAGCTCCAGAAAAGGTATCTGACTTATGTTTTCTTCCAATAGTTTTCTTGCGAGCGACTCGTCGTCAACCGCAATACACCTCATTTTACCTGTCATTTTGATTGATTGTTTTTAGACCTAGCGATAAATCAATTTCAAAAACCGCGTCGTTGTTTTTGACTTTAAGATTATTGCTTTCAGGGTAAAGTAATTCTATCCTTCTTTTTACGTTTTTGAGCCCAATACCCGAATTCGAATCTTTTTGATTTTCTTTTTCCGGGCCTATTTTATTACTCACCTTAAATCTGAAGTTGTTGGGCGAGGTGATATTTAGCCAAATATCTATCTCCGGATTTTTAATAAATCCTACCCCATGTTTGAAGGCGTTTTCGACAAATGGAATCAATAGCATTGGCTCAATAAAAAGTGTTCCGGGCGTCCCTTCAATTTTAAGATTGATATTTACATCGTCTCCGAACCTGATTTTCTGAAGTTCGATATAGTTTTTTAAGTATTCTATCTCTTTTTCAAGCAAAACTTGTTTGTTCTCAGATTCATAAAGCATATACCTTATCAGATTGCTCAGCTCTATAGTTACGTTTTCGGCTCTGTCAGATTTTGTCCTTATCAGATATACAATACTGTTAAGGACATTGAATATAAAATGGGGGCTAATCTGTGACCTCAGAAACGAAAGCTCAGACTTCAGTTTCTCTTCCTTTTCCTCAGAGTCTTTTTTGCTTTGATTTACCATTATCACGATTACACCGTAAAGCGTACTCATCGAAATAATAAATACCACCGGAAATAACGTGCGGGAGTCATACACCTTTACGGGGTATTTATCCATCAAATAATCTTTGAGCAGTACATATAAAATAAGATAAACAACAAAGAGAACAAGGAGACTTAAAAAATATCGCGTTAGCTGATTTTTTGAAAAAAAACGCTTGATCAGTATCTCGGTATTGATATAAAAAAAAGGAAGACTCAATAAATTGGCCGGTAATATACTCGTAAGAAGTTCCAATCGATGGGTGTCGTTGTCCATGATTGAATTGAGTATTGGTAATAAAAGCCAGTAAAACCAGAACAAAAGGTGAAATAACACCCTGAACAGCAAATCGCTGGTTAACCTCTTGTTTTCCAATTTCATTTTTTACAAATTTCTAAATATAGCATGCAATTTTAGGATAAAATTTCAATTAAAAAACTGTTTAAGACCAAAACAGCGTATTTATAGATTTAGAATCAATATCAGTAGTTTGCATAAATATCGGCAATAATATACCTTTTATCCTCATTAATAATTGCTTTATCTAATTTTAAAAATGTTATGGTTAAGCTATCTTAAATTTGCAGGCGATTGGAATAACATTTCTCTACAAGCACTTAAAATCATTTATGAAAAAAACTATTTTGGCATTTTTAACTATTCTTGGAAGCTCATTTTTTGCTTTTTCCCAATTCACACCCAATCAGGTTACTATTGTGCAGGAAGGTGATGGAAAAATTACCGGAACATTGATTGATAGTCTCACCAATAACCCTGTAGAATTTGCTACACTTTCTCTTTACAAAGTTTCTGATTCAGCTAAGCCCATTGATGGAGCCATGACTGATGATAAAGGGAAATTTGTCCTAAAAAATGTTCCTGAAGGAATATATGTCATCAAATTTTCCTCAATTGGTTATACCGAAAAACAAATAAAATACCTTGAGTTAAAGGGCAAAACACGGAGTCTTCACCTCGGAAATATATTAATTGAGCCTGATACCAAAATGCTGAAAGAAGTTGTGGTAAGCGGGCAGGCTGCGGTAATCGAAGAAAAAGTCGACAGGATTATCTATAATGCAGATAAAGATATTTCATCAAAAGGTGGGGATGCGTCTGATATTTTGAGGAAAGTACCGTTGCTTTCAGTTGATTTAGATGGAAATGTGCAATTAAGAGGTAGCTCAAATATAAGGGTGTTGATTAACAATAAACCTTCAACAATTATGGCCAGCAGTGTTGCTGATGCTTTAAAGCAGATTCCGGCTGACCAAATAAAAACGGTAGAGGTTATCACTTCTCCTTCGGCAAAATATGATGCAGAGGGGTCAACGGGCATAATAAACATAATTACGAAAAAGAATAATATTGAAGGTTATACTTTGAACACTGATCTGGGTGCAGGTAACCGGGGTGGCAACCTTGGCCTTAATGGTAGTCTGAAATCAGGGAAATTTGGTATGAATCTGGGTGGTTTTGGCAGATACAATACTAATCCCTCCGGAACTGAATTTATTCAGGAGTCATTGGATCCTGTAAAGAAAATTACAGTAAATCAGACCGGTGATGCAAGAGACAACATGGTATTTGGCAGATTTACACTGGGTGCCGATTATGACTTGTCGAAAAATAAATCGCTTTCGGCAGGTGCGAGATTTGGAACAAGGAGCTTTAATCGCGAACAGGATTTACTCATTAAAACCATGGCAGGTGCAGAGCTGCTTTCAGAAAGCAACCTAAACGTTGATTCAAGAAATCCGATGAACTCTTATGATTTTAACCTGGATTATTTACATATCATAAAACCTCAAAAGGAGTTTAGTATTTCGACTTTATACAGTAGAAGTACTGCAAACAGCAGTTTCTCCAATGCACCGGCAGGAGCTACTGAGACCGAAATACTGGAAAATCATAACGACAATATCAACCAGGAATATACCATTCAGGTAGATTATCAGACTCCTCTCCGTAAGAATCACCTGGTTGAGTTTGGTGGAAAAGGGATTTTCAGAACTGTAAATAGTGATTATGGATATTATCTGGGAAATGTTTTACAAAAAAATGATGCCAGCAAGCCATTTGGAAATCTTGATTATAACCAGAATATCGGAGCGGGGTATCTGGCATATACCTATTCCACCAAATCAAAATACATTTTCAAAGCGGGTGCCCGATATGAAATGACAGACATTTCGGCTCTCCAGGATGAAACCAAAAGTATTGAAATTCCGGCGTATAGCAATCTGGTGCCAAGTTTCAATGTATCCAAAACTTTCGGAGGAAAATATACTGTAAAAACAGGGTATAATTTAAGGATTCAAAGACCCGGTTTACAGCAGCTAAACCCAAATATTAACTTTACAAATCCCAATAACCCAACGAAGGGAAATCCCGAATTAAGACCCGAGGTAACCGATAATGTTGAGGCCAGCGTGAGTGCCAGTATTAAAAAGATTTATGTCAACCTGGCATTGTTTGGAAGGTTTACCAATAATTCAATACAGCAGATCGTACAGGAATACGGAGATGATAAATCTAAGTTTTTGACTTCATTTGAGAATATAGGTTTGGAAAAAGCCTATGGGGCCAATTGGAACGGAAACCTAAGTATCACTCCAAAATGGATGCTCAATGGCGGGATTGAAGCCTTTTATAGTTTTATTTCAGGTCAAACCATCGCACGTGATGGCTCCACTGTTCCGGTTTCATCACAAGGTTGGAATCTAAACGGAAGGCTCATGACCTTTGCAACTTTAAAAGCCGGATGGCAGGTGCAGGCATTCAGTTATGTAAGAGGTAGCCGTGTCACTCCTCAGGGGCATCAGGGAGGTTTTGGATTCTATTCATTGGGAATGAGAAAAGAGTTTAAAAATAAAAAAGGCAGCATTGGGCTTTCTGCACAAAATTTCCTTACCAATGCCATGAAAATCAGGACAACCAATCAAAATGCATATTTCTATCAGACCAGCATCAATCAAATGTACAATAGAGGTATTAGCATGAATCTTTCTTATAAACTAGGAAAAATGGGGATGGATGCGATGCAGCCCAAAAAACGGGCAAAAGGTGTTAAAAATGACGATATTAAAGAGGGCGGTTCCGGCGAAGGTGGTGGAGCTCAGCCTGCTCAGGGAGTCGGAAGGCCTCAATAAAGAAGTTAAAAATAGGTTTTAGGTTAAATCAGAGAACTTGCTGCTATGTGGCAAGTTTCTTTTTTTATCTGAAAAAATGAATTACATACTGGAAAAATAAAGTCTGTACCAAGCCTGCAAACAGGCCACTTATCAGCATTTTCCATAAGATTTCCACTTTTCTAAACCTAAAAGACATTGCCAGATAGCTACCAACCAGTGGAGTAAATATAAACGGTGTTAAGACGGCTATTCCCCAAAGGCCAAGTTTGTTTTTTACTTTAACCGCCAACCTGTTGGCTTTATTAAAAATTTTCCTTGGTTTATCTTTCCTGAAGGTCCTGACTATTTTTTTTAAGATTTCTCCACCATATATCACCGAAAATACGGTAATCATCAATCCTGCAGCAGAGCTTATGGTAGTCTCCCACCATTTTAATTGCATGGCTGCCCCGGCTATCGGTCCACCGACAAACTTGAGCGTGGCAGCAATCGCCACTGTAATATATTCTGCGAGTTTTAGCATTTAATCTGATTAACAATAATTCAGGGCAATAATTTCATTTAAATAAAAAAATATAAAAAAAATTTGTATAGTATCTTGCATAACAAAGTACCTTGTGCTATATTTGTCGCATAATTAGCAAAAGTCTTTTGCAAATTATGAAAAAGCTATAAAAAATATGAAACTATCCGGCACTCATTTTCAGGAATGGGTGCCGGGTAAAAATTAAAACAAAAAATATCATGAATTTAGAAAATGCACAAGTTCAGATGCGAAAGGGTATCCTTGAATATTGCATTTTACAGATTATTTCCCGGGGTGAAGTTTACGCCTCTGAGATTTTAGAAGAACTGTTAAATGCAAAAATCATGGTGGTGGAAGGTACACTTTATCCGCTTCTTACCCGCCTCAAAAATGCCGAGCTGCTTGATTACAGCTGGAAAGAATCTACTTCAGGGCCTCCCCGGAAATATTACCTTTTGACCGAAAGAGGTCAGAAATTTCTGTTAGGTCTTAATGAAACATGGGTTGACCTGTCAGAATCTGTAAATGCCATTGTGAATAAAAAAGCTTAAAAAAGAAATGAAAAAGACATTACAAATAAACCTAGGAGGTATCACATTTAATATAGAAGAGGATGCCTACGAGAAACTCAGTGCTTATCTGGAATCAATCAAGAAATACTTTTCAAGCTATGAAGGGTCATCCGAAATAGTAGCCGATATTGAAGCCCGGATAGCAGAGAAGTTTTTTGTTAAAACGCAACAAAACGGTGTTATTAGTATAGAAGATGTATCAGGTATTGTGTCCACGATGGGTACTGTAGATGATTTTGAATCGGTAAAAGACGAGGAGGATCTGAAAAAAGAAACAGAATCACAAGAAGAAAGTAAGTTTGAAACCTTTGAAGGGTCAAAAGAGAGTGGTCAGGGATCATCGGCTAAGACGAAATTTTTCCGTGATGGGAAAAGAAAGGCTTTGGGGGGAGTCCTGGCGGGTCTGGCACATCGCTATGATATGGATGTTGTTTGGTTCAGAATCTTATTTATTTTCCTTGCTTTTGGTTTGATTGAAACCGGCATAGGAGGATTCTTTTTTCTGGCCTACCTGGTTGGCTGGATAGCCATGCCCGAGCGGATGGATCTGCAGGAAAACTCAAAAGTCAAAAAGTTTTATCGGAATCCGGAAAACAAGGTGCTTGGGGGAGTTGCCTCCGGTTTGGCTTCATATCTCAACATAGACCTTGTCATTATTCGTATCATATTGGTAATTGCAGGTTTTTTCGGACTTGGTATTTTACTCTACATCGTATTTTGGATTGTAGTGCCCAATGCCACTACGCTTACTCAAAAGATGGAGCTTCAGGGTCAGCCATTGACCCTTGAGAATATCGAAACCAATATAAAGTCACAAAGCCAGCCTGAGTCGCCTAAGACCGAAAGCAGTATTGCCAAATTATTGCTATTCCCATTCAGATTTATCGGAATCATCATCAGTGCATTAGGTAAATTGGTTAGGCCGGCGGGTGCATTACTTCGTATTTTTGCGGGCCTTCTACTGTTTGTCCTTGGTGTTGCCTTCGGCCTTTCGATAATAATTTCTCTTGGGGTGGTTTTCGGATTTTTGTTAAACTCTCCTTTTATTTCCGGTATTACCAACGACCACATCATCAATATTTTCCTTAATGATATTCCACAAATAGGTGTATTCTTTGTTTTTCTTGCTTCGTTCATTCCTGCCGTGGTACTTACGGTGTTGGGAATTGGACTAATGACCGGGAAGTCTTTTGTAAACAGCAACTTCTGGCAAACTACTCTCATCCTTTGGCTGGTTGGTTTGGTTGGTTCTGCAGCAGTGGGTTCTAAATACGCCATGAATTTTTCGAGCAAGGCAGGTTACTCAGTCGAAAACGACCTCAATCTACCTGCAAATACAATTTGGCTTGATATAAAAGAAGAAGATGATTTTGAGGAAGATGGCGATTTTGAGAGTTCTTTCGGGCATAACCGGGTTCAGATTCAGGCATCCGAAAATCAGGAGATGTTTGTGAAAATTCAATATTCTGCCAAAGGTGCCACCAAGAAAATCGCTGAGCAGAATGCCCGAAATATGAGATATAATTACAAACAGACAGATTCGACTATCATGTTTGACAACAGAATCACTTTTACAGGCAAAAAACAATTCAGAGATCAAAACGCCGAGGTGATATTGTTTATGCCTAAAAACAAAAAATTCAAGATGACCAGGAGGTTTTTTGACAGAGGATATTCAAGCAGCTGGCATCTTTCAGATCAATATGCTTTTGATTACGATCAGGTTGAGAATTTCACCTTTGTTTTGAACAGCGAAGGAAAAGTAGAATGTACAGATTGTCCCAAACTGACTGAAAGCGAAAAAAGGGCTTTAAGGGATAATGACGATTTCAATGGCATTTTTTTTGATGATGGAGAGTTTGAAAATCGTGGAGAACATCATCGTAGTTTCAATGTGAAAGACTTCAATAAGATTGAGTTTGGCTCTAATTATTTTGTGAGGATAAAAAAAGGAACTGAATATAAAATGGAAGCCTTCTCGGAGCATAATCGTGAGCTGGAAGATCTCGAAGCAGTAGTGGAAGGTAAAACGTTGAAAATAAAATACGAAGATCCTTTTAAAAATCATGATGGTGAAGTCAATATAGAGATCACATTGCCTGAGTTAAACGACCTCGAGGTTTCAGGAGCAGCGGTTGTAAAAGTTTTAGGTTTTGAAAATCAAAACGAAATGAATGTTACTGTGTCAGGAGCGTCAAAATTAGCACTGCAAACCGGTCTGAAAAGGTTGAATATTGAGTCTTCAGGAGCATCCAAAATTATGGCTAAAGGAAATTCTGATTATCTGGATCTTGAGCTTTCAGGGGCATCGCAATTTTATGGTAAAGAGCTTTTGGTTAACTCAGCAAAAGTTGATGCAAGTGGTGCCAGTAAAGCCAGCTTAGGAAAGATTCCTTCTCTGCATAGTTCTGCCACCGGAGGTAGTCAGGTCGATCATGAGTAATCTCAGAAAGCTATCAGAAACGTTTGCATAAAAAAACATTCCGATTTCCTTTATATCTTTAAAAATTAGGGGTAGTTTTAGTCTTTATTCAATCAAAGACATGAAAAAACTACTCCTTTTTGTATTTTTACTTTCGGGTGCTTATGCTTTTTCTCAAAAAAAACCTGATGTAAAAGTTGCCATTGAAAATCTTCACAAGCTCATGTTAGAGCCATCAGAAACAGACCTGGAGGCCATTTCTCACCCCTTACTTTCCTATGGGCATTCGAGTGGGAAAGTTGAAAATCAAAAAGAATTTATAGATGCACTTGTTTCGGGGGCTTCTGATTTTACCAGCCTTAATTTTTCAGAAATTGAAATAAAACAAACCAAAAATACAGCTGTAGTGAGGCATATTCTGGATGGAGAAACCCAGGATAAAGGAAAACAACCCGGAAAAGTAAAAATTAAGGTTTTGCTGGTATGGGTTTTGGAAAAAGGCCAGTGGAAACTAATTGCCAGGCAAGCTGTTAAAATCTGATGCAATCATTTCTTTATGCCCTGTTTGGGCCAGAAAATAACAATAGTGGTCAATTAATTCCAAACATTATACAAATCTTGTCAAAATTATATTAGAATTAGAGTTGATATTCGGGTATTTCAAAAAAATATCTTTTTAGTTTTGACTCAAAAATCAATTCCTAAAAAGGTCGCGGTTTAATGAGAAAAAAAGTTTTAAAAGTACACCCTGACGATAACGTAATAGTTGCTTTGGAAAACCTTTCCAAAGGTGAAGAGATTGATTTTGAAGGTAAAGTGATAGGTCTGACTTCTGATATTCCACTCAAACATAAATTTGCCGAAAAAGACTTCTCTAAGGGTCAGGAATTGTATATGTACGGGGTTTTGGTAGGAAAAGCAAATCAGGATATAAAGAAAGGAGAATGGATCAATACTTTCAATGTCAAACATGCAGCTTCATCTTTTAAACTGGGAGACAGGAATTTGGAATGGACTAAGCCGGATGTTTCGGAATTTAGAGGTAAAACCTTCCTGGGATATCATCGAAAAGACGGAAAAGTAGGAACGGCCAACTACTGGATAGTAGTACCTTTAGTTTTTTGTGAAAACCGAAACCTTCAGATCATGAAGGAAGCCCTTGTAGAAGATCTGGGTTATGGTCAAAAACAGGAATACCAATCCTTTACTCAGGATTTGGTGAGTTTATATCAATCAGGAAAAACCATTGAAGATATTCTGAAAGCAGAGTTTAAAAAAGATAAATCAAGCAAAGCGAACAGGGTTTTTGAAAATATAGATGGGGTGAAATTCCTTTCTCACGATATGGGTTGTGGCGGAACAAGGTCTGATGCTCAAGCCCTGTGTGGGCTCCTTGCCGGTTATATAGCTCACCCAAATGTGGCCGGTGCAACAGTTTTAAGCCTTGGTTGCCAAAATGCTCAGCACAGTATGCTTCTGGAAGAACTTGGAAAAAGAGGTGGGGCGGCAGAAAAGCCTGTTGTTTTTCTGGAGCAGCAAAAGATTGGTACCGAGGAATTGCTAATTTCGGAAGCCATCAAACAAACTTTTGCAGGATTAATCGAAGCTAATAAAATCGTTAGAAAACCTGCTCCACTTTCCAAACTTACCATAGGTTTGGAGTGTGGAGGCTCAGATGGTTTTTCGGGAATTTCCGCAAACCCAGCCATTGGTTTTACCTCTGATTTGGTGGTGGCATTGGGTGGCTCGGTAATCTTGGCTGAGTTTCCGGAACTATGCGGGGTAGAGCAGGAATTGAGTGACAGATGCATAAATGAAAATAATGCACTCCGATTTAATAATTTGATGACCCAATATGCTGCAGCGGCAGAAGCTGCAGGTTCTGGTTTTGACATGAATCCTTCTCCCGGGAACATAAAGGACGGTTTAATCACGGATGCAATTAAATCTGCTGGAGCCGCAAAGAAAGGTGGCACCTCACCCGTAGTGGAAGTATTGGATTATCCTGAAATGGTAACCAAACCCGGACTTAATCTCTTATGTACCCCGGGGAATGACGTAGAATCGACAACTGCCGAAGTAGGTTCCGGAGCCAATATTGTTTTGTTTACTACGGGATTGGGAACTCCAACGGGCAATCCAATTGCTCCGGTTATCAAAATTTCGAGCAATTCATATCTTGCCCAAAAAATGTCAGATATTATCGATATAAACACAGGCACTATCATAGAAGGAACCGAAACTATTGAACAAGCCGGCAGGAGGATTTTAGATTTTGTGATTGCCGCTGCTAGCGGTACTCAGGAAGTTAAATCTGTTATCAACGGTCAAGATGACTTCATACCCTGGAAAAGGGGCGTGAGTCTATAAAATTTTTTAATTTTTTACGAAAATGGCAAAGGCTTTTTTAGACGAAAATTTCATTTTAAATACAAAAACGGCACAGACTCTCTTTCATGAGTTTGCCAAAGATATGCCCATTATTGACTATCACAATCACCTTCCACCCGATCAGATTCTCAATGATATAAATTTTGAAAATATTACGCAGGGGTGGTTGTACGGTGACCACTATAAATGGAGAGCCATGCGTGCCAATGGAGTAAAAGAAGACTATTGTACTGGTGGGGCCGCTGATTTTGAGAAGTTTGAGAAATGGGCTGAAACCGTACCTTATACCCTCAGGAATCCACTTTATCATTGGACTCACCTCGAGCTCAGACGCTATTTTGGAATATCTGAAATTCTTTCAGAAAAAAATGCCGGAAGAGTTTATGATCAAGCTTCTGAGATGCTGCAGACCAAAGCATTTTCGATTCAGGGATTGCTCCAAAAAATGAATGTTGAAACGGTTTGTACTACAGATGATCCTTTGGATTCGCTTGAGTACCATGTTGCATACAATGGAGGCAAAAAGAAAGAAGGGGATGTAGGGATGTTGCCGGCTTTCAGACCTGATAAATTTATTCTGATTGACAATCCAAACTTTAACACTTTTGTCAATAGATTGTCAGAAATAGTTGGTTTTGAGATCGCCACTTTTGAAGATATAAAAAAAGCTTTGAAGCAAAGGGCCGAATTTTTCGCTCAAAACGGATGTTGCATTGCCGATCACGGTCTGGAACATATTTATGCTGCTGATTTTACGGATGACAATGTTGAAAAAATCTTTAAAAAAGCAAAATCCAATCAAGCAATAACCGAGGCTGAAGCGACCGAATATAAATCTGCAATTTTAATTGCTCTTGGTAGGATGTATTCAGCTTTAGGATGGGTGCAGCAGTTTCATTTGGGAGCAATGCGTAATAATAACCTTTACGCTCTTCGTACATTGGGCCCGGATACTGGCTGGGATAGTATAGGTGACTGGCCGCAAGCTCAGGCATTGTCTAGGTTTTTAGGAAAACTTGGAGAGACAGGGGAACTGACAAAAACCATCATTTATAACCTCAATCCTGCCGACAACGCAGTGATGGCTTCCATGATTGGCAATTTTAATGATGGATCAGTGGCAGGAAAAATACAGTTTGGCTCGGGCTGGTGGTTTTTGGATCAAAAACAAGGCATGGAAGACCAAATTAATGTTCTTTCAAATATGGGCTTGCTAAGTAAATTTGTGGGTATGCTTACTGACTCCCGCAGTTTTCTTTCTTTTCCTCGTCATGAATATTTCCGAAGGATATTGTGCAATATTTTCGGTAATGACATAGAAAATGGCGAGCTGCCTAACGATATCGAATGGGTAGGTAAAATCATTCAGGATATCAGTTATTACAACACTAAGAATTATTTCAATTTTAACAATAAATAATAAACTCTAATGAAAAAAGTTGTCACTTTTGGCGAAATTATGTTGAGACTTTCACCTCCAGGATTCTTAAGATTTTCTCAAGCCAACAGTTTCGATGTAGTATATGGCGGTGGAGAATCAAATGTGGCCGTATCACTGGCTAACTACGGCGTTCCCACCTCGTTTGTAACCCGTTTGCCTAAAAATGATATTGGCGAATGTGCCCTTATGGAAATGCGAAAACGTAATGTGGGTACTTCTGACATCGTTTTTGGTGGGGATAGATTGGGAATTTATTTTCTTGAAACCGGAGCTGTTTCGAGAGGAAGTAAGGTAGTTTATGATCGGGCACATTCTTCCATGAGCGAAATCAAGCCGGGGATGGTGGATTGGGAAAAAGCGTTTGAGGGAGCCACCTGGTTCCATTGGACAGGAATTACGCCTGCTATTTCTCAAAGTGCTGCTGATGCATGCCTTGAAGCTGTAAAAATAGCCAGTGCCAAGGGTATCACTATTTCAACAGACCTCAATTACCGGGCAAAACTTTGGAAATATGGTGTATCTTCCGAGCCCATCATGACTGAGTTGACTTCTTATTGTGATGTTATTTTAGGAAATGAAGAAGATGCCGAAAAACATTTTGGGATTAAACCCGAAGGACTGGATGTTACCAAGCATGGTCATGACGTTACTGCCGAGGCTTTTCTTTCGGTTTGTGAGCAAATGATGAAGAAATTTCCGAAAGCTAAAAAAGTGATTACCACACTTCGCGGGTCAATCTCGGCTTCTCATAATTCATGGGCAGGGGTACTTTATGACGGTAAAACCATGTTTAAATCGCCGGTATATCAAATCACCGATATCGTGGATAGAGTTGGAGGTGGAGATTCATTTATGGGAGGCTTGATTTATGGATTGTTGCAATATCCTGATGACGACCAAAATGCACTCAATTTTGCAGTGGCGGCTTCATGTTTAAAACATACTATAGTGGGTGACGCCAATCTGGTGACGGTTTCTGAAGTTGAAAAACTCATGGGAGGCGATGCTTCTGGTCGTGTAGCGAGATGATTTTATTATAATTTTAAGAGAAAATAAACAGCTGAAAGCCTCAAGCAGACAGCTAAAAGCTAAAAAAATGGCAAAATATTCAAGACTTGAAGTAGCCGCAAAAATGAAGGAAACCGGTATGGTGCCTTTGTTTTTTCATTCTGATGTCGAACTTGGGAAAAACATACTCAAAGCCTGCTACGATGGAGGTGCAAGATTGATGGAATTTACGAGCAGAGGAGATTTTGCTCACGAAATTTTCGGTGAACTCAATAAATATGCGTTGAAAGAACTTCCGGGAATGATCATGGGCGTAGGTTCAGTAACAGATGCCGCAGCAGCTTCTCAATATATGTTACTGGGAGCCAACTTTGTAGTTACCCCTGTTTTCAGAGAAGACATAGCAATAGTTTGTAATCGCCGAAAAGTCCTTTGGTCACCTGGATGTGGTAGTTTGACCGAAATCGCCCGTGCAGAAGAATTGGGTTGTGAAATAGTAAAATTGTTTCCGGGAGATGTCTATGGCCCAAAGTTCGTAAAAGGTATTCTGGGACCTCAACCCTGGACTAACATCATGCCTACCGGTGGGGTTACGCCGGAAGAGAGCAACCTCAAAGCATGGTTTGATGCAGGTGTATGGTGTGTGGGTATGGGTTCTCAATTGATATCAAAAGAAATTCTGGATACCAGAAACTATGAAAAGTTAAAAGAGGAGGTGAAAAATGCTCTTGAGACAATTCAAAAAGTCAGAAAAAAGTAGTTTTGGGATATTTCTCAAATTAAGAATCAACCTATAAAAAAATGGATAAAAAAATCGGGAACTACCGTTGGACCATCTGTGCACTGGTGTTTTTTGCTACCACTGTCAATTATCTTGACAGGCAGGTTATTAGCCTGCTGAAATCAGTACTTTCGGAAGAAATGCAATGGGACGATGGTGATTATGCCAACATTGAAATAGCCTTTAAGCTGTTTTATTCATTTGGTATGCTCATTGCCGGTCGTGTGGTAGATAAACTGGGCACCAAGCTGGGATATGCAGTTGCTACAGGATTGTGGAGTGTTGCTGCCATTGCCCACGCTCTTGCAAGTTCAGCTTTTGGGTTTATGATGGCTCGTGCAGCTTTGGGTGTAACCGAAGCAGGGAATTTCCCGGCTGCAATCAAAAGTACTGCGGAGTGGTTTCCCAAAAAAGAGCGTGCTCTGGCTACAGGTATTTTTAATTCAGGAACCAATATCGGTGCTATTGTTGCTCCATTGAGTGTGCCCTTTATTGCTGCCGCCTGGGGATGGCAATGGGCATTTATCATTACCGGACTGATAGGTTTTATATGGTTGGTTTTGTGGCAAAAACACTATACTTCACCTGCAGATAATAAAAAACTAAGCAGAGAGGAATATGAATATATCCATTCTGATCAGGAAGAGGAAGCAGTAAATGTGGAAACTGAAAAGGTGCCCTGGATAAAACTAATTAGCTACCGGCAAACCTGGGCATTTGCAATTGGCAAGTTTCTTACCGATCCGGTTTGGTGGTTTTATCTGTTTTGGCTGCCAGATTTCTTACAAAGCCAATACCACCTGACCTTAACGCAAATCGCCGTTCCGGTTGCCTTGGTTTATATGATTTCAACAATCGGAAGCGTAGGAGGAGGGTATCTTCCAATGGCTTTTATAAACAGGAATATGCCGGCTTTTAAGGCTAGAAAGACTTCGATGTTGATTTTTGCTTTGTTCGTATTGCCGGTAATTTTTTCGCAGGAAGCCGGCAAAATCAATATGTGGCTGGCAGTGCTTGTTATCGGAATTGCAGCTGCCGCTCATCAGGCCTGGAGTGCCAATATTTTCACTACTGTGTCCGATATGTTTCCCAAAAATGCTACAGCTTCTGTAACAGGCATTGGAGGGATGATGGGAGGACTAGGGGGTATTTTCCTTTCCTGGGCAGTTCAGAAAAATATGTTTGTTTACTATCGTGAAATCGGTCAGATTGAAACGGCCTATTACATTATGTTTGCAATATGTGCCGCCGCCTATTTGTTAGCTTGGTTGATAATGCATTTTCTGGTTCCAAAAATGAAGAAAATAGAACTTTAAAAATCTGAATACCATGTAAAAGTCGCTCACCTCGGGCGACTTTTTATTTTAAGATTTTTTTTGACTAGGTTGAAAGATTGGCTGGTATTAAATGCCTCCTTAGTTTATAATGGTTTTTTGCAAAATTTAAATTGGCTAAATTTGCATCTTTGAGGAATATCTCTTTGAGTTGTCATATTTAGTGATAATGCAGCAAGGAATATTTTAGAAGATTTTTTTCTGAAATGAAAACGAAAAATTATGCTAAAAAATAAAATTGATTTTAAGACTACCATTGTTTTTTTTCTCTTTTGTTATGCCTTTTTTAGTATGTTTTTTCCCCTGAGCTATGCTCGTTTTGGGATTGACGCATCGTGGGTACAGGCTATTGCATTGTCAATTGAAAGTGGGAAGATATTCGGAAAAGATTTTATTTTTAATTATGGTCCGTTGGGATTTTTGTATACCGGATTACTCCCCAAAGGATTTTCTCCGTATATCATTTTTGTATATCATTGCTTTTTGTTGTTTAATTTTTTCTTTCTTATCAGAGAAATATTAACGGCTTTCATTAAAATAAAATGGTTGTCCTACATATTACCATTTTTGTTTATTTATCCTTCCGGTTTTTTTGCTGATGCCACATTTGCACTCATGTTTTTTGCAGTTTTCTGGCAAAATTTATATATCAAATCGCCTGGTTATTTTAAAATAATCCTTTTTTCGATAATAATAGTTTTGGTATTGCCTATTAAGCTAAATCTCAGTTTAATAGCACTTATATATTATTTTGTGTTTCTTATATATGCAACAATTTTAAGAAAAGGGAAACCAATGCATTATCTGGCCTCTGTGGCTGTATTAATAGGTGGAGTTTTAATAATCTCTTACACACTGAAATTTGATCTTTTTGCAAGTCTGTTTTACAGTGCCGATATCATCAATGCATATCAGGACTCAATGTCGTTCATTATGGTTAACGATTTTGAATATGTCTATTTTCTGATTTTAGCAATAGTCAGCGGTTTGAGTTTTATTTTCATAGGATTATCGAATTATAAATCATTGCACAAGAATTTCTTTTTACTCTTTTGGGTAGGGATATTGTGGTTTTTGAGTTATAAACAAGGATATACAGCCTATGCCAAAGGTAACCTTAATGCTTTTTTGACTTATTTGGTACCCCTGAGCATATTGATTTATATTTTTTCCAAAGAAATTAGCCCCAAAATATTACTAGCACTTGTGTTAATTTCAATTTCTATAAAAACTGCTGGGAGCTTTTATATAAGGTATTCTGATTATGCTGGCGATAAGAAGGCAATTCTCAAATCTTATTTTAATTATAAACCAAAATTAGGAGAAACTTTTACCGAGTTTTTGCTAAAAATTCCCATTACAAAGAATCCTTCGCCCTATTTTGCTGAATTGTTTCAGTACGATTATGAGAGGAATTTTAAAGATAATCCCTGCCCTTTTCCTGATAGGATCAAAGAAAAAATTGGTAACCAGGAAGCTGATGTCATTCCCTGGGATATTTCATATTTGTTTTTTAACAAAATAAAGTATGAAAACCGGCCGGTAATCCAATCTTATCAGGCCAACAGTAAGCTGTTGATGAGAGTTAATGGAGATAAATATTGGAGTCCTGAACAGCCGAAATATGTAATAGCCAACCTCAAGCCTTTCAGAGAGCAAAGCAACTACTGGACAGATACTTGGTGTCATGCAAGTTTGTTTTACAATTATGAGCTCACAGATACTTTTTCGGTCAAAGGCGACTCACTTTATTTGTTCGAAAAGAAAAGAGCGAATAGTAGGTTTGTAACGAAAAATCTGGTTTCATCACAAACAGCTCTCAATCAAAAGATATTGATTCCAAATAGAGAAGGGCTAATTTATATTAAAGCCAATATTAAATATAATTTGTTAGGCAAAATAATGAAAACCTTCTTTCAGCCACCTTATTTAAGATGTGAAGTAGAAACCATTGATAATCAAAAAAGTACTTATCGAATTCCGGTATCGATTTTAGCCGGAGGGGTATTAGTTAGTTATAAGATTGATCACAATCATGAATTCTTTGATTTTCATAAGTTCAGAGGACAGAAAAATGCCAGGATTAAGTCTATTAAATTCTTTTCGGAGACTGGTAAAGGTTTGAAAGAAAAATTCGACTATACTATTTTTTCAATCTGAATGGCTTTTTTTAGAAAAAATGGAATAGACTTACCATTTTTTTACAAAGTCACCTCTTGAAAAATATTTCTCGACGAAACAATACATCAGAATAAAAAAATATCGGCTACCCATTTCCCTTATCTTAAGTTTTGATTCGCCATATTTTCTGTTTGTCCATGAATTAGGCACTACCGTGTAGCTAAAGCCCCTTATGATAGCTTTTAGAGGCAGCTCGATGGTGAGATTAAAATGAGGAGACAAAAAAGGCTTCAAGCCCTCGATAGTGTGTTTTTTGTATAACTTAAAAGCATTGGTAGTATCGTTGTAATTGATGTTCATCACAGTTCTGATGATGGCATTGGCGATACGGTTTATTATTTTTTTTACAAAAGGATAATCAATGGTCTTGCCACCTTTCATAAACCTGCTGCCAAACACACAATCAAAATTTCCGGCTACCATGGTATCATAAAACCTGATCAAATCGTGGGGTGAATCAGATAAGTCGGCCATCATGACTGCCACGCAATCACCGGAGAAACGCTCCAGTCCATACCTAACGGCGTAGCCAAAGCCATTGGGGCCGGCATTGGTCACAAATCGGACTGATGGATGAACAGCTGCCAAAGATTCCAGTACCTCGAGGGTATTGTCTCTGGAATTATCATTGACTACGAGAATTTCGTGTTCAATTTTTCTGTCAGAGAGAACTTTGACGAGCTCGTTTATGGTTTCGCCTACTGATTCAGCCTCATTATAGGCCGGGATTACAATGCTTAATTTCACCTAGTTCTAGTGTTTTGCTAAACTGCTTTTGCTGCGAGAAAATCTGTTCAAGAATGTCTCTCAGGTTATATTTGTACGACCATTCGGGGTAATGGCTTTTGAATTTAGAAACATCTGAAACATACCAGATATGGTCACCGATACGGTTATCTTCAGAATATGAATAATTCATTTTATTGCCTGTGATTTCCTCACATATTTCAATTGCTTCGGTCATTGAGCAGTTGGAATGTCGGCTCCCTCCGGCATTATATACCTCGCCATGGCGTGGGTTCATATAAAAATGATAGAACATATTTACAAGGTCATAGGAGTGTATATTGTCTCTTACCTGCTTGCCTTTGTAGCCAAATACGGTGTAATGATTTCCGGTAACGGCACATTTCATCAGATAGGAAAGAAAGCCATGAAGCTGGGTGCCCGAGTGATTGGGGCCGGTTAGGCAACCTCCACGAAATATCCCGACATTCATCCCGAAATATTTGCCATATTCCTGAGCCAACACATCGGCAGCAACTTTTGAGGCACCAAAAAGTGAATGCTTGGAGTTGTCAATCGACATGCTTTCGTCAATACCTTCTTTGAAATAAGGATGGTTTACATCAATTTCCCATCTTTTTTCAAGCTCAACCAGCGGCAGATAGTTGGGGGTGTCGCCGTAAACTTTGTTGGTTGAGGTAAAAATAAACACGGCCTCCGGACTATTAAGGCGGGTAAGCTCCAGCATGTTAAGTGTTCCATTGGCATTTATCGTAAAGTCGGTATGAGGCTCTTTGGCTGCCCAGTCATGGCTGGGTTGGGCGGCAGTATGTATCACCAGTTTGATGTCGGCACCATATTCTTTAAAAACCGACTGCAAGGCTTCATAGTTACGAATATCAATTGAATAGTGCTTGTAGTTTTTAATTGTTTCCTCCAGTTCGTTTTTGCTTCTTTCGGTAGAGGCATCTTTTCCAAAAAAATAAGCTCTCTGGTCGTTGTCAATACCTACGATCAAATCCATTTTTTCTGAAAAAAAGCGTACAGATTCACTGCCAATCAGGCCCGCAGAACCCGTTACTATTGCAACTTTCATATTTTACTTTAAGATGTTTGTCAATTGTTGTTCATTGGTTTTAATCCACTGAAAAATATCAGCAAATATATTTTCGGCGGTCTTTTTGGGTCTCCAGCCTATTTCATTTTCTATTTTAGAGTTGTCGGTGATATAAATTCTGAGGTCTGCAGGGCGGTTTTCTTTTTCTGAGCCTATCGAAATTTTATTGCCTGAGATTTCTTCACATATTTGGGTCATTTCCAGTAGTGATACACTTGAGCCCAGTCCTCCACCGGCATTGAAAACCTTTCCGTTAAATTTTTCAATATTATGAATCTGAAAATCGATAAGCTCGATGAGATCTTCTACATGTAGGATATCACGTACCTGCTTACCCAGTCCTCCGTAGCCTATGTATTTTAGTGATTGCTTCCAGAAATGCTTGGCCATCCAGAGCGTCACCACGCCCTGGTCTGTTTTGCCCATTTGTCTTGGGCCTGCTATTACGCCAAAACGTGTGATGGCCGATTGCATATCATAAAAAGACGAATACTCTTTGATAAATAGCTCGGAGGCCAATTTTGTGGTGCCATAAAATGATCGGGCTCCCGATAAGTCGAGTTCTTCAGAAATACCTTTCGACGAGATTCCTTTTACCAGTTGCTCATCAGAAAAAGAGAACCGGGTAGGCCCTTCTGTAAATACCGCATTTTCGATAGTTTCGATAGGGTAGATGCGGCTCGTTGACAGAAAGATTAGTTTTGCTTTGTGTTTTAGGCAAGCATTGAAACAGTTGATTGACCCATACAAATTATTGTTAATCACATAGCTGGGGTCAGAATTCAGGCCTGAAAGTACCGAAGGTTCGGCAGAGGCTTCAACCAAAACGTCAAAACCTTCGACGGCATTGAGGTCTTCCATATTTCTGATGTCGCCGTGAACAAACGCTATGTCCCTCTCCTTGAAGTCGGCCAGATTGAGCTCGGAGCCTCTGCGTTTTAGATTGTCAAACGCTATGATTTTGTAATCCGGATATTTTTCCTTGAGTTTTATACAAAGAGAAGAACCTATAAAACCTGCACCACCGGTTACTAAAATAGTCATTTATCGCTAAGATTATCGTTGTTTCCTATACATTTCTGTTAGAAACCGCTTTAGTTTTTCAACCCAAACATCCCGCAAAATTATCATTATTGATTATGAATTACAAACTAATTGCCGAATTAATTGAACCGGAAATCAGGCTTGTAACGAGATTCAGGTGATGCTTTTTCTGATAAAATAGCAAAAGACTTTTTTGTCCAGCATCAATTTTTCCCTTTCAGCTGCTGCATTCTGAGCTGAGCTACATCAGCCTGAATACTCTGAATAGTGTTGTAAAGTAAATCCGAAATGGGTTGGTCAGTAGGATTGAGGCTCGCTACAAAGCTCCATAGTTCAAATACTTCTTCGGGTTTGATTTGATAAGGCACATAGGTTTTGTTGTCAGAATGCAGGTGTATGGTGCCGTCTTCCTCAATTTTGTTATAAAGTCGCTTATACACAAGTCCATCGTTTTGTGTGAGCACCACATAAGTTTTCCCGTCTTTGATGTCGGTGAGGTCTTCTACATACTTTCCAATCACGTAGGCTCCGGTTTCGAGTGGGGGCATCGAATCTCCTTTGATGGGAAAGCCCCTAAACTTACCCGTATCGGTAAATGGGAGCGATATACGCGGCAGACTTTGTATATATTCCTCGTCGCTGTATCCCTGAAGGTATCCGGCTGAGGCTCTTATGGGTACCAGCTCTACCAGATCTCTCCCTTCGCCGTCTACCATTACTGGGAATAATATGCGGTTACCTCCGATTTTGAGCAGGTCACGCAGGTCTTTTACTTTGGTCAGGTCAATTTTGAGTAAGGAATCCACCGATACATTAAAATATTCGGATAGTCTCACGATGAGGTCTATCGGTGGCTCGGCACGGTGCTCTTCCCAGGAGCTCAGCCTTGAGCGTGTGATGTCGAGGTCGTTGGCTAATGCCTCCTGTGAGATGCCTCTCAGATGGCGTAGATGGGCAATATTTTTACTTATCTTTTTCATAAAATGTTATTTTCAAAATAATTATCAAGTAAATTTAGAAACTCATTGGCTGGCAAAATAAAAGTAAATTCAAAACATGTTTCCCCAAATTCTCATCATTTCTATGAGATATGCCTTGCTCCTAATTTACGTTTTGCTAAAAAATATATCATAAAATTGGTGAAAAAATTAGTAATGAGCAAAAAAATTTTCTAAAAATTTTAATTTGCTAAAAAACTTGGCTTTATAAATCTTTCTAATTCCTGGTGTCAATAGAATTCACTATTGCCTATTTTGTTCTGTTCCGTTTTATTTATGTCAAAAAAATACCATAATCAGCTATCAATATCACAGGTCTGCTGCGGGAAATTTGATTATTTTTGAAACAAAAATTAAATCTTTAAACCGGATAAATGAATCTTAATCTGACTGCCAGGGAAAAGAATACATACGATGCTATAGTGGTAGGCTCTGGAATAAGCGGAGGTTGGGCAGCTAAGGAGCTCTGTGAGAAAGGGCTAAAGGTGTTGCTGCTCGAAAGAGGCAAAGATATAAAACATATAGAGGATTATAAACACGCCATGCAGTCACCATGGGAGCTTGATCATCATGGCCGGCTTACCAACGCCCTCAGAGAGAAGTTTCCTGTGCAGACCGCCGAAGGCAACTATCCTATTACTGAGGCCAATCAGGAGTTTTGGTTGCCTGAAGACGTGAGTCCGTATCTCAGTGAGAAACCTTTTGACTGGTATCGGGGAGCAGGAGTAGGAGGGAAGTCTCTGCTTTGGGGCAGGCAGGTGTACCGTTGGAGTGATTTTGATTTTGAGGCCAATGCCCGTGACGGCGTCGGCACTGACTGGCCCATCAGATACAAAGACCTGGAGCCCTGGTATGCTTATGTAGAGAAATTTATCGGTGTGAGTGGCAGCTATGAAAACATTTCGCACATACCTCACAGTGTGTTTCAGCCTGCAATGGACCTCAACTGTGTGGAGCAGGATTTTAAAGCAAAAATTCATTCAAAATATGGTCATGAGCGGTTGGTGACTATCGGCAGAGTGGCACATATCACCAAGGCAACTGAAGAGCAGACGGCACTGGGCAGGGCATCATGTCAGCATCGAAACATGTGTACTTCAGGTTGCCCTTTCGGAGCATATTTTAGTACTCAGTCGGCCACATTGCCTGCTGCCATGAAGACCGGAAACCTTACACTCAGGTCAGATGCAGTGGTGTCAAGGGTGATTTATGATGAAAAAAAACAAAAAGCCTCCGGTGTCGAGGTAATAGATGCAAACACCAAAGAGTCGGTAGAATATTATGCTAAAGTCATATTTTTGACGGCTTCAACTATTGGCAGTACGCACATTATGCTCAATTCGGTATCGGGGAGATTTCCAAAAGGTTTGGGAAATGACAGTGACCAATTGGGTCGCAATCTGATGGATCATCATTCACGGGCCGGAGCCAATGCCACTGTAGAAGGTTTTACAGATAAATATTACTTTGGACGTAGAGCCAATGGCATATTTGTGCCCCGTTACCGTAATATTGGTGCTGACAAACGTGACTATATTCGTGGATTTGACTACCAGGGCGGTGCAAGTCGGGGCGGATGGAGCAGATATTTTCCGATGGAAGTATTTGGAAAAGAGCTAAAGGAGCAGGCCACGGAAGTGGGTGGATGGTCGATTAATCTGGGAGCTTTTGGTGAGTGCCTGCCTTATGAAGACAACCGTATGTATCTGCATGCCCACGAAAAAGACCAGTTCGGAATGCCAAAGATTGTTTTTGATGCAGAAATCAAAGAAAACGAGCACAAAATGAGAATCGATATGGCCAGCGATGCAGCCGAAATGCTTGAAGCTTCCGGATACAAAAATGTAAAATCTTACAATAAAGAAGATTTTCATCTGGGCTTGTCAAAGCATGAAATGGGTACTGCCCGCATGGGTCGCGATGCCAAAACTTCTGTGCTCAACGCCAATAATCAGGTGTGGGGTTGTGAAAATGTATATGTGCCCGACGGTGCAGCCATGGCGTCCTCTAACTGTGTCAATCCTTCACTTACCTACATGGCTCTGACCGCCCGGGCTTGTGCTCATGCGGTGGCTGAGCTAAAAAAGCTCAACCTTTAGAGAATAGCTCTTCGTACAGGCCTTTGTCAAAGCCTACTGCCACTATTTTTTGATCTTCTATTACCGGGCGTTTCATTACCGAAGAGTTGCTCATCAGGACAGGAATCGCCGTTTCAATGTTTTCCAGGTCGGTTTTTTGCTGTTCATCCAGTTCACGGTATGTGGTGCTTTTTTTATTTACGAGCGTACTCAGTGGAATCTGTTGCAACCATTCTTCCAGTTTATCCCGGCTGATTCCGCTTTTTTTATAATCATGAAAAATGTATTCTATACCATAATTGCTGATTGTATCCCGTGATTTTTTTACAGTGTCACAATTGGGTATGCCGTAAATGGTAAGCATGCTGTTTTATTATTTTTTTTGCAAAATTAGAGATTTTGAAAGTATTGTTTCAGGAAAAGTCTCAAATCTGTTTTTATTGCTTTATCATTTAGATAGAATATTGACTATCTAAAAAATTAAAACTCCCGGCTTCACAAGTTGAGGCCGGGAGTTTTTTATTGAATACAAACTCAAAAATCAAAGGAAAACCTTGGAAAGAATTTCGGGCATAAAATTTGCCACATACTCAAAAAACACAATCAAAAATGAAATATAAATATCTCGCAATTTCCGTTTTATCATTGTTTATTTATTCTTGTCAACTTTTTGACATTTCACCAGAAAATACCACCTACAGAATTATTTCCTTTAAAATGGATGGTGAAAAATGGCTGCCGGGAGTACCAAGTGGATATACTGCAAATACTGAGCTGGTGGAAGGCTTGGTAAAAGATGACGGTGTCTCAATTTTTGCCAACAGAGGTTATACCAAAGCTTTTAAATCAAATGAGTTGTATGAAGATGAATTCGTTTTAGGCTTTTTTGGTTTGACTGAAGAGAAAAAATATGACATCAAATTAATAAAAGATAAAATCGAAGCTCTACTAAACGTGAGATTCAAGGGGAAAATTATTGAGAATTACAATATTGATTTTTCTAAAGGCGGCTATATAGAGATCAAAGATTATCAACCTGAATTCGATTTTTGTGGTGGAGAGTTTGAATTTTACCTGAAAGAAAGATCTACCGGCGAAACCAAAAAAATTACCAGAGGAGTTTTCAAAATTTCAACTACACCTTTCTTTTATCATTAAAAAATAGACATGAAGGCAATATGCGGTAAGGATAGTAGCGGAGCTCCCACGCCAAAGCGTGGAGCGGGAGCGAATAGCCTGACCACGCCAGAGCGTGGGACCGCCCAAAAAATATGTTTAACGCAACATTAACAGGTCATTATTTGTTAGTAAGCCATTATTTTTCAATTTTTGTGATTCAATTTTTTTAATATTAGAATTTCAAATTGTTTTGTAAAATTTCTTATGAAAAAATCCTTTCTATTAATATTCAAGTTTTTGGTGGTTTTCGGAATGGTTTCACTGAGTAGTTGCCACAGCCAGACTCAGAAAAACACGGAAAATGTAATAATCGACAAAACCAAAGTTACCTGGAATCCAAGCATTGATGATGCCCTTGCTCAGGCAAAAGCCCAGGGGAAAGTGCTGTTTGTGGAATGTTTTTCGCCCACATGTCCGGTTTGTCAGAGTATGGAGCCATTTTTTAAAAATGCTGAAGTAGCAACCAAATACAACACAGATTTTATTAATTATAAATTAGATGTGGGTAATGCCGAGCAAGTGAAGTTCCTGAATGCCAGGAATATATGGCTTCCGAGTTTCCCCCAATTTTTGTTTTTTGATAGCGATGGCAATTTAGTTCATCAGGCTGAACCTGCTGCTGAAACTAAATCATTTCTAAATGCCGCCGAAGTAGCTCAAAATCCTGATAAACGAGCCGGAAATTATAAAAAACGATTTGATGGCGGAGAAAGGTCATTCGATTTGCTTGTTCAGTATGCTGCATTTTGCAGGCTAACCAAAGATACTTTATCCAATATTTCTGCTGCCAATGAGCTTTTTAAACTCTACCCAAAAAATGAATTGGGAACTGAAGCAAGTTGGAAAATTACCAAAAAATGTGTTTCGGATATTGATAATGGATTTGCGGCTTATTGGTTTAACCATGTGCCACAGGCGGCATCATATGAAACCAAAGAAGGGCATGCTGGTGGTGAATATCATGTTTTAGGTGGAATAATTCAATCCTCACTTTATAGCCCCAGAGGCAAACTTTATGATACCAAAAAACTTGCCCTGGTTAAAGATTATATGGTAAAATCGGGTGCAGGACAATATGTAGATGGAGTTACCTGGGAACTCGAATCTTTGGCTTTAATCAGAGAAGGTAAGGCTCCTCAGTCCCTGGTAATTGCAGACAAAATGTCTAAAAAATATGAAGGCAATGGGCAGGCTCAGGTGTACATTACAAGCATATTTAATAAAAACTATCCTGATAAGGCTTATGTTTCAAAGGCTAAAGCCTGGATGGCAAAAGCAAAAGCTTCGATTAAAGATGAGAAATTGATGGCCGAATATTATTATGAATCTGCAATTTTGAATAAAAATGACGGAAATATTTCCCAGGCAAAAGCCGATGCCACACAGGCAAGAAATTTAGCTTCAAAATATCAGATGGATCTTAATAAGTATAATAATCTTGTCGGCTCGCTTTAACTTATTTTGCTGAATTTCAGTAAAATGTTTTCTTTTTTGTGTTGAAAATATGGGCTTTAAACTGAAACTAAATATCAGAGGACAACTTACCCTCCAGTTTTTAATGCTGGTGGGTTTTTTGTTTATGTTTTTTTCCGTAAGTGTGTATTTTTTTAGTAAACTTTATCTCGAAAAGCGTTTCTATAAAAAACTTCAGGACAGAGCCATTACTACTTCTGCTTTGTTTTTTGACTTTCAGGCCAATAATAAAGCAATAAGAAAAATTGTAGAAAATACTGAAAAAGAATATCTTACTCAGGAAATCATTTCAATAATTGATATTAAACGTGACTTGTTTGTGTTTTCTACAAGTTTCAGAAATGAGGAATTTCACAGGCTTTTGCTCAAAAAAATAGATTCATTACAAACTTTCGGAACCTCTAATCTTGGGGCATACAAAATGGCATTTTTAAAAATAAAAGATGCATCCGGAGATTATTGGGTTTTAGTAAGTGCCAAAGATACCGTAGGAGCCGAAGCATTGGACGATTTAAGAAAAATCCTGCTCATTATGCTTTTGGTAGCACTGCTTTTGATTGGTTTTATGGGGTGGTATCTTGCCAATAGTGCGTTTTCGCCAATTTCCGGGATAATTAATCAATTGGGAAGGATTTTTCCCAAAAATATTTCCAAACGTATAGAGCTTTCCAATTTTGAAGATGAAATTGGTCAATTGGCAAATACCATAAATCAATTGCTCGAAAGGGTTGAAAACTCTGTTTTTACTCAAAAAATGTTTGTGGCAAATATTTCTCACGAACTCAAAAATCCGCTGACCAAAATTTTTACTCAGATCGAATTGCTCGAAATGAAGTATAAAGACAACGCAGAATTGTATCCTCAAATCAAAGGCCTTAGAGAGGATACCTTGAAGCTTAATCATCTTACGCAGTCTATTTTGCAATTAGCCAATGTATTTTCTGATGAATCGGCTCTTCCGATGGAGAAAATCAGAATTGATGAATTGTTGTTTGATTCTATTTCTGATTATAAAAAATGGAATCCGGCAAACACTGTCGAAGTGGCCTGGGAGCAAGTGCCGGATGATGATAATTTGCTTATTATCAACGGGAATGAGGATGCTCTTAAAGTCGTATTTAAAAATCTGATTGACAATGCCTGTAAATTTTCAGATAATCAGGAAGCTAAGATTCTGATTTCTCCTCACAATGATTTTTTGGATATAAAAATCTCAAATTTGGGTACGCCAATTCCGGTTGAAGAATCACTTAAGATATTTCAGCCATTTTTCAGATCAAATGCCACCGCAAAAGGAAAATCGGGTCATGGAGTAGGATTAGCTATTGTAAAGCAAATTGTTGACCTGCACAAAGGCAAGCTCACTGTAGAACCAAATCCTTCCGGAAATACTTTCAGTGTCTTATTTTATACCTTAAAAAGCTGAAAAATAGTACCTTAAGTAGTTTTTTTTAGAATAATTTTTTGGCTCATTCGTAAAATTTACAATTTTAAGGTAAATTTAATATCCCCTTAAGGCTGATTTAATTTCTATATTGGAAGTTTGTACCAAAATCAAAACGGAAATATTTTATTATGGAACAACAAGCATCAAATAATTCGAACACACTTAAAATTGGGGTAGTGGTATTATTGGGGGCTCTTGGTCTTCTTGGTTACCTGTATTATGGTTCACAAACGGAAAATGAAGACCTTCAAAAGTTACTTACCGGCAAAGTGGATGAATTATCCTCAACCAAAGTTAAGTTGGATTCAATTTCAAGATCTCTTGATGCAAAAATAGCCGAAGTGCAGGCTTTAGGAGGAAGTGTAGAAGAACTACAAAAAATAAAAGCTCAGCTCGAAGAGGATAAAAAGAAACTCAAGGCAGACTCAAATTTTTCTTCGAAGAAATACGAAGGCAAAATCAAAGAGTATGAAACATTTCTGGCAGAGAAAGAGGTTGAGCTTCAAAAATTAAGAGAAGAAAACGGAATTCTGACTAACCAAAATCAAATGCTTCAGACTGAAAAGCAAACGGTATTGGCTGAAAATTCAGGATTAAAATCTACTAAGGATTCATTAAACCGTACTTTAAATGATGTTAGTGCCAAAAACGAAGATTTAAAACAAAAAATCAATGTAGGTTCAGCATTAAAAGCGGTGAAAGTTTCGGTTACGGCTCTAAGTAGCAGAGGCAAGGAACGCTCAGGCGAAGTTAAGAATAAGAAAATTGATCAGCTTAAAGTTTCATACATTTTGCCATCCAATCCGTTGACTGCTACTAATAACAAGGATGTGTATTTGAGATTATTGGATCCCAACGGTGGAGTAATAAACGATATGAATAAAGGTGGGGTGCTAAAATACAACAATCAGGAGATTGGTTACAGCATGAAACAATCTGTTTTATACACCAACAACGACCAGGCGGTTGATATGTATTACAAAAAAGATCAGGCTCTTAAGTCGGGCACATATTCGGTAGAGTTATATTCAGAGGGCTTCAAAATAGGAACAGGGAGCTTTTTGGTGAAATAATAAAGATCATAATGGTTTATAGGGTTATATTGGATTCCTGCATTGATGTTCAGTGCAGGAATTTTCATTTCAAATCCATTTGACATTTAAAAATAATGATATAATTATTCTTTACAATTCTAAATCAGAAGATTAATCACTAAAGCGATATTTAAAAAAAGCTTTTTTAATCCACTACCAATTCTTCCTGCACATATTTCTCCAGATAAAATAGGGATTTTCAGATTAAAAACTTTTAGATAAGCAAGGATTCTATACATTCCTGAATATGTTTTACAATTATTCGGAGAAATAGCCTTTCACAAAATTTAATACAGGCCGCCCAAAAATAAGTCAATTCCCAAATTTCTTAAACAAAGAAAAATTTTGTAGGACAGATATTTTCAGGGTGAATTTGGCATATAAAAAACCTAAATTTATTCGGAAACCTTCACAAAATAATACTTTTTTGACCTGACGTTTTCTTCCTCTATTGTATTATTTTAATATTATTAAAATGACCAAAATTTCAGTTATTTGAAATTTAACATATATTCGTGTAATATTGACACAAATAATATTTCGATTTTTTACCTATTCAAAGGTAATTTTAATAATATATGTGTAATAATAACACTTAAAGCAAAATATCATTCCAAATGCAGGCTAAAAATAAAATTTTTAAATTATTTTAATAAAAGTATTGCCCTATAAAAAATAATACAATAACTTGCACTATTCTAATATTTAATATTCTTTTAATCTATTTTTAACATTAATCCTTAAGTTCTATGAAAGGAAAATTCTATTTGAGGTTTTTTCTGTTGTTAATGATGGGACTTTTCACAAGTCTCCAGATTTCATTTGCACAGGGAAGAAAAGTAAGTGGATTGGTTACCGATGCTACTGATGGCACGGGACTACCAGGTGTATCGGTTACTGTAAAAGGATCGAGTAAAGGTGCTGTCACAGACAACAATGGTAAATTTACTGTTGATGTCAACTCGCCAAACGATGTTTTGGTTTTTAGCTTTGTAGGCTATCACGCTCAGGAGGTTACGGTTGGAGCTCAAAACGTTATTAATATTAGTCTGGTTTTGGATGCAACCAATCTATCAGAATTAGTAGTAACGGGTTACACCTCCCAGTCAAGGAAAGACATATCTACTGCAGTAACTATTGTGGATACAAAAGATATGAAAAAAATCGCCGCCTCCAATTTTGCTGAGCAATTACAAGGAAAAGTTGCCGGGGTTACAATGAGTACCACCGGAGACCCCGGTTCTACTCAATTTGTGAGAATAAGAGGCATAGGTTCCATCAACAACAACGAGCCTTTGTACGTGATTGACGGAGTTCCGGTTCAAAATGAAGCCAATATGAACTTCCTGAATCCTAATGATATCGAATCAATGCAGGTTTTGAAAGATGCTGCTTCAGCTTCAATTTATGGTTCGAGAGCTGCTAATGGTGTGGTGGTGATAACTACTAAGAAAGGAAAAGCAGGGAAGTCAAAAATAGGAGTTGATGTGTGGACAGGAATATCTCAACCCGGAAAAGTCCTCAATTCGCTGGCCAACTCTGACGAATACATGCAAATTAAAGTTGGTGGAGTTAAAGGTGCCAATTTGAACCCAGGTGACGTATCAAAAATTTTCTTATCAAATGGTGGCTGGAATTTTACTTTACCTGATTACTATGTAAGTGGAATTGGTTACAAAGCCGGAGATCCTGCAGTTGATCCATCTAAATACGTTCTTCCTCCTGCATTTGGTGACAAAAACACCAGATACCTGATAAACCAGACCAATAAATTGGGAACAGATTGGTTTAATGAAGTCTACAAACCAGCACAATCTACAAACTACCAGGTTTCAGCCAGTGGCGGTTCAGAAAAAGGCAATTATTATTTATCAGGTAATTTTTTCGATAATAAAGGTATTCTAATCCTAAATGATTATAAAAGATATCAAACAAGATTAAACTCAAATTTTAATATCAGAAAAAATGTAAGAATAGGAGAAAACCTAAATTTTGCCTATGAAAACACAAGAGGTTCAATGGGACGCCCTACTGACGGCTCAGTATTAAAGAATGTTTATTCAGCTCCTCCTATAGTTCCGGTTTCTGATATTAATAACTTTTTTGGGTCTCTTCATAATCTGGGAAATGCTTCAAATCCTGTGGCTCAGCAGACTCGGAATCGTAGAAACAGCGATGGTTACGGAGTAAGGTTGACCGGAAATATGTTTCTGGATGTAGATTTTCTTAAGAACTTTACTTATTCAACCAATTTTGGTCTTGATTTCGGAGTAGGTCATAATGAAGGATTTAATGAACAAAATTTTGAAGTTACAGAGGTTAACGAGAGCTATACCCTGAGCAACAGTACATGGCTCAACAGAAACTGGGTTTATTATAACATTATTAAATACAAGAATAATTTTGGAAGTCATCATTTTGATGGGTTAGTTGGCCAGGAAGCGAAAAACTTCTGGTCTCAGGGGTTCAATGTATCCGGAGCAATGCAATCTTTTTCAGATCCTAATTTTAGGACAATGGGCAATACCAACCCAAAAACCCTTGCAACAGGATCATATAAAGGGCTTCATACTATGTCTTCAATATTTGCCAGCGGTAATTATAATTTTGCAGATAAATACTACGCTTCAGCAACAATAAGAAGAGACGGATCATCAAGGTTCTTAAATCATAAGTATGGTATATTCCCCTCAGGTAGTGTTGCCTGGAGAATCAGCAAAGAATCTTTTATGACTGACCTCGCCGCTGTTACAGATCTGAAACTTAGAACATCCTATGGTATAGTAGGCAATAATGAAGTTTTAGGTGGAGATTATCCGGGATTCAGTAATTTTGGCTCCGATATTAGTACTTCAGCGTATGACCTGACCGGAACTGGAAATAGTGCTATTCCCGGCTTTAATCAAACGTCAACAGGAAACCCAGACTTAAAATGGGAAAGTACTGCTTTATTTAATGTGGGTGTTGACCTTAATCTGTTCAATAAAATTTCCACCACATTGGAATGGTACACCAGAAATACCACTGATATGATCTACCCTGTAGAGCTACCACTGGAAAGTGGATCAAATGGCAGAAAAAATACAAATATTGGCTCTATGAAAAACACGGGTATCGATCTGCAGATTAACTATAATGGAAAAGTCAATAATGATTTAAATTATAATGTCGGACTTACTGCTTCAGGATTTAGAAACAAAGTTTTAGCTCTGGATGCCAATTCCAGCACTTTTGTAACTGGTGGTGGATCAAGAATTGGAGATATTACTTATACCACAATTGGTGCTCCAATTTCACAATTCCGCGGTTATCAGGTAGATGGTCTGTGGAAAACGCAGGATGAAATTAAAAAAGTACTATTTGCTGACCCAGGCGATGCGAAAGTTGGAAGGTACAAATACGTAGATCAAAATAAAGATGGAAAAATCGGAACAGAAGATTTGGTTAATATAGGCAACCCACTTCCAAAATTCTCTTTGGGATTAAATCTGGGTTTAAACTATAAAAATTTTGATTTTACCGCTTATTTAAACGGTGTGTATGGATATAAAATTTTCAATTTCATGCATTACTGGACGGACTTCTATACTTTTGATCAAAACCGCGGGAAAGACATGCTCTATGAAGCTGGAAAAACACATCCTGTTCTTGACCAATCTGATGTATATTCTTCTCAAATCAATAGCACCTACGTTTAAGATGGCTCATTTACAAGACTTAGAAACCTCCAGGTAGGCTATACTTTCCCGGCAGGAAAATTATCCAAGTTAGGATTAGAAAAATTCAGGATTTATGTTCAGGGACAAAATTTGTTAACATTTACGAAATATTCCGGTCTTGATCCTGATGTAACAATTAACAATATAGCCGAAGGCTATAACCAGCAAAGAGACTTGACTTATGGTGTTGATTTTGGAAAGAGTCCATATGTCAAACAGTTTATAATTGGAACCAATATCGAATTTTAAAAATTAGTGAATTTTTTGATATGAAAAAAATAATAATATCAGTAATAACAGTGGTTACGTTGGTTGCGGTAGCAATAAATTGTAAAGATAGCTACCTCGACACTAAACCATTCGGTTCGGTTTCCGAGCCGGTTTTGGCATCTACAGAAAAAGGTGCTGAATCTCTGCTAATTGCAGCTTATTCTAACCTTGATGGTTTTTCCGGATGGGATAACGGTACCCCTTGGGGAGGAGCTGCCTCTAACTGGACTTTTGGAAGTATTGCCGGTGGAGATGCTTATAAAGGAAGCAACTCTGGTGATCAGCCAGACATCACTCCGATAGAGTTATTGAATCCTCTACCCAATAACCCCTATCTCGAAGGAAAATGGAGAAATTACTATGATGGTATTTCTAGAGCCAATTCGGCGATAAAAACCTATAAAGCTTTAAAAGATGTTTCGGAGAATGTTAGAAAAATCCGGATCGCAGAAGGTAAGTTTTTAAGAGCTTTCTATCATTTTGAATTGGTGAAAATTTTTGGAAAAGTACCGTATATTGATGAAACTATTGAGGATGTAAGGGTAGGCAATAATTCAGATATTTTACCTAAAATTCAGGCAGATTTTAATTCTGCAGCTACAGACCTTCCTTTGTCTCAAAGCGAAATAGGAAGGGTAACGAAAGGAGCCGCTCAGAGTTACCTTGGTATAGTATTGATGTATCAAAAAAAATATGCTGAAGCAAAAGCACAGTTTGATGCAGTAATTAATTCCAAAGTATATGAACTTAACGCGAAATACCATGATAATTTCAGAGCAGCTACCAGAAATACCAAAGAGGCAATTCTGGAAGTACAGCAATCTGTCAACGACGGAACAACCGATAACGGAAACGTTGGTGATGTTTTGAATTATCCCAATGGTGGAGGACCGGCCGGATGTTGTGGTTTTCATCAACCTTCCCAAAACCTGGTCAATGCATTCCGGGTTGATGAAGAAGGGCTTCCGTTTCTTGACACTTATGACAATGTAGATGTAAAAAGTGACCAGGGTCTTGGTGCTGATGACAAATTTTCGATCGACACCAATCCTGTGGATCCAAGATTAGACTGGACAGTAGGTCGCAGAGGTATTCCATATTTGGATTGGGGAATTCATCCCGGAATTACCTGGATTCGTGATCAGGCCTATGGTGGTCCATATTCTCCGATAAAAAATGCCTACTATAAAAATGAGGAAAGTACCAACACTACTGCATCGGGCTGGACAAAAGGTTATAATAACAATAATTTAAAATTACTTAGATACGCCGATTTGTTATTATATGCCGCAGAAGCAGAAATCGAGCTCAATAACTTGCCTAAAGCTTTGGAATATGTAAACAAAGTAAGAAAAAGAGCGTCAAATCCTGAAGGCTTTGTTATGAATGAATCAAAACCAGCGGCCAATTATAAAATTGGTTTGTATGCATCATTCCCTGATGCAAATTATGCCAGAAAAGCTGTAAGGCATGAGAGGAGGATTGAGTTGGGTATGGAAGGACACAGGTTCTTTGATTTGGTAAGATGGGGAATTGCAGAAACTGAGAAGAATAAATATTTTGCTAATGAAGGCAAAAAGAGATCATATCTCGCAGCTGGAAAATTCACCGCAAACAAAAGTGAAGTTTTCCCTATTCCGACCAAAGCAATAACCCAAAGTTATTTGGATGGAAAACCTACATTAAACCAAAACAAAGGTTATTAATATTCTCGTAGGAAATTTTAAAAAAAATCCATCAATTTGATGGATTTTTTTTAAAACATAGTTTCATTATGAAACAATTATTTTCAGGTATCCTAATAGTATTGCTATTTTTTTCCTGCACCAAGGAAAAGAAATTGTTTGAATTGGTTGATTCAGATTACTCTGGAATTCATTTTTCAAATCAAATTACTGAAACAGACACATTAAATATTCTTGACAATGATTACGTGTACAATGGAGCTGGGGTAGCAGTTGGAGATCTTAACAATGATGGACTTGAGGATCTGTACTTTTCAGGAAATCAGGTCCAGGATAAACTCTACTTAAACCGAGGTAACTTAAAATTTGAAGATATCTCCCTAAAAGCTAATATAAAAAAAGATCCGCATTTTTGGTCCACAGGTGTCACTATGGTAGATATTAACCTTGACGGCTTTCTTGATATTTATGTTTGCCATTCGATGTCCTCTGAAACAAAATATTTAAGAGATTTTCTTTATATTAATCTTGGCCCAGATAAAAACGGAATACCTGAATTTTCCGAAAGAGGAACAGAATATGGATTACTGGCAGAAAAACATACCTCTTCCGGTAACTTTTTTGATTTTGACAATGATGGTGACCTGGATTTGTTTTTAAATGTGAATATCATTTCAGAGCAATATCCCAACCAATTTGTAAGCCTTAAAACAGATGGCTCAGATGAAAATAAAGACATTTTATATGAAAACACATGGGATGGTCAAAAAAAACACCCCTATTTTAAAAATATTACTGATCAATCAGGGATAAAACTTGGAGGTTATAGTCATTCATGTATTACCACAGATTTTAACAATGATGGCTTTAAAGATATTTATATTGCAAATGACTATTTAAGCAATGACATTTTGTATATAAATCAAAAAAATGGCCATTTTGAAGATAGATTAAGAGATGTTTTCAAGCACAGCTCCTATTATGCTATGGGTACCGACCTCGGCGATATCAATAATGATGGCCTCAATGATTTAATCAATTCTGAAATGCTTCCTTATGATAACAAAAGGAAAAGATTAAACCTTCCCCATAACAATTATACTAATTATCTCTTTTTTGAAAAATACAAATACCAGTATCAATACATAAAGAATTCTTTGCATCTAAATCAAGGAATCAACCCTTTGACAGGCCTTCCGATTTTCGCCGACATAAGTTATTTGGCAGGAATTGAAGCAACTGACTGGAGTTGGACACCTCTCATTGCTGATTTTGATAATGATGGGAATAAAGATATTTTCATTGCTAATGGCTTCCCAAGAGATGTTATGGATCATGATTTCGTGATGTTTAGAAAAGACATTAACAGTGCTCTTTTAGATAAAAATGAAATCCACAAAAAATTAAAAGCAGTAAAAATTCCGAATTTCATTTTTAAGAATAATGGAAACTTAAGATTTGAAAGAAAAATTATAGAATGGGGTTTCGAAAAGGCAACCTTTTCAAATGGTGCCGCCTATGCTGATTTGGATAACGATGGAGATATTGAATTGATTTGTAATAATATAAATGATAATGCTTTTATATACAAAAATACATTGTATGAAGATAGGGGAAATTCAGAAAATGGTTTTTTTAGAATTAAATTAATTGGAGATCAGTACAATCCTAATGCTTATGGAAGCCAGGTGAAAATTTGGCATCAAGGCCGGATACAAATGGTGGAAAGCATGTCTGGGAGAGGGTATATGTCAAAATCAGAAAATGTTTTTCATTTTGGAGTCAAAAAAAATACCACTATTGATTCCGCAAAAATTTATTGGTCTAATGGATATGTTCAAAAAATTAATAACCCTAAAATCAATCAAAGCAGAATTATAAAAATTGGATTCAGCCAAAATGCGGCTCTTGAAAATTCTAATAAAAAATCTGAAAATAAATATTTTGAGCATGTAGAGAACAATTTGCTGAACTTAGATTTTGTACATTCCGAAAACGACTTCATTGATTATAATTTTCAACAAACTTTACCTCATAAATATTCCCAATATGGTCCTGCGTTAGCTGTTGGGGATCTTAACGGAGATAAACTAGATGATTTTATTATGGGATCATCGAGTTGGTTTCAGGGGGTAGATATTTTTTTCCAAAACAGTCAAGGTAAATTTTCACGAAAAAATTTAAAATTAAAAAAATCACCGCTACTAAAGGAAGAAGATCTTGGCATAAAAATTTTTGATGCCGACAATGATGGAGACAATGATTTTTATGTAGTAAGGGGCAGTGGCCAACATCCACCAGGGTCAGAATTATATCAGGATATTCTGTGTATTAATAACGGAAAGGGCGAATTTAAAATTGATATGATGGCTATTCCTAAAGAAAGCATTTCAGGTCAAGTTGTTAAATCAGCCGATTTTGACAAAGATGGCGATATGGATCTTATGGTTACTGGTCGAATAAAGCCTATGAATTATCCTCTTCCAGCAAAAACTACTCTATTAAGGAATGACTCAAAAAATGGAAAAGTAAGATTTGTTGATGTAACAAATTTACTTTGTCCGGAGCTTAATAATATTGGACTTATATCTGATGCCATTTTTTCAGATTTTAACAATGACAACAAAATTGATATTATTCTAGCAGGCGAATGGATGCCCATTACTTTTTTGAAAAATACCGGAAATAATTTTAAAAACATCACCCGGAAAACAGGATTAAATAACTTTCAGGGCTGGTGGACCTCGCTAACCGCCGGAGACTTTGACAATGATGGAGATATGGATTATATTGCCGGAAACTTTGGTATTAATAACAATTTCAGGTGTTCGGCTAAAAAACCTTTAAGGCTAATTGCAAAAGACTTTGATAAAAATGGCAAAATAGATCCCTTTATCTCCGTTTATATTCCAAACGAAAAATTTGTTGATCGCCCTTACTTCAATCATTCAAAAGATGATATCACATCACAGCTACCAAAATTTAAAGAAAAATTTGTCGAATATGGAAAGTTTGGTGAAACTACCGCCGATAATATTTTTACAAAAAATGAATTAAAAGGTTCAATCTTGAAAAGTGCGAATTATATGTACACTTCATTTATTGAAAATCTGGGAAATTCAAAATTCAAAATTAATGCACTCCCCATTGAAGCACAAATTAGCCCGGTCTATGGTGTATTCAATATTGACATCAACAAAGATGGATTACTTGATTGTGTTTTGGTTGGCAATGATTTTGGAATAGAAATTGGCCAGGGAAGAAATGATGCATCCAATGGGCTTGTTTTGCTTAACACCAATAAAAAAAGGTTCTATCCTTTAAGCTTTGAAAAAAGTGGCTTCTTTGTTCCCGGTGACTCCAAAGCATTGGTTTCCATTGTAATTAAAAATAAACCTTTTCTTATAGCAGGTCAAAATCGTGGAAAATTAATAATCCATCAACTAAAGGGTGATTTTAAGGTTTACAATTTTCAGACGAATGCTTTTTTAAATAACCTCAAATTTAAAAATGGGAAATCGAGAAAAATTGAAAATCAGGGAAGCTTTCTGTCACAAAACTCGAATACTTTCATTTACTAATTCAAAATACTTATTGTGTACAATAATTATTCCTCATAAAATCAAATCAACGATTTTAACGCTTTTTATTATTCTTATCCATAGACGTTTGAGTCCGAAATAATAGCGTTTGGGCTTATTGGAAAAATTGAAATCATGAATTTTTTACAAGGATATTAATTCAAAAAACTAGCCATAAAAAATTCCTGATTTTCTCTTTTTCAAGGACATTTTTTAAGAAAGTAAATTTTCATTTTTAAAATGCCGATACACACTAAAAATTTTGTCAAGAAATTTATTTGTGTAATTTGGACACAAATATAATTCTAAATATTTTTCAAAAAATTCCAAATAATATTGTAAAAGTGTACGAAAAACACTTAATAAAAAATATTATTCTAAATGTTCATATTTTTTAAAAAAATTAAATAATTGAGGCAAAAAATATTGTCCTTTCAAAAATTATCCCTATTCTTGCACAATTCTAATAAATAATAAACTTTTTTTAACAATTAACCTTAAGTTCTATGAAAGGAAAATTCTATTTGAGATCTTTTCTGATGCTTATTTTGGGACTTTTTGCAAGTCTCCAGATTTCATTTGCACAGGGGAGAAAAATTAGTGGAAAGGTGACCGATGCATCAGATGGTTCGGGAGTTCCAGGAGCATCAGTTACAATCAAAGGTACTACCAAGGGTGCTGCCACAGATGCCAGTGGTAACTTCTCTCTTGATGTTAGAGGTGCCAGTGACGTATTAGTTGTAAGTTTTGTTGGGTACAAAACAGAAGAAATTACAGTAGGTACGCAATCAGTTATCAATGTTACTTTGACTTCTGATGCAGCATCACTTGAAGAAGTAGTGGTTACAGGTTATTCTGTTGACAAAAGGAAAGAGTCAACAGGTGCGATTGCCATCGTTAAACCTAAAGATTTGACAGTTGTTCCTTCATCAAGTATAGATCAGCAGCTTCAGGGTAGAGTTGCAGGTGTTAACGTTGTGACGACTAGTCAGCCTGGTTCAGGGTCACAAGTTAGAATTAGAGGTTTTGGAGCATTTGGTGGTAACCAACCTTTAATTGTAGTCGATGGTTTGCCTATGGAAGATGTCAATTTTCTTAATCCGGAAGACGTTGAAACAGTTACGGTTCTTAAAGATGCATCTGCTGCATCAATTTATGGAGCAAGAGCAGCCAACGGTGTGATTATTTATACAACTAAGAAAGGTAAAAAAGGAGCTGGAAAATTAAATATTTCCTACGATGGGGTTTATGGTATGACCGATCCAGGCGAAGGGCAAAAAATGATGAATCCTCAGGATCAAGCTACTTGGACCTGGAATGCATTGCGTAATTCGGGTTCACCATTGTCGCATCCTCAGTACGGTTCCGGAGCCACGCCTATTTTACCTGACTACCTAAAGGTGGGTAATAGAAATGGTGTAGTTGGAACTATTGATTTAGCTGCTGAAAAGGCAAAATACAATATTACTGGCCCAACGATAGGCGACTTTTATCAAGTTATCAAAGCAAATAAAGAGGGTACAGATTGGTATAAAGAACTAACTCAAACCGGTACCATTAGCAGACATACTTTAGGATTTTCTGGTGGTGGTCAAGCGTCCAGATTCTATGTGGGTTTATCTAGCCAAAAACAGCAGGGTATTCTCCCTTCTCAACAAGCAACCAGATATGCCTTCAGAATGAACACTGAATTTGATATCTTGAAGAACCTAAGACTTGGGGAAAACTTACAAGTAACCTACCTTCAAATTCTAGGAAGAAATGGTGGAAATAACGGATTGGAAAGTTCGCAGCTTGAAAATGACATTCTTGGTGCTTTTCGTTCTCCTACCATTATCCCGGTTTATGATGAATTCGGAGGTTATGCCGGTACAACTGCAATTGGCTTTGGACAAGGTTCTAATCCTGTAGCAAATCAGGAATTTGGAAAACTAAATAAAAACTTTAATGCCATTGGAACAGGTAACCTTTATTTAGAATTTGAACCAATTCAAAACCTAATATTAAAATCTTCAATAGGAGGAAATTATAATAATTTCTACGGTTGGGGTTATGGACGTCCTGTATATGAAACTCTCGAAAACAAAAGTGTAGTTTGGTCTTACAACGAGAACGGAGGCTTTAGGCTGGGTTGGACATTTACCAATACGGCTTCTTATAAAAAGAAATTCGGAAACCATAATCTTGAATTACTAGTAGGACAGGAAGCTTTAAATACAGGTTTGGGTAAAAATTTAAGAGCAGATGGTAGAGAGCCTTTCTCGGGTGATTTAGATTATATCACTATTTCAACCTTGAATATTCGAAACCCTGCCACAAGTACCAAAGAAAATGGTGTTACCTTCTTATCATATTTTGGTCGTGCAATTTACAATTTGAACGATAAGTATTACCTAACTGGTGTAATTAGAAGAGATGGTTCGTCTAGATTTGGTTCTGAGTCGAGATATGGTGTATTCCCTGCATTTTCAGCTGCATGGAGGGTTTCTGAAGAGTCATTCATGAAAGATCTTCCCTGGATTACTGATTTGAAAATCAGAGGAGGCTATGGTACAATGGGTAATTCAAACAATGTTGACCCGGGTAACCAGTTTAGTCTTTATGCACAAAATCTAGGAAACTCTGTTTATGATATCAATGGTACAAATGCGGGAATCGTACCTGGATATACCCAAACTAGAATTGGTAATCCCGGAGCAAAATGGGAAACTTCAATTACGCAGAATATTGGATTTGATGGCTCATTCCTGAAAGGGAAACTTGAAATAGTTTTAGACTTGTGGAAAAAGAATACCAAAGATCTTCTATATAGACTTCCAATTACTCAAACTGCCGGTGAAGCAACTGCCCCTTTCGTAAATGTTGGAACAATGCTTAATCAAGGGGTTGACATGCAGGTAATTACAAGAGGAAACATGTCAAAAGATCTGAAATATGAATTGGATGTAACTGCGAGTTTCCTTCACAATGAAATTACCGAAATTGGTGGTGGATTGACTTATTTGCAGGATGTAAACCCAGGATTTAGAGGAGTTAACCCTATCCGAAACCAGTTGGGTTATTCACTTTCTGCTTTTTATGGGTATAAAGTTCAAGGTTTGTTCCAATCAACCGATGAGATTGCTTCTGCTCCGACACAAGCTGGTGCTGGCGTAGGAAGATTCAGGTATATGGATATTAACGGTCGCGATGCAAACGGTAAACTTACTGGTAAAGCCGATGGTAAAATTGATGCAGATGACCGTACCTATCTTGGTTCACCGGTTCCAAAATTCACAGGTGGTGTTAACTTTAGATTGAACTACAAGAATTGGGATCTAGTAAGTTACTTCTATACTTCAATCGGAAATAAAATCTTTAATATTTCTAAGAGATTCACTGATTTCTATCCATTATTTGCAGGTTCTGCTATTTCTGAGAGAGTTAAGGATTCTTGGACTCCGGATAACAGAGATACCAATATCCCGATATTTGAAGCTAACGATGGATTTAGTACAGGTTCTCAATCAAGTGACTTCTACGTAGAAGACGGCTCCTATCTAAGATTCCAAAACCTTACAATTGGTTACAATCTTCCGTCTAATATCGTAGAGAAACTTAAACTGGGAAGAGTTAGGGCAAGTGCCTCAGTAAATAATTTGTTTACTATTACAAAATATGGCGGACTAGACCCTCAAGTGGCTGGTGCTGCGGATACTAACTTTGGCGTAGACTTAGGTAACTTCCCTATGACTCGTCAGTTTACATTTGGTTTGAATGTAGGTTTTTAATCCTTTAAATGTTAATTATTAATATGAAAAAAATATCAATAGCAATCGTATTTTTAGCGTTAATCGTTGGAGGATACTCGTGTAAAGACACATTCCTTGACGTTGCACCAACAGGTTCAATATCCAAGAACCAATTAACCACCAAAGCAGGTTTAGAAGGTAGTTTGATAGCAGCTTATGCTCAATTAAGTGGATTAGGAAGTTATGCTGGTGGCCCTTCAAACTGGGTTTGGGGAGCAATCAGAGGTGGTGATGCCAATAAAGGTACTGACCCGGGTGACTTCTCAGATATCAATCCAATTCAAAGATTTGAATATAATCCTTCATTACCTTTTTCAGGTGAGTTGTATAGAGAGCATTATGATGGCGTAGCCAGAGCAAATGCAACCTTAGCACTATTAAAAGAAGCCCAGCCAGATGTGAAGGAGGAAGATAAAGTTAGAATGGCTGCCGAAGCTAAATTTATTCGTGGTCATTTTTATTTTCAACTAAAAAGAAACTTTGACATGGTTCCTTATGTGGACGAAACCATGAATGTTTCTAACGGTATCGAAAAAGTTAAAAATGATATTGATATCTGGCCTAAAATTGAGGCTGATTTTAAAGAGGCATTTGAAAAGCTTCCTGAAACTCAGACTGCAGTTGGAAGAGCCAATAAGTGGGCTGCAGCTTCTTATTTGGCAAGAGTTTATATGACTCAGAAAAAATATACTGAGGCGAAAGCACTTTTTGATCAGATTATAGCCAATGGAAAAACTGCGGGAGGTAAGAAATATGCGTTGCTTCCTAAATACTCTGATCTTTATCGTGTGGCGAATGACAATAGTGCCGAATCTATATTTGCAGTTCAAGCAACAGTTAAATCAGGAAATGGTAACAATGCTAATTCAGACTTGCAATTGAACTTTATTCAGGGTACTGAACCAGGTACATGTTGTGGATTCTTCCAACCTACTTTCGAATTTGTTAATTCGTTTAGGACCACTGAAGACGGTTTGCCTTATTTGGATGGATCATATAACGACCCTTCAAAAGCAGTTAAGCATGATATGGGTATTGCTTCAACGGCCGCTTTCACGCCTGACAATGGTCCTCTTGACCCAAGATTAGACCATACAGTTGGAAGAAGAGGAATTCCGTTTTTGGATTGGGGACTTCATACTGGTTTTAGTATGATTCGTAACCAGCCAAACGCTGGACCTTATTCTCCTAAGAAGTATCTTTATACAAAAGCTGAAAAAGCCGCTGGAATGACCGAAACTGGAGGTTGGGGACACCAAACTTACAACGCATACAATGTTACTATTATCAGATATGCTGATGTACTTTTGATGGCAGCAGAAGCAGAAATTGAAGTTGGAAGCTTGGCTAAGGCTCTGGAATATACCAATATGGTTAGAGCAAGAGCTGCCAACGAAGCTGATTATGTTAAAATTGATGGTGCCCCGGCTGCCAATTACAAAATCAAGACATATTCATCATTCCCAGATAAAGAATTTGCCCGTGCTGCAGTGAGGTACGAAAGAAGAATGGAACTTGGAATGGAAGGACATCGTTTCTATGACCTTGTTAGATGGGGTGAAGATGTTGCCGCAATCAACAAGTATTTGAAATATGACCAAGTATTACTACCAGGTGCTTTTGGCGGAGCAACATATCAAGCTAAGCATAAAATATTACCTCTTCCACAATCTCAGATTGACCTTGTGGGTGCTGATGTTTTAAAACAAAATGCTGGATATTAATCTAAAAGTAAATTATACAAAAAATGGGTTATCAGAAATGATAGCCCATTTTTTTCATTTATAATATAAGCCAAATAAATATTTAAGTGAATATAGAAAATCGTCAGCATCGATTTTACCAGTAATCAATAAGAGCTTCCATTTTGAGAAAAATGAGTTTTGCGACTTTTTATAGAATGAATGATTTTAAAAGTTTAATTTGGATTCGGAATTTTCGGAATTTTATTTTCATTTGAATTTTCTTAATCGAAAAGATATTATTTGTTCCACCCAAAAAAATAGGGTTGAGGTTGTTTCTGCAAAATTAAAATCCAAAAATGAATCCGCTCAATTTTAATTTATCATATACCTCAGTATCAAATCTATAATATTTCGCAGCTCTGTGAGACACTTTTTTCTGGTGTTTATTAGTTTCTATGAGTAGATCCATTTTAAGGAATTTCTTCCGAAAATTTGACTTATCCAATTTTTTTTGAAGTATTGCCTCATATAATGTCAGAAGTTGTAATAAAGTAAAACTTGGGGGAAGTAAATTAAATCCAATAGGTTCATGTAGAATTCTATTCCGCAAAAATGCCAGTCCACTATCCAGGATTTTTTTATGATCAAAAGCTAAGTCAGGAATATTGTTTACCGGAAACCATTCAACGGCCTCTTCTGATTTACCAGGCCTGATTTTAACTTTTTCTATATCAATCAATGCATAATAGGCAATCGTAATGACTCTGCCATAAGGGTATCTTTCTACTTTGCCAAAGGTCTTAAATTGTTCTAGGTATATCTTATTAATTGATGTTTGACTTTTCAAAACCCGATTGGCAGCTAAATCAATATCTTCGTTATACCTAACCCAGCTACCGGGAATAGCCCACTGGCCATGAGTAGGACCTGTACCGTGTTTCACTAGTAGCACGTAAAGCTTGGAATCAACAAAACCGAATATCAGACAATCAACCGAGACTGCCTCAATAATTTTATTAGTGTTCAATTTAGAAAATCAGAATTTTATCATAGGTTAAGCAAGTTAATAAAAAAATTAAAGAAATAGAAATAATTATTAAAAAAAATAATTTTTTACCACTTTGAGAATATTTTGTAATTTCAGAATAAATGAAAATAATATTTTATTAATAATATTTTTTCTAAAATAAAATATGGTTTGTAATGTTTTGCAAAATGCTGATTTTAAGACAATTATATATGTGAAATATACAATTTTTTGATGCAATTTTATCATTTTGTTGTATTATTTTTATAATTAATTGATTTATAAAGTTGGAAATGTAATTTTAACAATTTATAATTGTGGTCAAATTTACCATAAGGTATTTTCAATCATTTCTTAAAATTTTTAACAATTAAACTATGAAACAATTTTACCAGGAAAGGTTTAGGAGTTTACTGTTCACTTTGGTGATGGTACTTTCCGTTTCGGTTGTTTTTGCTCAGCGTAAAGTAACTGGGAAAATAACTGACTCTTCCAACGGCGACCCTCTACCGGGTGCCACAATTTCAGTAAAAGGTACCTCAGTGGGCGTTACAACTGATGGTGCAGGTGCATACAGCATCAATGTCCCTGCCAATGGAAGCACTTTAGTGGTTTCATTTGTTGGATTTATTAGTCAGGAAGTGGAAATAGGTAACAAATCAGTTGTTGATGTTGCTTTATTGACCGATGCTCAGGCTCTTCAGGAAGTAGTTGTTACCGGATATCAGCAATTACGCAAAAAAGATATTACAGGTGCGGTAACTGTAGTTAACACTGAAGAATTGAAAGTGGTTAAATCCAGCTCTTTCATTCAAAACCTTGGAGGTAGAGCCCCTGGTGTAACTGTATCAACTTCTGGTTCTCCAGGAGATGCAACCAACGTTCGTATCAGAGGTATTAGTTCATTCACCTCTAACGACCCTCTTTATATAATAGATGGAGTACCTGTGGTTGATAAATTCCAAAACTCACTTAACTCAAATGATATTGAATCAATCCAAATCCTGAAAGATGCTTCAACAGCTTCTATTTATGGTTCAAGAGCGTCAAATGGTGTGATTGTAATTACAACTAAACAAGGAAAGTCAGGTAAAGCTAAACTTACTTACAATGGTTCAGTAGGTATGGTTAATCCTGTAAAAGGTTATGACAAGGTTCTTAATACCTCTTCGGAGTATTATGCCGAAGCCATGAGAAGAAAGTTTGCAGATGATCCTACCAGTATCCCTGCATTTGCCGCTACAAAAGGCCAGTTAACCAAATATATACAGCCTTTCGCCAATACTGTGGATGAAAGTACTTATGATATCCTGAATAACCAGATAACCCTTACCAATCAGGAAGGAACAAACTGGTGGAAAGAAATGACCAGAACAGCCTCTATTAATGACCATAACATTAATTTGTCAGGTGGTACTGAAGCTGCGGTTTACAATGTTTCAGCTTCTTATTTGGGACAACAGGGTGTTTTGAAATATACAAATTTTGACAGAGGGACCATTCGTGCTAACTCTAATTATAAAATTGGTAAAAAATTGAGAATTGGAGAAAATATGATGTTCTCTACAAACTGGGGAATTGGAATAGGTACTTCTGGTGGAAATAACAATGAGCAAGGTATTTTAGGTGAACTTATTAAAGCAACACCTGTGGTGTCAGTTTTGGATATTAAAGGAAATCCTGGTGGTCACCTTACAGCTCAAACCGGTAACTTTACCAACCCTACTCAAAGGTTAATAGATAACAAGAATAACAATAATTCTTACAGGAGGTTTTTGGGTAATATTTATGCAGAATATGATATTATTTCAGGTCTGAAAGCAAAAACTAATTTTGGAACTGACCTGGGCAATGGCTGGAGAAGATCATTTACCTATCCTCAACCATACAGGGTTGAAGGCAATAAAACCGGTAACTCATTCAATGAAAGTTGGAATCAAAACTTCTCATGGAACTGGACCAATACTTTACAATACAATAAAGAATTTGGAAAACATACAGTGGGTGTTTTAGCCGGTCAGGAGGCTGTAGTTAACAAAGGAAGAAACATCTTTGGTCAACTTGCCAACTACTTTACTATGGATATTAATGCCTGGTATTTGCAAACTGCATTGGCGGATCCGGGCTCAAGAACTGTTTCATCTTCAGGTGGTGAGAGTAAACTCGCTTCATTGTTTGGTAAATTAGACTATACTTTTAATGATAAGTATTTAGTTTCTGCAACTATTAGAAGGGATGGTTCCTCAAGATTCCTTTCAGACGTAAGATATGGTGTTTTTCCTGCCGTTTCAGTGGGATGGAGAATTTCTCAGGAGTCTTTCATGCAGGATCTTAGCTGGTTGTCAGACTTAAAAATCAGGGCTTCCTATGGAGAATTGGGTAACCAACAAATCAGAGATTACAACTTTGCAAGTATTTACGGAGGTTCTGTGGGTAGTACATTTTACGATATTAATGGGACAAACGGAGGAGTTGCAACCGGTTATGCTTTGACATCCAGAGGTAATGAAAGTACCGTGTGGGAATCTTCTGTAAATAAAAACATAGGTTTTGATGCATCATTGTTAAATAACTCTATCAACGTGGTTTTGGATGTTTACAACAGATATACCAACAACCTGTTGTTTAACCCTGCTTTGCCAGGAACAGCCGGTGCTTCTTCACCTCCATTTGTAAATGTGGGTGAAATGCAAAACAAAGGGTTTGACTTTGCGATTACTTACAGGAAAAATGTGAATAAAGACCTTGGGTTTAACGCATCATTGAACCTGAGTCATTATAAAAATGAAATCAAGAAAGTTTCTGGTGACAACGATTTCTTCTACTCTGATGGTGGTGGAGGTTTGAACGGAAGGCTTCCTAACGGTGGTATCTCTGTAATTAACAAAGTTGGTTACCCTATTTCTTCTTTCAACGGTTATGTTGTTGAAGGTTTGATTCAAACTGATGCTGAACTTGCGATGCATACCGGTACTGGTGCGGCTTATAAGGGTGGACTTAAATTTAAGGATATAAATGGAGATAAAAAGATTGATACAGATGATATCACAGTAATTGGAAACCCTCATCCAAAATTGACGGGTGGTTTAAACCTTGGTGTCAACTATAAAAACTTTGATTTGAATGCATTTTTATTTGGATCTCTGGGTAACGACATATTTACCGGTTATTGGATTCAGTCATATTTTATGAACTTCAATTCAAATGTTTTGAATAATATTTTGGAAAATGAAGGAACTGGGAATTGGCCTAAAATCAATCAGTTGGATGCATCTTCAAGAAATTCATCTTCTTTCTATATCCAGGATGGTTCTTACCTTCGCCTGACCAATCTTCAACTTGGTTATACTTTACCTCAGGGTATTGCGAAGAAAGTTGGAGCTAATCATGCCAAAATATATGTTCAGGGACAAAACCTTCTCACCCTTACAAAATACTTTGGAACTGATCCTGCTATTTCAAATGCCAATATTGGTAACTCAGGACAATTTAATGATACCAGCATGGGTATAGATAATGGTAACTATCCATCTAATAAGATAGTAAACATTGGTGTTAATTTAGAATTCTAAAAATCATATTCAAAAAAAAGAAAAAATGAAGAATATTTTAAAATTTTCCATTTTGGCAATAATGCTTGCAGGTGGGCTTTACGCATGTAAAGATAGTTTCCTGGATACACCACCTCAGGCAGCTTTATCAAACAGCACTCTTTCTTCCAGTAAAAATGGTGTGGATGCAACTTTAATTGCTGCTTACAAAAGCCTTACTGGTTGGACTGGTAACTGGGGAGCTAGCTCATGGGGGCCTGCACCATCAAACTGGGTATTCAACATAGCTGCTGATGACTACCATAAAGGCTCCGAGCCTGGTGACGGGGATGCAATGCTGGCATATGAATTATATCAGTGGAATCCATCAGATGGTGAAAACCATTCAAAATGGATAGCCACTTATGAAGGGATTGTAAGGGCTAACTCTGCAATTAACACTGCCAATGCCTATTTAAAAAGTAATCCTGGTGAAAGTGCCTATGCAAATTCTATTTTAGGTCAGGCAATTTTCCTTCGTGCTTTCTATCATTTTGAAGCTTATAAAATCTGGAAAAAAGCTCCATATTATTTAGAAGGTGATGTTGATTTTAAAAAGCCAAATGATAAAGAAATGCTTCCTCTGATCATTGCTGACCTTGATAAAGCTATTTCTTTGTTACCTGCCAACAAGGAGGCTAAAGGAAGAGCTGACAAGACAGTTGCAACTGCATATTTAGGTAAAGCTAAATTATATGCAAAAGATTATGCAGGTGCTTTGTCTGCTTTTAACACTGTAATTTCTTCTGGTAAATACAAATTGGCGGACTGTTTTTATGATAACTTCTCAGTAGAAGGAGATAACAATTCCGAGTCTGTTTTCGCGGTACAAAACTCAGTGAATGATGGAGACGCTGATGGATTTAATGCTAACTTCTCAGAAAGACTAGCTCTTCCTCATGGTGACAGTCCATATGGATGTTGTGGATTCAAAACCCCTAGCTACGACTTAGCCTTTGCTTATAAAGTTGATAGCAAAGGGCTTCCAGTTCCAACCACAGGTGTTGCCCTGTCAAAATTTGAAGCAGGTTCAAAAGATCCTGTTGATCCTAGAATTGACTTTACTATCGGTCGTACTAATGTGCCTTATCTTGATTGGGGCATTCATAAAGATAGCTGGGTTAGAGGACAAGGTTACATGGGATGGTATTCTCCTAAAAAGAATGGACATGCCAAAGGTGATGCATATCTCTCTGGTTCATGGTCAGGAGCTCAGCTTTCAAATCTAAACGTTGAATTAATGAGATATTCTGATGTTTTATTGATGGCTGCAGAATGTGAGGTGGAAGTAGGAAGTCTTGAAAATGCAAGAAAATACGTTAACATGATTCGTACCAGAGCCGGAAATTGTGGACAAGGTAGCTCTAAAATTGCTGTTCCAATAAGTTCTCCAGAGATTACTTGGGCCAATTATAAAGTAGGTACATATGAAGAAGCCTGGAATAATAAAGATGCCGCTCGTCAGGCTGTTAGAACCGAAAGAAGGTTGGAATTAGCAATGGAAGGTCACAGATTATTTGACCTACAAAGATGGGGTGTTTTGGAAACCGTGATTTCTGAATATTCAAAAAGAGAGGCGAAATTGGTGAGTGTATTGTCTCAGGCAAAAGCTCCAACTTCTACCAATTATGCTTTACCAATTCCTTCTATTGAAATCAGTAAGTCTTCAGGGACTTTAAAACAAAATAGTGGATATTAATTATTTATCAAGTAAGAGCTAATATTATTGGGGTAGATTTTATCTACCCCAATTTTTTAGTAAAGTATTATATTTGCCTTCATTTCTGAAGTTCTACATGAAACATATTTATCTTCTTTTCTTCTCTCTTCTTTTAATAGCTTGTAAGAATGATTCCAAAAATAATTACCCTGCTTTTACGCTGGTTAGCGAAAATGAGTCAGGGGTAACTTTTCAAAACAAAGTTGAAGACAGAGAAGATTTTAATGTATTAACTTACAGGAACTACTATAATGGCGGAGGCGTGGCCATAGGAGATATCAATAATGATGGTTTGAATGATATTTATTTCACCTCTAATATTGAAGAAAATAAACTATATCTCAATAAAGGTCATATGCAGTTTGAGGATATCACCATTAAGGCTGGTGTTGCCGGGAAAAAATCTTGGTGTACAGGAGTAACAATGGCTGATGTTAATGATGACGGATTTTTGGATTTATACGTTTGCTATTCCGGTGACGGGAAAAAAGAGAATAAAGAAAATCAACTATTTATTAATAATAAAGATAATACTTTTACTGAAAGGGCAAAAGAACTGGGTTTAAACGATGATGGTTTATCAACCCACGCTTCCTTTTTTGATTATGATCTTGATGGAGATCTTGATTGTTATGTATTAAATAACAGCTACAAAGATCCGGAAAGGATTTCTTTGACAACAAGAGAGAAGTACGATCCGGTGGCACTGGGAGGCGATAGATTATATCAGAACAATGGCGGAAAGTTTAGCAACGTCACTCAAAAAGCTGGCATATTTTCTTCAGATGCGGGTTTTGGATTGGGTATTTCAGTAGGGGATGTCAACAGCGACGGATATCCGGATATTTACATTTCCAATGATTTTTGGGAAAGGGATTATTTATATTTGAATCAAAAGAATGGGACATTTATAGAATCATTAACCCCGTCAATGAGCTACACCTCATTGTCAAGCATGGGTTCAGACATTGCCGATATAAACAATGATGGAAACCTTGACCTTTTTAGTACGGATATGCTTCCACCAGATAATTACCGGTTAAAAGCTGCCACAAAATTTGATGATTATTACTTATACGATTTAAAATTCAGACAAAGCTATTATTATCAATATACTCAAAATTGCCTGCACTTAAACCAAGGCAATGGTAAATTTATAGAATCTTCTTTTGTTTCTAATATTGCAGCTACAGACTGGTCATGGGGTGCATTGGTTTTTGATTTAAATCTTGATGGGCGAAAAGATATTTTTGTCTCTAATGGAGTGTTTCATGATATTACCGATTCAGATTTTGCGGATTTTATTTCAGATAAAGAGCAAGTTAAAAAGGTCATTGAAAATAAAGGGAAATATGATTTCCGAGATTTTGTAAAGTTTTTACCGCCCAACAAAAGAAAGAATTATGCCTTTATCAATGAGGGTGATGGTTTCATACCAGTTTTTGAGAACAGATCATCAGACCTCAATTTAGATCAGGAAAGTTTTAGTAATGGATCCGCATACGGTGACCTTGACAACGATGGAGATCCTGATCTGGTAGTCAATAACGTGAATATGACTGCATTTATATATAAGAACAATTCAATAGAAGAAAAAAAGACACATTTTCTGAAATTAGCATTTCAAGGCTCAGAACACAATAAGTTTGGAATAGGTACAGGCGTTTGGCTTTATCAAAAAGGAAATACTCAATTAATGTACAATTATACAGCCAGAGGATTCCAAAGCTCTGTTTCGCCACAGATCATTTTTGGATTAGGAAATAATCCGGTTATAGATTCTGTAAAAATCGTCTGGCCTGATAATCATATACAGGTTTTAAAAAATATAAAATCAGATCAGCAATTATTGGTAAAATATTTGGATTCTCACCCAGAAACAGGAAATAAAACACAAAGTGCAGTTTTATTTACCGAGTCAAAGTCATTTTTGCCAACCTCTGCTTCTCATATCGAAAATAATTATGTTGATTTTGATATGGATCTGCTTATGCCTCATATGCTTTCTAATTTAAGCCCTAAAATTGTCAAAGGAGATGTGAATAATGATGGAGCTGATGATTTTTTTCTTTTACAATCGCATGGTTATTCCAATAAATTGTTTATAAATTCCAAATCAGGATTTAAAGAGAGTATCCAAAATTCTTTTAAGCAAAACCGTGAAAAGGAATCGACCGCAGGTGCTCTGTTTGATGCAGATGGTGATAAAGACCTTGATTTAATTGTGGGTATGGGGGGCAATGAATTTAAAAGAGGAGGAGATAATTTTTTTGCTGAATTCTATAAAAACGATGGGAAAGGCAATTTTACGCCGGAACAACTAAAAGGTGTAAGAATTATGGGCCAGATTAGCTGTATAAAGCCAATAGATTTTGACCTTGACGGAGATCTGGATTTGTTTTTAGGAGGTCAGTCTGTTCCGGGTGGATATGGTCTTGTTCCCAGAAGTTATATGTTAAAAAACAATGGGAACGGCAATTGGGAAGACATAACCAATAACAATACCGGACCGATTGGAATGGTATCGGATGCCGTTTGGTCTGATGTTAACAACGACAAGTTGCCAGATTTGATTGTAGTGGGAGAATGGATGCCAATCAAAGTATTTATTAATGAAAATGGTTTTTTTGATGCTCCAAAAATATTACCTGGAAGTGCCGGATGGTGGAATTGTATTGAGGCAAATGATATCGATAATGACGGAGATATTGATTACCTGCTGGGAAATTACGGATTAAATATGAAGTTTAAAGCCAGTGAGCAAAAACCATTTAATATGTATGTTAGTGACCTTGATAACAATGGAAGAACTGATATAATTCTGGAATGGTTTACTGCTGAAGATAGTAAACCCTATCCTTTTGCAAGCAAACAAGATTTAACCTCCCAAATGCCTTTCTTGAAGAAAAAAGCACTTAAATATCAGGAATTTGCTAAAATGCAGGTTACGGACCTTTTTGAAAATGAAAAGCTAAAATCAGCAATTAAAGGAAACGTGACTAATTTTAGCTCAAGTATCTTATTAAATGATAAAGGAAATCTAAACCTTATTTCGCTTCCTCTCGAAGCACAGTTGTCTCCAATATTTACATTTTCAGTTATTGATTTCGACAAAGATGGAATTAAAGACTTTTATGCAGGAGGGAATTTCTATAAATTAAAACCGGAAGTTGGAAGACATGACGGAAATCATGGAGGATACTTCAAAGGCATAGGCAATGGGAAATTTAAATACATTTTGCCTTTAAAGTCAGGATTAAATACCGAGGGTGAAATTAGAGACTCAAAAATATTTAACGATAATCTGCTTATCGCAAGAAATAATGGAAGCATGCTGGCGTATAAATTCAATCATTAATTCCTGATAGCCAAATAATTAATTCTATCTTTTATTCAAACCGATATCTTGAAAAATAAACTGTATTACTGGATTTTTCTTTTGTCAGGATTTTTTTCCTGTGTTGAACCTTACGAAAAATCATTTCTTACTTCCGGAAAAATAATAATAATCGAAGGTATTTTGAGTAACCAGCCAGGTCTCAAACCAGTCCAGATTAAAGAATCAATTCCTTCTCCATCCGGAAGTACCACAATTTTACCTTTAAAAGGAGCTAAGGTTTTTATTTTAAGCGATAAAATTGAGAAAACCCAATTGCTCGAAAAAGAGGAGGGTTTCTATTATTTTGACCCAAATTTTAAAGGAGAGATTGGTAAAAGTTATAGTATTCTAATCAACGCAAGCGATGGTAACGTATTCGAAACGGATGCGGAAATTTTACCTAATCCGGTACCCGTTGAATCAGTTTCCAATTCTTTGGATTTGGAAGCCTTCAAGGACCTAAAAGGTAATATTAGTCCGGGGTTTAAGTTATTTGCAAATATTTTGGATCCTGCGGGAATAAAAAATAGTTATTTGTGGCAATGGAAACTGTTTGAAAGGCAAAGTATCTGTAAATCCTGCACAGGGGGTTATTATTATCGTACCCCCTTACCATTAGGAAGCTGTGTGGAAGATGCAATTTTAAAAAGGTATAATAATATTTTTGATTATAACTGCGAAATTGATTGCTGGGATATATTTAACTCAAGTGACCTTATCACTCTTTCAGATAAACTATCGGATGGGAATTTACTGAAATCGGTTTATGTTGGTAAAATTCCGGTTTTTCAATATACCGATGCACTTTTGGAAATTAGCCAATTTTCGATTTCAGAAAGTGCTTATGATTTTATAAATCTTAGTCTGCAGCAAGGAATAAGTACCGGTGGATTGGCTGATACTCCTCCGGCAAAATTATCTGGTAATCTGAAATGTAAAACAGACCCCACCATCAATACTTCGGGATATTTTATAGTTGCGGGTCAATCTACTTTTAAATACTGGCTTGATAAAAGTAAAGCATTCAATGAAAAAGTACAGACAACAGGGCTCCTCGGAGGAAGGTCAATAAAGCTTGAACCAACAGGTCCCAATACTACTCGTCCACCTTTAGCACCTTGTATTAATAGCCTGAACCGAACTAACATTAAACCTGATGGTTGGAAAAACTAAATTTTTTATGTGGAAGATAATGTTTTTAACACTTTTTGTGATAAACCTTGATGCTTTAGGGCAAAAAGGATATTTCGGAGTAGTTAAGGATTCAGAAACGAAAGAGCCATTGCCTGGAGCTACTATTTTTTTTGAAAAGAATAAAAAGACGCAAATTGCTGATAATCAGGGTAGGTTTTCGTTTCAGGCCGATGATTTGAACTCGCCAATTTCAGTCAGTATAATTGGGTACCTGACTAAGAAAATTGTTACTGATATTAAGCCAGCTTCAAATACTTTTGAGATTCTTTTGGATAAAGATACCAAGTATCTTAATGAGGTAGTAGTAAGTACTGGTACTCCAATACAGGATTTTAACAGACCGATTTTGGGAGTCAATAGCTTAAATGTAAAAACTATAAATAAACTTCCAACACCTTTGGGAGAAACCGATATCCTGAAAGGGCTGCAAATGCTTCCAGGGGTAAGTAGTGTAGGTGAGGCTTCAAATGGTTTGAATGTAAGGGGAGGAACTACAGACCAAAATCTTATTTTACTTGATAATGCCCCAATTTTTAATCCTACACATATGTTCGGGCTATTTTCTGCATTCCCTTCAGATGGCATTTCCAATTTACAGTTATATAAAGGCAATATCCCTTCTAGATTTGGGGGAAGATCTGCATCTGTTCTTGATATATCTCTTCGAAATCCATCTTTAACTAAATTTAAAATGGATGGCGGAATTAGTATGGTCTCCGAAAAAGTTAGTATGGAGATTCCATTAGTTAAAGAGAAGTTGGCTGTAATGATTTCAGGTAGAGGCTCATTCAATGATTTTATTCTGCCGATTGTATCTCCAAAGTTTAAAGAGATGAAATCCAATTTTGGTGATATTGCCTCCAGGTTATTTTACAAGTTAAACAGTAAAAATACCATAACACTTTCCAACTACTTAAGTTATGATTTTTTTCAAACGGAGTTATTGGGAACCATAAAAAACGTAAATGCGTCTTCAACCCAGTACAAATATTATACTAAAAATATTTCGGGAAAATGGAATATGGCATTAAGTAAATCGGCTTTTCTTGAAACCATTTATGTTAACTCTGAATATAAACCTGATATTTTATTGCCTGAGATTGGCTCTGATAATAAAGTCGTGGTAAAGCAGGGAATAAAATATAACCAGATAAAATCGTCTTATAAAATTCAAAAAAACAATCATTTCCTTGAAGCTGGTTTAGATGGAATAAAATATGATATCAACCCGGGGAATCTTGAACCAAACCAAAGTGTAACTGTCTCCCCAATTTCAACACAAAAGGAATTTGGCTTTGAAAGTGGATTGTTCTTTTCGGATGATTTTAATTATAGAAAAAAATTAGATATCTCTGCCGGTTTAAGAATTTCCAGATTTGATAATTTAGGACCAAGTTCAATTAGGTATTATAAACCTGGAGAAGAGCGAACTGAATCAAATTTGGTTTCGATTGAAACTTTGTCCAAGAATAAAACTATAAAACACTATCAAGGTATTGAACCAAGATTGGGTTTAAAATATGCCATCAATTCGAAAGTCAATGCCAAGTTGGGTTATAATCTTTCAAGACAATATTTACAGCAAGTATCCAATACCACCACTCCTCTACCTACTTCTCGCTGGAAACTCTCTGATCACAATATCAGACCACAGGTGAGCCAACTCATAAGCGGAGGAGTAAATGTTGATTTGAATAATAAAACATATGTGCTGGGTGCTGAGATATACTTTAGAAAAACAAAAGATATCATAGATTATGTGCCCGGTGCAGACTTCTTCCTGAAGGATTTTCCTGAAACCGAATTATTACAAGGCGAAAATAAATCCTATGGATTGGAATTAATGGCTTCTAAAGAGAAGGGTATGGCCACAGGGTGGATTAATTATACTTACTCCAGATCATTGAACAGAGTAAATGAGGGCTCCTCGGAAAGACAAAGAATCAATGATGGAGTCTATTATCCAGCAAATTATGATCGCCCACATTCATTTAATTCCTCCCTAATAATCGGCCAAGGAAAACATCATGATTTTGCCTTCAATTTTACATTTTCAACCGGAAGACCTTTTACTTCACCACAAGGATTAGTGGAATTTAACAATAATCTTTTTCCTTATTATTCTGAAAGAAATAACCAGAGGATTCCGGCATACCACAGATTAGATTTTGCTTGGAATATTTACAATCCCAAAATGAATCCAAACCGTCGTTTTAAAGGTAACTGGGCATTTTCAGTTTATAATCTTTATGGTCAAAAAAACGCATACTCGGTCTTTTACAGGTCTGAAAACAGAGTATTAAATCCTTATAAACTTATAATTTTTGGCTCCCCAATACCTTCTTTGGCTTATAAATTCAATTTTGAATAATTTCAGGATATTTCCTGCAATTAATTTTGCAGGAAATATCTTAAGCTTTAAACATACCTTTTTCCGTATTCTTCAGCTTTGGTTACAAACTCTTTGACTTTTTGTTCATCATCCTTTTTACAAATCATCAGTACATCATCAAACTCGGCAACGATATAGCCCCTCAAGTCGTTAATAACCACCAATTTGTGCTTTGGAGTTTTTATGACACAATCCTCAGTGGCATAAAGCATCACCTGCCCATCGACTACATTATTGGTTTCGTCTTTTTCTGAGTTTTCATACACAGACTTCCAGGTTCCTAGATCAGACCATCCGATATCTGATAAAACTACATAAACATTTTCGGCTTTTTCCATTACACCATTGTCAATCGAAATCGACCGGCAACGCTGGTAGGCGGTTTCTAAAGCATCTTTCTCTTTTGAGGTATAGAAGCTTTTTTGAGCGATGGTAAATGCGTCCGCCATTTCTGGCAGGAAGTCGTGAAATGCTTTCTTAATAGCATTTATATTCCAGACAAAAATTCCCCCATTCCAAACATAATCCCCACTCGCAAGAAACATTTCGGCCAGTTCCAGGTTAGGTTTTTCTGTAAAAGTCTGGACAGTTTTAATTTCGGTTTGGCTCGAATCATCAAACTTAATGTATCCATAGCCTGTGTCAGGTCTTGTAGGTTTTATACCTATTGTGACCAAAACATCGTTATCTTTAGAATAATCCAAAGCAATTCCAATTCTTTTTCTGAATTCTTCCTCTTTTAAAATTATGTGATCCGCAGGTGCCACCACGATATTGGCATTGGGATCTTTTTTTTCAATTTTGTAGCATGCATAGCCAATGCAAGGTGCGGTGTTTCGTCTGCCTGGCTCTAAAAGGATTTGATCATCAGAAAGATATGGAAGCTGATCTTTTGTAATCTGATAATATTCAGGGCTGGTGACCACATAAATATTTTCTTTGGGACATATACCCTCAAATCTTTCAGCGGTCTGCTGTATGAGAGTTTTACCAGTGCCAAGAATGTCATGAAATTGCTTTGGAAAAGTCTGTCTGCTAAAAGGCCAGAATCGGGTTCCTACCCCTCCTGCCATTATTATCAGGAAATTTGAATTGCTCATTTATTTTTTATTATTAAGAAAATACTGATTTGTACGTAAAGCTACATTTTCTCTTATATCCATCCAAAAAAGATTGTAGTCTGCAAAATGCCAAATTTTTTCATTAAGAAATGCTTTTCCCGGAATATCCGGTTTTTTTATCCATAAAATCCCTTTTTCTATTTTACATGAAATTATGTTTGGACTTAGTTTTGATTTTATGCCCAAGGTACCTTTGTGCCAACTTTTCATGGACCACAAAGCGTCGGCTCTCCAGGTTACTGGGTTAATACACTGTGCCAAATGGAGTCCATTTTCATAATATGGAGGAAAATAATCTTTTGAGAAAGTGTTCCAGCTAAGGTAACCGCCCGTTTGATTAGGTTCAGTCATCAGTTTCAGATTAATAAACATTTCATCATTAACGGGCATTCCAACAAGATAGGCAGTTACCAATCTTTGTTGTAAGTCCTTATTATCAACATACTCTTGGAGAAGCCTTATGGCATGCAAGGTGCCCTGGCTATGCCCGGCAATAATGAACGGTCGGTTATGATTGTATTTTTCCAAAAAATATTCAAATGCTTTTTTTACATCAGAATATGCTAAATCCAAAGCTTGTTTTGCTGAGGTCGTATCTGAAGTCGTAAATGCGGTATAGTGAGCTTGCCGGTACAATGGCGTATAGATTTTTGCTAAACCATTGAAAACGGATGCCTGATTATAAACTGCGGTCTTCTCAATTCTTTCATTGAGGTCTGAATCCAGGCATGAAGCATTCCAAATATACTGATTGGCAGGCTGCTGGGTATAGATAGTTGGATAAATGTAAAAAACATCTACCTGGGCCTGAAATTGAAAATCCTTGAGATTGTGTTTACCTTTTGGCAGTTTATCTGCCATGTCGATTTTAGTAGGCAATGTGAGCCAAGATGATGCCTGTGCATAGTCAGGAACCGGTGGAATATTGTTTTCTGAGAATGAACTGGTAATTTGATAATGCTTTTGTGCCCTAGCAAAATCCATATTTAGACAAAAAAACACCAATAAAATCAATTGGATACCAAATACTTTTCTCATTTTATAATTATTTTTTGATTTTATTGTATTCAAATAATTTATCTTTCTTATTTTTGGCCAACGATTAATTTCTTAACCAAATAATAACCTTTTTAAACTATGGCAAATTCTTACCCTAATTTTAAGAAATTATTTCTGATAACCTTTTTATGTTTGGTTTCCAGTGCTTTTGTAATGGCCCAAACCAAGGTTTCCGGAATGATTTCTGATGCTCGCACCAAAGAGCCTTTGGTTGGAGTGAGTATTCAAATCAAAGGAAAAATCATTGGTACAATCACCGATTTAAATGGTAAATTTGAATTTACTACCGCAACTCCCGTGCCATTTCAACTCGTTATCTCTTCTGTGGGATATAAACCTCAAGAATACACCGTTCAATCAGAAAATGCAGCCATAAATATAGGCCTTGAGGACCAAAATATTATGGGGCAAGAATTGGTTGTGTCTGCATCCCGGATGGAAGAGAGTGTAATGAAGTCTCCGGTTTCGGTCGAAAAAATGGATTTAAGAGCCATTCGCGAGACTACCGCCCCCAATTTCTATGATGCTCTTGGAAACATGAAGGGTGTGGATTTAACCACTCAGGGCTTACTGTTTAAATCAGTAAACATGAGAGGATTTAACTCTACCGGAAACGTACGTACTGTGCAAATGATTGATGGAATGGATAACCAGGCACCCGGATTAAATTTCCCGGTGGACAATATTGTGGGTATGCCTGAACTTGATGTTGAAAGTGTGGAATTGGTTTCCGGTGCAGCCTCTGCCTTGTACGGCCCCAATGCACTTAATGGCCTGATTTTGATGAATTCCAAAAGCCCGTTTCTATATCAGGGATTGAGTGCTAACATCAAAAGCGGAATAATGAGTGCTTCTAACAGAGCGGTACAAACAACCCCTTTCTATGATATGTCTTTGAGATATGCCAAGGCCTTCAATAATAAGTTTGCATTTAAAGTTAACATATCGTATCTGGGTGCTAAAGACTGGGAAGCTAATAATACCGACAACCTTAATTATGTAAAAGGGGGAGCAAATAATAGATCTGCTCTCGACTATGATGGAACTAACATTTATGGTGATGAAGTACAAACTAACCTGGGTACTGTAGCTGATGCCATGGTAAAAGGTGGTTTGCTTCCCGCAGCCGCAAGGGGTCTTGTGCCCAACTCGATTGTGAGCAGAACGGGTTATAATGAAAGTGATTTGATGGACTATAATACTAAAAGCTTTAAAGTCAATGCTGCCCTTCATTACAGGCTTACTGAAAAAATAGAAGCCATCGGTCAGGTTAATTATGGGTATGGTACGACTGTTTATACCGGTACGGGTCGTTATGGTTTGAGAAACTTTAATATCATGCAAGGAAAATTGGAGTTAAGAGGGGACAATTTTACCTTAAGAGCTTACACTACTCAGGAGAATTCTGGTCAATCATTTTTGGCGGGTTTAACAGCAGTAAATATGCTAAACGAAGCAAAACCTCATGCCAACTGGTTTGGTGAATATGTAGGAGCTTTTGTTCAAGCCAGATCTGCCGGTGTACCTGAAGCTCAGGCTCATGCAGCTGCCAGGGCTTTTGCCGACAAAAACATGCCACAACCAGGCTCTGCTCAATTCAATACTTTACTCGATAAATACAGAGAAATGCCTATCAGCCAGGGTGGTAGTGCCTTTGCCGATAAAACCGACATGTACCATGCGGAAGGAGTCTATAACTTCAAGAACCAAATCAAATTTATTGACCTTATAGCTGGTGCCAATATCAGACAATACAGATTGCAGTCAAACGGAACATTATTTTCTGATATGAAAGATGGTAGAAATGGTGTAATTCCTATCAATGAATATGGTGCATTTGCTCAGGCAAGTAAAAATCTAATTGGAGATCATTTAAAATTGATTGGTTCGGTGAGGTACGATAAAAACCAAAACTTTGATGGTCAGTTTACGCCAAGAGTTTCGGCTGTAGGTACATTTGGAGATCATAACATCAGAGCTTCCTACCAGACAGGTTTCCGTATCCCTACTACCCAAAACCAGTATATTGATTTGGGTACTCCAAATGGTACGCTTGTGGGTGGATTGGATGAATTTAACAGCAGATATAATCTTACTGCAGGTATTCCAAGAAATGTTTTGGCAGACTTCCAGATTAACGGTGCAAATTCGAAATATCTGGATGCTGCAGCAAAGCAAAAACTAGCTACTGATATCAATGCATTTGTTCAGGCAAACCTTCCAACTATACAAAATGCAGTAGTTGCTGCAGTTCAGGCCGGAGTGGTTGCACAAGTTACAGCAGCAGTTCAGGCAATGGTTGCAGCAGGTCAACTTCCAGCTGAAGCAGCACCTGCAGCTATTCAGGCTCAGGTAACAGCTCAAATGAGTAGTGATGCGGTAAAAACATTAATTGCAACTAATGTAACCAACCAGGCAAAAGCATTAGGTGATCAGGTAACCCCTGCATTTGCTCTCGGTGCTCTTCCAAAATATTCACCCGTTGCCCTTCAACCAGAAAGAATCAAATCATGGGAGATAGGTTATAAAGGATTGATTGGAAAAAAACTTTTTGTTGATACATATTATTACAGCAGCGTTTACAGTAATTTCATTGGAGGAACGGTAATTGTTGTTCCAACAGCACCGGCCGCTGCAGGTCTTCCTCTGCAATCAGGTATTGGGGTCGGAAACTTTAAAGGCTATTCTCGTCCTTCAAATACAAGTGAGAAAATTACCGCAGATGGCTGGGCATTGGGCTTAAACTATTCTTTGCCTAAAGGATACAGTGTAGGTGCTAACTGGGCCGTAAACCGTTTGAATGACTTTGTGGCAACTCCAGAACAACAATATGCCGGATTTAATGCACCTAAAAACAGATATAATGTTAATTTTGCCAAAAAATTGGGTAGTGGTGAAAAATTCGGATTCAACCTGGCTGCACGTTACCAGGATGCATTTACATGGGAGTCGAGTTTTGTAGTGCCTACCACCAGCACGGTGCCTTTGTTTGGCAATACAACTGTACCCGCTATATTTAACATTGACGCTCAGGTAAGTTATAAACTTCCTGCAATGAAGTCGGTTGTTAAATTGGGAGGTACCAATATCGGCGGAAAACCATACATGCAGGCATTTGGTAGTGCATATGTAGGTTCGATGTATTATGTTTCTATTGCTTATGACGAATTATTTAACAGATAAGACTTATACCAAAAATTATCGATAATTGGCTTCGGCCAAACTTCATAATTTTCTTTGGTTTAAGTGGAAAAAGCCTTCCTTTGGAGGGCTTTTTTTTGTGCAAAAAAAAATGAAGCTCCTTTTCAGAAGCCCCATTTTTCGATAAATTCAGATGTTTCTATTTTAAAGATTTTACAAATTTGTCAATATCTGCCGGTAGGTCGGTCGCGGTTTCTAATACTCTTACAAACTGACTGCCTATAATGGCTCCTGAGGCGGATTTAGATGCTTTCGCAAAGGTTTCCCTATCTTTTATGCCAAATCCAATCAAACGGGGGTTTTTGAGGTTCATGGCATTTACCCTTTCAAAATACTCCTCCATATTATGACTTACTCCGGTTACGGCACCCGTTACACTTGCCGAACTTACCATATAAATAAAACCTTCTGATATTTCATCGATGAGTTTGATTCTTTCGGATGAGGTCTGAGGAGTGATTAGAAAAATATTCAGAAGCCCGTATTTGTCAAAAATAGCTTTATAATTTCTTTGATATTCTTCTACAGGCAAATCGGGCAAAATAAGCCCATCAATACCTGTTTCCTGGCATTTTTTACAGAATTCTTCGACGCCAAACTGATAAACCGGATTGAAATACCCCATGAGCACAATGGGTACAATAATTTCTTTATTTCGGATACCTTCAAGTTGCTGAAATAAAACCTTGAGGGACATTCCGTTTTCAAGAGCTTTTTGGTTTGAACCCTGAATCGTTTCCCCATCCGCCACGGGGTCAGAGTAGGGCATACCAATCTCAACGATGTCTGTTCCTGCCTTTTGGAGTGAGTCAAGAATTGTAACGGTATCGTTTAATGCAGGAAATCCTGCGGTAAAATAAATATTTAGTATATCCTGTTTTTTAGTTTGAAAAAGCTCCTCTATACGGTTCATTCAATCGATTTTTTGGAAAATGCAAAAATACTAATATTTGTATCTCTCATTCCAGGTTTTTTAGAATAATAAACTGTAGTACTCAAAATTACATTTCTGTTGACTCATTATATAAAACCTGGATCATGGTTTGTCCAACTGCTTTCAGGGTGTTTTTATTTATTATACTCATATTATCCTGCATGGTATGGTGGTGGTCAAAAAACAAATTATCAGTATTTCTGGTGTCAATAATGTCAATCATAGGTATTTTGGCAATGGTATTTACAGGGGCATGGTCGTCTGTTAGTCCTTGTAAATCTGCTTCGATGAAATAATTGCTAAACCCTAACTGTGATGCAGTATTCCAAACTTTTTGAACTATAGATGGTGCCGCCTGCATAGATAGGCCTTCCTTTTTAAAGGTAGCTCCTTCAGCACCTACCATGTCAAGTAAGATACCAAAATAGGCAGTATAGCCCACTTTGTGAGGATTTTTTGCCCAATATTCTGATCCCAGGCAATAGCCACTATATTCATGCTTTACATCTCCGGTGTAGTCATTGGGTACTCCCCAATCTTCCGAATCAAAAAGAATAAAGTCGATGCCGAAGTTCAGGCTGTCTGCACTTATAATCCTTGCGAGTTCGATTAAGACCGCCACACTGCTTGCTCCATCGTTGGCTCCGTCAATGGCTTTGTTTTTAATGGTTTTGTCTTTATCTCCAAACGGCCTGGAGTCCCAGTGGGAGGCGAGAATAATCCTTTTGGCAGCTTTTGGGTTATAGCTTGCTATAATATTTCTGGAAGGAACCGTTTTTCCATTATATAAAACGGCATTGAATTTTTGCTCTGTTACTTCAAGATTATAGGATTTGAATTTTGTCACCAGCCAATCCCCACATTTCTGTGATGCAGCAGTACCGGGTACCCGCGGACCAAAAGCAACCTGTTTTTCTGTAAATAAAAAAGCCGAATCAGCTGAAAATACTGGAGCATTTTTTGCGGCTTTGGTTGTGTTTTCTGTTTCGGTGGATTGACTTTCAGAGGTATTATTTGATTTTTTACAAGAAAAACTAAATAAAACATAAAATATTATAAATGAATACTTTAATGTGTTTTTGTACATTGTTTTTGAATTAAATTTTAACAAAAATAAGTTTAATGAATGAAAAAAATAATTTTTTGGCACAGTATTTGAATTTTATGAAATACAAGCAGACAATGTCTGTGAGCTTTTCTAATAAACTTTACGCTAATGAGATTATTATTTACTTTAGGTCTAAACCTAATAACTTTTCTGCTTTTTGGAAGTGTAGATGATAAAAAGCCTAAGAAAACTGCCGGATTAACTACTGCAAACTACGCCCTTTTTGGTGATGACCATTCCCTCACCCCAATTGTAGGACAGGAACTTAAAGATCATGTATATTATATCGTAAGCGGTCATGGTGGCCCTGACCCCGGAGCCAACACACAGGTAAATGGAAATATGGTGGCTGAAGATGAATACGCTTATGATGTAAGTTTGAGGCTAGCGAAAAATCTGATTACCCATGGAGCCAAGGTATATATGATCGTAAGAGATGAAAACGATGGGATAAGAGATGAGGAATATTTGGCTGTGGATACCGACGAAGTAGTGTGGGGAGGAGAAAAGATACCCTTGAATCAATCGCAAAGATTAAGACAAAGGACACAGATTATTAATGCATTATATGAAGAAAACAAAGCTAAAGGATATGAGATTCAGCGGGTAATAGAAACCCACGTTGACTCAAGATATACCGATCATAAAGTGGATATTTTCTTTTATTACAATGAAAACAAGCCCGAAAGCAAGAGATTGGCAGAAGGGATGTATTCAACCATCAAAGATAAATACGAGGCCAAGCAGAAAGGCCGTGGCTACAACGGAGAAGTTAAACCCCGATCACTTTGGACCATAACTGCCTCCAAAGCCCCTGTAGTATTTATCGAACTCGGGAATATTACGAATGAGTACGACCGCAAAAGGCTGCTCATTCCTGACAACCGACAAGCGATAGCCAACTGGTTTCTCGCAGGATTACTTGACAACTAGGATTATTACTTCACATACAATTTTAAGATACCGGAGGCTTGTAGCTTTCGGTATTTTTGTTTTTTCACGGTTTAACAATTTCTTCATATTCAGCTAATATCTTTCATTTCTCTTAAAAATGTATTTAATTCACATTTTTAAACACATTAATGGGAAGATTTACAGGGATTTTGGGCATTGTAGCCTTATTGGGAATTGCATATTTGCTGTCAAGTAACCGCAAAGCCATCAATTTTAAAGTTGTTGGCATAGGGCTTTTGGCTCAATTAATACTTGCGTTTGGGGTGTTGAAAGTGCCGGTGGTTGAAAAAGCTTTCAATTTTGTGGGCAGCATTTTTGTTCAGGTACTTAACTTTACACGTGCCGGAAGCGAGTTTTTACTTGGCAACATGATGAATGTAAAAAGCTTTGGCTATGTATTTCTTTTTCAGGTGATACCCACTATTATTTTCTTTTCAGCTCTTACTTCTCTGTTGTTTTATTTGGGTGTAATTCAGGTGGTCGTAAAAGGCTTTGCAAAAGTATTGACCAAGCTATTGGCAGTTTCAGGAGCCGAAGGGCTTTGCGTGGCAGGAAATATTTTTCTGGGTCAAACAGAAGCTCCACTTATGATTAAGGCCTATCTTGAAAAAATGAACCGCTCCGAAATACTCCTGGTGATGATAGCCGGTATGGCAACGCTGGCAGGTGGAGTATTGGCTGCCTATATTGGTTTTCTGGGCAATGGTGATCCTGTAGCAGAAGCAGAATATGCCCGTCATTTGTTAGCAGCTTCTGTAATGGCGGCTCCCGGTGCCATAGTGGTATCAAAAATTTTATATCCCCAGACCGAAATCATTGATTCTTCTGTGGAAGTTACAAAAGATAAAATCGGATCAAATGTTCTGGATGCAATTGCTACAGGTACCACTGAGGGGCTTAAGCTGGCTGCCAATGTAGCGGCAATGTTATTGGTATTTATTGCATTTATTGCTATGATAAATTATATTATGGGAGATGTAATAGGAACATTTACAGGACTAAATGATATTATTGCTGCTCACACACCTTATAAGAAATTCTCCCTGGAGTTTGTATTAGGTACCGTATTTTCTCCTCTGATGTGGTTGATAGGGGTTGCCAAAGAGGATATGATGTTGATGGGACAATTGCTGGGTATTAAGCTTGCTGCTTCAGAGTTTGTGGGATATGTACAGCTGGCAGAGTTGAAAAATGCTGCTAATGCTATTCATTTTACGGAGAAAAAATCAATTGTAATGGCCACCTATATGCTTTGTGGTTTTGCCAATTTTGCTTCAATTGGAATACAGATTGGGGGAATAGGATCACTTGCTCCTGGACAAAGAAAGACACTTTCTGAGTTTGGAATCAAAGCTGTAATAGGTGGAAGTATGGCTTCTTTACTTTCTGCGACTTTTGCGGGTCTTTTGTATTAAATTTTGAAATTCTTGTTAAAAAAAGAAGAGGTTACCGTTTGGGCAACCTCTTCTTTTCTCTACTCTTCCCAGGCCCAGTCAATCCGGTGTTTCAGGTCTTTTATGACCATGTTGTTGGCTTTGAAATAGTTTCTGATCTGATCTACTTTTTCGTATTGCTGATTGAGTTTGTATTCACGGTACAATTCAAGCATACCCAACAGCACAACTTCGTCGTTTTGGGCTTTTTCTTCTTTTAAACCAAGTATTTTTTCAAAGAAAATCTCAAATTTGGAAATCAGACTTTCGAAGGTCTCCCGCCCTAAAGCAGCAGGTTGGAGTTGGTTCATATACAGCATGTTTATATATTTGAGCATTGTAAACATCTGTGCCAAAGCCACTGCGGTATTAAGGTCGTCATTTAGTGCTTCATAAAATCCTTCTATTGCCTTTTCAATTTCAGTTTTCTTCTTCTCATCAATCGCAACCTCTGGATTTTCGGAATAAACCAGCGTTTTTGATACTCTAAATCCATTTAAAAGTCTTCGGAATGCTTTTTGAGCAGCTTTCAGAGCATCGTTAGAAAAATCAAGGGTGCTACGATACTGCGATTGAAGCATAAAAAACCTTACGGTCATCGGGCTGTAAGCTTGATCAAGCAGCGGATGGGCACCGGCAAATAATTCAGCGGGTAAAAAGCTGTTGCCCAGTGACTTTGACATCTTTTGGCCATTGACAGTGAGCATATTGGAGTGCATCCAATATTTTACGGGATCTTGCCCGGTAAGTCCAACACCCTGTGCTATCTCACATTCATGATGCGGGAATTTCAAATCCATGCCTCCACCGTGAATATCAAATTGTTTTCCAAGGTACTTGGTGCTCATGCAGGTACATTCCAGATGCCAGCCGGGGAAACCCATTCCCCAGGGGCTCGGCCACTGCATGATGTGCTCTGGAGCTGCTTTTTTCCAGATGGCAAAGTCCAGCGGATTGCGTTTTTCAGCTTGTCCGTCTAATTCTCGGGTCTCGTTGAGGAGGTCTTCGAGTATTCTTCCCGAAAGTTTCCCATAATTGTTTCCTTCTCCGTTGTATTTGTTAATGTCAAAGTAAACCGACCCATTTGATTCATAGGCCAAGCCTTTGTCTATCAGGTCTTTTACGGCTTCAATCTGCTCAACCATGTGGCCGGTTGCCGAGGGTTCAATATTTGGAGGCAGGAAATTGAACTGTTCGAGTACATGATGGAAATCGTTGGTATAGCGTTGGACAATCTCCATGGGCTCTATCTTTTCGAGCTTCGCCATTTTTCCAATTTTGTCTTCGCCCTCATCGCCATCTCCTACTAAATGACCTACATCGGTTATGTTTCTTACATATCGTACTTTATAGCCGATATTGGTGAGATATCGATAAAGAATATCAAAAGTAAGGAAAGTACGCACATTGCCCAGATGCACATTGTTGTACACGGTAGGTCCGCACACATACATGCCCACGTAGCCGGGAGTTATAGGTTCAAATTCTTCTTTTTGTCTGGAAAGTGTATTGTAAATCTTGAGTTTTTGCATTGAGAAAATTGAAAAATGAATACAAAAATAGCTGATATAGTTTAATTGCTGACAAACTTGGACTCAACTATAATTATTAAAATAGAAATCTGAAAGGTAATATTTCTTCAAAAATTCTACCAATCCAAATCTTTAACAATTTTTTAAGAAAAAGTATTCATTCTTTCATCACATAACCCATGCCGATTTGGGTATGAAGCAGTTTCTTGTCAAAGTCTTTATCGATTTTTTTTCTGAGAAAATTCACAAAAACTTCAATTACGTTGGTGCCGGTATCGAACGTGATATCCCAAATCTTTTCAGCCAGTTCTACTTTACTAATCACTCGTCCCGGGTTTCGGAGAAAATACTCCAGGAGGTTAAATTCTTTAGCGGTAAGGAGAATTTCTTTACCTCCCCTTTTAACCAATTTAGAATCAAGATTGAGTTCCAGATCGGCCATTCTGAGAATGTTTGCAGTAGAAGCAGAATTAGAACTCCGGCGGGTCAATGCCCTGACTCTGGCCATTAATACTGCAAATTCGAAAGGCTTGGGCAAGTAATCGTCGGCACCGGCGTCAAGACCAGTCACAATGTCTTCGGGCGTACTCATGGCGGTGAGTAACAATATCGGAGTGGCAATATTTTGCTCCCTTATTTTTTTACAAAGCTGCAAGCCGTTGAGTTCAGGCAGAATAATATCAGAAATAATAAGATCATAATAATTTCTTTGAGCTAATGTCAAGCCTAAGAGTCCATCGTAAGCGATATCAACTTCCAATTGGTGTTGCTCCAAACCTTCCTTGATGAGTTGCAAAGTTTTGGGCTCGTCCTCTACCAGTAATATTTTCATAATTTTCCTGAATTAATAAGCATTTGAATGTGAATATATCATTTTTTTGTGAAATTGAGTTTTTGTAGCAGAGTAAATCTAATAATATCTCTTTGAAAGTAGGTGTCAATTGTCTGTCTTTGCTGATACCATCGCAAATACCCCATTTCGAGCGAAGTATTTTTCAATAAAAATTTTTCAAAGCCAAAATAAACTCTGTTCTGGTCAAAAAAATTAACATTTTTGCCGGAATTCAACATTAATTCATCTATTATTTTGACATTGTCTTTTTTCTTTTTACCTATCAAAATCTGCATTTGGAAACGGGTACGGTAGCGAAAATTAAAATTGTAGCCATCGAGCAATTGCACACCATCATTTTTTCGGATAAAACGTTCATCAATCCTTATTCTTGTGGAGAATATTATGTTTTTCATTGAATTTTCCGAAAAATTAAATTCCTGAAAGGGCCTGATTTCTGGAATCACAAGTTTTTTTTCGGCATCTGGAAATTGCGGACTTTGCCAGGAGAAGGTCTGTCCCCATGCCACATCAAACTTCGGGTTTACTTTATAATGAAGGTGATTATGCTGGATGGTATGATGCTGAATATTCCCGTCAATAAACCGACGATTGTCGATTTCGTTAACCAGAAAAAATTTCTTGCTCAATGTTGCATTGGTCATCGCTCTAAACCACATCAGATTTTGATGGGTGATGTGGTTTTGGGATAAAACAGTATTAGGAATCAAAATCAGTAAAAAAAGAGTAAAAAGAGTTCCTGTCAGTTTATTCACCAATAATCAGAGATTTTTTTCTGCAAAATTAATCAAAAATGCTGTTTTTTGCTTGTAAAATATAAATCCGGAAAACCTTAAAATAAAAGTTTAGTGGCTTTAGGGAATTTAGTCTTGTATAAAGAGATTATGAGCAATATCTTGCGTCATTGGAACCAACGATTGGAATTGTGCTCAATGACTATGAAGACAGCAATATTTATATTCTTATTATTTTCAAATTCTGTTTTTTCACAATCAAACTTGGTTTTCAAAGCCGATAGCCTTCACTTTTGTGGATACTACAAAGAAGAAATCGTTCTGAGAAAAGCCTCACCGCAGAATATCCCCGAAAACCGGATTCTTTTAGATAATGCCCAAGTTAATTTTTTATTACAATCGCAAGAGATTGAAAAAGCTAAAACTTTATTTGAAAAAGTTTTAGCTGATTACAAGAAAAGTACAAAAAAGAAAAGTATTGAATTCTATATAAATCTCACCCAAGCGAGGGTATTGCGTGGGCAAGAAAAATGGAGTGAAGCGGTTGATTTTCTGAAAAAACTGGAAGGTGTAAAGCGAAAAAAAACTATACATGATGGAATCCTGCTAATTGAATTAGGCGAAAATAGTGAATATACTGATGCAGTAAATGTTTATAAATCAGCCATTAAAGTACTTGAGTCCAATAAAATGCAAAATCATTATGCGACAGCTTTGGCATACAACAATTTGGCATTTAGTTATGATAAAGTCGGATTGATACGAGAGGCTTTAAACATCAATGAGAAGTCACTTCAAATCTGGTCTAAGTACTACCGTCAAGATGTAGATATCTTATCGTCTTCTTACAATAATACAATTTATGATTTTTTGAGTTATGGTGATTTGGATAAAACCAAAAAGTTGCAGAAGGAATTTGAAGCAATCATGAACGAACATTTCTTGCGTTTTTCGAGTGGTAAATTTACACCAAAAGGCAAACATGATGACATACACGCCCGCACGATGTTTCACCTGAGCAGTGTTCGGTTCTACGGTCAGTTTTATGAGCTCTCCAAAATAAATTTCCATTTAAATTCACTGGAAGAAATTTTCAAAAATTGCCCCAAAGATTATTACGAAAAAGAATTTTATGTTTTACCTGCGGCCTATGATGCTGCATCTTATGCCTCGCGAACAAAAGGAGACTTTGCAAATGCATTGAGGTTCAATGCCATTTCGGAAAAGATTGCAAAAAGTGATTTTGAAAAAATGAAGGCACAAGCTGCGTATGCTATGATTCATTACGAGCAAAAAGTTTATTCGAAATCGCTCAACTTTACTAAAAATAGCCTCAAATCACTTAGTTATGATGGGAAAGGCACAAGTTTTTTGACATTAAGCATACTCAAGGCTGAATTATTGGCTAATCTTAATCGACCGGTTGAGGCCATCAAGGTTTTGCAGGAAGTTTATAAATTGATGATTAAAAAAGACAGAAACTTTTCTCAAATCCAGGTTTCTGATTTTGGAGATATTTCTTCAACTTATTATATCAATATTTTTATTCACTCAGGCTTGGCTTATAGAAAAATTTATGAATTGAATGGCCGGAAAAAGGCCGATTTGAAGATCATGAAGCATTTCTATTATTTGGCAGCGGCTATGTTTGAAAGATATTATCGAAAAGGCATTTTTAATCCAACACTTGATCAGTATCTAAGAAATATTAAAGAAGGTTTGCTCTATGCCGATGCTAAAAATAATACGGATAAAACCGAACTTTATGTCTCGCTGAATATGCTCGAAAGTATTGGTTCTCAGCATCTTTGGCAGCGATTCATATTGAAAAATGAGGAAAATCTGAATCTTTCTAAAGAACTTTTGAGTAAGAAAAATGAATTGCAATTAAGAATAAATTCACTCGAAAATTCGGGGAAAGTTGGAACAACTGAACTTGAATCAGCCAAAATAGAGTTAGTGAAAATTGAAAATGAGTTATATCAACAAAACCCTGATTTTAAACGGTTTTCGGAATCTAATTTTGATATAAAAGTGATACAGCTAAAGCTCAAAAACGATAGAATTATCGTAAAATATACCGTAAGCGATAGTACAGTTTTTGCTCACGTGATTTCCGGTAATGATATAAAGGTTCGTGAACTTGGACCAAAGGAAAGTGTCAAAAAATTAAGCGATGATTATTATCAAAAACTTTCAAAAATTGACTTCGGGTTTGGTAATTTATCAAAAGAATTATATCGAATTTTGATTGAGCCCCTCAAAATCAATTCTGAAAAAACAGACTTCATCACCGAAGATTTCTTGAGCTATATTCCGTTTGAAACATTGACCGACAGAAATGGTAATTTGCTATTATCAAAAACGGACATTTCTTACAATTATTCATTTAGACTTTGGAATGAATCGTCATCAAAATCAGGCGATTATAGTCTTAATCTTACAGGGTTTGCTCCCGAATATAGCCAAAACGTATTAGCATCAAGAGACCTGAATGGAAAATTGCTATATACTGGTTCTGAATTAGAAAAAATCGCTGAAACATTCCGAAATTCCCAAATATTTAAAAGTGGGTCGGCCACCAAACAAAACTTTTTGAATAGCATCGGTCAGAGTAAGATTCATCATTTAGCCATGCACTCATTACTCAACGATAACGACTACGAGCAGTCGAGTTTATTGTTTCAGAATTCGGAGAAGCTATATTTTAGAGAATTATACGCATTGAATTTTCCGTCAGAATTGGTGGTTTTGAGTGCTTGCAACACGGGAGTAGGCCAATTTCAGAACGGTGAGGGGCTTATGAGTATAAGTCGGGCTTTGAATTATGCAGGCGTTAAATCACTGGTTCATAGTCTCTGGCAAGTGCCTGACAAAGAAACCGCCGAGTTGATGGGGTATTTTTATCAATATCTTTCTGATGGTTTATCGAAAGATTTGGCATTATCGGAAGCAAAAAGGCAATTTATAAAGAAAAATCCATTAAAAAGTCATCCTTATTATTGGTCAGGATTTATTCTTAACGGTGATGTATCGTCGCTTTCCAAGCCTCAAAATTGGTTGCTATATGCTGGGGCAGCATTATTGGTAGCGATACTGGGTACTGGTTTATTTTATTTCAAAACCAGATCAAAAGCTGCTTAAAAGCTCCATAGCCTTTTCTTTTTGTGGATTTTCACTTTCCACAAGTTCCTTTAAAATCTTTTTTCCATTTTCTTTTTGATTGGTTTTCAGGTAGGCTAAAGCCAAATACCATTTTCGGTAAGTTTCAAATGGATATGGACTATCACTAAATTTGCCAGATTCGAGTATTTGAATGGCTTTTGGGTTTTCATCAAGTTCCAGATAAGAAACCGCCGAGTAAAAAACTGCAAATTCTTCGTTTTTAATTTGGGAAAACAATCTTATGGCTTCTTTGTAATCTTCGGTATCATAAGCTCTGAAAGCCTCATTTTTAAAGTTGTTCTTATTTTCACCTCTCACGTTGGGTGCTACCACGTTGGGGTAAGTTTGGTAATAAGCCAGATACAAATCCTCGTTGCTTTTGCTCAAATTTAGATAAGAAAAAATCCCGACTCCAGCTAATATGACAACTACCGCCGCTGCGGCATATTTCCACCAAATGCTTTTTTGTTTCGGCTTCTCAAAACTCGATACAAGACTCTTGAGTTCGGCTCTTTCATTTGAGCGTAAGCGGTTTGCACCGATTTTTGAAACTCAAATTCTGCTTTAAATTCGGGCTCGGTTTCCAGTTTTTGATAAAAATCTGCCAACTCTTTTTCGGTTAGTGATTTCTCAAAATATTTGTTGATCAGGTCTTCCATTTTAGTTATTCGATAACATTTTTTTGAGTTGCTTCAAGCATCTCGCTTTTTGACTTTTTAGCACATCCTTTGACTGATACGGCAGCATTTTCATGATTTCGTCCAGCTTTTTTTCTTCATAATAAAACAGCTTAAGGATCTTGTAGCATTGTTCACCAAGCTTTTTCAAACTACTTTCCAGTTGGCTGATTTGATCATTCTTCTCCTCAATTTCAGGCCATTCAATAGCTTCAGGCAGGGTTTCTATTTCTGTAAAATCGGATTTTCTTTTTCTTATTTTGGCAAAAATCATATACTTGCCAATCGAAAAAAGATAAGTTTTTAGCTCTGCGGACAACCCGTCGAGCTTTCCTTTTTCGGCATTTTCAATAAGAGCCACGATAGCATCCTGATATATATCCAAAATGTCTTCCTCAGGTAAATTATACTTTGAGGCAAACATCAAAAATCCGTTACGATACGAAGTATAAATCCGCTCCAGTGTCTTACTGTCCCGCTTTTTTAAATTCTCTATTTCCGTCACTGTTCAGTGATTAGTGTTTTTTTTCTTGAAAAGTAAACATACGAAATTTTTTATTTTACGGCAGTTTACTTTTTAGTTTTTTTGACACCAACCTGAAAAAGCGGCTATGAAATACGTATTCAAAAATATAAGAGGCCTCAAAAAAGCCAAACCCGAGGATGTGATAAAGGTCGAAGCCGACGAAAACTATAGTGTGTTTTATTTTTCCAATGGTAGGATCATTACTTTGGCTAAAACCCTTAAAGAATGTGAAGGGATTTTTGAGCCATACCCATTTTACCGAACCCATCGCTCATGTATTATCAACTTGAATTTTTGTCTTGAAATTCAGAAAAAAGAAGTTTTACTCCACAATAACCTTAAAGCCAGTGTTTTGAGGGGAAGGTTTAATGGCTTGAAAAACAGCATTTTGATTGCAAAGAGAATGGGTTGATGGATTTTTTTAGAAACCTGAGTTTACTTTTTTTTTAAAAATAACACTAATGCAAAACTTTATATAAAATGAGATTTGACTTAACACTGATTTTGTTTCTGGCCGTGGGGAGTCTTTCGGCCCAAATCATAAAACCCAAAGAGGTGGCAAAAAGAAAAGCTACAGATCGTACCAATAACGCCATTGACAGAAGTATTGATAAAGGCTTGGACAAGGTAGAAGAGGGTATTGGGAATATTTTTAAGAAAAAAGATAAGCCTACAAAGGAGACTAATTCGGAGAAATCAGAAGAAAACGAAACGGAAGAAAATGAGAATGAAAATGCATCAGAAAATCAGGAATCAAACAATAAGAAAGAGACCAAAAAGGAACAAGCTGCACCAGCTCCAAAGGCCGGAATGAAGGCTTATTCAAAATTCGACTTTGTGCCAGGCGAGAAAGTGGTGGCATTTGAAAACTTTGAGCAAGATGCTGTGGGCGATTTTCCAGCCAAATGGAACACCAACGCAGGAGGTGAAATTGTAAATATTGACGGTGTAGAAGGAAAATGGCTCAAAGCCAGTGATAGGGGATTGTTTTTTCCTGATTTTGTGAATCAATTACCTGAAAACTTCACGATGGAGTTTGACATGATGATAAGTGACGATGTCTCTAATAACATGTCAGGCTTGATGATTTTCTTTCCTGAATTCAGCAAACGAAAACCCACTTTTGATGCTAGTTTTGGCTCTGACCCACAAGTTGGATTTGATATTCATCCGGTGGCCGAGAGCGAGGGTAGTTCCAGTCACGCATGGGTTTTTGATAAAAATAGTGAAAAAATTTTAGAGAATAATCTTCCCATTTCGTGGAAACAAGGTACTGTAAATAAAATCTCGATTTGGAGACAAAAGACAAGAATCAGACTTTATGTAAATGAAACAAAAGTGTGGGATCTGCCTCGGGCATTTGACCTAAGTCTAAAATACAGTTTACTTTTTAATAACAATCTTTTTGGAGGGGCTAATTACATCACCAATCTAAGAATTGCCGAAGGTGCACCTGATACCCGCAATAAACTCATCACCGAGGGCAAACTGGTGACCAGAGGAATACTTTTCGATGTCAATTCTGACAAAATTAAGCCTGAATCTTATGGCGTTTTGAAAGAAATAGGTATGGTTTTGAAAGAAAACGCTGATGTCAAAGTCAAAATCATCGGTCATACAGATTCTGACGGAGCCGATGCCAAAAACCTTGACTTATCAAAACGTCGTGCTGCTTCGGTCAAAAACGCTCTTGCTACCGAATTTGGCATCGAAGCCAGCCGCATGGAAACCGACGGTAAAGGCGAAAGCCAGCCTTCGGAGCCCAACACCACACCGCAAGGCAAAGCTAATAATCGTAGAGTTGAATTTGTGAAATTGTAATTATGATAAAACTATGAAAATTAAATTATTATTAGTTCTCTTGTTTTTGAGTTTGAAAACCTTGGCTCAACAAGCTTTTGAGGTTGACTCAAAGGGTATCTTGATTCCGCGATATGTTAACTTATCAGCTATTACAACTGCAATCACCTCTCCTTTACAAGGCATGTTGGTTTTTAATTTGGCAACTAATTCTAATTGGCAATACAATGGAAGTTCGTGGCAAAATACTTCAGGAACAATAGCTTTACCTATCAACCAAACTATAAATACTACCCAGCCAACGAGGGTTTTGGAATTGACCCAAGCATCTACAGGTGGAACGGGTCTTTTTAGGATTAACAACATAAATAATGCAGAAAATGCTATAGCCGGGCTTTCTAATGGTACAGGCATTTCGGTATATGGTTATAATAATGGTAATGGTGTTGCAGCTGATTTTGCAATTGATAATAATTTAAATTCAAAAAATGCCTTGACAGGTTTTACTAATGGTTTGGGTTCTTCTGCTGATTTTATCATATCCAATCCTGTTAATAATAGTCCAGCATTGGTTGCAAAAACCAATGGCACGAGTAATGCCGGCAGTTTCCAACAGTTGAATAATAACGCTTATTCACCTGCACTTTTGGCTTCTCATAATGGTTTTGGATATGCTGTTTTGGGTAGGTCTTATTTCGGAGGGGCTGCTTTATTTGATATTACCAATATTTACAATTTTTATCCATCGCTTCAGGCAACCACACAGGGTAGTGGTAGTGCAGCAAGTTTCGGTATTTTAAATACTTCTAATGTTAAACCTACATTAGTAGCAAGTACCAATGGAAAAGGCTCTGTAGCAGTATTTAGTAATACCAACAATCAAAGTGACAGCACCACTTTAAAAGTAAATAATATTGGAAGAGGAAGTGCAATATCTGCATTTTCATATGGTGTAGAATCTCCTACTATTTATTCTTTAAAGTCTCGAAATTTAGGCTCCGCCGGAAAATTCATAATTGACCATGAAATCAGTAATTCTGATGCCGTTTATATAGAAAGTAATGGTAGCGGCAATGTTATTCATGGAGTTGCTACAAAAAATGGTGTAGCCGGATTTTTTGAAAATCAAGACCCGGAATCTACAAAGTCACAACTTGTTGCTTACAATGTTGGATTAGGGCATGCTTTTTTATCTCAAGCTGCTGGTGCATCAGGATCTGCGGGTAGATTTGAAAACAACAGTTTTAATAATGCACATCTTATTTATGGGGATAACTACGGAACTGCCTCAGGCCTATACCTTAAAAATCATTTGGTCTCGGGATTGAATCCAATAATTTCGGCATTTCAGAACGGACAAGGTATCGGAGTTGACATAAGCATTAACAATAATCAAAACCAGAAAAGTGTAATTAAAGCTACAACAATTGGTTTGGGTGAAATCGCAGATTTTGAAATAAACAATGCTTTAAGCTCTGCCAATGGTATCTCAGTAAAAACTAATGGATCAGGTGCAGCATTATACGCAAAAAATACTGGATCCGCTTCGGCAGCATTTTTTGAGAATACGAATACATTAACATCAGCAAATTTGATTCGTCTTAATAGCAATGGAATAGGCTCTCTAATTTTTGGTACTAATACAGGATCAGGATCAGCAGCCGATTTTCAAATAACAAATAGTACAAATCCAAGTAATGTAATAAATTCATTCACTAATGGGAATGGCCACGGTTTATTTGTCCAAAAGAGTGGTACATCAGGTAGTGGTGGAAGATTTGAAATTAGTGGAAGTAGCTCGCATACGGGCAATGCTATTTATGCATCTACATCAGGAGTAGGGAGTGCAATTTATGCCTTATCAAGCGGTACGCTGAACAATGCAATTGAAGGAATTAAGTCTGGAACTTCAGGTAGGGCTGGATTTTTTGAAATAACAAACACATCAAATAATAGTAATGCACTTACGGTAAATACACTTGGGGGAGGTAGTACACTCTATTTAGCCCACCAAGGTTCCGGGTCTTCAGGGAATATTTTAATAATGAATAACAATGGTTTTAATGTGGCTCGGGTTGACAGAACAGGAAAAGGCTTTTTCAACGGAGGTACGCAAAACTCCGGAGCCGATTTAGCCGAGGCTTTTGAGGTAGAGGGATTGCGAAATAGCTATGAAGAAGGTGATATTTTGGTTATTTCTACATCTTCTGACCGAAAAGTTGAAAAATCTTTTGAGCCTTATTCAAATCTCGTCGCTGGTGTGTATGCTACTAAACCCGGCGTGTTACTAACCGAAGAAAATATCGATACTCCACTTGATAATCAAGTACCTATGGGCGTAGTGGGAGTTATTCCTACTAAAGTTTGCAGCGAAGGAGGTACCATTAGGCGTGGTGACTTCATTGTCAGCTCTTCCCGAAATGGTTACGCAATGAAAGGTGATCCCGATAAAGTTAAACCAGGCCAAATTATCGGTAAAGCCCTCGAAAATTTTGAGGCCGAAACCGGAAAAATTAAAGTATTAGTAAATATTCATTAAATATCAATAATCATGAAAACAATGAAAAAACTTACATTTCTTTTTGCATTTTCTTTGCTGGTAAGTTCATGTGGTAAACTTTCTATTGATCCCGACAAAGATGACTCAGGCGGGGCGGCGTCAGGTTCAAAAATTACCGGTACCATGACAGCTACCATTGATGGTAAAAGCTGGAAAGCCAAAACCCTTAGCTTTGGAGGGCTGTTTGCCACTGTTACTATGGCCGGCAAAATTGATGATGAAAACATCATTTCGCTCGAATTTAATGAAACAAAATTACAGACGGGTAAGTCTTATAAGTTTGATCCAAATAATCTGGAAGAAAACTTAATTGCAACTTTGGTAGTTCAAACCGGAGGAAAAATTCTTTTTGCAAAGGCAGGAACATTTACTTTTAAAAAATACAAGAGGAATTCAGTAATCGAGGGTGAATTAAATGCCGTCCTTACTAATTTTATTGATGCTGATATTGAGCTGGAAGATTGTAAGTTTTCGATGGAATATAAGTGATTTTTTAAAAAGAATCTTTTGCAAATCCTTATCCCTGAAATTTAGTGTCACAAAATAAAATTTTGTCATTTCTATTGGAATTAGGGGGTTGTTTTGGTAAATTTTGGGATTATAAATCTAAAATAAGAATGAAAAAAATATGCATTATTATCTTATTAACAGTCAGTAGTTTAAATATTTTTGCTCAGGAAAATGAATCTGAGAAAAAAACCGAAAAAGATCCACTCAAAAACGCTGAGGCTGCCTTTGACAAAGCCTTTGACGGGCTTTTTAAAACCAAAAAGAAAAGCGAAGATCCTAAAAAGCAAGAGCCAGTAGCAAAAGAAAAGGAAGTCGAGAAAAAGGAATCTAAGGGTTCGTTTGGAGGTTTTAGTTTTGGGGGAAAGCCAAAGGCAAATTATAGCTTTGTTTCATCTATGACTATGAAAATTTCTTCGACTCCTGCTAAAGAAAAAACAGCCACCATCATGCGTTCCAAATACCTGTTTGGGGTTGATGACAAAGCCGTGGGTGTAAAATTCTTAAGTTCTTCCAATGCCGACATGCAAAAATCCCAGGCTACGATGGAGATGTTTTTGATGGATTTTGAACAAAATAAGTTTTTCACTTTTACCAATAATGAGGGCACAAAAAATGTAATGGCCATAGGCTATAAGCCTGATAAACTCGAACAATATGCCACTGAAAACGATGAAAAAATAAAAATCACCAAAACAACAGAGACCAAAACCATCGCAGGGTACAAATGCGAAGGCTACCGCATCGAAGATCAGGAATCAAAAGATCAGGTGTTGATGTGGATTAGCCAAAACAAGGTGGGAGATTTTGCGAAAATGGGTCAGAAAATGGGAGGAAATGCAGGTATGACTGGAAAAGGAAATTCTAAAAACTATATGGCATATACGGCTCATCCTGAGCTTGCGAAAATAATGGCTCAAGGCAGAGCGGTTTTAGGCTACAGCATCAGGTCCGAAAAAGGCGACCAAACTGATATGGAAGTAGAAGAAATCAAAGTCAACGATAAATTTACTTTTGATACAGCTCCTTACAAATCAATGTTTTAAGTTTTCTGGTTAAACTCTTTCAAAATAAAACTCCCGGCCTTAAAATCAATGGCCGGGAGTTTTTTTATTCAAAGTCAAATGTCAATATTCTTTTTCAAGATATTGGTATGGTACCATACCTTTCTGCCAGATTTTTAAGTCCTTTTTGTATTGTTTTTGAGCTCTTTTGGTCACCTCAGGCTGATCCATTGAAATCAAATTTGGCTTTCCGGAATCTATCCAGGCCGTGAACCAAAAATTAGCCACATCCTGTACCGATTTTCTCATTTGCTTTTCTACCATTCCATTCAGAGCATTATGAAGCAGTTCTGAATATTCTTTTGAAAAAACCCATTGCCCAAATTTATTCTTTATGACCTTTCCATCGGCATCTTTTTCATAAAGATTATCTGCAGGGAATTCATTTCTGAGATTTCTGTCAATTGCCAGAAGCGTATCAACCAGGCTATGCGTCTCCTTGATAATTTTCCAAATTTCAGCATCCACATCATTGATATATATGGCGTTGTCAACTTTCAGATTATACCCTTTTCCATATCGTTCCACCAACAAGGCTTCCCAATGGGCGTGAATTCCCCGTTGATTGGTTAGCTGGCCATCATGATTGGAAGAAGTATGTAATGGCATGTGAGCGTCGGCAATATAGTGGCCCAACTCAGCTGCCGTAAAGAGTGTTTCTGTGCGGCGACCGCCTTTCATCGAAGCTACCAAACTTTTGTAAGTATCGCTCATAAACCAGGGCAGAGAGCCCCATTTTTGAAGGCTTTTTTCATCCCACTTTTTGGTGCGGATACTGTCGAAAGGAATATCTCCAAAGTCTTCAATATCAATATAATGACGTGGTCCTTCGGCTTTGTCTTTCAGGTGGCTGTATTTCCTGACATCAGGAAGGTTGCCGCCTTCAGATACAAAATCAATATGATTGTAAAAAAATTGACTCAGGGGTTGTGGTAAAGCAAAAATAGCTGACTGGTTGATGGCGTAGTGCCCCCACATGCCCCAGGAACCCAAAAAAATAGTAAATATGATAGCCAGGAGAAAAAGTCCGGTACGCTTCATGCTAATGGTTTTGTTTGTTTGTTGTTTTTTTGATTTCTCAAAATTACAAAAAAAAAGCCCATTGCCCTGCGTATGAACAGCACAATGAGACTTAAAGTATGATTGAATAGATAAAAAATGACTTTTGCGAACTTGACCTTTGTCCTTATTTAGGCAATCTTTTAGCATACCAGGTCATCTGACCACGATGATTGGCGTAGTGCTCTGCCACATGGAACCATTTACAGTAGTTGTTCCAATCCCAATCTTTGGTTTCGCCGCTAAGGAGCCATTTGTCGTCCCGTTTTTTCATTTCGGCTTTGGTCATTGCCCGCACCTCATCAAACATATCTTTGTAATAACTCAGTGGATTTCCTTTAATTTCTTTTCGGGCATCATCCCCTAGTTCCATGGCAATATTCCATTTTTTCTTGTTTTCGGGAGTGAAGTCTTCTAAATTATGAAACGTAATATCCTGATAAATAACCTCGGTGGCGGCTAAATGCATCATAAGCGAGCCTATGGTATTGGATTCTTTATCAAAAAGGAAGTCCAGCTGCTCGACAGTTAATTTTTTATGATATTGAATCACCGAATTGCTCAGCCAGTCAAGCATCGAAATCAAAGTGCCAATTTGGGGCGTAAATCCCGAACGGGGACCAATGTGGTTGAGGTTGTTTTCGTCGAGAATCGTTGCCGGCTGACTGATTCCTGCCGATGGGAGCATAAAAGTTCCAAGGCCTATGCTGAGATTCCGGGTAAATTTCCGGCGGTCAATGTTTTTTTCCATGTCAATAGAGGGTTTGTTTATCTCAAAGAAACGAAAATTTATGAATGAGATTGGATTTTGAAATAGGTTTTTACTTAATGGTAATTGACTTGTCAGGTATTTGTAAGAATTATTGCTCAGGGATGATTAAATTAGCACTGAAAAATAATGAATGCGATAGGGATAGAGCCGATACCCCGCACCACGCCTAAGCCGAATGGCGTGGCGTGGGAGGAGTAAAGGCGAAAGCCCGGCCACGCCTTTTGCGTGGAATCGCCCTCAAAAATAGGTAAAGAATATGACTTTGAATGAATTGCAAGGTGCTGTAGATAAGTGGATTAATACAACAGGAGTTAGATATTTTAATGAACTTACCAATACGGCGATTTTGATGGAGGAAGTGGGTGAAGTAGCCCGGATTATGGCCAGAAGATACGGTGAGCAATCAGAAAAAGAAACTGACAAAGGCAAAGATCTTGGTGATGAGTTGGCTGATGTGTTTTTTGTGCTGGTATGCCTCGCCAATCAAACTGGGGTGAATTTAACAGATGCTCTGGAGAAAAATCTGGAGAAAAAGTCGATTAGAGATGCCGATAGGCATAAGAATAATCCGAAGTTGAAATAAAACAATTTAGATATGCAACTGAATAAAAATCTGGTTTCGGAAATTAAATCCATCATTGACAATGCGAGAGAGCGTGCGGTCCGGTCGGTTGATTATGAAAGAGTTTTGATGTATTGGGAAATAGGCCGGGTGATTTTCGAAGAAGAACAGAAGGGCCTGGATAGGGCGAAGTATGGAGAGTTTTTGATAAAATCACTTTCGGAAGAGCTTACACCACTGTTTGGAAGTGGATTTTCCATTAGACAATTAGAATTATTCAGACAGTTTTACAGAATATTTCCAATTACGAACGCACTGCGTTCGCAATTTAGTTGGACTCACTATCGTACTTTTATCAGGATAGAAAATAAGGAGAAAAGGGCTTTCTACTTGGCCGAAGCCGAAAAAAATCTTTGGACAGCGAGACAACTGGAGAGGCAGGTAAATAGCCAGCTTTTTGAGAGGCTGCTTATAAGTAACGATGTGGAGTCAGTTCTGGCAATAGCAAGAAACGAAAAACTACCCTCTGATGTAAAGGAAGTAATAAAAGACCCGATGGTATTGGAGTTTTTAGGCTTAAAGAAAGAGAGTAATTATTATGAAAAAGATTTTGAATCGTTGATAATTAGTCATTTGCAGGATTTTTTATTGGAAATAGGCAATGGATTCTCGTTTGTGGCCAGACAGAAAAGAATTCATTTGGATGGGGATGATTTCTTTGTCGATCTTGTGTTTTACAACCGCCTTTTGCAATGTTTTGTAATTATTGAGATTAAGACTGATAAAATTACTCATCAGGACATAGGTCAGCTACAAATGTATGTCAATTATTTTGATAGAATTGAAAAGCAGGATTTCGAAAACCCGACGATAGGAATTTTACTTTGTGCCGATAAAAATGACGCGATGGTAAAAATCACACTTCCTGAAGATAATATGAGTATTTTTGCGAGTAAATACCAATTGTATCTGCCGACCGAACAGCAGCTTTTGGACGAAATGAACAAGGAAATAGAGAAAATAGAAAGAAATAAAAATTATGATTAAATCGGCGTTTTCGGCGGTCTGGAGCAGACCAAAGATGTTGTTTTTGATATATGGGGTTGGATTTGTGCTGGCTATGCTGGTGGCAAGACCATTTTATGTTACTTTTCTCAATGAAGCGGATACCTCGGTAGCATTGGATGCTTTGCTGAAAGACTTCGACTTTATGATATTCAGCGATTTTATCAATCAAAGTGGAGATGCTTTCAGGCCGCTTGTTTCATTGTTTTTTGTAGTAGGACTGTTGTATTTATTATTAAGCAATTTCTTTGACGGAGGAATCCTGAAAGTGATTAGTAATAAGGATTTTACTTTTGCTGATTTTTTTGCAGGAGCTAGTATTCAATTTGGTAAATATCTGATGTTACTGGTTTATTCTATGATATTTCTTTTGGTACTGGTGGCTTTCTCAGGAATGTTTTTTTTCATTTTCGCATCTATTGGTGAAGGCGGAAGTGAGAAAACCTATTTCTTCGTGATGCTGCCACCAGTTGCGATTTTGGCTTACTTTTTTAGTGTTGTAATAGTACAAAATATGTATGCAAAAGTCATGATGAGCCAAAAGGGTGATTTAGGCCCATGGGAAGCGTTTGGGAAGGCATTTGGCTACATAATGAAAAGACCTGTGACATTTTTGCTGTTTTGGGGAGTTCTTTTTGTTGGTTTTTTGTTGCTATTGGTGTATTTGGGAATCGACGGCCTGACACAGATGAGCACCGGCATTACTATTTTTATGATGTTTTTGGTTCAGCAATTTTCGGTTTTGGCAAGAACATTTTTAAAAATCTTTAATCTTACCCTTGCCAGTGCATTTTTTAAAGCTAATCCAATCAGTCTGGAAAAAAGAGTAAAATCGGAGCCTAATTCTGATTTAGAGGATGATTCGGTGGTAAGGGTGGAATAGTTAAAAACCAAAATGGAAGAGACAATCATAAATCGTGTGACGCAGAGCGGGTTAATGACTTTTGACCTGGAAGACTACTATCCTAAAGGAGAAAGGGAACTATATGACCTGAAGCAGAATCTTTTCATGGAGTTGATCCTGAAAGAAAAAGACTTCAGGGAGTTTTTGAAAACACATGATTGGGAGCAATATCGGGGAAAATATGTGGGAATAGTTTGCACTGCAGATGCCATAGTGCCTACCTGGGCATATATGCTTTTGGCCGGCCATATGAGCGAGGTGGCAGAAATGGTGGTTTTCGGCAGTCTGGAACAATTGGAAATAAAAATTTTCGAAGAGATTTTCCGAAAAATAAATTGGGAGGGATTTCAAGGGCAACGTATAGTGGTAAAAGGCTGTAGCAATGCGTCAATTCCAGTGGAAGTTTATGTAGAACTGACCAGAATCCTCAAACCCCTTGCCCGCAGCCTGATGTTTGGTGAACCATGCAGTACGGTGCCCCTTTTTAAGAGGAAAAGTTAAAGTAAAGTTGCGAAAGCCGAGTTACGAGTGTCGAGAGCCGAGTTACGAGTCGATTGTTGAGACACGAGAAGTCAGTTTTCTTGGGATAAAGTTAATCTAGATTTGTCTTTCTGAAGATGTAAGTATTTGTTATTAAGCTGTTTATATGTTATTTAGTTTTTTTTGGTAAATAATGCCCGGAACTCATAACTCGCAACCCGGAACTGAAATATAATGATTCAAATTTTCGATATAAAAAACATATTCTTCACGATTTGGGGCTATCCTATGAGTCACCTGGAGTTTTGGGCTACTTTAACTGGTGGATATGCGGTGTGGCTTTCTGCAAAAGAAAATGTATGGAGCTGGATAATAGGGCTCATAAATGTAGTGCTGGCTGCCATCATGTTCTACCAGATTCAGCTCTACCCCGATATGTTTTTGCAGGGCTTTTTCTTTGTGACCAATGTAATAGGTTTCTGGCTATGGAAATTTCCGAAAGAATCAGAGGCCAACCAAAAACATGAGCTTAAAATCACAAGATTGACACAAAAAAATGCTTTTCTTCTAATTTTCGGGGGATTGGTAGCTACATTTTTGATGGGAACTTTTTCAAAAAACCTTCATGAATTTTTTCCGAAAATATTTAGCCTTCCCAGTGCCTTTCCTTATATGGATAGTTTTACAACCGTAATGAGCATCGTGGCCACATTTATGCTAATGAAAAAGAAAGTAGAAGCCTGGTGGATGTGGCTGGCCATTGACCTGATAAGTACCTATATGTATTTTGTTAAAGATGTAAAACTTTATTCAGTACTTTATGCAGTTTTTTGTGTAATTGCTACTTTTGGAGCTATTGAATGGACCAGGAAGTATAGGAAGGGGTGATTTAATAAGATTTATCTTCCCAAATACCTCAAGAATCGGCTTTCGTCTTTTACATAATTTCCTGATTCCACAAATCTCATATTTCCAATTCCTTCAACTGAGAGTAAACCCAAAGTTTCAAGTGTATTTTTTAGATGGCGTGCAGTGCCTTCGTTGCCGTCAACAGGGGTGAGTGAGGGGAAGTTTTTCTTTATAAAGTTCTCATAATAAGTAAAGTGTGTACAGCCCAGGACGATATACTTATAATGATTCAGGTCAAATTTTGAAAATTCAGTTTTCAAATATTCCAAGACTTTTTCATCTTCAAAAATCTCATTTTCAGCAAATTCTACTAATCCCGGCAGGGGAAGTCTGTCTACTATATGATTGATATCCAATGAATTAATAAGGTTTTCAAATCTATCAGCTGAAAGTGTAACCGGAGTGGCACAAGCCAGGATCCGTTTGTCTGGTTCATTATTGTCAAAAGCTACCTTCACAGCAGGCTGAATGGCAATAATCGGAAAATCATATTTTTCTCTCAGATACTCAATACTCACATTGGTGGCGGTATTGCATGCCAGCACAATGGCTTTGCAGCTTTCTTTTCGAAGGAAAATAACGGCATTCTCCACAAATTCAAGTATTTGCTCTCTGGTTTTGTAAGAATAGGGTACATTTTCAGTATCGGCATAATACAGAAAATCTTCTTTGGGGAGGGTTTTTACGAGCTCCTTCAAAAGTGTCAATCCCCCAATACCCGAATCAAATACTCCAATCATTCCTGCGAATTTTTCTGCCAAATTAATAAAAAAACCGCACCTCGTTTACAGAGATGCGGCTTGAAATTGCTATAAATTTTATTAGTTACACTGCTGTAAAAAATATTGGGTTTCACCTTTACCCCAGGCCGGTGAATATGCATTAGCGGGACTTTGTTTTTCGAAAAGGCCGGCAGCTTTTTCAAAAATTGGTTTAGCTTTTGATTTTCCTCCACCAAATCCTTCCGGCGTATAGAAAGTATTTAAGCCCTGAGTGTAAAATATCCTTGGATTAGCAGGATTAAGTTTTTCTGCTTTGGCTAATGCCGACTGGAAATTAGCTCCATATTTCTGCCAACGACTCATTGGATCCACACTTACCCTGGCCATCGCATATTGTGCTTTTACCACTTCCAACTCGTCATTATCTTTGGCCAGTGACTCAGCTTTTACCAGGAAACCCTCGGCTTTATCGAGCAACAAATCTTTGTCGGCAGTTTTTTCGGTAGTAAAACTCTCATTTATATAGCAATATGCGGCCCAATAGTTGGGTAGCCACTCGTTGGCCTCTGCGGCTGCAATACGCTCCATTTTGTTGGCAAAAGGCAGGAAACCTTTGCCTTGCACCTGCTGTATTCCCGAAGTAATCTCGGTCATAGCACTAACATATTTTTCTGATTGTGCCATCGAGCCAAACGCCATTCCGGCGATAAGAGAAAGGGTCAAAATTTGCTTTTTCATTTTTGTATTTGTTTTATTTTGTTTAATTTTTTTTTAAGGATGCAGGCAATAGGCATCAGGCAGCAGATGTATTTCAACTCGCTAACTCTTCACCCAAAACCTCGGTACTCGCAACTTTTATTACTTTTTAAAAATCTAACTCTGCTTCTTTTGATCTGCCGTTAAGCTTTCCGAAAGTAAACGTGGCACCAAACAGTAACATCCTTCTCATGGGTGCGTTCACAGCATATTTTTGTGAGCCATCCTGCGAAAACCTGTAACCAAACACATTGTTTCTGTTCAGAATATTGTCCACAATCACATAGAAAACCAGGAAGTTATTGGGCCTTTGTCTGATTTTACTGGCCATAAAGCTTACATTGTGGTACGGCTTTGTGAAAACTGGTTCCTGCAAATCATTGCCGGGAGCATATACCGGTCTTGGCGACGAATAGCTGTACGTTAAGCCCACATTGGTTGTAATTGAGGTTAAAAATTGTTTATATACCACGCTCATATTATGTTTTGAAGCAAAATATGGCATCACTGATTTTGAATAATTCCTGAAATATCTTTCAGTATCCAAAAATGAATAAGTCACCCATACATCACCATTTTTCAGGCTTTTCTGATCCCTCAAAAACACATCAAATCCTCTGGCATAGCCGTATCCGTTGTTGCTGGTCATTCCTGTCGGAAATCTATAAGGATTAGGATCAAAAGTTTCCGTTTTTTCGGTTACCAATTGGTCATATTTTTTGTAAAAAATCTCAGTCCTAAAGGTTTTTCCTGATTTAATTCTCTGAAAATTAGCAATATAATGATCTGCAATTTCAAAGTCGAGGGCCTTGTTCATATACAGATACTCTTTCTCAGGATTTTGATAAAACCTTCCGCCAGCCACCGAAACCTGCGAATATTCCCCTGTTTTATAAGCCATTGATATTCTGGGAGCTACATTAAATCTATCCAGTACACTGGTATATTCCCCTCTCGCTCCGATTCTTAGAGCAAGATCTTTCGACAGATAAGTCTCTGATTCCACAAACACCGCCGAATAGTTGTCTGTCATCTTCATTTCAAATTCATTGTAGCGGTTGCTTACGTTGATATGGTGCACTTCAGTACCAAAATTAAGTGTGCTGCTGTTGTTGTTTCCATACAATCTGCTCATCACCAACCTGCCTTGCGTACGTTCGTCTTTTCTTTGAAAACCGGCACCACTCAGAGCCAGATTATCATTGTTTCTGCTATATGATGCCCCTGCTTGCAGCACCCATATGCCGTCCTTGTAGGTTTGACGATAGTGGGCATGATTAAAGGTGTTAAAATTCTTATTGTCAAATAAATACTTGCTGTTTATTGCATCGTAACTTGGCAACCAAATCGCCGACTTGTTGTCTGAAAGTGTCCCAAATACCTTCAATGTCGCCTTATTTTTCAACACCTCATTTACCGAAACCACTGCACCCAAGCCTTGAGGTACCTTTTCAAAATTAAAAGAATTGGTAGCAACTTTCAGCAGTGGACTGATATTACTGTAATACAAGCTTCCTGTAAGCCAGCCCTTGTGTGTGTGTGTGATCGCCCCACTTACCAGATTGGCACTCAATGTGGTAGAGCTATTGCTTCCTTGTTTGTCCTGAGTATTTAGTAATAGCACCGACGACAAAGCCTGTCCATATTGTGCCGAATATCCACCCGTACTAAAGGCCGTTCCTTTAAACATAAACGGGTCAAACCTACCTCTCTGCGGCACATCCGGCGTGCTACTGAAATACGGATTCTGTACAATCATACCGTCAATAACAGTCTTGGTTTCACTCGAAGAGCCCCCTCTCACGAAGAGCCCCTCGCGTTCGCCCACCCGGTTGGAACCGGGTAGCAATTGCATCACCGAGGTAATGTCCGCATTTCCGCCGGCGGTGGTTACAATATCAAGCGGCTTCATCATTACCGCTTTTTTCTCGTCTGAGGCCTCAAACATCCCTGCCGACACTACTACTGCATTCAGGGTGTTTATCAACTCTTTCATCTTAAAATTCACCTCTACGGCACTTCCTTCCAGTGTTACGCTCTTTTTTACCGCTTCAAAACCTACCATTGTCACACTTAATAACTTTTGACCTTTTTCATCGGTCGTAAACTCGTACTTCCCGTTTACATCCGCTGAGGCTCCGTCATAAGTTCCTTCCAATGCCACGTTGGCAAACGGCAAGGGCTCCCCTTTATCGTCAGAGACAGTACCCGACACTTTGGTTTGAGCCTGCACCGCCATCCCCACACACATAAAAAAAATAGTAAATAGCTTTTTCATATTATTTAATTTGCTTTAAATCAGAAGGATGAACCATTCTGTCTTTTTCATAATTGTGATCCAAAATTGGGACATTTCAAACCGATGGCACAGCATATTTCGATGAGCAGAAACCTAAAAACCGATAAACCGACCGATATTACCGATAAATGGAAACTGTAAAATTTGAATTATCGACAAAATGAATTTTTGGAAAGTTGGCAAGAAAGGTTAGCCAATAGTCATTTTTTAGTTTTTTGCATTAGGTAGGATTTGAAAATTCAAATATTCTAAGGTTAAATGTCTAAATTTGAAAATCAAATAATAGACTATTCTCCAAATGAAATCTTTCCGATTATTTCTTTTAATATTATTTTCTGTTTCCGGTTCTTTTGCCCAAAATACCCTTCACCCTTCATCTAATCTATACGAATATCCCAAAGACCCGCTGGTAGCTCAGAAATTGGAACATTGGCGTGACCAAAAGTTTGGTATGATAATCCATTGGGGGCTATATGCAGTACCCGGAATTATTGAATCCTGGTCAATTTGTAACGAAGATTGGATCACCCGTGACTCATCGTCCAGATATGATGACTACAAAAAATGGTATTGGGGTTTAAGTGAAAAATTTAATCCAACTAAATTTAACCCTGATCAATGGGCACAAGCTGCCAAAAATGCCGGGATGAAATATGTGGTTTTCACCACCAAGCATCATGATGGCTTCAATATGTTTGATACCCAATTTTCAGATTTCAAGATTTCAAATGGACCTTTTAAAGAAAACCCAAAAGCCGATGTCGCAAAATTTGTTTTTGATGCCTTCAGAAAGCAAAATATGATGATTGGGGCTTACTATTCAAAGCCAGACTGGCACTCTCAGTATTTTTGGTGGGATTTGTATGCCACTCCTAATCGCAACGTAAATTATGACATCAGAAAACATCCATGGCGATGGAATCAGTTTATTAATTACACCCACAAACAGATTGATGAACTCACCAGTAAGTATGGTAATGTCGATATTCTTTGGTTGGATGGGGGTTGGGTGCGGCCCAGAAGCACTGTAACAGACGAAGTTCTGGCCTGGGGAGCACCTATTCCCGATTTTGATCAGGAAATAAATATGTCAAAACTCGCCGAAAAAGCCAGAAAAAATCAACCCGGTATATTGATAGTTGACCGCACCGTTCACGGGGAATTTGAAAATTATCGTACACCCGAGCAGGCGGTACCCAAAGGCATGTCGCACGACCCATGGGAAAGCTGTATCACACTTGGAGGAGCCTGGGGCTATGTGCCCAATGACCAGTTTAAGACTTCCGAATCAGTAATCCATCTATTGGTCGAAATAGTGGCAAAAGGAGGTAATTTGCTATTGGGAGTTGGCCCCACTGCAGAGGGGCTTCTTTTGGATGAGCAAATCAAAAAGCTGGAAGAAATTGGTAATTGGTTAAAAATAAATGGCGAAGGTATTTATGAGACCAGAGCTATTGATAATTTTAAATATAATTCCACCTATTTTACTGCTTCCAAAGATGGAAAGCAGATTTACGCCATTCAGCTTTTAGGAAAAGAAAATCAGCTGACTGAAACTGTACAATGGGAAGGGAATGAACCTGCCAAAAACTCAAAGATTTATATTTTAGGGGAAGAAAAACCACTAAAATGGGAAATCAAAGATGGAAAAGTAACCATAAAGTTGCCTATAAAAATAGGGCAGACTTTGGCATCTCAGCCGGCAGTAGTTTTTAAGTATAGTGTCAATTAATTAGTTTTGAACGTAAAAACTTAATAAACTGTTATTTCCCAAAACCTTAATTTAAACAAAATGTTAAAAAAGATTCTTATTGGGTTGGTCGTATTGGCCATAATACTGTTTGGTGTGTTTAAATACATGCAATTCAATACCAAAAAATATAGCCCTGAAGTACATAAAACTTACAAAGTTGGGGATGCAACGGTAAAACTTTTTTATTGTAGCCCTTCGAAAAATGACCGGGAGATATTTGGAAATTTAGTGCCTTATGGCGAAGTATGGCGTACAGGTGCAAATGAGCCTACAACCCTGGAAACCGATAAACCAATAACTCTGGGCAATCAGAGCCTACCTGCCGGAAAATATTCTTTGTGGACAATTCCCGGAAAAGAAAGCTGGAATGTTATACTTAATACCAAAATTCCGGGTTGGGGGATAGGATTTAATGGAAAAGCCCAGAGAAATCCCAAAGGAGATATTGTGAACGTAACTGCTCCCGTATCGGGTTTACCCGCTATCCAGGAGAATCTTCGTATTGATATAGATTCAACGCTTAGTTTTAACTGGGATAATGTGAGAGTTGCTGTGCCTATTGGCAGATTATAAAAAATTTTCTTTTTAAAAAAATGCCCCGAAAGGGGCTTTTTTATGCCTTTCTTTTTAAAATACAATATTTGTTTTCCTTAACTTTCGGAAAATTTATTCCGACTATTAAAATGAAAAAAATAGTTTTTCTCCTTATGTTGGGCTTTACTATTAATGCCCAGGAAGTCATTAATCTTTATCCAGCTGTTGCTCCCGGCTCTGAAACCTGGGATTGGAAAGAATCAGAAATCAAAACTCCGGATGGCAATATCATTGCTTACAATGTTTCCGTGCCTACCCTCACGGCATATATTCCAGCCAAAAGTAAAGCTACAGGTACTGCGATGCTCATTGCTCCCGGAGGGGCATTTCATATTTTGTCGATGGACAGTGAAGGTCATATGGTAGCCAAACATCTTCAAGCAAATGGAGTTGCAGCTTTTGTGTTGAAATACAGATTGGTACAGCTTAAAACTTCAAACCCTATGGCTGAACTCATGGGCAAAATGCAGGACTTCAAAAAACTGGATGCGGAAAATGCTCCAGTAATTGAACTAGCCATAAAAGATGCTCAAACTGCCCTGAAACATATTAGAGACAATGCCTCCAAATATGACATCAATACCGACAAAGTGGGTATGATGGGATTTTCGGCGGGTGGCACACTCACTTTAGGAACTTTTTATGCTTCAGAAAAATCTGCAAAACCCAATTTTATTGCACCCATATACCCTTACGTGCCTGCTGTAGATTATCTGAAGAATATACCTGCTGAAAAGTATCCGATATTTATTGCTTTGGCTTCCGATGATAATCTGGGTTTTGCACCGGCCAATGCTCAGCTATACCTTGACTGGAAAAACGCTGGTCAACCGGCTGAGATGCATATTTATGAGAGAGGAGGGCATGGATTTGGAATGGGCAAAAAACACCTTCCGGTAGATACATGGATAGATCGCCTTACCGACTGGATGAAAATGCAGGATTATATGAACAAACGCTATCCCAATCAGTGGGAAGTAGGTAGAAAATACTGGGAACTCGAAGAAGGAGCCAAACAAAACGAGGCACGTGCCAGAAGAGATTTTGCCAACCTCGCCAGATATAAAGATGCCAATATGAAAACAGGACAACCCAAATCAGGTAAAAACAGAATTGTATTTCTGGGAGACTCCATAACTGAAGGTTGGGTCAACGCCGATAAGGAATATTTTGAGAAAAATGAATATGTAGGAAGAGGGATTAGCGGTCAGACTTCTCCTCAAACCCTGTTGCGTTTTCAGCAAGATGTAGTGGCTCTAAAACCCAAGGCAGTGGTAATTAATATCGGAACCAATGATGTGGCTGAAAATACCGGTGATTATATGGAAGAATATACTCTTGGAAATTATCGGTCCATGATTGCAACCGCCAAAGCTAATGGTATTACGCCAGTGTTAGCTTCAGTTTTGCCTGCAGCAGCCTTTCCGTGGAGACCAGAGATTAAAGACGTAGCAGCCAAAGTATTTGCATTGAATAGTGGTATCAAAAAACTCGCTGATGAATATGGTTTGGTGTATCTGAATTATTACGATAGACTCAAAAACAAAGAAGGCGGCCTTTCCCCTGATATGGCGGGTGATGGTATTCATCCTAATCTTTCATGCTATAAAATCATGGAAAAGCTGGCTGACGAAGCTATTAAGAAGGCATTAGCGAAAAAGTAATCTAAGTTTTTAAGATTAATTTAAAAGCAGTGCAGATATTATTTGCACTGCTTTTTTTATAAGTATTTTTTTCTTTTCTAAATTTTATTTGCTTTTCATACACTAATTATTTCCTTTCATCTATTTATTGTATCATTTTGCGACAATATATTTTTTTCGTTACAAAAATTTCATTTATTTTAGAAAATAATTAATTAAAGACAGAAATGTCGCAATTTTCAGCCTTTATTTCTGAATTACAAAACATCAAGTTTTTATGAAAAAAACACTTAGTTTTCTTTTAATCGCAGCATTGTCGGCAGGCAGTGTTTTTGCTCAGATTACTTCCGGTCCCGGGATCGCAGAGACCAACACTGAGTACGGCAAAGTGCGTGGGTATATTCACAATGGAATCTTTACTTACAAAGGGATGCCTTATGCCACCGCAGGGAGATTTGAAACTCCCAAAAAACCGGCTAAATGGGATGCCATTAGAAGCTCAATGGTCTATGGACCAGTTTCACCACTTATGAATCCTACTACACAAGTACATGACGAAAGTGAGTTTGTGTTTTCGCATGACTGGGGCTATACTAACGAAGACTGTATGCGTATCAATGTATGGACGCCCGGCATCAACGATGGCAAGAAACGTCCGGTGTTATTCTGGATTCATGGCGGAGGTTTTGCTGCAGGTTCAAGTCAGGAGCTGCCTTCTTATGATGGAGAAGCCTTAGCCAAAAAAGGTGACGTAGTGGTGGTTTCTATCAATCACAGACTCAATATTCTTGGATTTTTGGACCTCTCAGCCTATGGTGATAAATACAAAACCTCTGCCAATAACAGCATCGTTGATATGGCCATGGCTCTGGAATGGGTTCGTGATAACATCTCCAGCTTTGGAGGTGATGCCGGAAATGTTACCATTTACGGTCAATCCGGTGGAGGAGCAAAAGTAAATGTCCTAATGGCTATGCCGCGTGCACATGGGTTGTTCCACAAAGCGATTAATCAGTCAGGTGCTTTCAGGTCAAATATGCTAGACAAAAAAGATACGCAAAAGCTTGGTGCCGAAACACTGAAAGAGCTCGGAATCAGTCCTGATAAAGTAGATGAAATACAAAAAGTACCTTATGATAAATTAGTTGCTGCCGGAAACAAAGCCTTGAAGGTGGTTTCGGATCAGCTCAAGGCAGAAGGTCGTCCGGTTCAGGGATTTGGCCTGAGCTGGGGCCCAAGCCTGGATGGCGAAGTATTGCCATATCAGCCCTTGTCTGAGGAGGCACTTCAACTTTCCAAAAATGTGCCTTTGATGATTGGAACAGTGAAAAATGAATTTATGGCATCGATGGGAGCCAACCTTACCGATGCCTCAGAAGCTGAAGTGGATGCATTTATAGCAAAAAAATATGGAGAAAAAGCTTCAGCTTACAAAATTGCAGCCAAAAAAGCCTATCCGGGTTACAAAAAACCTTCTGATTTGATAGATATTGATGCTATGTTTCGTCCGGGTGCAGTACATCAGGCCAATGTTAAGTCAGCTGTAGCTGGTGGGGCTCCTGTGTATATGTATCTTTTTGATTGGCAGTCGCCCACAGTAGGAGGGAAGTATAAATCAATGCACTGTATGGAGTTGCCATTTGTGTTTGACAATATTCAACGCTGTGAAGAAATGACAGGTGGTGGGAAAGAGGCTATTGCCCTGGCAGCAAAAGTAAGTCAGGCATGGATTAATTTTGCAAAAACCGGAAATCCTAACCATGCAGGATTACCCGCATGGCCTAAATACAATAGTAGCAATACTTCTACTATGCATTTCGACAACAAATGCACTGTACAGCCTCAACAAGACAAAGAATTGTTTGATTTATTGAAATGATAAAAAAATACCCGGAAAAGATACCTGCCACTGGCGGGTATTTTTTTATATTCTGGATAGCAAATTTTCTGTTACTTTCTTAAGTTCAGAAGTTGATGTTTTTTTGGTTAATTTATTGACTTTCAATCTTATGAGTTCATTGTTTTTTCTGGCTATTGTCAGGCAGAAATTTTCATTATCAGTGTGGAAAAAGGCCTCATCGCCCAGATTATTTAATAGCTCGAAACCCTTACTATCTTCATTGGATTCCCGGAATATCGCAAAGGCATTTTTAGCGGAGGTTTCATCTTTATAACTTTCAAACATATAATAAAGAGCAACCGTTTTTGATTGTTTTTCAGAACTTGATTTAGCTGTGAAAGTACTTTTAAATTGATGCCCAAAAGCCTGGCTTGTACTTTCTGTGGCAGTTTCATGACATGGTTCTCCAAGAATGCGGCTGGCTTCTTCGTTCGTAATTTTATGCCCCCCCAGAGGATAAATAAAATTGAAGAAACCCATAATTATAAACACAAATAAAGTTTTGATAAGCTTATTGTTTTGATTTAAAACGTTGATTATGAATAAAAAGTATATACTCAGGTTTTAGGGAATGGTTAATTGTTATTGTAATTTTTTCAGATAGGCTTTTAGTTTTTCTATGTTTTGTTTTTGACCCTCATCTGCTTTATGGGTTTTTACCACCACTTCGTACATTTCTACAGTATCAAATTCCATTGACCACTCTATTGAGGTTTCTTTTCTCTGCTCTTCAAATACTACAGTTGCGATAAAATGTGGATTAAAATGCTCATAAACTATCTTTTTATGAGAAATTATTTCTCTAAAAATACTTCTATTAGGGAAATTGGTGCCGTCAGGACTGTGTAATGTAAGTTTCCACTCACTACCCACGACCATTTCCATTTGGTGTATGGTAGTTGTAAATCCGGCGGGACCCCACCATTGAGTGAGATGTTCGGGTTTTGTCCATACAAGCCATACTTTCTCCAGGGGAGCGTCTATGTCAGCTTTTATACAAAGAGTAGGGTTATTCATGACGGAGAAAAACTATTTTAGAATTTTTGAGAGCTTTTCAGGGTCTTGTCTGGTATCCCAAAATGCTGTTATCATTATTATTTCTGGGTAAATTCTTTAAAAGAGTTTGAATTTTTCAATGACAGTAACGTGGGTATTCACAAAATCAACGTTTAAGAAAGCTTCAGGATTTTTTGTTATTAGTTTAATTCGATTATTGATTGACACTCTGATTCTTTCAGAATATTTTGTGTTGCCATTGCGTAGATTCCAATATTCAAAAATTTGTCTTCTTTGGTTCAAGGTAGTGTCAGACCAAACTACTTTTGACTTAACCATTTTTTATCTTCAGCGTCAATTTCGGTGTGTGATTTAAATTTTCCGGTTAAATAATCCAAATGACTTTGCTCCAATGTTTTCCGTTCAAAATCAGATAATTCTAAAGGTCCGGTAGTTTTGGAAACAGAATCAAGATATTCGGTAATCGTATCAAGAATTTTTTGATTCCTGATAGTCAGCAATTTGTCAATGAGCTTGTTTCTGGTCAAATCAACAACTGTCATTTTTGTTTATTAAAATTAATTTAAATCAAAATTGCAAAAAATATAAACGATAACAAAAAAGTAAGGCATTTTTCAAATCCAATCAATCGTAAATCGAATCAATCTAAATCGGAAAATTCCTCAATGATGCTGCCTCCTGGTGGTCACTCCGCCGGAGGCTTCTTTGATTGTATTGGCAAAAACAAAGGCTTTGGGGTCGATATCGTACACCAGATTTTTGAGTTTACGGAGTTCCAAACGCGTGATGACAGTAAAAATGATATCACAGTCGTTTGAAACTTCATAGCTACCCGGCAGATAACCACGCTCGCCCTTATATACGGTTATTCCTTTATTCATGGTATTTACCAACTGAAATTTTATCTCTTCGCTTTTTCCCGATATGATAGTAACCCCGGTGTAGGCCTGCAAACCTTCCACCACATAATCGATGGTTTTTGAGGCTGTGAAATAGGTAAGAATGGAGTATAGGGCGGTTTCGAGGCCAAATTTAAAGGCTGCTATGCTGAAAATCAGGATATTAATACCAAGAATGATTTCGGTAATGGTGAATGAAGTTCTTTTGAGCGTGTAAAGAGCCAATACTTCTATGCCGTCTAATGCAGCACCGGTACGCATGATTAATCCCACACCCAATCCCAGAAAAACCCCGCCAAAAATAGAAATCAAAAGTTTGTCATGGGTCAGGTCAAAATAGGGGAGAAAGGTAAGGCAGATACCCAAAAACACCACAGCTAGCAGGGTACGGTATGCAAACCTTTTTCCAACCGAATAATATGCCGCAATGATAAGCGGTAAATTCATCAAAACGATAATGATACCCAGGTTGAAATGGGTAATTTCGTGGATAAGCAGCGAAATACCCGTCACTCCTCCATCAAAAAAATGGTTGGGTACAAGGAAACCTTTCAGGGCGATTCCGGCAAGTAATACCCCGAGAATCATGAAAACTATATCCTGAGCTATTTCCGAAAAACCGGGCTTATGGTGAGGTTTTGAATCTGTGATTTGAGTCTTTTCCAATTTCTTTAAATTTTCTTTCTTTATCGGTTCAAGTGATTTTTGTGCAAAATCGGTAAAATATTTATGTTGTTCAAGAAAATCTGTCTGGAGTTTTAGCCACTGTTCTGCTGAAAGTGTTTGCCCCATATTAATAAGCTCTTTCCTGAATTTCTCTGCAACTGCCACATAATCGTCTGATCCCAAGTAAAATAAATCAGCATCACAGGCTATTTCTTCCAGAAGATTTAACGGAGTTTGAGGCAATCGGGTGGAATTGATGATACCTTTTATTTGAGTAATCTGATTTTTATTATATCCAAATTTTGGCAATAATTCTTCAGCAGTCTTACATCCCCGGTCTTCATGGCCTGCAGCTTTTGGGTTTTCAAGAAATCCATAATCATGAAGCAGCATACCGGTCAAAAGAATAGTTTTTTCCTCAGAATTAATTTCTGCCTCAGTTGCAAGTTTTTCGACTGCATCCAGGACATATTCGGTATGATGAACATTGTGATAACTGAGTCTGGGGTCAAGTTTGGAACGGAGATTCTCCAGGATAAATTCCTTTAGTTCGTCAAATCGCATGATAAGAAGATTTAATTTATTACTTCATAAATTTTTACTTCACCAGCCTTATTTTTCAATGAAACAGAGCCTTTCTCTTTACAAACAAAGGAGTCTTTGATTATTTGGTAATCATCTTCTGAAATGATTATCTGACTTGCTTTAGCTACCGATTGCAGCCTTTGGGCAGTATTTACGGTGTCGCCAATAACAGTATAGTCCAGTCGTTTGAGGGTAACCGAGCCTATATTTCCCGAAACCATCTCACCACTTTTAATGCCTATGGCTACTTTCGGGACAAACTCGCTTTGACCTGCGATAGGCTCAATGATTTTGTCGATTTCTTCTCTTACAGTCAAACTAGCCTCTATAGCCCTATCCAAATGATACTCTCCTTTAAATATGGCCATGACGGCATCTCCCATAAACTTGTCTATGATACCATTCTGAGCAATGATACCCTTGACCATAATGTCAAAATATTTATTAATCAGACGAACTACCACATCGGGTTTTTCTTTTTCCGAAATGGCGGTGAAGCCGCAAATATCCATAAATACCACACTGGCTGTAATGAGTTCATTGGAAATAAGCGAGTTCTCAAATTCCTGCCTGGACATAAAATTGAGAACCGAATCATCGACATACATTTTCAGTATATTATTTTCTCTGATCGCATCGAAGGTCTGCCTGATCTGGTCAATATGTTTAATGGTCTTCTCCATGGTGGTTTCCAGGTCATCAAAGTTGACCGGTTTGCACACAAAGTCAAAAGCCCCGCGGTTCATGGCAGTCCGGATATTATCCATGTCTCCATAGGCTGAGACCATCACCACTTTGATAAGGGGATTACTTTCGCTAATTTTAACCAATAGCGTAAGACCGTCCATTTCCGGCATATTGATGTCACTCAGTACCAATGAGATGTCGGAATTGGCGTCCATCATTTCCAGTGCCTGACGTCCGTTTTCGGCAAAAATAAATTCGTACTTTTCTTCTCTGATTTGCTTTCTGAACTTCTGTTTGATCAAAATTTGCAAATCACTCTCATCGTCAACTACCAGAATTTTGGTTTTCATTTCAAAAGTTTGGTTTTCAATTCATTAAAATCCAGTGGTTTAGCCAGAAAATCATTGGCACCTAAAGCCATAGCTTGTTGCCGGTTGGCCTCATCGCCATAAGCCGTAATCATCATCACTTCGGGTGGAGGCACCGGATATTTGGCTCTTATACGTTTCAGGAGCTCGATACCTGTCATGCCGGGCATATTGATGTCTGACAAAATCAGGATAGATTCCGATTCGTGACTATTCAGAAAATCAATGGCTTCTTCACCCGAAAATACAAAAGTAAATTCTGTGAGACCATTTTTGATTTCTTTTCTAAATTTTTGCAAAAACAAATCTTTGATGTCCAGTTCGTCGTCAACAACCAATATTTTCATAATAGAAAAAGAGAATTCTAATTTGCAGGTAATCTAATAATAAATTTGCAATATTCACCGTCCACAGTATCAACTTCCATGTTTCCTCCATGCATTTTCGTGATAATGTCATAACTAAGACTCAAACCCAGTCCGGTACCTTCTCCTGTTGGTTTTGTAGTAAAAAAGGGTTGAAATATTTTGTGCCTGATAGCTTCCGGAATACCCTCTCCATTGTCGGCAATGGTTATAATTACCTCCTTTTTATTCTTTTGTGTAGTAAGTTCTACCATTGGTTTATAAAAGACACCTAGTTTCTTTGATTTTTCAAAAACCGAATAAAAAGAATTATTGATAAGATTCAAGAAAACTCTGCCCAAATCCTGCGGTACTCCAAAAATTTCGGGTAAATCAGAATCAAGATGTGCCTTGAAGTCGGCGTTGAATGTTTTGTCTTTGGCCCGCATTCCATGAAAACTCAGCCTGAGATATTCCTCGGTGAGCTCATTGAGGTTGATGAGTTTTTTCTCTCCTGTCGAAACCCGGCTGTGGTCGAGCATCCCTTTTACAATATTGCTGGCTCTTTTTCCATGAAAATTTATTTTTTCCTGGTTTTGCACTAAATCTGCCGCCAGTTCTTTTATCAGTTCTTTGTCAAAATTTTCCTTTTCAAATTCTTCTTTAAGCTCATCAGCCAATTCGATACTTAATTCCGAAAAATTGTTTACAAAATTCAGGGGATTCTGGATTTCGTGGGCGATACCGGCAGTGAGTTCACCCAATGAAGCCAATTTTTCTTTTTGTACCAGCTGTTCCTGAGTGTTTTTCAGGTCTTTGTTTATGCCTTTTAAGGCTGAAATAGCACGGTTTTTTTCATATTCAAAAATTACCACCAACACAAACAGGTTGGTGAAGAAGCCCATGATGGTTGAAAAATAATATATTCCGGATGGATCGGAGGGGGCGACCTCAATAATTTTGATAATTTCCGAATTGTATTTATTAGATAAAATATATATAGAAAGTGAAATTAGAAACCATGAAAAGCCAGTTTTGAGTTTATTGGTGAGCAAAAGAATATAAATAGGAGTCAGAATTGTGGAAATCGCTGCCGAGGTCTGCATTCCGCCACTGGAATGGATCATGTAGAACATATAAACGCTTACATTGACGCCGAAGAAATTGGCACAATTGTCAGGATTGACTCTGGCTCTGAAAAGAAAAGCCGCCGAAAGGCAGACCATTCCGATTAGAAAAGTAGAATAAAAATGAGGTAAAAAATTAAAGAAAATACCATTTACAGAAAATAATGTAAACGAAAGAAAATTGAAAAGATAAAAACTGATGCTAATCTTAGCCTGCCTCAAGCTTTCGGGCTCAGAATAGTATTCTTCAGGAATAAAAAACCTGAACATCTGATCCAGCTTCTGATTCAGATTAGTTTTCCATGTCGCTTCCATAATACGTAAATGTAGGTGCTGTCAATAATAAAACAAGAGATTCCGAGTAATTGAACGAATTGGTTGGCTGGGAAAAAGTAAAATAAACTTACCGAGATAAGCCCGGTTCCCAGCATTTTGCTCCAGGCCAGCAGCATCGAGAAATCTTCGGTTTCTTTTACCTGAAAAAGCATAAACAGGCACTGCAATGAAAGGATTACATTGATAATATAGCCCGAATTGGCACCATTGAGGGTGTCATACCCTTCGTCACGAAAAGTATAACAGAAGAGTACCCAAAACACGAAATTTATGAGAGAGAAAAGCTTAAAATGCTTTCTGGCTTCAGGATTCATGGGTTGTTTAGTACCGTATTTTATGATGGCATAAAAAATATAGCAATCCAAAAAGAAGGCTGCCTGGTAGCTCAGGGCATACAACAATCCTGAGTTGGGGTGATAAATAAAACTCCAGACAAACTCCCAGCCGATATTGGCTCCTGCCACATAAGCGGGCATTTCGACAAACTTCTTTTTCCTGATTTCCAGAATCAGCACAGCATAGGTGACTACCCAAAGTATACATCCCAATCCGTTGAATATCAATCCAGTGGTGGAGTATTCGGCAAAATTTATTAATGGCTGAGAAAACATAATTTCAATTATTTAATCCCCAATCTTTCTGCAAGGATTCGGGTATATAAAAGTTAATTTTTTGGTTGTCATCCATGAAATTTATCATGGCCGTAAGCATTATTTTACCAATGCCTTTCATCATCAGGGCCAGCATGGCGTTTTGACTGATGTCTGAAATGGTGCCTACAATCTCTCTGAAATCTTCGGCAAAATCTTCCAGATCATCTTTTTCCACTTTAGGAATTCCCAGATAGCCAGCCAGTTCCTCACCGATAAGATACCTGTACATTTTGTAAAGGGTATTGGGGTGCATTTTTATAGGAAATGAGTTTTCGTTAAACTCAATCAATGCTTTCATCAATGATTTACCCTGCTCACTTTCTCCTTTTTGATGGTCGATAATGGCATGACCTAGAGCCAGTGCATCGGCGGCATTATTGGGCAAAAGTTCAGGATCAACACCCATAAAATGCCCTACAACTCTCCAGGTATGGATATAAGCTTCTTTTTCATCATGGCTAAGCTCTACATCAAGCAGTTCAAGTCCTTCCAGTATCAACGCCGAAAATGACATCAAAGTGCCGGCCATATCTTCCTGATTGATAGGCTCACCGAAGGCATCAGCATCCCATTGGTGTTTTCTGAGATAATACCTGATCACAGCATGTATCAGCCTTACTTTTTGAGCTGCTCTTATGCCTTTTCCTTGCGGGTCAAGTCCACCGGGTGACATGGCCAGAATCACAAACTGAGCAGTTTCGGCAATCCTACGAGCAAATGCATTTTGAGCACCATGCGAGTGGTTCAATCTGCCGGTATGATGCAGTACATTGGCTCCTTTGGCACCACTATAGCATTCGGGCAGTGACTTAAATGATAGCAACATCCCTATATATACACCATTTCGGGCATATACTTCCTGACCCATTTCTATCAGTTTTGGGTCAGCCCAATTTGGGAGTTTTTCGGTTTCAAGAAAATATCTTTTTACTTCTCCAGGAAGGTGGTCAGGGATTTCTTCAGCAGTTTCGTTGATGGCTCTGAACAGCTTGTTTACAATTTCTAATTCGCCTTTGGTCATAATTTCTTCAATCACTTTGTCGGCGAGGGGGTCAGTAAGCTTTCTTTTACTTTCTAAAAAATCAATTTCCCATTTTCTGACCGTGAGCTCTTCTTTTATTTTAACTGAAGTTGCGGCATTTTTTCGTAAATAAAAATACCACAATGAATACAAAAGTGATACCACCACCAGAATTAACAGTAGAATCCAAAGCATAGTCAATCAGAGTTTAGGGTTTGTTAGTTTTCAGTTGTTGATAAAAGTAAAAATAATTTCTTGATAATCAAGAGAAAACGATGGAAAATAACAGATTCAAAATATTAAGATTGTTTTTTCATCAGACAGGAAATCAAAATATTTCTTTTTTTAGAAAATCAAACCTCGGTTAGAAAAAATACATAATATGATTTTTTATGAGTTCAGAGGAAGTTTAATAATAAAGGTGGTGCCCTCACCCTCCTGACTATTTACTTCTATTTCGCCGTTGTGGCCTTTAGTGATGATGTCATAACTCAGTGAAAGACCCAGGCCGGTACCTTGTCCGGTAGGTTTTGTGGTAAAAAATGGCTGGAATATTTTTGATTTCAGGTCTTCAGGAATTCCTGTACCATTGTCAGTAATAACAATTTTAAGTAAATCTTCTCCCTCTTCGGTAATTTTTGATGTAGAAATTGTAACCAAAGGTTTGAAATCGGCAGGTTTGTCAGTCAAGGTGGATTTTTTATGAACAGCATAAAAAGCATTATTGCATAGATTAAGGAAAACTCTGCCCAGGTCTTGTGGCGTGGCCGTAATTTTTGGGAGATTTTCTGCAAGATCCAGCTTGAAATCAGAATTAAAGCTTTTGTCTTTTGCCCTCAAGCCATGAAAGCTTAACCTCAGATATTCATCAGCCATAGCGTTAATATCCACTTCCTGCTTTTCTCCTGAATTGGCCCGGCTATGCTCCAGCATACTTTTTACGATTCCGCTGGCACGTTTTCCATGATGCGATATTTTCTGCAGATTTTGCACCAAATCCTCAATTATAGCCACCGAATCCTCAGGAATTGTTACTTTTTCGAGTTCTTCTTTGAGTTCATCAATAAGCTCAATACTTACTTCCGAAAAGTTGTTTACAAAATTGAGCGGGTTTTGTATTTCATGAGCTATACCTGCTGTTAATTCACCAAGGGAAGCCAGTTTTTCCTGTTGTATGAGCTGGTTTTGAGTATTCTGAAGTTCCGTTAATGTGTCTTCGAGTTGATTTTTTTGTTGTAAAATCTCTTTTGTTCGTTCTTTTACCAGCAGGTCTAATTTTTCATTTTCCGCGGTAACGAGCTTATTTTTCTCTTCCTGCTTTTTTAGGTTTTTGAGCTGGTTTCGGGCACTTAAACCATAGGCAATCATCCAAACTAATCCTCCAAGAAATATCAGGTCAAATATATTGTCATATTCACTTTGAAATTTTGGTAAAAAATATTCTGCAAGATCATTGAGGGTGTTGATTATATAAAATGGAAGGCCGGCTTTAAAAAGAAGGCTGGCGATGTTGTTTTCACGAAGTAAATACAAAATGTACATGACCACCGAAAGGAGGACAAACCAGTTGAAGTCGGCCAGATGTTCACTTTTGCGGCCAATCGACAGGTCAAAAGTTAATGCAAGTGGAATGAGAATATAATGTAATAAAGTAAAATATTGGTCCAGCTTGGGGATAGTTTCCTTGTAGTTTACATATTTCCGGACGATTGTGAGGGCAAAAAACAAAACAAAGAAATATATCATGTGCCGGGCTGGTTAAAAAAAAGATATTTTCTGAAAAGAATTATTCAAAAAAATGAAAAAATGTTGAGAAATCAAAAGAGAATTTCAGGAAAGGGGAAAAGAGAATACTTTTGGAATTTGAATAGTTTAAAAATTTAGATTTTTGAAAACTCATACCAATCCCAAAACCGCAACCAGACCCCACATCAAAACAAAACTTATGACCAGAGAAACGTTGACCATAGTACCTGAGATGCGGCTGTCGTAACCCAGTTCATCAGAAAATGGCAGGATGGTCATGCCCAACGGCAATACCACCAACACAATGAGGACATTTCGTATCAGAGATGCCTCCAACCCCAAATAGATTGCCGCCACAGCTATAAGTCCAACGGAATATCTGATTATCAAAAGTTTGCTGATGTCTTTGAGTTGCGATTTGTTAAGCTCAAAACTCAGATAAATCCCCATCAAAAGCAGGACCAGCGGCTTATTGGCTTTGGCCAGAATTTCAAGAAATTCGAAACCGATTTTTGGAACCGGAATATTAAAAGCATTGATGCTTAATCCGATAATCATTCCAGTTACAGGCGGAAGTGTGATGATTCTGATAATCAGTTTTTTGACATCTATTTTTCCTGTTCCCTTGTGAGCGTGATACGCACCCGAGGGATACACCCCGGCGAAAGTGGAAATTGCATTTCCGATATCAAACATTACCGCAAAAACCATGGCTTCGATTCCCCAGATGCCCTCAATGAGTGGGAAACCGAATAAGCCAACATTATAACCGCCAGCTCCCATCATATAGATGCCTTTCAGATGGTCGGGTCGATTTTTAAAAACAAACCTGGCGACACTCATCATCACAACAGAGAGTACAATACAAAGCAAGGGAACCAGAAAAAGATGGGGTTTTAATACAACTTTGGAGGTCGAGATAATCATTAATGCAGGGAAAGTGGTGTGCATCAGGAATTTAGACAGTGTTTTTCCCTCTTTTTCTGTAATATAGCCATACTTTTTTATCAAAAATCCCATGGAAATCATGGCGAATGTGATTAAAAAGGTGTTATTGGCTTGGGTCATATAAACAAATTTTGGCAAAAATAAGAGAAACTTTCTCTATGGAAAAATGAATATTCAAACCCAATCGTCAACTATGGCATCAATATTTTAATTTTTTGTTTATGAATCAAAACTTCAAAATTTCCGGGATCATATTGTTCCCCATCTACAACCAGAAAAGTATTGGGAGACGAAATGCTAATGCGGTCAGTATGGAAATATTGAACGTAAGGGGTGTCGATATGTTTTCCTGTAAAAATGCTGGGAAAGAGGCTTAGAAATTTATAAAATGGTTGTTTTTTTACAATCAAAATATCCAATAATCCATCTTTGAGATCGGCATGTGGAGCCATTTTCATAGATTTTCCGGTATGAATAGTGTTCATAATCATTACGAATGTAAGTCCTTGTTCGGCCCTGACATTCTCAAAAGAAAGTCTTGCAAAATACACCGGGTTTTTTAAAATGTGCCAGATAGCTGCTACCGCATATCTTGCTCCGCCCAACCAACGAAGTTTGTCGGAAGTTTGATTGATAGTCGCGACCATACCCCAGCCTATGGCATTGAAAGCATAATGAATTCCTTTTGCCGATTTGATTTCAAGCAGGTCGATAAATTCAATTTTTGGATTTTTTATTTTCAAAAGAGCTTTCTCCAAATCCAGGTTTTCGAGGTCATGATTGAGTGCATTGCCACTCCCGGCGGGTAAAAGATACAAAGGAGGATAGTCAGTAATCCGGTTTTTAAAAATGGCATTTATTATTTCGTTCATGGTGCCGTCTCCCCCTATTATAACAATTAGTTGGAATTCAGAAAGGCTATTTTGACTTATCCACCCGGCGAAAAATCCAATATTTTGGCTTATAACTTCCACATATTTATGAGCCTCAGCGTCGAGGAATTTTTTGACTTTTTCAGAATACACCAAACCTTTTTTTGAACCTGAAAAAGGATTTACCAGCAATAAAACTTTTCTATTCATTGGTTTAGGGCAATTTTAAATATTAGTTGAAATAAAGCCTTTTACAGGTTATTTGATTTGAAATTAAACTATTATTGCTATTCCCACACGATTATTTTCAAGATTCTATTTTATGACAAAAAAGCTCGTAATGTTTTCACCATTACGAGCTTTAAGATTTATCGCAAAAATGAAGCAATTTAAGCCATATCCAGCTCCCCTTCCCATTTGGCTACGATGGCAGTGGCAACTGCATTACCAGCAACTGAAGTAGCTGAGCGGCCCATATCCAATAGCCAGTCAACTGCAAAAAGCAAAATTAAGCCTTCGGCTGGCAAGTTAAACAATGACATAGTTCCTGCTATAACTACCAGAGAAGCCCGCGGTACTCCGGCGATTCCTTTGCTTGTAATCAGCAAAGTAAGCATCATAATAATCTGCTGATAGGCGGTGAGTTCAATACCATAGGCCTGAGCGATAAAACCTACTGCAAAAGTCATATACATCATGGAGCCATCAAGATTAAACGAATATCCCAATGGTAAAACAAAACTCACAATACGCTCTGAAATACCAAATTCCTTCAATTTTTCAATCTGTAATGGCATGGAAGCCTCGGAGCTGGCTGTCGAAAATGACAAAATGAGGGCGTCTTTTACCTGTGCAAGAAGTTTCCAGTAAGGGATTTTTGCGACCAAGCAGATCAGCCATAAAACAATGGTAATAAAGAATATCAGGGTAAAGAAGAAGGTAATGATTAAATAAAGGTAACCACCCAAAATACCCAGACCTTTAACGGCTATCACGGCTGCTACAGCACCAAAAACCCCATACGGAGCAAAACGCATTACAAAATCAACGATTTTGAACATCACCTCCGAGACGGCATGCAGCCCTTTAATGATGATTTTGCCCGTATCACCAATGGCAGCAGTGGCAATTCCGAAAAACACCGAAAACACGACAATCTGCAAAATCTCGTTGGTTGCTAATGCTTCAAAAAAACTCTGAGGGAACAGGTGGGTGATGAAGTTTTCAAGTGTCATTTTTTTGACTTCCACACCAGTATCGGCTCCGGCTGTTGGCAAATCTATGTGCATCATGCGACCGGGACGCAAAATATTAACTCCAATAAGGCCGGTAAGGAGTGATAAAAGTGTAGCAAAATAAAAATAGCCCAAGGTTTTGGCACCAATCCTACCCACCAGTTTGAAGTCACCCATTTTGGCAATACCCACTGTTAGAATTGAGAAAATAAGTGGTCCGATGATCATTTTAATCATACGGAGGAAGATTTTACTCAGCAGGTTGAAATAAGTAGCGGCAGAGTCGAGCACTTCGGGCTCATTTTTGTAAATAGTGTTTAAGGCATATCCTACGATAATGCCCAGAAACATTCCAATAAATATTTTCCAGGTAATGTTTAATTTCATTTGGTATTTTTGAGGGTAGTTTGTTAAGGTAATATTTTTCAAAAATATCAGATTAGCTCAAATTATCATACACTGTTTAGTATTTTCTTTAAAATGTCCTTTTAAAGAATTGATTTTTAATAGAAAAAGTAGAGAGTATAATAAAATCAGTTACTTAAATTTCAAAGCTTCATGCTTAGCCTCGTTTTTAAATATCGCTACTTTTTGACTTGGCACCGATAATGGATTTAGGTATTTAATATTTTTGTTTTGACTTCCGGTGATTTCGAAAACTGTTTCAATATTTTTCGTAAAATTTAATTTGTTGAAAATAAGATTTTTAGAATTTTGAATCGTTCCTAATTTTTTTTCTTTTGAAACAATATTTACATTTTCAAATGTAATGTTTTCAGCTTCAATACAGAGGATGCCTTTGTTGGCTGAAAAGGAAGAATTTTTCAGTGAGATATCCCTGATGTTCATTTCGGGTAAACCCCTGAACATCACCGCAGTTTCTGCCTGCCAGCAATTTACATTTTCGATAAAGAATTTTCTGAAAGATGGTGTGCCCTCATTCAAAGGCATAGCTTTGATTTCAGGCAGAATTGTATTGTCTCCAACAAGAGCAACAGGATCTTTTGCTTCATAATACATATCAAAAAGTACCGCCTCTCCCGGAATATTATTCATCTGAATATCAGAAATGAAGATATTTTCGACCACGCCGCCGCGATCACGCTTGGTTTTAAACCTAAGGCCGATGTCGGTCCCAAGGAAACTACAGTTGTTGACATAGAGGTTTTTAACTCCACCAGACATCTCGCTTCCGATTACAAATCCACCATGACCATGATAAACTGTATTGTTTCTTACAATGATATTTTGAGTGGGTTTTCCTCTTTTTCGGCCCTGTTCATCCCTTCCTGATTTGATACATATAGCGTCGTCCCCGGTATCAAATGTACAACCTTCAACCAATCCTTCCGAGCACGACTCCAGATCGAGGGCGTCATTGTTTTGTCCAAACCACGGGTTTTTGATGTTTACATTCCTGATTGTAATGTGCTCACACATAAGCGGATGTAAGGTCCATGCAGGAGAATTAAGCATGCTAACGTTTTCTATTAATACTTTTTGGCAAGATGTTAAACTTATCATATTTGGCCTCAGGAAATCTCTGATTTTCAGATAATCCTCCAGCGTTTTTCCTTCAACCTTTTTGTTGGTCCAGTCCATGTTTTCATTTCCAAATTTCGAAGATTCTGAAGGATACCAGGTGTCTTTTTTATCATTTAAAACTCCTCCTGATTCGACCAGTTTTTTCCATTGTGACTCAGTAAGTTTTGATTTTTTTACCTGCTTCCATACTTGTCCGGCACCGTCAAGATGGCCAAAACCTGTTATGGCGATATTGGATTGATTAATTGCAGAAATCGGAGCCTGACATCGGTAGGCCACATTTCCCTCCCAGGTGGTTTCTATCACCGGGTATTGGTTTCGGTTATCGGAAAATTGAAGCACAGAGCCTTTGGCCAAATGTAAGTTTACCCCACTTTTGAGCACAATCGGGCCCGATAGCCACAATCCAGATGGAATCAAAACAGTTCCTCCCTTTACTGCTGCCAGCTCGATACAGTTTTGAATGATGTTGGTATTCAGAAATATTCCATCGGCCTTGGCTCCATATTTTAAAATATTAAAGGTGTCTTTGACGAATACTGGGGTGTTTATTTTTGGAAGTTGATACTCGAAAGTTTCAGGATAAACCGATTTTTTAAGCCAGTTTCTAAGTGGTAGCGACTGAGTCATTAAATCTTCAGCAACCAATGAAGCCATTTTACGAGCTCCATAAGGTGTCAAATGGGTATTGTCTTCCAGGCCATTTGGGAATTTACCGAAAATTCCCGGCTTTATGTTCATAAACAGGTCTTTTGATCCTTCTACTCCAAGTGTTTCGATTAATCCAAGGCTCAATTTATGCATGTCGATCAACTGAACAGCCAGTTCCTTTGCCACTTCCTTTACCACTTTTGGGTAATCTCCATGTTGGTCTACAAATTTTCCTTCCTCATCAAATTTCCTTCTCATCATGGGGGTGAGGATAATCGGGATAGCTCCTTTTGACCTCGTTTCCTCAATATATTTTTTTAGATTGGCACTATAGGCAACCTGCGGGTCAGCATATCGTGTACTATCCGCAATTTTCTGGTCGTTATGCCCAAACTGAATAAAAACATAGTCTCCTTTTTGAAGCTGGCTATATACCTTGGTCCAGTGGCCTTCATTTCTGAAAGATTTCGTGCTTCTGCCATTTAAGGCATGATTGTGAATTTCGACTGCATCAGTAAAATATTCACCAAATACCTGTCCCCAACCTGTTTCAGGTGCATCATATGGGTTTTTGTTGGCCATAGTAGAATCTCCAATCATAAAAATTCTCACTTTGGGCTCCGACAAGGTGAATCCAAAAAATAACACAGATAGAAGGACAATCAGGTTTCGCATCTTTTAGGATATTTTTAAATAAAAAAAGAGGATTTTGTGAAAACCCTCAAAAACTCGTATTTATTCGACCAAAAAATTATCTTAATTCATTAAGATTTACAAAATCCATGTCTGTAAAATCTTTGTTTTCACCACCCATACCCCATATGAAGCTATAATTGGCTGAACCAGCTCCAGAGTGTATACTCCAAGGTGGCGAAATAATTGCCTGATGATTCTGAATCCACATGTGGCGGGTTTCTGAAGGGTCGCCCATGAAATGCATTATGCCTTGATTTTCAGGTACATCAAAATAGCAGTAAACCTCACTTCTTCTGTCGTGTACATGTGGCGGCATAGTGTTCCAGATAGATCCGGTGCTTAGAACGGTCAAGCCCATCACCAACTGGCAAGACATGATGCCGTCATTGTGTATGTATTTGTAAATAGTACGGTTATTGGAGGTTTCTGCTGCACCTAGATTTACCGGAGATGCCTGCTCCTTGGTAAACATCATATTTTCATAAGTATGATGGGCAGGAGTGGAAAGTACAAAAAATTTCGCCGGTTTACCGGAATCTTCTGATGCAAAACTTACTTTTTGAGTGCCTTTTCCAAGATATACGCAACTCAGTTTTTCAACCTTAAACTCTTTTCCGCCTGCCTTTATTGTTCCAACTCCACCTACATTAATTATTCCTATTTCTCTTCTTTCCAAAAAGAAATTGCTTTTGAGGGCAGGGTAGGTGCCAAGCAAAAGCTCCTGATTGACAGGCATTACTCCACCGAGAATCATTCGGTCGTAATGAGTGTATGTGAGTTTAATTTGGTTTTCTTCGAATAAATTTTCTACCAGGAAATTCTCTCTCAAATCGGCTGTTTTCATTGCAGCGACTTCTCTGGGGCTACTTTCGTATATTATTTTCATTTTATATAAATATATAATCCCTTCAGGATATTTCTAAATTTTTTATGAGTATTAAAAAAAGCAAACAAACCTTTCTGAGTTTAGTTTATTCTAATAAGCCTACTTTTGGCTTGCTTTGAAATTATTATTTGATATTAAAGCATAAATATTTGATTCAAAAATCTCATCTGCCCATCCAACCGCCATCCACAGTAAGAATAGTACCATGTATGTAGTCAGAAAGGGATGAAGCCAGGAATACTACAGTGCCTTTGAAATCTTCGGGTTGACCCCATCTTCCTGCCGGTATTCTTCCTAAAATAGACGCACTGCGTTCCGGGTCGTTTCTCAAGGCTTCGGTGTTGTCGGTAGCAATATAACCGGGGGCAATTCCGTTTACATTGACACCTTTTCCGGCCCATTCATTGGCAAGGGCTTTAATAAGACTCCCGATCGCACCTTTGCTGGCCGCATAACCCGGAACGGTTATACCTCCCTGAAAAGTGAGTAGTGATGCCGTGAAAATTATCTTCCCTGACCCTCGGGAAACCATCTCTTTCCCAATTTCCCTGCTCAATATAAATTGTGCGTTAAGGTTGATGTCAATTACTTTATCCCATAATTCGTCATCATGCTCAGCAGCAGGTTTTCTAAGGATTGTACCGGAATTATTAACCAAAATATCGATAACAGGATGTTCTGATTTTACTTTTTCAATGAAAGCATACAGAGACTTTCTATCGGAAAAATCGGCCTGATAGGGGTAAAATTTCCTTCCGATGCTCTTCACAGATTCAGATATGGGGCTTTCGCCCAATGGCATACTTGCAGAAACGCCAATGATGTCAGCACCGGCATCGGCAAGGCCTTCGGCCATCGCTTTACCTATTCCTTTATTACAGCCGGTTACAAGAGCAAGTTTGCCCTTAAGGTCGATATTTATCATTTTTTACAAAAATTCTGTCAAGATTACTCAGCTTTTGACCGAAATACAACAATTGAATTCAAAATATTTATGCAATCGTTTTCACAAAAATATGTTAGTTTTAAGGTTTAAACAGAAATCTGAAGTTGGAAATCAAACCCGTAACATTAAAAGATATTGCCAAAGCGTTGGGGATGTCTACATCCACTGTTTCGAGGGCTTTGAATGATAGCTACGAAATCAATGAAAATACCAAAAAACTGGTAGTTGATTATGCAAAAAAAGTAGATTATCGCCCCAATCCGATAGCTCTCAGTTTGAAGGAAAATAAGAGCTGGAGCATAGGAGTGGTGGTGCCTGAGGTTGCCAATAATTTTTTTTCTATGGCTATTAATGGTATAGAGGATGAGGCCAATGGCTGCGGATACCACGTGGTGATATGCCAGAGCCATGAGTCACTGGAGAAGGAAACCCAAAACGTAAAACATCTGGCCACACGTCAAATCGATGGTTTATTGATTTCACTTTCCGGGAAAACAACAGATATAGGTCATATCATGCATTATAGCCGCAGTCCTTATTCGGTGGTATTTTTTGACAGGGTACCCGAAGCCGGCAATTATCATAAAGTAGTGGCAGATAACTTCAAAGGGGCTTTTGAGGCAACTGATTATTTGATCAAAGCAAAGGGGATTACTAAAATAGCTCATGTAACCAGTCCGCCAAGTTTGTCAATTACCAGAGAGAGGTTGGAGGGTTACAAAGCAGCTTTGGAGAAGAATGGAATTGCTGTGGATGAGGAATTAATAAAATACGTCGGTTTCGAGCCCCAGGATGCTTATGATACTGTTAATAAATTAATTGCTGAAAAACATCCGGAAGCTTTTTTTGTGGCAAGTGATCGGCTTGCCCTTAACTGCTACGAAGCGTTTTCAAAACACCTTCATTATTCCGAAAAAACCGTTCCTTTTGTGGGATTTACCAATCTTTCTGTATCGCATTTGTTTAATCCAAAGATATTTACTGTAGTGCAGCCGGCTTATGAGATGGGTCGTAATGCTGCGAGGATTTTGATTGATTCTATCGAGTCAAAGAAAAAAGTTAAGGAATTTGAAATGATTACACTCGAAACCAAATTGAAATTTGAGTAGTATATTTGTCGAGTTTCTTACCAATCACTATGACAGCCAAGGTCAAAATAATAAGTATAGCCGAATTCTGGGTAGTATTTTTAATAATTTTCTGCAAAAATATTTTGATGACCTACCTTTTTCAGTCTCAAAATATGGGAGTTGCGGATCCCCAACAGTTGTTTTTTTTCAATTTGGCCTTCAATGCTTTTGATTGGTTGGTTTTTTGGTGGGTAGGCCGGAGGATTCTTAACTCAACTCTTCAAAATATTTTGATGGTAGTTTTAAGTATTATTTTCACCTCCATTCCTTTATATTTTACCAATAGTCCTATAAGGCTCGACAATGATAATCTCCTGGTGCAGGCAGTATGCTATTTTATTCCATTTTTAATTTTTATTTTTTTAAAAAAATCTCCCAAACTCATTTTTTTACCCATTTTGATGGGTTTTATTCCTTTGGTTAACCTTTTGATAGCTAACTCTTTTATCGGTAATCTTTCGTTTTTATTGCCATTTTTTAAATTGGGCTGGTTGCAATGGATTCCCAATGATGGTTTTCTGATTGATTTCGGACTTGCTTTTGTACAAAGTATTTTTTGGGCCGCATTATATATTTTATTTCACGAAATCAACCATCAGTTTTTTGGTCTGAAATCATGGAGGTTTGATGTAGAATTCCCACTTAAAAAATCTTATTTGATTATTATTTTTATTGTATTCAAAACTTTGATTTACTGGATGTTATCCTCCTTGCTGATAGCAATGCTGGGAAATTCTGCTGTTTCATTGTTTTCAAATAAACCCGGATTAGTACTTTCAGCCATTGGGTTTTTAGGGATGTTATCCATTTCTGCCATATTTTTCAGAAAATATATTACGATGTATTTCTATGATAAAGTAGGTAACAGTAACTGGCTTTATTTGGGCTTTTTTATTCCTTTTATTGATATTTTGGCATTAATAATCACCCTTTTTGTGCCATTTTCAATCTCAAGGAAAATCATAAATCTTCATTTTAGCAGAAAAAACCTCGTGTATTTTGTTTCAGTATTACTGATTGGATATGCATTATATTCCTTCTGGTTTCATATCAGAATTACTCCTTCAAGTAACTCAGAATTAAGGACTTCTCTTATTTTGAGCCGAGTGGGTTTTCCGTTAATTATAATTTCCGGTATGTTTTTGTCTTTGAAAGGAGTGAGTTTTTACAAAATAATGATAATTTTTCTGTTCCTTTTATTGCCTGTTTTTTCATTAATTATTTTGCCGGCTATCGAAAAATCGGGGAACATTTTCCTTTTAATCAATACCGCTCAGGTTTTTCTGCACGTGGGTTTGTTTTTATTTTTTGTGTACCCAATATTGTATTTCAAAGAATTTTTGAAAATAAAATAGAGGGATATTTCAGTCTTTTCTACCGTTTTTAAGGTTACTAGTTTATTTCCTCCGAAAATCAGTCGGATTCATTTTTGCAATTTATTCGAAAACATTAAAGGGCAATGGATTTTTTATAATGTTTTTTTTGTCTCCATTAAACTTTCTCTTAAAACAATTTTTGGAATCAATTTAATACTTTAGTTCTATCCCAATTCAGTTTGTAAAAAGATTTGTGTAAAAAAATCTATCAGATTGATTTATAAAATCTTATTCAAAAATCATAGCTTTAAATCTGCTTGATTTGTTTCTATTTCAAGACATATACTTTACAATGATTGGTTTAGCAATTTTCAAACTGAGTTTTGGAAATATTGTTTTTCAGAAATCTAAAATTAAGCATCAAAATAAATAAAAAAATCCCCGACACAAGGGCCGGGGAAGTGTAGTTTATTTATCTAGTTTTGGTTATTTTCAATGGGACACATATCGCTGGTGGACAGTAACAACTATCCTGGACGATTATTGGGCAACATCCGCTTACACAAGACTGACCATCAATGATGACCGTATAGTCACCTGCCACTGAGATTGTCACGCTTGAGGAATTGGCACCTGGTATATCCACTCCGTTTCGCTGCCATTGATAACTGGTATGGCCAACTGAAGTAGAAAGGGTGGTGGTTTCGCCTTTAGATACACAGATATTAATAGGCAAGCTTCTGCATGATTTTGAGTAATCATCTTCAGTAATTACCTGATTTCCCGGGTTGGAATCTACATCATTGTATTCCGAAGAATCGATGTAAGCCACATTACAAAGCAAGCCTCCGATTTGTGTCAGAACCCTTGCCGCAATAGTAAGTGTGTCAGATTGACCTGCGGCGAGAGTTAGATTCTCCCATCTGCCAAGGGAATTGTTGTAGGTGCCGTTGGTAGCTGTTGCTGAAACAAAGCTCACGTTTGCAGGCAGGCTATCAGCGATTACAACTGAGGCAGGAATTGATAAGGTATCCTGGCGGGTTAAAACTACCTGATAGGTGATGATATCACCTGCCTGCACCTGACAATCGCCTGTTACGACCGAACTCAGAGCAAAGTCAACTTTAGGGATTACTACGATGGTCGAGTCATTCAGGCCAGGATTTGAAGGATTGTTATCATCTGAAATATCAGAAACAAGATCTCCCTCAGGATCAGTACCATATACAATTGCCGAGTTACTTACCGATCCTTTGGTAATATCAGATGGTGTCAGAATATAAATGCCTGAAGCAGTGCCACTTTGACCCACCAAAAGAGAATCAGGACTCAAAGTAATCGGTGAGGAAAACAATAGGCTATCCATGATACTGATGTTTCTCAGCGTGTTTTCTCCGGTATTTGTGACGGTAAATGTATAATGAATAGTATCTCCTACATATCCTTTTCCGGATAAAACTCCGGTTTTAATCAAAGTTATTTCAGGAATTTGTGCAAAAATGCCGACACCTACTGAATTATTCAGGTTTCCACTCATCAAAGTATATACCGGAGAATTTCCGGTGCCAGAATTTATATCACTATCCAGATTATCATCAGACCCGGCATCAGTAGGAGAATATACATATCCCGAAGGTTTATTTATACTAACAGTATATTGCCCCGGTGCCAAACTGTCAAAGTTAAAGTTGCCATTAACATCTGAGGTTGTAATTAAACTCACGGGAGCTCCACTACCAGTTGTTCCATTCAGATACACTGTAATGGTTGACATTGCATTTTCGCCAAATACCTGCAAACCATCCCTGTTTTGGTCATCCCAAACAATTCCCCCAAGCGAAGCATACTGGTATTGAGCTGCATCGATATTGGTTAAGGTTTGTCCTCCTGTTATCAAAATTGGAGAAGAATCACCCGATAGATTAATGATATCGGAATCAAGTGTATCAGTTATTTCCTGATTTTCAGGAGCAAAAGCATATCCTGGAGACAACGCTACATTTATTTGATAAGTACCCGGATCTATATTTGAGAAAGTATAATTTCCTGAAATATCGGTATATGTTGTATCATTAACGATGCTTCCCATATACGACACTCCTGATAAGATTACTCTGGTATTCTCAAGGCCAGGTTCACCAAGGTCTTGAATACCATTTCCATTCAAATCATTCCATACAAAATCTCCGATTATAGATTTTTCATATCTTAGTAATCCTGCATCAGCTGAATCCAGTTTGATTATTTCAGAATTCCCTGCAGATTCAATGGTGATTAGGTCTGTTCTGCTTGTTAACACATTTACATCACTGTCTTTCGAACTGTCCAGCCCCTGGTTTTTAAGTGTAAATGCTTCATAAAGGAGTGGTTTTACAAAACTTACATAATATTGTCCGATGGTAAGGCTGTCAAATTCGAAATTGCCCGTTGAGTCTGTTATTTTGCTGGATATTAGGTTATCAGAAGAATCAAAAATCCTAACGGTAACCCCCGCAATACCTGATTCAAGGGTATCTTTTATACCATTTCTGTTCGTATCTTCCCATACCATATCCCTGATGGTTCCAACTTTAATCAGACCTGCATCGATTTGATCATTATCTCTAAGGAGGTGACCTCTTGGATAAGCTGCACTTACCGTTACATTTGAAGAGGTCCCTGTAATGCGGTCAAAATCGGAATCTGAAGAGGAATCAGCAGATACTGAATTATTATTTGTAAAAATAAATCCGGATGGAATCTGAACTTTTACTAAATATTCACCGGCTACCAGGCTATCAAACAAATATTTACCATTTGAATCTGTTAATACTGAATCAAGGATTACTCCTGAGGTATCAGCCAGATAAAGTTTAACGTTTGGCAACCCATTTTCGCCCAAATCAAATTTGCCATTTTGATTGTCATCTCTCCAAACCTGATCACCGATAGATCCATAAATCATCTGTAAAACAATTGTGCTTGCTGTAGAAGTACATCCGTTAGCCGCTGTACCGGTTACTGTATAAACTCCCGGAACAGAAATATTAACAGAGTCAGAAGTGCCAAGTCCTGAAGACCATGAGTAAGTGCTGGCTCCACTGGCAATTCTGGCAACAGTTTGACCGGTGATAAACAAAGTATCTGAGCCCGAAATACTTACTGCCGGTGCTGTGATGTCTCTTAATACCTCAACCGAAGCAGTTGAAGAACAGCCATTTGAAGCGGTAACAGTAACAGTATATGTGCCAGGACTTGAGATGTTTACAGAGTCATTGGTTCCGAGTCCACCAGACCAGGCATAGCTCACGCCACCGCTCGCCACTCTCAATACTGCAGTATTTGCACACGTGATAGTGTCAATTCCGGAAATTGCTGCAACAGGTTTGAGTGTGTCAACCGTTACTGTTACGGTATCATAGGCGATACAACCGTTGGCAACTCTGGTTTTTGACATATAATAAGTCGTGGTAACCGAAGGTCTGGCCATTGGTCTGGCAATCGACGCTGAGCTTAATCCGGAAGCCGGTGTCCAGGTATAAGCATGTCCAGCCTGCGAAACTTCTCCAATGAAGTTACCCATTGGGTTTTGTGAACAGCTTATTGTAAAGTCAGCACCTGCAGAGATCGCAGGGATGGCGGTATTTACTGTAACTGTAATGGTATCTACATCAAAAAATAAATTATTGAGGTTGGTTTTAGTTACATAGTAAGTAGTAGTAACCAAAGGGTTAGCTACCGGATTAGCAACTGTGGTGTCACTCAAGCCAGCCGATGGGTACCAAGAATAAGAATGATTAACCTGTGCAGCCTCTCCAATAGTTCTTCCCGATGGATTGATGATACAGGTTTTTGTGAAATCGGCACCTGCATTTGCAACCGGTACAGAGCTATCAACTGTTAGATTTTGTTCATCATAATCGTCTTCAGTGGTCACACCATTTCCTGGGGTACTATTGGGATCAAATTGGTCAGAACTGGTAATTTCGGCAGTATTGAGATAAGTTACCCCAGAAACCGGTTGTTGAACGATTCCTGAATAATTTAAGTAAACTGTGTCGTTTGCTGCAATCGAAGCAATATTCCAGTTGATATTTGAAATATTTAATACACCACCATTATTGATATTCATGATACTTCCTAATCCATTAGGAATCAGGTCATTTATGACCACATTTGTGGCGGTATCCGGGCCTGCATTTATGATTGTAATTGTATAATTTACCGTGTCACCAACTATTGGAATGGTTAAATCGGCAACTTTGGTCAAACTCAAATCAGAAACTTTTGACATAATTGTCACTTCATCCTGGTCATTTTCGGCAGGATTATCATTGTTAGGTGTACTGTTAGGGTCATACTGATCCACATCGAGAATCTGGGCAATGTTGTTGAAATTCACACCAAAGCCCGGAGCAGCGACCGTAGCCTGATAAGTGAGAACGATGCTGTCGGCAGGAACAATCGAAGCGATATTCCAGACGATAGAGTCACCCGCATATGTACCTGAGGCGGATATATTTCTGATGTTAGAAAGTCCGTTAGGCAGGAAGTCACCAGCGACGATATTAGTGGCAGTATCCGGTCCGGCATTATAGACTTTTACAATATAAGTGATGGTATCACCCACATTAGGATGAGCATCATTTACAATTTTCACCAAAGAAATATCAGCAGATCTTGGCGATACGATGACTTCATCCTGATCATCTTCAGCAGGATTGTCATTTCCCGGTGTACTGTCAGGATCATGTTGGTCAACATCGGCTATTTGAGCGATATTGTTGAAATTATTACCAGGAACAAGCGGTAAAACAGTAGCCTGATAAGTCAACAGAACAGTGTCGTTGGCAGCCACAGCAAGACCAGACCAGTTGATAGTTGAACCGGAAAGTAAACCACCGTTACTGATGTTAACGATATTGGTAAAGCCATTAGGCAATACATCTTCAACAGCTACACCTGTGGCGGTATCCGGTCCGGCATTGGCAACAGAGATGGTAAATGTCACCACATCACCCACATTAGGTCTGATATTATTTACCGATTTGGTAAGGGTAATATTGGAGACCTGCGGAACGATTGTCACTTCATCCTGGTCATTTTCGGCAGGATTGTCATTGTTCGGCGTACTGTTAGGGTCATACTGATCCACATCAAGAATCTGGGCGATATTATTGAAATTTACGCCAAATCCCGGAGCAGCGACCGTAGCCTGATAAGTGAGTATGATGCTGTCGGCAGGAACAATCGAAGCGATATTCCAGACAATAGAGTCACCTGCATAAATACCTGAGGCAGAAATATTTCTGATGTTGGTAAGTCCGTTAGGCAGGAAGTCACCAGCGATGATATTGGTGGCAGTATCCGGTCCGGCATTATAGACTTTCACAGTATAAGTGATGGTATCACCTACATTCGGATGAGCATCATTTACGATTTTCACCAAAGAAATATCAGAAAATCTTGGCAACACGATGACTTCATCCTGATCATCTTCAGCAGGGTTGTCATTTCCCGGGGTACTGTCAGGATCATGTTGGTCAACATCCGCTATTTGAGCGATATTGTTGAAATTATTACCAGGAACAAGCGGTAAAACAGTAGCCTGATAAGTCAACAGAACAGTGTCGTTGGCAGCCACAGCAAGTCCAGACCAGTTGATAGTTGAACCGGAAAGTAAACCACTGTTACTGATGTTAACGATATTGGTAAAGCCATTAGGCAATACATCTTCAACAGCTACACTTGTGGCGGTATCAGGTCCGGCATTGGCAACAGAGATGGTAAATGTCACCACATCACCCACATTAGGTCTGATATTATTTACGGATTTGGTAAGGGTAATATTAGAGACCTGAGGAACGATTGTCACTTCATCCTGGTCATTTTCGGCAGGATTATCATTGCTTGGTGTACTGTTAGGGTCATACTGATCCACATCGAGAATCTGGGCGATGTTGTTGAAATTCACACCAAATCCCGGAGCAGCGACCGTAGCCTGATAAGTTAGAACGATGCTGTCGGCAGGAACAATCGAAGCGATATTCCAAACGATAGAATCACCTGCATATGTACCTGAGGCAGATATATTTCTGATGTTGGTAAGTCCGTTAGGCAGGAAGTCACCCGCAACGATATTGGTGGCAGTATCCGGTCCGGCATTATAGACTTTTACGGAATAGATGATAGTATCACCTACATTCGGATGAGCATCATTTACAATTTTCACCAAAGAAATATCAGAAGATCTTGGCGAGACGATGACTTCATCCTGATCATCTTCAGCAGGATTGTCATTTCCCGGGGTACTGTCAGGATCATGTTGGTCAACATAGGCTATTTGAGCGATATTGTTGAAATTATTACCAGGAACAAGCGGTAAAACAGTAGCCTGATAAGTCAACAGAACAGTGTCGTTGGCAGCCACAGCAAGTCCTGACCAGTTGATAGTTGAACCGGAAAGTAAACCACCGTTACTGATGTTAACGATATTGGTAAAGCCATTAGGCAATACATCTTCGACAGCAACACCAGTGGCGATATCTGGTCCGGCATTGGCAACAGAGATGGTAAATGTCACCACATCACCCACATTAGGTCTGATATTATTTACCGACTTGGTAAGGGTAATATTAGAGACCTGAGGAACGATTGTCACTTCATCCTGGTCATTTTCTGCAGGATTGTCATTGTTAGGTGTACTGTTAGGGTCATACTGATCCACATCGAGAATCTGGGCGATGTTATTGAAATTCACACCAAAGCCTGGAGCAGCGACTGTAGCCTGATAAGTGAGAACCATGCTGTCGGCAGGAACAATCGAAGCGATATTCCAGACAATAGAATCACCTGCATATGTACCTGAGGCAGATATATTTCTGATGTTGGTCAGGCCGTTAGGCAGGAAGTCACCAGCCACGATATTGGTGGCGGTATCCGGTCCGGCATTATAGACTTTCACAGTATAAGTGATGGTATCACCCACATTAGTATGAGCATCATTTACAATTTTCACCAAAGAAATATCAGAAGATCTTGGCGAGACGATGATTTCATCCTGATCATCTTCAGCAGGGTTGTCATTTCCCGGGGTACTATTTGGGTCATGTTGGTCTAAACCTATTAATTGAGCGATATTGTTATAATTTCGACCCGGAATTATAGGCAAAACTGTTGCCTGGTAAGTTATGACCAAATTGTTGCCGTTTGGAATCGTTAGGTTATTCCAATGCAAAATATTTGCAGCAGCACTGCCGCCATGACTGATATTAGCAATATTGGCATAACCGTTTGGCATAATATCTTCAACATCAACGCCAGTTGCATTGTCAGGACCATCATTATGTAAGGTTAAAATAAACGTGATAACGTCACCCACATTTGGTCGGCTATTGCTAACTGTTTTTACTAGTGAAATATTAGAATTGGTAGGTACTAGCGTAACTTGTGACTGGTCGTCCTCAGTAGGATTGTTATTTCCCGGGGTACTATTTGGATCAAATTGATCCATACCTGTAATCTGGGCAATGTTTGTGAAGTTTATTCCCGAATCAGGCTCAGCGACAACGATATCATATGAAACGGTTATTGAGTCACCGTTTGGAATATTTGCAATATACCATTCCAAATTGGTTCCCACCATTGTTCCAGAATGACTAACATTCATTAAATTGGAATAGCCATTTGGAATCGAGTCACTTACATATACGTTGGTGGCGGCAAAAGGACCGGTATTTTTGATTTTTATATAAAACGTCACCGTATCACCCATATCAGGTATTAATGTACTTGCCGATTTTACAAGACTTAAATTGGCTTGCTGTGGAACAGCTGTAACTTCATCCTGGTCGTCTTCACTTGCTATGCCATTTCCCGGAGTACTATTTGGGTCATATTCATTCACTCCATGAATTTGGGCAACATTTCTATGACTAATTCCAGATCCTGATTGCAATACAGTTGCTTGATAAGTAAATGATTTAGTTTCACCTGAAGCCATCCCTGCGTTTATCCAATCTACATTACTTCCTGATAAAATTGCTCCACCTGTAAGGTTTGAAATATTTGTATATCCATTAGGAATGGAATCTCTTACCCATATGTTGGTTGCTGAATCGGGTCCGGCGTTATTGACATTGATGGTGAAAGTAACAATATCTCCGGCCAGGGGATTAATATTGCTAATTTGTTTGCTTAAACTAAGATTCGCCACTCTTGGAACGGTAGTTACCCCATCCTGGTCGTTTTCAAATGAATTATTATTATTTGGTGTACTGTTTGGATCATATTCATCCGAAGCCGAGACCTGAGCAATGTTTGTAAAGTTCACTCCGGGTAATGGTGCCAAAACGGTTGCCTCATAAGTTAATGTTTGAGACTGACTTGCCGGAATATTTGCCAAATTCCAAGTAATAACATTTCCTGATAATAGACCTCCACCTGAAATATTGGTGATATTATTATAACCATTTGGAATGGTATCTTTGATAGACACGTTATTTGCACTATCAGGTCCAAAATTTTGGATTTCAATTGAAAATAAAATTACTTCCCCAACCTGAGGATGAGTATTATTGACGTTTTTAGTTAATACTAAATCAGCTCGTCTAGGTACTGAGGTTACTGAGTATTGATCATCTTCTGTAGGAACGTCATTGCTTGGTGTACTGTTAGGATCAAACTGGTCTGAAGCAGTAACCTGTGCAGTATTGGTAAAGTTGATACCAATAACCGGAGCATTTACTACCGCATCATAAGTTAAAATAATATTTGATCCATTGGAGATTGAGGCAATATTCCAGTTTATTGTATTTCCGGTTAAAATACCAGCATTATTAATTGCTGAAATTGCAGAATAACCATTAGGAACTACGTCCTCAACTGAAACGTTTGTTGCAGCATCAGGACCTGAATTACTCAAAACAATGGTGAAAGTTACCGTATCTCCTACATTTGGAGTATTGTCGCTTATAGTCTTAATTAGGCTGAGATTTGCTCCTTGTAACAGAGCAGTAACTTCTGCCTGATCGTCTTCAGTATTTACATTGTTATTTGGACTACTATCAGGGTCATATTGATCAGATGCAGAAACCTGAGCAATATTTGTTTGACCAATTCCCGGTCCAGGAGGAAGGACTGTAGCCTGATAAGTGTAGGTTCTGCTCTGACCACTTGGTAAGCTTGCAATGCTCCATGTAATGTTGTTTCCTGCTAAAATTCCACCCCCGCTAATATTGGAAATAAGATTAAAACCATTATCAACTAAATTTGAAATCTGGACATTCGTAGCTTCATCAGGTCCATCATTGAAAATTGTAACCGTGTAAGTTACCACATCTCCAACGTTTGGTAAAATACTGGAGATTTGATTGGTTAATCTTAGATCTGCAATTTGAGGGGAAATAGAAACTGAATCCTGATCGTCTTCAGAAAATATATTATTGTTCGGAGTAGAATCAAAATCCAATTCAACAGCCGCTGTAACCTGAGCAACCGTGCTATAAGAAACACCAACAGCGGGAGACAATACAGTGGCCTGATAGGTTAATAGATTGTTACTATTGTTTGCCAGGCTGGCCAGGTTCCAAATAACTTCATTTCCAGAGACTATTCCACCATCACTTATTGATGTAATCGAACCAAAACCATTTGGTATTAAACTTTTTACAGTTATTCCTGTGGCAGGACTGTAATCAGCATTGCTAAGATCAACAGTAAATGTAATAATATCTCCAACATTTGGATTGGTGTTACTTGCATTGATTTGAAGAGCCAGGTCAATCAATGGGGTTGGACTGGTAGATGCTGAGTCAGTATTATTTGTGAGAAAAACATCCGCCTGATCACCTGCAATATTTGCGATATTGATATATCCAGTGGATGGAACAACTCTGGTTGCCAATAGGAGACTTTCGGTATCACCGTTATTCATATTTCCAATGTTCCATGAATTTCCAACCCAAGTTCCTTTAGAAGGAGCGGCTGAAATAATACTATATCCTGCCGGTACCACATCTGAAACAACTACATTTGAAGCAGCCGTCGGTCCGTTGTTGGTGGCTGCAATCGTAAATGTAACCGTATCTCCAACATAAGGGCTCGCATTATCAACTATCTTGGTAACTGCAAGGTCGGTTACTGCCAGACCAAAATCTTTGCTACAAGCCCCTTGCCCGGAGGAAGTAAACGAAATAGGATAATAACCCGTAGGACTCGGCAATGGCGTAGTCAACGAATAACCTGTCGGAATTGGTTGTTTTAACTGTACCACATAATTAGTCGCAACCGGCATTAAATAATCTACCCTAACGTTGTCAAAATTGACGATATCACCGGGTACCATTAAAGTGCTACCGGAAGTTACAAATCTTATAGTAGTAGTCGGAGAAATGAAATTATCAATGTCAATACTAAAAGTACCTGATTGGTTTCCGTCTGCACCAGTAAATCTTTTTAGTAATTGCCACGAAGAAGGACTTGCTGAATTGGCGATTTGCAAATCAACATAATCATTGACCTGTAGATCAAGATTTTGTTCATTATACGATACCGAAAGTGTTGCCGATAGTGCCCCATTTAGGTTAAGACTACGATAAGCCCCGCTCACAACACCTGCGTTGGATTGAATTTGTAATCCTGTAGAACTTATTATTTGAATATTATTCTGGCTAAAAGTTCCTCCTTCTCCAATTTTTACCCAGCTGGTTGTCCAGTTAGTACTTCCATTAGATTGGTTGGCTACCCCACTGAAATTAAACTGATCCAAATAGCTTAATGTATTGGTTGGGGGGTTGATATTAAATTCAAAGTAACCTGTGGAATCAGTTAGTGCTGTTTCAACTACAGGTTCCCCGATATTTGGAACTCCATTGTTATTTTGATCTAAAATCAAATTTACTTGTGCATTTACAAAGCCACTTTCTCCTAATCCATAAATTCCGTTACTATTGCCATCAATAAACACAGTTCCGGTAACCGCATTGGTAAGCGGACTTGAAGCACATGACACAGTAACATTTACCAAGGCAATATCACACAGATTCGGGTCTTCCAGGCTACACACCCTGTATTCAAACTGATCCGTTCCAAAGAACCCGGGATTTGGAATATATCTTATAGTGCCATCAGGATTAACACTTACGGTTCCATTTGCAGGAACAATAGAAACTCCGGTAAATGATACGAGATTGGTGTCAGGTTTTCCAATAGCCTCATTTGCTAAGACATTGATATCTATCGAATTATCAATAGTGGTAAAGGCATTGTCATCAGTTGCCTGAAGATGAGGTATTACTCCCAGATAATTGTCTTTATCGCAAACACCCAAAACAATAAAAGTGGCAGTTTGGGTATCTAAAAGGGATGGGGTATATGCTCCATTGCTTGAGGCCGTATTTACTTTAGCAATGTAGCATATCGGAGGATTTTTATAGAAAGATAATTCTACATTATCAATCCAAATATAATCATCCGTTGAAACCGAACCTGTAGTAATAAATTGCAGTGTATTTACACCATTTGCATTATATGCGGTGATCGGTAAATATACGTTTGTATAGTTGACGTCGGTTCCTACTGCTTGTCCATCATTGATTGTAAAGACTGTGGTGCCATTGATCAATACGTTTACACTTTCACCTTGTCTGTCAAGAGATTGTCTTCTGTAGCTGAACTTCAATAAAGCACTTACTGTGTTGTTAAAGGTTAATGAGCGGCTAATTCCATTTGAAGGGCCTGACAATCTGATGGCATTGCCCATACCTCCTGAACTTGCATCAGCCATGATTCTGATATCGCCGGTAGTGAAAGATGCATCATCACCAGATTCTGTCCAGTTATTATTCCAAAGCAATCCACCGTCATTCCCATTAAATGCCGCTGTAGGGTCAAAATCATCTCTTGCGTTGCTACCGTCTTTTGTACTGAAAGAATATTTCCCTTGAATATCTGAAACGGTAGATTCGGTAATGCCTTCTCCAATATCAATTATTCCATTACAGTTAGCATCAATATATAAATCAACTTGTACACCCTCGGCTCCAATTTCACCGTTGTAAGTTGCATCATCTGGTGATGCCTCTACAAATACTTTTCCTCTAAAAAGATTTTCATTTGTATTGGCAATACAAGTTGATACTCTTACCGTTACCAATGCTATGTCACAAATACTCGGATATTCTAAAGAACAAACTCTGTATTCAAAGGTGTCTGTTCCCTGAAAACCATTATTTGGCGTGTAAGTTACTGTTCCATCGGTATTTTTTACGACTAAACCATTAGATGGCTGAAGTAATCCCAGGGTAGTCAAAGAGTATTTATCTGGAGTACACAAGAATCCATAGTCATTGTTTTGAACTTCAATGATTACCGGTGTATCAGGTTCAGTGTCGCTTAAATCATCATTTGTTATGATTAACTGCTGCAAACATCTGGGTTCCAATACGTATCCTACATCCATTCCGGGTGAGCCCGGTGTGGCAACACTCGGATCTTGGCCCCATACTGCGGCTATTTTAGTACCATCGCATGTATAAACTGCCAATCCCGTTTGATCGTTATCATTAGGATCAAAAATTCTGTAACCTTGTAAGGCGGTAATTGGAACCGCAATGTCGTAAGGAATACCACATGGGCTTTTGGTAGCAGATTGAGAGGCCAAATTCCCATCATATTTAATATAAAGAGTAGTTGCGGTAGGAGCAGTAACCCATACAGGATTATAATTGGCAGTACCATTACTACTTCCCGGAGCCCAGGCCACACTTGCAAAAGTAGAAAGCCTGTTTTCAGGAATCATGTTAAATGACCAGTCATATTGAGAGCCAGCTGCATCAGCATCAAAAACGGCAACTGCGGTATAGGCTTCTCCATTTCTGCTTTTAAACCTATATGCCGCATTTTGATTAAGGTCAAGATAATTATAAGATTTTCCACCTACAACTAGTGAACCTGATGCTCCTGAACCTGAAGTCCAGTCAATAGTAATCGGAGTAGAGAGGTTATTGGTAAAAAATGCATAAACCGGTGCAATAGCATTAGTAGTATGGGCCGGAGAAAAATAGGTATCACCATAATAATTACCAGGCAATAAAGCCATGTTTCTTGTACCATAATGATCAATTCCACCAAAGACTACATCTACACCAAAATCATTAGCTGAGGTTAAAATTGCTCCTGACTTAATATCATTGGCTTGGTTAATGTCAGCAGGAACACCTGGAGTAGAAGCGGTTCCTCCATAATACCAAACTTCGCCTTCATTTAAGACCGGTGAAGTTATATCAACTAAACCATCAGCATTATAATCCAGATTTACCTGCGTGCCGTTGGTTTTTGCTCTAACAAAAATACCTGTATATTTAAAAGCAGAGGTAGAGCCAAGGGTATTGTCTTCACCGAATGGTACAACGAAAAATTTACCAAATCTTGTGATATCAAATACATTGGTTTTAACATTTTGAACATCAAATGTATTACTTCCAGTTGCAGAACCGGCATCGCCGGATATTTTTGATACAGCAATGTCATTTGAACTTAAGAGTTTATCTCTACCGTCATAAAAGATCTGTGAGGCGTTTCTTGGATTGTATCTGAAATGGTTATCTATTAGGATATATCCACCTGCCGGAATAATATCAGTAGGGTATCCAGGTGCAAAACCATTTGTCAAAATTCCGTCACCCCAAATTTCAGTAGAAGGCTGTATTGGAATCGTAATGTCTGATTCATACCCATCTTCCCAATGATCGTAAGTAATGATATTTCCTGGATATGGGATTTTAATACTAACCACTGTTCTAACGGAGTCACTTAGATAACTTACATCGCCGGCATTCCATAAAGCTTGTCTCAGGAAATTAGTGTTTTCCGGGAAAGGTAAATAATACAATTTACTTTTAGTAGCTTCAGAACATGGATCATTTAAAGTTTCGTCAATCTGTAAAAATACCGTGGCATTTGAACAGCATGATGATGATCCACCAGAGCATACGGTATAGGTGAACTGATCTACTCCATAAAAATTACCATTTGGGAGGTAGGTAATTTCTCCATTTGGGGCTATTTGGATAAAACCATTATTGGGTTGAGATGCAATTGAAATTTTGGTAGGATCTACATCACCCAAATCATTATTCAAAACCTGAATGATGGTAGGGCTACCCTGAAGGCCTGTGGCATTATCATCAAATGCTTGTATATAAATTGTCGAGATATTATGGCTGTTTGATCTTGGTCCATTACAACCACTTGCTGTTGCCGTAACAGTGGAAAGACCCGTCCAGGTACCCACAAATGAAACTTGACCTGTTGAAGCATTGATGGTGTTTCCCGCAGCAAGACTAGTTGCATCAAGAGAATATGTAATTCCGGTATTATTGGTAGCGGTTGCTGAATAAGTAGCAGTTCCGGCCCCCTGACATCTGGTTGAATTTGCTCCCAAACTGAACACCGGCAATCCAACTGTTGGAGTAACTGTTATATTGTGTATTGAAGATTTTGGGCCGCTACAGCCTGTTACAGTGGCTGTTACTCTGGTTGTTCCACTCCAGCCGGCTGCAAATGTTACTTCACCAGTTGTAGCGTTGATGGTATTTCCACCCGAAATACTCAATGCATCAAGTGCATACGAAAGAGAAGTATAATCAGTAGCTGTGGCTGTATAAGTAACATTTCCTGCACCCTGGCATCTTGTAGAGTTGCTTCCCAAAATAAACACAGGTGTTGAAACCGATGGAGTAGTAGTGATAACATGGGTTTGCTGGGTAGGGCCATAACATCCTGATGCAGTAGCGGTTACTGTTGATGAGCCGGTCCATCCTGCTGCAAAAGTAACAGCACCGGTGCTTGCATTAATTGTGTTTCCTCCTGCAAGGCTGGTAGCATCTAGGGAATAAGTTATACCTGTTGAGTAGGTTGCGGTGGCTTGATAAGTAGTAGTACCATTTCCCTGGCAACGAATTGAACTTGCTCCCAGACTAAAAACAGGGGTTAAAACTGCCTGGTTGGTTGTAATGGTATGGTTTGCTGATTTTGGTCCGTTACATCCCCAGGCGGTCACTGTAATTGTAGAAGTTCCAAACCATCCCGCTGCAAAATTAACCTCGCCAGTCAATGAATCAATAGTGTTTCCTCCCACTATACTTGCGTTATCCAGATAATATTTTATTTCAGTACTATTTGAAGCAGTAGCCGAGTAAGTATTTGTCGCTACCCCTATACATCTTGAAGAAGTATTTCCCAAAGCAAAAACCGGATTACCAACCGTTGGAGTAGTCGTAATGTTATGGGTTGCGGTTAATGGTCCGGCACAACCTGCTGCCGATGCGGTCACTGTTGAGCTTCCTGACCATCCTGCTACGAAAGTAACAACGCCTGTACTTGAGTTTATGGTATTACCTGCATTTCTGGAGGTAAGATCAAGTGAATAAGTAATGCTTGTAGCATTTACAGCTGTAGCAGCATAAATAACTGATCCAGCACCCTGACATCTGATCGAAGAATTTCCGGAAATAAATATTGGTGCTTCCACAGGTTGACCAGTGGTAGCATAATGAGTTGTACTTTTAGGACCGTTACATCCTGTCGCTGTTGCAGTGATTTCTGAAGTTCCAAACCAACCCGCCACATAAGTCACTTCACCTGTAGTCGGATTAATTGTATTTCCTGCCAATAAGCTAGTTAAATCCAACTCATAGGTAATTCCTGTGTTGTTACTCGCTGTTGCTGAATAAATTACACTTCCAGAGCCCTGGCATCTTGACGATGTGTTTCCCAAAGTAAATGCGGGTGTTCCCACACTAGGAATTATGCTTACTGTATGTGTGGCCGTACGTGGCCCATTACAACCTGCGGCTGATGCTGTGATAGTGGAGGTTCCGGTCCACCCAGCAGTAAATCTTACTTCTCCGGTAAGAGAATTAATTGTATTACCCGCTGAAATACTTGCAGCGTTGAGAGAATAAGTAATTCCTGTGGTAAAATTAGCGGTTGCTGAATATATTAAGGTGTCAAGTCCCTGGCATCTAGATGAACTAGCTCCCAAATCAAATACAGGTGTCGTGACATAATTATTGGTGGTTACTTCATGAACAGCCATCGTTGGGCCATTGCAACCGGTAGCAGTAGCAGTTATATAGGATATTCCTGACCAGGTTGAAGAGTAATTTACCCTACCATTTGATGAATTTATGGTATTTCCTGCTGCAAGGCTGGTTGCATCTAAAGAATAAGTAATCGCGGTGTTATTGGCTGCAGTAGTGGTGTAAATAACATTAGTGTTACCCCTACATCTTTCTGAACTTGCCCCTAAAGAAAAGACAGGAGTTTCCACAGAAGGCGTAGTGGTTACTGTATGCGACGATGTTCTTGGTCCGTTACAGCCGGCTGCTGAAGCAGTTATAGTTGATGTGCCACTCCAGTTAGCTACATAAGTAACTTCTCCTGTTCCGGCATTGATGGTGTTTCCAGCGGCTAAACTGGTAGCATCTAAAGTATATGTTATGCCGGTTGTGTTGGTTGCATTGGCGGTATAGGTTACTGTTCCGGCACCCTGACAACGAGTTGAACTTGAGCCTGATACAAAAGTGGGAGTACCCACTGTTGGAGTAACTGTTATGGTATGATTTGAAGTAACTGGTCCATTACAACCTGCTGCAGAAGCTGTAACCACAGACGTTCCAAACCATCCTGCAACATAAGTTACAGCACCAGTTGTAGCATTTATGGTATTACCAGCATTTCTGCTGGTTAAATCTAAACTATAAGTTATGCCAGAGGAATTTACAGCCGTTGCTGTATAAGTGATTGTTCCCGCAGCCTGACATCTGGTTGACGAAGCACCTAAAGTAAAAATTGGGGCTTCTACCGAACCAGTTACAGTTACGGTATGTGTTGAACTTGAAGGTCCGTTACAGCCAGTCGCAGTGGCTGTTATTGTAGAAGTGCCTGTCCATCCCGCAACCCATGTTACAGCTCCGGTACTTGTATTAATAGTATTACCACCAGCTAAACTTGTTGCATCTAAAGCATAACTCATTCCTGTAGCGTTAGTAGCATTGGCAGTATAAGTAACAGACCCCGCTCCCTGGCATCTGGTTGAAGTTGCTCCCAGCGTGAATACCGGAGTACCTACGGTAGGCGTAATTGTAACTGTGTGAGTAGCTGTTCTTGGACCATTACAACCGGCAGCAGATGCTGTTATTGTAGAAGTTCCTGACCAGGTGGCTACATATGTAACCTGCCCTGTTGATGAATTTATGGTATTACCACCAGCTAAACTAGTGGCATCCAAGGAATATGTAATTCCTGTACTATTTGTAGCTGAAGCCGAATAGGTTACATTTCCTGCACCCTGGCAGCGAGTGGAGGTGGCACCCGATGCAAAAACAGGCACTGTAACTGAAGGAGTAATAGTCACTGTATGCGTAGAAACAGCGGGACCATTACATCCGCTGGCCGTTGCAGTTATGGTGGTTGTGCCTGTCCATCCAGCTACATAAGTCACAATCCCTGTGCTACTATTGATTGTATTTCCCGCAGCCAGGGTTGAGGCATCTAAAGAATAACTTATTCCTGTCGAATTGGTAGCGGTAGCGGTATAAGTTACACTACCAGCTCCCTGGCATCGGATAGAAGTTGCTCCAAGTGCGAAAACAGGAGTAGCCACTGTGCCATTTGTGGTAACTGTATGGTTAGATGTTACAGGGCCATTACAACCAGTCGCACTGGCCGTTATCACTGATGCTCCAGTCCATCCTGCAACCCACGTTACTGCTCCTGTACTTGTATTAATCGTATTTCCTGCAGCTAAACTTGTTGCATCTAAAGCATAACTCATTCCTGTAGAATTAGTTGCAGTGGCAGTATAGGTAACTGACCCCGCTCCCTGACATCTGGTTGAAGTGGCTCCCAATGCAAAAACCGGCGTGCCAACAGTCGGAGTAATGGTAACTGTATGGGTAGAAGTTGCTGGTCCGTTACAACCAGCAGCTGATGCCGTTATTGTAGAAGTTCCTGACCAGGTACCTACATAGGTTACTTGCCCTGTAGAAGCATTAATAGTATTTCCCGCAGCCAAACTAGTAGCATCCAGAGAGTAAGTGATACCTGTAGAATTGGCTGCAGTTGCACTATAAGTTACTGAACCAGCTCCCTGACATCTTGTGGATGTAGCCCCGGAAGCAAATACCGGCGAAGAAACCGTTGGAGTAATTGTTACCGTATGAGTAGAAATCGCCGGTCCATTACAACCACTTGCAGAAGCTGTTATTGTGGAAGTTCCTGACCATCCTACTACATAAGTTACCTGTCCGGTAGTAGCATTTATAGTATTTCCCCCTGCGAGAGAAGTTGCGTCCAGACTATAGGCAATTGACGTAGAGTTAGCTGCTGTTGCTGAATAGGTTACACTGTTTGCTCCCTGGCATCGTATAGAACTTAAACCAAGAGCAAATACCGGAGAGCTAACATCAGGTGTGAGTGTAAGTTGAACTGTAGCCGTGGCTGAGCACGCTATACCATCATTCACAGTTAATGTATAAATTCCTTCTTCTGAAGCAGATACATTCAATAAAGTTGGGTTTTGAATGCCTGAAGTAAACCCATTTGGCCCTGTCCAGGAAAATGATGTTCCACCGACAGAACCTCCTGTAAAGTTTGCAATGCCGCCATTGCAAATAGGGCTATTGATACTAGCTGTCGCTGAAATTGGAGAATCACAGATGGGATGAATACCCAAATCATTTGTTAAATAAACACTTTCGGTACCAGTTACTACTATATCATCACTTAAGAGCAAAGAATCACCACTTATATTTACCAACAGACTTCCATCCGAATCAAGATTGTCATCTCCACCCGAATTTGCAAGTGTTCCAACATAGTGTGTGGGTAAATGCAGAGCAACATAGTAATTTCCATTAGGAATATTTGAAAACTGATAATAACCTGGATTACCCCCTGAGTTACTGGTTAAAGTATTTGTTACTAATACATCAACTAAAGGATTCCTGTTTGCACCTGTTTTTTGGAATAAATCAACCCTCAGATTGTTAAGTCCATTTGCAGTTCCTTCATCCTGGATGCCATTAGCGTTATTATCATACCAAACAAAATTACCTATCAATGCTGGATTGACGGGTGTAGATTGAATGCCAACTTTCATCGGCTCAGATGGAAGTAAAACAGAGTTATTGTCGTTTCGGGTTGCGATATAACCAAATGAATTCCAGGCGGTTTGTCCTGCGGTGGGAGTGCCCAAGGGTACCCGCATAGGCCATTGAAGAACAATACTGTCACCCGGGGTAATTACATTTGACCCAAAGTCAAATTTCAAAGATTGGACAGTCGTAATGTCAGATGGAGGAGTCAGACTCCAACCCGGAGCATCACATGGAGTTGGGATTCCGGGAGTTAATTCATTTCTGCATGGTTTATCGGAAGTACTGTAAAATACCTGTATACCTGAAACACTGGCAACAATAGTGTCAATTAAAAATGGTCGCCATTGAGAACCTCTTGCTGATAAATCAATTACTCCGGAATCACCCACAAATGGTAAAATGTCAATGATTTTAATGTCTTTTAAAGCAACATTTCCTGAATTTTTGATAACCAGTTTTACATCGGCTTTTCCTCCTGGAGAGGAATTCCCTGAAACCGGATATCTTTTATAAGTATTATCATTTGTTCCTTTTACATACTGAATTGCCTCCAATCCTGCACCTGAAGGGAAAACTACATTAAAATTCCTGAATGCTGCCTGCAGTGTATCATTGGAGAAGCTATCCCCATCCATATTATTGACATCAATATGCGTTCCATAAAGTGCCGGGTCATACCAATCCCACCAAAGACTTCCTATGACCTCACCACCTAATTCAGATGTTTGATAACTACGGTTTTGATATGTGCCTGACGGTACGCCTGATTTTATTTTGGCTTTAATCTGTACCCTAAAAGTCTTGCCTGTTTTATCTGATTGCCGGGTTACTGTATAGTTATATTTAAATCTTAAAAAAGTTTGGCCGGTGCCAAGGTAATTATCAATTTTTGTAAACGTTGGTTGCAGGTTTGTTCCTCCAAACGGATCCCCCCACATTTCAGAGGAGGTATAAGAAATGTAATCAAGTTCAGGAGGAAGGAGACCTATCACAGTAGGGTTAATTTGATCTAAACCTGTTACTTCAGTAATTCCTCCGTAAAGATTAAAGGTTAATGTATCCCCTGCAAGATAACCTGATTTTGGGTTTTCGATTTCATTTTCAACCACGAATCCCTGAGTTGGACTTGAGGTTACAACGTTTGCACATGAATTTACATTTACAGGTACCGCATTCATTGTTCCACTGGCTGTAACACAGTTATTTACAGTTGTTCCAACCGGAGTACCTGGCAAAATATACCCTAAAATTCTTCCTTCATGAAAATTTGGAAGCCATTGATAGAATTGTCCGCCTCCGGGTATAGGCTGCAAATAGTTAAATCTAAGTTCGGTAATGTATTCACCTCCCGGTACTCCTATGTCACTTGGGCTTAGATAATATTCCTGTGATAAATCATAACTACCACCGGTTCCAAGGGTCCAGGATGAATTTAAGTTAGTTTTGTAATAAATATTGTAAAAAATTCCGCTGGCATCTCTGAAACCTACTGGAGAAAATATAGTAAGTCTCATTTCAGCCGGAATCACTTCTGTAAATTCAAGACTATTTATGCTGTAGTTTTGGCTACTATTTGCCCATCCAAATGTGTATAAAACCCCGTTTCCTTCGGAAGCTTCCTGAATTGCGTTTTTGAAACTAAAGATAGTATTTGCCCATGAATACTCAAATCCATTGACCAATGTTGTAGAAACTGTATTTGAAAAAACACCACCGGTACCCTGGGCGGTATTATTGACTACAGTTCCGTTGGGAGTGTAGTTTTTAAATGCCGCAACAATTTGTACCTCATCGCTAGTCCCGTTTAAAGTAGGGTTCATGGTGATGGTTACCTCATGGGTTCCAGAATTGTAAATCACTGATTGGACATTACCTGTCGGTGAGCTTGCCGCCAAAAAATCAAGATTGGAAGAAAGCAAATCAGTGACTACCACATTTGAACATGTCCCGCTTGTGCCTGGGCAGTTTATCTGAATGGTATAAGTGAAAGGAGCACCCGGATCAGCGGTAGCATGGTCAACACTCTTTGACAAAGCTATCTGAGCCCAGGATTTGTTAATATTCAATACTAGGAAGCACGTAAGAATGATGAAATAAAACTTTTTCATAATCCTACTTTTTTGGTGCCGTAATTCCAACATATAGAGCAAAATTTATGCCACTTAATAATTTTTTATGATTTAGGGCATAATTTGAGACCCATGTATTGAAGACAAGGTGAGTAAAGGAGAGTTGTATTTATTTTAGATTATTATATTTGTATGTTTCAATTTAATCAAAAAATAATACAATAAAGAATCATGAACGTCCTGCTGGGTATAATTTTTCATGCTATCGGAGGTTTTTCCTCGGGAAGTTTTTATATGCCATTCAAAAAGGTGAAAGGGTGGGCATGGGAAAGTTTTTGGATAATAGGTGGACTGTTTTCCTGGCTCATTATTCCGCCTTTTGCTGCATATTTTACAGTTGAAAATTTTCCTGAAATCATTTCCCAAGCCACCTCTAACGTAAAAAACACTACTTTTTTGATGGGATTGATGTGGGGAATTGGTGGCCTTACTTATGGGCTTGGTGTGCGGTATTTGGGAATGTCACTGGGCAATTCTATAGTATTGGGTTTTTGTTCGGCATTTGGTGCATTGGTGCCTTCCATTTATTACGATTTTGTTCCAACTGCTGGAAAAGTTAGTTTTTCTGATATGCTCAATACATACGGAGGTCAGTTGGTGCTTTCCGGAGTTTTGATTTGCATTATTGGAATAGCTATTTTGGGATGGGCAGGTATGTTAAAAGAAAAAGACCTTTCCGACGAGCAAAAACAACTATCTGTAAAAGAGTTTAATCTGGTCAAAGGGCTTATCATAGCCATAATCTCTGGCATATTAAGTTCGTTTTTTAATTTTGGTATTGAAGCCGGAAAACCCATGGCCGATGCTGCCGTTAGGGCAGGAAATAATCCACTTTTTCAAAACAATGTTACTTATGTTGTGCTGCTTTGGGGAGGGCTTACAACCAATTTTATTTGGTGTATGTATCTTAATTTTAAAAACAAAACTTTTGGAGATTATATTAATTCCAAAACTCCAATTGCCTCAAATATTTTGTTTTCGGGAATTGCCGGCACCATGTGGTTTCTTCAGTTTTTCTTTTATGGTATGGGAGAAAGTAAGCTTGGAAATGGAGCCTCATCATGGATTTTGCATATGGCAACAATCATATTAACCGCCAATTTCTGGGGGTTTTGGCTCAAAGAATGGAAAGGCGTTTCCCAAAAAACCTTTAATGTATTTTTGGCAGGAATAGCCATTATGTTGCTATCCATTGCCTTGGTTGGATATGGAAATGCAAGATGAGATACGAATAATCTGCCCGTTGGTCGAACAATTTAAAGAATTTGTAGAAAGTTATTTAAAATAATTCTAAATAAGATATATTTGCAGTTCAATAAGCTAATCAATTCTTTTTGTTGCTTTTTTATCTTAATTATTTAGAATAAATGAACAGAATTCTCATTTCCCTGCCCTTATTTTTATCTGTTTTTTTTGTATTTTATAATATTGACAAAACACAAAAAAAACACGAAATGACTCTTTGTGGGTCAGAAAATCAAGATTTTCAGATGACTGGTTTTCAATCTGGAGGAAATCTGGTTACTGACACTCCGGTAAATTTTGCAATGGATCCTTCATTATCATATGCTATGCCCATGCTTACGGCGATATCAGACCAAAAGACTATGCTTACCTGGACAGAAAAAGATGAGAAAGGCGAAGTTGCATTTTGCCTTGCTTTTAGTGAAAACAAAGACCTTAATTTTTCCGATAAAAAAATAATATTCAGAGGTATGGGAGTCGGAAACAGTCGAATGATGCGGGCGAAAGTATTGGTTAAAAAAGATGGAAAATTAGTGGCTGTTTTCTCCAACAGAGAGGAGGTACCTGCCGAACCGGGAAAAAGACCTAAACGTGCTTCAAATATAGTTTACTGTGAATCAGTAGATAATGGAAATACCTGGACGAGCCCCAAAGCAATAGATGCCGATCCGGCAAAGTTGGTGAGAGGTTTTTTTGATGCTATCGTTCTTCCCAATGGTGAAGTAGCTGTAATTTATTTAAAAGACGTAGAAAACAGTACTAAGCACGAAGAAAGGAATCTTCGTCTGGCTTTAACAAAAAATGGAGTTTTTCAACCTGAAAGAATTATCGACCCTGTGGTGTGCGACTGCTGCCCGATTAATCTTTATCTGGATAAAAATCAGCATCTCAATGTGATTTATCGGGACAACAATAATGATATCAGAGACATGGCCCGGATGGTGAGTAAAGACAACGGATTGTCTTTTTCTAAACCTGAAATCGTGTATCAGGATAATGGGAAAATCGCCGGTTGCCCGCATCAGGGAGCTGTTTCAACTCTAAATCAAAAAGAAGGTTATCTGATGTGGTTTACAGGAGCCGAAAATGAGCAGGGTTACAGATTGACAACACTTGCTGGTAAAAAACTGGCCATAATTGATGAAGCTTCTGCCAAAGAACCCTGGCTTACAAGCAATAAATCTCTATCGGTGTTGATTTGGCAACAAAATAAGAATGATGAACAACTTTCGATGGTAGCATTCAAAAAGCTGGGTAACGGAGTAAGTTCTGAAACACAATGGCTCGAAAACTCATCCAAAACAATGAATGTTTCAGGAATATTATTGGAGAAACAACTATTGATCGCAAGAGAGGTTTTGGGAGAAAATAAAAAGAATACTTTGGCAATTACAAAGGCAAACATCTGAAATTTTTTAGGAGAATTATCAGGCGATTATTGATTTTCAGACATTTTTTTGTAGATTTAGAAAACCATTCATCCTAAATATTTAATTGATATGAAAAAAATACTTTCGATTTTAGCTGTAATTCTGATTGTAATCCAGTTTATTAAGCCTGAGCGGAACCTCTCCGACGACAATTCCAATGGTGTTTACACCAAATATGAAACCTCTCAGGAAGTTAAAGATATTTTGGCTGTAGCCTGTAACGACTGCCACAGCAACAAGACTACTTATCCCTGGTATGCCAATATCCAGCCTGTGGCCTGGTTTCTTGATCACCATGTAACTGATGGTAAAAAACACCTAAATTTTTCGGAATTTACAAAAAGGCCTATAGCCGTACAGAATCATAAATTTGAAGAAGTGATTGAATCCCAGGAAGATAAATGGATGCCGCTTGACTCATACACTTATTTTGGTCTTCATGCCGGTGCCAAACTTACTGACGAACAAAGGGAGAAAATAATCACCTGGGCTCGAGCAAATATGGATTCTTTGAAAGCTCAGTATCCCGCTGATAGTTTGGTACTGAAAAGAAAGAAGCCTTAAGGACAGTAGATATTTTAAAAAAAATGAAGGTCGTACAAAACACTGTGCGACCTTTTTTGTTTTATTTACGTATCATTTGAAACCTTAATTGATTGATTTTATGCTTAAATTGTATTTTACCTTACCGCTACTTTTCATTTTTTCATTATTTACCGGAAAAGAGATCAATCCGAAATCTTCTTCTCGCTTAGACGCCGGCATGACTATCTGCCATTCAGAACCATTGAATGATATGCGGCAATGGGCCATGGATCCTGAGTTTCAGGCTTTACACCCTGCTCCGGTTTCGATTGTTTTCGAAGGAATCGGTACGGAAATTACCATGCCTGCAGCTGATGGTATGGAGGCCAAAGGCTATATGGTAAAAGCCAAAAAGAAAAGCAATAAGTGGCTTTTTGTGTATCAGGAATGGTGGGGACTCAATGATTACATTCGTCGCGAAGCCGATAAGTTTTACAAGGATTTGGGCGAAAATGTAAACGTGTTGGCTCTCGATATGTACGACGGAAAATCAACATCTGACCCACAGGAAGCGGGAAAATTAATATCCTCGACCAAAGAAGAAAGACTGATAAATATCGTTAAGGCAGGGTATGATTTTGCTGGAACAAAAGCCCAGGTAGCCAGTGTTGGCTGGTGTTTTGGAGGCTCTTGGTCATTGCGTTCTGCGATAATCGGTGGCAAAAACAACATTGGCTCCGTGATTTATTATGGAATGCCGGTGGACAAAATTGATGAATTAAAAAAACTGAATTCTGATGTTTTAGGGCTGTTTGCTACCGAAACCCGCATCTCAAAAGAAGTTATTGAGAAATTTGCCGAAAACATGAAAGCTGCCGGTAAAGGCCTGGAGTACAAAATATTCCCTGGTGTGCACGGTTTTGCCAACCCCAGTAACCCAAAATACGATAAAGAAAACGCCGAAGTGGCTTACGGTATGGCTTTGAAGTATTTGAAAAGTAAATATTGAGGGAGATTTAATTCTTTTTAGGAAGGGATTTCAAAAATCTCTTCCATTTTTTATTATTTAAAAGGTATTGGCATATTGAAGTAAACCCTTACAAGCTTTCCTGACTGTATTCCGGGATTCCACCTTGGCATACTTTTTACAAGTCTAATTGCTTCTTTATCGTAATTATAACCTAATCCTTTTAAAACTAATACATCGCCAATCGAACCGTCTTTCTCAACAATAAATTTTACATAAACATTTCCAGTTTTTCTATTGTCTTTCTCTTCTAAAGGGTAAATTAAATTATCTTTTATCCAATCGTACATTTTACTGTGACCACCTACAAAGTCTGGTTGCCTTTCAACTGCACTATAAATAATGCCTGTTTTTGTTTCATTTAAAAAAGAATTCCTTTTTTTTAATTCCTCTGAATATAATTCTTTGTTTACGATGACAGTTTCCTTTAAATCACCTTGATTAAATATATCTTTCAATATTAAATTTCCAGTGCTATCGTAGTAATTTGCCACTCCGTCTATTATTCCAACATTAAATGTTCTTTCCTGCTTTATGAGACCATTTTCATAATATTCGAGCCAAGTCCCATGATTATTTCCATACTCATATTGTCCAGTTTTTTGCAATGCTCCACTAGGATAGAAAAATCTTGCATTTTGGCTTAAAAGATCATAGTTGTAAAAATAAATTGCCAGGGTATTGTTCATTGTGTCTTTTGAAATCCATTGGCCAGTTTTGTGGTTTTCTGAATATTCACCTTCATCATAAGTTAAGGTTTCAGGGTTAAGAGTAAGGCATCTTCCATCTTTAGTATTCAGGTTCATCTCTTTGAATCTAGTTTCAGAAAGTAAAAAAGGTCTTTTTTCTTGAAAAAATCTTAATACGTATCTCTTTTCGATTTTACTATAAGTAACTATATAATCATTCCAATATCTTAAACCTTCTTCCCCTTCTTCCATAAACGATTCAAATTTTGATCTATAGATTTCATTTGATTTGTTTAATGAATCTGGTAAAATTTGTGCTTTTGTTTGGAATTGGATTAAAGTTATTAGTGCGATGAATTTGAAAAATATTGAATTCATGTAAGTTTGAAATTTTGGTGAAAAATTGGATTCATTAGTTAAAAGCTTTTATTTAATTCAAAATTAGTATTAAAATATTGATATATAGTATTTTATAAAAAAAAACATCAAGCAAAATTAAATTAGAAATCAGTAATTGTGATCACAATTTTTTCAAAATATTTAATTCAAGAAAGGAAATATTTTCCCTTTTCTTAAAACAAGCTCAAAATATTACCAATAAAAAGTCTTTAACTAATACAATTTATATACGATAGGCATACTGTAAAATACCCTTACAGGTTTTCCACCCACATAGCCAGGTTCCCACTTTGGCATCAATTTGATGACTCTGATTGCTTCCTGTTCCAGGCTCTCACATAAAGGGGTCAATAATTTTATTTCACCTATTGCACCATCTTTTTCAACCACAAATCTTATAAAGACTCTTCCCGATACATTCAGTTTTTGTGCAAGAGTAGGGTAAATAATATTTTCACCTAAAAACATGTACATTTCTTTTTGATTACATTCCTGAAATTCTTCAGGGCTTAGCTTTTTTTTACAATTTCCAATAAAGTGGGGAGCATTTTCTGAAACTTGTAAAATTTCATCTTCCTCGATTGCTGATTCCTTGATTTTAAAGGTTTTTTCAAGGTCACCTTTTTTATATATTTTAGTTACTACCAGAATTCCGGTGGAATCATAATAATTAACTTCGCCATCCAGTTTTCCGTCAAGATATTTTTCTTCATGTTCAATCTTCCCATTTTCGTGATAATACTGCCATCTTCCTATCGGAATGTCATTTTGATAAAAGTATTTTCTTTCAGTTTGCCTGTTAGGATAAAATCGGTAACCAATGCCTTCTTTTTTTCCATTAAGAAAATGATAAATAGCATTGATTTTTCCTGATGTATCTACCTGAACCCATTTTCCATCCTCCTTGTCATTAACGTAATTTCCAATTTCAGTGTCATAAGTAGAATAGATAAACCTCAGTTCTTTTCCGTCTTTTATTTTTAGTTTTTTATCCAAAAACCTTGTTTCTGTCAGCATCAATCTCTTTTCAGGTTGAAAAGTCCTTAAAATATATCTTTTTTCTTTTTCACTGTAAGTAACCAAGTAATGATACCAGACATTAATGATTTTTTCATCTTCACTTTTAAACGGCTCATAATAAGTTTTGAATTGGTTGTCATGTTGGTCGAATGGTCCAAAATATTGGCCGAAACAACTATTGCCAATAAATAATAAAATCAGTAAGGTTTTGTAACTTGGATTTTTCATTTAACGAGATATGAATTTTGAATTAAATTGTGTAACAAAACTATATTATTCTGGTCTTTAATAGGCAGTTTTTTTAAGAATACCATTATTTAGTCATGAAGAATTTAATTTTTCAAATCTTCAACTAAAAAATACATCCTTTCTAGCTACCTAACCTTTTTTTGCCTTTTCTGAAAATCTTCCCTAATTTGTGGGGAATTTCAACCTCTCAATCATTTTAATGGCTAATCTTAATACCAAACTCAATCAAACAAATACTTACGATGCCATTGTTGTCGGCTCAGGCATGAGCGGCAGTTGGTCGGCCAAAGAACTTTCTGAAAAAGGACTGAAAACCCTTGTTTTGGAAAAAGGTCGCATGGTAAATCACATCGAAGACTACCCCACTATGAACTATGACCACTGGGATCAGGAGCATCGTGGTGATCTTACTGTGGAAGATCGAAAAAAGCACCATATTCAGATCAGAAGTGGATTTGTGGGTGAAGACACCAAACATTTTTATACCAACGACCTCGACAATCCCTACCAGGAAGTGCAACCTTTTGACTGGATCAGAGGACACCAAACCGGCGGTCGAACCTTGATTTGGGGCAAGCAAACTTATCGATGGAGCGACCTGGACTTTGAAGCCAATGCCCGTGAAGGTATTGCAGTTGACTGGCCCATAAGATACAAGGATATTGCTCCATGGTATTCTTATGTAGAGAAATTTGTGGGTATAAGTGGAGAAAAATTGGGCTTAAGTCATTTGCCTGACGGCGAGTTCCAGCCTGTAATGCCGCTGAACTGCCTCGAAACTCATTTTAAGGAGAAAGTAATGGGCAAATTCAAAGGCCGCCATGTGACATCTGGAAGGGTGGCTCACCTCACAGCACCCACCGAAGAACAGTTGAAAATGGGTCGTGGAAAATGTATGAACCGTAATCGTTGCTCAAGGGGCTGCCCTTATGGTGCCTATTTTAGTGCCAATGCCGTTACACTACCTGCAGCAAACAACACAGGAAACTTTACAATCAGGCCCAATTCTGTAGTTTCTGAAGTTTTATATGATTCGGTTACCCAAAAAGCCACTGGCGTAAAAGTCATTGATACTGAAACCCTTGAGGAGCATATTTTTAAGGCAAAAATCATATTTTTAAACGCTTCGGCCATGACCACCGCACAGATTTTGCTCAATTCCAAATCTGACCGTTTTCCCAACGGAATGGGTAATGACTCCGGTGAGTTGGGGCATAATATCATGGATCACCACTACCACGTAGGAGCTATGGGTGATTATGCAGGCATGGAAGATCAATATTACAAAGGTCGACGTCCTAATGGAATTTTTATTCCGAAATATGTAAACATTGACGAGAAATCAAAAAATGCCAATTTCCTGCGAGGTTATGACTACCAGGGGAGTGCTTTTAGAAACAACTGGGGCAGAGGTTCCGATGCTGTGGGTATTGGTGGTGACTTTAAAGAATCGCTCTACAAACCGGGCGGATGGAGCATGGCTTTGATGGGATTTGGTGAGGTGTTACCATATCATGAAAACAAAATGACCCTTGACTTTTCCAAAAAAGACAAGTGGGGAGTGCCTCAAATAGTTTTTGATGCCGGTTTTAAGAAAAACGAGCTCGAAATGCGGAAGCAAATCAAAGCCGATGCAGTCGAAATGCTTGAAACCGCAGGTTTTAAAAATATCGTTTCGTTTGACAATTCCGGAGGCATGGGCGTAGGTGTGCACGAGATGGGCACTGCACGTATGGGGCTCGATCCCAAAACTTCCGTCTTAAATGGTAATAATCAGATTCATGCTGTGAAAAATGTATTCGTTACCGATGGAGCTTGTATGACCAGCTCCAATTGTGTCAATCCATCGATTACCTACATGGCCTTGTCTGCAAGGGCAGCCAATTTTGCTGTAGAAGAATTGAATAAAAAGAATTTGTAAAACAGTAGGGTACTATTTTTTAAACACAAAAAAATGAACAGAAGAGATTATATAAAAAATACTGCTACCATGCTGGGAATAAGTATGGTAGGTATTTCGATGAGCGAAATATTGGTTTCATGTAAAGAAAATGCAAAACTTAGCTGGAAGCCTGTTTTCTTTGATAACAATCAGGCAGCATTGGTGGCTGAAGTAGCCGAAACAATTTTGCCCAAAACCAAAACTCCGGGTGCGAAAGAATTGGCTGTGCCGCAGTTCATTGATAAAATGGTCAAAGATACAATGGATGAAAGTGCCCAGAAAGACTTATTGGAGAGTTTGGGCGACTTTGAAGATGAGGTAGATAAGAAATTCGGAAAAAGCTTTCTGGAGCTTACTCAGGCACAAAGAACTGAATTCCTCACCGAAATGGATAAAAACAAACCTCGCTCGGGTGTAGGTATGTGGGGGATTGCATTGGAAAAGGAAGCACCAAAACCCTCATTTTTCAAAATCATTAAAGGGCTAACCCTATTTGGTTTTTATACATCAGAGGAAATCGGCCGTAACGTTCTGGCTTACGATCCTGTACCGGGAGAGTATATTCCATGTATGCCACTAAATGGTCAAAATGCCTGGAATGAATAGAAAATAATTCTGGTTTTTTAAAGGCAGAAATCATTTAATGGTTTCTGCTTTTTTATTTATCCATTACTGAAAAAATAATTGCTTCTTCAAATTAGATTTTCTTCCGAAATTTTTTGATTTCTTGTCTCGTAAGTTTTTTCAAAACACTTAGCAGTATAAAGTTTAAATTCATGAAATACGGATTTAGAACAAGGAATCTTTTGTCGAAAAATCGCATGTAAAACAATTTGTGACTGTCAATATTTTATCTTCCAAATTATTTTTCCTAAGATTCCCTTATACCGGGAAAGAAAAAATAAAATTACCAATAATGATGTATCAAAAAAGCCTCTGAAAGGCGTTTTTTTTAATTTTTGATGTAGTTTTGATGTAGTCAAAAATTAGTATGTTGCAAGCATTCCATCTAAATTTGTTCTTTGATTATGAATAAAATTTATTGAAAAGTCAATAATTAATCAGCCTTAAATTATGAGTAATTTATTCCGAAAAGCCGAATTTTTAAAAAGCACATTGGTACTTGTGTTTTGGTTAACTTCATTGGCTGTGTGGGCACAACAAATTACTGTGAAAGGGATTGTAACCGATGCTCAAACCAAAGAAGGAATTCCGGGTGTTTCAGTTAGAGTTAAAAATGCTGCCGCAGGTACAATCACTGATGTAAACGGTGCTTATTCAGTTCAGGTTTTACCTGATGCAATCTTACTTTTTAGTTCAGTAGGTTTCGACAATAAGGAGGTTCAGGTAAAAGGACAAACTCAGCTCAATGTGACCCTTGGGTTTGCAGAGAATATTCTCGAACAAGTTGTAGTGGTAGGTTATGGCAGCCAGCGAAAAGTTGATATTACGGGTTCTACCAATAGTATCAAAGGTGAGGATCTGCTCAAAATGCCGGTCATGACACCTACACAGGCTATCCAGGGTAGGGTAGCCGGGGTTCAGATTATAAGTTCAGGAAAACCCGGTAGTTCCCCATCAATCAGAGTAAGAGGTACCGGTACAGCCTTGGCGGGTACCAGCACTTTGTTTGTTGTAGATGGTGTACTTACTGACGACATTAGCAATATAAACAATTCAGACATTGTAAATATTGATATACTAAAGGACGCTTCTGCCACTGCAATATACGGTGCCAGAGGAGCCAATGGAGTTGTAATTATCACCACTAAAAGAGGTCAAAGTGGTCAACTTAAAGTTGATTATTCCTTAAATACCGGTTGGAGATCAGCATCAAATTTGGTTAAAATGGCCAATTCTACAGAATACGCCAACTATGTAAGTGCAGCGACTTCCAATGTTGTCAATGCCGGAGCTGTTTCGACCGATTGGTATAGCCAGATTCTTCGTGATGCATTTATGCAAAACCATAATCTCTCACTTTCGGGTGGTTCTGACAATAACAGGGTCTTTCTAAGTCTGGGTTATTTGGGCGATCAGGGGATAGTAATCAAAAACCACTTCAATAGGTTCACAGCCAGGCTAAACAATGACCTTAAAATCAACAATTACATCAACACCGGCGTAAGCGTTTCATTTGCTAACTCACATGATCAGAATGTAAATCTTGGGTCTGCCTATAACAATGCTTACCGTGCTGCTCCAATCATTGAGCCAAGGGATGCAAATGGTCTTTACGGCAATACTTCCCTTTATCAAAATGTAGGTAATCCGATCCTTGATATCAACAATAATGATGACAAGATTGTAAGAAACAGACTACAATCTTCTGGATTTCTGGAAATTAAGCCCATGAAATTCCTCACTTTCAGAAGTAGTATCGGAGGTGATCTAAATTTTACAAATGAAAATGCATATAATTATAAATTTGATAACGACCAAACCACCTTTATTCTTCCGGGTGGAAACCAAAGGAATCCAAATAGCAATCTCTCAACAAGATTTGATAACTCGTTTCACTGGGTTTTTGACAATATTCTTACATTCGAAAAAACAATTCAAAAAAATACCATCAAATGGTTAGTAGGTACCACCGCTGAGGAATATTCTTTCAGAAACCTGTCGGCATTCCGAAAAGATATTCCGGCGGCCGATAATCTTTGGTATCTCAATACCGGTAATGCCAATACTTCAACAAATAGTGGCTCAGGCGACAAATGGGCCCGAAACAGCTACCTCACCCGTCTTAATCTGAATCATGATGATACCTATATGTTAACTGCAACCTTGCGTAGAGATGGATCTTCAAGATTCCCGGTTCAAAACCGCTGGGGTATGTTTCCTTCGTTTGGGGCAGGTTGGGTTATTTCCAATGAAAAATTTATGGCGTCGCAAACCTTCTTCAATACACTTAAAATCAGGGCGTCGTGGGGTCAGGTGGGCAACGACCGAATCCCCAGCGATGGCTATATCGTGACAGTTGATCAGAATCAGGCATACGCCTTTGGTGGTGGTACTGCCACGCCTGGTGTAGCTATCACTCAAATCAAAGATTCTAACCTGAAATGGGAAACTACAGAAGAAGCTGATTTGGGTCTGGAATGGAGTGCAAAAAACGGGAAACTTCAGGGTGAAATAGGTTTTTATGATAAAAAATCAAAAGATCTTTTAATTAATGTAAAAGTCCCTTCGGTAACTGGTGACAAAGATGGTGTAGTGCTTACCAATGCGGCTTCTATTCGTAATAGAGGTTTGGAGACATCAGTTAACTGGAAGACCAGAATCAATCCCAGTCTATCTTATAACATCGGTGGAAATGTGACATTAAATAAAAATACGGTAATTGGGCTTAATGGTGGACAACCCATTCTTGATGGTGGTATCGGTGCCGGTCAACAATATACTACCAAAACCGACAATGGTCAGCCCGTAGGCAGCTTCTATGTTTACAACGTTTTGGGAGTATTCCAAACCGACGAAGAGGTCATTGCTTATAAAAATACCGGAGGTGAAGTGATTCAGCCAAGTGCAGCAGCTGGTGACTTCAAATATCAGGATGTAAATGATGATGGCAAAATAGACGACAATGACCGCGTTTTTGCAGGGTCTTATCAACCTAAAGCCTATATGGGTATCAATCTGGGTGCAAGCTGGAAACAATTTGATTTCAGTACAGATTTATACTGTGCTTTTGGAGGAAAAATATATAACGGTAAAAAGGCATTTCGCCAGGGCTTGCTCGATAACGTTGAAAAATCAATGGCGTACAGCAGATGGACACGGGGAAGTGGAATCAACGATGAGCCTGCTGCCAATGGCGGTTATCTTCCCGCATCTACTTATTTTGTAGAATCCGGTGATTTTATAAGAATCAATAATCTTACCGTGGCTTACAATCTGAAATCTGATTTTATGAAGAGAATGAAAGCAGAGTCAGGTAAGATATTTATAATGGCTCAGAACTTTTTTACTTTCAAAAAATACTCTGGTTTTACACCTGAGCTGAGTTCTGATTCACCTACCAGAAGTGGGATTGAGCTTAACGCTTATCCTACCACAAAAACATTGGCTTTTGGACTTAATATCGGATTTTAAGATGAAAACAAAGGATATGAAAACGAAAATAATCTTAAGCATTCTTACCGGCAGTTTAATCTTAAACAGCTGTAAAAGCGATTTTCTAGATGTACCCCTTCAGGGATTACCAACAGCCGAAACTGACCCAAATTTGGCTCAAAATCTGGTAATTGGGGTTTATAATAGCCTTATGTTAGGCGAGGCGTTTGGTGCTCAAGGTGATGCCCACGGCATTGCCTTTGTATCCGCCACCAACATTATTTCAGACGACGCCGACAAAGGAAGTACTGCCTCAGATCAGGCCGGTACGGTGGGCGTGCTTGATAATTTTACCCATACTCCTACCAATCTTTTTGTACAATCATTATGGGCAGGCCATTATAATGGAATTGCCAAGGCAAACAACGCTATTGCTATAGTTGAAAAATCACAATTGCCTGACGCAGAAAAAAACAAGCTGTTGGGTGAAGTTAGGTTTATAAGAGGATATTATTACTTTAATCTGGTCCGGTGGTTTGGCGGAGTCCCTAAGATTCTTAGGGTTCCCGTCAATGCCGAAGATGCCAATAATGATCCTGTATTTCAAACCCGGACATCGGTTGCCGAGATTTATGATGTAATCAAGACAGATATGCAGTTTGCTGTCGATAATTTACCACTAAGGGCACAGACTCAGGCTGGTCGAATTTCAAAAGGTACTGCACAAGCCATGCTTTCGAAAGTTTTTCTTTATTTGAAAGATTACCCAAAAGCTTATCAATTGAGCAAAGATGTGATGAATTCCGGTCAATACAACCTGTTGGCCGATTATGCTCAAATCTGGCGTCAGGCGGGTGACAACAGCCGTGAAGCTATTTTCGAAATTCAGACTGGTGTATTCAATAATTCAGATTTTGGTGTGAATACCTACTCGATGTTTCAAGGGCCACGTGTAGGTGGAAAAGGTGGTTGGAGAGACCTCGGGTGGGGTTTTAACAATCCTAGCACTTCATTGGTAAATGCATATGAAAATGGCGACAAACGTAAAGATGCTACAATAATTTTCATTGACAATTCAGGCAAATACAAAGGAACCGTGTTGTTTGATGGTTTCAGAGTCCCTTCGTCTGATTCAGTAGAAAATCTGAGATACAACTATAAGGCCTATCACTCTGAAAACCCAAATGTTGAGAATTATTTGGGTAACAGAGATTTGAAACAAAAAAATATTCATCTCCTTCGGTATGCCGAATTACTTCTGATCAATGCCGAAGCAGCCAACGAAACGGGCAATTCCGGTGAAGCCTTAAACGTTTTAAATATGGTACGTAAAAGAGCCGGTTTGGCAGAATCGGCTGTTTCAGGGCAGTCAGCTTTGAGAGAGGCCATTTGGAATGAAAGACACCTTGAGCTTGCCATGGAGCATGACAGATGGTTTGATCTTGTCAGAACAGGGAAAGTAGAGCAAGCCATGAAGGCTGCCGGAAAACCATTTGTAAAAGGCAAACATGAGTTATTACCGATTCCGGCTTTGCAAATAGCCCTGAGCGGTAACAAGTTGACCCAAAATCCGAACTATTAATTAATCTAAATACTGGTAATTTTTTTCAAATCACAAAATTCAAAATTCTATGAGAAAACAAGTTTTAAAACTAAGTGTTATCGCCGCCATGTTTGGCGTAACTTTTATGGCCTGCAAGGAAGAAGAAGCTCTTCCGCCTATCGGAGGATACAATAGTGCTTCTGAGGTAGGTTCTGCCAACCTTGTGGCGTATTGGGATATGGAAGGCACAGGAAAAGAAGCAAAATCAAGTGCAATGCCTACCAAATCGGTAAATGCTACTTTCGGAACTGGTGTAAAAGGTAAAGGGGTAACTTTTGCTGATGGATACATGGCTTTTGATGCTATTACTGCTTTAAATAGCCTTCCAAATGTTACTGTTAGTGCCTGGGTTAACGTTTCAAACAACGGTAGCTCACCTGCATGTTTCTTCTCTTTGTCACGTCCTAACGAATGGGCCGGCAACATCAACCTAATGGCTGAGACAGGCTGGAAAAAAGCAACTTCTGACACTATGGTTGTTAAAGGTTTGGTAGTGACCAAAGTAAACGGAAACGATTCATGGCAAGACTCACGTAATGAGCCTACCAAAGGTGGAGTACAATCTCCAAAAATTGGTGGTAAATGGGCTCATGTGGTTATGACATGGGACGGTGCCACTTCAATGTTTAAGATTTATGCCAATGGAGTGAAAATCTCTAATCCTGAATGGGAAGCAAGAGGAACAACCGGTCCTTTGAACTTTACTACTCCTACAAAAGCTATCATCGGTACCTGGGGTACAGTGGTAGGTGGAAATCCTGAATCTTGGCAAAAAGCAATGACCGGCTCAATGGACGAAATCAGAGTTTTCAACAAAGCTCTTTCTGATGCCGACATCAGTGCATTGTATCAATTAGAAATGGCCGGAAGATAATTCCGCTGTATTCAGAGTAAATGCCGGCAACCGGCATTTACTCTGTTTAAAAAACTTTTCTATCTTCCTTTCTATATTTACCCATCATTTATTTATCATGAGCCTAATATTAAGGATTTTTGTCCTAAGCATTACCCTTTTATCTTCCTGTAAAAATGCCAGCCCAACTCCGGCAACATTTTTAGAGGTCAAATCGGTCCTGATTGATGGGCTGAATCCTTCCGCCAATAACCTTCAAAATATTTCTACAAATCCAAAAATAACCATTAACTTTTCATCAAAACTCAATTCAAGTTCACTCAATAATTCTTTAATACTAACCAATTTTGCAACCAGGGATACCATAAAAACAAATTTCCAACTTACCAAAAATGACAGCACCGCAATATTCTCCCCGCAAAATCCACTAAAGAATTTATCCAAATATAGTTTGGAGTTAAATCAAACGGTAAAATCCAGTAAAAACGAACAGTTACAATCGGGCATACAGGTCAATTTTTCCACTTTGATGGACTCCACTGACAAATTTCCCCGAATTTCAGATGAAGCATTGCTGACATTGGTTCAAAAACAAACATTTAAATATTTCTGGGACTTTGGTCATCCGGTTTCAGGTCTTGCCCGCGAACGTGACACCTCCGGCGATATCATCACTTCAGGCGGTTCAGGCTTCGGCATTATGGCGATTCCGGTAGCCATTGAGAGGAGTTTTATTTCAAGAACCGAAGGACTCGACCGCATGCTCAAAATCACCGATTTTTTGATTAATAAGGCAGAAAAATTTCATGGGGTCTTTCCGCATTGGCTCAATGGTGCCACAGGAGCCACAGTACCGTTTAGTTCAAAAGATAACGGTGCAGATCTTGTTGAAACCTCCTACTTAATGATGGGATTATTAGCTACAAGACAATATTTTGATCAAAATTCGGAAAAAGAAAATCAGCTTAGGAAACAAATCACCCAACTCTGGGAAGCAGTAGAGTGGGACTGGCATACCCAAAACGGCCAAAAAGTTCTCTATTGGCATTGGTCACCCAACTATGCATGGCAAATGAACCACCAGATTCATGGCTGGAACGAAGCCCTCATTACCTATATTTTGGCGGCTGCATCACCTACTCATGCCATTTCCAAAGACGTTTATGATCAAGGTTGGGCACGCTCAGGTGCACAAAAAAATGGCAGTACTTTTTATGGACACAAACTGCCTCTTGGCGAAAACCTCGGCGGGCCATTGTTTTTTGAGCAATATACATTTTTAGGCATTGACCCCCGCAATCTTTCCGATGCCTATGCCAATTATGCCGAACAAACACGAAATCATTCGCTCATCAACCGGGCTTATTGCATCGATAATCCAAAAAAATACCTCGGATACAGCAAAGATTGCTGGGGGCTTACCGCTTCTGATACCTATAATGGTTATTCGGCTCATAGTCCTACCAACGATCTTGGTGTAATCACACCTACAGCCGCCTTATCTTCCATGCCGTTTACGCCTGCGGAGTCAATGGACGCTTTGAGGTTCTTTTATTTCAAACTTGGAGATAAACTGTGGAAAAATCACGGCTTTATTGATGCCTTTAGCCTCGACCGGGGTTGGTATGCCACATCTTTTTTAGCTATCGACCAGGGCCCCATCATCGGTATGATCGAAAATCACCGCACCGGCCTTTTATGGAAGCTCACCATGAAAGACCCCGATGTGCAGTCAGGCTTAAAAAAACTAGGTTTTAAGTTTTAAAAAAGCATAAATTTGATTTTTTGGGCGTGCCCCCACCAAAAAAAGCCTGACGGCATTTTTTTGATGGGGTCGGGTGTTCGCCTCTCGCTTTTGTGCATCCGCCTGTCGGCAGGCTGCACAAAGAGCTCAAACAAAGGCTCACCCCCTCACGCGAAATTTTTCCAATTAAAGAAAAGTTTGATTTTTTTAAAAATTTTCAAAAACAAAATCATTCTAAAATACCTACTGAATCAGAATCAGTATTATTTGTTTTTCAAAAAAAACAATATCCTCAAAAACACTCGCTTTATCTTACAATTTTCAACTTTTATCCCAACTAAAACCGATTTCAAGAAATGTTTCTTACTTTCATAGCTTAACTCTGTCAAAAACTTCAAAAAACTATGAAAAAACTACTATCTGTCATTCTATTTTCATTGGTCACTTTTACCTTGAAAGCACAGTCTGATGACGTTGACATGGAAGCCATCAAAAAAATCAGAAAAGAAGGCCTCGAAAATTCAAAAGTCATGGACATCGCCTTTTATCTGACTGATGCCAACGGCCCTCGTCTTCAGGGTTCACCCGGTTTCATGAAAGCTGCCAATTATGCTAAAAACAAACTCACCGAATTTGGCCTCCAGGATTCCCGTCTCGAAGCCTGGGGTGATTTTGGTAAAGGTTGGGAATTGCAGAAAAGCTATATAGCCATGACCGCACCTTACTACCGTCCTTTAATTGCCTTACCAAAAGTTTGGACAGGTGGCACCAAAGGATTAGTTCAGGCTGAAGTCCTCTTAGTCGACGAAACCGACACTACAGCTTTGGAACAATACAAAGGGAAAATGAAAAATAAAGTTATTTTGCTCTATAAAAATGATAAAATTAAACTCTCATTTGGACCTGATGCTAAAAGATTTACCGAAAAAGAATTGGAAGAAATGGTTAATGCCAAGCCGGAAGCAGCCAACCAGAGAGATACTACCTTCAGAAGTATGATTGCCGCCATGCGAAAAGCCACATATTTATCAAACAAAACCAAAGAAATGGCTGTCAAAGATGGAGCCATTGCATTTTTTAGCATGAATCCACTCGGAAAAGACGGTACTGTCTTCGTAACCGGTGGAGGTTCATACAAACCAAAAGACCCTGAAAATTTGCTGGATATCGCACTTGCGGCTGAAGATTATCTGACCTTATGCAGATTGGCTAAAGCGGGTATTCCTGTGAAGCTTGACTTGGATGTAAAAACCAAATTTTATTCCGATGATTTAAAAGGGTACAATGTTCTGGCGGAAATTCCCGGAACAGATCCAAAGCTAAAAGATGAAGTCGTAATGCTGGGAGCCCACCTTGATTCATGGCATACAGGTACAGGGGCAACCGACAATGCGGCCGGTTCGGCAGTTATGATGGAAGCCGTAAGAATTCTGAAAGCTTCCGGTTTGAAGCCTAAAAGAACGATTCGTATTGCTCTTTGGAGTGCCGAAGAACAAGGATTACATGGCTCCAGAAATTATGTTAAAAATCATTTGACTGATACCACCACTATGAAACCTAACGCTGAAGGTAACAAAATCGCTGGCTATTTTAATGTTGACAATGGTACCGGAAAAATCAGAGGAGTATATTTGCAAGGAAATGAGGAATGCCGCTCTATTTTCACTAAATGGCTGGAACCTTTTGCTGATTTGGAGGCTAAAACCGTAACCATCAGAAATACAGGAGGAACAGACCATCTGGCTTTTGACAGAATAGGTCTTCCCGGATTTCAGTTTATCCAGGATCAGATCGAATACAATACCCGTACCCATCATACCAACATTGATACCTTTGATCACCTTTTAGAGGATGACCTGAAACAAGCCGCCACCATCGTGGCTGCATTTGTTTACAATACTTCGGTAAGGGCAGAAAAACTTCCCAGAAAAAAATAGAAAAGTACAGAAATGTGATTTTAAAAGAAAAAAGCCGGCTAATGTCGGCTTTTTTTGAGCCACTGAGCGGACTCGAACCGCTGACCCACGCATTACGAATGCGTTGCTCTACCAACTGAGCCACAGTGGCTAGCAGCAGTAAATATTGATTTTTTCACTCAAGAAATAAATGGTTTTCATCAGTTTTTTAAAAATAAACTGAATATTACTTAAAGTTATAAAGTATAAATTCATTAAGATTTTTCTGTAAACTACTTTTTCCCATCGTCAGCACAGTAAAGGACAGTCTCAGTGTCTGATTTGTTTATTTTTACCTAAAATTTATTCAAAAAAATTCATGTCAAAACAATTCAAACACGTAAGTTATTTATGGGATGAAGCCAAAGCCGCTGAGCTGTCCGGTGATGAAGTCGCCCTTTTTATATATAGATCCAATATGCTGGGTGCCGACCTACGCCTGACCAACTATGGTGGAGGTAACACATCGGTTAAAATCATTGATAAAGATCCGCTTACTGGCCTTGAAACCGAAGTGATGTGGATCAAAGGTTCGGGAGGTGATATCGGTACATTGAAAAAATCAGGTTGTGCAGCACTTTATATGGACAGGCTGCTGTCGCTTGAAAATGTTTATCGCGGCATCGAATTTGAAGACGAAATGGTGGGTCTTTTCAATCATTGTATTTTTGATTTAGAATCAAAAGCTCCTTCGATTGATACACCACTGCATGGATTTTTACCTTTCAAACATATTGATCATCTTCACCCCGATGCCGCTATCGCAATAGCCGCTGCAAAAGATGGACAGAAAATCACTGAAGAGCTTTTCAATGGAGAAATCGGATGGGTTGGCTGGCAAAGACCGGGTTTTGATTTGGGATTAAAACTCAGATCCTGCCTTGACGAGGCAGCGGCAAAAGGAATCAAGCTTAAAGGCATCATGTTGGGTTCTCATGGCTTGTTTACCTGGGGTGATACGGCGTATGATAGCTATATAAACACACTTGAGGTAATTGAAAAATGTGCCGAATATCTTGAGCAAAATCTTGGGAAAACCAGGCCAGTGTTTGGTGGGGCAAAAATCCAGAGTTTGGATGAGCAAACAAGAAAATCAACTGCCGCTGCGATAGCTCCGGTTTTGAGAGGATATTGTTCTTCGGAGCGAAAAATGGTGGGACATTTTACCGATGATGAAAGGGTTTTACAATTCATCAACTCGAATGATCTTAATCGATTGGCCCCCTTAGGGACATCTTGTCCTGACCACTTCCTCAGAACCAAAATTGCTCCATTGGTATTAGATCCTTCTAAAATTGAAGATTCAAACTACCTTGATTCCGTTTTTGAGGAATATAGGACGGGTTACAAAGCTTATTATGACAATTGTAAACATCCCAATTCGCCCGCTATGCGTGACCCCAATCCGGTTGTGATCCTGTATCCGGGGGTAGGTATGTTTACTTTTGCAAAAGATAAAACCATGGCTCGGTTGGCATCGGAATATTACACCAATGCCATCAACGTAATGAAAGGTGCCGAGGCGGTTTCAGAATATACCGCCTTGCCACGCCAGGAGGCTTTTGATATCGAATATTGGCTTTTGGAAGAAGCCAAATTGCAGCGTATGCCCAAGCCAAAAGCTCTCTCGGGGCGTATAGCACTTATCACCGGAAGTGCTGGAGGTATCGGTAAAGCCATAGCCAAAAAATTTGCAGAAGAAGGAGCTTGCGTGATTTTGAATGATATCAACCAGGAAAGGCTGGATGGTGCTATTGATGAGTTTTTGATGCTTTTCGGAAAAGATGCAGTGGCCTCAACCTTATTAAATGTTACTGACAAAGATTCTGCCCTTGCTGCCTTCGAAAATGCCGTTTTGGCTTTTGGCGGGGTTGATATAGTGGTAAACAATGCCGGTATAAGTATTTCGAAATCAATTGGAGAGCATACCCTTGAGGAGTGGGACAGACTCTATGATATTTTGGTAAAAGGTCAGTTTATTGTGTCGCAAGCAGGGATTGCAATCATGAAAAAGCAGGGAATTGGTGGCGATATCATAAATATTGTGTCCAAAAATGCAGTGGTTGCCGGGCCAAATAATCCGGGTTATGGCTCTGCAAAGGCAGCCCAGGCCCATTTAACTCGTTTAATGGCAGCAGAATTGGGTGCCGATAAAATCAGGGTGAATACTGTAAACCCTGATGCCGTAATTTCTGATTCCAATATCTGGGCAGGAGGTTGGGCCGAAGGAAGAGCAAAAGCCTACGGTATCACCGTAGAGGACCTTCCGGCTTATTATGCCAAAAGGACTTTACTCAACGAAATTATCCTTCCTGAAGATATTGCCAATGCCTGTTTCGCTTTTGTGGGTGGTCTGCTCAATAAATCTACAGGCAACGCCCTCAATGTAGATGGCGGGGTAGCGATGGGTTTTTATAGATAAATTAAGATTAGAAAATGTTTAATAAATAGTTCACAGATTTACACTGATTTGACACGGATATTTATTAGTAATTTGAAATTTAATTTTATGTTTAGCTTATAATAATTTGAATTCATAATATGAAACATGATGATATCACACAGCGGGTAATAAAAACTTTCTTTCAAGTATATAACGAATTGGGATACGGATTTTTGGAAAAAGTTTATCAAAATTCTTTCTACTTGGCTTTAAAACAAGAAGGCTTGGAAGTTGAGCCTCAGAAGAGAATAGATGTTTGGTTTAGAGGGAATAAGGTAGGTGAATATTATGCAGATTTAATTGTAGAAAATTTAGTAATTATCGAAATAAAAGCTGTTGAATATTTACTTGCTGAGCATGAAGCTCAACTTCTAAATTATTTGAGAGGAACGGATATTGAAGTAGGGTTACTTATGAATTTTGGAAAGAAAGCAGAATTTAAAAGAAAGGTATATAATAACAATTTAAAAGGGAATAGGTAAATTTTATGCAGAAAATCCGTGTCTAATCCGTGTTTTCCGTGTTCTATCTTAAATTTTGTAAAACTATGATATTACAATCAACCGAAATAGAAAAATCAAATGCCGGAAAGCAGGCTAAGCATAAGGCACTTTTTGAATTTGCCAAAAATGAAATCCCGAATGCCGAGGAAATTATCAAAAGACTGATTGACTTTCAGGTGGCAATTCCTTCCTGGGCTTTGGGTACCGGAGGTACGAGATTTGGCCGTTTTCCGGGTGGGGGAGAGCCGGGAAGTTTGGAGCAAAAAATCGAAGACGTGGGTCTTTTGCATAAGCTAAACAACAGCTCTGGAGCCATTTCACTACATATTCCCTGGGATATTCCTACCTCTCCAAAAGATATTCAGGAACTGGCTGCTCAACATGGTTTGGCTTTCGATGCGGTTAATTCCAATACTTTTCAGGATCAGGCCGGACAGGTATTGAGCTATAAGTTTGGTTCATTGCAAAATGTCAACAAAGCCATTAGAAAGCAAGCCATTGAGCACAATATCGAAGTTATTAAACACGGAGTCGATTTGGGTTCTAAGTCTTTAACTGTTTGGTTATCAGATGGATCTTGTTTTCCAGGACAATTAAATTTCAGAAAAGCATTTGAAAATACGCTCGAAAGTCTGCAGGAAATATATGCAACACTACCTGAGGATTGGAAGATGTTTGTAGAATACAAAGCCTTTGAGCCTAATTTCTATTCCATGACTGTGGGCGACTGGGGACAATCATACCTTTATACTTCAAAATTAGGACCGAAAGCTTACACTTTGGTTGACTTGGGTCATCATTTACCCAATGCCAACATTGAGCAAATCGTAAGTTTGCTGATGATGGAAGGCAAACTGGGCGGTTTTCATTTTAATGATTCCAAATATGGTGACGACGATCTTACCGTTGGTAGTATTAATCCCTATCAATTGTTTTTGATTTTCAATGAATTGGTTCAAGGTACTCAACCGGGCAATGCTCCTTTTGAGGCTGGTTCAGGATTTGGATGGATGATAGACGCCAGCCACAATGTGAAAGACCCTTTGGAAGACTTATTGCAAGCTGTAGAAGCCATTTTGATATCTTATGCTCAGTCACTTTTGGTTGATGCAAAGGCACTTGAAGAGGCACGTGAAAATAACGATGTGGTAAAAGCACAGGAAATATTGCAGGGAGCTTATCGTACAGATGTCAGAACCCTCGTTTCTGAATCAAGACTGAGAACCGGAGCCGCTATTGACCCATTAGATGTATTTAGAAGTCTGAAAATCAGAGAAAAACTAATCGCAGAAAGAGGCACAAATAGCATTGCAACCGGATTGTAATTATTTTTGTTTGTATATTTGGATTAAAATTTTTGCGAAAATGATAACACTAACAATTAAAAGTAAAGGTACAAGTAGTCCCAAAGCCATTGAAATGGCTAAAATGTTGTTGGAGAGCAAAAAACAGACTCAGGCAGAGATGAAAGAATTTGCTAAAACCGAGGAATTTCAGGAAATTGTAAAACGGTTAAGAGAAAAGCAAGATGCCAGAAAATAACACTTTTGAAGATCAATACGATTATGAATTTCAAGAGGGTATAGATAAATCGTATTTCTTTGAGACTAGAAATGGTTATTTTTATCAAATAAACTTTAAGGAATCCAATTATTTATTTTCTGATTTTGAAGAAATTAACACCAATTTATTTGAATTTATTTTAGATTTAATTTACCCCGAAAAAAATTCCAAGATTGTTCTGGATAATTTGATTCTAGCCACCATAGCAGCCATTTTCCGGGATTTTTTCTCAAAAAATGGTCATGATTCTGTGATTTATATAATTGATTCCTCCGATTCAAGGCAAGCGGCTAGAAAGCGAAAATTCGATAATTGGGTTCAATTATTTAAAGGGGATGATTTTTTTAAACTTGATGCTGAGATTATTGATAAAAATAAAAACAAAATATTTAGTTCTCTGATAATCAAGGCAGATAATCCACATTTCAATGCAATAATTAGATATTTTGGCTCTTTATCTTCAGAAAATTCCAAATGAAAGTAGCCCTATTTATACCTTGTTACATCGATCAGTTTTATCCAAAGGTGGGTATTGCTACTTTGGAATTGCTTGAAAAACTGGGTTGCGAGGTTGTTTTTCCTGAAAACCAGACTTGCTGTGGTCAGCCTATGGCCAATTCGGGTTATGAACACGAAACTGAAGGCTGTACCAGTAATTTTCAGAATAACTTTGACGAATATGAATACATTGTTGCCCCTTCCGGCAGTTGTACTTTGCATATCAAGGAGCACATTCCCATAAAAGGAAAAATATACGAACTCACCGAATTTATCACAGATATACTAAAAATCGAAACATTGGAAGGGAGTTTCCCTCATAAAGTGGGTCTTCATCAAAGTTGCCATGGGTTAAGAGGATTATTTACGGCTCAAATGTCAGAGCTTAATGCTCCACAGTTTTCTAAACCAGAGCAGTTGTTGAAGAATTTTAAAGGAATAGAATTGATAAAACTTTCCCGAAAAGACGAATGTTGTGGTTTTGGAGGTACTTTCTGTGTGACTGAAGAAGCGGTTTCGGTCAGAATGGGTCAGGACAGAGTCGCTGATCATCTTAAAAATGGCACTGAAATACTAACAGGTGGAGACACTTCCTGTCTGATGCACCTGGAGGGAATCATCCGAAGAGAAAAACATGATATTAAGGTCATGCATATTGCTGAAATTTTAAATCAGGCTATTTCATGACCACTCACAGTAAGTCTGCTGAAATATTCAACCGCGATTTTGAACGCACCACCTGGCACGATGAAACCCTGTATTTTGTTCGTCAAAAAAGAGATAAAGCTGCATTTCAGATTGACGATTGGGAGTTATTGCGTGAGACGGCTTCTCAGATAAAATTTAACGTCCTTTCCAATCTTTCAGAATATCTCATTCAATTTGAGGAAAATGCTTTAAAAAACGGCATTAAAGTACATTGGGCAGCCGATGCCAGGGAGCACAATGAGATTGTTTTCAATATAGTTTCAGAATACTTTGAGGGAAATATTCCCCATGATACCTTCAAAGGCATAGTAAAATCAAAATCTATGCTCACCGAGGAGTGCCACATGAACGAATACCTGATTTCTAAAGGAATCGAGGTGGTGGACACTGATTTGGGTGAGAGAATCGTGCAGTTGGCTGGGGAACGGCCCTCTCATATCGTTTTGCCCTGTATTCATTGGAAGAAAGAGGAAATTGGCGAACTTTTTCATAAACATCTGGGCACTGAAAAAGGTAACAAAGACCCAAAATACCTCACTGAGGCTGCCAGGCAGCATCTTCGGGACAAGTTTTTAAACAGAAAAGTGGCTTTGACGGGTGTAAATTTTGCAGTAGCTGTGACGGGTGAATTTGTGGTTTGTACCAACGAAGGTAATGCCGACATGGGTACCCATCTTTCTGACTTGCACATTGCAAGTATGGGCATGGAGAAAATCATTCCTCAAAGGCAACATTTAAGTGTGTTTTTGCGGTTGCTGGCTCGTAGTGCTACGGGGCAACCCATTACGACCTATTCCAGTCATTTCAGGAAACCCAGAGACGGCCAGCAGATGCATGTAGTAATCGTGGATAACGGCCGCTCAACGCAACTGGGTCGGGAAGATTTCAGAAATTCACTGAAGTGTATTCGTTGCGGGGCCTGTTTTAATACCTGCCCTGTTTATCGACGCAGTGGTGGTCACAGCTATCATACAGCCATTGCGGGGCCTATTGGCTCTATTTTGTCCCCAAATCTTGACATGAAAGCCAACGCCGACCTGCCTTTTGCGAGTACGCTTTGTGGCTCATGTAGCAATGTTTGTCCGGTTAAAATTGATATTCATCAGCAGTTATATAAATGGCGGCAGGTTTTGGTAAAAGAAGGGCATACTTCCGCTACTAAAACATTAATGATGAAAGGGATGTCAAAGGTTTTGGCGAGTCCGGCAGTTTTTAAGTTTTCGGGAAAAGTGGGGAGAATGCTCATGGACAAAATGCCATTTATGGTAAATAATAGTCTGAATCTCTGGTATAAGCAGCGTGAAATGCCTGAGCCACCTAAAGAGAGTTTCAGAGAATGGTATAAGAAAAACAGAAAATAAACCTGTATTCTCCTCTCCTATGTAGAGGGGACAATGGGGTGAGGTAATTATGACAAGTAGAGACCAAATATTAGCCAAAGTAAAGCAAAACCAGCCTAATTCGGTGCATTTGCCAGATTTGAGCATACTGGGCAAAGAATCATTTGATCCTATAACAAAATTCGCAGAAACTGCCGTAGCGATTGGTGCAGAGGTAATTGAAATCCAGGATTTTTCAGAAATCCAAAAATATATAAATTCAAAATATTCAGGAAAAACCGTTCGGTCAACTTTGGCGGATTTTAACAGTGAAAATTGGCTTGCTCTATCCCCAAAAGAACTTGATGGTACAGATTTTCTTTTAGTTGAAGCTCAGTTTGGTGTGGCTGAAAACGGCTCCATTTGGATATCTGATAAAGATTTAGGTCAAAGAATTGCCCCATTTATTACCGAATATTTAGGTGTGATTCTGGATAAATCGAAAATTATTAATACCATGCATCAGGCTTATCAAATTATTGGAGACGAAGATTATGGCTTTGGTCTTTTCCTTGCAGGCCCATCAAAAACTGCCGATATTGAACAATCACTAGTGCTGGGTGCACATGGAGCGAGGGGTCTGGTTATTTTTCTTAAATAATTCTTATCAAAAAAAATATTCCTTCCAAAAGCTTTTTCATCCATACAAACTTTACTCCTTTCCTTGTTTGACCGTATCTTTTTATTTTGAAAAGTGATTCACAAAAAATATTTTTTATTTTTTACAATAATCTCACAAAACTAAAGTTTTAGTTAAAATATCTTAAATTTTGACCCGGTACATTATTCAAACCAAAAACAATTAACAACTTGCACTAAGTTTTCTATAAAACATTATGAAAAAGCTATTACTATTAACAATTGCGGCAATGATTTCATTGACCGCCTCAGCCCAGTCTTACTCTATCAAAGGCACACTCAAGGACACCGCCAATGCACCTTTGTCATTTACTTCAGTGTTTTTGCTTTTGCCTTCTGATTCCTCATTGGTGACTTTCTCCAGAGCCGATGAAAACGGAAATTTTGTTTTCAAAAACATCAAAAAGCAAAACTATCTGCTTAAAGCTACTTTCGTGGGTTTTCTTCCGCTCCAGGAATTAATAAAATATGATCCTGCGATATTGAACAGAGAGCTCGGAGATATCGTTTTGAAACCTATTCAGAAAGAGCTTTTTGAAGTGGTAATTCGCACTGCCAAAGCTCCGATGGAAATCAGAGGAGACACCATAGAGTATGATGCCCGGAAATTTAAGGTGCCGCCGGGATCATCAGTTGAAGACCTGCTCAGAAAACTTCCCGGAGTACAAATAGATGCCGAAGGGAATATAAAAGCCCAGGGTGAAGAAGTGAAAAAAGTGCTGGTAGATGGCAAAAGATTTTTTGGAGATGATCCTAAAGTTGCGACCAAAAACCTTCCTGCTGAGGCGATTCAAAAGGTGCAGGTTTTTAATGATAAGTCGGAGCAATCAAAGGTGACCGGTGTAGAAGATGGTAAACATGAAAAAACCGTAAATCTGGAATTGAAGGATGAATTTAAAAAAGGTGGATTCGGGAAAGGAACTATTGGTGCAGGCTCTGACGACAGGCTTATGGCCAAAATGAATTACAATAAGTTTGACAAGAAAAACCAGTTCGCCATAGTTGGCTTTGGAAATAATATTAATCAGTCTGGTTTGTCAAATAATGATTATCAGGATTTTAGAGGGAGTCAATCTTATCAATGGAATGATAATGCCGACTTTGGATTTAGCTCAGGTGGTGGCGGTTTCAGGATAATTTATGGAAACGACCAAAACGATGATGAAAGTTTGGAAATTCCCCAATCTTGGGGACCCGGTCAGGGCCTTTCCAAGAATCTTGCAGGTGGTATGAACTATAATTATGATACCAAAAAGACAAAGTTTAGCTCCAATTATTTCTTTAATCAAACAAACCAGACCCTCAATCAATTGATTAACTCGAGGTATGTGTTACCTAATTTGAACTACAATACTGCAGATTCAAGCGTTTTTGGAAATTATATTCAAAATCACAGAATGAGCCTTAGGTTTGAAAAAGAGATAGATTCGCTCAACACATTGGTTACTTATGTCAATGGTCGTATCGGGACAAAAGGTCAGAGCAATTTTACTTTTAAAGATTTTAGTAATACAGGGGCCGAAATTTTCAGAAATCAAATTACAGACAATAGTTATGACGGAACTTCCCACAATATTGTTGGATCCGCCATCTACAGGCATAAATTCATCAAAAAAGGTCGTAATTTTTCACTATCCGGCACATTTGGTGATAGTAATAATGATCAGGACGCCATCCAAAAAACTAATCTGAATGAGTTTAGAGTCAATGGACAAAGTTTTCCACTTGGTGGATTTTATGACATTTTTCAAGACGTACTTAGTTTGAGCAAAAACCGCGAATACAAAGCTTCAGTTTTATTTGTAGAGCCATTTGCAAAAAAATATTTCCTCGAAACATTCTATAATTTTTCAAATTCCAATAGAATCGTGGATCGTGACGTAATGAACTTATTTTCTGATCAAAAACCAAGAGTTGATTCGTTGAGCAGATATTTTGAAAGCACACAAATGTATAACAGATTAGGTAGCTCACTAAGATATTCCCACAAAGGTTTCAATATGTCGGTTGGTTTGGCAGCCCAGCAAATAGCTATTAATGGCAAATTTTTCAATAATCAGGAGGGTAATACTTTGGGTAATATCGATAACCCCTATTTTTCTGTTGTACCTAATGTTGGCATAAATATCCAGTTAAAAAATAATAAATATCTGTTTTCTAACTATGAAACGAGCGTTGACGCTCCCAGTATCAGAAATTTGCAGCCATTTACTGACAACTCTAACCCAATGTACGTAAGAAACGGTAATCCTGATCTGTTGCCAACTACCTCACGTACAGTAAATTTGGGTTACGGGTCGTTTAACCCGGCTACCTTTATCAATATGTGGGTTAATTTCAACGCTTCATTTATGGATAATCAAATAGTTTATAATCAGGTTGTTAATCCTAAATCCCTCATTACTACTTTGACGCCGGAAAATGTTTCGGGAGGCAGAAGGGTATTTACCTATTTTGATTTGGGTTTTCCTATCGTAAAAACCAAAATTAATTCGGGCATTAGTCTGAACGGAAATGTCCAGAAAAATATCGTATATATCAATTCTCAACTCAATGATAATTTGAGTCAAAACTATAACATTTACGGAAGGATTGATTTGACTCCGGTAAGTTGGTTTTCGATGTTTACCAATTTTAGTTATGGTCTCAATTTTAGTGATTTCTCAATCAATACAGCTCAAAATCAAAAGTTTGTGAATACCACTTTGCGTAATAATCTGACTTTGCAAATGCCAAAACTCTGGTATTTTTCGGCTGATTTTAATTATTCACATTTTAAAAATGACAAACTTGATTTTGACCAGCACATGCCTATCTTAAATATGAGTGCGTATAAGATATTTGGGAAAGGCAAGAAATCTGAAATGAGGGTATCGCTTTATGATGCATTCAAACGCAATAGGGGCATCAACCAGTCGGCATGGGGCAATGTAGTGACCAATACCGTGACCCAAACTTTGTCGAGATACGTCATGCTGACTTATACGTACAATATGAAAGGAATGAAAACCACCATGAAGAAGTCGAGATGGGAATAATTTGATTTACGATTTTGGATTATTGATTAAAATGTTAAAATATTAAAATATGAAAAATATATTTAAAGTATTAATAATTAGCTTTTTGAGCCTTCCTGCTGTGGCACAGGTGATGTCGGGTCAAATCGTTTTTGAAAGAAAAATGGATTGGGTTAAAAAAATGAATAAAGCAAAGTACTTGACCCAGGAAGAAAAAGACAGAGAGGAGCAAACATGGAAAAACGATGAAATGTATGTGTTTAAATTGCTCCTGACTTTTACACCTAATCAAACTTTTTATACCCACGAGAGTCAAACCCATACTTCTACCGACGGTACCTATAACTGGAGGGCCGATGATTACTATATAACGCGTGATTTTGAGCAGAATACACTCTTTGAATATAAAGAGATGCTAATCAAAAATTATATCGTGAAAGATACCTTGCAGGCTCCTAAATGGAAGATTTTGAATGAAATCAAAGAAGTAGCTGGATATGTGTGTATGAAAGCCTCAACTTTTGACGCAGCAAAAGACCAGGAAGTGGTGGCATGGTTTACTACGGATATCCCGGTTTCGGGCGGTCCTGAAGAATATTATGGCTTGCCTGGAATGATTTTGGAGCTCAATATTGATAATGAGGCTGTACTCGTAACCGCTACAAGTGTGGTTTTAAACAAAGACCAGAAATTGCCGGAATTACCTAAAAAAATGAAAGGCAAAACGATAAATTTAAAGACTCAGGCTGAGCTGATTACAAAATACCGCAAAGAGCAGGAAGCCCTTCATAGGTTCCCCTGGGGCATCAGATATTAAGATTATTTAAAATTTTAAAATCCTCATTTGTGTGATACAGATGGGGATTTTTTAATTATTTTAAAGATAAATCTATATAAAAATGAGGTTTTCTAATTTTGGATCCGATTTCTTTTACCTCCGAAATATCTAGTTCACAAAATCTTTTATGAAAGTATTGTAAAGATAGGTCATTACAGATTTTTAGATAAGATTCCAAATATACTAAAATAAGCTTGTTTAAAAACTTTTGACTTGTTTTATCTTTGAAAATAATATGTATTGGCCATCCTCCTATTTCAGATTCAAAATTAAATTGGTCGAAAGTGTCGATTTTGTATTTTAGGGAATCAATTTTTAAATAAATGTCTTCATCATAGCCTCTAGAATAGTAGATTTGATTTTTGTAATAGAAATGATTTACAACATATTTAATTTCACTGTTTTCAGAATTGCCTTTTTTCTGGTTTTCTGAAATATAAAAAGTATGAAGGGGTAAATTGAAACCTTTATTAGATATTTTTTTTAAATTTTTATCTATAACTCGGGTACAAAATGAGAAAAGTATAGTTTCATTTGAGTCTATAAAAACTTTCTTTTTAAAAAGGTTTACCAAAGAATCATACGGCAAATCAAAATCCACCACCCGATTACTCAGGCTATCAGGTGCTTGTAATAAAAACAAGGCATTTTTGCAGAAAACTTCTTTTTTGTCGTCTTGCTCAATTTTGTATTCGTAAGCTTTTTGGCCAATTAAACCCAAAAATGTTAATGAAAAAAGAAGGTAAAAGGGGGTGAGTTTCATTGTGGTTAATTTAATACTCAATTGTATTTCAAAAATACAAAATAACTTCACTTCTCCGCGAACCACCTGTAAAATCTTGAACCCTCTGTATCAGCCATGTAGTTCCAGATTACGGTGTTTTTGGGGTTGGTAAGTGTGCCCAGGTCTTGTATGCAGATGTTCTTGTTTTCCAACGATTTTAGGTGCCTTCCCAGTTTTTTTATTTCGGGATTGCTCGAGGCAGCCATTTTATCATCAAGGTTGGTTTGATGACTGATATATTCGGCAGAAGTATAGGCCATGCTTCTGAAGGTTTCAAACGTGAAATGCCCGGCCAGTGATAAAGCCATATAAGCCAGAATTGGAATTCTCGCCAGCGTTTTTCGCTCCTCAATCAGATATTTCCCAACGTAAAGCATCAAAATAAATAAGGCCGGAATGGAAATCCTTCCAGGGAAATCTATACCATAACCCTGCTGAAAAAACGGTAATGGTATCAAAACCGCAATAGCTAACAGGAATAAAGGATCTTTTTTGTATTTCCAGCCAATAAAAATTGCAACCAAAACCCATGATAATAAGTAAAATATGGCTAAGATTTTGGGCGAATGATGAAGCACCTGAAAAAACTTTCCTGCCTGATTGGAGCTGATGAAAATGTAATTCAAAGCCAAAACCAGCCCACCACCCAATACATTTTGAAATGAAAGATAAGGTTTGATATTCTCCCACCAGTCGGATAATCGCACGAAAGATCCGGTGTAACCTTTGAAAATAAAGAATATTACGAAGGGCAATAAACCCGCAAATGCAAACGGACTAAGGAAAAAACAAAGCGTGTATAGAATTAATATGTTTTGTTTTGGGGCACCATTGAGCATCAAAAGTATAATTAACCAAGCGGTAAGTGACTGATTAAATGTCCAGTAGATCAGGCCCAGATTGCTGTCGGCATACAAAATCATCCCCGCCCAGAGGTAATGATTGTCTGGATCGAGAAATACATTGTGGAAAGAATATTTTAGGATTGCTCCCACAAAAAACAAGGTACCCCATCCAAAAAATAAGAGTAAAAGCTTGTAATTGAATCTTTTAAAGTATTTCCCGGTTTGATAAATTACTAAAACAGTACCCAATAAAACCAAGATAAAAAAGGCAAATCGTCCGAAATCGTAGCCAAAGAGTTTTCCCAAAGCCGCGGGAGGCAGATAAAAACCCAGATAGTAAGTCATGATGGTATTTTTACCATCGAGAAAATGTCCCGGAAAGCCTTCTACATGATATCGCACCGGCCATTCATATTTCACCAGGTCACGAAACATCGCATTGCGGTATAGATGATCGTTGTTTTGAAATGTATAAGAACCAATCCCTGAATAAAATATCAGAAAAACCAGAATCAGAAACATAGGAATAAGCTTTCCTTTGTTATCAAGAAGGATTTGGTTGATTTCGTCTTGTCCTTTGATATTTCTGATACAAAACCAAAAACTTAGAAGAGTTATGCTTCCAAAAGCCAGAGCCGAGAGATTGTTGAGCCATGACACGCAAAACATAAAAAAAGGAAGCATTAAATATGCATAGCCGATTTTTGTCATTAAGCCATCTATGTCTCTTTTCATTTTTTTCTAAAAATAATACTCAAAATTAAATCTTAGGGAACAGGCAATAGTTATCAGGCAATAATAAAGTTTACAATATTTATTATACTGGTTAGTGGGCCAATATTGCTTTTATCTACCTTCTTCGTCTAGTACTGAGGTATATTTTTTGATTATTTTCAAAATCAAATAAACCACCGTACTTATCGCAAAACCCCAAAACCAAAAAGTAGGTTTAAACGCAAAACTTCCCCAACGTACATACTCTCCCACGATTTCAAAAACATAAAAAAGCAAAAACAAGGCCGCTACGCCATTCTTCTCTTTTTTCAGGATTTTTTTGATGGAAAAAGGGTATTTTGGCTTAATAGGAGCTTTAAATTTTGGTATAAATGCCGGCTTATCAGCAGCCCATTTCAAATAGGTCTCCCCAAATTTTTTCCTCAAAAAGGCCTCCTCTGCAAACATGATACGTTCATAATACACCCAATAAGCCAGTGTAAAGGCCACAATATACCAAAAATCAGCAGTGAGCATACCCACTGCCAGCCACATCAGAAAATTGCCCAGATACAAAGGATGCCGAACCAAAGAATATATTCCTGTTTGATTGAGCTCGTCGGCGATCTGACCGTCGGCGGTATTTCGGCCTGAAGTATTTTTTGGGGTGTGTCCAACGGCATAAACCCTTACGGCAAGACCAACAAAACCTACAAAAAGTGAAATCAGCCAATAATTGAAACCCAGCTCAGGGTAAGTCATATTGTTGATTTTGTAAATATAAAGACCCAGTCCTGTGCCCAAAAATACCAGTGGGATATAGCTTCTATACCTGAAAAGAACATTTCCCTGGTCTTCCAGCTCTTCTATTAATGCCATTTGTTTTGAATTAAGGTACAAAGGTAATGCTTAAAACCGAAACGAAGTGATTTCAAATCAGCCAAAATTGGCATTTTTCAAATTGCAGTTACTCAGCTTCCAAAAGCAGCGTTGCATTTTTTGGAGGGAGAGCTTTGATATCCAGCTCCCAATTCATCGAGGCTGCCAGTTGTCGCATCATAACCTTCACCTGATTGGCTGCAATTTGAGGTAAATCGCTCTCTTTGGCTTTTTCCTGCATCATTTTTTTGGCTTCTGAAAGAATGGCAGTATAGTCTTCGTTGTTAAACTTGGAAAGCAAGCCTTGGTTGATATCATAAAACTTGTAGTCGGTATCAATTGAAAGGATTTCGGCTGGAGCAAATTCCTCAATCACAAGCTTTCTTTCGGCATTGTCACGGTTAAATTTCATTTTTGAAAAATCATAACCTACCGAAACCTTGGCTTTGGCCACTACCAATGCCTTGTTTTTCATTTTGAATAAACCATAAAAATCTTTGTGGGAATTATGGTCATATATTTCGGTGAAATAGCCCTCAGCAAGCACCACTTTGAATACTTTTTCGATTCTTTCCAATAAAATATTTGACTCTACTCTTATACTTTCTTTATTGTCTTTGAGTTTTTTACCGTACATCCAGTTAAAAATCTGCCAGGAAGCAATTCCTCCTATAATCACGGCCACCAAGAAAAGTATAATTTCCATATTTGTTGTATTGAAATCCGAAGTTAAGAAAAATCTAATTTTATAGTAAGTTTGTATCAGAAAAATGAAGATAGTTTGGCAGAAAACCTCCAAAAACCTGTCCTGGTAGTGGTAGTTGGTCCTACAGCAGTGGGAAAGACAGATTTTTGTGTACAATTGGCTCAAAAACTCAACTGTGATATATTCTCGGCAGATTCAAGACAGTTTTATAAAGAAATGAGCATCGGTACGGCAAAACCCACCGCCCTTGAAATGCGTGGTGTGAAGCATCATTTTATTGATAGTCATAGCATTCTTGATGATTTCAGTGCCGGTGATTTTGAACGACAAGCAGATAATCTTTTAGAAGCATATTTTAAAAATAACCCTGTTGCCATACTCACCGGAGGCTCAGGATTATTTGTGAAAGCTTTACTCTATGGACTTGATGATATGCCTTCTGTTTCACCGGAAATAAGAGAAAAATACATGAAAAGGCTTGAAAATGAAGGTATTGGAGTTTTGCAAAATGAACTGAAAGAAAAAGACCCCGATACTTTTCAAAATATTGATATCCAAAACAGCCAGCGTGTGGTACGTGCATTGGAAGTGTGTGAAGGCACAGGAAGGAAGTTTTCTTCATTTAAGGCAATTAAAGAAAAACAGCTGGATTATGAGGTGATAAAAATTGGCCTCGAACGCCCAAGAGAAGAACTTTACGACAGAATCAACCGGAGAGTTGACCTGATGCTGGAGCAAGGATTGCTGGAAGAGGTGGAAAGACTAAAAAAATTTGAAAACCATAATGCACTGCAAACGGTTGGTTATAAGGAAGTTTTTGGGTATTTTAAACATGAGTATGACTATCAAAGTATGGTAGAACTGCTAAAACGTAACACCCGCCGTTATGCCAAACGCCAGCTCACCTGGTTTAAAAATCAGGATCATTTTGAGTGGTTTGATGCTCGTGATCCACAGATTGCCATTGATTTTATTTCGCAAAAACTACTTGAAATCTGATATTCTTCATACGATTTGATTCGGGTATTTGAGTCAAATTTCTTTATTTTGTATAAAATTAAAACTATGTCAAAAATCATCATAGCAGTTGACGGGTATTCGTCGTGTGGCAAAAGTTCTACTGCAAAGGCTGTTGCGAAAAGTTTGGGCTACAGTTATATTGACACAGGTGCTATGTATCGGGCTGTTACTTTATATTTTATCCAAAAACACATTTCTGTTACCAACGAAAAAGAAATCACTAATGCACTTTCTGAAATATCGATTGACTTCAGGCGAAACGCTGAAGGTCAAAATCACGTATATCTTAACGGACTTAATGTAGAAGACGAAATCAGGAAATTATATGTGGCAAACCGGGTCAGTGAAGTGAGTGCAATTGCTTCAGTAAGGCACGCAATGGTAGATCAGCAGCGGAAAATGGGTAAGAAAAAAGGCCTGGTTATGGACGGTCGGGACATAGGTACGGTGGTTTTTCCGGATGCTGAACTTAAGATTTTTATGACTGCCGACCCTTTGGTAAGAGCTCAGAGAAGACAGATTGAACTTATGACAAAAGGTGAAACCCTGGATTTGGAGGAAATACTTTCAAATATCGAAAACAGAGATAAAATTGACACAACCAGAGCTGAAAGTCCCTTAAGAAAAGCCCTTGACGCCATCGAAATTGACACCACTTTTATGACGCTAGATGAGCAGGTAGATCAGGTAATATTACTGGCCGATATGGTCATGAACCGATAATGAAAACACTCGATTATATTATAGTGGGCAGAGGCCTTGCCGGCTCACTTTTAGCCAACGAACTCACCAACCAGGGTAAAAAAATAGCTATCGTTTCCGATGAATCTATGGGTTCTTCCAGTCTGGTGGCCGGAGGGATGTTTAATCCAGTAACAGGAAAAAACCTTGGAAAAACCTGGTTGGCCGACAAGCTTTTTCCCTACTTTTTTGAATATTATCAGGCCTTGGAAAAAGAGCTTCAGGCTAGTTTTTTTCATCCGATTGGAGTTTTTCGCCCTTTTTCAAATGAAGAAAACAAGGCTTACTTTGCTCGTCAAATGGAGCATAATGACTTGTATGATTATCTTGAATTACAAGCACCTGATTCTCTTCTTCAACAGGATATCAAATCAGAATTAGGTGGTCTGAATACCAAAATGGCCGGCTGGGTTGATATCAAAGTGATGCTTGAAAAAATCAAAGAAAAGCTGAGTTCAAAGGGGCAATATGTTTTAAATGAGTTTGTTGATTATAAGCAAATTAAAATCAATTCTGAACGGGTTTTCTACAAAGATTTTGAAGCAAAAGCTATAATATTTTGTGATGGTTTTTTTGCCAAAAATAATCCATGGTTTTCATGGCTGCCGTTTAATCCGGTAAAAGGAGAAACAGTGATTGCAGAAGTTGAAAACTATAATGTCAGCAAAATCATGAATCAAGGTAAATGGGTGATGCCGCTGGGAAAAAATAAAGTAAGGCTTGGGGCTACATACAGTTGGCACAGACTCGATTTTGAAAATACTGATGAGGCAAGAGAGGAATTGATTTCAAAAACCGGGAAGTTTTTGAAAAGGCATGTAAAAGTTTTAGGTCAGCAAGCAGGAGTGAGGCCATCAACTACAGACCGTCGTCCATTTTTTGGTGTACATCCGAAAGAAAAAAATGCATTCTGCTTCAACGGATTAGGCACAAAAGGCGTATCTATAGCACCATTCTTTGTTGAGCAATTTCTTGGATTTCTTTCCGGAGAAAAAGATATACATCCTGAAGCAAACATTGAAAGGTTTTATTCGTTATTTTCGTAACCTGACTTATATGAAAATTGAAAAAAAATGATCGGAATGAGGCTTAAAAGTATATTTTTTGTAATAATCGGATTGTTTTTTTGTGAAAATATTGCGTTTTCTCAAAATTATTATGGAATAAAAAATGAGGAATTTGGCAAAAGCCGTGTTCAAACCAAGCGTTTTGAATGGAAAACCATCAAAAGCAGTAATTTTGAATTTAACTTTTATCGGGGAGGAGAGGAGCTGGCAAAAAGAGCAGCCCGAAAGGCTGAAGAGGAACATGGCAGAATAACCGATGTACTGGGTTACACGCCGTTTTCGGTTATGAAAATCTACATTTATAATTCGCCTGAAGATAAACTTCAAAGTAATATTGGGTTGGTATCTTCTCTGGAACTTGACGGTAAAGTGCTGAACCTAAGCAAAGCACGCATTCAGATTGCATATCAAAAAAATGATTCCTTGTTTCAGAAAGAGTTGGTGAAAGAGATTTCGACCCTTTTTGTTTATGATATGCTTTATGGTGGATCCTTAAAAGAGGCCGTTCAAAGTCAGTTGTTGCTGATGGTGCCTGACTGGTATATTAAAGGTATAGCTGCCTATATTGCTGAAAATAAAAATACTAACCGTTTTTCTGATTTCAAAACCGCTATAACCGGCCTTCAAAATCAAAAGCTCTCCGGCCTTAAAGATGCTGATGCTGAGATAATTGGTCAGTCAATCTGGAATTTTATAGCATTGAAATATGGCAGAGAGAATATTTCCAATATTCTTAATTTGACCCGTATCATTCGGAATGAGCAATCAAGTATCACCAGTACTTTGGGCGTATCATTCAACAAGTTTTTGAGAGAATGGCGAAACTTTTATGAAAATCCTGTGGAGATCGAGAAAATTACCGAAGCCCAGAAAAAACCGGAACCCATTGCTGAAGAAAAGAAGGCGGACATAAGTAATGACCTCTTGCCGGGGGAGATTGATACGGAAAACTATAGTTTTGATATAAAAAATATTGAAAAATATAAAGGAGATAGGAAAAATGCTGAAAATCAGCAAAGTACATCTGAAAAGACCAAAACTTTGGAGTCCGGGAAAAATGCTGAAAGGGTTAAACTTAGTGCAATAAAAGGCTATAAAAATTATTTTGTTTCCAATGGTACCACTTATGATATTCTAATCGACCCCATCCGGAGATTTGGTGTTGGTGGTCGTTTGATATTCAATGACTTACTTGAAAATAATATTCTTACTTTTTCAGGGTATCTCAGGCCATCTACGCCTTTGCTAAAGAATTTTGATTATACCATAAATTACGGTAATTATACTAAAAAACTCGACTGGGTGTTTGAGTACAAAAAACGTTCTATAAACATTGAAAGCGTTGATGAATCAAATATTTATATTTTCAGGGCTTTGAAGATGTTTTTGACTGAAGAGAACCCTTATTTGCTCAGGCGTTTGATTTCTCAGAATTTTAGTGCTGCAGGCATTTATCCCATTAATCAAAATTTAAAAATATCAGTTTCAGCTAATATGCTTAAAACCACGGATATAGAATATGATATTTTTGATATTTCCAAAAGTAGGGATAATCTGAATCAGTTATTTTTAAATCCTAAGTTTGATCTGGTTTATGACAAAACGCGGCTTGCAGATTCCAAAGGTTTTGAAATAGGAACCAAAGGGATTTTTTCTTATCAAAAATTTAAGAATATTGGAGATAACAGATTTGATTTCAATAAACTAAATATCGATATTAGGCATTATCAACCTTTGGTGAAAGGTCTTTTGGCAGCGGGAAGAATAAATTATGGACGATCAACAGGAAATGCACCAAAGTTTACATTTATTGGAGGGGCAGAAAACTGGCTTAACCGGTCAATATATGACGCCGAAACCATGATTCCCGGAAAAGAAGGAGATATGAGGGATATTCTGTTCTATAATTTTGCCGGAAACCTGAGAGGGTTTGATTTCGCAAGATTGTACGGGAACAATCATTTGTTAACGAATATTGAGTTAAGGGCTTATATGTCGGAATACTTTCCGAGAAGTTCCATGACCAGCTCAATTTTAAGAAGTTTGCAATTGGTTGCTTTCTCTGATATCGGTACTGCCTGGAATGGTTCTGCTGGTCCATTTTCAAAGCAAAACAGCTTAAACACTATCGTTCTTGGTGATAATAATAGTCCTTTTTTTGCTGAAGTTACCAACTTTAAAAACCCATTTCTGGCAGGCCTGGGATTTGGTGCCAGAACCACCATATTAGGCGTTTTGGTGAAGTTTGATTACGCAGTTGGTCGTGAAGATAAAGAATTTAATAGTCCCAAATTCTATATTTCAGTAGGAAAAGACTTCTGATTTACGCCGTTTTTGATAGCTTTTCAATTCTATTTTTAGCGATCCATTTTCTCCTTTTTTTGTTGATTTATATCAATTGTGATACCCTTAAATCACAATTATTCCCGGTTTTGGCATAGTTTTAGATATGTAAAAAATAGCTAAAATTTGGAAAAAACTAAAGAATATTCCAAAGGTCATTTGAAAATCCTGAAATACTAATAAAGATTTAATTTATTTAATATCAATAAAATAGATCTGGCAACTTACCCGCTTGATAATTTAAAATTTTCCTGAATATTGATTGGCATAGTTTTGGATGCCTTGTCATGGTGAATAGGATTATTGTATCCATTTCATATCTATTGCAAAAAAGCGAAATGAAATTAGGATTTTAGAATGAATAGAATTTTTTACCCACTTCGGAGAATTTATGAACTTGAGCATGTTTGTCTTGATTCAAAATCAAAACATGATGTTTCAATTGATATTTTTTCTGATGACGTTGACACTTCATCAACAGGGTTAAATTCTGGCTGGAACGTAATCAGGAATAGTGAACCAAAAAGTGAAAAAGAATTGAATATTCAGGTACCAAAGAAAAGGGTGATTTCTTTGTTTAAAAACGAATCTATGAAACAGCTCTCCTTAAATTTTTTAACATTAAATTCCTTTGTATTTAGGTTATTGCATTTAGTTAACCCGAATTTCAAAAAAGGAAATAACTTCGGTGTAAATTCCGGTAGTTTTAGGTCTTATGGTTTCATAGGAAATGCTCTTGCATTTTTGCTGATGTTTTCAAGTAGCTTTACAAAAGCAGCTGATGTGGATTTGGCCCTAAAACAAAGTGTAAGCATTTCTCAGCCATCAATAGGCAATTCAATCACATACACCGTGTGGTTGGTAAACCAGGGCACCAATGCTGCTACAAATATTCAGATTCAGGACGTAGTTCCTATGACCGGTCTTAACACTATCAACGGTACTGTGAGTGGAGGTATCTGGTCTTATAATTCAGTTACAGGAGTTGGAAGTTGGTTTATCAATTCCCTTGCCGGGGGCGATTCTTTAAGTCTTACATTAACAGGTACTGTTTTTGGAAGAGGTGTATTTTTTAATACAGCCGAGATACAGAGCAGTCCAGATTATGATATTGATTCCCAGCCTGGTAATGCTGATTTAACAGAGGATGATATTGCCTCCTCCTGTTTTTCAGTTCCTATACATTGGTACCCCGGAGATGAGTACCTCGTTGAAGTTCCCGCACCTTACACTTTAGGGTCCGGGATTGTTTGGTATAGAAATGGTATCGCAATAAATGCTTCTACACCAGAAGCCACCATTAATCCTGACAGTACGCTCACCATCAAAGGAGTTGGTGATTATTCATTTACAACTACACTTACCACTTGTCCAGCTACAGGGTGTTGTGCTATTATGGTCGAAGAAGGCCCCCGATTTGACCTTGCTATGGTTAAAAGGAGCTCGGTTTCAACTGTAGTTGCGGGAAATAACATTACTTTTTATTTTGATGTATATAATCAGGGTAACCAAAATGCCACTCAAATCCAAATTTCAGACTATATTCCTTCCGGTTTAACCCTGGCAGATACAAACTGGGTGAGTACAGGTGGAATCGCGACATTGAAAAATACAATCGATAGCCTTGTTGCTGGTGATACTATCTCAAGGTCTATTACATTTTCTGTTTCTGCGGCTTATTCCGGTAGTTTGACCAACTCAGCTGAGATATCTTCTGCAACTGGCCCTGCTCGCGAAGCGATTTCTGATTGGGATTCTGATCTTGACAATAATGCTTCCAATGACAGTACATCGGTTGATGATATGATTACCCAAAACGGTAAATTGGGAGGTGACGAAGATGATTTTGATATTTCAAACGTAACGGTTTCTGCAGCTCCTGTTTTTGACCTTGCATTATCCAAAACACGTGCTTCGGCCGGTACAGTATATCCGGGAATGGGTATTACTTTCAACTTAAATTTATATAATCAGGGTACAGTCAATGCTACACAAATAGCTCTGACAGATTACATTCCGGCTGGTTTAATGCTCAACGACACCGCCTGGACTCAGGTGGGAAGTTTGGCAACCTATAACAATCCAAACCTATCCCTCATTTCTGGGGCTAATGTCACCATACCAATCTCATTTATAGTGAGTCCATCTTTTGTGGGGGGAAGCATTACCAACCGAGCTGAGATTAGCGGTAACAAGGGTTCATCTGGTGAGGATGTTACAGATTTTGATTCCACTCCGGATAATATTGTTGGAAACGATAATAATACGCTGGATAATAATATTCTGGAAAATGGAAAACTTGGAGGTGATGAAGATGATTCAGATTTCGAGACATTTACTGTAACTGCTTATGGTACGGTGGGCGATTTGGTATGGAACGATATCAATAAAAACGGATTACAGGATGTAGGAGAATCCGGTTTACCAAGCGTTGCAGTCACCTTGCAGACTTCAACCGGAACATTTGTGGCCTCAACAACCACAAATGCAAGTGGAAATTATCAGTTTAGTAATTTGGTACCCGGTAATTACAGGATTGTAGTGGGAATACCATCTGGTTATTTAGGTTCAGCTGCTAATGTAGGAGCCAATGACGCAATTGATAGTGATATTGACCCTACAACAGGAATTTCCAATACATTTACGATTACCTCTGGAGCTATATTCAATACAGTAGATGCTGCACTTTATCTATTGGTTTGTCCTACAATTCAGACGATTTCTGCAACTGATAATGATATATGTAATGGAGAAAGTACTGTATTGACAGCCACTTCTTCAGACGGTACAGGTATTCAATGGTATCTTGCTCCTACAGGAGGTACAATGGCATATGCTACTAACAGCGGACAAAGTTTGACACTTAGCCCAACTGCTTCAACTGTTTATTATGCTCAGTTGGATTCTGTTCCGCCTACTTGTCCAAATAACAGAACGGCAATCTCGATAAATGTTAATCCGAGGCCACTGACTCCTGTGAGCACACCATCGGTTCAAATTTGTGATACTGAAACTGCTAATCTTTCTGCATATATAACCAATGGTACGACCACTGTTGGTGGTGTATTTGAATGGCATACAGGAAATACATCCTCATCGCCTTTGGTGTCGACACCGTCAGCCGTTGGTGCAGGAACCTACTATTTGTTTGAAAGGTCAGGTGCCGGATGTTACAGTGATCCTTCAACTACTACAATTACAGAAATTAGCTGTTTGAAAGTAGCTGATATATCATTAATTAAAACTGCAGACCGTAGAATTGTGATTTTAGGGGATGTAATTCAATACACAGTAAATGTTTCTAATGCTGGACCTGATACAGCCACAAATGTAGTATTGAGAGATATTCTTCCTGATGGTTTGTCGTTTGACTCAAGTCCGACGTTTGCAAATAACAATGATACGTTAACCATGACAGTTCCGGCAATCGCACCGGGACAAACGTTGACATATACTTATAATACACTGGTTTCAACCGAAGGAAATATTATTAATATAGTTGAAGTTATTGCCTCAGATCAACATGACCCAGATTCATCACCGAATAACGGAGCATTGTTGAACGAAGATGATGATGACGATGAGGTTATCAATGTGATTATCCCAAGCCCTGTTGCTGATATAAGTCTGAGGAAATTTGTAAGTGCAGGAAATGTTAGAGTAGGTGATATTTTGACATATACCATTAATGTTCAAAACTCAGGTCCAAATACTGCCACAAATGTGGATATTACCGATGTGTTACCAGCTGGTTTAAGCTATCTATCATCCACTGGAGCGAACAGTTTCACAATTTCTGGGGATTCCATTGTGGCTACTTTGAATTCTTTACCTCCATTTACTGATGTAGATATTACGATTAATGCAACAGTAACCGGTACTGGAACCATTCTCAATACAGCCCAGGTTACAGCCTCCGATCAGCCTGATCCAGACTCAACACCAAATGCCGGCGTAAATGAAGACGACGATGATGCTGTGAGCGTGGTTTCAACTCAGCCATGTAACCCTTCAGTTCCAGTAATTTCCGCTACAAATCTGTTTATTTGTACAGGTCAAAGTACTACATTAAGTGCAATAAATTGTAATGGTACTGTGATTTGGTCAAATGGTCAAACAGGAAACAGCATCACAGTTTCACCTGTGGTAGTTACTACCTATTATGCTCAATGTCAGGTTGGAACTTGCGTAAGTTCAGCTTCAAATAACGTACAGATAAATATTAATTCAATAGCACCACCTTCAATTTCAGCATCTTCAACTACAGTTTGTGCCGGCGGCACTGTAACTCTGACGGCCACAGGTTGCTCGGGATCAGTTAGATGGTCAAATGGAGTAATAGGAAATTCAGTCGATGTATCTCCAACTTTGGCCTCTACCTCATATACTGCTGAGTGTATTGTTGGAGCATGTACCAGTAACCCATCAACGGCAGTTGTAATATTATTGTCGGCAAGCCCTTCTACTCCTTCTATTGGAGTCACTACCTCGTCAATATGCCAAGGTCAAAGTGTTACGCTAATTGCTAATAATTGTACAGGAACCATCAACTGGTCTGATGGTCAAACTGGCTCTTCTATAACTGTGACGCCGTTGGTTACCACCACTTATTCAGCAACTTGTTCAGCAGGTTCATGTGTAAGTCCTGTATCCAACTCGCTCACTATTACTGTCAATCCTTTGCCTTCACCGGCTATTAATGCTTCCAGGACAGTAACTTGTGGAGGAGAACCTGTGACACTGACTGCCACTGGATGTACTTCAAATATTCTTTGGTCTACTGGTTCTACCCAATCCGAAATAGTGGTTACGCCTAACGTAACTACCACATACACTTTAAGTTGTGGAAACGGTGTGTGTTCTGCTACTGCCCAAAGGACTATTACTGTTGGTGGCTTGGGCGAAACACCAACGCTGACAGCAACAAATACCAATATTTGTTCAGGTGGTTCCACAACTTTGTCAGCTAGTAGCTGCACTGGTACGATTAATTGGGCTTTAACTTCTAATACAAGTAACATTATTCATACGGGTGCAACATATACTGTTACACCTACTGACACTACCTCTTATACTGCACTTTGTAGTACGGGTACAGGTTGCACAGGTTCAGCGAATATTGTAATAAATGTTCAGACTCAGCCTTCTGCCCCAATTATTTCAAGTGGTTCATCGACTATATGTCTTGGTGATAGTACTGTAATATCAGGATTCAATTGTTCTGGTACCTTAAATTGGTCAAACGGAAGCACTGGTATTAGCTTTATTGCTAAACCAACAGTAACTACAACCTATACTGCTACTTGTACTGTAAATGGTTGCTCAAGTGTGGCTTCTGCACCTGTGACTGTCACAGTTGGTTCTTCAAATCCAGTAATCAATGCAAGTACGCTAAATATTTGTACGGGAGGAAGTTCAGTACTGTCTGTTAATAACTGTGGAGGAACACTTCTTTGGAGTACAGGTTCTACTGCCTCTTCAATTACAGTTTCACCAGCAACTACTACTACCTATTCAGTTCAATGTACCTCTGGCTCATGTTCAAGAACTGTTTCGGCTACTGTAAACGTAAGCGTTGGACTTCAACCGACAATTGCTGCTTCAGAAACCAATATTTGTACCGGAAGTAGTGTACAATTAAATGCTGGCAACTGTGCAGGTGGTATTTTAACCTGGAGCACAGGAGAAAGTACGAATAGTATTACAGTAAGTCCTGTAGCTACTACTACCTATTCTGTTACTTGTGAAATTGGTACTTGTTCACAAAGTGCAAGTGTCACAATAAATGTTAGCAGTGCTCAGACTCCAACAATAGCTGCAACAGCAACCTCGATATGTGTAGGTCAGAGTGTAACTTTGACGGTTTCAAATTGTTCTTCAGGTATCTCATGGAATACAGGCTCTACTGCAAGTGAAATAGTGGTATCTCCTACCGTGACAACCAATTATACTGCTACTTGCGGTACCGGAACTTGTGCCAGATCGGCAAGTCAGTCAATTACTGTAGGTAATAGCATTACACCACCCGCTATTAGTGCCAGTCAAACTACTATTTGTCCATCATCCAATGTAATATTAACGGCAACTGGGTGTTCTGGAACGGTAATTTGGTCAGATAATAGCAGAGGAGCAGAAATAACTGTGTCTCCTTCGGCAACAACCTCTTATTCTGCAATTTGTGATAATGGAACTTGCCAAAGTCCGCAATCCAATACGGTTACAATTACAGTTTCGGGTACTGGTATTCAGTCACCAACAGTTCATGCAAGTATGGCTAATACCTGTCCTGCTACCACAGTGAACCTGGCGATGTCCGTGACCAGTTTACCTGTAACTTCAGGTGGAGTATTTGAATTTCATAGCGGAAGTAGCTCTACTTCTCCTTTAATAACCAACCCTACTACTGTTTCAGCCGGAAGTTATTATGCTTTTGAAAAATCTACCTCAGGTTGTTACAGTTCTCCTGCATTAGTAGTTGTTACTATCAATAATTGTAATATTAATCAGGGAGATGCTGATATTCAGGTAAATATAATGGGTAATAAATCTTACATTGTCATTGGTGATACTGTGATTTATACACTAACAGTTAAAAATAATGGTCCAACAGATGCTTCAAATGTTATTTTTGAAAATATTATTCCTGAAGGATTAGCGATAGTTTCAGGAACTCCTGGACTGCTGATGGTTGGTTCAAAACTTCAGGGTGTGATACCTGCTTTGAGTGTTGGGGCTACTCGTACCTATACATATTCAGCGAAAATCACAGGAGCAGGTCAGATAGTAAATGTTATCAATAAAGTGTCGGCTGATCAGAATGATCCGATTACAAATAACAATACTGATAGCTTTACTGTGGAATGTACAACATGTCAACAAACATGTATTGCAACCTCACTGAAAGCAGATACTTTGCGTCAGTCAAACGGAACTTATAATATTAAGTTTACTGCATTGCTCAAAAACTGTGGCAATACACCTCTCGACTCAGTCGAACTGGATGAGAACCTTTCAACTATGTTTGCCAGCCCAACTCAGTTTACAATGGTTCAGGCTCCGAAAGTCGGCACCGGCAGTACACTTGTAGGTAACAGTGCATTCAATGGAAGTTCTAATATTGCTTTGTTAAACAGAAATTCAAGTAAATTACCGGTAGGTAAAACTGATACAGTAACGTTTGTGATTAATCTTCAGCCAAATGGGGAAGATGGTCCATTCTCAACCAATTCATTTGCGAAAGGGGTAGGGAAAACTCAATTTGGAATTGACCAACAAGTTTCAGATGTTTCCAATGATGGTTTGATTGTTAACAAAGATCTTTCAGACCCAACAATTGTGAGGTTATACAAATCACCAGCAATCGGATTGGCTTTGGCGATAATTGATACAGTGAAGTTATTTGATGGAAGTTACAATGTTCAATTCCAGGCGATTGTTAAAAATACCGGGTCATTGGCATTGACCAACGTAATCGTCAAAGACACACTGGCCAATTATTTCAAATTGCCTGCCTCTTATGAGATTGCGATTTCACCTTCTACAAATGATAATAGTAGTCTGGTTGTAAATCCAGCTTATAATGGATTGGATGATGTGAATCTGACTACAGGTACAAGTACTTTACCTATAGGTAAATCAGATACAATTTGGTTTAAGATGAATCTAAAACCATCAACTATCAAAGAGTTTATCGACAGGGCAGTAGTTGAGGGAGTGGGAACTTATCCAAACGGTAGCACAGAGACAGTTATAGATTATTCAAATACAGGCTTTGATCCGACTGCCCCTGGCAATGAACCTACCAAGTTGATACTAGGTGAAGACTCAACGCCTACTGCATGTATTGGTGCGGCACTGGCTGCAGTTAAAAAAGCAAAACAGGAAGATGGTACCTATAACATTACTTATCAGGCTATCATTGGAAACTGTGGAAATGTCAACCTTACAAATGTGTCTGTTTGTGATACATTGGCTACTACCTTTAATGCTCCTACAGAAGTTAAAATGGTTAAAAAGCCTTTCGTTGGTCAAGGAAGTACACTCTTAGCTGATACAACGTTCAATGGAGTAAATAATACATGTTTACTCAAGTCAGGAAGCACATTGGCTCCGGGCAAAGTTGACACAGTGAGCTGGACAATTAACGTTAAGCTTAACAGCAACAATGGTCCATTCAGGAATAACATCACTGTCAAGGCAAACTCTCCTTCAAGCACTGTAGTGTCAGATATCTCAAATGATGGTATTGACCCAGCCCCTGAAGGCTCATTGCCGACAATTTTGAACTTTAATGATAATGTTTCTGATTCCTTAATTGGTCTTGCTAAAGAGTTATTAAGTATTAAGAAAGTGGATGGTAGTCTTGCGAAATTTGATGTAGAGTTCAGATTTGTAATTAAAAATTACGGAATTGTGGGCTTCAATAGATTACAATTGCAGGATAATATTGCTCAGACTTTTGGTCCTAAGGTTGGAATTGATACTGTCATCATAAAAGATGCTTCTACCGGTCTGGTACCAAACGCTAACTTTACCGGAAAAGGCGACCTCGTTAATTTATTGGATGAGCCATCAAGTTCATTGCCAACCAACACGAGTCGCACTATAAATCTGGTTGTAAGAGTTGATCTTACTCATGCCGATACTTTGAAATATGAGAATATTGCTATGGCCTGGGCTCCATATCCAAATGGATCATCAATGGCAGAAGATGCTTCAACTGATGGATCTAATCCTGACTTTGACCTTTCGGGTACTCCTGGTGATGATTCTGACCCAACTCCAATTGATTTCACAGGTTTCCATACTTTAGCGAGATTGACCCCATTTGGTATTGCGAAATCAGTGGATAGTGTATCTAGTGCTGACGGAAGCTATCTGCTTTCATACAAAATTATTGTGAAAAACTATAGTACCGTTGATATGGATAGTGTTCAGTTGGTGGATGATCTGGCCAATGTATTTAGCAACAATACCCAGTTTGTGGTGGTTGGGAATCCAATTGTAAAAGACACAAGTACTCTGGTTGTCAATCCTGATTTTGATGGAGATAAAGACAAAAATATGTTGATTGCCAAATTGAGTAAACTTAAAGCCGGTGTTTCTGATACTTTAACCTTTAAAGTAAAAGTAGCTAACCAGGATGCTGAAGCTCAAACTTATCTCAATGTTGTGGATGGAAAAGCATGGCTGGGTGATAGTCTTGTTACAGATAAGTCAACAGCCGGTTTTGACCCTGACTTTACTCCTGACGGTAACCCTGGAAATGACTCCGAGCCAACGGGCATTACTCTGCCGGTTGCTAAAGAAGATACTTCAGCAGTCGTGGTTGTGGTACAAGACGGTCTTTCACCTGATGGTAACCTTCTTAATGATGTCCTTACTATCAAAGATAAAGACAATAAGGTGATTCTTACCGCCGACGATAATATCGAAATTTATATCTATAACCGTTGGTTCCATTTGGTTTACCATTCTGCCAATTATATCGCTGATTTTGAAGCAGGAAAAGGTTGGGATGGAAAAACCAATGTTGAAGGTATAAGAGTAAAAGATGGCAAGTTTGTGGCCGACGGTACTTATTTCTATGTGGTCACCAGTACCAACAAGCGATTGTTTGGCGGTAAACCTCAGACTGGTTTCATCACAGTCGCTAAAGAATAACGTTAATAAAAAAGTTTCGGGGAATGTAGAAATATTTCCCCGATTTCTTTGAAAATAAATTTTTTTTATATTTTTGCTAAACTATTGAGTGTCAACCTCTTCTTGGAAGGCAAACAATTGTATAAATTTTCAGGAAAAAATACACAAATAAAAAGGAAATGAAAAATCTCTATTTTGCCAAAAAAAGGGTACTAATATTGGTATCACTGTTGTTTGGGGCAGCATCTTCGCTAATTGCACAACAAGAGGTGATGTACTCTCAGTATATGTTTAATACACTCGCACTTAATCCTGCTTATGCTGGCAGCAGAGATGTCTTAAGCCTTACTGCTGTTGGTAGATATCAATGGTTGCAGAGTATAGATGGTGCTCCTCGTACCCATTCATTTACATTGGATATGCCTATCAAAAACGAAAAAATGGGTATTGGTCTCATCGCTTACAATGATGCCATAGGTGTTGCAGCCAATACAGGTATCAATTTGGCTTATTCCTATCGTTTTAAAGTTGGTCAAAAAACCACCATGGCTCTTGGAGTTCAACCCACCTACACCAATGTAAGTCAAAAACTTTCTCAGGTACGTAATATTGACCTGGCTGACGGAATTTTTGGAAAAGACATAACTAGCAACCTTTTCAATGCAGGTCTGGGTTTGTATTTGAGCAACGATAAAGCATTTTTTAGCTTTTCGGTCCCTCAAATAATTGAGCAAAAATATGGTTCAGGTGATACCGCCAAAGGAAGAATTCGCCGGCACTATTTTGCAATGGCAGGTTTTGTTATTGGAAAAGGAAATGTAAAAGTAAAACCATCGGCGATGTTCAGATATTCCGGAGGGTCCAATGTCGGTGTTGATTTGAATGCCAATATATGGTTTAAAGACAAAATTGCGTTGGGTTTTTCAGGTAGAAAATCCCAGACCGCCCTTTATGGTCAGGAATTTGTAGATGCCATTGTGGGTATGTTTGAAGTTCAGCTTACCCCACAATTGAGGTTAGGTTATGCTTATGATTACAATACTACAAGACTCAATACCAATAACGGTTCACTATCTCAGAGTCTGGTAAGTACTCCTACCCACGAATGGTTATTGAGATATGAATTTGGATATGGAAAATCGAAAATTCTTACGCCAAGATATTTCTAAGTTTATCATAAGTCCAATTTTAATACAAAAAAATTATGTTAGTCAGGATTAAAAGAAAAATTGCCTTGTTGGCTTTGATAAGCGTTTATAGCACCTTTACCTTTGCTCAAAGTGCCTTATTAAAAACAGCCGATCATCATTTTGAAAATCTAAGCTATGTAAAGGCAATAGATGCCTATGAGCAAGCCTTGAAAAAGAAAGGTATTGCCGAACCCGAGAAGTTTTTGGCTATGAAAAATCTTGCCGAAAGTTACATGAAGGTTAAAGATGCTCAAAATGCCGAAAGAGTATTAAGAGAATTGGTAGGTTCAACTTCCGATTTTTCAGGTGAAAGAGCCTCGGTTTTATTGCATTATGCCCAGTCATTAGCAAGTAATGCTAAATATAAGGAATCACAGGAGCAATATCAGAAATACATGCAATTGGTTGAATCTGATCCAAGAGGAAAGGGCTTTTCAAAATTGTATAATGACGTAAATGTTCTTTCAAAAAATTCTGCCTGTTATAAAGTTGACTATTTGTCAATCAATACCACTGCCGCCGATTTTAGCCCAACCATGTATCAAAATGGACTAATCTTTGTGTCTAACCGCCGTAATACTACGGGATTGAGAAGAGTTTATACCTGGAATAATACCCCATTTCTTGACCTGTATCATCTTGACGATATCGCCTATTTAACTGGTGGTGAGGCGGGTTTAAGTGGTGGCAAATCAGCTGCTAAAGGAAAAGTCAAAAATCCTGGAGGAGTGGTTGGAGCCGATGAATATACTGCTCCTACAGCCAATGACTCCCGTACAATAGGAGTTTATGGTGGTAAAAATATCTCAACTGGATTTGGGTATGCCGATAAGCCGCTTACCGAAAGCGACAGACTTTCAGGCAGTATTAATTCAAAATATCATGAAGGTCCGGCAGCATTTTTTAAAGATGGCTCCAAAGTGATTTTTACTCGTAATAATATGAGTAAAGGAGCTGCTAAAAAAAGTTCTGATGGCATCGTGAAACTTAAAATGTATCTTGCTGAAGCCAAGAAAGATGGTTGGGGAAATATTACTGAACTGCCTTTTAATTCTGATGAGTATTCCACTGGTCATCCTGCCATTTCTCCTGATGAAAAACTTGTATTTTTTGCCTCTGATATGCCTGGTGGTTATGGTGGTACTGATATTTATGTAACACGTTATGATGGTACAAACTGGTCAGCTCCTATAAATATGGGTAAAACCATAAATACAAAAGGTAATGAAATGTTTCCCTTCGTAGATGAAAAAGGAAATCTCTATTTTTCATCTGATGGTCTCGCGGGCTTAGGCGACCTTGATATTTTCTATACACAGTTAGATGGAGTAACTCAAAAAGGCCGTGTCATTAATTTGGGAGCTCCAATCAACTCAAGTAAAGATGACTTCGGTATCGTTACCGACGGTGCCCGTCAAAGCGGATATTACAGTTCTAACCGCAAAAGAGGAGGGAATGATGACGATATCTATAAATTTGAAAGAGAATGTGAGCTAAAAGAAGGTTGTGAGCTTTTGATAGCGGTATATGATGCAGAAACAAAAATGCCTCTTGATAATACCAACCTCAATTTTATTGATGCCGATGGAAATAATATTGAACTTATTACCAACGCCGAAGGTCTGATTTCGCTCGACAATATCGTTGTTGACAACGAATATGTCTTTAAGACTACACGTGAAGGTTATGCCAACAATTCAGTAAGTTATTCTACTGATGAGTGTGATAATGAACCATCAAGGCTTGAAATTCCTTTGGAAAGACCTAAAGATGCTACCGACTCAACAGAGAATGTTACCGCCATCGATCCTGATGCAAATCCTGAAATTTCCAATGATCCGAATAACCCGAAAGCTATACCGGGAGCTAAAAATACTTGTATCATTAAGGGTAAAGTTTATACGCAATCATCAAGGCAAAAACTTGAAGGTGTAACTGTTACGCTTAGAAACGCATGTGACGGTTCGTTGGTTACTGCAGTTTCTGACAAAAATGGATCCTTCCAGTTTACAGCTTATGAAGGATGTGATTATACCTTGGAAGGGAAAAAAGATGACATGGCTTCCAATTCCAAGCAAATCAAAAAGCTTAATTGTAAAACATCTGAAAATGAAAGTTCTGATATCATGATGTTTACCACTGGTGATGTGGTAAAAATTGAAAATATTTATTACGACTACGGTAAGTATTTCATCAGACCTGATGCAAAAATAGAATTGGATAAACTGGTGAAAATCATGCGTCAGTATCCAAAAATGAGAATCGAACTCAGCTCTCATACCGATAGCCGCAGTCCTAATGATTTCAACCAAACGCTTTCAGACAACAGAGCCAAAGAAGCGGCAAATTATCTGTTCAAAAGAGGGATTAGCCGTTCAAGAATCGAGTACAAAGGGTATGGAGAAACGCAGCTTACCAATAAATGTGCCGATGGCGTGAAATGTTCTGAAGCTGACCACCAGCTCAATAGACGTACAGAATTCAAAATACTTCAATTGAATTAATCGAGAATCATATACTATTATTAAATTGGCCGTTTATTAAGGTAAGCGGCCTTTTTTTATGGAAAAAAACAGAATATTAACAACAGTCCTTCTATTGGTTAGTTTTTGCACTTTTGCACAAGACGGCCTGGTAAAACAGTACCAATTTAATCAATTGTCTTATAATCCTGCTTATGCGGGTGAAAACGGTATTTTTTCTGTAAAAACACTTCTCGGGCAGCAATTTAATGGGACTTTAAGGCCTAATCAGGTTAACCAGATGCTGGTTATCGACGGCCAGCTTTTCAACCAGAGTGGAATTGCTTTTCAGGCTTTTAGATCCAATATTGGAAATGTGCTGAGCCGTGGCTTTCTGACTTCATACAGTAAGGGATTTGAATTGGGAGAGGTATCAGTCAAAGCCGGAATTGATGCCGGTCTGATGATTAATAACCAAATAGTACTCTCAGCCAATAGTCAGATTGCCCCTTTTGTGGGTGCGGGTGGCTTGGTGATGTATAAAGGGCTTTTTGCCGGAATATCGAAGCCAATGGCTGTTGCTTCAAAGAAAATAGTAGACAGTAAACCTGTTTATTTTCAATTAGGATATATTCATTCCCCCGAGAATTCACTTTTCCATTTCAATATCAATGCTTTATTATATAATTTTTCCAATCAAAATAACATAGATTTAAATACTAAATTTTGGTACAATCAGCGGGTTGGACTCGGATTGTCTCTCAGAAAAAATAATATTTACAGAAACTTTGAGAAAACTTGGAGCCTGATACCTTCCGTGGAATACAAAATGTACAAATCAGTCCATGTTGGGATTTCATATGATAATAATAAACTAACCGACCCGGTTTCTGGTAATTCTTCTTATGAAAATGACCTCAATCTCAGGGGGATATTCCAATTATATTTTCGGTACACGTCCAATCCAAATCAGGGAGATTCAAAGTTTTTTAATAAATTTTGATATTTAGGCAATTGTTTAAATAAAAATTACATTTTTCAGAGTCAGAAATTAGATTTTTCTTAAAAAAGTTAAATTTTTTGGCTAATTTGTATAGAAAAATATAAAATAAACACAATTTTTTTGTTAGTTAAAAATAAAACTATTTAGTTAGCATGATGATTTTGATTTTTGTAATTTAAAATATGTCATTACATACAATCAATCATCAAACCGAAGGTTAAGGGTTGTCTAAAATATTAGAAAAAAATATAGTATTGGATTGATTTTTGGCGTTCTACGAAATAGGGCAATTTTTTGTCCTGATTTTTGATTCTTAAGTAAAAAATAGCTTTTTTAAAAAAACAAAAATGGATCAGTTTTCTTACATTGCCAATGCAGATGTAACCGCAATTGAATCGCTTTACCAGCAGTATCTTCAAGACCCAAACTCTGTTGACACAAGTTGGCAATATTTCTTTAAGGGATTTGAGCTTTCAAAGACCTGGGGAGGTAACAATGGTCTTCCTAAAAGTCAGTCTGAGGGCACAGCGGATTCACAAAAGATATTTAAAGAAAGAGAGGTAGTACATTTAATCAGAGGATTTAGGTCAAGGGGTCATATGTTGGCCAAAATTGACCCACTCTACGATATCAGGAAATTTAATGCCAATCTTAATCTTGAATATTATCAACTTTCCGAAAATGACTTTGATACAGTTTTTGAGGCTGGTGTTGAAGTCTTTGGAAGACCGGCTACATTAAGGGAGATTTATAACTCACTTTTGAAAATTTATGGTGGGAAAATAGGTTTTGAATACTTGTATATCAGGGACCGCAAGATTAAAAGTTGGTTTAGAAGGAAAATAGAAAAAGAATACCTCGATTATAATCCCGGACAGGATCAGAAAATCAGGATATTGAAAAAACTAAACCAGGCAGTTGCTTTTGAAAACTTCCTGCATACTAAATTCTTAGGTAAAAAAAGATTTTCATTAGAAGGAGGTGAGTCTGCAATTCCCGGACTTGATGCTGCAATATTGAAAGGGGCGGAACTCGGCGTGGAAGAGGTGATCATTGGGATGGCTCACAGGGGGCGTCTAAATGTATTGACCAATATCCTTCAAAAACCTTATGATCAGGTTTTTAATGAATTTGAAGAAAATGTTCCTACGATAGAATTCAGCGATGGTGACGTAAAATACCATCAGGGATATGAAAGTCAGATAGAAACTCCTTCAGGAAAAAGAGTTTCATTGAAATTGATGGCCAACCCATCCCATCTCGAAACCGTTGACCCTGTAGTGTTGGGTTATGCCCGCTCCAGAGCCGACGCTCACTTTGAAAGTCAAGGATTCAAGCCCAATGAATTCGCTGACATCTATGATAAAATCTTACCTATAATTATCCATGGGGATGCATCATTGGCAGGGCAGGGCATTGTTTATGAAGTAGCCCAGATGTCAAACCTTCCCGGATATTATGTGGGTGGTGCAATACATTTGACCATTAATAACCAGATAGGTTTCACTACCGACAACGTGGATGCCCGCTCGACGCTTTATAGCTCTGATGTAGCAAAAATGCTGGATACTCCGATCTTCCATGTCAACGGCGACGACCCTGAAGCGGTAGTATATGCCATGGAACTGGCCATCGAGTTCAGGAAAGAATTTAATAAAGATGTGTTTGTTGATATGATTTGCTATCGTAAACATGGACACAACGAAGCCGACGAGCCACGCTTTACACAGCCCGGAATGTATGAGCTTATATCTCAACATCACACTCCACGTGAGATTTATATTGAAAAACTGAAAGCAGGTGGCGATATTGATGAATCACATTTCAAACAAATCAAAGCTCAGTTTGACGATGATTTGCAGAATATCCTGGCGAAAGTAAAACAAAACCAATTGTCCTATGTTCTTCCAAAACTCGAAAGAGACTGGGCAAAATTGCGTCGCTCAGTGGTAAGTGATTTTGATGAATCACCAAAGACCGGTATTTCGAAAGAGGATATTGCCATTATTGGGAAAGCCCTTTCATCGGTTCCTTCTGATTTTACACCAATAAAGCAGATAGAAAAGGTTCTTGAAGAGAGAAAAGATATTTTTGATGGTAAAAAACCATTTAACTGGGCGGCAGCTGAGTTGATGGCGTTTGGCTCAATTCTAAATCAGGGTAATTGGGTGAGAATGAGTGGACAGGATGTACAGCGAGGTACTTTCTCTCATCGCCATGCAGTTTTGCACGATATCAAAACCTATGCTAAATATAATAATCTTCAGCATATCAGAGAGGGTCAGGGTAAATTCGAAATTTACAACTCTTTCCTGTCTGAATATGCCGTAATGGGCTTTGAATACGGTTATGCATTGGCCAACCCTAATGCCCTCGTGATTTGGGAGGCACAGTTCGGTGACTTTGCCAACGGTGCCCAAATCATGATTGACCAGTTTGTGGTAGCAGCTGAATCCAAATGGAACTCCATGAATGGCCTTGTACTTTTGCTGCCACATGGTTACGAAGGTCAGGGACCAGAACACTCCAACGCACGACCTGAAAGGTTCTTGCAGTTGGCTGCAGAATACAATATCTATGTTTGTAACTGTACAACTCCTGCCAACTTTTTCCACATGTTACGTCGTCAGGTAACTTTGCCATTCCGTAAGCCATGTGTGCACATGTCTCCAAAATCAATGTTAAGGCATCCACTTGCTGTTTCAAATATGGAAGAGTTTCTGCCAAATACTCATTTTAAAGAAGTTATTGGTGATGAATCGGCTGATACCAGGAAAGTTAGGAGAGTTTTGGCCTGCTCAGGAAAAGTTTACTATGATTTGCTAAAACGTAAAAAAGACGAAAATCGGGAGGATATTGCCATTATCAGAGTGGAGCAATTACATCCTCTTCCCAAAACCCAGATTGAAAATGAATTGGCAAAATATCCAAAAGCCGAGAAGCTGTGGGTGCAGGAAGAACCACTCAATATGGGTTACTGGAATTATATGGTAAGAGAGTTCCCGGGAGGATTTGACGATGTGATTTCTCGTAAACTAAGTGCGTCACCAGCTACTGGTTATACCAAAAATCATAATGAGATTCAGAATAAAATATTAGATAAAGCATTCCAATTGAATTAATACCTAAGTCATGGTTATTGAAATGAAAGTTCCCTCGGTAGGAGAGTCTGTAACGGAAGTTACAATTGCTGCCTGGGTCAAAAAAGATGGAGATTTTGTAAAAATGGACGAAGTGATTTGTGAACTGGAGTCCGACAAAGCAACATTTGAATTACCTGCCGAAGCCGACGGCATATTAAGAATTATCGGCAAAGAAGGTGATGTATTGGCTATTGGTTCACCAATTTGCAAAATCGAACCTTCCGGAGCTCAGCCAGTTGCTGCCTCTGCACCGGCAGTCGTTGAGGAGATACCAGTTGTTGTCAAAGAATCGGCTCCTGTTGCTTCTGCAGCACCAGTTGCTTCCCAAACTATTGAAATAAAAGTTCCGGCGGTAGGCGAATCTATCACAGAAGTAACAGTAGCCAGCTGGCTAAAAAATACCGGCGAAAACGTTTCTCTGGATGAAATTATCTGTGAGTTAGAATCAGACAAGGCCACTTTCGAGTTGCCTTCACCACAAGCGGGCGTTTTGACCGTAATTGCTCAACCAGGAAGTGTGGTGCCAATAGGGGGTATTTTAGCTACTTTACAAGTTGGTGGCTCTGCACAGGTTTCTCAACCTTCAGTTGAAGCCGCCTCAACTGCTGCACCGGTAGCAACTTCAGATGCCAATTATGCCTCGGGACATCCTTCTCCCGCGGCTGCAAAAGTGATGGCTGAAAAAGGTCTTTCTTCTTCTGATGTACAGGGAACTGGCGTTGGCGGAAGAATCACCAAGGAAGATGCTCAGAATGCACAGGTTGCAGCTGTCACTCCTCCTTCACCTGTAACAACCGCTCCTGCTGCTCCTTCGGCTCCTGTTTCAGCAGACAGCCGTGGATCCAGAAGAGAAAAAATGACTACTTTGCGTAAGACCATCAGCAAGCGTTTGGTAGCAGTGAAAAATGAAACTGCCATGCTCACTACTTTCAATGAAGTGGACATGAAGCCGATCATGGATTTACGTAAAACTTATAAAGACAAGTTTAAAGATACGCATGGCGTAGGGCTTGGATTTATGTCTTTCTTTACCAAAGCATGTTCTATCGCACTTCAGGAGTTTCCATTGGTAAATGCCTACATTGACGGAGAAGAAATCGTTTACAATGATTTCACAGATATTTCCATTGCAGTTTCAGCTCCAAGAGGATTGGTGGTACCTGTTATAAGAAATGCTGAAAAAATGTCGTTTGCCCAGATAGAAGCTGAAGTAGTAAGATTGGCGACCAAAGCCCGTGATAATAAGCTTACTATCGAAGAAATGACAGGTGGAACTTTTACCATCACCAATGGCGGTATATTCGGTTCCATGCTTTCAACGCCTATCATCAACGCACCACAGTCAGCCATTTTGGGGATGCACAATATCGTTGAGCGGCCTGTAGCAATCAACGGTCAGGTTGAAATCAGACCTATCATGTATGTGGCTCTTTCTTATGACCATCGTACTATAGATGGTAAAGATTCGGTAGGCTTTTTGGTAAGAGTAAAGCAGCTTCTGGAAGATCCGATGAGGATGCTTTTGCAGGTGTAAACATAATTAAAGTGTCACACTGAGACTGTCGAAGTGCCATTTTGAAAATGGCTTCGACAAGCTCAGCCTGACAAAATTTTCAAATAATTTAGAAAAAAATGCAATACGACGTAGTAGTAATTGGTTCGGGTCCAGGTGGTTATGTAGCGGCCATCCGTTGTGCCCAATTAGGTTTCAAAACCGCCATCGTCGAAAAATATAATGCCATGGGTGGTACTTGTCTCAATGTGGGCTGTATTCCTTCCAAGGCACTTTTAGATTCTTCTGAGCATTATTACAATGCTGTGCATCATTTCGAAGAACATGGAATCACCACCGGAAAAGTTAAGGCTGATATCAAAAAGATGATTGAACGCAAAGCCGGTGTGGTGAAAAAAATGAATGATGGCATCAATTATCTGATGAAGAAAAACAAAATTGATGTAAAAAATGGTTTTGGGTCTTTTGTAGATAAAAATACCGTGAAAGTAGCAAAGACTGATGGCTCTGAAGAGCTTCTGACCAGCAAAAATGTGATTATAGCTACGGGTTCCAAGCCAACCATTCTGCCTTTCATGAATTATGATAAAACCCGTATAATCACTTCTACCGAGGCTCTTAATCTCCAGGAAGTGCCTAAGCATTTGGTAGTTATTGGTGCCGGGGTGATTGGTGCTGAGTTGGGTTCTGTCTATGCCAGATTAGGTGCCAAAGTGACTTTTGTAGAATTTGCCGACGGTATGATTCCAACCATGGACAAAACCATGGGTAAGGAGCTTCAGAAGTCAGTCAAAAAGCTAGGGGTTGAGTTTTATTTTAATACCAAAGTAAGTTTGATTGAAAATCTGGGTAAAGAAGTTAAAATCACAGCTGAAGATAAAACCGGTAAAACCGTTGAAATTACCGGAGATTACTGTCTGGTAAGTATCGGTCGCCGTCCATATATTGATAATCTAAATCTGGAAGCTATCGGTGTTCAGACCGATAGAGGCAAGGTATTGGTCGATGAACATACTTTGCAAACCAACGTTCCTGGCATTTACGCCATTGGCGATGTGATCAGAGGTGCCATGCTAGCTCACAAAGCCGAAGAAGAAGGTGTATTTGTGGCTGAAACGCTTGCCGGTCAAAAACCACATATCAATTACAATCTTATTCCTGGCGTAGTTTACACCTGGCCGGAAGTGGCTTCAGTAGGTAAAACCGAGGAAGAACTCAAAGCATCAGGAGCAGCCTATAAATCTGGCAGTTTTCCTTTCAAAGCATTGGGCCGTGCTACAGCCAGCGGTGATGTGGACGGAATGGTGAAAGTACTGGCCGATAAAAATACGGATGAGATTTTAGGCGTGCACATAATAGGTGCCCGTGCTGCTGATATGATTGGCGAAGCTGTAACAGCGATGGAATTCAGAGCCAGTGCCGAAGATATTTCGAGGATATCTCACGCTCACCCTACTTATCTGGAGGCCATGAAAGAGGCTTGTCTGGCTGCCACCGACAACCGGGCGATTCATTCTTAAGAATTTTTTGGAGATATTAATAAAGAAAAACCGGCTTATATGGTCGGTTTTTTTGTTATATAATGAATAGGAATTTTATGCAGATTTTCATTTTGATTGCAAAATTGCATAAAAAGTAGAATATGTGTGGTGAATAATGTATTTAATCACCGTATATTTTGCAGGGATTAAGTTATATAAATGTTTAATTTTGAGTTGAAGAACCTTTCAAAACCCTCAAATGAAATACCTAATTCTCTATTTAACACTCATTTCTTTTACCCATAAACCCAAGCCGACCCTCTTTTTGATTGGCGATAGCACTGTGAAAACCGGTCAGGGAAAAGGCGAAAATGATATGTGGGGTTGGGGGAGCAAGATTGGGGCTTATTTTGATACTACCAAGATCAATATAGAAAACCATGCTATCGGCGGAAGAAGTAGCCGCACTTTTCTGACTGATGGTCGCTGGGAGCCTATTTTGTCGAAAATGGAAAAAGGAGATTTCCTAATGATACAGTTTGGTCATAATGACGACTGGGCCATCAACGATACCATCAGGGCACGGGGAACTATTAAGGGCATTGGGCAGGATTCGGTAGAAATTGATAATCTGATCACCCAAAAACATGAAGTAGTGCATAGTTTTGGATGGTACATGCGAAAATATATTACTGAAGCCAGGGCAAAAGGAGTGGAAGTATTTGTGTGTTCACAAGTGCCATTTTGTAAATTTGAAAATGGGAAAGTGCAGAGAAAACCTGAATATTACCCGCATTGGGCAAGGCAGGTTTCGGAAGAAACGAAAGCAAATTTTATAGATTTGCATGAAATTTCGGCAAAAGAATATGATAAACTGGGTCAGGAAGAGGTAAAAAAGCGATTTTTTACTCCAAAAGACAATGTGCATACCAATGCCGCAGGAGCTGAACTAAATGCTCAAAGTGTGGTGATGGGGATAAAAAATATGAGAAACTCAAAATTGAGAAAATATTTATTATGAAATTATTTTCCGGTAAAAACCAAAATTTTAAACCAATACTTCTTTATGGTATTTCCATGGCCATTTTGCTGTTTGTTTTGAAATGGCTGGGGTTGCAATACGTCTATATTGAGCATCGCTTCGAAATCTATGCCGGCGGCATTGCTGTGGTATTTATGGGTTTGGGAATATGGCTGGCTTTGAATTTTCAGAAAAAAATCGTTGAAAAAAAACAAAGACTAGATGTTGCAAATTTTCCGGACTTAAGCAAAAGAGAAAAGGAAGTTTTGGAATTGCTCACCGAAGGACTCAATAATCAGGAGATTGCCGAAAAGCTTTTCGTAAGCGTACCTACTGTAAAAACTCACATGTCAAATCTTTTTGTGAAACTTGATGTAAAAAGCCGTTCCCAGGCGATTTTGAAGGCAAAAGGAATCGAAATTTTTAAGGAAATCTAAAATTCATACTAAAGTATGAGGACTTTTTGACTTCATTCCTTTTAATTTGCCTCAAATTTAAACCCCCTTGATTGTATGAAAAACATAATTATTAAAAACGGAATCATTTCAGGATTAATAGTGTCAGCTTTTATGGTGATGTCAATGGCCTGGTGCTATAAGACTGAGTCTTTTGAAGGAAGTATGTTGGTTGGCTATGCTTCTATGCTTGCCGCTTTTTCCTTCATTTTTATCGGTGTAAAAAAATATCGTGACACGCTTGGTGAGGGGCCTCTTTCATTTGGTACGGCTTTTAAAATAGGCCTCGGTATAGCATCGATTGCCAGTCTAATGTATGCTGTAGCCTGGGCTTTGGAGTATCATTTCTTTATGCCTGATTTTTTAGATAAAATGATAGATGCCACCGCAACTCGTTTAAAGTCAGAAAATATTGACCCAGATAAGCTAAAAGAGAAACTTGCTCAGGCCGAAGCAGGAAGGGTATTTTACTCCAATATTTTCTTCTTTTTAGGGATTACTTTCTTAGAGATTTTTCCCGTAGGTCTTATCGTAAGTTTGGTAAGTGCTTTAATTTTGAAGAAGAAATAAAGCTAACTTCTTTACTTCTTTTTGCCTTTCTCCAGCATTAAAGCAAGTTCCGGTTCGTTGGTAGTAATCTGGTCAAATTTGTTGTCCAAAAACCATTTGATGGTGGCCTCGTCATTGACCGTCCAGGCGTTTAGGCTCATTTTCAGGCTTTTGGCTTCGGTGATCCATTCGGGTTTCTTTTTGAAAACACTGAAATGGTAATCCAGGCCATCTACACCATCAGCATGCAGGTCAGCGGGTGATTTTTCGCCATTGAGATATTGAACGTGGGCTTTAGGGTTAAGTTTTTTAAGGTTTTTTACAATTCGATAGTCGAAACTGATGTAATCTACTTTTGAAGTCAATTTCAAATCTTTGACCATGGCAAGGGTTAATTCTACTATTTGAAGGGCTTTTTCATCGCTGCTAACAGGTTTGATTTCACATATTAATCTGGTCTTAGTTTTTTTTGTTTTGTAAGCCAAAAAAAACGCCTTTAATGTGGGTAGTTTTTCACCATTGGAAAGTGGAAATTTACGTAAGTCCTCAAGGGTAGATTTTTCAATTACCATATCATGGTATTTGTCGTCATGGTTGATAACCAACACATTGTCAGCCGTCAGATGCACATCAAATTCGGAGCCGTAACAACCCAACGCTACTGCATGAAGCATTGAAGCAATTGAATTTTCGGGCAATTTTTGAGTTTTCCAGGCTCCACGATGGGCTACGATGGTATTTTGCGACATTGTAACGAAGTTTATGAACATGATATAAATAAATAGGAATGCCTTTTTCATCGGATATTTTTTAAAACCTAAAACTAAATAAAAACTTGAAAATTCAATTACATCCACCAATTTTTGCAATAAAATAAGAATTTGACGAAGCGGTAACCTTGAATCCCGGATTTAAAGTAACAGACTTCCCAGCATCATAAATCACTTTGGAGTCCCCTGAAATCTGAATCGGAGAAAGTATAGAAATGATCGCCGGAACATTAAGACTTTGACTGGAAAGATTGTCTATTGGAGAAACAAAATTATAGTTACTTTGGCAAGGCAAGGCATTTCCTTCGATTGTAAAGTTGAAAATCTGGTCATTTTCGAAAGTAATACCACCAAAGTTTTGAACAGAATCTTTTTTGATTGTTAAAGTATAGGTGCCTACGGGCAATTTTTCGGTAGGAATAATTGTGATTTTATTTTGATTTAAATCGATAGAAAAATTATAATTCTGAATTTCATTTTTATGATTTTTGATCAGAAAAGTATTCTTTGCATTTACCGAATTAAAATTAATACCCAAAAAACCTGCCGGGTCTTTTTTTAAAACCGGCTCATCAAAATTCAGAAAAAGACGAGAAGTGTCTGACACAATTCCGAGTGATTTTATGGAAGAAAAGCTTAATGTTGCGGGGTTAAATGCCGGTCTTTTATTAAAAAATACCCTGAATTCACCCGGTTGTAAAGTCATTGCGGTACTTACCGGAAGCCATTGATTACTCACCAAATCGTACCATTGGTTGCTCACCGAAGCATTAAATTCAGGATTCCCTGTAACCACGCTATTGGCGGTATTAGCAATGATTGTAACAGCTGTATCGCCTGCAGAACTATAAAAATGATAACGCTTAAACTGGCTCGTCCAATCGGTTTTTGTGCCTCCAGGGTTATCTACATCTCTATGAAATGTGAGCGGATATCTGTTTCTAAGCCAAAATAAACGGGCGTAGGTTTCATAGATTTTCTTTCTTTCGGGCATCTCAAAATAATCCCAGCGAACAGGTTTTTTGCCTGTTCGGCCATTGAAATTGATGTTGTAGTCATATCCGAGCTCACCAAACTGCCAGACCTGTCGCGGGCCGGTAAACAGCAGGTTCATTGCGGCAGCTGCCTGTAAAAATTGTGCTCTTAAACTCAAATCTGTTTTGATGGTCCCATTTCCATATGCAGTCTGAAAATACCCCAGGCGGTCTTCATCGTGGCTCTCCATATAGCTCACCCATACTGGTTTTGTAAATCCTTTGTTTTTATAATATGCCTCTGAAACATTGCTTTTGTTGGGATCACCGGCATCAGGTGCCCATCCCATCGCGATTTCACCATATTTATGATTGGGCGATACCCCCGACCAGAGCATTATTCCGTTGCCATAGTTCCCAATTTCCTGATCCTCGGCAGCAGTGGCAAGATGCTCAAATATAACGTAAGGTTGACTGCCAGTAGCACCATTTTCAACCAGCCACATTTTGTCTGCCATTCTTTTAAGTAATGCTATCCTGGATGCATCATAACAGCCTCCCCATTCATCACCACAAGAGCCGTTTGGATAGGGAGTGTTACCAAAACCTTTTGTAAAGTCAAATCTGATACCATCAATCCTGAATTCTTTCAGCCAAAATACGATTATACTGTCCACCAATGCTTTGGTATGAGCACTTTCTTGATTGAAATCGTTACCCCATTGAGCGGCAGGGTTGGAAAAATTGGATACGGCATTAAACCATGGATTGTTGCTTGCGGGACGATTCCTCAGATTATCCCAATACATACGAGCATGAGGATTGGTGCCAAAAGCATGATTGAGTACTAAATCACCGATAACGGCTATGCCCCTTTTATGACATTCGTCCACAAATTTTTTGTAGTCATCGGGTTTTCCATAAGCTTTATCAGCAGCAAAATAAAAGTTGGGATTGTAGCCCCAGCTGTCATTTCCTTCAAATTCACTAACGGGGAGCGTCTCAATAGCGTTGATGCCGAGCCTTTTAAGATAGTCAAGTTTTTCAATAGCCGCCAGATAGGTTCCCTCACTTGTAAAATCACGAAAATGTAGCTGATATATATTTAATCTTTCCTGCGGATGTCTTTTAAAAGAGGTTATCTCCCATGAATAATTGCTCTGAGCAGTTTGTATCACCGAAGCTATGGTTGGAGTTTCACCATTTTTTGGTCTGGCAGCTTCTGGATATGGAATTAAATCAGGATAAACTGAGGGTGAAATGGCACCATCATTCCAGGGGTCACTCACTTTTTGGGTGTAAGGGTCACCAATTCGTGTTTCTCCATCAATAAGGTATTGAAATACGTATTCTTTATGAGGAATCAAACCATTGAGAGTTTTCCAGAAGACCTTTTTTACATTATCATAATTCATCAGATAATCACAATCTACTGTCCAATCATTCATGTCGCCAATAATATGAACTGATTTTATCGATTCAGTTGGAGCGTGCAAAACCAAAGTAGCCTGCGTATTATTTGCAGGATTATAATTTATCCCATATTTCAGGCCAGCTGGCAATGCAAGCGGGGTGTCGATAGATTGGGTGGAACAAACTGTAACTTTGGTATTTTTTACAAAAACAGAATCACCAAAATCAGCTTCGACAGAAATATTATATACGCCTGACAAAGTAGGAGTGAAGGTTTGGGTGCCTCTATTTATTCCGGAACCGGTAAAAATTGCTGTTCCATCAACTTTTATCGTAATATTTGAGGTTTCGTTGGCATAACCCGTTATTCGGAAAGGATGATTAAGTTTTGCAGTGGTAAAAGATCCCAATGGCTCTCTGATTTCCAGATATCTTGCCGGTTGGATTTCAAGTTGGTAATCGGCACTTCCATCTTTTTCAACCACAGTGCCGTCGGCATTCCTAAAAACAGCCATGATTTTGTAGGCGGTTTGGTCAGGAGTCAATTGAAAATAATCTCTGATGGAAGGTATTGTGATTTCGTAGGTGTTTAAACCGGTTTTTGTCATTTTTCCCGGGCTGCTGAGCGAGTCGCCCCAAATACCCCGGGTGTTGTTCCAGGAGATTGAGGAGAGTCCATCGGTTACTACCCCGGCGTGCATGAAAATTGATGCACTGCTATTTTTTAAAGATTCTTTTGCAATAAACTGAATTGTGACAGGCACATTGTCAGGTGGAAGGGTGGGAGTGAGGGTAATATTTGACGCATTTTTTTGGAAAATTAAATATTTCAGATGTGTTTTTCCTGTACCAAAATCATTGGTTTTACCATCGTTTCCATTTTGTTTTTTTACCAAACCAAAAAGATTTGAATTAGAAAAATTGACTGCCGATGTTCCAAAAAAATCATTGGGTACGAAATCAAAATACCATAAATTGCTGCTACCCACACGGGTCATCTGCATGTTTGAAGGAGAAGAAGTCCAGCTTCCGTTGTTTGACGAACCAATGTCTCCAGACCCTGTATTATACCATGTCCAGAAATAAAGCGGTCCTGAGAAACCATCAAGTGGGGTAGCGGCGACATCCACCATCACCCGTATCTCTTTTGAGCCTACCCAAGTGGTGTTGGGTTTTATTCCATTATCATAAAAAGGGAGGATTTTCTCAAAATTGCTTGTTTTCTGGGTTCCTGTTTGATTTTTTACTAAAAAATTAATCCCTGCAACCGACAAAAAATCAGCATTTTGGTTGAAATAAGCAGCGGGAATGAGACTAATACTTCGAATGTTGTTTCCCTCGTCGGTAAGGAGAGAATTTACCGATGAAGCTGCCCAGGTACCGTTATTAGGCGAATCCATTCCTTGACCTGCACTGTTATTTACCCAAGACCAGAAATAAAGATTTCCTGCAAAACCTGAAAATGGTGTACCGCTGAAATCAAATTTAATTTTGACGGTTTGATCAGTTTTCCAATCCACAGGGTCAAAAGTTACTTTTTGCCCTTTTAATGTAAAGGCAATAAATATCCAGACCAAAAGAAATACTGATTTCTTCATGTTTAAAAAAAGGGGATATTTTTTGATTTATTTTTTGATAATTCTTTCAGTATAAACCGAATTGTCAAGTTTTCTTATCAGTAGAATATAATTTCCCGCAGGAACATCAGAAATATCGTACTGATCTTTTTTAACAGTATTTTGGTAGAATATTTTCCCAGCAAAATCAAATAACTTGATATCTGAAACTACCTGACTATCATTGACTTGTAAAATATTATTTACAGGATTAGGATATACTTTTGTAAGACCGGAAATCTCTTTGGAGGCGATTATCTTAGAATATTCAGATTTTCCATTGAAATCAACTTGTTTAAGCCGGTAATAATTTACACCATTTTTGGGTTGTTTATCGGTATATTCGTAAGCAATTGTTTCTTGTGAGTTTCCCTTTCCATTTACTCTGCCTATCATCGTGAAATCTTTACCATTGGTACTTCTCTGTATATCAAAATATTGATTGTTAGTTTCTGAAGCAGTGGTCCATGTGAGTTTTACAGATTGATTATTAGTAACTTCTGAATCAAAAGAGATTAGATTGACGGGTAGAGCGTTATCTATAACAGTATAGGAATATGCAGTAACTATCCCTTCATTCCAACTAGTTAAGTATTGGTTTCCACCAAATCCATCAATTCTTCCCCATGCACTTGCCAAATCAGAATCACTGATATAAAAAATATATTTCAGATTAGCTCCAGTTGTATTAGCCCCTGATGGAATCTGGCATCTCCAGAGTCTATCGGGCTCATTGTATGTTGAAAAACCACAAGTCACAACAGAACCATTTGATTTATTGGGGTCTGAACCGTTAGTGGTGTAAACCAGATAAACATTTTTGCTGCCAGTATCAAAAGTGAAATTTACAAATTCATCGGCTCCGTATCCGCTATAAATATTATTGGTTGCTGGTCCGGCTCCGGTTCCTGCTAATTGATGCATTTTTGGATTAAATGTATAAGGGTTGGCATTATAAGGAATTGTAGTACCTTGTGAATGACCAATAAAATTCAATTGAGCTTTAGAGGAAAAATAGAAATTTACCAGAAAAACAAAGAAGTATATTTTTTTCATAAAAATTAAGGTTAAGTATTTATTGATGATGTTTGATCAGGCAGTGTATTTATTACTTCCAAAATCAGCCTGAGAGCCGGTTTTTAAGGTAAGGTCACTGATTTTTCCAAGCCTTTTTAATACAGGAACTTGATAAGCAGAGGGTTTTCTGCCGTGGTTTCTTTTCATGATTTTAAGTAGTATTTGGTTAAAAGTTTTTCATTTCAAATTTGACTTATTTTTATAATTTTTCAAAGAAAAAAATAATGAATCAAGAAATTTTTAATATTTTGTTCAAATTATCTCACCCAATCTATTTTAAATATAATTTTTATTAAGTTTATTTATTATTAAAGATAAGTTTTTGTATTTTAGATTTAAATCTTATTTTCGTTATTTGAATAAACCATACGGGCTTCAATTCATTTTAAATTAAATATGCAATTTGTCGCCAAATTTTATTACTAGGTTTCAATTTTTGGATTTTGTTATGGTTTAAAAAAAACGGTGAATTTTTTAATGGCAAAAATAAAAATTCATAGAACTTTGATTTTGGTATTATCTTTAATAATCAGCTAAATGATTGGTATAGAATTATTTGCGGGTGCTGGAGGGATGGCTACAGGAGCAAGGGATGCAGGTGTTAAAATTTGTATAGCTGTAGAAAATGATCCTTTCGCAGCCCAAACTTATATAAAAAACCATAAAGACACAACTATGGTAATTGACAATGTGGAGAATATTAAAGAATTTAAATTTAAAAAAAATGGTGAGCCAGTTGTTCTTTTTGGAGGGCCACCGTGTCAGGGTTATTCTTTTTCAAATAGAAAAACCAGGAATTCTCAAAACCCTAAAAATTGGCTTTTTAAAGAATTCTTAAGATGTACAGATTTAATAAAGCCCGACTGGATTGTAATGGAAAATGTTCCAGGTCTAAAAAGAATGGATAATGGTTACTTTCTAAAAAAAATATGTGATGATTTACATTCAATTGGTTATACCCCCAATGTCAAAATATTAAATGCTGTTGATTTTGGTGTCCCGCAAAAAAGAGAAAGATTATTTGTAGTTGCCTCAAAACACGGGATAGTATTTGAATTCCCAGAGGGGAATTTCAAGAACTTTCCTGTAACTGTAAAAGATGCAATAGATGACTTGCCTTCTTTAAAAAATGGTTCTATGGATAATGAACTAAAATACAGGACAAAAGCAAAGGCAGAATATTCGAAAATGCTAAGGGGTCATAGCAAAAAAGTCAACCAGAACTTTGTAAGCAAGAACTCAGATATTGTTGTAAAACGTTATCAGTACATCCAGCAAGGAAATAATTGGAAAGATATTCCTAAAGAATTGATGGTAAATTATAAAGATTTCACTAGGTGCCATAGTTCTATATATCGAAGGTTAGACGAAAATGAACCCTCTGTAATTATTTCAAATTATAGAAAAAGTATGCTAATACATCCAACGGAAAACAGGGGGCTTTCTTTAAGAGAAGCAGCTAGGCTACAGTCTTTTCCTGATAGTTATGAATTTGTAGGTTCCTTAGATCAAAAACAACAGCAAGTAGGAAATGCAGTACCTCCTCTGCTGGCAAAAGCAATTTTCACAAAGTTAAAAAGCTATTATTTATGAGTTGGACCACAACTAAATATGAACAGGCAATGGAAGCCTATTTTAAAGATGAACTTGGTGAAAGCGAAGGCCATAAATTATTAGGTGACTATGAAAGTTTAAGAAATGAATTAGTTAAAGATAATTTCTTTTCTGAAATTAAAGGCAAAGAACCTTCTTTATCAGACCATAGCGAAAGGCATATTATGGATGTACAGAACAGGGCTTATAAATTAATTGGTGACTTTAAAGATCAAGGACTAACCCCTATAGATGTGTATTGTCTTGCCATAATGATATTATTCCATGATGTTGGGAATATTTTTGGTCGAATTGGGCATGATTCAATTGGAAAAATAGCTGAAGTATATAACAAATATAGAGCTAGACATCAACATTACGGTGAAGAGCGAAGAATTATTTCTATCGGAGCCAGTGCTCACTCTGGAAATTCAAGGATGGGATGTAAAGATACTCTGAAATATGTGACTAAAGATTCAATTAAAGAGGATGAAGTAAATTTACCAGAAATTGCCGCAATTTTAAGATTTGCAGATGAATTAGCAGAAGGTAAGCATAGAACATGCTCATTTCTAATTGATAAAGGTTTATATGATGATGAAAGTTTGATTTATCACGAATATGCAAACATTACAGAAATCCGAATCGACAGAGAGGGGGGGAGAATAGTAATTACTTATACAATCAATGTTTCTGAAGATTTTGAGGAAAATCATGAAGAACAAAAACAGATTATTAATTTAATAACATTTTCTTTTTATAGGGCAATTAAGTTAGATCAAGAAAGAAGGTATACTAAATACTATTCTTCAATACTATTACCTTTCAAATATGTAACAATTTTATATAAATTTGAAAAGAATTTTACCCCTTTGGAATTAGATATTGAGCCAATAATTTTTGAAGATAAATACCCAATCCCTGGTATAAACTTCGTTGAAAATCCAGAAAATGCGAAAAAAGAAATTGAAAAGAATCACCCTCATTTTATACTAGATGACATTATTAATATATTAAAAACTACAAAAATTGAAGTAGTATGAAAAATCCGTTTGTTTTCGATAGACCGAATACTATTGAGGTTGAAGAATTTATTAAATATTATATTAAGGATAATACCTATACTAGATTTTTGGAGTCAACAAGAAACATTATTCTAATTGGTGTAAGGGGAAGTGGCAAGACATCTACTTTACGTTATTACTCTTTACCAGTTAGTTACCATAATCCTGCAAATGAAGATAAATACAAATTAGTTGGGGTACATATTCCATGTAAGCAACCATTACTTGGAAAAAGGGAGTATTTACTTTATGAGGATTCGAATAAACAATATGATGTTGTTGAACATTTTTTGTGTATTAATATTATAGCTGAAATTTGTAACACATTCTTGGAATTGAGTAACGAATTGATTATCTCTTCGGAAATTGGAAACGAAATTTTAGAGAATCTAGAGTATATTTTTGATACTAATTTCAGGAGCAAAGTTTCAGTATTTGATTCAATAAAATTATTCATTAATAAAGAAGCTTATTCAAGCCAAAAAAAGTTGAATAATGATAGTTTTGAAAGTTTTATAGGTTATGCTTTTTCTTTTAATAATACAGTAATTCCGTTGTTAGAACAATTAAGGAAAATTCCTGAACTTGTTAATTCTCATTTTTCATTATTTTTTGATGATATACAAGATTTAAGTGAAACTCATCAAAGAATAATAAATTCATGGATTGCTTTTAGAGACAATAGACTGTTTAGTTTTAAAGTAGCTACTGCAGCTACAAGGCCCATTTATATTACCTCAAAGGGAGGCAACATTCTTGAAGGACATGATTTTGTCAAAATTGATTTAACCAAAGGTTTGTTTAACAAAAATTCAGAATTTTCACAATTTGCAAAAGACGTAATACAAAAACGATTGGAAATAGCAGGAATAAATGTAACTGTTGATGATTTCCTTCCAATGAGTGATTCACTTAGAGATGAATTAGAAAAAGGTAAACAGAAAGCAAGAGAATTGGCTGAATTAAAATTTCCGAATCCAATTGGAACCCAAATAAATGATTTTGTTGCTAAATATGCAAGAGCTATTAGTTTCAGAGAGAGGAATCCAAAAGCGAATATGCCAATTTATTCTGGGTTTGAAACTTTAGTTGATATTTCAACTGGTGTAATTAGGAACTTATTAAATCCGTTGTATTTTATGTTTGAAAAGGAAGTATCTATAAACTCCCATCAAAAAAAAATCTTGGTAATTAATCCTAATACTCAAAAAGAAATTATTAAAACAAAAAGTGACGATTTTTGGGACAAAATCAGAAATATTGATTCAGAATTGGATAATTGCACTAAAGAGTTGGCAAAGCAAATTAATAACTTTTATAATCAATTAATTGAGTATTTAAAAAAAAGGCTAAAAGATGAAAAAATTTCAGAACCGAGAGCTCTAAATTTTATTATAAGTGAAATTGAACCTGAAATGGAAGATAAAATAAATGAAATAATATATGCATCTCTTAAGAGTACCATACTTTATGAAAGAATTATTAGTCATAAGGCAACGGGTAAAAAACTACCATTATTTGTTCCAAACCGCATGATGCTACCAACTCATGGACTAGACCCTCATGGTCAATATTCACATTTTGCAATTAAAGGAAAAGACTTCATTGCTGCTGCTATTAATAACAAACCTTTACCCTTCTTTGCTGAAGACGAAAATAATTTTAATCAACTTAAATTAGATTTATAAATGAAGAACAAGTTCACTCTTTTTACCGTACTTGGATGGGAAGAAAGGTTTTTACTAGGTACAAATTATATAATTGAAAAATACAAAATTAAAATTGTTTATCTAATTCGATTTATAGATTACCTGCATATGGACAATATGGCAGAAAACTATGAATCGTTTAAAAAAATATTGTCGGATTCAGGTATAGAGTTAATTCATTTAGACTTAGAGTATAGAAATTCAATAAACAATTGGAAAATTTTAGATTCTTTTTTTTTAAATAATGATTTTCAGAATGTAACGTTAAATATTACAACTTTTCCAAGAGAGGCAATTTGGACCATGCTTTTTTATCTTCGTAAGAAGAAATCATTAATTAATTATGTTTATTTCAAACCAACTTCCTATGACAATAGTGAGGGTGGATTAACTAAGAATCACAAAAGTCCGAGACTACTTTTTAAACACTCAGGAATATTTGACATAAATAAAAAATTAGCCCTTTTTATTATTACAGGATTTGACCAAGGCAGAACGGATTTATTTATTGAATATTATGAACCTTCTAAAGTTGTTTATTTTTCTCAAAAAGGTGAGCAGTTCGAAAATATGAAAAGAAACAGTGGAATTTCTCCTAAAATAGCTTTTGAAAATATTGAGATTGAAAACTTCGAGATCGATAGTTATGATGTTACTAAATTAAGTGACATTTTGAATGACTTGGTTTATAAACATAAAGATTACAATGTAATTATTAGTTGTCAAGGACCTAAAATTTCTGCAATAAGTACTTATATAACGTATTTGAAAAACAATACAATTGCATTGGCTTATGTCCCCGCAAGAGAATTTAGCGGGAAATATTCATTTGGATGCAATATGGAAGCAGTATTTGGTCAGTTAAAATTTTAAATGATAAATTGATGTGTTTCTTTTTCAAACCGATTAATATTCTATTTTAATTTTCAACTAAAAAGTAATCAAAATCCCATCCTTCCAATTCAATTTTCTAATACAAAAGATTGAATGTTAAGTAATATTTTAAAATTATATAGGAAATAGATAGTTAAGAATAATAAATTATCAAAAGATACTTTAAGATGTAAATTATGTTTACCGCTTTATTACTTGATGATGAAACCACCAATCTCGAGATTTTGTCTTATGACCTGGCCACCTATTGTCCTGAGGTACGAGTAGAAAAAATGACCAATAGCCCTACAGAAGCTTTGCAGTTTTTGGCAAATAATCCTATAGATGTGGTGTTTTTGGATGTAACCATGCCTCAAATGTCGGGTTTTGATTTTTTGCTTTGTCAGAAAAGTATTGATTATCAGGTGGTTTTTGTGACAGCCCATCAGGAATATGCCCTGAGTGCATTTGATTTCTATGCTGTTGATTATCTTGTAAAACCAGTTAGTAGCCAAAAGCTAACCCGGGCAGTGGAGCGGTTAAAAGAAAAAATAGAGTCTAACCGGAAACTGGAAAATATCGGAGCCAGACTGGAAGGTATAAAATCACATCATTTGAAAAGCGGTCATATAGCTGTGCCCAATGCCGAAGGTTTTGAAATGATAGAGCAGGAAGAAATCAATTATTTGATGGCTTCGGGCAACTATACTACTATTTTTCTTGCCAATCGGGAAGTTGTAGTTTCCAAAAATCTTGGGGAGTTTGAGAAAATTTTGGATGAAGCTAAGTTTATCAGAATCCATAATTCGGCGGTGGTTCAGATCAAAAAAATCAAGAAATACATCAGAGGGGATGGCGGTCAGGTGGTGATGGCTGATGGAAAAACATTGGCTGTTTCGAGAATCAACAAACCCAAACTGTTGAGCGTAATTTTGGTTTAGGGGTATCCATTCGTTGAAAATGCCTTCCGGTTGAATCAAATGAAAGAAAAATCCTTCTATCTTTCGAGGATTAAAAGTCTTTTTTTGAAAAATAGCCTATTTATAATTCTTCTGTTTGCTTTTTTTCAGGCAAAAACTCAGGATTGTTTCAGAAGTGCTGATAACAAGCCTTTTAATGCTATTTCTCAAGTTCAGCTTTTTGTCGATTCTTCTGCAAATATTCCGCTCAAAAACATACCACCAATGGCCTTCAAGTCATTGAATGCCTACAATTTTCCCCGATTACTGGTAAAAGAATTTAAATACAATTTTTACCTGAGATTTTGTATTGAAAATACCGGAAACTCTTATGACACACTTTTAATATCAGCTGGAACTGTAAAACAACAGGAACTTTGGAAATACACAAAAGAGAACCTGATCAAGGCCGGCTTTACCAAACAAAGTATGTCTGAGGATAACCGGCAGTACCGATTTGACCAAAAATACCTTAAAGTGGTACTTTCACCCTATGAGAAGGCGGTGTTTTTACTAAAATTCAATGATCTCACCGGCAAGGAATTTCAAATTGCTCCAATTATTGTAAGTACCTCTGAGGAGGCAAAAATCAAATTAAACGACCTCTACGAAAATCGGCTGCCGGTTTTTACCAATGTTATGATGTACAGTGTGCTACTTTACATATTGTTGATGGTGCTGGCTCTTTTTTATTTTATCAGACAAAAGTTTCTGGTCTATTATGCTTTGTATTTGGTCTTTATGCTGCTTTTCAATATCTATGGATTCAGCTATTCACCGTTTATAATTACCCCAATCAGTTTTTTTGAGACCTTGAATATTGACCTCAGACAGAATTTCTACATTCTCAGTACCCAAATCTTTTACATGTTGTTTTTGTGGGAATTTATGGAGGTCAGACAACGAGGCAACTTTTCTCAGCGAATATTTTTTAAAAGTACAATCCTGGTTTTTATGGTTTTATTGGGGGTTGAAATAACATTAAGCTTGATTTTACAGCAATATGACTGGCAGTTTTACAATACAATTCTTTCGGAGATTCTAATTTTGTTTGTGAGTATTTATTTGATAATCAACCTGTTTAGGTGGAAAAACCTTTATACGCCCCCGCTGCTTAAAGCAGCCAGTATCATGCTTTTTACCGGAGTGATTTTTGGGTTTATTACCGGCACTCTCGGGATTTCCAAAACCACCTCCAGCATTTTGATGTATTATCCCAATTATGTTTTTAATATTTCTGTTTTGGCAGAGGTGATTTTGTATTCAATAGCCATTCTTCAGCAATTTTTCCAGACCAAAACCGAACAAATCAGGCTTCAGCAACAATATGCTCTCTCTGAATTAAGCCTCCTGAGATCACAGATAAACCCACATTTTTTGTTTAATACCCTAAATTCGATCAAGAGCTTTATTGTAAGAAAAGATACCCAACAGGCATCTGAATACCTTACTGAGTTTTCGGATTTGATACGCTCGGTTTTGGAAAAAAGCCGGGATCATATCATCAGCTTGAAAGAAGAGCTGAGTTTTTGTGAGCACTATCTTAAACTCGAGCAAAAACGTTCTGATGGAAAATTTGATTATTTTATGGACAGGGATTTAAATGTAGATATGGCATCGGTGCAGGTGCCGGCTTTTATTTTGCAACCATTTTTGGAAAACGCTATAAAACACGGCTTTAATAACTTAAACAAAACCGGCTTTATCAGAATTTCCATTTCTAAATCTTCCGGCGGCCTCCTAATAATAATTGAAGATAATGGAATAGGCCGGGAAGAAGCGGTGAAAAATCGCCCGGCCGGTCATAAGTCCATGGGTGAGCAGCTGATAACCAACCGCATTGACCTTATTTCCGAAATTTACAACTGGCCCTTAAAAGTTGAGATAGAAGATCTTAAAAACCCCACCGGCACAAAAGTAAAAATCCACATTCCCGACATCCGTTAGTTATTAACCCATTCCCGCTAATTATGGAATCAGTTCAGGGAAGTATTCATTTATGGTAGTATTGTTTTTTTAGAAAAATTATTTTTCGGAAAAATAATTCCGGTCATGATTTCAATCAATAGTATTCATGTGGGTTCAAGAACCTACCTGTCGCCTGATGAAATAGAGTTCATCAAGGCCGATTTTAGCTATTCTCATATTTTCCTGAAAAACGGAAGAAGAATCCTGGTCTCAACCAATCTTCAAAAACTTCAGGAGCGTTTTGGTGAGAATATGGTGCGGGTTCACCGCAGTTTTTTGATAAACCCGCTGGCTGACTTAACGATTTTTGAAAAGGAGTTTGTTAGTAAAACAGGAAATAGGGGGTTGATTAGCAGGAGGTTGGGGAAGAATATAAATTTAAAATCATGAAAAAAATACTTTTATTATTCCTTATCGTCATTGCAAACAAATTTCAGGCACTTTGTCAATCTACTGAATATTCAAATGGTGGGGCACTACTAAAATCTCCATTCTCTCATTTAGAATTAAGAAATAAAGGTCTGATTGTTCAAACTGATTTCTCAGCTCTAAATGTTAATCCCAACTCCAATGTCTATACGCTTATAAACAGTAACAACCAAAATCTTGATGGTAACCTTGGAGGAACTATTCTCGATCCCGGTGGCAGCGGTCCTTACCTACAAGGAGTTGCATTTTCTGCGAGTGCCGTTATCCAACCAAATATTCTATCAGGTGAAGGTTTGGGTGGTTATCAATTAAGCTTTGATTTAATGGATATCCCCGATCCTGGTGATTCTTTAATTATTTATGATTATGGACAACCGATTCATGTTTTCAGTGGTACAACTTCTATTCCTAACAAGATTATAATTCGGAATTCACGTATTGATATTGCCTTTCGAACAAATAATAACACTCAGGTAGGCCAAGGATTCATTCTTAAATTCATCCCATTAGATGCTTCATTCGCTGAATTCATGGATGATTATTATGGAGGCCCACTATTTGAATACTCAACGTCCAAAGGAAGCATAAGTAGTGGACCTACAAGTGTTTTCAATTATAAAAACCGCGGGGATTTATCCTTCAATCACGGGTGGTTTAATTATGTTCCGGGGTATAATTCTTTCACGGTTGGTACAGGAAACAAAACATCCTCTCAACATGGATTCACAATTGGGTATCAAAATACAAATTCAGGTAATACCTCATTTGTGGGTGGTTTGCTGAATGAAAATAAAGCAACTAGTTCATTTACATTTGGAGAGGGTCTTCAGAATTATTCTTCCAATACTGCCATTTTTGGGTCATATAACGAAGTTATTATTTTTGACCCTGATGATGCACTTCATAGTAGAATCCCCTCAAACCCAATTTTTATTGTGGGTACCGGTTCTGCACCCCTCGATAGAAGAAATGCATTTGTAGTAAGAAACAATTCAAATGTTGATTTATGGGGATATTCAAAACTCGGTCAATTTGCTCCACATATAAAAATGCTTGAAATCACAGGAAATATGCCAGCAGCAAATGTAAATGGCACCTACCCTCATGGACTCACAGATGCCAAAATACTTTCAATAGCTGTTACCGCAGAGGTAAATAATCAATTTATCCCGCCCAACTATACTGGCAACCCCTCGCTGGAGTATAACTATTATTGGACAGCTGGCAGCTTGTATATTCTCAACAAAAACGGCAATAGTTCGGGTCTGGCTGGAGTACCATTTAAAGCATTAATCACTTATAAAGAATAAATTATGAGAAAAATGACTTTTTTTTGGATTTGCTTTCTTTTCTCAGGAAGAATGTATTCTCAAAGCATCATCATTACACCTTCAAAAGTTGAATCCAATTCTTCTGCTAAACCAATCGTAATTCCAAGACTAACCATTTCTGCAATATTGAATATCTCAAGCCCAAACAAAGGGACATTGGTTTATGATATATCAAATAAAATTCTCAGGATGTATGATGGAAGCAAGTGGATTAAATTCAAAAGTTTTGAAAATGAAATTTATCCAACAGCTCCATTTTCTTTTTCAAAAAAAGATGAAGAAAGCAATGTCATTTCTCCTACTAAAACATCTTTAATGCCATGAAAAAAATATACAATTGTTTTCTCCTTTTTGCAGTTTCATTCGGATCATTGGCTCAATCAACATTAATTACACCAGGAACGAGCCAGCCAAACATCATCGCAAATGGTACACATAATGGTGGAATCACCCCACCGAGAATGACGAATGCTCAAATTGCAGCGATCGTTGCTCCTGTTGAAGGCTCATTAGTTTATGACACTGATATTAATTGCTTAAGACTTTTTGATGGAATAAGTTGGAAATGTCAATCTGAAAACCCGAAACCAATTATTACAGGATATTCCAATGGCAGTACCAGTAATCAGGTGGGTTATGATATTGAAGTCACTGGAGAATTTGTTTATGTCGCTGGAGAATTTGAAAACGAAATTATTTTTCAAGATGATTTCGGTCCAATCATTTTATATTCAAGTGGAGGAAAAGATGGTTTTCTGGCCAAATTAAGGAAAGATGGCAAACTGGTATGGGCAAAACAAATGGCTAATACACTTGACTGCACAGCTAATCAGGTAAAATTAGATCCTGAAGGCAATGTATATGTTGCCGGAACACACAAAGGGTCAGTTACGATATCAGGAATCACATTCAATAATTCCAATAATCTGAATGACATATTCTTTGCTAAATATAATAGTTCCGGTACTTTCCAGTGGAGCCAATTAATGGGCGGTTCGGGCAATGATACCTTAACAGCTATGGCAATCGATAACAATTACAAAATACACTTGACAGGTGGTTTTGAGTCAACATTTACATTTTATGGAACAGGAGGAAGTATAGGTGCAACGGCAATTTCTGCAGGCTTAAAAGATTTATTTTATGCAAAATACAATGATTTAGGGGCATTTTTGACCCATAAAGCTGCGGGGACCAGTGAAACTTCTGACCTTGGAACGGCTCTGGAAGTCGATCCTAGTAATAATGTTTTTCTAGCTGGATATATAGATTTGGCAGAAGCGATCGATATAATAAGTATTGATGGATTAAATTTTTCACCAACAAACCCTGCTGACGCAGTTAATTCTGCTGGTTTTATCGCTAAGCTAAATCCATCGGCCGTATGTGTAGCTATAGTAGGAGCCGACACCTACCTTCCAGATGCCGTACTATTCAATGATGGTGAAATTTACGTTTCTTCTCATGCAGGATATTCTATTAGCGGGATTGAAGGTTTTTCATTTCCTATTCCAACTCCCCTAATCAAGATTTCTAAATTTAGTATTGGACTTTTAAAACAATGGAGCAGACAAATGTACTATCCTAATCAAGTAAACAATGTTCTTTGTGATGCAGGATTAACAGAACTAACTAAAAGGTATAAGTCTGATATGACTTCTGGCCTAAATGGCTCAGTTTATTTGTCAGGTAATTTCTTTTGCAATGCAATGTTTGGGCTTTCAAATATCGTAAGCTCTGGATTTGTAGAATTTACACCTTATTCAAGAGGTAAATCTTCAAATGGAAAAATAGATGGTGTTTTGATGGAATACAATTCCTCAGGAGACTTAATCAATATAGATAACTTTGGCGGGAGCCTTTCAGATGAATTTACTGCCATAAAAGCCACAAATACAGGTGAGTTGTTTGGAACCGGTTTTTATCAAAATATGGTTAACTGGGGCACAAACAGCACTACTAGTATGGGAGGTAAAGATATGTTCCTTTTAAAAATCATAAAGTAATGAAGATAATAACAATTGCTATATTTTTTATTTCTTTTCATTCATTTGCCCAAACCTTCACCGCCAAAACAGGCTATATGTATCTGGGAGAAAAAGAAACCGAGCTCAACGGAGGCATGGAAATCAAAAATGGCACCATCAAAAAAGGTGATAAAATCGATATTTATGCACCAACCGGAAGGAAATTTACTGCGGTTATTACCAGGATTTCTGGTGAAGGAAATAGAGAAGTTTCCCAAATCAAAGCAGGCGAATATGGCTATTTTGACCTAAAATTTACAGAAAATCCTTCAACAGGAAAAGATTATATTACCAAAGACTATAAAGTATATCCTGCTGGATTTAAGGTAAATAGCAGCGAAATGAAAGCAGATGCCGATGCAAAGACCGCCGCAAGTGTTAATTTTAAATCCAAACTGAATGGCAAAACCTGGAACGCAAAAGTGAATTATAAAGGGGCTTCTTTTTGGAAAAAAGGCGTGAAAGGTCTTCTTGAAAAACCATACTTGCAACTACAGTTTGCAAGTCTTCAGACCCCGGATGAAAGACTCATTACTATCCAAGTTTTGTACCCTAAAGAGACACCTGCAAAATACGCTTCAAAAGACCTCGAAGTAAACTTTAGTGGCACTCCTGATGGTAATACAGCCCACACCGAAATGTACGGATTCGTAAGCGGAAAGGGCAACACAGATTTCAGTCTGGAAATTACTAAATGGCAAAAAGTTTCCGCCACAAAAGCTATCATTTCTGGTAAAATTTCGGGTGATTTGAAAGAAGTAAAACTACTCGGCACTCAAAAACAAATACACCGTTTCTCAGATGGTGTATTTGAGAATGTAGAAGTAGAAGTATTTAATGAGGTTTATGATTTGATGGGGAAGAAGTAAAATAAACATTTACTCCTATAATCCTTCAAAAATTTCATCATTCCATCCTTCAATCAATCGATTTTTAGTTCTTAAAAACTCACTTCAGCAAATACACCTGTGTGCCTGCCAAAAGATAACAACCCAGTCCATAATCCTCAAAATTAGCTTTTTTGTTGTAACTAAGCGGTTGACCGTCTTTGGGTTCTTTACCTGTTGATTGTACGAAACCCAGCATACCATCGGTGTGCAAACAAGTTTTATTGATAGCATTCCAGGCCTTTATGGTGGGTTTCAAATACTTTTTCTTGCTTAAATACCCATTATTTATTCCCCAAGCCATGCCGTAAGTGAAAAGTGCTGTGCCTGACAATTCAGGCCCGCCAAAATCATCGGGATCAGTCAGTGAAACATTCCAAAAACCATCTTTTCTTTGAAGTGGTAGCAATGATTTCATCATAGTCAGATACATCTCTTCGTATTCACTATAGTGTTTGGCGTTTTTGGGCAAAATTTCCAACATTTTTACCATAGCCGCCACTACCCAGCCATTGCCACGTGACCAATAACATTGTTTTCCGTTTGGAGTAGTAAATGGCGGCACAAAACCTTTGTCACGATACCAAAGTCCATCTTTGGCATTGTACAATCCTCCACCTTCCACATTTTTTGAATGTAAGTACAACTGATGCATTTTCTCAAAATACCTTTCATCCTTATTCATCACACCTAATTTGGCAAAGACAGGCATGTCCATCTGAAGTGCATCTATCCAGGTCCAGTCGTCTACTTTATCGGAGGCCAGCATGAGGCCAATGGAGCCCTTTATTTCGGCCAGGCGTTGCTTTTGAGTGGTGTCCAATTGGTACAAATCTATGTATGTGATTCCGCAACAATGGCTGTCGGCATGCCGACTGTTTACACCAAACCAGGTCGCCCATTTGTTGCCTTCGCCCCAGGCTATGGCATAATCAATGTATTTTTTATCAGGATCAATTTTGTAAAAATCCATCAACCCTTCGTAGTAAATGCCTCTTGTCCATAGATTTGAGGTCCTGACTTTATCCAAAACTATTTTTTGTGATGGATCAGGCCAGATTTTCATGAAATAATCATTGGCCAGCCGCATATTGGCCAATACCTCATTCTTTTTGGGGAGTTTTTGCGAAAAAGAATCGAGACTAAAAATCAGAATAAAAATCCAGACAACATTTTTTTTCATTAGGTTAGTAATTTTATCCAATTTTCATGAAAAAACTTTTGTTTACTGTCCTGCTGATACCTGATTAATTTTAAAGTGTCATATAAAAAAGTAATTTTGAATTCAATAAGAAAATTCAAAAAAATGAAATTCTTTCCTTATTTAGTTGTGATAGAAAAAATCACCAATCTTTTCAAATTCTATGGCCTCGACCCTGAAAAATCAGCGAACATCGCCCGCATCCTGACTGAGGGCGAGTTGCTGGGGCATACTACTCATGGTTTGGCTTTGGTTAAGCCATATCTTGATGAACTCGAAAATGGTCAAATGGAAAGAAATGGAAGCTTTGAAGTAAAAAATGCCACCAACACGACACAAACCTGGGATGGCCGGTATCTTCCCGGCACATGGCTCACTGAAAAGGCGATCGAAACCGCAACCGAAATGGCAAAAAATGAGGGAGTTGGAACCGTAGTAATCCAAAAATCGCATCATATTGCTTGTTTGGCAGCATTTTTAGAAGTAGTAGCACGAAAAAACTTGATGGTAATAATCGCATGTTCCGATCCCAGAAACAAAACTGTAGCACCTTTTGGCGGTAAAATTCCTGTATATTCTCCTAATCCATTGGCCATTGGAATTCCTGCCGTAGATGATCCGATTCTGATAGATGTGAGCATGTCGGCTACAGCTAATGCGGTGGTAAATAGAGCCGCTAAAAACAAGCAATTATTAGACGGAAACTGGCTACTGAAACCTGAAGGAACTGCTACCAATGACCCCCAAACATTTTTCCAAAATCCACCATCTACACTTTTACCGCTCGGAGGTATGGATTTAGGCTATAAAGGCTTTGCTCTGGGTATTATGATAGAAGCCATGACTAGTGCATTGGGAGGTTACGGACGAAAAGATAATCCGGAAAGATGGGGTGCATCGGTTTTTGTACAGGTAATTGACCCCACTAAATTTGCCGGTGAAAATGCATTTTTAGCCGAAATGGAGAATCTCAGGAAACAATGTCTCGCTTCAGGGGATAATGTAAGAATGCCGGGGCAAAAGGGTTTAAAAAATAAAGAGATGCTGTTAAGTAACGGCATCCCTTTGGATATGGAATTAATAGAATTATTGAAAATTCAATAATTATTTCTTCCACTGCACTGAGCTGTCGTTGATCTCAAATTTATTATTATTGAGTAAGTTGATGATTTCTGAAGCAGCAAAAATCGTAGGACCGTATCCGTGTGCAGCAAATGGGCTTATCGGGCGGTGATAGTAAAACGCAGGGTCAAAGCCCATGCCGGTGCCCACGCAGGTACCTTCAACCTGACCTTTTTCGTTGATTTTGGTTGAAACCGCATTCCAGCCCAGCATCACCATCGGCGAGTAGGCCATTTTATCAATCCAGCCTTGGTTGATAGCGTGAGCTATACAATAGGTGTAGATGGCCGTTGCGGAAGTTTCCAGATACGAATCTTCTCTATCGAGCAATTGATGCCAGAATCCAGAACCCGACTGGTATTTTGTCAGACCCCGGATATGGTCTTTCAGCATTTTGACAATTATGGGTCTGCCCGGATGATTGGCGGGGAGTACATCCAGCACTTCAATTTTAGTTAAAATGGCCCAGCCGTTGGCCCTTGCCCAATGAAACTGTGGATGCTCAGTCATGCCTTCAATCCAGCCGTGCATATAAACCCCCTTTTCTTTGTTAAACATTTTACTATGAAACAATTGGATTTGTCTCACTGCCTCATCATAATATTTTTTTTGCCCGGTATATTTTCCCATATTGGCGATGGCAGGTACACCCATAAACATATCATCAAGCCAGAGTGCATCTGCTTGCGGACGCATTCGGGCCAGTGTACCGTCTTTGAGGCGGTGCTCTTTGTTTAGGATATACTCTATGTGGGTATCAATTAGTAGCTTAGCATCAAGGTTCTCTCTACTCATTTTAGTTTTCAAAATCGCAGTACACATGGCTCCACAGTCGTCAAGAGCTCTTGGGGCAATCAATCCTCTGAGCGGCCCGGCTGTAGCCCAATCGGCATGTTCTTCTGATGTTTTTTTGAAATATGGGGCTGCATTGCTTATAAATTTCAGTCTTTCAAGAGTATAGTTTTTGTATTTGGAATCACCAGTAGCTTTTGTTGCAGCAAGCATAGCCGCATAAGTTACCCCCCATTCATAGCTCACAAGCCGGTAATCTCCCTTTTTCAAAGCAGTTGTAGCTGAAATTTTGGATAAATCAGTGATTTCTTCACCGGTTTTCGAATCCACAAAAGCCATAGGTGTGACTCCTTTAAGATAATTGTAAATTCTATCCAGTGAGGCCTTTACGTTATCCACATTTGGTATGCCGTAGGGCACAGGGTAGTCGGGTTGTAACAGATGCAGTGGCGTATTGCTATCGTTGGCATTGGTTACATTGCGTTGAGCAAACATTGCCATTGGTAAAATTACCAGACCGAGCGTTAATATTTTTTTCATTTTTATAAAATATTGAAAATCTAATTTTAAATCGTTTTTAAATATTAATTATTCCTTCAAAAAAACTGAGTACATCCAAACCTAATTTTATAATAATAGGATGTAAATCCCCTATCGAATCAATCGTCAATCGCAAATCGAATCAATCGCAAATCGAATCAATCGTAAATCGAATCTACCGCCTCATTTCATATAAAACACATCTTTTAAGCTTACACTTACAGGGGAGTTGTCAGGGTTACTTTCCATAATATCAGCCATATACGCCCACCATTTTTTCATTACGGGGCTTTCGGGAAGGTTTTTCATGGCCTCAGCGTCTTCTATTTTCAGAACTCCAAAAAGGCTTAAAGTCTCTTCATCCAGAAAGATAGAATAGTCGGAAATGCCATGCTGATGTAATAAATCCACTAACTCTGGCCAAATTTCATCGTGCCTTTTTTTATATTCGGCTTCTTTTCCCGGGAAAAGCCTCATTTTAAAAGCCAGTCTTTGCATTTTATTTTTTTGATTTAAGGTCAAATAATTTCCTAATTTACTTAAGCGAATCCTACACTTTATTTTTTTCTGCACAAAAATATCCGGAAACGATTGCATTAATATTTAAGATTTCAACATAAAAAAACATCTAAAATCAGATATTTCGGTTTAAATTGAGCTTTGTAATTTAATTATTCTTTTTTGTAATGGGAAAAGAAAACATGCTCAAAGTGCTTAGGGTAAATGAAAAGGACAAAGTACCCAAATATAGGCAGATTGTTAATTCAGTCATTGATAATATTGCCAGAGGTTACATGAAAACCGGTGACCAGTTAATGTCAATCACGGAAATGAGTATAGAATATCTTCTCTCAAGAGATACGGTAGAAAAAGCCTACAGAGAATTAAAAAAAAGAGGATACATAGAGGCAGTCCATGGGAAAGGTTTTTTTGTAAAATCAAATCGTGATAGTAAAAACAGAGTTTTGCTCATCATGAATAAGATGAGTTCATATAAGAAAATTATTTATGAAGCTATTATCAAAGAGTTAGGTGATGATTTTGTAGTAGATTTACAAATACACAACTATTCTGTGGAGGCATTGGATGATATATTATCGAGAAACCTTGGAAAATATAATCATTACCTCATAATGCCGCATTTTTTAGAAACAAAAGAAGAATATTTGCCCGTTTTGCATCGTATTCCTAAATACGAACTCATATTTCTGGATAAATATTTGCCAGAATTTCCGGAATCTCCTGTTATTTATCAGGATTTTGAAAAAGACATTTTTGAAGTTTTTGAAGAAAATCTGGAAAAAATAAAAAAATACGAGAAATTATGCCTGATTTTTCCACAAGATGGTAACTATCCCGAAGAAATTAGGAATGGCTTCAGTGCATTTTGTGCATATAATAGTATCAAGCAGCAAACATTTTCATCAAGTCTTGAGGCACTCGAAAGTTATACTGACAATAGTATGTTTGTGGTTATAGAAGAGGCAGATCTTGCAGATGTAATAAAATTTGCAAGAAATAACCATTTAAGTTTAGGTAAAAAAATAGGAGTAATATCATTTAATGACACCAAGCTCAAAGAGGTGCTTGAAATTACAGTGATTACTACAGATTTTAATGCCATGGGTACCCGTGCAGCACAAATCCTGAAAAACAAAGAGCAGGTAATTGAGAAAAATCCCTTTTATCTGATTGACAGAGGAAGTGCCTAAACTTATTTCTTCAAATATTTCAATATCTCGGATCCCGCCAGCAAATAGGCTCCGGTACCGTAAACTTCCCAGCTTTCTTTATCAAAATTACGGCGGGGATCGGCACCAATAGGTTGTACCCACCCCACTTTTCCATTTTCTTGAACCAGAGTATTCAATGCTTTCCAACCATTTTTTAGGGTATTTTTAAATTCTTTTTCAGGTAAAAGCCCATTATTTACCCCCCAGGTGATAGCATAAATATCAAATCCCGAACCTGAGGCTTCACCTCCGGGATAGGCATCAGGGTCGAGCAAACTAGACCTCCAAAGCCCGTCAGACTGCTGAAGTGATTTTAATCTGTAGGCCATTTCTTTATACAAATTCTCATAAAACGATCGGGTAGGATAGTCGGCAGGAAGTTCGTTAAGTAAGCGAGCCAGGCCACCTATCACCCATCCATTACCCCGGCTCCAGAATATTTTTTGGCCGTTGGCTTCGAGCTTCTGATTGCCCTGTAAGTCTTTCAGATAGGATGCATCGCGTGCAAAAAGTTTTTCTTCTTTGTTGTATAGCAAATCATAGCATTCTCTGAAAAGTATATCATTTGTTTTAAGCAGGGAAATATCACCGGTTTCTTTGGCCATTTTGGCAAATACCGGAGGCCCCATAAAAAGGGCATCACACCACCACCAGGTAATGCCATGATTGGCTTTTTCTTTACCTGGCCAAAACTGCACTTTTATGAGGGTATCCCATGTGGGTTTTAATAAATTTTCGTTTTTATTCTGACGAAAAAGATCAATATAAGTCTGAGAAATAGTAATATCATCGGCGTGATCATATCTTTTTCCTGGGTGCCAGGAAGTCTTATTCCCAAGATTCATCAGTGAATCCATAATCCATTGTTTCTGAGTGGCTTCCCATGCAGCAAACACTCCGGCATAAAACGCTCCGTTTGTCCAATCAGTTGGTTCATGTTTTGGGTTTTCCAACTGCCATTTGGCAGCTTTTTCCAGACGTGTTTTTATTTCTGATGCTTTAAATACGTTTTGAGCCGGGAGGTTCAGGCTTAGGAATAAAAAGAATAAGATTTTTTTCATTTTACAAGGTTGAAACATTATTAGGCAAGATACTAATTAATTCAAAAGATATTATTAATGATAGGAATTGTAATCAAGAAACTACATACTTTAATTGGAGAGATTCACCATTTTTTTCCAAACACCCCCTTAAATCCCAAATCTCTGCTTTTTAAGTTGGTATTGTTTTTATGCCAGGCAAAATCTCCTCCTTTACGGTGGCAGTTTTTGAAATAAATACGATGACCCCAATTGAGCGTTCTGTCTCCGGACTGGTAGATAGGGGCATCTGCCATTTCTTTACTAAACTCACACTCAAAAAGATACATCTGAGCCTCACGATGGTAGCGGCCCAGTTTGAATCCGGGGTCACCCACAAATTTGCAGTTTTTCAAAACTGTTTTATCGCTTTCTTTTGCCGAACCATCATGCCAGATGGCCGCAGACATATTATGACAAATAAACAATGAGTTTTCAATCAATGCGTTGCCTCGTGGACAATACAAATCCACATGACCCTCTATGGTACAATGGTTGAAATAATACATACCTCCCTCTACATCCCAAGGGCTCACGGTATCACCACCACCTGACTGGAAAGTGCAGTTAAGAAACTTGATTCTGGTAGCACCCGGCATTGATCTGAAAGCAAATTGATGACCATCTTTTCTAACAATTTTCTCACCATCTTTTTCGCCCGGTTCACGGGGTAGGGCATAGTTCTGAACGGTGGACGGATTTACTTTTCCGGCTTCATTGGTACATTGGATTACGGTATCACCCTTTGCCTTAAATCCATAATCATTAATTATGGTCAGGTTTTTTAAAACCACATCAGATGCCATTACATTGATGGTAGCCGCTCCGTAGTCGTTGGGGTTTTCACACCGCCAGATGTCCCTTGCCTGGGTAAAAGTGATTACAACACCTTTTTCAGACTCACCCTCCAAAATCAAATGATGCCTTGCGATATCGATCCAGAGTTTCTCGTTGTATGTGCCGTTTTTTATAAAAATCTTTCGGTATTTTCCACTGGCAGAAGGTTTGAAGCTTTCTATTGCCTTTTGAATCGAACTAAAATCACCATTTCCTTCTTTCGAAACAGTGATGGTTTGGGCTTTTGAAATATTTATACAGGCAAAAATGAATATTAAAATGTATTTCATGCAATTATTTGGAAACATATTTTTTGATTGAAAATAAAGCCCTCATTTTGAGTCTATAAATTCAGATTTTATCATTTTCCAAGTGCCCATTTTGCTAAATCTTTGGCTGCGTGATAGTTTTGGTACTCTAAAGGGATCCGACGGCCATCTACGTACTCGTTGTATAGCCATGGGTCTCCAATGACAAATACTCTGCCCTTTCCATATACATTGGTAGCCATGATTACATCGCCTCCTTCCTTCAAAACGGGTAATGCACCCTTGCTGAGTTTTAAGGTCACCAGCTCTTTTACATATACTCTTTTTGTGTTTTTGAATATTTTGTTTCCGGCTGCTATATCCAGTTTACCCTGGTGCCACTCAGTGCCCTTCACCATGTTCCGGCTTTTACCAGTAAATTCTATCCCGAAAGCTTTCGCCAGTTCATTGAAACGGGGAATCTCACAATTCGAGGTGTCATTGGCCATCAGAATGAGCGTTCCGCCATTGTAAACCCATTTTTTAATAGGAATAATATCTCCTGAATCAACGAAGTTGGGTTCTGCAGTTTCTTTTTGCGTATCAGGATCAACAATAATATATACATTTTTACTGGCAAGGTTTTTAGCTGTTGGGGCTTCTTTTATAGCTGTAATTTTCGCTCCATAATTTTGAAATATTTCTCCAAACCACCCAAAACCCGAATGGTAGGTATCTTCCCATGTATAGTGAAACTGCTCCTGATTACCGTTCCAATCTTTTCTGAATTCCAGGTTAAAATGATAGTCTAAAGCCACGGTTTTACCTTTCCCAATGGAATTTTCCTCCAAAATTTCCATTTCAATACTTGCAAAAATAAATGGACCCACCCCTTTGAGATCGTTTTTCCGGATGGGCTCACTCAAATAATATTCATAAGTGCCATTCCGGTAAGGATTTCCTCCTAATCCACCCACAGAGACTGTTTTGTCCAGCCCGAGCGTTCCGTCGGTTTCTTTAATCAAAAATTCTTTCAAGATACCCTGATAGCCCTTTTTGGCGGGTGCTAAATAGGAAAGAGGCAAATAACCCTTTCTAACTCCTTTTAGTAAAGCATATACAAACATGCATGAAGCCGAAGCTTCGTGATAATTCCCTTTTTTATTGCCAAGACCAATCATTTGGTACCAGGTTCCGGTGTTTTTATCCTGATATTTTACCAAAACAGGAGCTAATCTCTTCAGATATCCGATGATTGCAGCTCTTTTGGGATGATCTTCGGGGAAGTAATCCAAAACCTCTACCAATGCCATTGCATACCAGCCGATAGCCCTCCCCCAAAAGTGTGGCGAAAGCCCGGTTTTTTTATTGGCCCAGCCTTGTTCGCGAGACTCATCAAATCCATGATAGAGCAAGCCGGTGGTAGAGTCAATCATGTTTTTTTCAACCTGTTCAAACTGCCGGGCGATGGTCTCAAAATGCTCGGGATGATTGAATATTTTGGAATATTCTGCCGCAAATGGCTCGGCCATAAAGAGCCCGTCAAGCCAGATTTGATAAGGGTACCGTTGCTTGTGCCAATATGCTCCTCCATCGGTTGTAGCCTGATTTTCGAGCTGTGCCCAGAGGTTGTCAGCTGCTTTTCTAAACTTATCTTTGGCGGGCTGAGTTTGCTGATAAACTGCCAGTAAGGCTCTTCCCGTGTTGATATTATCGAGGTTATAGTCGTCTTTTCGGTAAGTTTTGATTTTGCCGGTACTATCCACAAAGCGATTGAGGTCGGCGAGAATGTAATTGTAATATTTTGGGTCGGCTGTTCTATGCCAAACTTTTTCAAGGGCTTTTAGCATGAGTCCCTGTTCATAATCCCATGTTGCTGATTTTCGCGGTTTCACGACTATTGAGTCGGGATACCACCCAATAAATGAGTCGGCCATTTGCTGCGAAAGTGGCTTTTGTGCAAAAAGGCTTTGTGATGAAATCAGAAACAGGAAAACAATATATTTTTTCATAGAAATATTTATTTCGATTTTTTCAAATATTAATGTAATTATAGAAAATCTTCTCTTAATGGATTGAAAACATCAATCAATTCGCCGGCTTCTATACACACTGCCCCATGCTCAAGGCCTGAGGGTACGAAATACACATCCCCCTCAGAGAGTGTTTTGGTTTGGCCGTCAATAGTGATTTTGAATTTGCCTTTGCTCACATAGCTGGCCTGGGTATGTGGGTGCGAGTGCATGGCACCAATGCCTCCGGTTTCGAAAGCCACTTTTACCACCATCATCTCGGTATTATGAGCCATAATTTTCCTCTTTATGCCTCCTCCCAGTTCTTTCCAATCAATGTCTTTATCTGCGACTAATGTGTTCATTTTATGTTGTTTAAAGCTTCCAGGATTTTATCATTGTCAATAATCGCATTTTCCGGAAGCGGGAAATCAGAATTATATACACTTAATTGTATTTTGTCAAGAATATTCACTTTTGTTTCATCAGCCAGTTCAATATTTAGTCCAAAATGCTTTGCCAAAAAGTCATAAGCTGCCTTTCTTTTTGAAGGACCATAATCATGTTTTTCATTTGCCAGATGCACATTTTCAATATTATTTTCTTTTCCGAAAAATGAATAAATACGTCGAATATGAGGGAATTCTACGGTGGGAGTAAATTGCGTCCAATCATCGCCATCAGAAATCAGAAGCATGGGTCTGGGTGCCACACATGCCGAAATCTCGACATTATTGGTTGTATGATCGGGGCTTATATGCACAGGCATACCGCTTTCGCACACACAACCTCCAAAAAAATGACTCGAAACCATCACTACGGGTATTGAAAGCTTGATACGTTCATCAATAGCTGTAAGCATAAAGGTTTGAGTACCGCCACCCGATTCGCCACTTATCGCAATTTTGTTTTTATCAACTTCGGGTAATTGGGAAATAAAGTCGAGAACTCTTATGCTGTTGATAGTCTGTAGTTTAAATGCCTGGCTGATTTTATGGTCACATTGCTTCATGTCGCCATAGCCAATCATGTCCCAGGCAAAAACAATAGTTCCCATCCGTGCCATAGTTGCACATCTTAACTGAGTAGCTTCGCCAAATCTTGGGTCATTTCCGTGTCCGTGAGGGGCCAATACAGCCGGGTTTTTCTTTTGCAGATTAAAGGGTTTATATAGATTTCCAGTTATGAAGATTCCCGGCAGACTTTCAAAAAAAACATTTTCAACGGTGTAGCCATCCAATGTCTTTTTGCTATGAGTCGTCGCAATGATTTTTTTGCCTGCTTTAATTGAAGTTAGTCCGGCACCTGTAATTATTCCTTTTTTTATAATTTCGGCCCTACTTTTCCATTCTTTTTGATTATGATATTGACGGGCAATGGATTGGAGTTCTGTTTTCCCCTGCTCCGGAGTAAAAAAAGCCCCCTGCCGCAAGGAAGGACTTTGAGCGAATGTAACAGAGCTCAGCAACAAAGCAAATAAAGTTTTAATCATATCCCGGGTCGAATCAGGATAAAATTAGTATAAAATAATCAATGCAAAATACAGGGATGAAAATAATATTTATGGAAACGATTGCAAAAAATTGATATTTCCTTCAAATGATTTGTCAAAAACAAATAGATTCTACCTGTTACCCAATGGACTTTGGCCTTTATTGAGCCTGTTCAGCAATTTTGCAAAACGCACTGCAATAGCCACGAGGTCTTTAATTTCAAGTAGTAGCTTGAGGGTTAAATCCGTATTTTTAAAACCATAATCTTTTTTGGTGATACCTTCCACCTGATTGGAAAGGGCATATTCGATATGGTCAAAAATTGATTTTTTCAACTTTCTTGTTTCTGCAAGTTCCGAATAATCATTGTTTGCGAGTCCGTTGGCAATTTGTAAAAGATATTTGTCAACTTCATTGGTGATTCGTGCCGCCAAGTCAATCTGGTTTTCCAAAAGCGGTTTGTGGGCATTACTAACATGACTTTCAGCTGCAGCAATTATGAAACTCAAGGACTGCAGAATGTCCTGCATCATGTCATTGGTAAGGATGTACAGTTGAGCGGTATGTTTTTCACTCAATTTTGACTTTTTAATAGCCTTGAATAGGTTATTCTTGATATCGGAATAGTATTCGGTGAGTTCATTACTCAGTACTTTGGCTTTCTTGATTTTACTTTTTTCTTCCGAAATCAACCCGTCAATAGCTAGTTTGAACGCCTTATTGATTGTAAGTAAACTTTCCGAAATCTCCACAGAAGTTTTTTGAAAAGAACCGTCTGAGGTAAGTTCAATATTCTGAATGATTTTTTCGGTTTTCTCTTTCCTTTCGTTTTCTTTTTTATGAAAATAATTAGTGAAAAGCACGACACTAATAAGGGCTATCACAAGAAATATTAAACCGTAAATTTGAAAATTAATAAGGATTATTGCTAAAACTGAAGACACGATAAATGCCACAGCCGCAGTTACAAACCATCCCAATATTACATTTATAACGCCGGCAATACGATATGAGGCCGACTCTCGTCCCCAGGCTCTGTCGGCCAGAGAGCTACCCATTGCTACCATGAATGTCACGTAAGTGGTTGATAATGGTAATTTTAGGCTTGTTCCGGCAGCTATGAGCATACTGGCAATTGTAAGATTTACCGATGCTCTGATCAGGTCAAATGCCGGGGCATCTTTTGTGTCTGTTTCAATTTTTGCAATAAACTGCCGGTTAATCCATCTTTTTAAACCTGAAGGTAAAACTTCACTTAAAGTTTTTGACAGCAAAATTGAAAAACGAACAATATACCTTGAAAACCAGTTGGATCTGAATTTCTCCTGCGTTTCCTCCTGAGTGCCCAGCTTCACTTCGGTTTCGGTTACGGTTCTTGCTTTTTTGGAAAACCAGAGGGTTAAGGTCATGATTAAGCCTGCCACAAAAAGGAAAATGTACGGTGCCTGTATCGGGAATTTCAACCCTATCATGCTGTATTCTGAAGGGTTTATTCCTCCTCCTGCTGCAAATGATGCCTGACGAAACATGTCAAACGATTGCCATCCTGCCAGCGGCACACCTATAAAATTGACTAAATCGTTACCCGCAAACGCCATTGACAGGGCAAAGGTGCCGGCGAAAACAACCACTTTGAGAGGATTGAGCCCGTAATGATTTAAAACGGCAAAAATGATTAACCAAAAAATAAAAAACACAAGTAAAAAGACCGTAAAATTGTCTTTTAAAGTATCAACAATTTCTTTGATATCCTTATTGCCAAAAAATATACTGTAAACTTCTTTGCCTTTATCATTTACTTTTTTATTGAAAACCAGCTCATTGCCTTCTGCATCTTTGATTTTTACAATATCTTGATTGGTAAATGTTTCCGTTGATTTTGGGTTAAGAGCTTTGCTGTAATCGATAAGTTCTTTGGCACTCAATTCTTTGGTGGAATACGTACTTTTTAAGCCTTTATAAACCAAAAAATAACTCATTGCAAGCATAGCAAGTGATGCATATACGAGGCCGACGGTTTTCATACGTTTTTCAAACTGAAAACTAAATAATAAACGGCTGATAAACATCACCAAAGCACCAAAGCTAAAGGCGATTAATACGGAAAGAAAAATACTGGAAACAATGGTATTGGTTTTTTCCCAGTTGATATAGCCTATAATATTGTTGGCAGTGTCGTTAATATTAAATAAAAAATTCATGGGCTCATTATTACCCATAATTTTAAATGCCGAAACGATGATGGACGCACCTAAAAGTTCAAAAATCAATGAAACGGTCGTACTGGTTGGTAATCCTAATGTGTTGAAGGCATCAAGCAGGAAAATATCGGTGAGCATCACTGCCAGAAAGATGACCAGCACATCGGTAAGCGTAAAATATTCCGGATTGAAAATGCCTTCCCGGGCGATTTCCATCATGCCTGCTGATGACAAGGCTCCGAGGAATATACCCCCGGTGGCTATCCACATGATGGTTCTGAAAGGTGCTGCTTTTGAGCCAATGGCAGAGTTGAGGAAATTTACGGCGTCGTTAGCCACACCGACCATTAAATCAGCAACTGCCAGAAATGCCAAAACAGCCACTGATAACCACAAAAAGCCTTCCATATTTTCAGGTTTATTTTATATGTAAAAATACGATTTTTTTAGACTTTTTGTGGTTTCTCTAATATTAAGAAATTGTTAAGAAAGTGGTTTTTGTGCAATATTTAATGATGTTTTAATTGTCATTAACTATCTGCTTTTAAATCATTTAAATTTCATTCACTTAAAATGTTCTGAAATGAATATAAAGCCAAATCAAATTGCAGTCGACATTTCTAATTATGTAATCCGGGTTTAAGTAAAATTAATTTTTAATTATTTGGAAAGTATTGATTTCTTTAGTGCTACTAATTCTGATAAAATAACTGCCGGAAACTACGTTTTTCAATGAAATAGATACATTTTGTTCGTCTTTTATAAAAGAGAAGGTATTGATTACCTTACCATTTATATCTATTAAATCAATAATATGAGATGTTTTGTTGTCATTAAAATCAATATTTATACCTTCAAAGGTAGGATTAGGATAGATCATTATATCTGATTTTGGTTCTGAGCCCAAAACCAACACTTCTATTTTTGCCTTACCATTTACAGTTCCTTCTCCACAAATATTTTTTACAGTTTTGATGCTGTAATCTGTCGTTTGTAAAGGTTTAACTGCAAAAGCGAAAGGATTGGTTTTGGCTTCAAATGCAGAACCATCTGAAAGCGTCAAATTATAAGGCGGGTCAGATGTAAATTTGAATTTTAATAAAGCTTCGTTGCCATAATTTATGGTGCTATCTCCGGAAATAGCAGCTGTCAAAGCAGGTTTTTCTATGATATTGAAAGGTTTGGAGAATGATTTGCAGTCGGCACCCGTCAGAAACAATTGATAGGTTCCAGATGCATTAACTTTTAAAGTCTCTTTATTTTCGTTTGGAATCAGCTCGAGATTTTTGTACCACTGGTATTGGTAGGTAACATCTTTAAATGCTGCAAGAGTAAGATTTGAACCTTTGCAATATGTACTATCAGAGGCCGTAACATCCAATTTTATTTTGCTACTAAGTGTAAATGGCTTTGAAAAAGTATTGCAGCTTCTTTTTTGATAATTTAGAATGTATTTTCCTGCTTCTGAAATTGTAAAATCAGGCTCATTTTTACTTTCAAATAGTTTATCGTTTAAAAGTAAATTGTACTTGCTATCAGGTATTCCTTCAAAATTTAGACTGATTTTTTTCTCCGGACACACTACAGTATCATTGGAAATCAGGTTGTTTTCAGGAAGATGGGTAAGTGGAATATTTATTATAATGCTTTTTTCATTACATATATCAGAGGTGATGAAAACCCTGTAATTTCCTGGTGAGGTTACTTTTAATTGTTGATTACTTTCACTTAAAATCTTTCCGTCTTTTTCCCAATTTATTTTGAAATTAGGATCAGCCGAAACTGAGAGATTGATTTCTTTACCATTGCACAGATCCAGAGGCGATGAGAAATTGATTTTTGGGACTTCAATCGCTTTGAAGTCAACTGTATTGGAGGTGGCTGCACAATTACCCTGAACGACTTTAACGAAATAGCTTCCAGAGTTAATTTCTTTATTGAGGCTATACTTGTTTTCTAATTTGGAAATAGATTTTCCATCTTTGAAAAATTCAGTAGTAAAATCTTTTGAATCATTGAGACCTTCAACATATAAATTTGATGTATTAATTAAAGTGGAACATCTGTCATAAATATTATTTAAATATCCAGGTTTGGCAGAAATCGTTAGCTTGGGATTAATTTTTCCTGCAATAAGTCTTGTGGTTACACTTTTTAATTCACATCCTTCTTTCGTTTTTTGGTAATAATAATAGTCCCCTGATTCTGAAAAGCTGCCTTCATATACACTTGGACTGTTAGAAACCTTTATCCCATTTCTATACCAGCCTTGTTCTACATTTCTATATCCCAAGGGATATCCAGAAGGAAATTCACCTACAAATCTGGGATTTATTGAACCATCACAAATATACTTTTCGCCAACTGTTTTAGAATAATCAATTGAATTTGAAACATTCAATTTTAAAGTATCGGAAACATAGGTGCATGTTTTGTTATTTTCAAAATATACTTGCGTCTTTACATAGTATTTGCCAGATTCCTTAATTTCAAAATAATTGTAATAGGGTTTAGATATGACAGAATTAACTATATTATTGTATTTATAAAAACTATTTATTATGGTCTTATAATTTGATAACATCGGTTTTGGGATTACAGGATTGAAAATAGCTGAACTATTTTCACATATGTCTCTTGTATTTGAGATTTTTGAAGCAATTGTTTCTGAGTGATTGATTTTAAAGGAAGCAAATATTGAACTGCATCGGCCCAAAGTACCTCTAATAAGATAGTCTCCCTGTTCTGAAATATTAAATGACTCTCCATCACCCAATTTAGCCGAATCTATAAATACTTTATTTTGAAGTAACTCGTATTTAATTTCTTTCCAAATAGGTAAACTTGGATTTAGTGAAAAAGAATTGCTTCCATGGATTTTTGAATTTTGGTGAGGACAAATAGTGTAGGTGTTATTTGAAAGATCATTTCCATCAATATATAATGGTATTGAAGAAAAATTTAATTGATCGGATATGTTAATTTCATTCGTAATATATTCACATTCATTAAAAAGTAATTTTAACCGATATTTTCCACTTTCTTTAACATCAATACTTGTTTTCCCGGCAAAATCAGGCAATTCTTTTCCGTCTTTCTCCCAGATAAATTTTAAGATATTTTGGGGTAAAGCACTACTAATACTTGCAAAAAGTCTTGTAAAGCCATTTTTGCAAAAGGAAGAATTCCCGTCTTCATAAATCCTTGAAAGTTCAGAGGTCGGTCTCAATAAATTTATCTCAATATTCTGAGAATATTCACAAGGATAGGGGTGAATTAATTCTTCCGGTCTTTTCTTTAAATTGTATTTCAGGCTGTAGCTTCCATTTTCTGTAAATACTAAGTGTGAGCCCCCTAATTTTTTATATAATTTTCCATCCTTGAAAATAGCCAAAGAATCAATTTGATAGGAATCATAAGGAGAAAAGTCAAAGACTGTAGAATCACAGTAATACTTTTGATATATCGATGGCCAATAATTTCTGGAACGACCTAAATCAACATTATTCTGACTGACCGGGGTTGTTGTTTTTTCTGATGAAGAAATCCTAAAATGCCCATTGTAAAATTCTTTTATTTGATCGAATTTTACAATAAATGGACTTTTTGTAGACTGGATTTCAATAATTATACTTGGTTCCTCGATATAGTTAACTATCTTAAGAGTATAAACAGCATTTTTTGAAGGACTACCAGTTACAGAAAACGGAACCAGAATATCATCGCCATTGCAATAGGTCATTTTGCTTAAGTCGGGAACTAATATTTTGTTACATTGCTCATTTACTTTTATTTCTAGTTGTTTTTCATAAGTACAAGTTTTAGAAGTCTCATTTCCGCCGACTTTAAAGTTTAGAGAATTGCTTTGGGCTTTTAAGTTAAATACTCCACTTTTTGTGAGGTTCAAACCATTGCCTGGATAAAAAGTATTTTGATAGCCATCACGAAAAATTGATAATGAATTGGTGGTTTCGGTACTGTCAGTGAGCTTGCTAATTGTTAGCCAGTTATTTATGTTCTCGCCATAGCAGGCTTCAATTTTGTCAGGCACGGTAAATTTTGGCAAATCCATTACCTGAATTTCGTATTGCTCAGTGACCACACACCCGTCAGAATCTTTGGTTGTTAAGGTGTATTTTCCTGCATTTCTTTTTTCAAATTTATCAAAAAGTACTTCTTTATTATTGCTGCTAAAATTATTCGGCCCACCCCATTTGTAGGTATCAGCGGTCATTTGAGCTTTAAGGTTATATGGTTCTCCACTGCATAAAACAGTTGAAGTTTTTTTGTTTTTTTCAATAGATATATCAGATGATTTGATGAAAAAACTATCTTTTTTCACAATCACATAGTAAGTACCGGGCTCTGAAGTTTCTATTTGGTTTTGGTTTAAAAAGGCATTTAATAGTTTATAGTCTTTATACCATTGAATATTGGAGAAATTATTTTCATTAATTGATAACCTGTGCAAACTACCATCCTTACAGGTTTTGGTAATTAATAAATTTGACTTTTCATTCCTTGTTACATTGATGTCATTTGAAAATTCATTACAATCGGCATTCAGTTTAATTTGATATTTCCCTGGCTCATTGACTTCAATCTGACATTTATGGCTATATTGTTTTAATTCTATTCCATCTTTAAACCAAATTTGGCTCTCTGTACAATTTTTGATTGATAGAATTGCAAATTCACCTTTACCTATTTCAATATTTTTGGGGCCATCGAGATAGGATTTCCCATCAATGGATGTATAAATAGTATCAGATTGTGTATGACAAGTCCCATTATTAATAACTGCATAAAAGCCTCCGGGATAATTTGGGTAAAATAAAGGATAATCACTGCCAACTACAGCTTTTTTAGCTACATCTATCCATTGGATTCCCTTACCGTCATTATATTCGACTCCTGTCAAGTAGAAATACTCAACATTTTTGCAATTAGCACTAAACTTTATAGGCGTAATACTCAGTTTCTGTTCGTTTCCAGATTCAAAAGTTATTGTTTTATTAAAACTACAATTATCACCGCTTTGGACAAAATTGTATTCTCCAGGTTCTGTTACATAAAAATTTGAGGAATTATCTGTGGAAAATTTCAGTACGTTGTTTTTATATACTTTGATGTTATTACCAACTAATGCCACATACACTCCAATTGGATTCAGTGATTGGCAATACTTAAATAATTTTCCTTTGAATTCTTTATGGTTTATATCAATTTTTAAATATAAATCTTTAGACTCATTAATTATCAGGGGCTTAGTTTCTCCCTGGCACCCATCAATTTCGAATTTCCCGGTATAACTACCAGTGGTTGTTGCGTAGAAGTCCTTATTTGAACCTTTTTGAAGTAATTCGTCATTTTTGAAAAATTCAAAACTTCTGTTTTTATAAAAAAGGTTTGGGTCTTCTCCATTGAATGTCAGATATTCTTTTCCCCCTATACAATAGTTTATTGAATCTATAATACTTGTACTATTTTTATTACCTAAATAATATGAGAGACTTACCTTACCATTGGTAAGAATTCTTTTCGTTTGGTAAAAACACCCATTTTCTACTATTACTGAATGATAATATCCTGGCGAAGATGGTCTGAGTTTATTGCTTTTGTTTTCAATTTTTTGATTATTAAAAAACCAGGAGATGTCAGGATTTTTCAGATTGGTAGTATCAATGTTTAAAGAAAAATCTGCCTTATTACAATAGGTAATTTTAATATTATTTAATTCCCCGTTTTCCATGGGATAATAAGTGCGGGAGCCTCCATCAATTTGAGCGTATAGTAAAGAATTTTGAATGCATTGGGGATTTTCAAATTTTATATCTTTAGTGAAATTTGAGGTACAGCCAAAATAATCTTTTACAGTAACGGTATAAATCCCCTGAATATTAGGAGACGAGAGAGGGATAGATGCACTCGGATTAGAGTCTGACTTGAAATTATTTGGTCCTTCAAATTTAAGAGAAGCGTAATTCCCATTAAAATAAAGTTTTAGTTGATTATTATTAAAACTGTAATTGACAGTATTTGCATCATAATAACTTCTTCCTATTGAAACTAAACTGGTAAATGGGAATTTACCGTCAATCAATACCGTATAGTATCCTGAATTCTTCTCCGTCAAATCATTGATTTTTGGATTCTGTTCATTTGACTTAAACCCATTTGGTCCTATCCACGAGTAATAGGTTCCGCCGCCTGCTTTAAGTTGTAATTCTTTGGTGGTGGATAAACAAACCGTTTCGGGTACATCAATAAAATATTGAGCGATGGAGTTAATTGTCAAAAAAATGGCAATTATTGAAAGGTAGATTTTTTTCATTTTATGAGGGAAAATACATCTAATATTTTGGAATTTATTTATCCAAATTTAATGTATTTCCTCAATATCATTGATCTGAAACCTTCCACTATTTGCTGAAATAGTTATTTTACGGTAAAATATTTCTTTAAAATCGAGATCTTCGATCTTACAATCAAAAACCATGGTTGTGTCATTGACCGGTACACAGGATTGGAATTTGATTTTACCATTATCCTGATTGCCAATCAGAAATGACTTTCCGATCTGGTCAAGATTGATGTTGTATTTTCCAGCCCATTTTTTCTGAAATTGTTCCACAGTCATGCCGCCATCATAATCTACGTTGATGGCATCCATTTTATATTCTTCATATTGAGGCGTGCATATTTCGAGGATTTCGGTGTGGTTTTCGTTAAAGAACTTTTCGACTGCCGGAACCAACCATGCCTGTGCCAGTTTTACTGAATCCATTTTGTCCTGAGTTGATTTAGAAATCGTGGGAGGAGCGGCGGTATCGGTTTGCTCTGCTTTATTTTGGCAGGAGATCATAAATAGTACGGCTGCAAATGCAATAATTAGTCTTTTGAAATTCATTTTGATGTATTATAAAATATTTATTTTCACTTCTTTGCCGGTTTTTGCGGCTTTTTTGATTGCTTCAATGATAATCATGTCTTTCAGCCCTTCTTCGCCCGGGGTTAAAATTGGCTTATTGTTGAGAATTGCGTCGGCAAATCCGTCCATTTGATAGGCTTGATGATGTACTACGGGCATTTCAAGTGGCCCTTTGTTCGTACTACCTTTCAATGGGCCATAATCATAGGCAGGAGCCAGGTCAAGTCCGCCGTTTTCATAATGTATCGATAGTTTTTGAGCATTAGTTGCATAGGAACTCATACCACTTGCAACGGCACCCGACGGAAATTTCAATTGCCACAAAATCGTCTCCTCGATGTCACGGTACATTTCGGGTTCGGTTTTAACAGCCTGGGCAGTTACCGAAATAGGCTCTTCACCCGTAGCATAACGACTGGCATTGATACAATAAATGCCCACATCCATCAAGGCTCCGCCACCAGAATATTTATTCTGCATCCGCCAGGCATTGGGATTTCGGTTTCTCCATGCAAATTTCGTCTCTACAAATTTTACTTTTCCAAAATCTTTGTCTTTAACCAATCGCATGATTTCCTGTGTAAATGGCTCATAGTGAAGGCGGTAACCAACTCCCAGTTTTACACCTGCTTTTTGGCAAAATTCAATCATTTCTTTGGCTTCTTTCACCGAAATAGACATCGGTTTTTCCGTAATCACATGTTTGCCGGCTTTGGCAGTACGAATCACAAAATCGGCATGCATAGAATTGGGCAGTACGATATACACTACATCAATGTCAGGGTTGGTGGCAATCTGATCAAAGTTTTCGTAATTGTATATGTTTTTGTCCTGAAGCTTATATTTTTCCTTCCATTTGGCAGCTTTTTCGGGAGTTCCGGTCACTATTCCTACCAGCTCGCAATTTTTTGATTTTTCTATGCCCGGAGCAAGCTGATTGGTAGCATATGAGCCCAATCCACAGAGAGCAACCCGGAGTTTTCTTTCGGTAATAACAGGATAGGCCAATGCCTTCTCGGTAATAAGAGGTGTTAAAATACCTGCAACTGATATTTTTTTCAGGAAATTTCTTCTTGTATTTTTCATGATTCTATTTTTGGTTGAATATTTTCTGAAAATTAACAAAAAAGAATTTTTCCTGAAAGATTTTTATTGCAATCCAATCTAAATCAAAAATCTATTCTATAGAAAAATACCGGTAAAAAGCCCAATTGATACTCTGTTTTTATGAAGCTTCCATCAGGCTGAGGTGCATAACTTAGCGACAAAATATTTTGGATACCAAGTATATTAACTAAGTCAACTGCTATGGTATGAGTGAGTCCGCGACGATTGATTTTATAATCCACTTTCAGGTCAAGCCTGCGATAAGGGTCAAATTGCTGAGAGTTTCTGGTTTCACTTCTATAGATGATTTCCTGGGCAGCTATCGTTTTGGCTTCATCCACAGGGCCATACCAGCGACCACCCACCATGGTCCATTTTGCTCCAAGGTCAATACTCGATCTTTTGAGTTTAATTTCTTTTGCAAAAAGGAAATTGCTGGCATATTTTCCGTTAAAGTCCGAATTTCTTAATAAACCGTCAGCTCCTTTGTATTTGGCATCGAAAAGTGAGGAGGTTATCAGGAAATAATATCCCTGACTGAAAAATTTCTCCAGGGTAAGTTCGACGCCATAATTTCGGCCTGTGCCCTCATTTACTAATTTTTCAGGGAAAATCCGTGAAAAAGCTGCTCCGGTGTTTACCATTGAGAATGAGGATGGATTCATTTCAACCGGAATATTGAAAAGATACTGATAATAAGTTTCAAACATCAACCGCATGTTTTTGCCCAAAAGGGTGTTATATCCGGCCACAAAATGCCAGCTTTTGGTAAGTCCCATGTCACGATTGTTATAGATAAATCTACCACTCAGACTTTCAGTTCCGTAGAAATAGGTATAGTTAGATTGCAAATTGGAGTGTAAACCGGTTGCCAGATTGATTTTTTGGCCCTGAGCTACATCCCAGGTTAGGCCTGCACGCGGTTCTATCGGGGAAACAGAATTTTTGTTGATGGTGCTAAACAAGCCTGTTAATCCAACGTTGGCAGAAAGTTTTGGGGAAATCGTGTATTTCCATTGGGCGTAAGGTTGGGCAGTAACATAATAATCATCAGATTTCCAGCGGTTTTGCCATGTACTGATAATGAGTTTTGGATAGCCAACTACTGTACGGGCACTGTCATAAGAATAGAAATTACTCAGGTCAACATTAATACCGGCCTTCAAAATACTTCTGGTAGAAAACTTCTTGTTTAAGGAAATCACCCCATGTAATTTATTCTCTTTAAAAGTATAATCCATAATAGGTATGATCTGATCAATCATAAACTTATTGCCCGTAGTTTTAGGATTCCCCTGGTCATCATAATTGAATAGCACATAATCATGGTTGGCATCTACGGCATTGGTCGAAGCGGCTAGCGTGGCTTTCAGAAAAGTGGTTTTATTTAAAGGTTTGGAGTAAGTCAAGCCTGCCACACCGATTCTGGATGAAAAATACTGGTCGCGGTCATTGGAACCAAAAATATTTCGGTCTTCGGTGGTTTGCTCACTTATCATGATATCCACATTACTATTTCCGGCAAAACCCCAAAGGGCAACACTCGCACCATTTTTTTTCGGAAAATTAAACCTGAAAAAACCATCCTGATATTTTGGAACTGCCTGGGTGCCAATGTCAATGCCGATTTTGTTGAATAGCCAAAGATTGGCGTAGCGATAGGTCAACAAATAGGACGAGCCTTTCTCTTTATTCAGAGGGCCCTCTGCCATGGCTTCAGTACCCAAAAATCCAAACTGGGCCATCATTTCGTGGCTCTGGTTGTTTCCGTTTCTTAGCTTAAGATCAAAAACCCCGGAAATACTGTTGCCAAATTCAGCCGGAAAAGCTCCGGTGAAAAAGTCAGAATTGGTCAGATACTTATTGTTGATGATACTTACCGGTCCGCCTGAAGTGCCTGGAATTGCAAAGTGATTGGGATTGGGGATGCTCACACCTTCTACCCGCCACAATACCCCCGAAGGAGAATTACCACGAATCACGATATCACTTCTGGAATCATCGGCACCCTGTACACCTGCAAAATTGGAGGCCATCCTGGCTGGCTCGCCACGACTACCTGCATAGCGGTTGGTTTCTTCTACCGAGAATTGTCGTGCCGAAAGTGTGGCCATTTCATTGGAAGCTTCACCGTTTCTGCGGGCTTTTACAATCACCTCATTGAGCTGCATTGGAGCCTCTTCCATTTCCAGATTAAGGATAACCTCTTTGCCGGCATCCACTACTATGTTATTGATTAGTAATTCTTTATATCCCACATAGGTTACTTTTATCGTTTGACGGCCTACTGGTACTTTGTTAATTTTAAAATTTCCTTCTTCGTCGGTCACATTGCCCATTGTGGGTAAACCCACCACCATAACCGATACACCGGGAATACCAAATTTGGCTTCTTTGTCTACGATTTTTCCCCTTATGTTTTGAGTGAGTTGGGCAAATGCTGTTCCTGAAAATATTAAGAAAACAAGAATGTATAAGTATCTCATAGAGAGGTTTATTTAAGGAAACTAATGGTTTATTTCAGGCAAAAATAATCTTTGAAAAATGAATATTAAATGTCAATTGACATATTTTTGGAGGTAGATAAACAAAAAAGCCGATTTTATACAAACCGGCTTTTATGCTTAAAACTTTTTTTTACAGAAAATTACTCACAATTTGCTTGATTTGGTGCATGGGCAATACACCACTTTGACGCCACTTTTGTTGACCATTTTTGAAGATCATCATGGTCGGTACTCCCGAAATGTTGTATTTGCGAGACAAAGAAGGATTTTTGTCTGTATCAATTTTTACAATTCTGATTTTATCACCCATTTCACCTGCCAATTGTTTCAAAATTGGAGCCAGAGCTTTACACGGTCCGCACCATTCGGCCGAAAAATCAATCAAAACTGGTTTGTCAGAATTTATGAGGTCATTAAAATTACCGGTCATCTTTTTATTTATTTAATTATTTCTTTTTTATCAGGATCATAATTTACAAAAAACATCAACCAAATCGACCGCGACATTCGGTAAATCCATCTTATCAGCAAGAATGTTAGCAAAAGATAACCCAGTATATACCAGGTGCCGTCAACTTTATCTTCAAAAAAAAGATAGTAACCCACAGTTGCTGTTACAAAAAGTGCGATATTCAACATATATGAAATGTACATGGCTCCATAAAAGAAACCAATCTCTTTTTCATATTTCAAACCACATTCGCTGCAATGGGTGTTCATAGAAAACATCCCCGCTTTCGGTATTAAAGTACTTTTGTCGTACAACTCTCCCTCCCCACATCTGGGGCATTTCATTGTCAATGCTGAAATCAGCTTTCCCATTTTATTTTAAGCTTAATTGAGACAAAAATACCTAATTTGTTTGGCTTAAAGATTTAATTTCCTGCAAATCTAAAATATGAACATTATTTCATATTTAAAAAGTTTCAGTTCGCAATACCGGATGTGAGAAATGTTACTTAAGAGGACTTATTCAATAAAGGTATTCTAGGATTTCTCATGAAATTTTTGAAGTTCATCCATAGGTTTTTCAATGATTTTAGAAATCGTAACGCCGTTTTCGCCACAGACTCCGGCTAAAATATCCTGGTAATAGTAGGCGATAGATCCTACAAAACCAATGGACTGCTCTTTTAATTGAGGATATTTTAATAAGTATTTTTCGAGGTATTGATTAAATGAATTTTTGATCAGATTAATACAATATTCGTTATTTCTGTTTTCTGATAAAAAAACCGAAAACGAAGCAAAATATTTGTTTGGTTTATCTTCTTTGTAGGCTTTGGTCAAAATTTCACCCCGTGTAAGTACCCCATGTTTTTGCTCAAATATTTCTAAAATATCTGAAGGCATTTCTTTATGAAGATAGTCGAGCATCAGCAGTTTACCTAAATGCCCCCCACTGCCCTCATCACCGAGCCAAAATCCAAGCGGAGGAATCTGAAAGCTTATTTTTTCGCCATCCCACAAGCAGGAGTTTGAACCCGTGCCTAATATACAAGCAATTCCTTCATTTTTTCTAAATAGGGCTCTTGCAGCAGCTATGACGTCAGAATAGGTGAAAACCTCTGACGGATATCCCAATGCCTTTAAGATACCTGTTTTCACTATTTCCGATTTACTTTCATCGGTTACTCCAGTGCCATAAAAATGCACTTCGGTGATTTTTTTTGACCTGTTTTCGTTTATAAATGCCTTTATTTCAGCTGCAATCTGATCTGAATCTACGAAATAAGGATTGAGTCCTATGGTTTCGGTTTGGGCAACTTTTTGACCATCCAACAGTCTCCAGTCGGTTTTGGTAGATCCGGATTCGGCAATGAGTATCATCAGATAAAGTCTTGGGTGTTTTTATCTTTGAAAGTTTCGGTAACAAAATCAAAAAATGTGTCAAGGTCACTTTGAGTGGTGGCAATACCCACCGAAAGCCTGATGGCACCTCTGATTTTGCCCACAAATGTAACCCAGTCATGATAACTTCCATGGTCGCGACTGGTATAAAATTCGGCCAGTTCATCGGTAGTTACACAGCTGTTGACTTCATCGATTCCCGGATTGCAAAAGCAGCCGGTTCGGACCGAAATTAACCGCTCATTGGCTTTTTGCTCTACCAACTCAAACGGAAATTGTTTTCCGTCAGCTCCTTTTACATTGAATATGAAAGTTCCTCCCTTTTCTTCCGGGTTTTTTGTGCCAAAAAAGTTAAATAAAGTTTCGCCATTGCTGTGTTTTAGGTTTTCAAACTGATGAATCAAATAAGCATTTAGCGACTTTATTCTGGAAGAAATATTATCAATACCTATATTTTGAATAAATTCAAGTCCATTTTTTATCGCCGGAATATCCAAATAATTTACCGTTCCATTTTCAAATCTTTCATGGTTTTCGGTCAAAAAGTAACTTTCATAATTTACAGATACCCAGGTTACTGTCCCTCCCGCAAACCACGGCTTTTTGAGCTTCGCAAATTTATCTTTTTTTACCAACAAGCAACCCAGTCCCGTAGGGTATCCAAAGATTTTGTAAAATGAAACAGACACATAATCAGGTTTGTATCTTGTCAGGTCCAGTTTTGATGTCGGCACAAATGCCGCCGCATCGAGCAGTACGTCCCAGCCTTTTTCATGGGCTTTTTCAATTAATTCGAGCGGATGTTTTATGCCCGAAACATTGGACTGGCCCGGGAAAGCGAAAAGCTTATTGGTTTCTTTTTCAAAGCCATTCAGTCCTTCTTCTAGTTTTTGTGCATTTATTTTCAGGTCCTCGTAGTTGAGTTGCACATATTGATAATGCCCTCCTTTGAGCTTGCAATATTCTCTGATTCCATTGACGGAGTTATGGTTGTCAGCTGTGAGCAGAAAAACCGACTCCTGAGAGAAGGGATAACATTCGCCCACAATTTGTAAAGCCGCTGATGCATTGGCGGTGAAAACACAATAATAGTCATCAGTAGCACCAAAATAGTCCAATACCGACTGTCTGGTTTCATCAACGTGAATTGTAGATTGCTGGGAGCTGGGGTTGGTTGAGTGTGGGTTTCCGTAAACTCCTGACAGTAAATATTTAAAATGCTTTTCTACAATACTTTTTGGATAGAGATTTCCACCGGTAAAATCAAGGTAAATTTGTCCTGACTCCTCAAGATTGGCATATTCGGTATGTCTCAGATTTTCAAAGAAATCATTTTCAAATAATTCTGGTTGCACTTTTATTGGGTTTGTTTTTCGAAGTAATTTTCCCAAAAATAAGATTTTCAGATTTGATTTTTAAGCTTTTTGTGAAAAAATGGAAAAATTGGGTTTTAAAAATTTTACGATGGATTTTTCAAAAGTATTAAATCAAAGAACATTAATCTGGTTTTTAACGGATCATTAGATTGAATATTTGAATACCGCTTCTCTTGTTCTTCGGTACTAAATAAAAAATCAAAGCCACATGATATGTAATATTTAATAGGAAGGTCTTCATTATAGGCATCGACTACTACAAAACGGCAACCTGTTTTGTTTTGAGCATCAATAAACCACGACTTTATAAAATCCATCAGACTTTTTCCAATTCCCCTATTTTTGTAATTTGTACTGACCTCAAGCCTTCCTATTAATACCGCAGGGTAATTCTTTGAAGATTTAACATGTGGAATTTGCTTCGTTACTTTTTCTTTTCTACCTCTGGGTAGTAAACTTGCCTTAATACTATCGTTTGAAATAGTGAATGCACACACAATAGATTTTAAATCATTATTATCAATGAAGCAATAGGATTTGCCCAAAAGTTGATTGGCATAATTTTCTGCATCTTTAAGAAAAAATTCATTTAAGTCAGAATGACCACAATCAAATTGATCGCAGGATTCAATTAATTCTGGAGAGAGTGAGTAAAAAGTGCAGGATTCTTCTAAAAAGTTCAATTCAGTGCATTTATAATTTGGCTTTTTCTAAAATTCTTTTAGTTGATTCCAGTTGTTTACTAAAATCCACGGTACCTTTTTTGGCTATCGAAGCCTCAGCTCTTGAAACAAAATTTCTGGCTTCTTTGCTTTTTAATGTTGGAATACCTTTGATTGTCAATGCCATATATGTGTTTATTTCCGTTACAATATTAGTTTGTAAAAACCAGATTTTAAAATAATTAGTTCTGATTTAAAAATATTGATAGATCATTATTCTAAATATCCTTCTGTTTTGGATATTTACTTCTAAAAATATAAGCACTTTTTAGTAATTAATCTTGTTTAATTATTCATGCAGAGCGTTTTGTTAAATTCTAAAGTATTATTTAACATTTATTGTATTAGCTTTGCAGACTTTTTTGAATGTTACGGAAAAGAAATTAATGTCTGAATATCAATTATATACGCTCCCCAACGGAATCAGGGTCGCCCATAAATTTGTCTCAAATACTAAAATTGCTCACTGCGGTATCATGCTTGATATTGGCAGTCGCGATGAAAAACCTCACCAGGCTGGGCTGGCTCATTTTTGGGAGCACATGGCCTTTAAAGGTACTCAAAAACGAAAAGCTTATCACATTATCAACAGCCTGGAGGCGGTAGGAGGAGAGCTCAATGCTTACACTACCAAAGAGAAGATTTGTTTTTATGCTTCAGTTTTAGATACCCATTTCGAAAAAGCGGTTGATTTATTGTCTGATATCGCTTTCAATAGTATTTTTCCCGAAAAACAACTCGAAGTTGAGCGTGGGGTTATCCTGGAGGAGATGTCAATGTATCTCGATTCACCGGAAGATGCCATACAAGATGAATTTGACGCCATTGTTTTTCCGCAACATCAGCTGGGCGTTAATATACTGGGTACTCAGGAAAGTGTAAAAGGTTTTATAAGAGAAGATTTTCTGAATTTTATTTCTGAAAATCTGGATACAGAAAAAGTTATTCTGTCGGTAGTGGGAAATCTGGAGCCCAAAAAGGTCGTGAGGATGGCTGAGAAATATTTAGGAGATATTTTGACTAAAAACACTCAACGAATCAGGCTTACCCCTGAAAAATATTTTACTCAAAATCAGGTACTTGAAAAAAATAATAACCAGGCACATGTGGCTATAGGTCGCCAGGCTTATGCCATGCACCACAAAAACAGGCTTCCGTTTTTTGCTTTAGTTAATTTGTTAGGAGGACCCGGCATGAATTCTCGTTTTAATCTTACGCTTCGTGAAAAGTATGGTCTTGTATATCAGATTGACGCCAATTATACCAGTTTTAGTGATACCGGTTTTTTTGGGATATTTTTTGGTACTGACCCGCAAAATCTCAATAAATCTCTGAAATTAGTTAAAAAAGAGCTCGAGATTCTGAAAGAGCGAAAAATGGGTGATGTTCAGATCAGAACTCTGAAAGAGCAGCTCAAAGGGCAGCTGGCCATGGCAGAGGAGTCAAATCAGGGTTTCATGCTTATGATGGCCAAGAGTATTCTCGATCTGGGTAAGGTAGAAACCTTAGGACAGATTTTTAAAGAAATTGATGAGATTAACCCTTCAGTTTTGCAGGATTTGGCCAATGAAATGTTTGATAATGAAGTACTTTCGCTGTTGATCTATAAATAAAAAAGGCGAACTTGTTGTCCGCCTTCCGTTTCAATGGGATTTATGCAATAAAAACATTCTTTTTCAAAAGCAATGGACTCTCCAGAATAAAAGTGCCCGGTTCGTCAAAAGTTCTGATTCTTCTGACAGTGTCCGGCATCTTTTTCATCTTTCTCGGTTTGGGCTGTTTGGAATAAGACGCGAACGGAAAGGCAACAAGTGCTATTAACACTAAAATCCAAAGTCGTACAGACTTCAACATTTTATTCACTCGATAGTAATGCATATTTGACTTGCCCAAAAACCTTTGGTCACAATTTCAGATGGAAAATTTTTACTTTTTTATAAAGATACAAATTTTCTTAAAAAGGTTGTAATTATTTCTTAATCAATCTCTAAAATTACTCCTTCTGTCATGGGGTGCGACACACAGGTCAGTACATAGCCTTGTTCTATTTCCTTTTCGGTCAATCCTTCTTCTTCATCCATCTTGATTTTTCCTGAGGTGCATTTACCAAGGCATGCCGTACACATGCCCGCCTGACAAGAGTACGGAAGCTCAATATCAAGATCAAGGGCAGCTTCTAAGATGGTTTGATGTGGTTCCACCACAAATTCATGCGTTTCCCCGTCGTATTTTACAGTTACTGTTTGTTTTTTCAGCTCATCTCCTGTTTCACTCTCAGATTCCGTGTTTACTGGTGCATTAAAACGTTCATAATGCATCCTTTCTTTGGGGATATCATACAATTCGGCTATTTTCAGGGTGTTCTCAATAATCTCTTCAGGGCCACAAACATAAATATGGTCATTTTTTAAGTCTGCATCTATTTCTTTAAGCCACAAAATAGTATTTGCCTGGTGTATCCTTCCTTTCAGCCCTACCCAGGTATCGGTACTTTGACTGATGATATGAGTTACATTAAATCTTCCTTGATAGTTGCTTTCCAAAACCTCCAATTCTTTTTTGAAAATTACCTGGTTTTCGTTTCGGCTTCCATAAAACAAGCTGACTTTGGTATCGGAATTAGCTTTGAGAGCGGTTTTAGCAATTGACATCAAAGGTGTGATACCACTCCCTGCTCCTATTAAAATTAAATTTTTTCCTGAAAAGGTGGCCGGGTTAAACACAAAGTTACCCATGGGTTCTATCACTTCCAGAAAATCTCCGGCTTTGATTTGATCATTTAAATAATTGGATACCAGTCCATTGGGTACACGTTTGATCGTAATACCTACCGCAGTATCGCTTGTAGGTGAAGTGCTCATGGAGTAGCTTCTCTTTACTTTTTTTCCGTCAGGACCAGGTACAGAAACTGTCAGAAACTGACCGGCAGAATATTTTATTTGTTCACTTAGTGGATGCCAAAAAAGGATGGTCACGGTATCTTCGGTTTCTCTGATTACCTCCTTTACCTGCAAAAAATATGATTTCATGTATTAATATTTCAAAAGGAAAAACCTTGGGTCTGTGCCTGTTTTGAAGGCATCTTTACAATTAGAAACGTTTTTCAGGAAAGTTTGTTCAATAAGTCCTGAATTCTTTCTCCGGCCGAAAATCCAAAAAGCAGGCTTTTCTTAGGTAATTCCTCATCTACCTCCTCCATCCATTTCCAATCTTCGCAAGTTGCATCCAGCAGGTCGAGCAGGGTAATAATTTTGGTTTCGTTGCGTTCGTTGATCAGAAAAGATTCCGAATTTTCGAAATAAACTGCCAGTTTTTCATCTTCAATCCAACTTAAATCATTGATCATTTCATCGAAAGAATCTAGATTAAACCCAAAATACTCTGGAAATTCAAAGACTTCGGCCATGACTTCGTAAAATTCACGGAGGGTTTTGGTTTTGTTGGCATCAATTTTTATAACCCCAAAATCTTCGGGAAAATCTGCCGGAACACCTATTGATAAATTATTCATTGTATTTCTTGTTTTAAATAGAAGCTTTCAGATTACCTGATTTTTTTAAACGAATCGTAGTGGTCTTCAGTGAAATAGGCACTGCCATCGTCGCCGGTAACCAACCTTTCAGCCCCTCGGTTTTGGCCGTCAATGTGCTCATGTACGTCCCATTCCTGGTAATTTATTCTTTGACCATTGTCTGATTTTTGGGGTAATAATTTCTCAAGATTTTTAAATTTTCTACCTCCTACATACCCATCAGGGGCTTTTTGGTATTTTGTTACATATTCTAAAACTTCAATTACATATTTTGGAAAATCCTTTTGGGTTTCAAAATCTGTATTTTGGGTTGAATTTTGAGATTTGCTATCACTATTTTTCTGAATACTTATTTCAGTTTGCTGTGTCTGATTATTTATTTCCGAAACGTGATTATTCTTTATAAAATAGCCTATCCCAATACCTATGAGGAGGAATATCAGATATTTAACAAACTCAGGAATTTTGTTTTTCTCCATTTATTTTAGTTGAAAATAAGCACAAAAATAAAGTTTAATTTCTAAAAAAGCAGGTTTATTAATTCTCCGTGTTTTTAATAATTTTTCCCGGAAACAGTTCTGTGATAAATGTCATTGGCTATTTGTCGGTTTCAAAGGAAATTGTGAAAATATTTGATTTTGAAATATCTAAAATGAAAAAAAGAACTTACACTATCGCAATTTTATTTGCAGGAATATTTATAGTTTTAGCATGCAAGACAGGAAAAAAAGCTACACAAAGTGCTCAAAAAGAGGAAGGGCTGGTTTTGATGGAGCAAAATTGCTACACTTGCCATAGTCCAACGGCTTCGGAAAGTAATCGCCTGGCACCGCCAATGATTGCAGTAAAAAAGCACTATTTTACCGAAAAAATGTCAGAGGAAGAATTTGTGAATGATTTGGTGGGATTTGTTCTGAACCCAACAGATGAAAAATCAAAAATGCCCGGAGCAAAACGCAAGTTTAACCTTATGCCCAAAGTCGCCTATTCGAAAGAAGATGTCGAGAAAATTGCAAAATATATTTACCGAAACAATATTGAGCAACCCGAGTGGTTTGAAGAACACTATAAAAAAGAAATGGGAGGAGGTAATCAATTTTTAGAGGAAGATACTACTTTTTTGGCACAGGGAAAGAAGTTGTCCATGCGAGCCCAGCAGGAGTTAGGGAGAAATTTGATGGGTGCCTTAAATAAAGCCGGAGTGGTACACGCGATGAATTTTTGCAACGAGAAAGCATTGTTCCTGACCGACAGTATGGCAAAAGTTATGAATGTAAGCATAAAAAGAGTTTCCGACAAAAACCGAAATCCCAGAAATGCTGCAAATGAGAGTGAAATAGCTTACATACAGCTACTTAAAAATAATCTAAAAAACGGTATTGAACCAAAACCCGGCAGCAAAGTCATTGATGGTAAAAAAGTGGGTTACTATCCAATAATGACCAACCAGATGTGCATGCAATGCCACGGCAGTGGGGCAGAAATTACTCCTGAAACTAAGGATAAAATTTCAAAGTATTATCCGGAAGATAAAGCCAAAGATTATAAGCCTAACGAAATCAGGGGTTTATGGGTAGTAGAACAATAAGTTTTTTTTGAATTAAGTCGTTACTGAGGCTATATTTTGCTTTTTACTACCTAATTTTGTCTAAAATTGGGCAATTATGAAGGTATTAATCACAGGTGCTACGGGCTTGGTTGGGGCTTCTCTTCTTAGAAAACTGGTGGATATAGGTTATGAAGTTAACGTTTTGGTAAGAAATTCAGCCGATTTTAAAGTACAGTTTTCAGATTTTAAAAATATCAAAATCTTTGAGGGTGACATCCTTGACGTCAGCTTGCTATCAGTGGCCACTGCCAATGTAGATTGGGTGATACATTCCGCCGCAGTAGTTTCATTTATCCCGAAAGACAGGGCCAATTTGTACAAAACCAATGTGGAGGGTACGGCAAACGTGGTAAATGCCTGCATTGAAAACAAAGTTAAAAAGCTGCTTTATGTGAGTTCAGTAGCTGCTTTTGGGAGGCCGACAATCAATAAAGAGAATAAAGACCAGACTTTTAACGTCAACGAAAAACAAAAATGGGAAGATTCTGAAACGAATTCTCACTATGCCATATCAAAATTTAAGGGAGAACAAGAAGTTTGGCGGGGAATGGCAGAGGGGCTCGATGTGGTCGTCGTTAATCCCTCTATCATTTTTGGTGAAGGGGACTGGAACCGCAGCTCAACCAAAATCATCAAGTATATTTTCGACGAAAAGCCATTTTATACTACAGGTTTTCTTAACTACATTGATTTGGAAGATTTGGTGAATATTTCGGTGAAACTACTGGAAAGTGATATCAAAAACGAAAGATTTTGTATTTCGGCAGGGATGATTTCCTATAAAGATTTTTTTGAAAAAGTGGCTTCCAGGTTTGGCAAAAAGGCACCTTCGATTGAAGTAAAGTCATTTTGGTTGGCAATAATTTGGAGACTGGAAGCATTACGTTCTTTAATATTAGGTACCGAGCCCCTTATTACCCGGGAAACCGCAATATCGGCTTCCATGAAAATCCATTATGATAATAGTAATATAATCAATGCCTTAGATTATAAATTTAATTCTTTGGAAAAAACACTGAATCGAATTTGCCCCTATTTCATTTCTAAATCTCAAAAATAGTTTTCTGAAATTGTTTTTTGTTTTTTTGGGTTTATACAAAAAAGCCATTATTTTTAAAATTGAGTAATCTATAATTATCCAAAACCTTACTATACTGCATGAATCAAGACTTTAGTGAGTATTTTGACGAGTCAAACGAGGCCACCATGGCCGATGCAGCCAGAAGGTTTGAATCGATGATCAAAAAAAAAGAAACCCCTTATTTTAGTGAGGAGGTTTTCGAATCGCTGGTGGAATACTATCTTCTGGCAGGAAAGTTGGATTTAGCTCTGAAAGCCTGCAATGCCGGTCTGCAACAATACCAGAACTCTCTGGAGCTAATGCTGAGCAAGGCTCAAATCCTGATTAACAGATTTGAACTTGACGAAGCTACCGAGCTACTTGACCAGGCTGCCATTTTTAATCCTTCCGATACCGAAATCGAGTTTTTAAGAGGAATTATCCTGATTTATTCAGGCGAAAATGCCGAAGCCCTCAATATTTTCAATCAGATTCTCCCACTGGTTGATGAAAAAGAAAATGTGTTTTTTCAAATGGGGATGGCTCTTACAGGCTTGGGTAAAATTGAGGAAGCAATAGTAATATTTAAAAAAGCAGTTGATTGTGAAACTCGCAATGAGTTGGTTTTCAATGAATTGGTTTATTGTTATGATGTGCTGGGAATTTTGTCTGACGGTGTACAATATTTCAACGAACTCATCGACAGAGATCCTTACAATTATCTCGCTTGGTTTGCTTTAGGTCAGACTTTCAATCTTCAGAGTCAATACGATAAAGCCAAAGACGCTTTTGATTATTCAGTAACAATTAATGATAAATTTTCGTCGGGTTGGTATAATTTAGGTCTAAGTCAAATGAATCTTGAGGATTTTGCAGGAGCAAAAGAATCCTTCCTAAATACCCTGAAATACGAGGTGCCTTCAGCCGAAGTACTGACACACCTTGGGGCGGCACACGAAAAACTGGAAGAATATACCGAAGCATATAAGCATTATAAAAAAGCTACTGAATTAGACGAAACCTGGGATGATGCCTGGTTTGGGATGGCTTCAGTGCTTTATGAGCAGGAGAAATATCTTGAGTCAATCCATTTTGTAAAAAAAGCCATCAAAACCAACGATATCAGTGCTGATTATTGGCTTTTATTGGCTGACAATGAGGCCAAGCTGGGAAATGTGATTTCGGCTCACGAGGCTTATTTCAGAGCTTCTGACATGGATCCTATCAATGTGGATATATGGCTCAACTGGTCTTTACTTTATTTTGATCAGGAAAATTATATCCGGGCCTTTGAGATTATTTATGATGGAATAGAAGAGCTCCCAGAGGCTGCCGATTTGTATTATCGGGCTACAGTTTATCTGCTTTATAATACTACCTATAATGAAGCCTACAAATATTTGCAGGAGGCACTGGCTCTGGACTATGACGGGCATATTCAGATGTATGATTTCTTTTCCAATCTCGATACATTGAAAGCTCTTCAAAGGATTATTGAGCAGTACAGGAAATAGTTTTTTGACTATAAATATATTGTTACCGGGCGATTCCCATCGCCCGGTAATTTGATTTTAGTTACAGCAATTTGGGCCACAGCAGGCTTTATCAGATGGCTTTTCGGCAAACACAGTCACACTAAAGATTCCTATTTTTGAATTTTTAAAATCTCCCAACTGGCTTTCTGTCAGATATTTCATAAGAATATCATCCGGAACAATAATCGCTTTTTCTTTTTGCAAAGTGATATTTTGAAATCCATTTTCTTTAATTAAATCCAAATAAACATCTTTTTGTATAGCTCCAGAAACGCATCCTGCATACATTTCAGCCGCTTCCTGAAGTGAAGAGGGCAGATCTCCTACCAATACCACATCAGAAATACTAAAATGTCCGCCCGGTTTCAGAACCCTGTAAATTTCTTTGAAAACAGCATCTTTGTTCGGAACCAAATTCAAAACACAATTGCTCACGATAACATCGGCAATGTTTGAAGTGACAGGCATTTTCTCGATATCTCCTTGCCTGAATTCCACATTGTTAAAACCTCTTATTTCTGCATTTTCTCTGGCTTTATCTATCATAGCGGGGGTAAAATCTATGCCAATAACTTTTCCGGCCTCCCCGGTTTCAGCTCTTGCAATAAAACAGTCATTGCCGGCTCCACTTCCTAGGTCAATGACTACATCTCCTTTTTTTATCTTTGCAAATTGTGTGGGTAATCCGCAACCCAAGCCCAGGTCTGCATCGGGATTGTAACCATCCAGATTTGAATAATCGTCGCTCATGATATTGTAAACCTCAGTAGAACACCCACCTGAGCCACAGCACGAAGCCATATTGGTTTCCTTGTCTTGCAAAGCAATTTCACTATATTTTTGCTTCACCAATTCTTTTAATTGCTCATCTGTTTTCATTTTATAAGTATTTATTTTTATTAAATCGTAATAATGCGATAATATTGAATAAAAAAATGTCAGCAACAAGCCGATTTGTTTGAGAAATAGCTTACAAAAAGTTCATTTATATAATCTTTTGCCAGTATTAATTCCTTTTCATCAATACAATAGCACACTTTTGCACCCTCTATTTCGCCTTTTATTAATCCCGCATCCTTCAATTCTTTGAGATGCTGCGAAACCGTACTTTGTGAGAGCGGCAGTTCATCAACAATATCACCACAAATGCACGCCTGCTTTTTGATTAATATTCTTAAAATTGCGATTCTGGCCGGATGTGACAACGCTTTGGCATATTTTGCCAATTTATTATCCTTAATTGTAAACTCTTCAGACTTGGTAATTCCCATTAACTTATCTTTTCATCGTAAAATTACGATAATATTTTTATATCCCAAATTTTTTTTATTTTTTTTGAGTAATATGCCGGATAATTAAATTTTTGATATTGGGAAATTATGTATTTTAAAAATTAAAGGGTTATTGAATGTTTTAGCCATAGGAAAATTCATAAAACTTTGACCTATTTTTTTATTATTTAAAAAATAATCTTACCTTTGCAGTCCGAATTTTCGGGAGATAGTATTTATTTATTAATTTTTAACAGTTTACAATGCCTACTATACAGCAGTTAGTAAGAAAAGGAAGAGAGACTTTGATTTACAAATCTAAATCTCCGGCATTGGATTCTTGTCCTCAGCGTCGTGGTGTATGTACGCGTGTATATACGACTACTCCTAAGAAGCCTAACTCGGCTCTTAGAAAAGTAGCTCGTGTGCGTCTTACCAACCAAAAAGAGGTGAACGCCTACATTCCGGGCGAAGGTCACAACCTACAGGAGCACTCTATCGTTTTGATCAGAGGTGGTCGTGTTAAGGATCTTCCGGGTGTACGTTATCACATCGTACGTGGGGCATTGGATACAGCCGGTGTAAACAACCGTAAGCAAAGCCGTTCTAAGTATGGTGCTAAGAGACCCAAACCAGGTCAGGTAGCAGCAGCTCCAACTAAAGGTAAGAAAAAGTAACAAGAAATTCTTTATAGTCTGCTAGTCAGGCTATTATAGGGGAAGTAATGTTCAGGTTTTACCGAATGTGAATCAGTTTAAATCGTTAAACGAAACCTTCTTAAAAACATTAAGAAATGAGAAAAGCAAAACCAAAAAAGCGTTACGTGTTGCCTGATCCAAAGTTCAGAGATGTAACCGTAACCAAATTTGTAAACAACCTGATGCTTGAAGGTAAAAAATCTCTGGCTTACAGCATTTTTTATGGTGCACTGGAGATTGTAGAAAAACGTACCAGCGAAAATGGTTTGGAAATCTGGAAAAAAGCATTGAACAATGTAATGCCAGCAGTAGAAGTTAAAAGCCGCCGTGTTGGTGGTGCTACTTTCCAGGTGCCAATCGAAGTTAGAGCTGAGCGTAAGCAGTCATTAGGAATGAAATGGATGATCAACTATGCTCGTAAACGTGGTGAAAAAACCATGACTGAGCGTCTTGCAGGTGAAATCGTTGCCGCTTCAAAAGGTGAGGGTGCTTCTGTTAAGAAAAAAGATGATACACACAGAATGGCAGATGCCAACAAGGCATTCTCGCACTTCAGAATGTAATCATTACATTTCAAAGAAATTAAGCCTCCGATTATCGGGGGCTTTTTTTATGTCATTTTATTGGGTTTTATTAAATTTTGATTAATTTGGTCAATAAACCGTTAACCTAAATAGAAAAAATGACAAGCTTCAGAGTAAGACCTAAGTTTAAAATAGACTGTAATTGCACACCAAAGGTCCTTTCAGATAAGATTAATAAGAATCTTGAGGGAAAGCAGGATATCATTGAAGGCAAAGTATTTCATACCCATGGTCTGTTTCGGATTGTGCCTGAGCACCAGCATTTTTGGTCTCCCCAGCTGAGTGTTTCTTTTGAAGAAGTAGAAAATAAAACGGTGGTCAGAGGTATGTATGGTCCACATCCTACGGTATGGGCAGTTTTTTTGTTTGCATATGCAATTCTGGGTTTAGCCTTGTTTTGGACGCTACTGGTGGGATTGGTCAAAATGTCGCTTCACCAGGAATCAAATATCCTCTGGATTTCACCATTTATACTTGGAGGGTTTGTGACTATCTGGTTTATAGCACAATTCGGCCAAAAAGTAGGTGTTGAACAGACCTTTCAGATACACCATTTTTTTGAAGACGTAATAGGCCAGAGTATTCATATAGGCTGAAATTTTTTTTCAAGAAAGTCTTTCATTATATGCATTATTTATCCCCATTTCCGCAGATTTTGAGGAAAGGCACGGATTTTGCACCGTTTCTTCGAAATCATCAGGGATTGCTTTTGCTTAAAAATATCAAATATTTCCAACTTATTTTATGTGTCTGCCTTTCTTTTGGATCAGCAGCCCAGCAACTTATTGTCAACTGGCAGCGTGTGGCGGGCGGAGAACGTAATGAGGTGGCCTACTCGGGTGTGGAAACATCAGATGGGGGTTATATGGTGGTAGGCTCAACCAATAGCAAAAATACCTTCGATGTAAAAGATTCCCGTGGATATGATGGCGTAGGGGGAAATGATTTTTGGGTGGTGAAAGTCAACAATGCAGGGGTAATCGAATGGTCAAAAACTTTTGGAGGAACCAAAGATGACATAGCCACTTCTGTTGTAAAAACCCCGAATGATGAATACGTGATTTTGGGTACAACACAATCCAATGATGGGGATGCTCAATACAATGGCACTAATGTAGGCCTGTTGATGGTCAGACTTAAACTCAACGGGGATGTTGTGGCCAAAAGACTCTTTGCCGGGGGAAGCCAGTCCGCCTCAATTAAATATGCTGAACCCTCTAGTTTTTATAAGCCTACATTGAAGGTACTTTCCAACGGCCAGCTGGTCGTGGCAGCATCAAGATCAACCGGTGTAGCACCCTTCACCGGATACGATTATTACCTTGCATTGCTGTCGGCTTTTGGTGATACCATTTGGGAAAAAACCTTTGGTGGCGGCCTGGAAGACTTTCCCAATGACATAATTCAAACTTCCGATGGAAACCTTCTCATGGTAGGTGGTACCCTTTCTTTGGAACGTGACATTCCCGGTGCCGGGCAAGGTTTTTATGATGTTTTGGCTATAAAAGTGGATGCACTCGGAAGGCAGGTTTGGGAAAAAGGATACGGAGGCCTGGGATACGATGTAGGTTATGCAGTTATGGAAAATTCAACTAAAAATGGATATTACATTCTGGGTGAATCAAGCTCTTCTAACGTAACTATGGGTACCTCATTAGGTGAAAAAGACGGTATTATTTTGAAAATTTCTCCAACTGGTTTACTCGAAAACAGATATAGATTTGGTGGTGCGGACAATGATGGTCTGTATCATTTTGTACGGGGAGAAGACGGCTTGATTTACGCAGTCGGAACGTCACAATCAGATATCGGAACCGTAACTACAAGAGGGACATTAACTGATTTATGGTTGATGGTTTTGAATGAAACCACCATGAAAGCCGATTACCATAAGCTTTTGGGAGGAGCCGATATTGACCTGGCACGGAGTGTAACTTACAATTCAAAGAAAGGTTTATTTATCGCAGGGAGTTCCAGATCTACTGACACCGATGTTGCTCTCAATCGTGGACAAAGTGATTTCTGGATTTTAAATATGACTCCGCCACCCCCCATTTTGTTTGGCAAATTCGACGTATTTTTAAATGAAAATCAATACATTGAGTTAAAGTGGACTACTACTTTTGAAAATAATTCACAGTATATTTTAGTCGAAAAAAGCGTTGATAATAAGACATTTAATACCCGGGAAGAAGTTTCAGCTGCCGGCTCATCCAATGCTATAAAAACATATAACTATGTAGATAAAAATCCGGTATTTGGGAAAAACTATTACAGACTGCGGTATGTTGATGCCACAAATAAATACTACAGTGGTCCATCGGGTTCTTATAATTATACGCCATTGGCAACTGAACCTGCCACTTTGCAGGCTGCTTCATTAGCTTATCCAAATCCGGCTTCAGGAAGTTTTTTTGTAAAAACTAAAATCAAAAATCCGGAATTTGAACTTACAAGTGTGCTGGGATTAAGATTGCCACTGAGAATCAATCAAATAGCTGATGATGAATTTGGAGTTGAAATCAATAATCAGAAAGTGGAGGGGCTTTATTTTTTAAAAATCCATAATTCTAAAGAAAAACAGGTTTTAAAAGTACTTTTGAAGGGAGACGGGCATTAATTTGCAGAAAAGTTTAAAACTTCATGGAGAAATCTCAAAAAATCAGGTGGGGGATCATAGGGGCAGGAAAAATTGCAACAAAGTTCGCTTCTGACCTTAGTACATCTCAAACAGGTGAATTAGTGGCTGTGGCAAGTACTTCATTGCAAAGAGCTCAGGAATTTGCCCTCAAGTTTGATGCAGAATTTGCCTTTGGAAGCTACGAAGAAATTTTTTCAGTAGAAATAGATGCAATTTATGTAGCAACTCCCCACACATTCCACAAAGAGCACACCTTGCTGTGCCTTAATCATGGCGTGGCTGTTTTATGCGAGAAACCTTTCGGAATGGATGAGGATGAAGTTAAAGAGATGATTCAGCTTGCCAAATCGAAAAATGTATTTCTGATGGAAGCCATGTGGACCAGGTTTTTGCCTTCTACGTTAAAAACTCTCGAATTGATTGAATCCGGGGCTATCGGTGAGGTGGTTACCATTTATGCTGATTTTGGTTTTAGGGCCGATTTTGATCCTGAAAGCCGTCTGTATAATATGAAACTTGGCGGTGGAGCTTTTCTGGATATTGGCATCTATCCTGCATTTTTGTCGCTACTGATTTTAGGATATCCTACCGGAATTCAGGCAACGAGTACCTTTTCTCCAACCGGTTCTGATATTACCACTTCCTTTATTTATGCCTATGACAACCTTTCCACTGCTGTACTTAACTGTACTGTAGCTTCTGAGACTCACAGTGAGGCTATCATTTATGGCTCAAAAGGTCATATAATTCTTCACAAAAGATTTCATGAGGCCAGAAAGTTAACCCTGGTAAATTCGGATGGAGAAGAGCAGGTTTTTGATTTTTCGAGAGATACTTTTGGTTATAACTATGAAATTGAAGAAGTTAACCACTGTCTTGCTAATGGTAAAAAGGAGAGTGATTTGATGACGCAGGAATTGAGCCTAAAGCTCATCCATTTGCTTGACCAAACCCGAGCTGCGGCCGGTATAAAATACTGATTTCTAGACTCTTATTGAGATTTCAACTTTGGTATTTTCCCAATTTATAAACATCAAAAGCCCTTTTTCAGGTTTTTCAAAGCCTATGGTAAGTTTTTCTGTGACGGATTGTGTTGATTCGGCTTTTACCTCAAATCTTTGATAATCCCTGCTCTGGTCGTAGTTGGTACCCCATTGCCCGGTTTCATTGTTGAGAATTATGACCCAGCTTTTCTTATTTGGGATTGTCCAAAGTGAATAATCACCGGCTTTAATTTTTTTCCCGTTCACAAAGCAATTTTTTGAGAATGAAATAGTGGTGGCTTCGTTGGCTCCGGTTCGCCAAACGGTATTAAAAGGTACTAATTCTCCAAAAATTTTCCTGTTTCTCAGTATTGGTCTGCAATAGCCCACTTTTACTGTCAATTCACCGGATTTTCCTTCTACACTTTCAAATTCGCTGTGGCTTTTGGTATAGTACCGCACCCCAAACAACGCAAGTATTAATATTCCTATGGCAATGAAAACGACGTTGATGACTTTTTTCATGATTTCTTACTTTACAACTGAAAAGTTTTTGAACCGGCATCATAAAGTACGACCAGTTTTGACTGTGGTTCAATATTTTCTTCCTTTATTTTTTCGATTGCTCTTTTAGAATTTGAACCATCTAAAATTACAATACCCTTATATGCTTTCAAATTTTCGACATAATAGGCCGCATTGTTGGAGATAAGCAGGAAATCTGTATCAGGGTTAATTTTTGTTTTTATTCGTCCTTTTATCCATTGAATTTTCTTTTTTTCAATTTCAAAATCCCAGCTTCCTTTTTCTTTGATGGTGCCTGTATTCTTATTTTTTATTCCCGAAAAATCATAATAGTTTTTTAGGTGAAACTGGTGGATAAGGGGCTCGTTTACCAGTGAGTCTGTTGAAATGAACGTGGCATTCCGTCCTTTAATAAAACTTAATCCGGAGCCATTGGGGATAAAATGAAACGTAAGTTCGAGTTGCCGATTTTGCTCATATACTTTATATAAACCCATGGAGCTAAGTACCAAAGCTATCAATGCCATACTTTTTGCATATCGGGCCTCGGGGTATTCAAGATATTTTACAAAAATCCAAATAAACAAATACAATAAAGCAACACTCAAAATCGAGATTTGTAAGCCGGTAGTTAGGGCATTTGGAAGGTTCTGAATATAGAAAACGATCCCATTTAAAAGATCAATGGTATATTTTAAAATCACTCCCAAAAAACTGCCAATAACCGGAACAGGGTAAATAAGCAAAACCACCAAACCCAGCGGTAGAAGTAAAGTGGAAACAATTGATACCAGAGGATTGGCAATCAAAAAATAATTTGGGAATTGGTGGAAATAATATAATGTTAGCGGAAGAGTAAATATTTGAGCAGCAATAGAAACCATAGAAATCTCCCAAAACCATCTCAAAAGTCTGTTTCGAAAAGTTATAGCTGATTTAAGTGAAGGGAGCAAAACTAAAATACCTAACACTGCCATGTATGATAATTGAAATCCTACATCGTAGAGCCAGTTTGGCATGATAATAAGCAAAATTATAGCCGACAAAATAAGGGTGTTTACCGGGTTGTCATCGCGTCGGAAGTATATGCCCAACTGGATCATCGAAAACATTACTGTTGACCTGCAAACACTGGGGCTCAGACCTGTAAAAACAGCATAAGTCCATAAAAGTGCCAGTATTATGATGATAAATGGCAGTCTTTTTCGGTTTAAAACCACCCCTAAGGAGGCATTTAGAACCCAAAAAAGTATGGCTACGTGCATTCCTGACACCGCCAGCACGTGTATAGCCCCTGTTGCCGAATACCATTGTTTGGTTTCAAAATCCAGCTCGGCCTTCATCCCCCCAATCAAGGCTTCTGCCACTCCCAGTTGCTTTGGCGTTTCGAGAAAACTACTAAACACCCGATGGGTATATACGTTCAGGTAATTGGCGAAAGTAAATACCGGATTCAGACTATGTTTTCCGGTTTTGATAAAATCTCCTTTTCTTAAAAACTGATGAGAAAAAATATTTTTACGCTGCTGGTAGTTTTTGTAATCAAATTCCAGAGGGTTTTTAGGAGGTTCTATCTCTCTGAGATTATTCCTTATTGCGAAAACTTCTCCAAAATTGGGATATGTACCCGCTTCTTTGTTGAAATATAACAAAACTTGCCCCGATGATTTTTCCCATTTTTCATTGGTTTTTGAGGCGATAACTTTGGCTATTACTTTGTAAGTCTTGGGTTTGATTTCTGTATAAGAGTCGATTACTGCCAAATAGCTATCAAAATGTTCCTTGTGAAGGTAATGATTTTCGTAGTTTCGGTCGTCGAAATAATAACTGCTAATTAATCCCAAAAATAAAAATACCGGCGTAAGAGCCTGTTTGAACCAGTGAAGTTTTGGTCTTTTTATCGAAATTAAAACCAAAGTCAAAAGTAGTATAACTATTAACCAAACAACCCGGATGTTTATATTAAAGTGCGGGTAAAGAAAAATTCCGGCTGTGAGTGCGAGGAAATATCTAAGTGCGGGAAATGAGCGGAGTATCATGACATTAATAAGATTCTGATTTGTTGGGGAAATCGCTGGCTTTTACATCGTTTTTATATTGGGTGAAGGCGTCGTTCATAATTGCTGCAAGATCGGCGTAACGGCGTAAAAATCTGGGAGAAAAATCTTTGTTGATGCCGAGCATGTCATGAATCACCAAAATCTGGCCGTCACAACCGGCACCGGCACCTATTCCGATGGTCGGAATCTGCAATGACTGGCTAACTTCAGTGGCAAGTTTTGCGGGAATTTTTTCCAAAACCACTCCAAAACAACCCAAAGATTCCAATAGGAGGGCATTTTCTTTTAACATTTGAGCCTCCTGTTCTTCTTTGGCTCTCACGGTATAGGTGCCAAATTTATAGATTGATTGGGGAGTGAGCCCCAGGTGACCCATCACAGGAATGCCTGCACTCAAAACCCGTGCAATGGATTCCTCTATTTCTTTTCCACCTTCCATTTTTACGGCATGTCCGCCCGACTCTTTCATGATTTTTATGGCTGAGCGGAGGGCCTCTTCCGAATTACCCTGATAACTACCAAATGGTAAATCAACTACCACCAGGGCTCTTTTTACAGCTCTCACCACACCTTGAGCATGATAAATCATCTGATCAAGGGTAATGGGCAGGGTAGTCTCATGACCGGCCATGACATTGGAAGCTGAATCACCCACCAAAATCACTTCAATGCCTGCAGCATCGACCAAAGTCGCCATCGAAAAATCATAGGCAGTCAGGCAAGCGATTTTTTCATTTTTTGATTTCATGTCGCGTAAAGTATTGGTAGTTACGCGTTTGATTTCGGAGTGTACTGACATAATAATGCTATTTTGAGCCGAGCCACGGCTCAGGGTTAAGTTTATCGAAATTGTGCCAAATCTGAAAGTTTATTTCAGGACTACCATCTTTATAGGCGGCCTTTCCAAGTGTTTGCGACGCCCCCACTTCCTGATTGATGCGTACATTCACGGTTTCCAGATTGGCATATACGGTATAGTAGTCGCCATGTTGTACCGCAACTACATTATTTAAGCCGGGAATCTGAGAAATATCGAGCACTACACCCTCGAAGACTGCTTTTACAGGGGCATTGGGTGAGGTTTGTATGTCGATACCATTATTATTTACCTTCAGACCTTTTAGAACGGGGTGGGGTTTTATTCCAAAACGGTCAGAAATAAAGCCATCTACCGGCCATCGAAGATGTGATTTGGAGGCAGCAAAATTTTTGAATGATCTGGTACTTTTGGGACTTTCAACTTCAGCTTCCGGTTCAGTAGGTAAAGTTTTTTCTGATTTCGCTTTCCTGGCTTCCAGCATTTTCCTCTCCCTTTCTTTTATTTCAGCGGCTTTTTCACTTCTGGCAGAGTTGGTTTCTGTATTGGTTTTCCTTTCTTTTTTATCTTTGGTGATCGCGTTGGCAATCATATTATTCAGGCTATTGAGAGCAACTTTTGATTTTTCCAACTCAGCTTTAAGATCAGATTCTTTCTCAATAAGCTGATTTACGGCCTGAGTTTGTTTCTCTTTTAATACTACCAGATTTTTGTTTTCTTCCTTAATTTCTAAAATCAGGTTTTGTTGGGCAATTTTTTTATCCAGAAGGGTCCTTTGGCGATGTTTCAGCATTTCTCCGATTTTGGTGATTTGCCCAAGTTGTTGTTTGCGGCTTTCGGAATATTGCTCCAGATATTTATATCGCAAAAATAGCTCATTTATGGACCCGGATGAAAATAAAAATCCCAGTTTACTAAGTTTTTTGCTATTTTTCGATTCCCTATAGATTGTTTCGGCGTAATCTTTCTGCAAAGATTTCAATTGTTTGAAAAGGTCATTTTTTGCCTTTTCAATTTCCACCATTTCAGTTTTAATAAGATCTATGTCCTCTTTTGCCAGCGATATTTTACTTTCGTGGTTTTCAATCTGGCTATTTAATGCTTTTATTTCACCCAGTGTATTTTGTTTTTCTTTCTGTGTTTGAGAAAGTATTTTTTTTGTTTGAGCGATTTTCTGAAGGTTTTGTTTTTTTTCTCTTTCAAGGCTAGCCCTGTCTTTTTGTTTTTGAGCAAAAAGGTTTATTGAAATTAAAATCAGTAAAAATATTTGGATCTTTTTTAACATAAATTATTGGCCTTTTCAAAAATTCGGAATTTCTGATTTGGTATATCCTTTTGGAATATTAAACGGAAAACGGATGTTGCGGTCGAGAAAATCAAGTTTGCTATGTTCAAAATCAATGTTGGCTTTGATACTATTTTCAGCTGAAATCGTCAGACTGATATTGGATGGTACTATCTGGTCGTTTTCGGTTATAAAATTTTTGTAATCAATCCTTAACTGAGCATTTTTTATATCATCTTTTGCCAAAATTGAATACAATTTGCCCTTTATTTTCTCGAAATAATTGGTAATAATTACCCCTGACCTGTTTTGAGTGATGCTATTAAATTCATCAAGAACCTGGTAGCTGTCGGCCTCGCTTTTTCCTATTGGCAAGTTTCCAATAAGGAGCGATTGTAGCATTTGGTAATTTACATTAAATCCAAGCTTTGAACTCAATTCCGAAAAACTCATTTTATAATAATTTCGGTTAAGCCGGTCGAGTAAGGCAATGGTGTCTTTGTCGATATTAGCCCGGGCTGCTTCCAGCCCAATAGCGATCGAGATCCATATTACGGAATCTTTTTTGACATGAATGGTAGCCGGAATACTCTGTTTAATTTTTTCGGTATTGAGCGAAATCTTACTTTTTATTTTTAGTTTATCAAAATCAATCTGAGGAACTTCGAAGTATATTTTTTCCTCCTTTTTAGTAAAATTGGCCATTGTGTCAACTTTAACGCTGTCTTTCTCAACGGCTTTAGGTTCATTTGTGACAATATCGATAGCCTTTTTTTTCATTTTATGAGCTCTGCATGAGCTTAAAAATGCTATCAAAGCCAAAAAAACGATACTTTTTAATTTGATGGTCATAGGTTTACAGGGTTCCTTCTTTGAGTTTGTTTTCAAGCTTTTTATTGGTGGGATCAAGATCCAGAGCATTTTTCCAGAAAGTATTCGCAGAGTTTTTGTCACCGGTTTTGAATAAAATATCTCCTTTATGCTCCAAAATCATTGAGATAGGTTTTAGGCTTAATCTTATGGCCTCATCTATAGCTTTTAAAGCATCGGCATACTGGCCTGACTGAAAATAAACCCAGGCTCTGGTATCAAGGTATAGGGCTTGGTTTGGATAAGATTTTATAAGCAAATCACTCATTTTTAAGGCTTTATCCAAATCTTTTTTTTCATTGGCCAAAAGCAGGCTATATGCGTTTAAAACCTGCTCATTTTTTGGATCTTTGTTTAGAATTTCAGTGAAAATTCCCTCAGCTTTTGATAGGTTATTTTGCAATCCATAAATTTCTCCCATTGAAGCCTGAATATGGTTTCGGAGATTTGGGTTATTGGAACTCATTCGGTAGGCTTCTTCCAGTGAAACCAGTGCGTCGTCAAATTCTTTGGTTTGTTTCAGGGCAAATCCATGGTGGTACCAAAAATAGGCCTGATTGGGGTAATATTGCAAGGCTTTGTCGGCATGCTGGGCCATAGCTTTGAAATCCATGAGCTTTACATCCAGCTCAATAATTGCCAGCCAGGCTTCAAATATGCCTTTTTCCAAACTCACCGCTTTTAAATAGGCTTCTCTTCCTTCGGCCAACCTTTTTGATTTTACCAGTAGGTCTCCTTTAAAAACATATGTCTTGCCGTTTTCAGGGTGTTTTTCAATGATTTTTTCAACAAAATTCAGATTTTCTTTTATGGTCTCTTCTGACTGCGAATCTTTCGATAAACTCAAATATGCAGAAAGAGCATTTAATTTTACGGCAACCGGCAGGCTTTCATGATGGATGCTATTTTGTAAAATTTCCAGTGCCCCGTTTTTATTTCCGGATTTCAGATAGATTTCAGATAGCAAATTGTAGGCCTCAAAGAAATTAGGATTTTGGTTGATGGCATCTTTTAACAATAAAACCGCATTTTCTGATTTTCCGTTATCGATAAGAATTTTTGCCTGTTGCAGATTGTATTCAGGATCTACTTTGGCCATTTTCTGGCCCTCTTTGAGGGCATCTTTGAGTTTATTGGTCTGAATCAATATTGCCTGTTTTTTTTCAGTAATCTCATTGACTGGCCCTAAGATTTCCTCCAAATCGCTTAGGATTTTTAAGGCTTCTTTGGGATTTTCGTCGAGAAGATACAGGTCTGAAAGCTTAAGATAATTTTGCGAATTTTCGGGTTTAAGCTTTATCAGTTTTTTGTAATTCTGGGCAGCATCGCCGTGAAGTCTGGATTTTATCTGGATATCGGCAAGATTCTGGATATAATAATAATTGTTTTTATCTCCGTTTACTGCCTTTTGGGCTGAAAGTATGGCACTTTCATTTTGATTCAAGGCGGCTTCAGATTTTGACAGCATAAAGTTTACTCCCGGAGACTCGCCATAAAATTTCAAATTATTCCTGAATTCGTCCACCGCTTTCTGATATTCTTCGAGCAAAAAGTATTTCATCCCTTCAGCCATAGATGATTCTTGTTTTAATTCTTTGGCTTGAATTTGGGGCTGGGCTGAATTTTCCGTAGCAACCTGAGCCTGTATTTTTCCAATCGGAAAAACCAAACTTATATAGATTGACAACCGCAAGAATTTTGACATTATTTTTCTCATCTAAATACTGAAAACCTTGTTTTCTGAAAAACGGAAACTTTATTTTTTAAATATGCAAAAAAACAAACAAAAGATAGTCTGATATTATTTAGAATATTTATTTAAACAGCTAAATTTGCTTCCTGATGCCATGTAATTGAAACGCTAAAACCTCGAATCAAACGTAAAATTCGGGATTTTGTTACAAAATATCAATTTTTGGCCGCTTATTATATTTTTATCAGAAAAATGGCTAAAAAGACCAATCAGAGAAAGCCGTTGCAGACACCTGCAACTGTTCTAGTCAATGAAACTCCTGCTATTACTTCTCCAAACAACTTTCTGTTTTTCGGTATCCTTATGGCCCTGGTTTTTGTTGCTTACAGCAAAGTGTGGAGCAATAATCTGGTGTGGGACGATGACCCCTACATCAAGCTTAACGAAGCCGTTAAAAACTTTGATCTAAAAAAACTCTTAACGGGGTTTCATGTAGGTAATTACCATCCCCTTACTATGCTCACTTTAGCAATAGAGTATGCATTGGTGGGCGAAAAGCCTTGGTTGTACCATTTTGACAATCTGCTTTTGCATTCGGCCAACAGTTTTTTATTGTTCAAAATATTGCAAAAACTGAACTTAAATCGCAGTATTTCAATCCTTTCAGCTCTGTTTTTTGCCTTACACCCAATGCATGTGGAGTCAGTGGCATGGGCGGCAGAGCGAAAAGATGTGCTTTATACTTTTTTCTTGTTTTTGTCTTTTTGGTTTTATCTTAAATATAAATCATCGGAAGGACAACTTAATTTTCTCATTTCTCTGTTAATGTTTATTGCAGCCAGCCTCTCAAAAGGTATGGCGGTGGTATTACCTGCTCTGTTGCTTATTACCGACTGGTGGATGCTGGGCAAAGGTTTTACCATTAAAGGTTTAATTGAAAAAATACCCTTTTTCATCGTTACATTTATTTTTGCATATATCGCCACAAAAGCCCAAAAAGATGCCGGAGCCGATGCTTCAAGTGTTATTAGTGCTGCCTATTCGGTTTCTGAAAGGTACAGAATTGTGAACTATGCTTATTTGTTTTATTGGATTAAAACCCTTTGGCCTGTCGATTTGCTTCCATTTTATCCTTATCCGGGAAAGCCGGGAGGTAGCATACCCGGAATTTATAATCTCGCGGCTATAGCATTTGTGTTGTTTTTAGGTGCAGGATTTTGGTTGGGCAGAAAAAATAAGAAAATATGGTGGTCTATAGGCTTTTTTACCATAGCTATTTCAACCGTTATTCAAATTTTACCCGTAGGAAGTGCAATAGTAGCCGATCGGTATTTTTATTTATCATCAGTAGGACCTTTGTTTTTGATGGCTTATTTTCTGGGGAAAAAACCGGAGGCCGTTTGGGTAAAAGTGGGTTACGGAATTGCGGGTATTTGGTTGATTATGACCTTTTTACAGACAGGACATTGGAAAAACCTGTACACGCTTTTCAAACCAGCTGAAAAAAAATACCCTGAAGACGCAATGGTTTTAAGTAATCTTGGCTGGTATTATCTGGCAGAAAAAGACTTTTCCACTGCAAAGGCTTTTATGATTCGTGCCGACAATAATGGTTTTAAGAATGCCGATGTCTGCCGCACTATTGGCTCTATGTATATTGATGAAGGAGATTATAAGTCTGCTTTAAAATATTTGGAAAGGGCAGCTACTTTTACGCCGAAATCGTATAGAACGGAATGGCTCACTAGTTTGGCACATTTAAGGCTTGGAGAATACGCCAAAGCATTGCCTTTTAGTGAAATTGCAGTTAAGTCAGATCCGGAAAATATTGAATTTCTAACCTCCCATAGTCAGATTTTGATGAATTTGGGCAGGTATGAGGAGTCTAATGACTATTTCGGAAAAATCATTAAACTTAAACCCGACAGCTGGGATTCTTACCTCAATATTGCATATTCTTATCGGTTAAAAGGTGATAAGTTGACAGAGATAAAACTCCTCAAGGAATTAATTGAAAAAGCTCCGGATTATCTGCCTGCCTACCGAAATATTGGTGTTAGCCTGAGTGAATTGGGTCGCAACGATGAAGTCGTGGCCTATTGGCAACGAGCCACGGTGTACGATACTACCGGGGATTACGAGTATAATATCGGAATCAATTATGCATTGCGAGGAAAGACTGATATTGCTCGTGATTGGTACATAAAAGCTGCCCGAAAAGGAAAAGTTGATGCAATCAATATTTTGAAAACCAATGGCGTAAAATATTAAGCTATCAAATTGGTTTAAAGCCGGTTTTATTTACTTCATCGAGCAGTTGATTGAAAATCTGAAAACGTTTTTTATCGATTTTGGCTTTTGTGATGATTTCAGCCTTATTGAAGCCTCCCTGATAATATCTTTGAAACCAGGGCAAAACAGAAATGGCGGCATCCAAAAAACCATTGTTGATAGCTGAGTTGATACCCAAAGCAAAAAGACCGCCAGTCAAAATAAGAGAGTTTAACCCATTTTTGATATCTCCGGCGTATAGCTGACCCAAGCCGGGAATAATCATACTCATGATTTTTGCTTTTTTGGGACTGATTTTGTCTATTTTTTTATTCTTTTTGAAAATTGTCTCTACTTTACCTTGGTCCGGTATGATTTTGTTGAAATTATCTTTTGAATTTTCGAATTCCCCTTTTGCAAAAAATAAGATTGACTCAAGAAAGTTCTTTTGAATTTTAAAATTTTCGGATAGAGAATCAGGCAAATTGAGAAGTTCAATCTGAGCATAATCGTATTGTCTGAGTATTAGATTAGATGAAGCTTTTTTTAGCATGAAATAGGTTTTCAGGCTGTCATTTTCTTCAGAAAAAAATGCAAGATCATAATAATCAGAGGCTTCCTGATATTTTCCGGTTTCAAATAAGCTATTGGCAATTTTTGGATAAATAGCCTTAGAATATTGACTGGTAGAATCAAAAAACAAAATACGTTTGTACGCTTCTACAGCACTTTGATATGATTTTTGGCTATATAGAGCTTCTGCAAATTCATAAGTTTGAGGCAGTGTTTGGCCCGATACTATGAAGCTTTCAAAAATAAAGGTTAAAATGATTGCTAGCCTCATGTTGTAAATTATTGATTTTCTTTCTGTTATAATCTTTTGTTGATTTTATTCCTCCATAAATATTCCCGAGATAAAATCCAAATCCAATTCCGGAGTAAATCCATCCCCGGTAGTTGTTTATGCCATGTGTGTTAAAGCTGCGGTAAGCTTGAAATGACATACCGGCAGTGAAGAACAAAGAAACTATTCCGTCTTTCCAGTTTTTTGAATATGCTTTTCCTGAGCCGGGCAGAACCAAGGACATCATGCCGGCCAGGGCAGGGCTTTTTTTATGGGTTTCTTTTTCAAGAATCGATTTATAGGCCAATCCCAGGCTATTTTCATCATTTTTTAATAACTCGATGGTTTCCCGGGCCTCCTGAAAATTGTTTTCGAAGATTTGAACGGTGGTTTTTAACAACGTTTTATCATCCTCGGGAAGAGACTTGTTAGATTCCCAAAACTCAGAGGCTGCTTTCCAGTCTCTTTTGGTGAAATATAATTTCGAAATTTCTACTGATGGCGAATAGGGTACTACACTTACCTCAGGATAAATAACCATCAATCTCTGCAAAGCCAGGTCGGTCTGATTGGCAAGCCGGTAAGATTTTAAAAGCATGGTTTTCATGGTATCATTTTGCGGTGAAAAAAACACCAATCTTTCATACTCTTTTGCGGCTAACTCATATTGGCCCGACTTCAGAAGGTAATCAGCATATTTTTCAGCGTTTTTGGGCGAAAAAATATCCTGGGCAAAGCCTGAAAAGCTTATTAAAAACAATATTAAAAATCTCATTTTTTGTTTATTATTTGATATCTGACACCACCGGAACCCTCACAACATAGCCGGGCTCATCTTTTAATAGCATCGTTTTTTTGTCAACTTCATAGTTAGAGGGAGAGAGTCCGTTACATCTGGTTAGCCGATCCATAGTCATTACTCCTCCTTTAATCACCCCAAATTTTTTCACTGCCAAAATTCCGAATTCAGAGCAAGAAGGGGTAAAGGTGCAAACTGTAAGATCTTGCGAAGAAAAGAAAGTTTTGTAAAATAAAAACAATCCCGAAAAAACTACCTCAATTTCATTTTTATTGTTTTTGGCCTCATTATGAACCAGTTTAATGTTTCCGTCGGGTACTACATTCCTGTAAATGTCGGTTTGAGCAAAACTATTTTTTACTCCTGACAGACTTAGTAAGAGGAAGCTTATAACGATATATTTCATCTTCGGTGTTTTGGTCAATTACTACATTTTTATAGGTGGTAAGCTGAATGTTTTTTTCCCCCTTTTCATTTAAGCTTATCATCGTGATTTCAGTCGGAAATTCTACGCCTTTATTGTTAATATATTTTTTAAAATATTGCTGACTAATGATTTTTCCTGCGGGATTATAAAAAATCATGGCATCGAGTCTTTTATTGACATTGAGCATTTTAATATTTCCAAAAGTCTTTTTGAAGGCATCTTCTGCCGGCACCCATGTGGTAAGGATCCCTTTTTCTGTTTTTTCAACTTTACCTATTTTATAAATAGACTTTTCATTGGACTTCGGCTTGAGACCGTAATCTGAAAGTTTACCTGTCAACGCCAGATGGAAGGCAGTGAATTCGGGAATTAAAAATGTGTGATTCGAATTGGTAATTATGTTTTTGTCATTGATTACAAACATGGTGGTGTCCTGAACCACGATAGTTTCTTTGTTGGGGAATTTAAGTTTATAGACTATTTTCTTGTAAATTTTATCATAATAAACCTGCCCCATAGTAAGCCGGTAAGAACCCGTGGCAAGCTTATCTTTTATCGAAACATCGGCCTTGAATCTATAAAATTGTTGGGCAGAAGCTGAAAGATTTACAATAAATATTAAACACAAAAAGACCCCAAATTTCTTCATTTATCTTTATTCAAATACCAATTAGAAATAATTTGGCTAAGATATTACAGAAAAATGAGCTTTGGAAGTCTTGAGTACTAAAATAGAAAAGTTTTAGTAATAATATCCTGTAGAGGCGGAAGTCAGACCTATAATGGCAATAATCAAATATAAGCCAAGATAGATTCCTGTAGCAGTCATACATCCTTGCAAGGCCTTTTTAGTGGCCGATTTATCATTATCCGAAATTATATAAACGATGATAATTCCCCAAAATCCCAGACAAAATCCCCACCAAAAGGGTGGTATTCCCATGGTATCATTTTCAACGAGAGCAATGTTGGACCCAATTTCTTCGGAAATCGAAATGTTTTTAACCAATTCCGAATCTTCTGATTTTAAATAATCCAAAGTGGTTCCGGGATGCTCGTTAACATATTTTTCAATCTTATTAATTTGATCAAATTCCTGATCTAGGTTTTCAACAGGAATATTGGCAAAGCTGAAATGGGTGAGGAGGAGGAAAAGAGTGAATAGTTTTGTAAATTTCATTTTTATTGAATTTATGTTCGTTTTTTTTAGGTCAAAAAACGTACCAAAAAAAAAGCCCGGATAACCGGGCTTTAAAAAATATTATTACTGAAATTTTATCAGAACCACCAGTATGCTGAGCCACCAACACCAGCAACTACCACGATTACCCACCACAATAACCAAACTCCACCTGTTACCAAGCAACCCATAAGTGCTTTTTTGGTTTGATCTTTGTCAGAATCAGTTAATACATACACTAAGATAACTCCAACAACAGTTAGGATACATCCCCACCAGAAAGCTGGAATACCAGCTGGCAATTCACCTGCTGCTACTGTGGACATGGTTTGAGCTTCCATATCAATTCCTTTCAAAAGCTCAGAATTTTCTGATTTCAATTGTGACAATGTCACCCCATCATTAGCCTGAACGTATTTTTCAATCTTATTGATTTGATCAAATTCAGAATTGATGTTTTGTGAATCAAAATTCATTGGTTCTTCAGCATAAGCAAAAGTAAAGCTCAATGCCAAAATACTTAGGAGGGAAAAGATTTTTCTCATGATAAATTTTAAAATTTAGATGTTCAAAGTTTCTACAATAATAATTTATTTACTTTCTAATTTCAAAATGTTGATGCTTTTTTTTTATGGGGCCTTCATTATTTATTGCAAATTTTATTTAAAGGCAATTTTCACTCCTATATTTTCACGCTTATCCCCATCAGAAAATTGATTCCTGCCTGCGGAAATACGAAATTTTCTGTGATGGTTTTTTCATAAATATAGCTGTAAGTATAGCCGTTTGATTCATATTTTTTATTCAAAATATTGTTGATTAGAAGGCTAAATCCTATTTCTTTCAGGTTTTTAGGATGCAGGGTATAGTTTGCTCTGAGGTCATTTACAAAATAGCCGTCCAGTTTTTTCAATTCTGAGCCGGAGTTGTCAAGATATTGTTTTCCGACATATTTAGGTAATAAGCTTATCTCCAGGCTTTTGATAGGTTTTAAGGTGACTGTGCCTCCCATGATAGTATTTGGAGAAAACGAAATGTCAGATTTTTTGAATTTATTTACAATATTTGGACTGTCATCGTAACTAACTATTGTCTCTGCATAATCCCTGATTTTGTTTTGGCTCAAAGTGGCATTGGCCTGGATATTCCAGTTGGCGTTTAGCTTCAAAGAGGCCTGAAGTTCAATACCCGCCCTATAGCTATGATCAACGTTGGTTCTGATCGCTTCACCTACCTGGTTGATTTGGCCTGTAAGAACCAACTGGTCTTGGTATAGCATGTAGTAGAGGTTGGTTTCTGCAGAAAATTTATTAGAGAAAAATCTGTATCCGCCTTCAAAATCATGCAATTTTTCTGCCTTTGGGAGATTTGGAGCGTTATCTACAAAGTCCTGGCGACTAGGTTCCTTTGAGCCTTTGGCATAGCTAATGTACAATGATTTTTGACCCGAAAGCTGATAAGTTAAGCCTGCTTTTGGATTAAAAAAGTTATACTTTTTAGAATAATCCAAAGTTTGACGTGCATCCCCTGTGCCCAGCATTTCAAAGTGTACATTTCTAATTTGTAAATCCAAATAGGTGGAGAGATTGGCATTCAAATCAAAAAACAGCTTTCCGTATAAATTGAAATCAGTTTTTTGACCTGTATTGTCATAAAATCTTTGTCTGATGCCGCTATTGGAAGCGTACTTTGCCCAGATAATTTCTCCAAAATGGTCTCCATCATATTTATTCCAACCCCCACCCAGATTGCCCTTGATTTTACCTTGACCTTCATAATCCAGTGACCATACACCGCCATAAAAGTCATTGTCCAGCCATTTTCTACGAATTAAATCGGTAGAAGCGATTTCGGTATTTCCGATTGAAATTGTTTTCAAACCATAATCTGTAAAATCGGCATCTGATTTAAATTGCTCATAAAAACCTGACCCCCTGGTATAATGTAAGGTGGGGTTAAATCTCCATTCCGAAGCAATTTTCCATGAAGTGATTAGTTGTATGTGGGTCTGAGTGTAATCATCAATTTCGTTTTCATAGCTATAAAAGTTGAATTTCCGGCCTCTTTCCAACATCTGTTTTTTAAAATCTTCATCATAGTAATTTCTTTCTACAAAATCATTGATTCCTGCCAAATCGTTTTTTGCCAAAGCTTCAGGGATTCCGTTCCAGGACTGATAGGTTTTTTCATTTCCTCCGAAAACATTGAGTCTTAGAAACGAATTTTTTCCATAATAACCGCCTGATATATAATAAGATCTAAGGTCAGAAGCTGCTCTGTCCACAAATCCGTCTGAATTGATTTTAGAAAGACGGGTGTCAAGAACAAACTTATTTTGGAGCAGGCCGGTTGTGGCAATTATGTTGGTTTTTAGCGTGTTAAATGAGCCGATTGAGGTGTTAATTTCGGCAAATGGCTCCGTATGGAGTTGTAATGTATTGACATTAATCGAAGCACCGAATGCCCCCGCACCATTGGTTGAAGTGCCTACACCCCGTTGAATCTGAACACTCTGTACGGAGCTGGCGAAATCAGGCATGTTGACCCAATAAACGCCTTGTGATTCAGAGTCATTGTAAGGAATGCCATTGAGTGTTACATTGATACGGGTTGGGTCTGACCCACGCACCCTGATGCCCGTGTACCCAACGCCAGTGCCCGCATCAGAAGTAACTACAACTGAAGGCATTTGATTTAGCAAAAAGGGCATATCTTGCCCCAGGTTTTGTTTTTTGATGTCTTTTTGTAGGACATCGGAGTAAGCCATGGCGGTTTTGGCATTGGCACGAGTCGATTTTACCACTACCTCGCTCAGGTCCTTGACCCACACACTGTCATTTTTGTTTTTTTGTGCCAAAGAAGCGTTGAATTGCATCAACATAATGGCAATAATCAGATAATTTTTCATAATAATTTTAAATAAATCATTACGAAGAAGTCAAAGGAGCAAAATGCTGTCTTCGGGCCTTTTGGCCTTGTTAAACTTTATTTTACTATTGATTTTAATGAGTCTCTTTAAAGTTTTTTAACCGGTGTTTGCTTTAAAGATTCGGCTCACATCCCTTCGTCGGTATTAACCGCATCAGGTTCAATGGGTATGATCTCAGCCCGTTGTTTTCAGGCACCCCTTTATGAGATTTCTGCGACAAAATTATGCAGGAATACGAGGAAATCAAATAATTTTTTCAGGAATTTGCTTTGCCGATACTAAATAACCCTCCGGCTGTAAGTAAATGGAAAATATCAATCGTAGTTTCTGAATCACCAAAAATGCTGTTTCGGTATGTGCCTAATGCAAAGCAGCCGACTGCAATCAACAGCCATATTGAGCTTTTGGTTTTGCCTGAAAATAGCCCGGCCAGAGCTATTACAGCCACCGAGAGCATACTAATAATTGGAACGTACAATTCAAGAATTTTGAACTTGAAGATTTCCGCTATTACATACAATAAAAAACCGATAGTAAGAGCAATGTATGCCATCAACTTCGGGATTTCAATGCCTCTGATCAATGCAAAAGACGCTACCGCCAGACCTACAGCACCAGTCAAGGTGGCAATTTTTTGGAAAAAATCAGAAATAAGGTTGGCTTCGGGAAATCCCATGAAATTGATAGCTCCAAAAATTGCTGCGGCAGTAACAGAAAGTACGAATGACTCCCAGAGTATTTCGTGAGAAAGCTCCAATTTTGCGAGGTATTTAAAAAAAACAAAAAGGCCAGTTGCGGCTAAAATGAGGTCAGAAATAACATGATATAATTGCATAATTTTTCCTATTTATTTGAATTCAAGAAATGGTGAAGGATGAAAATGGTCTGTTTTGGTTTTGATTATTTAAGAAATTGTAACAACCCTGGGTTTAACTTGCCGCCAAATGGTCGATTTTATCAGCAAGCCAAAGTTTTATCAAAGACTGGCGGGTTACACCGAGCCTTATCGCTTCTTTATCAATGGATTGAACCATCCAGGCAGGGAAATCAACATTTACACGTTTATTATCCAGACCTGGCCTGGAAGAGGTTTTTAGGTCAAAATGTTCTAATACATCTTCACCATTGTCAAATTTTTTATCTAAATCTTCAGCTTTCATATAATTCAATTTCATTCTGTCTGGCCCTTCTTACTGAAATAATTCTAATATTGTTATTTCTATTGGTTGTAATGGCGGTCCAATGGTTTTCACGTATTTTACCAATATGCAATGTTCTGGGTTCGTCAGTAGAACGTGCATCCAGGCTTAATAAGTTAAAATCATTCCATAATAATTGAGCTTGTTCAAAATCAATACCGTGTTTTTCAAAATTTGAAATACTCTTATTAATATCAAATTCAAAATTCATATTCAAAAATAATATAATAAAGGTATAAAAACAACATCTTTTTTGGTGTTTTTTGTCTAGCCAATAAAATTTACTTCCGGGTTTATCTCAATTCCATATTTTTCAAAAACCGATTTCTGAATTTTCTCAGCCAATGCCTTTATTTCACTTCCTGTACCCCCGCCATAATTCACTAAAACCAGGGCTTGTTTGGTATGGACACCCACATTTCCTTCCCGGTGGCCTTTCCATCCGGCTTGCTCAATGAGCCATCCAGCTGGTACTTTTACCAGGTTTTCATTTACCGGATAGGAGGGGGCGTTTGGATATTTCTCTTTGAGTTTCTCAAACCGGGTAATCGGTATTTCCGGATTTTTAAAAAAACTACCCGAATTTCCTATTTTAGCAGGATCGGGTAATTTACTTTTTCTGATTGAGATTACTGCCTCACATACCTCTTTTAAGGTTGGATTTGAAATTTGCATTTGAGACAAAGTGTCTTTTATTGCTCCATATTCCAGATTTAAGTTTCCTTTTTTTTGTAAATTAAAACTCACATTCAGAATTACATATTTGTCTTTGGCTTCATGCTTGAATATACTTTCTCTGTAGCCAAACCGACATTTTTCAAGATTGAAAGTTTCTACTTCAAGCGTGCTGGTATTTAAGGCTTCCAGACTCTCGAATACATCTTTTATTTCAACGCCATAAGCACCGATGTTTTGCATGGGAGCAGCACCCACAGTGCCGGGAATAAGTGAAAGGTTTTCAACGCCATAAAACCGATTGTCAACGCAATACATCACAAAGTCATGCCATATCACCCCGGCACCGGCTTTCAGTATTACCCCATTTTCATTTTCAGTGACCTTATCAATACCCGAAATTTCAATTTTTATTACCAATCCATCAAAATCATTTAGCAAGAGAAGGTTGCTTCCGCCACCAATAAAAAGCTTTTTCGCACTTTTAAATTGCTCAAGACTAAGGATAGTTTTCAATTTTTCCACCGAATCTATGGAAATGAAGAATCTGGCTTTTGCATCAATTCCAAAGGTATTATAGGGTTTTAAAGATATGTTTTCCTTTATCATTTTATTGAAAATCAGTGCTTTTGTTTGTTCAAAGGTAATTTTTCTCCTGCTTCTATTCTTACATCCAAATTGTTTTCTTTTGGGGGTACAGGACAGCTGTAATTGTCGGAATAAACGCACAAAGGATTATAAAGTTTATTAAAATCGAGGGTTGTTTCACCATCTTTAAAGTCATCAAAATTTAAGTCAAGGTACCTGCCGCCACCATAGGTAATTTCGGGGGCAGTCATATCTTTTATGGGTAAAAACACCAATTTACGATACATGGCCGGGGTCGGATAGATTTTATAAGTCGTCAATTCTATTTTTTTACCATCTAAATCAAAATATATTTTGGCAAAAACCTGGTACTTTTTAAATGAGCCATCGGAGGTTGCAAAACTTACCACCTTGTTTTTTTTCTGCAATTTGTAATGGGCTTTAATCCTGTAATTCTGATTTATCTCAAAAAAATCCAGTTTCTGCTCCGGGAATTTCTTGAAAATGTCTGCTATGTGATGGTCTCTGAAAATGCCGGTTTCAGTCTCATAGTTTTGTGCAAAGCTGTCTTTAAATATACTCAGACAGATAATAAATAAGCAAAAAACTGTTTTTTGTAAATTCATTTTTTGATAATAAAATTGAGCAAAAATAAGAATAAAACCATGGACTCTTCTTTGAAAATCACAAATTCTTAATCTCTTCACATTTCCAGATTTCCATAAAAAAGCTTATATTTGCCATTGCTTGTCTCGACAAGTTTTTTCAGACTAATCATTTTAAGCTATAACAATCATATTTCAGATGTCAAATAAAGCAAAAATCATCTATACTATTACTGATGAAGCTCCTGCTCTGGCTACCTATTCGTTTTTGCCAATAGTTGAAGCTTTTTCCAAGCCTGCCGGAGTTGAAATTGAGACCAGAGATATTTCACTTTCAGGAAGAATAATTGCCAATTTTCCGGAATACCTTTCTCCTGAGCAACAAATCAATGATGATTTGGCATATTTGGGCGGTTTGGCTACTCAGCCGGAGGCTAATATTATAAAATTACCCAATGTGAGTGCGTCTATTCCTCAATTGGTTGCGGCTATCAAAGAGCTTCAGTCCAAAGGTTATGCATTGCCCGACTATCCCGAAGAGCCTGCGACTGAGGAAGAGAAAAAAGTTAGAGCTAAATATGATAAAATAAAAGGTAGTGCGGTGAATCCTGTTTTGCGTGAGGGTAATTCTGACCGCCGTGCCCCGAAAGCCGTAAAAGAATACGCCCGCAAGCATCCACATTCTATGGGTGCGTGGAGTGCAGACAGCAAATCGCATGTGTCACACATGACCGACGGTGATTTTTATGGCAGCGAAAAGTCCGTGGAGGTAGAAAAAGCCACCACAGTAAAGATTTCGTTTGTTGACAACACCGGAAATGAGAAAGTATTGAAAGAATCTACTCCATTAAAAGACGGAGAGGTAATCGATACTTCTGTGATGAGTCTTGGAAAATTGAAGGCATTTATCGATGAGCAGGTGGCTGATGCCAAAGCAAAAGATGTGTTGTTTTCGATTCACCTGAAAGCCACCATGATGAAAGTGTCTGACCCGATTATGTTTGGGGCAGCAGTTTCGGTGTATTTTAAGGATTTGTTTGCTAAACATGCTCAGCTTTTCGATGAGCTAAATATCAATCCAAATAATGGAGTGGGTGATTTGCTGGTTAAAATCCAGAGTTTACCGGCGGATAAAAAAGCTGAAATCGAAGCTGACATCGCAGCAATATATGATAAAAATCCGGCCTTGGCCATGGTAAACTCAGACAAAGGGATTACCAATCTCCATGTGCCTAGTGACGTGATTATTGATGCCTCTATGCCAGCGGCTATTCGTACTTCAGGACAAATGTGGGGACCTGACGGAAAGTCAAAGGATACTAAATTTGTTATTCCTGACCGTTGTTATGCAGGTGTATATCAGGTGGTTATTGATTTTTGCAAAAAGAATGGGGCTCTTAATCCTGTGACAATGGGAAGTGTGTCAAACGTGGGTTTGATGGCTCAGGCTGCCGAAGAATATGGCTCGCATGACAAGACTTTCCAGATGAGTGCAGAGGGTAAAGTAGTCGTTTCTGATGCATCGGGTGCTGTTTTGATGGAGCAAGCTGTTGAGGCCGGTGACATTTTCAGGATGTGTCAGACCAAAGACCTTCCTGTTCAGGATTGGGTGAAATTGGCTGTAAATCGTGCCAGAGCTACCGGAACACCTGCTATTTTCTGGTTAGATAAAAACCGTGCTCATGACGCCAAACTGATTGAGAAAGTAAACAAATATTTGCCCAATCATGATACAACCGGCCTGGATATCAGGATCATGACTCCAATGGAAGCAACACAGTTTTCATTGGAAAGAATCGTTCAGGGGCTCGATACCATTTCAGTGACAGGAAACGTACTTCGTGATTACAATACCGACCTTTTCCCTATTTTAGAAGTGGGAACTTCTGCTAAGATGTTGTCAATTGTTCCATTGATGAATGGCGGAGGATTGTTTGAAACCGGTGCGGGTGGCTCAGCTCCTAAGCACGTACAGCAGTTTATGGAAGAGGGTTATCTTCGTTGGGACTCTTTGGGTGAGTTTTTGGCTTTGGCAGTATCTTATGAGCACCTGGCCAATACATTTGGGAACAAAAAAGCTCAGGTTTTGGCAGATACACTGGATGCCGCAACCGGGAAATTCCTTGATAATGATAAATCACCGGCACGTAAAGTAGGACAAATCGACAACCGTGGATCGCATTTTTATCTTGCAATGTACTGGGCCGAAGCCCTTGCAGCTCAAAATGACGATGCAGACTTGAAAGCAATCTTTACGCCAATTGCTGCGGAGATTACTTCAAATGCGGCTCAAATTGATGCCGAATTGATTGGATCACAAGGCAAACCACAGGATACAGGTGGATATTACAAACCTGATTTTGGCAAAGCTTCAACTGCTATGAGGCCAAGTGGTACTTTCAATGCTATTTTGAATAAAATCTGAGTAGGATAAACTTATAAAACTGAGGACTTTCCGTGAGGGGAGTCCTTTTTTTATTGTAATTTTTAGTTTCCCGAAATTTCAACAATATCGGATAAGTCTAATAACTGAAGAGCTTGTGAGAAATATGATTTTAGAATATTTCTCAACTTTTCTTTTGAAGTATTTCCACAAGTTAGCCAAATGATTTTTTGGGGGACTTCCAAATTTTTCAATTAGTTTTAGAAAATCGTCATCTTTGGTGATAATAATTGCATTTTTTTGTTTTGCGAATTCAAATATCTCTAAATTATCCGCATTTTGTAAATTTAAAAAGCTCGCAGAATAGGTTTCAATGTTGTAAGTTTATGATATCCAGTAAGCTAAAGAAGGAGGGATATGTGCGTCAAGAATTATCATCACGCTGCCTGGATGACAGGATGGTTTAGTTTTTTTACAGCATAATTCAAACAAGCAATTACATCTTCATATTCCAGGTCAGGAAGTTCTTCTGTAATAATTTCATTTATGCTTAATCCTGAAGCTAGTAGTTCTAAAACATCAGTAACTCTGATTCTTAAGCCTCTAATGCAAGGTTTACCTCCGCATTGATTCGGATTAAATGTTATTCTTTCCATTTTTAACTTAAATTATAAACAAATTTATTGATTAATAATGAATTCTAAAACGAGAATTTTGAGTTGCTTATTACAATATCAGGTTTTTTGAAGTTTTAGCCATTAACAATATATTCACCAAACCAATTGTTAATCTGATTTTTAAGAATCGGATTTTTGTTATATTTCGCCCAAAATAAACTAAAACAATCGTCATGAACGAAACAAACAAGTATTGGATTGCCGCAGCCATAGGCCTGGGACTTATTCTGAATGGATTTTTTATTGGAAGAGCGGTTCAGCGTTTTAAAAAAGAAGACCGTTCGGTGTCGGTAAAAGGCTTTGCAGAAAAAGAAGTAAAGGCCAATCAGGCCGTTTGGACCATCAAGACCCGGGTAACTACCAATGACCTCAGTGATGGTAGCCGCGAGATAGAGGCTTCAAAGCAAAAGATTGTTAATTTCTTAATTCAAAAAGGCGTAAAAAAAAGCGAAATCATCCAACAAAACCTCAGTGTGACCGACAAAGTAGCCCAGGATTACAGCGGTGCCAACTATGGTGAGTACAGGTATATTATCGAAAATACCCTTCAGGTGCGAACAGGCGATGTAGATAATGTGCAGAGTATCAGCCGTATGACCGATGAGTTGCTCAAAGTAGGCGTAGTGATCTCTAATTCAAACGATTACAACCCAGCTGTACAATATCTATACACTCAGCTCAATGACATCAAACCTCAGATGCTTTCAGAGGCAACTCAAAATGCCCGCAAAGCTGCCAATCAGTTTGCCAAAGAGAGCGGTGTAGGGTTAGGCGACATCAAAAAAGCCAATCAGGGACTATTTACCATCATCGACCGAGACGACTCCAATGCCAGTCAGGGTGGAGAAGGAGGTTACAGCCCTTCGAGTGTCAATGACCTTTATAAAAAAGTAAGAGTAGTGGTTAATATCGAATATTCGATAGACTAAGGATTTTTTTGCCAGATTTTGTCATTGACTTCTAGATAAGCCGGAAGTGCTGCCGACCCATACCATTTGATGTAAATTGGCTCAAATATGCCGGTTTTAATGGTGGGGTCGGCAGCCATCAATTCTTTTATTTTCTCGGGGTCGATTTCGTCAAGGATAAAAATGCCTCTGTAGTTCTGCTCATTTTTAAATAAAGGCCCCGCAACTATCATTTTCTTCATTTCTACCAATCTATTGATATTGGCCATATGGCCTGCAAAAAGACTGTCTCTTTTTGTTTTATCTTTTTCTTCATAAGAGCCTGTTTTGAGTAAAACCAAGGTAAAGGCTTTCATGCCATATTCATCGGCACCATATTTTTTGGCGAGTGTTTCATCATATTTTGGGTTTTGGCTAAAAGCAAAACCTGAGATAAGCATAAATATTAAAAATGACAGGCGTTTCATACAATATAGGTTTAAATTTTTGGTAAATAACGGAAATTTTTATTTGTCTGGTTCAAAAGATAAAATAATCTCAATTGGAATTTTTCGTTGGTTTTCATTTTTTTAGAAATCCTGTTTTTTGGGATAAAAAGAAAAATTATTTACATTTTATTAAATTGGCAGATAAAATTTCTAAGAAAAAAATCCCTGAAAATACTTTTTAAAAATTGTAATATTCCAAGAGACTTATTTTTTGAGTACAATTTTAGTTTGGGGGTCAATTCAGTTTGGTTCTTAAAATTGCCTTTTTTGAATAAGTGTCAAATGACTGATTAATAGTTAGATATGATGTTTTTTACATAAGTATTTTTTAATTGAATAGATGAGCATTATCAGCTTATTTGTTGATTTTAAATATAAATGATAGGTGTGAAAATCATTTTACAAGTTACTTTCAATCATTTCAGAATTGAAATAAAAAGTGAAATTTTGATGCGTCGAAAAAGAAATTACTTTTAGACTTAAAATTCAAAATGCAATGAAAAAGATATTAGTACCATCCGATATGAGCCATCTGGCCAATCATGCTCTGGAAGTAGCCGTTTCTTTAGCCAAAAAATTTAATGGTAAAATAGAATTGCTGAATGTAAAAGTTTACCCAACTGCCGACGTTGGGGCTTATTATTCTCTTTACGGAGCTTCCGGTATTTCAATTGATGATGCCTGGAATCAGATAATGACTGAGGCTAAAGCCGAAATGGAAGAGCTTATTTCTAATTTCAGCGGTGTTGAGATTAAGCCAATTGTCGAAGAAACAGGTGATCATTTTGTGGAAGCTGTTTTGGAACATAATGCCGACCTCATCGTGATGGGTTCACATGGAGCTGAAGGCTTTAAAGAGTTTTTTAAAGGGTCTAACAGCGAAGAAGTGGTAAGGATGGCCACATGTCCGGTGCTTGTTTTGAAAGATGAAGCCAAACCTTTCCAGCCCAAAAAAGTAGTTTTCGCGGTGGATTTGAAACATGAAGATTTTATCAAGAAAGCATTAAAATTGCTTCCGATTGATGGTGCTGAGTGTCATTTCTTGTATGTTGACTATGGAATGAAAGCCATTAACTATCACGAAACAGAGGCTCAAATGGCCAAATTGGCGGATAAATTGGGTATCAAAAATTATAAAGCTGAAATCTATAATTCTACTACTATAGAAGACGGAATTCTGGAATATTCAGAGAATATTGGTGCCGATTTAATTGCCATGTACACCCATGGACGCACAGGTATTAATCATTTCTTCAAAGGAAGTATCGCAGAAGACGTTGTAAATCACTCTAAGATCCCGGTGTTTACTTATGTTGAATCATAATTTCTCAATTGGTATAGCTATTACTTACTAAAAAATAATTCCGAATAATTGCAATTTTTATAGAGTGCCTCGTGTCGGGGCACTCTATTTACTTTTTAGGGGTATCATTCTTGAAAATTATTTTTTAGTGCAAAATAATATTAAAATAATTCTATAAATTCACGGCAAAAAATTTCATTTGGAAAAGATCATTAGCTATTTCGAAACAATACCCACCCTACATCGCTCGATGCTGCTGGTTGGAGGCATAGCATTTTTTTGGATTATTGAAAGTGCAGGGCCGCTTTTTAGTTTTAAGTATAACAAAGTAAAGCATGCCGGGCTTAACATATTTTTTACAATAACCACCATCATTGTCAATTTTGCACTGGCATTTATTCTTGTTAAGTCGGCTGATTGGGTGGTTGCTAATGATTTCGGAATATTACAGTGGTTGCCTCAAATGCCCACCTGGCTATATGCAGTAGTGGGATTGATGATTCTCGACCTTATCGGGGCATATTTTATACATTGGCTTGAGCATAAAGTCAAATGGATGTGGATGTTTCATATTATACATCATTCTGACAGGTATGTAGATACCACCTCGGCAAATCGTCATCATCCCGGTGAAAGTGTTTTTCGGTTTATTTTTACAACTTTGGCAGTAATAATTACCGGGGCTCCCATGTGGATGGTATTTATGTATCAGTCATTATCGGTGGTATTAAGTCAGTTTAATCATGCCAATATAGGCCTGCCAGTTTGGCTCGACCGTGCTTTGAGCTATATTTTGATTACCCCTGACATGCATCATGTTCATCATCATTATTTACAACCCTATACCGACTCCAATTATGGAAATATTTTCGCTATATGGGACAGGATTTTTGGTACTTTCATGACACTCGACAGGGATAAACTGGTATATGGAATAGATACGATTATGGATCCGGTTGAAAATGAACACATTAACCCCTTGCTTAAAATACCATTTTCGGGTTATCGAACACCCACAAATTGAAGTAGCATTTATCCCTTGAAATGATTTTTGATTAATTTTGTAACCAATAAATTGTTGATAAACTTGAAAACCATAATTGCCGCTACAGGAACACACTTGCCTGAGCGTAGAATTGAAAATAGTTTTTTTCTAAGTCGTACATTTCTTAACCCTGATGGCTCGGCTATGGAAAAATCGCCGGAAGATACCATTGCCAAATTGGAGCAAATCACAGGCATAAAAGAAAGGAGGTATATTCCTGAAACCGGAGATTCAGTACCTCTAATGAGAACTGCCTGCGAAAACGCATTGGAATCCTGGGGACAAGATAAAAACCTGATTGATGGTATAATAGTAGCACATAATGCCGGAAATATGCTCGAAGGCCGTCAAGGTTTTCATACTGTGCCCAACATGGCGGCATTGCTTAAAAACAGCCTCGGAATTGAGAACTATGACTGTTTTGCTTATGATATTCTCTTTGGCTGCCCGGGTTGGGTTCAGGGTGTGATTCAGGCACATCATTCGATTCAGATGGGAGATGCCAAAAATGTGTTGGTTGTGGGAGTAGAGGTAGCGTCCCGACTGGTAGATCCTTATGATTTGGATTCAATGATACTAGCAGATGGATGCGGAGTGGCAATAATTTCAACAGATGAAGTTGAAAATCAGGGTGGTATAATATCTTATGCTACCTATTCTCATGCCCACGACGACGTAAAGGCTATTTATCTGGATAAATCTTACAATAAGGAATGGAGCGACCCGACGCTTTTTAAAATGAACGGGAAAGATGTATATAAATATGCCACCACCTGGGTTCCAAAAGTAATTAAAAAAGCTTTGGATAAAGCCGGGCTTACTGCTGGTGATGTAGATATGTTTTTGTTTCATCAGGCCAACGGAAAAATGCTTCATGCATTTGCTCATAATCTAGCCCAAATGTATGGCATTGAAGGCCTTTCATTGGATGGGAAAATTCCTGTTACTATAGATTTTACTGGAAATACCTCGGTTGCTACAATCCCTACTATGTTGGATCTGATATTGAAAGGTAAACTAAATGGTTATCATATCAAACCCGGAATGAAGGTGGTTTTTGCATCTGTGGGTGCAGGTATGCATTGCAATGCTCTGGTTTATCAATTTTGATTTTGATAATTTTATTTATCTAAGCCTCAGAAATTAATATTTTTGAGGCTTTATTGTATCAAATGACCGAAAGAGTAATATTTTCTCCCCCCAAATGGCAAGCCAACGGGCATTGGCAAACGGTATATCCCAGTTTATTCAGAAAAGTGAAAATAGAAACCACAAGAGAGAGGCTGGAGCTTCCCGACGGTGATTTTCTTGATTTGGATTGGCAAATAAAAGGGAATAAAAAATTGGTAATTGCTACACATGGTCTTGAGGGGGATTCGACCAGACACTATGTGACCGGAATTGTAAAAAAAATGGAAGCAGCTGGTTTTGATGGACTGGTGTGGAATTCGAGAAGCTGCAGCGGAGAAATCAACCGTCTTCCGAGGTTTTATCATCATGGCGATGCTGGTGACCTTAAATATGTGCTGGAACATGCAATAAAAAAAGGTTATGAGAAAGTCCTGCTGGTGGGGTTTTCAATGGGGGGAAGTCTGACTTTGAGGCTTTTGGGTGAATATGCCCGACAATTACCTTCTCAAGTTATCGGGGCAGTGGTTGCCTCGGTGCCATTAGACCTTTCCAGTTCAGTTGCAGAATTAGATAAGCCGGGAAAGCGGTTTTATATGAAACGTTTTCTAAAGAAATTGGGCAAAAAGATTGAAGTAAAATCAAAAATGTTTCCCGGGCACCCGATTCTTAATATCTTTGATTATAAAAAAATCAGGAATTTTGAGCAGTTTGATAATCGATACACCGCACCGTTGCATGGGTATGATAATGCCCGCGATTTCTATCAAAAAGCTTCATCCAAACCTCTTTTACCAAAGATTGCTGTCCCTACTTTTATTATTCAGGCAGAAAATGATCCATTTTTAAGTCCGGAATGTCTCGAGATAAGTTCGGTTACTGAAAATTCTAACATCCGTTTGATTCTTTGTGACCAGGGTGGCCATGTTGGTTTTATGCAGAAGGGCAGAAAATCAACTTATGTAGAAGATATAGCTTTCGAAAAATTTTCAATTTAATAAAGTAGTTTTCAAAGAATTGGTAGTTTTTTTGGTCTGATTTTTGCTCATAAAAACATATCGGGTGAATCTAAAAAAACTACTTAAATGAAAAGAATTTTACAATTATTTGTAGGCCTTTCTTTGTTGTTGGGCTTTACATCCTGCGAAAGTGACATTATTGAAAGTGCAGATTTCAATTTCACTGAAAATGCTACGAGTGTTGAGGAAAAATTAACTTTAGCTCAGCTTCCGATAACGATTCAAACCTATTTGAGAGAAAAGTATGTGGGTTTTACCTTTAAGGAAGCCAAAAAAGTCACAGGAGATAATGCCGCCACTTCCTATTTTTATGTTGTTAGTATTTTGTATAAAGATGCTGTAGTTGAATTAAAGTTTAATCCAAACGGTGTTTTAATTACAAATTCAACTGAAACAAAAAAAGTTACCGGTATAAAAGAAACTGAGCTTTTGCCTGCTATAAAAGAGTATATCAAAAGTAATTTTGCCAATTTTACATTTGAATCAGCAGAAAAAGTTGTAATTGGAACAACAGTGACTTATAATGTTAAAATTAAAAATACCACTGCCCAATTATTATTGACTTTCAATGCAGATGGCAAGCTGCTCAACAGAACAATATTAGGCGGTGAATTGAAAGAGGTTATAAAAGAATCTGATCTGATTGCAGCCATAAAAGAGTATATTAAAAAAATATATCCGAACGCTGTTTTTGTATCAGGTGAAAAAATCACGAAAAACACTGTTGTTTCGTTTGTAATAAAATTAAAAACCGATGCTCAAAACCTTACTCTGAAATTTGATGGCAACGGAAAAATAGTATCAATCTTGGCAGAAAACCTAAATAAAACCGAGTTAACGGAAAGTGAGCTGCCTGATGCCATCAAAACCTATTTATCAAAAATGGGTACATATACTTTTGTAAATGCCCGAAGATTGGGATTAGGGACTGCTCAATACTATCTGGTAATAGTAAAAGTAAATGGAAAAGCTCTTGAACTAAAATTTGATGGAAATGGTGCCTTGATGGTATTGCCTTCACTCCCGGAAAAACCTTTCACAGTCGATTCGCTTTTAGCTGAGACAAAAACTTATCTTTCATCTAATTTCCCGGGGTACACTTTCAAAAGTGCAAAAAGATTAACTTCAAATGGAACGGTTTATTATTTGGTAAGTATAGTTTATCAATCCAAAGTTGTGGAATTGAAATTTGATAATAAGGGAGTCTTGATTCAGGCTTTTGGCTCTTCTTTTTCTGAAGTTAAAATAGAGCAATCGGCATTGCCAAAAGCTGCTACTGACTATCTGCTGGCCAATTATAAAAATTATGTATTTGTGTTTGCCAAAAAGGTTACCAAAACCTCAGGGATTACATACATAGTAAAAATAAAATCTTCTGAAAAGGTTTATGAATTGACATTTGACAAAAACGGAAAATTCATTTCCGTGAAAAAATCTTAATATATTAGGTGAAAAATAAAAGCAAGCCCTGGATTTGGGCTTGCTTTTTTCGTTATTGGCAAGGAGATGGCTGAACCTTACCTGAAAAGATAGAATTCTTTTCAGCGTTAAAAATACCCGGGGTTAGAAAAATCCCATGTGCTGCATTGAAATTTACCTTTGAAGTACCAATGATCTTACTTCCTGAGGAAATGGTACCAGAGGAATTGATATTTTGTATTACCGAAGTATCGAAAGTGTTATTGATGGTAACATCCCGCCAACATTGATTTGAGAAATTGAATCTGAAATTTTGGGTCAGACAATTGTATTGATCTTTTACGGTGTAAATAGGTCCAATTTGAGGATTCGAAATCGAAATTGCAGCATTTTGGAACGTTTGGCTGTAACCGTTTGGACCAGTGACTGTAAAGTTGGTTACTTTAGGCCAGTTGGGTTTCAGGATTTGGAGTTGAGGCGTTTCAGATGGGAATTCCGAAAATGAAATGGAATCTACCAGAATGTCATTCTTATTTACGTCTTTCAAAATTGTAAAATTGTCGCCAACAGTGCCGTCTTCCTGTACAAATTTTGCATCGAGTCGATTGTCTTTAACTTCGATATAAACGGAGCCTCCTTTTTCCATTTGGATGTTCCCACGAGTTTGGTAAAATACACTATGATTGGTAAATGAAGCTCCGTTGAGAGCCTTATGGCCTACGATTGAGTTATAGGTAGTTCCCTCAGATATTTGCAATTGGCTGGAAGAACCAGTCAAAACATAAACAATACCCTCATTAATCGCATTGGTTCTTGATTTTAAATATGCACAGGAAGTGTCACTGTTATATTTTCCATTTGAATTTGCTTTAGAGTCAAATAGAGGATCAAGAAGAGGTTTGTTGTGAACATTTTTATCAAACGTATTTTCCAGGCCATAATGCCCTTTCATTAATCTTGATCTTGAGTAAACATGACTATGACCATTTAAGATCAGGTCTATGTCAAAATTACCCTTGTCTAGGAATCTTATTAATTTGTCCCTGATTCCATATAGAATGAACTCGTCATTCCAAAGAGAATCTGAGAAATGCCCACCACCACGCGTATAAGGCGAATGATGCCAATACATTATCGTCCATTTGATATCAGGATTGGTTTTTGCCTTTTTTAGATCATTTCTTAACCATAGAAATTGTGAATTTGCTGAGGTATCTGTCAAAGACGAATCGGGAATTCCTGCATATAGCATTCGATTATTGTAAAATCCATAAGAATCCAAACAAATAAAGTGGATGTTGTTATGGTCATAAGAATAATATGCTTTGATACTATCATTAGAAGAGGTGGAATATTTTTGACCAAAATTGTTTTTTGGAAATGAAAACAAATCAAAAAAACTATTTCTTTTAATCTTCCTGTCTAAATTGTTAGTCAATCCACCGTAAAAGACATTGGTAAATCTGCCGTTAACAAATTGATTTGCAGAGTTAATTGAAACAGAGTCAGTACCTGAGAATTTTACAGCATTTGTAGAATAATAATCATGGTTTCCGACACAAGATAACAGTGCTGTTTGTTTCATAATTTTTAAAGCTGACGAGTCATGAGTGGCAAAAAATGCCGTGTCATATTCGATTTGACTTCCTGTTTCATTACAAACATCACCTAAAAGCAGCCATAAATTGAGGTCACCAATATTTTGTTCTGTTCGAAACTTCTTAAATCCTGCGAGAACTTTAGGCCTTTGATTGCTATGTTTGGTTTGGCCAATGTCCCCTGTAACCCAAATTTTTGTAGTTTTTGAAGTATCAACATTTTGTGGAGGTGTGATGAAGTAAAAATCTGAACCTTTTTTATATATTGTATCAATTGAATTTTGGACAGAATAAAAATATTTAGTATTTGGTAAAAGATTGGAAATGAATAGCTTATGATTAGTGACTGATTCTGTATCTATAGTACAGGTTCCTGGGTTTGAATTTCCAATTGGTCCAGAACTACTTACACATACTTTTCCTGTTTCAGGTAAATTGGTTTTCCATCTAACCTGAATACCAGTTGGCAAAGGAATCTGTAGATAAGGCCCTCTGGTGAGAGATGCAGGCATGTTACTCAATATTCCACTTAGTTGCATATCAATAAACAAGTCACTGGAATTGGTGGAACAGTTTGGCGTAAGTCCTACCGTACTTTGATGTATTTCGGCAGTGATTGTGATTTTATCAGGACTTTCGGGATGTTGCGGGAATGTATTTGGGATTTGAAAAACCTTACTTGTGGTGTCGGTGCCTATAGCACTACTCGCTGAAATATTGGCACCAAGAGTTCCGGACGGTAAGTTATAGTTGGCCACCTCAGTTTCATTAAAATAGACCCTTACCCCATCATCGGCCCTTAATCTCAATGTAAAAGAGCTATATGAAGCTCTTGAAAAGGAAGTCAGGGTGATTGTTCTCCTGATGTATAGGGTTGTGGGTTTTGCGGCAGGGTCATTGAAGGTTAGTATCTTTTTTATAGGTAAGCCCCCATAAATATTGGAAGTATTAACCGCATACCCCATAGGGAGGGTATCACTGTTATTAACCCAACCAGAAACGGCTACAGTATTATATAACGGTGATTTCCAGCTAAATGAGGATGTCGAAGCATAATTTGGAGGCTCAGAGCAGGGTGCTGCAGCAGGCAGTTGGTGATAGTATTTCCAACCAGGACTCCCAAAAGGAACTATCTGTCCAAATAAACTGAAACTGAAATATGAAATACAAACAAAAATCAAGGCCGCGGTCTTTCTCATGGTAATGCTGTTTTATTATTTATTGAGCTTTTTCAGCTCTCAAATTTTAAATAATTTATCCGAGCAATAAAATGACTTTTGATATCTGATTTGACTGAAAGAGTTTTTTTTATTTGGCGGTCAATTGGTTGATAGATAATTAGTTATATGGATTGCTATTTTTCGAAATAAATTTTTCTCTCTCAAAAATAAGCGTTGCTGTAGCAGATAAACCTGGCATTCGTCAGATGAAGGTCACTATATTACCGATTGTGCCCAACAACACACCTTCTATTATTTAAGTTTGACCTCGGATACCTTAGTGTTTGCAGAAATATTAAGACCTTTTTACTAATATCGTAAATCAGTTGTTTTCTGTAAATAAGTATCCGGAGCTACTGTAATAAATTAAACAGGTGGTGTCGGCAATTTGTTGCCATAGTGTTCTTCTTCAAAAAAAACTAAGAGATCAAAAATTTGGCATTTTTTAAAGACAAACCCATGCGGTGCCATTGTAAACCTTAAGGCACATGGCTGTAATGTCCCAGACCAGGGCTCCCGTTGGAGGGCTAACAATAGCCAAAATATCTGTAGTTGTAAGTGATGGTGGAAGGAAATAATAAGGCGACATAGTACCCGATAATACACTTAGCAGCGTAGAACAGCTTGGATTAGAAAAAGTATATAGAGCTGAAGTGGCAGAAGGCGGAATGGCAGGGTGGTTGGGTGAAGTTACGGGCAAACTTGGTAGCCAGGTAGCGTTTGCATTGTACCAGTTTTCAGAGCATGGCGGATTAGGTGTCAATATCCTATTCACAGTGCGATGCCTTAAGTAACTTCCGCAATAAGAAGTTTCTGTGCAATACCAGTATCCGTCATATCTGTAAATTTTGTAGTTCCAAAAGCTACCACAACCATAAATTGGTAGGGCAGGAACCGAATATGTGTACGAATTGGTTCCAGCGTCTGCCGCAAAATAAGGAGTAGCGTCCACGATATATGAACCATTGATAAAATTTTGTGCATGAGCGAAATTTAAGCTTATGAACAGGAAAAAGATTATTTTTTTCATTTGGGAGAGTATTAGTGATTCTGAAAATTCTAAAAAAGCTTTTCTTCTGCGTCTGGAAGTATGTTCTTTGTCACCTGTAAACATTATTACATTGCCGTTTTCTACTGCTTCAATACAATTTAGATTGATTATGGTATTTTTAGATATGCGGAAAAAATGCGGGAAAGGCTGCAGACGATTCTGGATTTTCTTAAGCGTTGTGGCGACCACTTCTTTTCTTTGGCCGTCAGTAAAAAATACCGTGGTATAGTTTACATCACCTTTGAGGCTCAGGATTTCTGAGGGGTTTACCTTTTTCCTGGCTCCGATAAGTATTTCTGTTTCCATTTGATTTGATTTTTTGGGTTGCAAATGTTTTACAGCTCAAAATTGGGGAAGAAACAGATGTTTGTAAATCGCTAATATTAGGGAGGAAATGTAATTTCGAAAACTAAAGAATTTAAAACTTCATAAATATCCTTTTTCAGAAAATATACTTTCTTAAATACTTATGAAGAATAACCCAAATATTTATTCTGGTAACTATTTTGAACTGTGTAAAATAAAATTTGAAAATGGGATTATTTTCCAAACTGGACACCAGACGGTGGTATTTAGTTAACGTATACGAAATATTTCAATTTATTTTTATCCAGTTGGTGCCATCACTGATAATCTGAACGCTCTGGTTGGCATTTATTGAAGAACCTGCATTTACCATAGTGGGTGTAAAGTTTAACACACCCGAAGAAGTGTTAGCGATTACCAATATTCTGCCGGTGCTGGTGGATGGGTTGGGTAAGGTAATGAGGTCTCCGCCCGGGCCTTTATATATTACGGCATAGTTTTCATCATTTATTGCATGACCTGCAAATACAATAAATACCGACACACCCACCGATCCCTTTAGGTTGATTTTAGAATATGTGCTGTAATTGTCTTTTTCCAGCACAACCCTATCTATATTATTTGATTTTAACACCAATTGGTCAGGATTCGAAAATACTGACCTGCTAAAAATGGAGGTATTTAGACTTCCAAAATTGAATTTTTGATTGAGATTAACCGGGTAGTCACCATTATGCGGCCAAACCTGCTTCCATGCAGAGCCATTATTATAAACCATAACATTGTCGCAGATATTATACAATAATCTCCCTGCCTGGTTTGAGTATGAGGCAATAGTGGAGGAGGTTTTAGTGGAAAGGTCGAGGTATTCGGGCTGCACTACCGTAGAAGTGCCCGTACCTGCACTTACTACTAAAGTACCACTGATATTGTAAGTGATTACATTGCCGTTGGGTGCTGGCGGGGTGGAAGTAGGATAGCCAGTCCAAAAATAGCCTGGTGAGCCCATGGATGCAGAGTAAAGTTGCCATTGGGCACAATCTGGAGGGCCTAATAAGTTTGGGTCGGTTTGAGGAGCGGTAGTGCGTGCCATAAGAAAATACGTAAAACCGTAGGTAATTCCGACTCCTGTATAATACAGATACCAATAGCCACCTTTACGTGCCAGCAATCTAACACCTCCTACCAATGTAGGGGCTGCATCATAAGAAAACATTGGCGTGCCTAGGTCGAAATTGGGCCCACTACTGGTGCCGGTAAAGGGATATTCTTCGCCATTTACCCATACTTGAGCATGTGATTCAAAAATGATTGACATTAGAGTCAATACGATGAATATGAATTTTTTCATTTTAATTACGTTTAAAATTTTCTAAAACCTCCATCCAGCCGAATCGGTCTTTTACTTAGTATTTCCTCGCCTACTCTATCCAAAGTTTTCGGCTTCCCTGTTTGTTTTACTATTATTTGTATATTTTTAATTCCTTTTTGGTTTTGCCTCAGCCAATGCAATAGCCACCTTTGGGCTTGCTGTACCTATAGATTTTATTATTACATTATGCATGATATTTTATTTAAATATTTTAAAATTAATATTGATTACATCCAACTCCTGGACACCTGTAACAAAGCATACCGCGGCAATCCCGCTCCGCTATCCCCACCCCAAAAGTCAAGCCCCCAAAGTTGGAGTATCCTACTTTGCCATTGATAAATATCCGCTTGGTCTTAATGAGGTTTACGGTGAGGGTGGGGCTGTATGCCAGGTTGATACTTTTGGTTTTAATTTCTTTATCGGCTGCGGTAGGTCCTTGTGAAAACATCAGGCTTTGGTCTTTTGAATACTCAACTCCCGCTTGCAAATCAAGCCATATTATCGGTAACCTCTTTCTTTTTGATTTTGGAAACAACATAATATTTGGTCCTGCCATCAACCTAAATCCTGAAGGGTTTGGGTTGGTAAAGTTGTATGTTTTAAAGGGTATGTCCATTTCTTTGGCATAGGCAGCCACAGCATCCTTGTCAGTACTTGCCATGATATAATCCGCCGAAAACTTAATGCCTGAAGCCTTATTTTTGAAACCAAATGAATAATCTAGGCCAGCAGATTTGGCGTCTTTTAAGAATAAGAAAGGTCCTTTATCAGATTTGATATTGGAGGTAGGCATAAAATAATTGCCATGAATTCCCAAGCCTCTTTGTGCATAGGCTTGAAGTACAGTTACTAATAATACAAATAGGTAAATTACTTTTTTCATTTTCTAAAATTTATCAATCTCACCTACCTCCTTTAAGCCGCCTCGGTATTTTGCTTTTAATTGATACAAAATAAATGGAGAAGAGAATGACTGTAAATCGCTAATATTAGGGAGGATCCAGGAAGGGTAGAGGGTGGTTTTTATTGATAATTAAGTTTTTTTTGCAAAAAAAAAGACCGGAAGGATGCTTCCAGTCTGTAATGAAATGGGTAGGAGTTACCACTTTGTTTTGATTTTTCCGGAGACGATAAGACCCGCAACAGCGTCAATGAATTTAACCTTTATTCTTATTTTCCACTTTCCGGTTTCTTCTGAATTGATTTCGCCCGAAATGATTTTTCCAAGAAAATAACCTTTTGGAGGGGGATTTCTTAATCCTTCCACCGAAATGTTTTTTGTGTTTCCTGAAGGTGAAACCAGCTGAATGCTCAATAATTCATCGTCATAAGCCAATGAAAAATTATATTCAAGCTTGCCGAAAGTTTTGTTGAGATTAATTTCCTTTTCAAAGGTATAGTTGCCGGGTGGTTGCGAATTATTTCTATCCGAAATCCCTATCCACTGTGCACCTGTGGTGCTAATGGGTGTTGGCTGCCAGAAGCCCTCATAAGGAGCAATTGCCCATGGATTGTTGCTGGGTACTTCCAAAATTTTCCAAATTTGGTCTTTTGATCCTAAAGTGAGTGCACTTCCTTCAGAACTTATCCCTGTACTTAGATTAATCACCTGAATATCTTGTTTCCATTCTTCAGCAACTGGGTCTTCATTTAGGATGAGTTTGCCTCGCTCCGGTAAAATTATGTCTTGCAATCGATAAAAAGGAATTCCATCAGCGACAAAAACAGCCTGACCTGTCTTAGATTTTAGCTGTCTGTAGGGGTCTGCTACAAGTTTATCCTCTTTAAATTGTTCCCATTTGAAGCTAAAGATCATTCCCCCCGGCAAATTGAGCATAGAAATGTCACTGAAATCTTCAGATGGAATCTGTAACTGAGAAGAACTTGAATTCGAGGAGATTCTTGCCTGAACCTGATTTTTTTTTGAAGAAAGCCAGCCAGCCAATCTATGCTGATTCCCTAAAACGGCATTTTTTATGGTTTCCCAATTTTTCATTTCAGAAGTTTCATATTTTTCAAATCGGGAGAGATACAAAGTTTTTTTATTGTTTAAATCCTGAATCTCAAAGGTATTGCTAATAAGAGGCTTATTGTTTTTGGTGAAATTGACAAAGGCCAGTTTTTCATTATCAAAAAGATAGGAGGTTTTAGCATCTATTGTGTTATCATATTTTGAAAATCGCAGAATGTCATGAAATTGGTTAATTCTAAGAAACGAAGATTTGTCCAATTTCAATACCTCATTGCCCGGGTCATATGAGACTGCAATGGCATCAAAAAAATCTTTTTTTAGATTTTTTATGGTTTTGATCTGTGAGTTTGACAGATTCCAAACATCACTTTCTTCGATTTTTAGATTTGTTTTATTATTCAAGCTGATTCCGGGAGGTGTATAGAGCGGTTCTCCTTTAGATTGTAGGTTTTCATTTGAAAGCAAAGCCAAAGTAGGTTCCTTAAAATGGTTTGCCTCAACGCTGAAAGAAAACTCTTTATAGTCAATTTGGCTGTCGCAGGGCCTTAAGAACTGATTGAATGCCAAGGCCACAATTTTTCCATTTCTAACGGGATAAGGATCGTTGGCAATTAACCATCTGGAGTTTGGAGTTTCCTGATATCCTTTCACTAAAAATACATGTGCAAATTTCTGGTCAAAATACTTGTAAGTGACAATTGCTTTCTTATTGGCAAGGTGTTGTTTTATTTTGTTCCAGCCAGGTTCATTCATTTTTCTTGACTCATCTACCGCATAACCAGGAAGTAATCCAATAATTGATTGTAAATATCTGGTTTCTGTACTTTTTTTATTGTAGATACTATCCTTGGTGTTAATCATCTCCAGCGTGGCTGCCCAACACGAATTACTTCCTTTTTGAGGAATCAAGGGAATATTAATTGCATAAAAAGAAGGCAAAGATGAAATTCTTGAGGAATCCTCAGGTTTTACAGGACCCGGTGATGGCTTATTTTTGGAGCAATAATAGACTAAAAATAAAAGTACCAATACCCCAATGATGAGGTAGAGGTACTTCGATCGATTTTTCGGTTCCTTTGACATATTAAGGCAATGTAGGAGGAGGTGTTCCTTTATTGATATCTCCCGGGCCACCACCGCCACCTCTAAATATAATATCAATTACAGGCTTTCCCGTTGGTATTAAGTTACCATTTGCTTCCTCTTTTCCTTTGTAAAAAAATACAGAAGGTTTTATTTTTTCCTCACCCTGGTCATTAATTTCCAAGCCTGGATACGCCACCATAAAATCCCATTTATCAAAATTGCTCTTGTCCGTCGGTAAGTTTATCCCATTGAGCGTAAACCCATTTACAGCTTGAGTAATCATAGTTTTAGGCATGACCACACCGTTTGTTTTACCAGTTTTGTATTTTTTTTGAAAATTCAAAACCCTGATAAAGGCTTTATTTACCTCTTCACTTCCGTAATTGAGTTGACCGTTTATCAGTGAATCCAGAGTTTCCTGACTTTCAAATGTTTCAGGTTGTTGTGTTTTTTGTTTTTCTTTACAGGAGAATATCCCAAAAACTCCCAGTAAAAGGATTGCGGTTAGAAAATTTTTCTTCATTTTTACTTATTATTTATGGTTTAAAATATGCTTTTATACTCCGAATTTCTGTATCAGGTTTACAATTACTCCGGTGATTTTTTTAATTTTTTGATCTTCTTGCTGGGTATTTATGCGGCAATAAATCATAAATTTTTCAAAATGGAGTACAGACTTATCCTGTACTTAATTATTGGTTTTTTAGTTTTCGAAATTTCATTTTATATCTTCCCTTTATTTAAAATACATAATACCCTTTTCATCAACCATCCATATGCACTTTTTTTTCTGACTTTGTCAGGTATTTTCTATCAAAAAATCATTGATACAAAACCCGTCAGTATTCTTATATTTTCTACTTTTTTGATTTATCTGGCTTTTAATCTATATCAGGTCATTTATCTTTCGGGATTCACAGAAAGTCCTAAAGCGTTTCCATTGATTAATTTTCTTTTACTGATTTTGTCCATTATTATTTTCAAAAAAATGAATTCCTCACCAAAAATTAAAGAAATAAATACCGAGCCATTGTTTTGGTTTAATTTGGGCTTTTTGATTGTTAGCCTTTTTCAAATAATTCTTCAACCTATATTTTCTGCTATTACACCTATTTCTGACGATTTAGCTTTTATAGTAGGGACAGTAAAAAACCTCTCCAGTCCACTGATGTACACTATCTGGGCCATAGGTATCTATAAACTCACCAAAACTCCCTTCAGACCAGTCGCATCTCTATGGCCTTGATGATGGCCTCAGGTGCAGAGTTGACGTGAAGTTTTTCATAAATGTGCTTCACGTGCGTGTTGACGGTGGAGTAACTGATACCACATGCGTCGGCTATGAGTTTGTAGCTCAAGCCTTTTACCATACATGCCAGCACGTCTTTTTCCCGCTGGGTGAGGTCCACAAAGGTGTTTTGTGACTTCACAAACTGGTTCTGGAACAACTTCATCACTTTTGATGCAATCGATGGCGATAAGGCCGAGCCACCTTCCTGAACTTCTCTTATGGCCTGGACATATTTTTCCGGATCGGGCGACTTTACTATATATCCAGAAGCCCCCCCGCAAATGGCCTGAAAAATACGCTCTTCGTCTTCAAACACAGTTTGTATCAGGATTTTAGTGTCGGGAAAGACCTGCTTTATCTCTGCCATGGCCATCAGGCCGGTTTTGTGGGGCATTTCAATGTCCATGAGCACTACATCAGGTTTATGCCTTTTTACGATACTTACTGCATCACGGGCATCAGGAAAATTGCCAATGAGCCAGATATTTTCATTACCTGCCAGATACATAGAGAGGCTTTCTCTGAAATTTTTATTATCCTCAAACAAAACCACACGTATCATTCTATTGACGATTGTTTTAAAATTGTTGCTGTATTGTGTTTTACCTAATGCGACCATCCCTTTTTTTTACAAAATTGTCGCATTTTTTCTATTCTTAAAATCCCTAATATTAGGGAGTAACACTTAGTAGAATTTGGGTGCCTTGTCCGCTTTCGCTTTCTATATTTAATTCAAAACCTGATTCTTCAGCTCTTTCTTTAAAATTTCTCAATCCGTTTCCGGCAGATTCCTGCTTCGTGTCAAAACCAAGGCCATCATCGTTAAGCCGGAAAATAATTTTGTCTTTTTTCTGATTTACAATCAATTCTGCTGAGCGGGCATTGGAGTGTTTGCCGATATTGTTGATACCTTCTTTCAAAATAAGATAAAGGTTTTTGCGGTTTTCCATGTCGAGTTTAAGTTGAGAAGGTTCAATATCGACGACTTGTGAATAAACAATACCTTTTGCCGACAGCACTTGCCTGGCATAGTTTTCAATTTTTGAAAAAAGTTTTTCCGGAGTATCATTATTGGGGTTCAGTGTCCACACAGTATCCTGCATGAGGCTTACCGATTCTTTAGAATTGTCAATTATTTTATCAATGATAGGTTTAAGTTCGTTGTCATTTTTAGGTAATTTTTTCTTCAAAACTTCAGAGAAAATCGCAATACTGCTGAGGTTGGAGCCTACTTCGTCGTGCAAATCGGCGGAGATTTTGTTTCTGAGCAATTGCATCTTAAGTTTTTGCCGGTAGTTATTTTGAAAAAAGAAAAAAGCCACAATGCCTGCTACCAGCAACACATAAGCAATAATCATTGGGAAAAACCACCATTTTTGCCAGATGGCCTGCATCACGTTGATATAAATAGTTGAAAAAGCCTTTTGCGAGGACAACCTGTACCTGAGCTGATACTCTCCACCAGGCAGATTGGTGTATTTAAGGTGAGGATAATTACAGGACTGCATTTTGTCATCATATCCAATGAGTTGATATTCAATCGAATCCCGGCTTTTGTCAAATGATATGTCCAGCAAATTGGTGATTCCTTTAATAAACACTGAATCCTGATTTTTGGAAATAATCTGGGGGCCAATTCCATCAATTTTTATACTATTAGGTTTTAGGTTTTGACTCCAAATATTGCCCGAAACAAATAATTGTAATACCAGCAACAGTACATTTTTTAGCAAATTGGGCTTCATTCTTATTTTTCTTTAAGGGTTTTATTGCTTTATATTTGGTTTGACTTTTGGGTCAATCTTTTTCAAAAAATTATGGGGAGTTTTGAATTCAATGCGGGATTATTTTTTTCGCCTTTTATTTCTTTAGATTAAAAAACGATGATTTTTTTTAAAATATAAAATGAAAACCGGATTTTTTTTAGAAATCGAAAACTAAAGTGCTTTTTGACTAAAAAGAAATTGCTTTGCTAAAAGCAGAAGAGATAGTGATAAAGTATCTGCAATAAGATATCACTTGCCCGAAAAGTAAGGTTTAAGAGTGAAGATTAGAGAAAAGTCGAAGATTTAGTAGCACTTTTACATATTTAATCTCAATCTACGCATCCTGAAATTCTAGTTAGCTACATTCAGTATTTGTCCAAAGAATTCTCTTTTTCTACGTCTTGAAGCTATCTCAATATCACCCGTTATCAACAGGATTTCGTTGTCTTTGATTTGATCAATACAATTTAGGTTTATTATAGTGTTGCGTGAGATGCGAAAAAAGTACGGGAAAGGCTCCAGGCGACTTTGGATTTTTTTTAGAGTTGTGGCTACTACCGATTTCCTTTTTCCGTCTGCATAATATATGGTAGTATAATTTACATCGCCTTTCAGACGGATAATTTTCTGAGGATTAACGCTTAACCTGCCTCCTACGTGTATCTGAGTTTCCATGTTAATATTTTTTTGGGCGTATATTAGTGTATCCTATCCGTGATTCATTCTGTAACCATGTGTATGAAAAATAAATTAAATATTTTTCAGATGATTATTAATGTATTGAATATCAGTCACATAGAAATTGAAAATTTTATTATATGGTTTTTTATTAAATAATAATTTTTAATTTCAGGCTTGCCCGATAAATTTGTAATTAGCAATACCCCTATCATTTCAATGCCGCATTCGTATTCCGATTCTGAAATAGTTTTTGCTCTTAAGAAAGGGGGCAAAGTGCAGGATGATGCGATATTGTATATTTATAAAAAAAATAAAAGCCTGTTATTAAGTATCTTGAGAAGCTCGTTTCGAAATGAACGGAGCAAGACCCCTGATGATATTATCTGGGAAACAATAGAGGTTTTTGTCAATAATGTGATTTCTGAAAAGTTTTCAATTCAGGAAAATAAAACTATTTCTGCTTACATCGGGAAAATTGCAAGAAACTTGATGATTAAATATCTCGACTCAGAAGATGCCCGGGGAATCAGAGAGATACGGTTTGGTGAGGAAGCTGAAGCACTTGAAGATGATATTTCAGTAGCCCTTGTGGAACAAGAATCCTGGAGTAACTACCTTGAGATGTTTGAAAAAATTGGGAAAAATTGTAAAAGAATATTACAAATGGTCTTTGGTCTCGGATATAGTATTAAAGAAATGGCAAAAGAATTGGTTGATGAAGGCCTGTATGAAAATGAGCAGGTGGTAAGAAATGCCAAAAGCAAATGCCTGAAAAATATCCTTACGAAATTGTAAAGAATGACTGAACAGGAATTGGAAATATTGGAAGCCTATGTTCTTGGGAATCTCGAAAAGAAAAAGAGTGCCGAGGTAGAACAAAGACTGCTTTCAGATGAAGAATGGCAATCGAACTTAAAAAAAATGGAGGTTCTGAAAGCATTGCCGGAAAAGCTGGCCTTGCGAAACAAAATCAAATCTATCCATCAAGAAGTATTAAAAGAATGGGAACAGGAAAGCCCTAAAAAGGGAAAAATAATATCCTGGCCAAAAATTGCGGTTGCGGGCATTGCTGCTTCAGTGGCCACATTTATATATTTCAATCAATCCCATATCACGTTGCCTGGCCAGTTGACCATGCAGGAGCGAGGCAGTGATTCCAACATCAGCGAAAGCGACAGAGTTGACTTTCAGAAGTTTAAAGACGCCCAGGCCTTGTTGATTACTGGTAAAAATCAGGAAGCTGCAGAGGCTTTTGCCCAAATAAAGAATGAAGAACACCTGAGGAAATATTACCGCGATTTAGCCCGCTGGCTGGAAGTTGTAGCTTTGGCCGAGATTGATAAACCCAAGGCAGCACAGCTATTGAGAGAAATAGAGTCTGACGATGATTTTAAATACAAAATTCCATATTTCGATAAAATCCGTCTCAAAACCCGGTTACTTTTTTAATCTTCTGTAATTGAAATATAAAATTATTCCCAGAGAAAGTATCAGTAAGATAATCCAGAATATTTCAAATTTGTAGATTTCAAAGAAGCTGGTTATCAGTGGGTTATTGTTGCCAATCAGAATAAAATTAGACCAGTAATAGGGATGGTCGTATTGGCCAAATTCTCCATCCTGCAATAAATCAAGCTTAGCTTGTTGTACCGCCTTTGATTTTGTAAATCCTCTTTTAAGATATTTATGAATCCTTGAAGCTATATATGCCGATGTCTCGTCATTGGCTTTCCAAAGTGTAGTTATGACCGAGGGACAGCCACCATAGGCAAAAGCCCGTGCCAGAGACATCAGACCTTCTCCTTTTTGATAATAACCATATCCTCCTTCACAAGCTGACAATACAACCAATTGTGTTTTCTGGAATTTTAAATCAAATAATTCCTGTGTAAATAGTTTGCTTTCTTTTTCGTCGGGATAAAAGGCTATAAATGAAAGATTTGGGTCAGTGTCATTGAGTTGGGCATGTGTTGCAAAATGAATAATGTTATAATTTTGATAATTACTAAAAAATAGTTCCTTTTTCGCATTTTTTTCGAGGTAGATATCTCCACCAATTTGTTCCACCTCTTTTTTTGAGGCCAGCAGAGGTTTTAGGTCTTCTGAGAGGCTACTGGAAGCATTTTCTGATGTAAATGGTGCTATCGCCATCAATTCATGTTTGCGGTTTTTTTGTTTATCAGACTTCTCAAGGTTCCAGATATTGGCCGACCAGGAATATTGAAATTCATAATTTTCGATCAAAAATTTTCCGTTTTGGTCAATGAGAACTTCAAAAGGAAGGTATTGCAAAGCCCATCTCTGATTACGATGATTTGTTTTGTGTTTTTAAATTGTTTTTCAAAACTTCCAAATAACTGGCTGAAAAGCACCTTTGAGGCATTTTTGGCATCAAATTCTGATATCCCGGGATTGGTATTGATCTCTTTAAGCAGGGATTTCAACTGCCCTTCCAGCTCCTGGTTATTCGCTATACTCTTATAAATTGTATCTGTTTTATCAATCCAAAGTATTCCAATTTTCCTTTCAGAATAAAAAACATTAATCATGCATTGGTCAGGATTTAAAGCTTTTCTGATTTCTGAAATATCAATACTGTCAAGCGTGTGAACCTGCTTTTGGTATGCGGGATAATTAACTTTTATTTCGGTTTGAATATTATTGAGTACTAATTGAGCTTGCCTTAATTTGGTTTCACTTTCTTTCTTTTCTAAAAGTGTATTGGCGTTGTTAATTTTTAAACGGTATTTATTTATTTCCCTTTTCGCGTGCAATTCTTTCTGAATCAGCTCTTTCGGGATTCCAGTATATTTAAATTTGTTTTTTTTCAAAACATCCGTAATCAAAGCGGCCTTGCTGTATTCCATAATTTTGAAAATTCCTGCTATGTTTTGCGGAGAAATCATTTCGAGAGCTTTTTCATAAAAATCTGATTTAGATTTTAGAAAATATAGTTTTGAATCATCTTCCTCGAGGCTGCTTTTTATCAGATTAATGTTTTTTACAGCCTCCAATATTACCTGATCTTTTTTTGGGTGTCTTTTTTGATGATAAAAAAGTGATTTTTCCCAAAGGATTTCGACATATTTTTCAACAGCGACAAGCTCCTGCAAGTCATTTTTTTCTCCAAAAAAACAGGCATTTACTGCTTTTTCAAAATACATTTCTGAATTTGAAACTCTGGACATTAAAGCGTACACATTGGCCACATGGGAGCCTTTTTGATTTCCAAATTTAGCTTTTGATATTGCCAAAACCCGGCTACAATGTTTCAGGCTTTCCTTATGGTTTTTTATTAAAAAATAATATTGGGCCCATTGATTTTCAATAGCCATTTCGATCTGTGGGAATTCCGAGCCGGCATTTGCAAATGCCGATTGTTCAAGGCTTTTTTGAGCGTGTATTAAGTGAGATTTAGCATTTTCGGCTTGGTTTAGTTTTAAGAATAATTGGGTTAATTGCACCTCAATATCCGCAATTTCATCTCCCTTTTTTGCAATCTTTAAGGCTTGCAGATAATACGCTTTAGCTTTGTCGGTTTCTTCAAGCAAGACAAAGTTTGAGGCTAAAGATTTGTAAATGAATAATTTAAAATAGTTTGTTTCGGGGGTGTTTGTCAAAGTCATGGCTTCATTCAAAAGCAAAATACTTTTGTTAATGTCGCCTTTTTCTCTCATTAATTTACTGTAATTAGAGTAAAATGCTATGCAATAGTCTTTAATGAGTTCTTTCAATTTTGGATTTTTTTGAAGTAAAAAAGATCCCTGATCAAGACTTTTTAAAGCACTTTCGTAATCTAAAGCAGCATTTTGGTAATAAGCCATATCCGACAAAAGCTTAAATTGGAGGGTGTCGTTTCTGACTTTTTCTGATTTTATTTTCGCCAGACCCAATTCACATTCTTTAATGGATTGGGCGGTACGGTTTGAATATTGATAGCCAAGTGCTTTGTAAAGTTTTATGTTTAATGCCAGCTCCATGTCATGCCAATTATTCTCATTTTCCAGAGTAACCATATTTTGGATTAATTGCTCTGGAGTGATTTTATGCATAAGGAAGTTTTCATAAACCTGAAATGCCTTTTTTGGTAATTGGGCATATGGGTTTGGTCTGGACAACGTTGATGACCAGACCAAACACAAAGAGCAGAATAATATATATTTTAGCTTATCAGCCATCTATCATTGGGAGTGGAGGGTTGCCATCATCCATTATTTTCAGTGTTTTTAATTGTGATTTTAAACCTGAATTTTGGAGTTTTAAACAAGGGTTACAGTCATAATTTTTTATCATGTTCAGCCTGAAACTCCTAAGATAGTTTTGTTTTATATAATTAAAAAGATTTTCATCCATTCCTTCTTTCAAAACTTTCCTATTGTTTCTTATTTCGTAGAAACTGTCCATTTCCGGTGTCATTTTTTTTATCAGAAATACCCGGAGCTGATATTTTTGAAGTGCATTGTTTTTAGGTGTGAAAATTATTTTGTCCATGGTTTGAGCCGGGGTTTCTGTGCTTTTTTCACGGTCAATTTTTCCATTGGTCAAAACCAGTCCTGCTCTGGAGCTCGTGAGATTGTAATCAGTAGATCGAATATTCAGCACAGTTGCCAGGTCAACAGACTCACTCAGCGTTCGGTTTGCTGTTCGGTGATAGTCCATCAATTGAGTATAATCCTCTACTATCTCCTCATTTTTTATTCTGTATATTTTTATACCCGAAACTACCGCTTCCATTCTTGGCATTTTTCCGGCAGGTCTGAAAGTGAAAATTGGTTTTTTTTCACATATCAATGCGTCCAATGGCAGATCATACACTGAGGTTTCGTTCCATGTTGCGGAGGTAAAGGCTGCCAGTGCCACTGCCGGATCCTGCATCGAAGGCGGAATCTGCCCCCCTTCAAAAATGTAAACCATTCCCTTACTATCCTGGTACCCGTTGGGTTTACAATTTGAGCCACTTACAACTGTTCCTAAAGCTTTGTCAGTGGGTTTGAAAAAACCGTTTGATTTAAAAACCAGACTGGGTTCTCCCATGTAGGTTCCATTTTCGATTCTTCCGCTTTCCAGGTAAACGGTGTTTAATTCTGTGGTTGCCAATCTGGCTTTTTTTGTTTTCTGGGAAAAACCTGCAGAACATAAGGCAAAAAATACTGCTACGAAGGTGATTTTTTTCATGCTACTTTATGGTTATTTCTGGTATATCCTTTTGTGATAACCTTTTGTAACTATGTATTTTAAAAATCACTAATTTTTATTTTGAAAGTTTATTTCGGTGCCATTCTGTTGTTTAAATTTTTCAGGAATCTCTCCCAGAATATTTTCATGCAGTAATGAGATGAGTCGTCTCTTAAGGAAGTCGCGATGGGTAATAATGCTAACTTTACGATAGGGTTGGGGATCTGCAAAATACTTGAGTTTTTTCCTTTCGGAATCACTGAAATCCAATGTCGCCATTTCGGGCAGGATGGTTATCCCCAATTGTTTGTCAGTGAGGTTTTTTAGTGTTTCAAGACTACCCGAACTATATTCAATGCGTGTGTTTTTCGGTTTGGCAAGTTCACAGAACTTCAATATTTGCGTTCTGAAACAGTGTCCTTCCTCCAGAAGAAGCAGTTCATCCGTATCTATGTCCTCAGCAAGGAGGTATTCTTTATCAAATGGCCGGGCAGCATAAACCACAAATGGCTCATAATAGAGCTCGTATTCATGATAGTTTTCACCGTCATCAGGCAGAACCATGATGGCAGCATCAATTTCTCCTGTTTTTAGTTTTATAAGTAGTGTTTCAGTTACGTTTTCAGAGATAAATAATTTCAGATGTTCATATTTTTTACTGAATTTTTGTAAAAACATTGGAAGTAAATACGGAGCAATTGTGGGAATCACCCCTAATCTGATTTCACCATTTATGATTTCTTTTTCATTTTTTACAATATTCTTAAATTCTTCCAGTTCAAAAATCACTTTTCTTGCTTTGGCCAGAATCTTTTCTCCTATTTCAGTAGGGATTACTGGTTGGCGAGACCGGTCAAATATCTTCACGTCAAGTTCTTCTTCCAGTTTCTGAATCATCATGCTTAGGGTAGGTTGCGTTACAAATGAAGCCTCGGCGGCTTTTGCAAAATGCCGGTGCTTGTCCAGTGCCAGGATGTATTCAATTTGCTGTAAATTCATAGATAATTATTATTGGATTCTAAAAATAATTATCTGAATCTATATTTAGTATCCTTTTTCAGTAAATCCGGAATTTTTTCTTTTGAAATGATTTTATCAATCCCAGGACAAGCATGTATTTCGATATCAGAAATATGGGTAATACAAAAAGTTCTTCATTAATGGTTTTAAGATCTGCATAAGTAATAACAAACAAAACATTAGAAATAATCATTATAAACTGACTTTGATATACCAATGGGTGGATTTTTGGGTTTTTCCAGGTCCAGCCAAACAAGAGACCTAATTGAAGAATTCTGAAAAAAATGATGGTTTGTTCGAAGAAGCTAAAGAGTTCGAAAAACAACATTATATAAATCAACGCCAATACTGCTACCAACAAAAACTTAAAAATTTCATCGCCTAAATTTTTGTTTTTATTTAACCCAAGATGAATAATCACCGGAATCAAGAAAAGATATTCAATGATATTTATCAACGTGTTCTTAGCTATGTAATTTTCTCCCCTTAGAATCAACTGGCTGGAGGAAAAGCCGATAAACATAAATGTGAAAAACAGGGTCATCCAAATTTTTATGCTTTTGGTATATGTTCCTGATGAAAAAAACCATATAGAAAGTACAGGAATCATTGACATAGTAGTATAGAGCTGGCGATTTGGAATATCAAGATATAATAAAATGATAAACAATATCAATAAGATAAAGAATGTTATGGGAAACAAGTTTTTCATTTTATAAAATCGCGAGATTACGGGCTATAATAATTTTTAAGTTTGATTTAATTTTTTAGTTGTTTTAACTCAAACAGATTTATGGATATTTTTTTCAAAATATATATGTGGACTTAAATGTAGTAAAGAATTGTCATTCAAATAATTACTAAGACAAATATTTTTTTAAAATTGGTCGATATTTTTAAAATTTATTATTTTATACCTTTTAATTTAGAAAATCTTTATTCATTAATTCTAATTATGGATTCTCTTTCAGTATTTCTAAATAAGAGAAAAAGAAGATAAAAAAACAGCTCTATGTCTTGGTGTTTTCTAAAAAAAATAAAACCCCAAAAACTTCGGGGTTTTATAAAATCAAACTTTCTATAAACTTAACCCTGGTTTCCACCAGCTCGGTTCTTTAAGTCATCATTAGCAGTTTTTCTGTTTCTTGCATTTTTAACGTTTTGGTTACCAAAATTATAAGAGAATGTCAAGGATACTCTCCGGCTTGTCCAACGGTTTTTGATGGTAAAATCCATATTTTGATATTTTACGGCACCATTCCAGAATGAAGTCAGAAATAAGTCGTTACCGCTAAGTTTCAGTCTTCCTTTTTTGTTGAATACTGATTTTTGAATCCCGGCATTAATTGCGTATTGTGGTTTTGTGCTGGTAAATATGCCTCCAAGGCTAGGACTATTGTACCACATATTTACTTCGGCTGACCAGTTTTTGGGCAATGTAAAAGTCGATGCTGTATAGAAATTATAAGCCAACTGACCCGCATCCAGTCTTCCACCCAGCAGGTTTTCATCCAGGAATTTACCATAATACAAGCTGAAATTGTTTTGCATTATCCACCATTTGCTTATGGTTACCGGAAATGAAACATTCATGGAGTAATTTTCAAATTGCTGCAAATTCCGCTGAATGGCATAAGTAACACGAGTTGAGTCGTTTTGCTCTGTGATTTGAGTCATCATATCTCTAGTTTTGGAATATCCTAGTCCCAATGAATAGCTATTCTTGTAGGTATAATTTAACTCTACATTGTCTGTAAATTGTGGCTGTAAAAACGGGTTTCCTTCTTCATAGGTATAAGGGTCCAAAAAGAATAAGAACGGATTCAACTGCTCATAGTTAGGTCTGTCGATACGGCGGCTGTAAGAATATCTCATGCTGTTATTCTTGTTGATATTTTGATTGACAAACAAGGTAGGGAATAATGATAGGTAGTCTCTCGGAACTACTTTGTTCATGGTTATTGAGTTACCTACAGAGTGTGTGTGCTCAGCTCTCAGACCACCCTGCACTCCCCATTTTTTCCAGTTTTTTCCAACATTCAGGTAAGCAGCGTTTATGTTTTCTTCATAAATAAAATGATTGCTTTTTCCTGCGTCATTGATCCATTGAGCATCTTGCTGATATTCAAAACCAAAATCGTTGTCAGTTTTTACATAGCCGGTTTTTGCTCCCATCTCAAGTTTGGTCTCGTTTTTCAAGGGCAAAACATAATCAATCTTGGCGGCTACAATATTGATATATTTAGGAGTATTACTTCGTTGAAAAAGAGTGCTGGTGGTAGTTCCATCCTGATCAAAATAGGATGTGTTAAAGTTTTGATTATCACTATTTCTAAAATTTGAATAGTCAATGTCAAATGTTAATTCATGTCCTTTGTCATTGATATTATGTTTAATGTTAAAGTTTGAATTAATATTTGTCCTTCCCATATTCATTCCGATGATCTGCTTCAAAGAGCTGTTGAGAGTTTCCAACCCTGCAGTGCTGGCTATGGAAGTATTGCCTGTACCCACCATTTCTCCATCCCAAAGATTCATGTCTGCCATTATGCCTAAAGTGGTTTTTTTGTTTAGGAAATAGTCTGCACCAATTTTCGTTGAGTTTCCTAATCCATGACCGTTTCTCTGGCTAAATTGATCAAAGACACTTTTTGTATTTTCATAATATACGTTTCTGTGCAAACGGTTCTCATTGTACCACGAGCCTCTGTTTCCGCTAGTTGACCCAAATAGATTCCAATTTTTGTTTCTGTAATTGAGGTTCAGATTTAAAGAGCCACGGTTTAAGTCTCCGGTAGAATTTGGCACAAAAGCGGTGCCCATTGTACTTGAGATGCTTCCGTTTGTACCGTAGTTCTGATTTTTTTTGAGTTTTATATTGATAATTCCGGAGTTTCCGGAAGCATCATACTTTGATGATGGATTGGTAATTATTTCGATAGATGCAATTTGATCTGAGCTCATGTTTTTTAAGTATTGAACCAGGTCGGCTTCAGATAAATAATTTTTTTTGCCATCAATCATAAACATCACACCTGACTTGTTTTTTAGTTTCACAGTTTCATTTTGCTGGTCCACAACTACCCCCGGGGCTTTTTCAAGTACTTCTAGTGCAGTGCTTCCACTTGCCACGATACTGTTTTCTACATTCAAGACGGTTTTGTCAATTTGTTGCTCAATAAAAGGTTTCTTGGCGGTTACAGTAAGCTCTTTTAAAGCTGCAGTTTGCAAAGCCATCTTAATAGGTTGGAGTTTGAGAGATGGTGATTGCTCATTCAGATAAAATTTCGGACTGTAAAAATCCTCATAACCTACCATTGTAATTTTGACAATGTAATGATTATAGGCTGCATTTTCGATTTTGAAACTTCCCTCATCGTCACTTACCACGGCTTTTGCCAGGGTGCTGTCAGCCGCTTTTAATAATAGAACGGTAGAAAAGGGAAGTGCCGTAGATTTTTCATCAAGTATGGTCCCCGACACTTCTCCGTTTTTTTGGGCAAACACAGCGATTCCACCCAATACCCCAAAAAGGGTTAGTAATAACTTTTTCATTTTTGTAATAGCTTTTTCTAATTTGTAAATACTTTGCAAACTTATAGTATTATGCAATACAAGGTAATGAGTAATACATAAGTGGCAGCAATTTTATGATGAGTGGTTTTTTGGTTGATAGATGAATTGAATTTTCAAAAGGTTGCACGATTGTTTTATTTTAACTTTTATTAACCCATGAAAATGTATTAAATCTTAATCTTTTGACTCGTTGCGAAGCTTTTTTTAATAATGGAAGAATTCGTTTTGATAAGTTTCATCTTCCTTTTTTTTGATTTCAAACAAATGTTAATTGAACAATGGAATTAGTTTCAAATAATTTGGGATATTTTCGGATTGTAGTTTTGTAAAAATACACCTAGATTAATTTTTGCAACTTGTTCCTAATAAGTGTGGTTTTATTTGCTCTTATATTATTTTAAGCAAAAAATTTAATTTTTTATATTTCCGTTTGTGGGTAAATACCTGTTGGGAAAATGTATTTTTTTGTAATCTGAATTTTGTATTTTGCCTGAAAAGTGTTATTTTATTTTGTTTTAGACAAAAAAAATGACTTTTGTCAGAATAATTTTAGGTTATTTTGTCTTGGACTTTGTTTTTGAATTCTTTTTGCTTTCATTATGGTATTTATCTACTTTTATACTATACATAACTTATTTTTTGGGAAAAAATATCGGTTTTAATTAAAGCGACTTAATATTGCTAAGTACTTTTGTCTATCATTATTTCCAATCTGACATGATCAAGAGTTTACAAAATCTATTTTTGCCTTCCCATTCTCCGGATTTAACCCAATCAATTTTTGTTGTATTATTTGCCATTTCATTGGGTATTTTTATCGGCAGAATAAAGATAAAAGGTGTGTCTCTGGGGATTTCGGCTGTTATGTTTTCAGGTTTGTTACTTGGGCATTTGGGCTATAGCCTAAATGAGGATACCCTGAAATTTCTTCGTGAATTTGGTCTTATTTTATTTGTTTATGGTATTGGTATTCAAGTTGGGCCTTCGTTTTTCTCTTCTCTGAAAAAAGAAGGACTTAAATTTAATATTCTGAGCGTCAGTACAGTAATTCTTGGAGGATTGGTTGCATTTTTGATTTTTAAATATAGTGGCCTCACCATCGAAAACACTGTTGGACTTATGTCGGGGGCGGTAACTAACACACCTGGTCTGGGTGCTGCCAAATCTGCCTTGCAGGAACTTCAGGAACATTTCCCTGATCGCACCTTCTCTGATCCTGCTATTGCCTATGCTATAGCTTATCCGTTTGGGGTTTTTGGTATCATAGTGGTTATTATTTTATCCAAAAAGCTATTTAGGATTGATATAGAGAAGGAAAACGAGAATTTTGAAATTAAAGCTCGTCAAAAGATGGCATTCCCGATTTATAAAAAATGTCGGGTAACCAGCCCTGAGGCTATTGGAAAAAGCCTTAAAGATATTCTTGAAATTTTTGGTGAAGATGCGGTTATTTTTTCCAGACTAAAACATAGCGGTACACATGGGGTATTTTCTCCTTCCTTGGATACGATTATTCAGGAACGCGATGTATTAGTGATGGTTGGATACAAAGAAAATGTAGATAAAGTAATCAGTTTTATCGGAAGAGAATCAACCGACAACATGATTGAATCTGAAGAGGATATCATGTCTAAAACATTGATTGTGACCAAGAATGATATCGTGCATAAATCTCTGGAGGAGCTTGACCTTTTCAATCGTTATGATTTGAAAGTAACCAGAATATATCGTTCCGGTATGGAATTGCTCGCAAAACCTTCCCTTGAGTTGTTTTTTGGTGATAAAATTCATGTGGTTGGTAACAAGCACTCTATCCAACAAGCCGAAAGATTGATTGGAAACTCTGAGAAGAAACTTCTTGAACCAGACTTCCTGTCTTTGTTTGGCGGGTTGATTTTAGGACTTTTGGTGGGTTCAATACCGCTTTTTGTGCCATCATTCCCGGTGCCGGTTAAGCTTGGTTTTGCAGCTGGGCCACTGATTGTTGCCTTGTTGCTCAGCAGGTATGGTGGTGTGGGTATGATCCATACTTATATCAATCATGGGGCCATTTATTTTATGAAAGACCTGGGTATATGTCTGTTTTTTGCTACCGTTGGGATACATGCAGGACATGATTTTTATGCCAACTTTGTAAAATACAATGGATGGATGTGGATAGGCCTTGGAAGTTTGATTACAGTGGTTCCATTACTGATCATGTTGATTGTAGGTAGAGTATTTATGAAAATAAATTACCTGCAATTGGTAGGCTTGATGAGTGGTACTTATACTGACCCGGCGGCCTTATCTTTTAGCAATTCTTATTTTAATTCTGATATCCCTACTCAGGCTTACGCATCAGTTTATCCTTTGGTTACAATCACAAGGATTCTCATGGCACAGCTCCTGATTTTATTGTTTTTCTAGAATACCGGGAACCACTTTAGGATTATTTAAAAATATCAATTGAGCGATTCCATTTTGGGGTCGCTCTTTTGTTTTTATTTCCAAGTAGTTGTTTTTTTTTGGGAGAAAAATTAATGGGTCAAAAGTCAATTAATCAATTTTGTGTTTCACATTTTAAAATAATGTGATTCAATCAAAGTACTGTTTGCCTTTTTTGATTGATTTCATAAATCTGATTCCATCATAGAAAAAGTATCCTATGATGAGGAATATTAAGAAAGCCTCCATTCTGTTATTTTTTAATAATGTTTTTTCTTTTTTTCAAAGCGTTTATAACCGGCTGGTCATATCACTTTGAATATAAGGATATAACAAAAGTACTTTCCTTTTTGTTCTAGATAAAATTAAATCTATCAAATCGGATATTCAGTCTACGAAACTATATAGAAAGGGTGCTTTATTGGCAGCTCCGGTATATTGTTTTTCATGTCTTTTAAGAAGCCCTGATGCCAGTATCTTCCTCTGAAATGTGCCTCTGTGGAGTTTTTCATTGAGTATGGCTTCGTAAACTTTTTGCAATTCTTTCATAGTAAATCTCGAAGGTAGCAGGTTGACCCCTGCTAGTTTATGGTCGATATTTGACCTGAGCGTTGTCATAGCTTTATTTACGATCATATTGTGATCCAAAATTAAAGCAGGCAGGTTGTCAACATCATACCATCCACAAGAATCAGAAAGATGGTCTGGTTTTGGGGTTACATCATTGAGGTTAATTAGTGCATAATAGGCTACAGAGATATACCTATCCAAAAGCCAGGCATATCCTTCATGATTTTCATTTCGTGCTTTTAGTATTCTTTCCATCACCTCGGGCTGATATCTTTCAATATTTCCAAAAGTATAAAATTGTTCCAGAAACACATCGGAAAGACCTGTTCTTTCTGACAAACCCCTCTTAACGGCATCATTTAGGTTTTCCTGATGACCAACAAATCCCCCGGGAAGTGCCAGTAATCCTGTATTACGATATTCCATAATCAGGATTTTTAGTTTTTCACCCGAAAAACCAAAAATTACTGAATCGTAAGCAATATGCTTTAAGTAAGGGTTTGTTTCCATAAATATTTTCAAAAATAAATAGGAATAATTGTAAATACTAATTATTATTGTCTCATTAAGAGACAATAACCTTAAATAATATGAAAAAAAGATTTTTTTTGTTTTTTTTACTGATTGCTTCAACCTTTTGTGGTAGGGCTCAAAACAACGCTTTTTCGGTTCAAACCAAAATTTCAAACGGTATAATTGAAGGGAATTATGATACCAAAAGTGGCATTCAGACCTACTTTGGTGTGCCTTTTGCAAAACCGCCTGTAGGTAATCTCCGGTGGAAAGCACCGCAACCCCTGGATAATTGGGCAGGAGTAAAGCCGACTAAAAAATTTGGTCCAAGACCTATGCAGGCGGTTGTATTTGGAGATATGAATAGTCGCTCTGATGGTGTTAGTGAAGACTGTTTGTATCTGAATGTTTGGACACCTGCAAAAAGAAATACCACCGGGCTTCCGGTTTTGGTATATTTTTATGGAGGAGGAAACGTGGCCGGTGACGGTTCAGAGCCCAGGTATGATGGCGAAAGCATGGCAAAAAAAGGAATCGTGGCGGTGACTTGTAATTACAGGTTAAATTTATTCGGCAATTTTGCCCATCCTGAGTTAAGTGCTGAAGCACCTTACAAAGCTTCAGGTAATTACGGGTATTTAGATCAGTTGGCAGCTTTAAAATGGGTTCAAAAAAATATTGCAAAATTTGGAGGGGACCCCAATAAAGTCACCATTGCCGGTGAATCCGCCGGTTCTATCTCAGTAAGTTACCAAATGGCATCTCCATTGACTAAAGGTTTGATTGCCGGGGCAATAGGAGAGAGTGGAGCGGGAATTAATCCTACGATGGCTCCTGTGCCATTGGCTGATGCCGAAAAAGAAGGATTGGAATTTGCTAAAAAAGCGGGCGTTCCGGCTCTTAAAGATTTGAGAGCCTTGTCGAGCCGTGATTTATATGAAATTTATAATGAATCCAAAAGGTTTGGTTTTCCGGTGGTATTGGATGGGTATTTTTTACCTAAATATCTTCCTGAAATCTTTAATTCAAAACAACATTCCGATATACCACTTTTAGCAGGTTGGAACTCAGCTGAAATCCCCGGGGCTGCTTTTATGTATGGAATGGCCAATACCCCTGAAAACTTTATAACCCGAGTAAAAAAAGAATATCCTGAAACTTTTGATCAAGTATTAAAATTGTATCCTCATGCCAATGCTGATGAAGTTGCAATGTCATCAACACAATTGGCTTCTGACAGATTTATTTCCTACAGTACCTGGAAATGGACCGATCTGGCGGTTAATAATGGTACAAAGCCAGTTTACAGATATTTGTACAGTAAGCTGCGTCCTGATCTTGTGGATAATACCCTGGCTTCGGGACTAGCAGGCGGCACAGTGAAAGCTGATGGAAATACTCCGAGACCTAAGGCTCTTGGAGCACCTCACGCATGCGAAATTGAGTATTGCATGGGTAACCTCCATTTGGTAAAAGAATATGCCTGGACTCCTGACGACTATAAAGTGTCGGAAACCATGCTGAATTATTTCGCCAATTTTATCAAAACAGGAAACCCTAACGGTGATAAATTGCCGGTATGGCCCTCAGCTGCAAAGGGAGATGATAAACCAGCTGTGATGGTTTTGGATGTGGAATCTAAAGCAATAAAATCAGAGATTGAAGACCGGTATCATTTTCTTGATAGAGCATACAAGAATAAATAATTGATTTCAATTAAAAAAGCCTCGGAAACGAGGCTTTTTTCTGGTTAGTTTAAGGGGTTAGATTATTTCTATGCTTTCAAAAGGCTTCAATTTATCATCTGAAGGATGAAGTGAAGTGATGAGTTTATCAATATTTTTGAGATCACATACCTGAAAAGCTTCAGTAACGCCAATTTTTTCCTCTACTACACAACAAATAGTGCTTTTTGAAATGCCCATCATTTCTTGTTTCAACATGGCCTCGTCATAATTCCTGATGGTTAGCCCTTTGAGATTATCTACACCATTGGTTCCCATTATGAACATATCAGGATTGAAACGTTTGATTTGTTGGATTACCTCCAATCCCATTGATATTTGATATCGTTTGTAGTATTTCCCACCCAAAAGTATCACTTCAATGTTTTCATGTTCATTGAGAGCCATTGCAAGTGGTGGGGAATTGGTGATGACAGTAAGTTGAAGGTTTTTGGGAATGGCTTCGGCCAGGAAAAAATTCGTAGTGCCTCCATCCATGAGTACAATTTGGTGATTCTTAAAAAGTTTTATGGTTTTTTTGATGATTATTTCAAGTTCATTGCCATTTTTCACCTCCGACCTTTGACCTGAAAGTATTCCAAGATAACTGTTGGATACTACTCCACCATGAACTTTCTTGAGTAGTCCCTTGTCTTCCAGTTCGATCACATCTCTTCTAATACTATCATAAGACACCCCCATCATAGAACTTAAATTGCCCAGATTGATTTTTTTGGCAGTTTTAAGATGTTCCAGAATATGTTTTTGTCTTTCTTCTTTTAACATTCCTTTATACGCTGAAGAGATAATTACCATACAAGCAAAATTCAATAAAACCTTTTATACTTTTAAAAAGTGAAAATCAAAGGATCAATTTTTTCGAAAATAAACAATTAAAAAGCATTTTTGCAAACATTTGCAAATAAATGCAAAGTTTTGCAATAAATATTTTGATATTTAATAATAGTTTGCATAAATTTGCATTACTCAAATAAAGAATTTTAAATAACCTATGATGAATCAAAAAGCCCTGACTTTGTCGGGGCTTTTTTGTGTTTATAAAAAAAAAGAGCTGTCAGTAATTTCAGACAGCTCTTTTCTTATTTGTTAAACTAAAAATTATGGATTTGGCTGACAATCTTTATTTACTGCTAATTCAGTAGTAGGAATAGGCCAAATATATTCTGATTGAGCAGTGGTTACTGCATTGACAGGTCCTTTTGCTGGAAAATTTTGATTTAATCTTGTAATATCAAAAGACCTTTTTCCTTCCCCTAAGAACTCAATTCTTCTTTCCTTCAGGATAGCATTAACTAATTCAGTTTGATTTTCAGCAGTTATAACCGATCCTTTTGAACGAGTTCTAACAGCGTTCAAAATTTCCAAAGCAGAAGCATCAACACCAGAACCAAGTCTTGCTTTAGCTTCAGCTACATTTAATAAAACTTCAGCATAACGAATAACCGGAACCCAATCAATAAATGGAGAAGCTCCGGGGAATTTAGTAAGATATGTTCTGGTACCACTAGCAGCGGTCAATTTTTTACGATCATCATCAGCACCAAAGGCTGGGTCACCCAAAATTCCAGAAGGATTCAATGAAAACTCTCCACCTCCTACAGGACCTGCTAACCAATAAAATGCCAATTGGTTTTGAGTTCCAGGGGCATCATTTGTAGCCATAGGCAAGGAGAAAATTGACTCTAGAGTTTTATAAGATGTAAAAATTGCCGCAAAATTTGAGTTTAATTCATGTTTTACTCCTGAGCTTGCCTTAAAAGGTGCTGAAGAAGAAACAATTTTATTACCCTCTGTGACTACTTCTGCATACTTACCCATTGCCAAATATACCTTAGTTTTTATTGCAATAGCCGCATTTTTATGTGCTCTGGTTACATTTAAATCGGAGGTAGAATAATTTGAAGGTAAATTTGTCTCCGCAAAATTTAAATCTTCAATTATTTTAGCATAAACCTCCGCAACAGTAGATCTTTTAAGGTTGTTTGAGTTACCAGCTCCATTTTCACCGACTAATCTCAAAGGCAATCCTAATGAAGCCCCATTGTCTTTTGTATAGGGCTGACAGTAGATATTTACAAGCGAAAAATAACTTAATGCTCTCAAAAATCTGGCTTCACCTTTGTAATTGGCAATTTTTTCAGGAGTCAGTTTTGCAGGTGCAGCGTCAACTTTATCTAAAAACAAGTTGATATTGTTGATAGCTGCATATGCTGATCCCCATAAATTGGCCACTTCATTTGAGGAAGAGTTAATGGTAAAGTTCCATGTTTGAAGACCCGTAACACCATTGTTGGTTTGATTAAGAAATTCTTCACCTCTGATATCATTGTAAATCCAGTAGCGACCTCCCAGAAAGTTGCCACTTTTTACACCTCGATATAGTCCATTTACCAATGATTCTACTCTGTCCGGAGTATCGTATGCACTTAAATCCGATACTGAAGTTTGAGGAACAGGATTTAAGATATCATTTGTACAACCCATAACTGAAATTCCAATCAGGGCAGCAATAGTTAATTTATTGATATTTAATTTTTTCATGTTAATCATTTCTTAATTTAAATTAGAAAGTAAGACTTAAACCACAAGAAACTGTCCTTGCCTGAGGTATTGAGTTTCTGTCAACACCAGGAGCCAGGTTTGAGTTACCATTAGATGAAGTTTCGGGGTCTGTTCCTGTATATTTGGTTAACATAAAGGCATTTGTTACCTGTCCAAATATTCTAGCACTCGAAATTTTTGCTTTTTGAGTCAGGCTAGTTGGCAAAGCATATCCAAGGGCAATATTTCTACATTTAATAAAATCACCTTTCTCAATATTGTTAGAAATTGGGAACGATGATCCGTTAGATACATTATCGCCGTAAATAACTTTTGGCCAGGTTGCAGTAGTTTTGGTATCAGGTGTCCATCTATCAAGGATGTCAGCTTCATTGTTCCAAAAACGCTGGTCATGAAGACCTGCTTTGGTACCATTATAAACATAGAATCCACCAGCATATACTAAGCTAACGTTTAAGTCAAATTTCTTATAGGAGAAATTGTTATCCCATCCACCATAGAATTTAGGAATTGTATTTCCCATAATTTTAGCATCAGCTGCAACGGTTATTGCAGGAGCTGTGGTTCCATCAAGGTATGTCCATCTGCTTTGACCTGTGGCAACGGAATGGCTATATTGAACTTCTTTACCAGCTTTATTAATAAAAATTCTGCGACCATTCTCAGGGTTAATACCTCTGGTTTCTACTGCGTAAAGGCTACCTACTGAGTATCCAACACGTGTAATGTTAGCAGTTTCAAGCTGGGTTACACCAAAAATATCAGCATTTCCTTCAGCTAGAGCCGTAACTTCGTTTTTCTGGGTAGCAATGTTGAAATTGCTTGACCATTTAAAATCACCTTTTTGTAACACTGTAGCATTTACTGAAAACTCTATGCCTTGATTAAACATTGAACCTACGTTTTTGGCAACTGAGTTACCTGGTACTCCCATTGAAGGAGAAAGAGGGGAGTTTAATATCAACCCATCTATGTTGTTTTTATAATATGTTAGTTCACCAGTAATTTTGTCATTTAAGAAACCATAGTTTAGGCCGATATCCAATTTGGTACTAGTTTCCCATTTCAAATCAGGATTACCTGCCTGTGAGAAAGCAAGTGTTGCGGCAGTTCCACCATAAACATTAAATCCATACAAACTCAATGAGGCAAAGTCACTGATACCAGCATTACCTACTTTTCCATAACTTGTGCGTAGTTTCAATGTTGAAACTTTTTGAGTCAAATTCTTGAAGAATGATTCTTCAGCAAGATTCCAACCTCCGGATATACCATAGAAATTACCGAATTTTTTGCCTTCGGCCAATGCAGAAAGCCCGTCTCTTCTTAAACTGGCAGTGAAATAATAACGCTTACTGAAATCATAAGTTAATCTTCCGAAATAAGAAACAAATCCATTCTCAGTCAGGAAGTTGAAAGGAGGATTGTTGTTTACTGTATAATCACCCTGGTAAACATCAAAGAATGGGTCGGCTACTGTTTGACGACCACCACTCCACATACTTCTGTCTGTATGTTGGTTTTCAGTTCCTAATGTTGTACCTATACTATGAACGTCGGCAAACTTTTTATTGTAATTAAGGTAGTTTTGCCATGACCATCTCTGGCTTTTATATAGGTAATTGTTAGCTATACCTTTTGCTGAAAAACCGTCACCATGTATGGGATTATTGAAGGTTTTAGAGTCAATGGTTTGATAGTCAATACCATAGTCAGTACGGAAGCTTAAGTCCTTTGTTAGATTGATGGTTGCATAAATATTCGAAAGCATTCTATCGCTTTGAGCAGAAGCTTTGTCAAGATCAATCAAAACAACCGGATTGTAAAAACCACTACGGTCTTTATTTAACAAATTACCAGGGCTGTTGGCCAGACCACCTGTAGTGTTAATATTATAAGAACCATCCGGTAAATAGGCAGGGATATTAGGTGCAGTAACTAATGGAACACGGCCTAAACCACCTGTATTAAAGTTAGTTCCAATTAGTGAGCCACTGTTTGGAGAAAATGAATAAGCATTTGAATAGTTGAAATTAGCACCAAAAACAATTTTATCAGTAACATTGTGGCTAATATTCATTCTGGCATTTTTTCTCTCAAAAGTATTGGATTTCAAGAAACCATCCTGATTGGTATAACCACCAGAAAAGTAATAAGAAGTTTTGGGTGTTGCACCAGAAACATTTATGTTATGATTTTGCTGAAATCCTGTAGTGAAAACATAGTCATACCAGTTGGTATCATATGGTTTTCCGCTAGGATCAAGATTCTCAAAAAATAGAGGGCTGTAAGTCTGACCAGCCATGTCGGCTCTGTTTTTTTCTCCTTCATTTTTCATCATAATATATTCTGATGCATTCAGAAGGTCAAAAAGTCTGAAAGGTTTTGTCCAGGCTGTTGAACCATCATACGATATTGTTGACTTACCAGCCTTACCTTTTTTGGTTGTTATAACCAATACCCCATTGGCCGCCCTTGATCCATAGATGGCTGTGGCAGCTGCATCTTTTAAAATATCAATGGTTTCGATATCATTAGGGTTAATATCTGACAATGGGTTTTGAGCAATTCCCCCAGGACCTGAAGAGCCGTTGTCTTGTGAGAAAACAATGATTCCGTCAACCACAATTAAAGGATATGAACTTGATGTAATGGAGTTAAATCCACGAACTCTGATGACAGGAGGGTTGTTTAATAGTCCATTAGGGATGTTGATGTTAACACCTGCAGCTTTTCCAGAGAGCAACTGATCAACTGATTGTGCCGGAATGGATTTTAATGCATCACCTTTGACTGTCGATATGGCTGAGGTCATATCCTTTCTGCTTTGAGTACCATAACCCACTACCACTAACTGTTCTAATTGCTTGTCATCTCCTGATAGAGCTACATCAATAACACTCTTGTTACCAACTGCAACTTCCTTGGAGCTCATTCCTACGAATGAAAAAACCAATGTTTGATTTGACGAAGCATCAACAGAATATGCTCCGCTTCCATCTGTTTGAGTACCTTTTCCGGTACCTTTGATTGTAACCGTTACTCCAGGTAGAGCCGAACCGTCGTCGGATGAAGTAACCTTTCCTGTAATTTTTTTAGACTGAGCAAATGATACACTCACACCTAAAAACAATAACAGACCCAAAAACAATAGTGAAGTTCTCTTCATAGAAAGTTTTATAGTTTGTTAAAAAAATAGATTAATTAACCTGCAAATAAGTGTACGATAGTATTTTAACCAAATATTTTTTTGTGTATTTACTATTTTTCCTAATTTCTTTAACTTTTTTAGTGTATTATATTAAAATAACATTAAGATTTTGCGGTAATAGAATTTTGAAATCAATGATTTTACGAGCCATTTGTTTATTGATTTATTATTTTGATTAAATCTGATTGTTTGAAATTTCATTCGGATATCTCTAAATTGCCCCTTTAAAACCTGTTTTTAAAAGCGTTTAATTGTAGTATTTCTTTTTTGGAAAGGTTTTCTAAAAAAAAATGAGGATAAAATAATCTTTAGTTTTTATTGAAGTACTTTTCAAATTATTACTGGAACATATTATTGTATCAACCATAAAATCTGAAATTATTATTAATGTCAAAACAATCACAGAATAAACTTCTTAAACTTCTGGGGGTAGGTTTCGGAATTGCAGTCACGATTGGAGGCACCATCGGAACAGGCATCCTGAGAAAACCCGGGCCTATCGCCGGATTGCTGGGTGACTATTGGCTAATAATGGGAGTATGGATTGCGGTTAGTTTATATGCCTTACTCGGTGTAATGTGTGCAATCGAGCTTGGGGTATCTTTGCCACAGGCGGGCTCATGGTATGTATATGCACGCCGTGCTTTTGGAAATTATTTTGGGTTTATTACCGGCATCACCAGTTGGTTGGGCACAGTTTCGGCATTGGGTTTTGGAGCCTATACCATGAGTGAATACATAGCCTTGTTGGTGCCGGGACTAACTACCTATGTCAGGATTATAGCTGTAATGATTTTGATAGTACTTACTTTATTTCATTTTGCTGGAACAAAAGCAGGGGGAAGGTCTCAGGAGATTTTGTCCTTTCTAAAGGCATTGGGCTTAATAGCCTTCGTTGGCCTTTGTTTTTGGTTTGGTGATAAAGTTGACTATGAAAACTTAAAACTAACCACTGAAAAAGTGGAAAAACCCGCTTTGTTTTTTGGTATTATTGCAGCTCTTCAGGCGGTGTTCTATACATTTGATGGCTGGCATACTGCATCTTATTTTTCGGAAGAAAATACCAATCCTGCCAAAAGTTTACCAAAATCAATGATTTTAGGGGTTTTAATGGTAATCATTATCTATTTGTTAGTCAATGCAGCAATCTTACACATTTTACCTTTAGATATACTTTCACACTCCAAATTAGCTGCCTCTGATGCTATTTTATTGATTTTTGGGGAGAAGTCAGCCAAAATTGTGACTTTCTTTCTGATGCTTTCAATACTTGGAATGCTCAATGCCCAAACCATGTTTGCCCCGAGAGTTATTTTTTCCATGAGCAGAGATGGCTTGTTTCCGGCATTTGCACAAAAAGTCAATGAGGGCGGCACACCTTCGGTGGCAATGCCGCTGACAACTGCGGGTTCAGTTTTTTTGATATTAATCGGAAATTTTTTCACTATCGATGGCAAAGAATTCAGTGGAGTGCTTTCAGATATCGCCACTTTCTTCTTCGTAATGAGTTATGCAGCAGGATTTGCCTCACTTTTAAAGCTCAGAAAATCAGAACCGGAATTGAGTCGGCCATTTAAGGTGCCGGGGTATCCATTTGTGCCCTGGCTTTTGCTAATAGTTTCAGTCATGTTTTTGGGCGGTGCCATTTACAATGATGTAAAAAGTACAATATTTGCCATAGTATTTCTTGTTTTTAGTTATCCTTTATATCTATTGCAAACCAAAAAGACCCATTAGAGGTTGTAGTTTAAAAACGCTTTCTTAAAATGCAGAATTAATCTGTCTTTTTCGCGTAATTTTGAATTTTAAAAAATTTACCATGCCCTTAAATACCTATTTGGAAGCTATAAACAATGAGTTGGAAGGATATTCTTATGGAGAAAATCCACCTGAATTGTATGCCCCAATAAAATATCTCATGTCAATAGGTGGAAAAAGACTAAGACCTGCATTGACCCTGATGGCCGCCAATATGTGGCTTTATAAATGGCAAAAAGCATTGAAACCTGCCCTGGCAGTAGAGGTTTTTCACAATTTTACTTTGATGCATGATGATATCATGGACAACGCCCCCGCACGCAGGGGCAAGCCTACAGTTCATGAAAAATGGGACGTGAATACCGCTATTCTTTCCGGTGATGTGATGTTGGTGGCTGCCTACAAACTTTTGGAGAATGTTGAGGACAGCGTGTTTAAAAAAGTATTTTCAAGATTCAATCAAACCGCCTCAGAAGTGTGTGAAGGCCAGATGATGGATATGGATTTTGCTATTCGGAAGAATGTGAGCAAAGAAGAATACATTGAAATGATTCGTTTAAAGACCTCTGTTTTATTGGGTTATGCTCTTGAATTGGGGGGCCTTATAGCAGAGGCAGACGAAGAATCAGTAAAATTGCTTTATTCGATAGGTGAGAATATGGGAATCGGGTTTCAGTTAAAAGATGATATTCTGGATGTGTATGCCGACCCCAAGAAGTTTGGCAAACAAGTAGGAGGGGATATTATTGAAAATAAAAAAACCTGGCTTCTTTTACATGCTCTTGAAGTTTCGGAAAATCTTTCTGAAGGTGCCCGGTTAAGAGAATGGCTGAAAAAGACTTCCTTCGATCCTATGGAAAAAGTAAGCGATGTTCGGGAAATTTTTAATTCTTTGGAAATCAAACCCGCTGCAGAGGCACTTTCCGTACATTATTTTGACATTGCTTTCGCTGCACTTGACAAGCTGAATGTTTCTGAAGAAAAGAAGCAACCACTAAAAGCCTTTGGATTACAATTATTAAACAGAGAAAATTGAAAAAATGAGTATAAATATCCTACTAATTATCGTAACCGTTGCAATCAGTTATTTTGCAATGAAAGATAGTACTTTGAAATTCAGGTTGATTAACAATCCTCATGCGGTATATCACCGAAAAGAATATTATCGCCTCATAACCTCCGGATTTATTCATGGCGACTTTATGCATCTTATTTTTAATATGTATGCCATGTATTTGTTTGGTAACATGGTCGAGCCATACTTTATTTATATTTTTGGGACAAACGGCCGCCTGGCTTATGTTGCTTTGTTTGTTTTGGGAGTTATCGTAGCAAATATTCCTGATTTGTTTCGCCACAAAGACAACCCTTATTTTAATTCATTGGGTGCTAGTGGAGGAGTGAGCTCTATTGTTTTTGCAAGTATCATTCTGGCACCGATGAACAAATTGATGATGCTACCCATACCGGTACCTATGCCTGCATATATTTTTGCAATACTTTACATCGCTTATTCTATATATATGGACAAAAGGCAAGGTGATAATATTAACCACCTTGCTCATCTCTGGGGAGGACTTTTTGGCATTGCTTTTATGGCTGTGGCCTATCCGGGTTCCATCAAAGGATTTTTAGATCAGATATTGAGTTCCTTCTGAGCTATTTAATCTTCTCCAGCTGCTGAGGTATCCATTCACCGCTGACCACGTCTTCGCCGGGGTTGTAAACTTTCATTATAACCTTAAACCCACCTTCGGGTACTGGAATCCAGTTAGGTTCCTGGTTTTTAGGAGGGGTGGTTTGGAAAAATAAAATCAGGGAACCGTCTTTTTGAAGTTTTACGCCTTTGGTTTTATTGTTAAATCCATATTTGTTTTTTGGATTAGAATAAATGAGATCGTTATTGTCCAAAATATTGATAGTCCAAAAAGCTTTTGTTGCCGGTAACTGAAGTTTCTTAAATGTCATTTTATAGCCTTTTCCTGCCCCATTCAAAGTTTCATTGTCAGCATCTACCAAAGTTTGATATTTCATAAATTCTTCTGCTGCACTTTGGTCGAAACCATTCATGGCCGAGGCGGCGTTTTTGGTGTATTTATTTCCCCATTTTCCTTCACCTACATTATAAAACCAGCCTTTTTTATCATAATCTATCTGCTTTGGGGCCTCATTTTTAAGTAATTCCACGGCATCAAGAAAACCCTGCTTTATACCTCTTTCAATGCTTTTTTTTACTTTAGTTTTTTCATATTCTTCTCCCGGTACCAACCCTATTTTTGCAAAATCAGCTATATACTTAGCTTGCGATTCAGGAATTTTGTTTTCAATCAAAAACTGTGAAAGCACCTTAAAATATGTTCTCCAGTCCATTGCGGCAATAGTGGCGATGGTTTCGGGTTTTTTAAGTAAAAAATCAATGTTATTTCTATGCCAATAATCTGAAACTAGTCCTGCTTTTGGATAAGTCTCAATTTTTATGGTTTCAAGAGTTTTTTTGGCTTCGGTTAGTTCAAGTTTATCAACAACAGAACTTCTGGCTAAAATCCAACCGAAATTAGTAGGTGCCTTAATTACTTTTTTAATGTTTTTGGGTAGTTCTCCTTTATAATCAGGACCTATCAAAAGTATTTTCGTATCTTTTGCCGGGTTTTTTAATGAACTGAAATTATCGAAATTATTACTAAAAGCATCATTGAACGAGATTGAATAATAACTTTTTACAGTCAATGCCGGAAGTGAAATAATCAGACCTGTATTTTTTAAATCAAAGTAACCTTTTGCATATATAATATCCTCATTTACATCTCTTTCTTCCTTTGTATCTTCCGATTCTTTCGTGAATATGGAAAGATTGTTAAATGCACTTTTAGGTGCAATTTCCTCAGAAAATCTTTTTGATTCCAACCCTAAACTTACTACCGGATATCCCCAGATAAATGAATTGTAAGCAGCTTTATAAGCTTCAAGTTCATCTTTATTAGTGATTTGGCTAAAACCTTTAGTGAAAGATGTGAATAATAAGGTTAAGAGCAGTAGTTTTTCAAGGGTTTTCATTTTTTTTGGAAATAAATAAGCTACAAACTTAGTACCTTTGACCCGAAAATCAGAATTTGGTTTTTGTCCAAAATGAAATTTAAGGTAAGTTTAATATTTGAAAACCATCTATTAATACAAAAATCCCTCCGTTAATCAGAGGGATTTTTGAAAAAAATAATCAAACTTTTACTGCTTTATAAAATGTATCGAACTTGTCTTTTCTTTCCCCTGAATCGAGACCGTATATTTCCCGGGTAAAAGCTTACTTACATTTAAATGATGTGTAAGTGCATTTGGTTCCAGGAATTCTGAAGTCATTTTTCTACCCTGGGCATTAAATACTTCCAGTTTCATGGCATCCGTCGAAGCTTCTTTGAGGTCAATTGTTAAAATCTCTGAAACCGGATTTGGGAAAATAGTTGGACTTGAAGCCTGTTCTGCAACTGCAACAATTGGTTCTTCACCGATTCTGACATTACTATTTGCTGCCGTTGTCGGAATACTGATTGTAAAATCTTCCACTTCGCCATATGAGAATGTTTCGCACGAAGTTGGGGTAGCATTGTATTTCATGGCAATTCTGATTCTGGTTTGACCTGATTTTGCGGTGGTCGGAACTTTGAAAGAAACTGAATAATTGCCTGTACCTGTACTATTTGCATTCAAAATCTGTTCACCACTATCGTTAAATGAGCCATTGTTGTTATAGTCTATCCAGGCTTTCCAATATACCCTATATTTGGTTGAAGCATATCCTGCCGAATAGGTGAGGGTGTAAGTTGTATTCTTACTAAGGTTAATGGTTGAAGAAGTACCATTGTAGTATCCACCATCATTTCCTGAGGAGCGGGTCAAATTTGAAAGTTTGAAATAATCGACCCACATCAAAGATGAATTTGACCCTTTGCTGGCACAGTAAATTACTGCCGGAGGTGCAGCTGTGGTAAACTGCCCACTTAAATATCCTGAAGTGCCCGATGAACAGTTTGAACTTATCCTTACATCATAAATGCTTGATGAAGTGAGGCTTCCCAGGCTTTGGGTTAATGCAGTCTGGGCCGCATTTGCAACAGTCCATGTTGTGGCTGAAGCCAGTTTATATTCAACCTTATAGGAAGTGGCACCCGAAGCCGCTAACCATGAAATATTTGCTGAAGTTGAAGTGATAGTCCCAATTGAAAGGTTTACCGGAGTACCGCAAATTGCCTGAGTTGTAAAACTAAACTGACTTTGGTTGGTACAGGTCGAATCCCGCACGCTGAAATCATAAGCAGTTTGTGATGTCAGTCCAGTCAAGTCAATATAAGTTGTATCAAGGGTCTGGTCAGGGCTCCAGGTTGCGGAAGCCGAAGTTTTATAGGCTACAACATATTTATGTGCATCGCTTGTGGCTGTCCAGGAAACTTTTGCTGCATTTGTGGTGATTCCTGTGGCATTAAGACCCGAAGGAGCTGCACAGTCATACGTAATACTTGCAGTTTTTTGCTGCGGACTATGGCCGTTATCCAAGGTAATTACAAAATCTATAACTGTACCATAGGGAGTATCGGGTGATAGGGTATAGGCAAACTGTCCGTTTGTGGTTTGGAAAGTGGTCATACTACTAAACATTTGAGGGCTTCCTAACGATGTCACAAAGGGACTGCTTGTGCTGATATTTACAGTGTACGTTGGATTTCTGACACTGAAATTCTGTAAACTGAAGCTAAGGTTACCTGAAAGTGAAGTGGAACTTGAAGATGAAGTGGTAGCAATAGTTGCAAATTTTGAAGATAGTTTCAATATTTTCCGGTTCATAAGTAAAGTAGATTCACAAAGTGGTAAGATTCGGCTTTGGGCCGGATAAAAACCATCAGTTGAGGTACCTACTTCAGGGGTAAAACTGTATATTTTATTTTTGGTGGTTTGTTCACCATATTTCCAGTCGTCTCCGGCACCGTTTACAGAATATCCCACTGTCGCCAGAGAATTTCCGGCTTTAAAGCCATTTTCAGCGGTTAAATATGTACCGAGCTGTGTAAAAAGTGAAAGCTCAGGGTTGGTATTGGTTGACTGATAACCAAAAGGGTAGATACAGTAATTACCATAAGAATGGAAGTCCATAGAGGCCACAAAATCATGAGCATTACAAAAATTTCTTATCGCTTGCGTTTCAGGTTCAGAAAAAGCGGCTGTTCCACGGTAAGTTTCTGAGCTGGTTGTGCCAGACGAGCCCGTATTATTTAGCCCCCACATGTATCCGTAGTTTCGATTTATATCCACACCATAGGTTCCGTTTCCATTGTTTTTTCTGTTTTTTCGCCACATCCCACCACCATTGGGATTGGTTCCACGATTGTATTCGTATCCATCAGGATTTACAACGGGTACAAGATACAGCTCAGAGCTGTTGAGTATGGTAGTGATCTCAGGATCAGTTCCATAGTTTTCCAGTATGTGCCACATAAAATATATCAATTGGCTAAGACTGATGGGCTCGCGGGCATGGTGTACGGCATTGAGGAAAACTTCAGGTTCTGACTCGTCCACATCAGGGTTATCACTGATTTTAACCATATAAATTGGCCGTCCTTCTATGGTATTTCCGATCGATGACTTTACAGAAATAAGATTTGGATATTGTACCCTCATTTGGTCAAGGATGTTTATCATTTCCTGCAAACTAAAATACCCGCCATAAGAACCCAACGCAAAATTGGCAGGAGTGGCTGCCGGCCGAAGGTTTTTCGAAGATTTTTGGTCAATTTTCTTGTTGAGTTTTGGGATGTTTTTTTCCAGATCACGCACCAGGTATTTGACTTTGACGTTATTGGCCTTTAAAACCGAAATATCATTATCTGAAACTTCGGCCTTAAAAATCCCATTTTCAAATTGATAATGATCCACATCCAATCCTTTTGCAAAAAGAGATTGAATATCCTCTTTGCTCATTTTTGCAGAAATCCGATGGTACTTTTGTTGTGCTATAGCAATTGAGGTTATTAAAATTAAGCTGACAAATAGAAGTAATTTTTTATTCATAATAGTAGTTTTAAATTTCCTCTAAATTCTATATAAAAAATCATACATCCAATTTGATTTAAATATAATTATTCACTGGGGGTGAAAAATTTTAAGTATTTATTTATTAGTTGTTTAAGTGTGTATATTTGGTAAATTGTGTTTTTGAAGTTTTGATAAAAAATTCATTTTTATATTTTTTAAAAAACTGCTCTCAGGCTATTTGTAACCAAACATTTTGATTTGAGGTTGATATAAAAATTTACTTTGTTTTGGGTATTACTTATTATTTTAGAAATTTGTTAATTCAAAAAATAAACAATGAAAGAGGCCATTTTTAAGAAAATTGTTCCCAAAAGCATCAGGCTCAAATGGCTCAAAAATAAAATCATAGCTTTTTTGGAATCCCAAACCTTGGCTGATGACGAAAAGCAGGTACTTGATTTTCTGAAAAAAAATAAGCTTACCATTTTTCCATATTCGTTTCCAGAAAAGTATGATTATAAAAACATTCCGATAGAACTAGATTCCTCAAACGGACTTTTTTACACTTTTTGGGAAGGTAAAATGCTCTATTTCAAAAATGGAAAGTCAAAAAAAAGAGCTCAGATTTATTTCAATAGTTTGCTTTTAGAACAAGACCCTGAGTCGCCCCACTGCTATCTGGAAGGTGATTTTGAGGTGCAGGAAGGTGAAATCATCGTTGATGTAGGTGCTGCTGAAGGTAATTTTTCTTTGAGTGCTATTGAGAAAGCAGCTCATTGTTATATTTTCGAAACCGAACCCTCCTGGATTACGGCTTTGGAAGCCACATTTGCTCCTTATAAAGATAAAGTGACGATCGTTGAGAAATACGTTTCAGACCACGATGACGAAAAGTGTATCAAACTCGACACTTATTTTAAGGGCTCTAATAAAGTAACTTTTATCAAAGCCGACGTGGAAGGTGCTGAAGGTGAGGTATTAAGAGGTGCTGAAAAATTGATTCAAAATCAGAAGAACCTCAAAGTGGCAGTGTGTACTTATCACCGACAAGTGGATGCAAAGGATTTATTTGATTTGTTGGAAAAATATGGTTTCGAAAATCGTTTTTCAAGGAATTACATGATTTATTATTATGGAAAAACCAATGTGGTGCAGCCACCTTATCTTCGCAGAGCCGTGTTGAGAGGCATTAAAAAATCCTGAAATGGCCACAAAGCTCTCCATAATTATCGTAAATTATAAAAGTTGGCAGGTTTTAAGACAAAATCTCAAGGCTTTAGTTTCATTTCAATTTCCTGATTTTGAGCTGGAAATTATAGTCGTTGATAATTATTCCAATGATGGTAAACTTCCTGGGTTTTTAGCTGAATTCCCCAAAGTAGTGTTTGTGGAAAATTCCGGAAATAATGGTTTTGCTCACGGGTGTAATTTTGGGACAGAAAAATCAACCGGAGATTTACTCTTATTTTTAAATCCCGACACTTTGGCTACAGCTGAATCCATCAGAGCAATGGAAAAGGTATATCAGACTGATTCTGAGGCCGGAATTGTCTCATGCATTCAGAGTGAAAAACCTTCGTCTTATCAAAAGATTCTGCCTTCATTTTGGACGCTATTCGGCATACAGCGATCTATTTATAAAATGATTTTTTCGAAAAGAATTTCTGAAACTAATTGTAAAACTTGTGATTGCCAGGCAGTTAATCCTGAATGGATTTCCGGCTCGGTGGTAATGATTTCCAGAGAAAACTTTGAGAATGCCGGAAAATGGAATACCGACTACTGGATGTATTCCGAAGATGTAGAACTTTCACTTAGGGTAAGGCAATTGGGCAAAAAACTGATTATGCTTTGTGATTTTCCTATAAAACATGAGCACGGAGGTGCCAGCAGAAGGAATATAAAAACAGCTGCTTTGACCAAAACTGAAGTCATTATTTCACAGCATGTGTATATAAATAACAATTTCAAAGGCGTGGAGAAAATACTATCTCACACGGTTATGGTACTTAATAATCTGATTTTTAAAAGTTTACTGGCTTTTTTAGGTTTGATTTTGTTTTTCTTACCCAAAGGAAGATTACAGATTTTGCTGGCTAAAAATCTTTTTGGATATTACCTGAATGCCCTATTTCATGGTACTTGGATCAGTCCAAGAGCAGTCCGGAAATGAATCTCTTCAATATTCTATTACTTCAGATTTTGGTTTTCCGAAAGCTTTCCTTTTGATGATAAAAAGCTTATTATATTCCATATCTTCCAGATCTTTTTTCAAAACTTCTTTTTCTGCCAGACCATTAACTATCGGCCGGAGGGTATTACTATGACCGACAATCAATGTGTTTTTTCTTGATTTTTTGAGGTTTACAATCAGGTCATTTTGATTTTTAACTTCATAAATTTTTATTTTTAAGTCTTTTAGTTCGGTCAAAGGCTTTGCGGTATTAATTGTACGGGTGGTGTTGGTTGAATACACCTCTTTAATTTTTTTCTTAAGAAGAATAACCCTCAGCCTTTCGGCCCTATCTTTTCCCTCTTCTGTAAGTTCCGGGTTTTCTTTTGGATAAGATGACTTTTCAGCATGCCGCACTACATAAAAGTTTGTAGTGCAACTGCCTAAAAATAAAAACAACAAAAGTGTTAAATATTTCATAATTCAGAATTTATCAGATTCTACATAGGCCTGAATCAACTTTTGTTCGCCGTCTTTTCCCGAGAACATATTTCCGTGTTCCATTCCCAGGATAAATTCCTGATTTTTAGCTTTCGAAACCTCATATATATGCTTGAAAAGGAATTTGTAATTAATTTCTCCTGTAGTTGGCTCCTTTCTGCCCGGTTCATCACCAATTTGAAAATAACCGATTTCATCCCAAACTAAATCCATGTTTTTGGTCAGCTGGCCTTCGTTGCGTTGCATGTGCCACATATCAAACAATATTTTGCAGGAAGGGCTGTTTACCGCCTTACAAATCATATAGGATTGGTCAGAATTTCTCAGGAACAAATCAGGTGTGTCGCTCAATGGCTCCATCACCATCACGAGGCCATGTTTTTCAAAAATATCGCAAGCACGGCGGTAAGCATCCACCACGTTGGCAGTCTGGATTCCTATTGGTAGCTTTCTTTCGAAAAATCCCGGAACCACGGTCATCCATTTTGCATTGGTACGCTTGGCCACTTCCACTGCCTGACGGCAAGTTTTTAGAAAATTATCCAAATATTCCGCTTTTCCGGTTGTGAGAGAAACTTTCCAGTTGTCGCCCCCATCAATCACAAAAACGCCCATTTTTAGCCCCAACTTCGCCATGGTTTCACCTATTTTCTTCTGGGTTTCTACGGGCCTGGCCATCATGCCGTTGTCTTCCAACGCCCTGAAGCCTACCTCGGAAATAAATTGCAGCTGGTCGAAAAGATCATCCCCGGCTGAGTTTTTAAACATGCCGAAATGAGGGGCATAAAGCATCTTGAAATTGGTCTTATCGGGAGATTGAGCCAATAAAGATTTTGTGCTCCCCAAGCTCGCCAAAGTTGCCATACCCAAAGCATTTTTAATAAATCGTCTCCTGTCTTTCATTTTGTAATGTCTTGATATTTAGAGCAGTAAAAAAATAGTGTCAAATATTTTCTCAAAAATTATATTTTTTCTTGAATATGTTATAATTTTGAAAATCTATTTAACCTTAATATACAATCAATCTTGACCTTAAACAAGCCTGCTGAGCAATCGGCAGGCTTTATAATTTTACGGCAATTACTGATATTTCTACATTCACATCTTTGGGTAATTTTGCCACTTGTACTGTTTCTCTTGCAGGAGGGTTCTCTGTAAAAAAGCTTCCGTAAACCTCATTTACTACGGCAAAGTCATCCATATTTTTCAGGAAAATACTTGCTTTTACCACCTGAGAATAATCCATTTCGGCAGCAGCCAAAATATGGCCAAGATTCTCCATTATTCTTTGGGTTTCGGCTTTAATATCTCCCAATGGAGCCAAATCGAGGGCTATCTGGCCTGAAACGTATAAAGTATTTCCTGCCAAAACAGCCTGGCTATAAGGCCCGATAGCGGCAGGAGCTTTTTCGGTAAAAATTATTTTTTTTGACATAAATAAAAATAAATGAGTATTTGGGTAAAAATACAGTTTATTTCCTAATCCTTTAGCATTTTTGCATAAGAAAACCTTATTGACCTTTCAGAAAAGATATTAATCTAATGAAAATAAAACTCACGCTCGCCTTTATTACTCTTTTTGTAAGTAATTCGTTTGCCAACGTCACCCTTCCTGCAATCTTTGGTTCCAATATGGTTTTGCAACAAAAATCTAGGGTAAAGTTTTGGGGTTGGGCAAAATCAGGAGAAACCGTTAAATTTACAAATAACTGGAATGACCAAACCGTAGAATATAAGACTACCCCCATGGGTACGTGGGAGATTGAAATTCAAACTCCGGTTTTCGGTGGACCTTATGAACTCATTATTTCGGGCTACAATACCATTAAGCTCGAAAATATTCTGATTGGAGAAGTTTGGCTGGTATCGGGTCAAAGTAATATGGAATGGAGTGCCGGCTCAGGTATTGATAGTGCTCAGGCTGAAATTGAAAAGGCAAATTTTCCTGAAATAAGGTTTTTTAGTGTAAGCCATGCTACTGCGGCATTTCCGCAACAAAATCTTAGTGGCAAATGGGACGTATGCACCCCCGCAACCATGAAATATTTCAGTGCAATCGGTTATTTCTTTGCAAAAAAACTGCATCAAGACCTTTCAGTGCCTGTAGGAATCATCAATAGCTCATGGGGTGGAACGCCTGCTGAGGCCTGGACTCCGGAAGCTGCAATAAAAGCTGATCCAACTTTGTACAAAGATGCCATAGGCCTAAAAGAAGTGCCCTGGGGACCGGTAAAAACCGCTTCAATCTACAATGCAATGATAGCTCCCGTGGTAGGATTTAAGTTGAAAGGTTTTCTATGGTATCAGGGTGAAGCCAATGTGATGAATGCCGCCAATTATGATAAATTGTTGAATACGATGATTGCTTCCTGGAGAAATGCCTGGCAGGAGGAGCTTCCTTTTTATTTTGTACAAATAGCTCCCTACAAATATGGGCAGCCGGAAGAAGGTGTTGCTCTCAGAAATGCTCAGAGATTGGCTGAAACTACGCCAAATACAGCAATGGTTTGTATTTCTGACATTGGAAATATTGATGACATCCATCCCAAAAACAAAAAAGACGTTGGCAACAGGCTGGCCAATGTAGCTTTGAAAAATCTGTACAATATAAAGTTAGGCACTGTTCAGGGGCCCAAACTGCTTACTTATGAAACCAAAAAAGGAAGTATCATACTCTATTATGATTCCCCGGATCTGAATTGTGGAGCAAAATGCAAGGATAATTTTGAAGTGGCAGACCTTTCAGGAAATTTCACTAAAGCTGATGTTAGAGTCAAAAGCAATACCATCACTTTGAGTAGTTCTAAAGTTAGTAACCCGATTTTTGCCCGGTTTGAATGGAACAATATTGCGGAAGCTTCTTTAAAAAATGCGATTGGCTTGCCCGCCTCGGCTTTCATTACAGATAATTGGTGGGGTTTTAAGAATAAGTAAGAAGAGTAAGTGCCGGGTTGCGGGTTTCGAGTGCCGTGTTTTTTTTTGTGAAATCTGTTAGAAAACAAGTATCGGGTTGAGAGTGCCGGGCTCTTTCTGTGAAATTCTGTGAGAAAACAAGTTCTGGGTTGCTGGTTGCGAGTTCCGGGTTGCGAGTTTTTTTTGTGTTTTCTGTGAGAATTAAGTGCCGGGGTTTCTGTGAAATTTTGTTTATTATTTGAGAAAATAAACTCGGTACTCGCCACCCAAAACTCGGTATGCGAACCTCACATTACTAATAGCGGATACTTATGGATTAGGTACAATTTTGCACAAGCACGTGCATCTGAAAGGGCATTGTGATGATCAAGAGGAATATCATATCTTTTACAACATGCAGCCAAATTGACCTTAAAATGACCTTTTTTCCTGAATATCTTCACTGTACATTCCCATTTTGACTTAATATTTAGTTCACTGTAATTTAATCCATGGCTGGCCATAGTTTGGAAAAGCACATTTCGGTCAAATGATTCGTTATGAGCAACTACCAATCTATTTTGCATCAATTCTTTGACTTTGGGGTATATTTCTGCAAAAGTAGGGGCGTTTTCAGTGTCTATTGGCTTGATACCATGCACTTTGGTATTGTAATAAAGGTATTGATTGTCAGGTGGTTGTATAAGTGAATAATACTCTTCAACTATTTCCTCATTTCTGACATGGACGATTCCTACCGCACAGGCAGAATCCTGACTGTTGGTGGCTGTTTCAAAATCTATGGCTACAAATTCCATTTACCTCAGTTTTCTTTCCCAATAATTACTCAGTTTCTGTCTCGCTATCTGGCCACTATCAAGAGCGGCTTTAAGCTTAGGGTGCGTGTCGCCTCTTGAAGTCAAATGCCAATATCCGCAATCACCACATAAATAAACAGTAGTGGCACTATTGGTGTCGAAATTTATGCGGGCTTCAATCAAAGCCTCTACCGCAAGATTTTCGCTGTTATATTTTCGCTTTGAGCAGGACATAGTACAAAGTTAAAACATTTTTCTTTTTTGATTCCCTGTTGCACTTGTTTTCAGCTTAAATTTGAATATGGAAAAATCGGAAGAAAAATACTACCATTGGGCAGTGGGTTTGTCCTGGTTTACAATAATTTATAATATCCTGGAAGGCCTTGTAAGTACTTTTTATGGGTTTGCCGATGAGACACTTTCCCTTTTTGGTTTCGGGCTCGACTCCTTTATCGAAATGATTTCAGGAATCGGCATTTTGGTAATGGTCAAAAGAATCACAGCCAACCCTACCAGCGAGAAGAGCGATTTTGAGAAAAAAGCCTTAAATATTACTGGATACAGCCTTTATGCATTGGCAATTTTATTGGTCATAACAGCGGCAATCAGTATCTACCAAAAACACCAGCCTGAAAGCACAATTCCCGGTGTGCTTGTGGCTTCTGTCTCCATCGGCATCATGTGGTGGTTGATCCAAAAGAAGATCGAAGTAGGAAAGGCTCTGCATTCCGACGCCATCGTGGCCGATGCCAACTGTGCCCGCGTATGCATGTATATGTCTATGGTCTTGCTGGGCAGCAGTTTGCTCAACTTCCTGTTTCCTGTATTGTATATCGACGCCCTCGGAGCTCTGGGTATCGCCTGGTTTTCTTACACTGAGGGCAAAGAATCGCTCGAAAAAGCCAAAGGGATACACGCCTGCCATTGTCATCAGCATTGACCTGATATTTATTTGGGCAGCGGCCGTGCTTTCGGTTTCGCTCCACGCCATAGCGTGGGAGCTCCAACAATGCCTCAATCACTGCTGCGGTATTTTTTTTGGCAAATAAAATTCTGTAATAGTTTAAATATCAGTAATATATCCGACAACAAGCGATTACATTCGAATACAAACGTTTAATAACCGAATCATTATTCTGAGCTGTCCCAATTTTGCATAGTCAATCCGGTTCATGATTGGCTTTTGTAAAACAATAATTTTTTCATTTAAAATATTTAAAAAAATGGCATCTCTCAACAAAGTAATGTTAATCGGAAATCTAGGTTCGAATCCTGAAATCAGAACCCTCGCTAGCGGCACAAAAGTGGCTACTTTCAATATTGCTACATCAGAAAATTATACAAATAAAAACGGAGAAAAAGTCGAACAAACCGAATGGCACCGCATAGAACTTTGGGACAACCTGGCCGAAATAGGGGAGAAGTTTCTTCAAAAAGGGGATAGTGTGTATATAGAAGGTAAACTTCGCACCGAGAAATACACCGACTCAAACGGCATCGAAAAATTTGTGGTAAAAATCAGAGGCAACAGCATGCAAATGCTCGGCAGGAAATCAGAAAAAGCCGAAGTGAAATCCGCTAATACAGATGTACCGGCAGCAGTGAATGACGACCTTCCTTTTTGAACAATAAAAAAGAGATAAGGTCTTGCGGCCTTACCTCTTTTTAACCAATCCTTTATTAAATTATAACGGAATATTTCCGTGTTTTTTCCTTGGACGGTGGTCCACTTTGTTTTCCAGTGTGGCGAAAGCTTTGATGAGTTTTCTACGGGTATATTTTGGCTCAATTACTTCATCAATAAATCCTCTTTCGGCTGCTGTGTATGGGTTGGCAAACAAATTGGCATATTCGGCTTCTTTTTCAAGAAGTTTTGCGGCAGGATCTTCCGCTTCAGTGATTTCTTTTTTGAAGATAATCTCAGAAGCACCTTTGGCACCCATTACGGCGATTTCGGCACCCGGCCATGCAAAGTTAAAGTCCGCTCCGATGTGTTTGGAGTTCATTACGTCATAAGCACCACCATAAGCCTTACGGGTAATCACAGTCACACGTGGCACTGAGGCTTCACTGAACGCATAAAGCAGTTTTGCACCATTGGTGATGATACCTTTCCACTCCTGATCAGTGCCTGGAAGGAAGCCCGGCACATCAACCAAAACCAGCAGAGGAATATTAAAGCTGTCGCAGAATCTTACAAATCGGGCACCCTTTTTGGAGCTTTCAATATCCAATACACCTGCAAGGCTCATAGGCTGATTGGCTACAATACCCACACTGCGGCCAGCTAATCTTGCAAAGCCAACTACGATATTATCAGCATAATCTTTATGTACTTCAAGGAAACTTTCTTCGTCACAAATGCCCGCAATTACCTCTCTGATATCGTAAGGCTGATTTGGATTTTCCGGAACGATGGTTTCCAATTGCGGACGAATCTCATCCTGAAGGTGAAAGTCTTGTTTTACAGGTACTTCCTCGCAGTTTTGAGGCATAAAGCTCAAAAGCGTTCTTATTTGCTGGATACATTCGTAGTCATTTCCCGCTGTAAGGTGAGTCACCCCTGATTTGGAAGCATGTGTAAACGCTCCACCGAGTTCTTCAGAACTAACTTCTTCATTTGTAACGGTTTTTACCACGTTTGGTCCTGTCACAAACATATAGCTGGTGTTTTCTACCATAATCACGAAGTCGGTCATAGCTGGTGAGTACACTGCACCACCGGCACACGGTCCCATGATAGCTGAGATTTGTGGTACTACGCCTGAGGCTCTTACGTTTCGGTAAAATATGTCAGCATAACCACCTAATGAACGCACACCTTCCTGGATACGGGCACCGCCGGAATCATTTAGTCCGATCACGGGAGCACCGGTTTTCATAGCCATATCCATGATTTTGCATATTTTTTCGGCATGAGTTTCAGAAAGAGATCCTCCGAAAACTGTAAAGTCCTGCGAGAAAACATATACCAATCTTCCGTTGACAGTACCATATCCGGTAACCACACCATCGCCGTAGAATATCTGACTTTCCATGTCAAAATCTTTGGTTCTGTGCGTAACGAGGGCACCAATTTCTTCAAAAGTACCTTCATCAAGTAATAATTCAACACGCTCACGGGCAGATAGTTTGCCTTTTTGATGTTGTGAATCAATGCGTTTCAAACCCCCGCCTACCTCGGCTTCACGGAGTTTCTGGTTCAATATTTCTACTTTAGTGTTCATCTTAATTTTCAAATTCTTTAATCAACATTTCAATTATTTCTTTGCCGGCCTGAGCTATTGGAGTTCCGGGGCCATATACGCCGACCACCCCGATATTGTATAGAAAATCATAATCTTGTGGAGGAATTACCCCGCCTACCACGACTTTGATATCAGGTCGTCCCTGTTTTTTTAGCTCCTCAATCACCTGAGGAACCAGGGTTTTATGACCAGCGGCCAGTGAGCTTACTCCAACCACATGAACGTCATTTTCAATGGCTTGATGAGCTGCTTCCTTGGGTGTTTGGAAAAGTGGGCCAATGTCCACATCAAAACCAATATCAGCAAAACCTGTAGAGATTACTTTAGCACCTCGGTCGTGGCCGTCCTGACCCAATTTTGCAATGAGTATCCTAGGCCGGCGACCATCGATATTCACAAATTCTTCGCTCAGTTTCTGAGCATCTACAAATACCTGATTCTGATTCATAGCTCGCATATATACACCTTTTACTGACTGAATATCTGCCTTGTACCTTCCAAAAGCATTTTCCATAGCCAGAGAAATTTCTCCCAATGTACAACGAGCTTTTGCAGCTTCTACTGCTTTTTCCAATAAATTTCCTTCTCCTGATTCGGCAATTTGATTTATTTCAGTCAAAAGTTTTTCTACTAATGTATTATCGCGATTGGCTTTCAGATTGTTAATGCGTTCAATCTGAGAATTTCTTACAGCTGCATTATCCACTTCGAGGGTGTCTAATTCGGTAAGTTCATCAATCTGGAAGCTGTTCACGCCAACTATTTTTTCAAAGCCACTGTCAATTGCTGCCTGTTTCCTGGTGGCAGCTTCCTCAATTTTTAGTTTTGGAATGCCTTTCTCAATAGCATTTGCCATTCCACCTACACTTTCAATCTCTTCTATCAGGGCCCAGGCTTTATCTACCAGCTCATTGGTAAGATATTCCACATAATAGGAACCAGCCCAAGGGTCAACAGCCTGCGTAATACCAGCTTCAGTACTTTGTAGGTATTTTTGGGTTTCTCTGGCAATTTTTGCAGAAAAATCGGTAGGTAAGGCAATAGCCTCATCCAGTGAATTGGTATGCAATGACTGAGTTCCTCCAAATACCGCTCCCATCGCTTCAATGGTTGTACGGGCGATATTGTTGAAAGGATCCTGGGCGGTCAGACTCCAGCCTGAAGTTTGACAGTGAGTTCTGAGAGCCATCGACTTTGCATTTTTGGGATTAAATCTCTTTACAATTTTTGCCCAGAGAAGCCTTCCAGCCCTCATTTTGGCAATTTCCATGTAGAAATTCATTCCTATTCCCCAGAAAAATGATAACCGAGGGGCAAAATCGTCAATGTTCAAACCTGATTCAACTCCGGTTTTCAGGTACTCTAGTCCGTCAGAAAGGGTATAAGCCAATTCAATATGGGCAGGGGCACCGGCTTCGTTCATATGATAACCACTGATACTGATAGAGTTAAACTTAGGCATATGAGCCGAAGTAAACTTAAAAATATCGGCGATGATACGCATTGAAGCCTTGGGAGGGTAGATGTAAGTATTCCGCACCATGAATTCCTTCAGGATATCATTTTGGATTGTTCCTGAAAGCTGATCCATTTTTACTCCTTGTTCGAGAGCAGCGACAATATAAAACGCCATTACCGGGATAACCGCACCATTCATGGTCATGGATACCGACATTTGATCCAATGGAATCTGGTCGAAAAGGATTTTCATGTCCTCCACAGAATCAATGGCTACACCCGCCATACCCACGTCACCGGCTACTCTTGGATGATCTGAATCATACCCACGGTGAGTGGCCAGGTCAAATGCAACCGAAAGCCCCTTTTGACCTTGAGCAAGATTTCTTCTGTAGAAGGCATTACTGGCCTCTGCGGTAGAAAAACCTGCGTATTGTCTGATGGTCCATGGTTTATTGAGATACATACTGGTGTATGGCCCGCCCAGATAAGGTTCTATCCCGGATTTGTAAATCTGATGAGGATATTTCCTTACCTCGGGTGTACTCGGTATCAATATCTCCTCAGCTGAGGTATATTGACGGGGAGTGCCACCTTTTGGAGGGGTTTTTGCCCTGATATTGATTTTCGAATAATCAGTTTTTTTCATCGTTTTTTCCAACTAAAATTGCTCACTTCAGGTGCTTTGATGATATTTTTTCTCGATTTCCAATGTGCAAGTGCAAGGAGGGCAGCTTTGCGTGCTTTGCCTTTTTGCCATTCTACAGATTGTTCTTTTGAGAAATAATTTTTAACAAAATGGGTATCAAATTGAGCCGAAATAAAAGCTGGATGATCCATCACAAAAGTGCCAAATGGTAAAGTAGTGGCGAATCCTTCAATTTCATAATCGGCAATTGCCTGTTTCATTTTTTGAATGGCCTCGATTCTTGTTGGTCCATGAGTTGCCAGTTTGGCAATCATTGGGTCGTAGAAAATCGGAATTTCCATTCCCTCTTCATAGGCATCATCAAGCCTTACACCATCACCTGTAGGTCTAACGTACCGGTTGATGTGACCAACTGATGGTAGAAATTCGTTTAATGGATCTTCGGCATAAACCCTCAATTCCATAGCATGACCATTGATTTTAAGGTCTTCCTGCTTGATTCTGAGTTTTTCGCCTCTGGCTATTCTTATTTGTTCTTCTACAAGGTCAATACCGGTAATCATTTCTGTTACAGGGTGTTCAACCTGAAGACGGGTGTTCATTTCAAGGAAATAAAAATCAAGATTGGCATCAACCAAAAACTCTACAGTACCAGCACCCACGTAGTTACATGATTTGGCTACTTTCACTGCTGCCTCTCCCATAGCTTGTCTTTTTTCCGGGGTAAGAATACCTGACGGAGCTTCCTCAATCACTTTTTGGTGCCTGCGTTGAATACTACATTCTCTTTCGAATAGGTGAACAATGTTTCCGTGTTTGTCTCCCAATACCTGTACTTCAATATGTCTGGGTGAACTTACATATTTTTCTATAAATACTGAGCCATCACCAAAAGCCGAAACTGCTTCTGAAATTGCTCTTTCCATTTGTTCTACAAATTCCTCCTGTTTTTCTACTATACGCATTCCTTTACCACCACCACCTGCAGAAGCTTTGATCAAAATCGGGAAACCAATTTCTTCGGCTACTTTTTTGGCTTCGGCGATATCATCAATGGCATGGTCAACACCAGGAACCATCGGGATATTGTAGTGTTTTACACAATCTTTGGCGGCTAGTTTAGAACCCATCAAAGTGATGGCTTCGGGAGTTGGTCCTATAAAAGTGATACCTGCAGCTTCAACTTTTTCTGCAAAAACTGCATTTTCACTTAAAAATCCATAACCCGGGTGAATACCATCCACACCAAGTTTTTTGGCATAATCAATTATCTTATCCATATTGAGATAAGATTTTGCGGAGGCGGCTTCACCCAGACATACGGCTTCGTCGGCATATTGTACATGCAAGGCCTGTTTGTCGGGTTCGGAATATACGGCTACTGTTTTGATACCCATCTTTTTGATGGATTTCATGATTCGGAGGGCGATTTCGCCACGGTTGGCTACTAATATTTTTTTCATCTATTTTTTAAGAATAAATTCCAGATTTCATTTTTTATTTTTTCTGTCAGGTCTTCAATAAAATAACTTCCCGCAGCCGGGTCATCCACTTTATTGAGGTGACTTTCATACCACAAAAGGTTTTGAATATTTCGGGTGATCCTTTCGGCAAATCCCTGAGGATAGTCGGAAGGGTATTCCAAAGTATTGATTTCGATTGCATCGGCTGAGCCGCTTATTGCAGCTGCCGCTTGTTGGGTGGCCGAGATGGCCGCCTGATTGGGGTCAGGGTTGGTCGTTCCAACTTGTACCCAAATCCTCATTTCAGGTGCTGTTGTATTGTTGGCTTCAAGAATATGCTCCCAAAGAATCTTCAGTGCTCTGATTTTGGCAATATTAAGATAGAAATTTTCCGATGAAGATAATTTAATCCAAAAGGGATTTTCATTTATTATGCCTGCTTTTTCTGCTTCTGAAAGTATTTCTGAGAGATTTTCAAAGAGAGGTTTCCCGGGAGATTCTGAAATGAGTTGGAGTGGCTTGATTGCATTAAATTTGGATTCATCGGCTTTTGAAGTTATTATTTCTATTTGAGAGCTGTCTCCATAGGTCTGGAAACAATAATCATCTAGTATTTTTAAAATCTTTGCCTGATCCTTTTCTGCCTTGATTGATAATGTAATGTGTTTTAAGTCAACATTTTTGAATATCTCTTTAAAATCGGGTTCTTCATTATCAAATTCCAGCTGCAATGCTGTTGCTCCTCCATTGATGGCTGATAATACTTCACTATTTTGATCCTGAGCATTTTTGGTTATCAAAATTTTCTGGAATATCAACCACCCTTCTCTGTTTTTTTTCAGAATGGTTTTATCCTCGAATTTATGTTCCAAAAATGGATCAGACCATAGTGAATCCTTTATTTCTAAAGGTTCGGGTGTCCGTTTCAGTTCTTTTTCCACAAGCTCAAGCCATTTTTGCTGACTGGGAGCCGGGAATTCTTCGAATATATTCTTCATAGGTTATTCCAATTCAATAAGAACCTGTCCTTTGTCAACTGCCTGACCTTTTCCTACACACACCTTTTTGATAATGGCATCATGCGGAATCTTAATAACGTTTTCCATTTTCATTGCTTCCAGAATCAGAAGTTTTTCATTTTCCTTCACTTCTTGTCCTTCTACAAGATTAATTTCAATTACCAGTCCTGGCATAGGGGCTTTTATGGACTTAAGTTTATGGGTTTTAGGCTTGCTAAGTCCCATATTGTCAATAATTTGATCAAGGCTGTTTTTGATTTTTACTACAAAATCTTCACCGCCCATTTTTACACGATAGTTGCGACCTTCTTTTGATTCGATGGTGCCGGAATACGACTCGGAGTTTTCAACAATGCTGATGTTCTCCTCATCGGTTTTCAGGATTTCAATGGCATCTATCTCTTCTTCAGAAAACGCAAACTCAAATCCTTCGGAGTTTACTACTATTTTTTGTTCTGACATAAGGTTTTTTTTATTGGATGCAATTTATAACCACGAAATACAAAAACTTATGACCAAAGAAATAATATTGGAAAAATTCAATATTTTTTTTCACTGTATAAGAAAAGTACAATATGGTTTCTGATAATTATGATAGAAATATCATGTTTTGAATGGCCTTCATATCTACTCGAATAAACTTTTTATTTTGAGAAATCCAAAATTATTCATAAAAAGTATTGCAATAGTGCTAAATTTAAGTTTTTGACTTTTATAGTATTTTGAAGGAAAAAAATTGCAGAAAATAAAGCGTAAAAAATACAATTAATTGGAAAAATACAATTAATTTGGGCAGGTAAAAACCTAAAACATGATTTTTAGCATCTTATTTGTTGTTAAAAAAATTTATTAAATTGATTTAGTTAATTAAAAAATTGAATAACATTACCTTTGTTTGCAGGAAAATCCGGCATATAGACTTTTTCTGCCGGTACAGTTAATTTTAATAGAAAAATTTTGGAAGAAGTATTAAGTCAATTCGGACTTTCGCCTGGAACTTATACTCATCACAGATTTGGTTCAGGTCATATTAATAATACATTTTTGGTGACATCAAATTTCAGTGATGAGAAATTTATTTTACAAAAAATCAACACCTATGTATTTAAAGATCCTGAAATAATTTCTGAGAATATTGAAAAAGCAAGTGATTTCCTGAAAATTAATCATCCTGACTATACGTTTATTCATAGTATTAAAACTGTTGATGATAAACCTTATGCTTTGATTGATGGAGCATATTGGAGGCTAAGTCCTTTCATTAAAAGTTCTCAAACAGTCAATATAGCCAGCAACCTGTTACAGGCTTATGAAGCGGCCTCTGCTTTTGGGAGGTTAACCAAAAATCTCCATGGCCTACCACTTAAAGGTTTGAGAGAAAGTATTCCGGGATTTCACAATCTGGAATTGAGGTTTATGCAATTTCAGGAAGCTTTGCAAAATGGGAATAAAGAAAGAATTGCTGCTGAACAGGAACTGACCTCTTTTTATTTAGGACAAGAACATTGGGTACAGTATTATAATGACATCCTAAAAGATGAAAAATATCCTAAAAGACTTGTACACCATGATACAAAAATCAATAATGTATTGCTAAATAAAGATACCGGCAAAGCTCTGGCAGTATGTGATTTGGATACGCTTATGCCCGGCATCGTGATTTCTGATCTGGGTGATATGATTCGTACCTATACCAGCGTGGAGTCAGAAGAAAGTGTTGATTTTGAAAACGTCAAAGTCAGGTTGGATTATATCAAAGCATTGTTTGAAGGCTTCCTGTCACAGACTGGTCCATTGTTGACTGATTCCGAAAAAAAGAGTTTGTTTTTCGCAGGCCCTTTTCTTATTTATATGCAGGGCTTACGTTTCCTGACCGATTATTTCAATGATGATGTATATTATCCAGTAAAATATACTGAACATAACCTCAACAGAGCCAGAAACCAGGCAGTTTTATTGGAGGATTATCTAAAAAAAGAAAATGAAATTAAAAGGCTGATTGAAGAAGCTCTCAGGTAAGGAGTGAATTCCGACCAATTTTTGTGTATTTAATTCAGAAGAAGGCATAAGTTTTTATAAATTTGTAAACATAAAAGGGGGGCTTTACCTTTCCTATATATATGTTAAAAAAATCGGCCATTTTTCTTCTAATTTATATTGTTTTTTCTTGTAAATCTTCTGATCAGACTTCATTTGACAGGTTTCCGGAGGGGAAAACCAAAGAATTGATAACTGTGGAAGGTATTGAAGTGCCTGATACAGATCTGCAACTTTCACTTTTTGCCAAAGAACCCGATGTTTTCAACCCCACTAATATGGATATTGACCACAAAGGACGGGTGTGGGTCACTGAGGCCTATAATTATCGCAATGATGTCAACAATATTCCGTATGAAAAAAAAGGCGATCAGATTTTAATTCTTGAAGACACCAATCAGGACGGGAAAATTGACAAGAAAAAGCTTTTTTATCAAGGAGAGGACGTAAACTCAGCTCTTGGGATTGTGGTTTTAGGAAATAAAGTAATCGTGTCTTGTAGCCCCAATGCCTTCGTTTTTACGGATGAAAACGGCGATGATGTGCCCGATAAAAAGGAAATTTTGTTCAAAACCAAAGGAGGCCTCCAAAGTGATCACGGACTACATGCATTTGTATTTGGGCCGGATGGAAAGCTTTACTTCAATTTTGGAAACTTTGGGGAAGGCCTTCTGGACAAAAACAACAATCCTATCAAGGATATATACGGAAGAGTAATCGATCAGACGCACAAGCCCTTTCAGGATGGAATGTCAATCAGATGTGATGTAGATGGAAAAAACTTTGAGGTTTTAGGCTGGAATTTCAGAAATCAATATGAGTTATGTGTTGACTCTTTTGGAAGAATATGGCAATCAGACAATGACGATGATGGCAAACGAAGCAACAGAATAAATTATTTGCTTCCTAATGGCAACTATGGATACAAAGACGAGATGACTTTTGCCGACTGGCGGGTGAGTCGGACCAATATGGAGGATTCGATTTGGAATCAGCATTGGCATCAAAATGACCCGGGTGTGGTACCTAATCTCAAAGTTACCGGTGCCGGATCACCTACAGGTATATTGATGTATGAAGGTGATTTTCTTCCAAAAAAATATCAAAATACACTTTTTTTGGCCGATGCAGGTACTAACGAAGTTTTTTCTTATGGTATCAAAAGTGTTGGTGCAGGATATGAAACCATTCCCAACCTGACACTTGATGCCAAAGCCAGAGATATGTGGTTTAGACCATCAGATTTATGTACGGCACCCGATGGCTCAGTTCTGGTAGCCGACTGGTACGATACCGGTGTGGGGGGGCATTTTGTTGGTGATTTGGAGCGGGGGCGTATCTATAGGATTTCTCCTAAAAATGCTGCCTATATTATTCCAAAATATGATTTTTCTGAGCTTTCAGATGCTATTGAAGCTCTGAAGAATCCCAATAATTCAGTGAGATATCTTGCGTTTCAGGCATTGAGGAAATTTGAGAAATCCGCTGAATCAGAACTTGTTAGCCTCTCGAAATCAGAAAATCCGGTTTTTAGAGCCAGGGCTTTTTGGTTACTAAAAAATATTGACAGTCGTTATATTGAAATCGCGGCAACTGATGGTGACGAAAGAGTACGGTCGGCATCAGTAAGGATGATCGAGTCGAAAAATTTGGGGCCGTTTCTTTTGAAAATGTCGAAAGATGCCTCCACATTGGTAAAGGAAGCCGTGGCGGGTAAAATTTATCTCAAAAATATGCCTGAGGTTTGGGTAAATTTGGCCAATAGCTATCAGCCGGGAGACCGATGGTTTTTAGAGGCAATTGGCAATGCGGCTGAACAAAATTGGAACACTTATCTTTCAAAATATCTTTCGGGAAAAGATTTCCTCAACAATGCAGCCGCCAGGGATATTGTTTGGAGGAGTCGTGCCGATGCAACCTCTGAATATTTGTCCAGAATAATCGAAGAAACCGACTTTAAAAATGCACAACGTTATTACCGGGCATTTGATTTTCAACCGAAATTACAAAAAAATCAGGCTTTACTTAAAATGCTGAAAGTGGTCAAAGATGAGCCAAGTAAGCTTCTGATATTTAAGCACTTTGATGCTGAAACGATTGTTAATAATCCGGAATTTAGTAAAATATTACCGGGTGTTTTAGCCGGAATAAAAAGCGAGAAGGACTTCCTGGATATAGTTTCGAAATATAATCTCACTCAACAAAAGCCGAGGCTGATGCAGATTCTTGAAAATAGTGAAGAAAAAGAGATATACGAGCGTGCGGCGGGTATCCTTGCCAGTTTGTTTGGTGTTTTGCCTCTTAAAGAAGCTATTTCTGCCAAACCACTCAATGAAGATAAAGTAGTCAAAACGATAAATAGAATCGGTTTGGTTGATAATGAGTCAGTTACAAGACAGCTCATTTTGATATTTTCCAATCCTAAATACCCTTTTAAAGTAAGAGAAGCTGCCATGTTGGCTATGGAAGGGTATTCGAGTGACGTAAAACTTTGGAATCTGATCAAAATTAATAAGATTAGCAAAGATCTTATGCCTGCTGCAAAAATCGTGATGTCGAGGACTTTTCATAATGATTTAAAAATTGAGTTTGAACAGAAATTTGGTAAGCCCGAAGCCATGCAAACCAGTACTATCGACTTTAAAAATAAAAAGGGTGATATAGCAAAGGGCAAAATGTTATATGATATGTATTGTTTGGCCTGTCATAAAGTTGGTGATAATGGCATTGATTTTGGGCCCGAGTTAAGTTTGATAGGTAAAAAATTGACCAAAGAAAGCATGTATAATGCTATCGTAAATCCCAATCAGGGTATAAGTTTTGGGTATGAAGGATTTACCCTTGAGCTGACCGATGGCTCAACCGTTACAGGGCTTCTTACCAGCAAAACTACTGAAAGCTATATGTTAAAACTACCGGGTTCGTCAGAAGTTACAGAATATAAAAAATCACAGGTAAAATCAGTGATTCAGATGAAAGAATCAATGATGCCGGCATTTCCATTGAAAGAGCAGGAATATCTTGATATGATTGAGTACCTCTCCGGACTCAAATAATCAAAGAATCGCTTTCAAAGCTAGTAGCTGATTGATATTTTCAGCATCTGTGACTTCCAGTTCAGGGTTAAAATAAATGGTAGCAATTCCTGCATTTTGGGCTCCCTCAATGTCTGTAAGCAGGTTATCGCCTATCATGATACAATTCTCCGGAGCAGTTTTGATTTCATTTAAGGCAAATTCAAAAAATGCTTTTTCAGGTTTTTTATAGCCTGCATTATCTATGGTAAAGATATTTTCAAAAAAGTGCAGAATACCTCCGCTGTGCATTTTTTTACGTTGAATTTCTAGATATCCATTACTCAGAATATGAAGGCGATATTTAGGATGCAGATATTCCAAAACGTCAAATGCATCATCCATAAGGTGGTGTTGGTGGGGTAGGGTATCCAGAAAATGTTGATTCAGATTCAAAGAAAACTCATCAGAGATTTCGATATTCATTGCAGCCAAAACCCGCTGAAATCTTACCTGTCTCAAATAAGCATGGGTTATTCTATTTTCGTCGAGTTCCCGCCACAAGCCGGCATTGATAACGGAAAAATGTTGAAGAAATATTTCTATATCAAAATCAGTAGGTAGCATCTGTTTTTCCTTGTCCATAATGGCCTCCAGACAGATTTTTGAATTGCGTTCAAAGTCCCACAAAGTATGGTCGAGATCAAAAAACAGGTGTTCTGTATTCAAAATTGCTATTTTTTTGGCAAAAGTAACGATTGTTTTCTTCGAAAATGATTTAGAGAAACCGAAATCATTTAAAACTATAAAATACGCCTATACCGGAATTGTTGGTGAGGGATTGAATAAAGAAGAAAATGCAATTTTATAAATTTACTTTTTCCCAAATTTAAGTGAGGTATTGAATATTTAATGAATGTTACCTTTAAGAAACCTTATTTTTCAATTTTTTATATTTCTAAAATTAAAATTTCCCAAAAACCTTGACCGCTAAATCAATTGCATCGAGCATAGGTTTAAAATCTACATTTTCAATGACATCAGTTTCCCGATGGATATTGGGCATTCGACCATTTGAGTCCAATGCAGCCAAAGTAACAGCCTTTACACCTCCCCTTTGAAACCAAACGGAATCAAAGTCGGCTGTGTGCCATGCACCGGATTTTATATGGGAGAATTCCGGATAAATCTCAGTAGCACTTGTCAATTTTTCTGTCAAAATATTACTATAAATTATATCTCCCATACTGCCAGTTTTGGAAATAATCTTTAATTCGCCAGCCCCGAGAGTATCGAAGTTTATCAGAAAAGTATTTTCATCAAAAGTGTTTTTATAGGTATCATAATAGGCTTTGGAACCTATCATTCCCACCTCTTCAGCTCCGGTGAGGACCAACTCTGTTTCAATTTCTTTATTTTTCCAAAGTTCATGAGCCGATGTGATAGCTGCAGCTACTCCGGTAGCGTTATCAGAAGCTCCATTGGAATACCCATATCTGAAAAAGTCAAATGAGGCCACTACCATCTGAATCAAAAAGTAAATACTAAGTATTATAATACCTCCGCCCAAAAGATAATTTTCAGGAAGAAAGGTCTTTAGGAATGTAAGAATTATAGCGAGAATAATCAGAATCATATTGATAATGAGAGAAGACCTGAAATTCCCAACCATTTTTGGTGCATATAAAACAGATATGGGGGCAGTATCCCAGTGTGCCATCAGGATTATTTTTGTGGTGCTAATGGCTTTTGATACATTCCTTACAATCAAATTCGTCGATTTTCTGAGTGGAGGAAACCTTGAAACCGGGCTGGCATACCAGTTAAAATACAAAAGTGCCGAAACACCAAAGAACACCGTAATAAGAAAACCCAGCAAACCAACTTTTAGTGTGACCAACAACCCTATACTGATTCCCAAAATCAACCAGGCTACAGTGACAAGATAATTGGTAGGGGTTTTAAAAGCCTGTCTTTCGGTTTTTTGTTCCGGGAAAAGTGATTCCAAATAACTCAATACCCTTTCCTGATTTTCTCCGCTACACGCCCTTTCTTTGAAATCGGCCAGTTTTTTTACTATTTCAATGGCATTCATATTCTTATCTTTTTAAAATTTCTTCAGCGGCTCTTTCGCCCGATTGTATAGCCCCGTCAATATACCCCATCCAATGCGTGGCGGTTTCGGTGCCCGCCCAGTGTATTCTACCAGACACTTCCCTTAATGCATGCCCAAGGCTAGTCCATACACCGGGAGGCATTAAAGCAGCATAACAACCTCCCGTAAATTCCTCTTCTGCCCAGGAGTGATCGAGATAAAACTCAGGTTTGCCGGCTTCTTCTCCAAACATTTTGGTAAATGACCCTAAAATGCTGCTTTTTCTTTCTTCCGGACTGAGATTGGCAAAGGTTTTGGCCTGATTGGCTAATACAAAACCCATCAAAATTCCTTTTGAGCCATCTTTGGGAGAATTATCAAATGTAACCGTAGTGAAACCATTATTGGTAGCGGCCAAACCGTTAAGCCCCTTTTCTCTCCAAAAAGGTTTAGGATAGACCGCATAGGTCTTGGTCACTGTTCCCATAGGCATCCTTTGATAAAGCTGGGTTTTGTTGGCCGGCAACATTGGCTCAAACTGTATTTTGCCCACCTGATTGGGAGGAATGGCAATAATGAGTGTCTTACATTCATAAGAAAATCCCTCACCTGTCACTATAACAGTATCTTCATTTTGTGTGATTTTCTTCGCCACTCTCCCTAATTCCAGCTCATTGCTAAGTTCGGCAGCAAGTTTTAGAGCTGGCATCTGTGCCCCACCTACAATACGCTCTTCCTGAGCTCCTTTGTCTACGTTCATTAATACGTCGAGATTTTCACCTGATTTGGTATAAAACAAAGCATGCAGAAATGAAATTTCGTTGGGATCGGCTGCCCAGATGGCCTCTGCGGCGATTTTGAATAAATCCCGGGCCCTTTGAAAAGGCATATTTTTCAGCAACCAACTATTTAGCGTCATACTATCCCATTCCGCCGCATTGGGGTGATTCCAGGGATTGGCCAAATCTATTTCTCTGGAAAGTTTATTTATTTTTTTAATCCCAAAATCCAGACTTATCAACGGCCCCACAGAAAGTGGAGGAATTAACCCTTTGTAGGTTTTGACTTTATCTCCAAACCACATCACACTTTTACCTTCGTTAAAAGTCTTGAAAGTGGTGTTGCCTGTTTCTTTGATGAGTTTGTAAAACCGATCCTGCCCCGGACCCACCCATGCCCCGCCGAGGTCCAGATAAAAACCGCCTTCATAAGACTGGGTATGCACCCTGCCGCCTACACGATCACGGGCTTCAAGAATTTTGATTTTTTTTTCGGCACTCTTCAGAATCTTTGCTGCAGTTAGCCCAGCATATCCTGCACCGATAATAATCGTATCGTAAATCATGATTGGTTTTAAGGTTGATGGGATGAAGTTATGATTTTTTCTTTAAAAATCATTTTTTTGCAAAAATTGAAGATTAAATACTTACAAGGGAATCAATTATTTTAAGTAAAATCATCGTATTTCCTTGAGGTAGTGAACCAGCTTCTCTTCTTCATGAAAGCCCAATTTTTCATGGAATTTTTGTGAATCGATATTGCTCAACCAGGTGTCGGAACCGATTTGTGTGCAATTATTTTGCTTCAGCCAATCTTCTCCTGCTTTAATCAGAGCCTGAGCAACTCCGTTTTTTCGGTATTTTTCTTCTACAAAAATACCTTCCAAATATCCTGTCGGTGATTTTTTGGCACCTTCAACATAATCAACCCGCACCGATACATTGACAAAACCAATTGCCTCACCTTCCTCATTTTTTGCCATAAACGATTTTTGATTGCTTGACTCTAAAATATTTCTCAAATCCTGGCTCAATTCCCCGGATTCACAATCGGGCCATAATTTCAAACCCATTTTTAACCAGGAATCAAGGTCATTTTCCGTGATTTTGTTGATGAAAACTTTTAGATTTTTTGAATTCATAAATAAATAAGTTTTATGATTACCAGGAAAAATATTGGCAAATATAAAAAGCTGTTCGTCAGTATTTTTTGGATTTACTCATTTATAAATTTACGGTGAATTTAAAAAAAATGCACAGATTTTAAACTGTGCATTCATAACGATAAAACTATAAATCTCTTTTCTCAAGCCACCACCAATCTCTCCACTACTTTACCATTTATCAAATGACTTTCGATGATTTCGTTTACATCTTCAGGGGTAACGTGGCCATAAAATACGCCTTCGGGATATACTACCACACTTGGTCCCAATGCACAGGTTTCAAAGCAACCCGCTCTTTGTGCCCTTATCTCGGTATTAAACAGCCCCTTTTCTTTCAAAGCTTCCTGAAACAACTTGACCAATTCCATTCCTCTTTCGCTTCCGCAGCATTTTTTGGGTGCTTCTTTGTCATTGGTACATACAAATACGTGTTTTTGGTATTTCATAATCTTAAATTTTTTCTACAAAATCTTTTATTTTTTATCACCCGAAAAATCCAACTTTGTTGATTTTCTGATTTTCAAATTAAACCTTTTTTCTAGGGATTAAACCCCTTTTCTCAGTCATAAAACCCTGAGCTATTGATTTATTTTAAAATCTTAAAATCTCTCCAACTTACTAATTTTCCAACTTTCCAATCCCAAAAAACTGTTGCCTGTTCCCTGCTTCCTAAAACTACCCATTCCAAATCTCCCAGCTCTTTTCTGCCTGATATACCAGCATATCGTAGCCGTTTTTTACCTGAGCACCATAATTTTTTGCCTTCAACATAAACCTTGTTTCCGACGGGTTGTACACCAGGTCATGACAAAAGTGTTCTTTAGTCAAATTTTCATAGTCAAGATCCGGAAAAGCCTCCACATTGGGATAAGTTCCTAGTGGGGTACAATTTATAATAAGTTTATAGTCAGGCAATAATTCATTGGCTTCTCTATAATTTATTGTGGTCTCAGTTTTTTGTCTTGACACAATTTTAAACGGGATCTTCATATCTTCAAGAGCCATGGCCACCGCCTTTGTTGCTCCGCCATTTCCCAGAATCAAGGCATTTAAACTTCTTTTTTCACCCAAAAATTCTTCCAGTGAACGTTTGATTCCGAAATAATCCGAATTATAGCCGATTAATTTCCCATCTTTTGCAACTTTTATCACATTTACAGCACCGATCTTTTGAGCTGCCGGGTCAATTTTGTCAAGTAGCGGTATTATGTTGAGTTTGTGAGGAATCGTTACATTCAAGCCCAAAATGTCAGGATTGTTTTTTAATACCTCTGAAAGGCTATTTATATCTTCAATTTCATAGAGGTCATACTGGTTGTCAGCCTGAATACCCATTTCTCTGAATTTTTCTGTAAAATAGCGTTTGGAGAATGAATGGCTCAGCGGAAAGCCTAACAATCCGAATTTTCTCATGTTAATATTTTTCTTTGGTTATTATTTTTTGTTCAAAAACTTCACTTTTATAATTCCCCATAGCATTGGCAATATTGATACGAAAATTATTCCCAATACCACTTTTTCAAAGTTCTCTTTTACAAAATCATTGTTTCCCAGAAAATAACCCAATAATGTAATACTGCTCACCCATAACACAGCTCCAATGAGACAAAAGGTAATGTAGCGGCTGTACTTCATACTTCCTGCCCCGGCAACAAATGGAGCAATGGTGCGGATAATGGGCATAAAACGAGCAACTATGACGGCTTTGGTGCCATATTTGTCATAAAATTGTTCAGTTTGATCAATATATTCTCTTTTTAAAAATAGAATCTTATCTCTTGATTTAATAAATGCACTAAATTTCCTGCCCACGAAATAGTTGACATTGTCACCCAAAAGTGCGGCAAATACAAGCAGAGGGATTACTATGGCGATGTCAAGTTTTCCTGTTGTAGATGCCAATAAGCCTACTGCAAAAAGCAATGAATCTCCGGGTAGGAGGGGCATTACGATGAGGCCTGTTTCGACAAATATTACCAAAAAAAGCAATGCATAGGTGAGTTTGTCATACTCACTCAAAAAAGCCTGAAGCACTGCCAGTGGATCTTTAAGGAAATCCAGCAAAAAATGTATTAAATCCATAAAATTTTAATCGTCTTGTCTGATTCTTTCGTCCTGATAATACTTACCTAATCTGTATTTTTGTTTGATATCGTCAGATAAGAAAGTCGAGAAAGTATCCCCTCTTAAACCTAATCTTATAGTTTCAAGTGGAATAATTTCATTGGGGGCAATATTGCCAAGGTTTACGTTTTGGCCTACCAATTTTACAAAATATACCTGTTGCGACTTTTGTGGTGCTTCCCAGATAATATTTTCAGCAGAAATAGCATGAATTATTTCATCGACCAAGCCTTGTCTAACCTCACCAGATGAGCGATAAAGGCCAATATTGCCGCCTTCACGAGCTTCACCGATAACTTTCCATGAGCCGGCATCAAGCTCCGCCTGCATCATCTGAATCCATTTATAAGGTGCAAATATCTTTTCTGCATCTTTTGAGCCTACTTCTGACAAAACCTTGCCTCTGGCTGCCAGTTTTGAGATGTATTCGCATTTTTCTTCATGAGGAAGTGTAATGGAGCCATCAGATACCTCAGCCAGACCGAGGTCATATTTATCCAATATTCTCAAATAATCTTCGAATTGTCCCCTAACCACAAAAGCTTCAAAGAGCGTCCCCCCAAAATAAACCGGAATATTTGCCGATTTATAAACGGCTATTTTGTCCTGGATATTTGGAGTTACAAATGATGTAGCCCAACCCAATTTTACAATGTCTATATGTTTTGAAGAAGTACTAAGCATATCTTCTACTTCTCTTACACTTAATCCTTTGTCCATCACCATTGTGAGGCCCGAGTTTCTTGGCTGTTGGGTGCGTTCAGGCACCTGAGTTAAAGTATAATTCATATAATTATTATTTGGTTAAATGATTGAGATAAACCCGAAAACCCCCTTAACCAGTAATTTTTTAATAAAATCTGTAAATTAGAAACTTCTGCAGCATCTGTTGAAATAAGCGAAGTATGTTGGTTTATTTTCAAGTTTCTCGAAAATTATATTAACGGACAAATTTAGGGAATCATTCCAATGAATATCAATAATTATGAAATTTCTTTCATATTTGAAAACCGATTTTTGAAAAAATTCAGGTTTAAATATTTCATTATCAATTTACAAAAAAATCATTAGGTGAAAATTCAAAATTTAAAGATATTATTTTCACAAAACCGAAAATCTCCCTTCTTGTCGATAAAAAACTGATTTTGAACAAAGTTTAAATAAATAGTTTGAGCTATTATGTATCTTGCCTTCAATTCAACCCTAGTTTTAATGATATTACGTAAAATATTGTTTTCAATTACTTGCTTTATTTTCTCTTTTCAGATTTTTGCTCAGAAAAACTTCTATGTTCGCGGTATTGTAAAAGATAAGTTAAGCGATACTCCACTCGAATTTGCCACAGTAAAATTGTATTCAAATAACAAGATTTTAGATGGAAAAGTGACCTTAAGTGATGGCTCTTTCGAGTTTTCCACGATTCCTGGTATTTATTTCCTGGAAATAGAATTTGTTGGTTATCTCTCTTACAAGTCTGAAATATTTAAATTGACTGATGTCAATTATGATTTAGGGATTTTAAAGATTTCGCATTCAAATAATTCACTGGAGGAATTAGTAGTTCAGGGTGAAAAAAGTACAACAGAACTTCAGTTAGACAAGCGTGTCTTTAATGTAGGAAAAGACCTGGCTAACGCGGGAGGTTCAGCCCAGGACATACTAGTCAATGTGCCTTCAGTTGCCGTTGACCCCGACGGAGCTATAAAACTCAGAGGTAGTAGCAATGTCAGGATTTTGATCGACGGTAAACCCTCAGGCATGGTAACCTTTAAAGGCGGAGCGGGTCTCAGCCAGTTACAAGCAAGCATGATTGAGCGGGTAGAGGTTATCACCAATCCCTCAGCCAGATATGAAGCTGAAGGGCAGGGTGGTATCATCAATATTGTTCTAAAAAAAGATAAAAGTCAGGGTTTTAATGGTTCTTTTGAGGTAATTACAGGTAACCCTGACAACTTTGGCCTCGCAGCAAATGTCAATTACAGAAAGAAAAAGCTCAATTTTTTTATCAATTATGCACTGGCCTATCGCAGCAATCCCTACCGTGGTGATATGTATCAGGAAGTAAGAGATGGTGATACGCTGAGGATTTTAAGTCTTGACAATAAAGGCACCGTAGGAGGATTTGACAATAATATCAGAGGCGGAATTGAATATTATTTCTCCGAAAAAAGTGTTTTGACCGGTTCCTATTTGTACAGTAAGGCTGGCGGAAATCGGCACACAGAAAATATTTACAATGACTTTATCGGGTCAATTTCAAATCCCAAACTGAATACATTGAGGACTCAGGAAGAAGTAGAGCGTGAACCCATGTCGGAATATGTACTCAGCTATAAAAAAGATTTTGCACGAAAAGGCCATGAATTCAACGCTCAGTTCAGATATCTGGATCATTTCGAAAATTCTGATCAGACTTTTACCCAAAATGCCAAAAATCCCAATGGCACCATAAATGGTCGGAATACTTTTGTGCAAACATCGGTCAATGATGAATTTGAAAAACAATACCTTCTTCAGGTGGACTACACCCATCCTTTTTCAAAAAATGGGAAAATAGAGACCGGCTTTAGATATTCTTTCAGAGATATGGTCAACGATTATGTGGTCAAAGATGTAAATACAGAAGGAAAGGAATCCCCAATCGACTGGCTTGACAATTATTTTATATATAAAGAGACCATTTCGGGGCTTTATGGAATTGTATCTAATAAAGTAAAAAAAATTTCTTACCAAATCGGCTTAAGAGCTGAAGGCACTGACATCAGCACCGAGCTGCAAAAAACCAACGAAACTAACCCACGGAAATATAATAATCTGTTTCCAAGCGGGCATTTTACATATGCTTTGGATTCAAAAAATTCTTTACAGCTGAGTTATAGCCGCCGTATCAGAAGACCTGTATATAACGATTTGAGTCCATTTTCGACACTTTCTGATAGCCGGAATTTCAACAGTGGCAACCCAAATCTTAATCCAGAGTTTAGTGATGTATATGAAATGGGACATTTACTTAATTTTGAAAAAGCTTCTTTGATTTCCTCTATTTATTATCGGTACACATCAAATTATATTTTCGGTATAAGATATGTCGATGAATTGGGGCTATCTAAAAACCGCCCTGAAAACCTGAATTTTCAAAAAGCTTATGGGATAGACCTCACGGGAAATTTATCCCCTTATAAATGGTGGAAACTGGATGGCAATTTTAACCTTTTCCATGCCAATATTGACGGAAGTAACATTGAAACAACATATACGGCTCAAACCGTAACCTGGTTTGCAAGAGCCACTTCGAGGTTTATTTTACCTAAAAAACTTGATATTCAGTTAAGATACAATTATGAAGCCGCACAAAAAACTGCCCAGGGAAGCCGTAAAGCGATTGGATTTCTGGACTTTTCGGCAAAAAAAGAAGTTTTAAATAAAAAAGGAGCTATTAACTTCAGCATCCTTGATGTATTTAATACTCGCTGGATGAGAAGCATTAGTGAGGGTGTTAATTTTTATACTGAAAATAACAGGCAGTTTCGTCCACGACAAATCAACCTTACTTTTAGCTATCGAATAAAATCATAACTGTTGCTGTTGGATTTTTTGAATACCCACAAGTTGGTTTTCCTAAAAAAATTATATTTTGCTGAAAACTAGACATTTGAATTACCTGAAATTCTAATTTTTTTTTAATAATATTTTGAAGAATGGAATTCCTTTTCTAAGTTTGGCAATTAACAGTGCGTATTCCTAAATTAAAATTCTTCAAAAAAATGAAAACTACACATTTTCATGAAAAAGGTGTGCGGAGTAATCTGGCATCAAACTCGGCTTCTAAATATCTTAAGCCCGTTCTTAATCATCTTGGTAAAATAAAAGATCTTACGCTAAAAACCGGATCTACTTCGGATTTTGGGGGTAATAAATACACTCCTTGATGGTCGCGTAGTTTAGATATATCATCATTAAACTGCTCTACTTCATTTTGTCGGAAGAAGGTTAGGTACAATCCTGCTTCTGATTTAGAATATAAGATTAATATTTTGTGTGTTTCCATATTAAAATCATTTCCAATAAATAAAAATGATTTAAAATCATTGACCTCAAATTTCCTAACTTTTGTTTTCTATCATGAAAAGAGTTCTATTGTTTTTATTCATATTTCAATTTCTTATATCAGGGATTTTGAAATCAAATGCCCAAACCAATACTTTAGGATTTTCGGGTACAGCACCCGCTTCCGCTCCTTCTGGGTCGGGACCTACTACTTCATCGCAAACAGTGACATTCCATCAGAGTCAAGCGGTTGCGGCTCCCCCGGGGGCCTCTTTTACCCCTACAACACAGGTAACTTTTAGTTTAAGCAACCAACAGTTTTCTAGCCTTGAAGGAAACCCTACTATTGCTGGAATGCAATTCGCAGGTTTGGGAAATTCAGGAGTAGGATCGGCAGGAAACACAGTGACAAGCACTCCTATCTGGGCAGGATTAGGCACAATTTTTGGCGGAACTTATGCAGGAGATTACACTGGATGTAACACTTGTACTGTAGGAAACAGCTCTACTACAGCAACGGGTGACGGAGTTAGGTACAATACACTTGGGTCAATTGGTGTAATGCTTTATACAGATGCACTTATTAAATCTGATGGTACCGCTGTTGCTGGTATAACTGATATAAATGCCAACGGTCAACCCAATCTTTCAGGAAGTTTTTATTACGGAGATCTCACTATTACTTTTAACAGACCAGTAAGTAATCCTGTTATTCATTTTGCAGACATTGGGGGCTATGTACAGTACAGCACACTTCTTTCTGGGGTAACAACCAATTACATTCAGGGTTTCACAACAGACTTTACTTTATTAACCTCAGGAGTTACTCTTGCAAAACTCTCCGGAAATTTGAGTCTCTCTGTTACACCTACAACCATAACAAATAGTGCTGCTTTGTTAGGTTCTCCTTCCAGCGGAACTACTTATGCGGGACAGAGCCGTACAGCAGCTGCTGGTTCAGTGGTTATCAATGGCGAAAATATTACATCAGTCACATTTAGTTTAAATCTTAGAGGGGATGGTGGTTCAATCAGAAACTCTACTGGTGCCTCTGGTTCAGCCAGTTCAGCATCTTTAGGAAATTTTGTTCAATGGGCAGTCCAAGGAGCAATGCAACCTTGTCATGGAACCGTTGGTTGTACTCCTGCAGCAGGATTAAGTGTTGTTAGTGGAGATTATTTACAAATGGCAATAGGTTTACAAAAGCCAGTTAATGTGAGTGGTCACGTTTGGCATGATGCCGACGCAGGCAATGTTAATAGTAGTAGTGCAGTTGAAATTCCTTCTGGTATTTTTGCTAATCTTGTTGACAATAATGGTAACGTGGTTGCTTCTCAGGCTGTTCCTACTTCGGGTGTTACTGCCGGGCAATTTTCATTTGCTGCTGTTGGTGAAGGAACTTATACGGTATCTTTGAGTACTACTGCAGGAGTACAAGGGTCACCAGCTCCTACCGCAGGGGTGCCTTCAGGCTGGGCCAGCACAGGTGAATATAACGGAGCTAGCAATTCTGGAAACGAAGGTACAGTTGATAGTAAAAGTGAACCATTTACTGTTACCACTATTGATGTCTCTGATAGAAACTTTGGAATCAGACAAGTGGGGTCTATTTCCGGAAATGTTTCGATAGATACCAATGGTGATGATGTTGGTGAGAATAATCTTTCCGGGGTTACACTTACGTTATACAATGATATCAATAATAATGGCGTGTATGATTCTGGGACAGATACTCAGGTTGGTACCACCACCACAGATGGGTCAGGAAATTATAGCTTCCTGAATTTACCAGCAGGAAATTATGTGGTAGTTGAATCTCAACCTGCAGGCTATAGTACTGTTACCGATATTGATACTTCTTCAGACACCGGTGGTGATTTGACAAATAGCAGTACAACCGACAACCAAATTCCTGTGGGATTAGGTACAGGGGAAATTGATGCAAATAACAATTTTGTTGAGAGGTCTGTAAAAGGTTCTATTAGTGGAAATGTAAGTGCCGATAGCGACTACAATGATGTTGGTGACGTAAATTTACCTTCTGTTACATTAAATCTCTACATTGATACCAATGGCGATGGTATTCTTAGTCCGGCTGAATTGGGAGCTGGGACAGCATTAATTGATTCTGACAATGACGGGCTTTTTGACGATGCAGGAACTACAACAACCGATGCAAGTGGAAACTACACTTTTCCTGGTGTCATTCCAGGAAACTATATAGTAGTTGAGACCCAACCATCAGGTTATAATTCAATAATTGAAAATGATGCCACCCCGGCCGATCCGGGAAGTGATGTGGCAAATACGGACGCACATGATGACAGAATTCCTGTTACAGTTGCTGATAATGAAGCTGACAATGATAATAATTTTATTGAGGTTCAAATAGGTTCTGTAAGTGGTAACGTAAAATCAGACAACAATAATGATAATATAGGTGATACCAATATGTCTGGGGTAACCCTAACGCTTTACCGGGATCTTGATGGAAATGGTATTCTGAGTCCGACAGAAAAATCAGCTGGACCGGCAATGATAGATTCTGATCTTGATGGCTTATTTGATGATCAAGCCACAACCACCACCGATGCCAGTGGTAATTATACCTTCTATGGTTTGAGGCCTGGTGTATATTTGATAGAAGAAACTCAGCCAGCTAATTACACCACTGTTTCAGAAACTGATATTAGTGCTGATGCTGGGGGTGATCTCACTGACGCTAGTAATAAAAATGACATTATTCCGGTATCAGTTGCTCCAGGGGAAGCTGATGGAGGTAATAATTTTATTGAAGAATTGAGTGGCAGAATTACAGGTTCGATTTTTAGAGATACTGAAAAAGATAATATTCCGGATAAATCAGAGGCTGTTTCCGGAATAACAGTTTCATTGCTGGATGGAGCTGGAAATCCGGTTTTGGATCAAAATGGAAGTCCGGTTACCACCACAACCAATGCTTCAGGTTTTTATGAGTTTAATAATGTGCCACCCGGAAACTATATTGTTGAAATCGGTAGTATTCCGTCTTCAGATGTATTGATTTACGACAATGATGACGCCTCAGATGGTGCAAATGATGGAGAGTCAAATGATGGGGATCAGTTTAATGGAAGAATTCCGGTGACTATTGCTCCTGGAATGAACGAAACAGACGCTACCAATGACTTCATCATTTCTGCCATTACACTTCCAGTTAAATTGATTATTTTTGAAGCAATTAGTTTCAATGAGTATGTGAAAATTAATTGGGAGACCAGCTCTGAAATAAATAATAAAGGCTATGAGATTTTACATTCTATTGATGCTAAAAACTTTAATAAAATCGGATTTGTTTCCGGTAAAACCTCCAGCAATGAAAAATTGTCATATAGTTTTACTCATATTAATCCTTCTTATGGGCAAAACTATTATCAATTGAACCAAATAGATCTGAATGGAAAAGTAACGAAATCCAAAATAATTTCAACATTATTTGAAAAAAAAGAAAGGGAATTGAGGTTGTTTCCTAATCCTACCTCAGACTATGTGACTGTCAGAGGGCTCTCGCCCAATGATGTGGTGACCATCTCAGATAATAATGGAAAAGTGCTTGTTAGGTCGGTACAGATTGGTACTGAAGAAACATTTAGTCTTTCAAAATATCCTTCCGGGCTTTATAATGTGACCATATATAGGAATGGAGCAGTTTATACCACCAAAAGGATAATAAAAGGCGAATAATAAAATCGGAAATATAAATCATTAAAAGACCGTCCGGAACCCTGGACGGTCTTTTTTTGTATATAATTTTATTCAAATCAATGAGAAGTAGTTATTCCCGAATTTAAGATGGTAAAATAAGATAAGAGTAGGACTGATATTAATCAAAAGAGAATATGACTTTTCAATTTTTGCTAATAGTTTAAGCCTTTAAATGCCCATTTTTTTATTTTTACCTCTTTTTTCCAGCTTATATACAATCGGTAAATTATAAAAAACATCAACAGGTCTGCCGCCTTGATAACCTGGAGTCCATTTGAGCATAGCCTTTATTACCCTTGCTGCTTCTGCATCGCATCCAAAACCAATTCCTTTTAATACCTCCACATTGTCAATTGTGCCATCTTTCCTGACGATAAATCTGACAAATACCCTGCCTGAGATATTAGCCTTTTGTGCTTCTTTTGGATAAATAATACTCTTGCCTAAATATTTATACATTTCAGCCTGGCCACCAGGAAATTCGGGTTCGACTTCAACAGTTGTGAAAATTGATTCAGTGTTATTCTGAGCAAAAGAAATTTGATATGCAAAAATTGCAAGGATGAAAATTACCGTTTTCATATATAATTATCTGGTTTTAGTTTTAATCATTATTACCCCATTTTTTCCTTTTTCTCCGTATGCTTTTATTGCTTCTTCACCTTTTAATACCGATACACTTTCAATAGAAGACGGTTCTAAATCATTGATTTTTCTGTCCAGAATTTCTATTCCATTCACAATAATCAGGGCATTTTCGTAACTGTTATTTGTAAATCTTATCTCAAGTGGCTTTTCTTTTGGAGTATTTTGAATATGATTACTTTTTGTCTCCACACCTGGTGAAGGAATATCTTTTTCACCATCCAATTTATACACAACCGGCATATTATAATAAACGTCCACCGCTTTGCCATTTTGTTTTCCAGGTTTCCATTTTGGAGATGATTGAATGACTCTCACAGCTTCTTCATCACAGCCAAAACCAATTCCTCTAAGTATAGTAACGTTTTCAATGGAACCATCTTTTTTTATAATAAACTTCACAAATACCCTTCCCGACACATTGGCTCTTTGTGCGGCTTTCGGGTACACAATATTATCTCCCAAATACCGGTATAAGGCAGCCATGCCACCCGGAAATTCAGGCTGCTCCTCCACTGCTGTAAAAACTTCATTATCATTGATGGCGGGTTTGGTGGTGTCTGCTTCAAAGATTTCGGCATTTTTTGGTTCAGAAACAGAAATCCAATTTCCTTTGGTATTTTCAAATGTTACAGGTTCCATCATTACGGTCATATTTCTAACATTTTCCGGGATATTTTTAATCCATGTAAATGAGGAGGCCATGATTAGGATGAAGATTGCCGGAACCGCGACAAAATATTTTAATTGTGCCCGGTTATGGGAGGGATCTTTCGCTAACATACTTATTCTTTGTTTTATAGTTGACTTTTTGAAAAATGACTGCATGAAAGGATTATTGGTTTCAAGACCAAAATGCCGGCTTAACAGCATCATTGAATACTGATATTTTGAATTCATGGTTTCGCTGGCCTCATCATCAGCAAGGAATTCATGTAATACTCTAATTTGTCGATTGATCCAAAATACCACCGGATTGATCCAAAATAGAGCCTTTATTGTTTCGAAGAATAGTAAATCAAAAACATGTCCCTGCCGGGTGTGGGTTTCTTCGTGCTCATTTAGCGTATCGAAATGAGGTAGGGTAGGGTCAATATAGATCTTTCCAAAAAATGAGAATGCATTCTTATTTGTAAAACTAATTTTGGATTTGAGAAAAAAACCTCTGGTTAAAAAAAAGAATGATCTGATTATAAAGAATAAACTTACCAGAAGGTATGTTTTTTTTACCAAAAGAATTGTGATAAAATTCTGAGGTTTTTGTGCTGCTACCTGAAACTCTTCCATGGTTATCATGGAATATATTTTTTCGTCTTTTAATGGAATAAACCACGAATAGATGGAGGGAATGTCGATCCAGGGCAATGAAGCTGCCAGAATAGTGCTTGAGATTAAATACACCCGGTTTGCCTGATGGAAAGTTTCATTTTTCAGGAAAAAATAATAGATTCCATAAAAAACCAGAAGGAAGAGGTTGGATACTAAAAACGGGAAAAGCTGTTCCATGATTGAAAAAGTTTAATGTTAATAGAATTTTTGAGGTTGTTTTTTAAGTTTTGTTTTTCATTTTTTCAATAATCTTCAATATTTCGTCGGCTTCTTTGAGATCTATTTTTTCATTTTTTACGAAAAAAGACATCATTTCTGTCATAGAATTGGAAAAATAGCCTTCCCTAAGTTTATCTGTTACATAAACAGTGTATTCTTCTTTTGTAACTAAGGGGAAATACCGGTGGGTTTTTCCAAAAGCATCATGACCCACAAAACCTTTTTGTTCCAAAATCCTTACAATTGTTGAAACAGTATTATAGGCAGGTTTGGGCTCTGGTAATCGCTCTATGATATCTTTTACAAATGCCTTATTCAGAGTCCACAATTCCTGCATAATCTCCTCTTCGGCACGAGTCAGTTCTTTGAGTTCCATTTTTGTATTTTTGAATTACTTAACGAATTTAAAACTAAAAATTTAGTTATGCAACTATTGGGTTAGTTTTTTTGAGTATTTTTTTTGAAAAGAGTAGTAAGAACTTAATATTTAGCATTTTAAAATGCATAAAATGGCTATTTTGGATTCCAATTTTCCCAAAATAGAATCACATGGAAAGATTTGGAGTGTATATTTACATTAATAATTTTAAGTGATTATGGATCCTATCGAAAAAGTCGAAGAGCCCGAGGCGGTTTACGGAGGAGGAATTGATTCTCTGAGTAAGCTTGATCTGAGTAAAATTTATACTTATGCCGATTATTTTAGGTGGAAATTTGATGAGAGAGTTGAGCTGCTGAAAGGCTATATTCATAAAATGAGTCCCGCACCGGGCTCGGTACATCAAAGGATTTCAACTAATATTTTACTGGAAATTGGGAGTGTATTTAAAGGAACAATTTGTCAGGTATTTGCAGCTCCGTTTGATGTCAGGTTGCCCGAGAATAATTCTGAAATAAAAGATAAACAGGTATTTACGGTTGTCCAGCCTGATATTTGTGTAGTGTGTGATACAAGCAAAATAGATAGCAGAGGGTGTATTGGAGCTCCTGATCTGGTAGTTGAAGTATTGTCGCCGGGAAATACTAAAAAAGAAATGGGAATAAAGTATGATTTGTACGAAAAAAGTGGTGTAAAAGAGTATTGGATGGTTGATCCCGGCAATCGAATTGTTCTTATTTATGTCTTGGAAAATGGGAAATATGTTGGTTTAAAGCCTGTTACCAATGAGGAAGTATTAAAATCCAGAATTTTTTCTGAATTGGAATTTCAACTAAAAAACATTTTTGAATAAAATATAGAATTTTTTATGGATCCCATCGATAAAGTAGAAGAGCCGGAAGTGGTGTACGGGGCAGAAGTGGACTCTCTGAGTAAATTAGACCTGAGCAAGAATTACAGTTATGCCGATTATCTGATGTTTCGGTTTAAAGAACGACTGGAGATAATCAGGGGCAAGATTTACGCAATTTCGCCAGCTCCTAATGTGGCCCACCAACGTGCTGCAACTACCTTAACAGGTATATTTTATAATTATTTTCAGAAAAATCCCTGCCAGGTTTTTACAGCACCTTTTGACGTAAGGCTTCCTAATAAAGATATGAGCAGTAAAAAGATTTTTACTGTGATTCAGCCTGACTTATGTGTTTATTGTGATGCCAATAAACTTGATGAACACGGAGGGATAGACGCTCCAGACCTCATCATAGAGATACTTTCTCCCGGAAATACCCAAAAAGAAATGAAGATAAAGTTTGATCTTTATGAAGAGTATGGTGTGAGAGAATACTGGATGGTACACCCACTTGATAAGACCATTATGATTTATAGTCTTCAAAATGGAAAATATCAATCTCATCGTCCAATGATTGAAGATGATATTGCCCACAGTGTGATTTTTCCAGAACTGGAAGTAGTGGTTGCTGAATTGTTTTAAAATAAAAATCCCCACCTCCAACGGAAGCAGGGATTTAAAATTTAACCTCTTATTCTAATTTTATTAATTCAAAGCAAATTCACCACTTGCACGAAGTTCTACATCTTCGGCAACTACGGCTCCTGGCATAGCTCCTACGCCAAAATCGGTTCTTTTTACAGTGCCGGATGCTTTAAAACCAACCAGTTTTTTGCCCTGACGGTTGGTGCCAGTTCCCAATAGGGTAAGGTCCAAAGTTACCGGTTTGGTTACGCCTTTCATGGTCAGATTGCCTGAAAGGGCATATTTTTTACCGCCAAGACTTTTGATTCCTGTACTTTTAAATGTCATCGTTGGAAACTTCTCTGTGTCAAACATATCGGCTTTCTGAAGGTGGCCATCACGCATGTCATTATTTGTAGTGACTTTGGTGAGATCAGCCGTAAGTTCGAAAACGGCATCAGAAAAGTCATCTTTTGAAGAAGTAATGCTTGCATCGAAAGACTTGAAAACACCGTCCACTTCAGACATCATTAAGTGAGTAACTGTAAAAGTTAATTTTGCATGTGATTTGTCAAGCGTCCATTTCTGGGCTGAAACTGCCACACTCATTAAAAAAGCGATTGCCAATAAACTGATTTTTTTCATTTTTTAATAGATATTTAGAATTGAAAATTAGGTTTAAACTGTCAGAAAAAGAGCCAAATTTCAATCTAAAATTCGACTCTTTTGTTAAAAAATATACTAATTAATTATCGTCACCACCTGACTTTACGTCATCGTTTTTGACTTTCTTGGTTTTTTGTTCGACAAATCTCATATTGCCCAATTTGTAACTAAACGTAACTTTTACGTTTGAGTTGTACATGTAATTGGTTGATTTGGAATAAATTGTTGGCGTGTCTGTAGTGCTTCTCATGGTCATACCTTTTACGAAGTTTTCAGCAGCAAGACCTAAACTGGCTTTTTTGCCAAAATCTTTCCGGAATCCAACCTGGTACATTCCCATACCACCCTGAATACCTTGTAAATTTACCTGTCTTCCACGCATACCGCCTCCGGCCTGAATCGCCCAGCCGTTTTTAAATCTGTAATTGGTCATAGCCCGTCCGCTGATTACCCATCCTTCGTTTGAAACAACAGTGGTGAGCCCATTTAGAGCGGACTGTTGTCCTTCAAGATATCTGTACATCAGGTCAAAGCCGCCGTTCAACGTCCAGTTTGTTCCTAAAAACACGTTTCCAAAAACATTGGTGCCATAAGTTTGCTCTTTACCGATGTTTTCAAATGTTGTTTTAACACCTCCCGGAATCGAATCCGATGGAGTGGTGATGCGATTTATTGAATTTCCTGAATTTCTGAAGAATATGGCTGTTGTTAAATAGGTCTTTTTAATGCTTTTACTAAGGCTTAATTCAAAATTGTCAGTCAATTCCGGACTTAAAGAAGCATTCCCGTAACTGATATTTAATGGGTTCGACAAGTTTACGTTGGGGTTCAACTGTTGCAAACCGGGTCTTTGAATTCTACGGTTATAGGCAAATTTATAAGTCGATGTTTTGATGGTTTTCGAGATATTTATGCTGGGAACGAGGTTGTCATAAGCAGGTATGTCGATGGCTCCTTTACTATCATCTGCGGTTATTTGAGTTCTCTCATATCTGGTTCCGATTTTGAAATTAAATCTGTTTTTTGTAGTAAAAAGATATGAAACATACCCCGAATACACATTTTGAGAATAATTAAGATATCCTGCCGGATTGTTAACATCTGAAACCGGAGTAGATCCCGGTAATCCGAAAAGGTATTCAAAATCGCTATCAACAGAACGCATCACGCCTTTAATACCAAATTCGATTTGTTGTTTTTTACCAATTGGTGTTACATAATCGGTTTGAAGCGTAATTTCTGTATTCAGATTATTGTTGATGTTTTTCTGAGTTCTCAGAATGTTTCCTCCGTCACCACTCAGGAAGTCAGAAGTGAAGTTATTGAATAATTTATTCTGACTATACATGGTCGAGATTGACCATTCCTGACCGGGTTTAAATGTCCTCAAATAATCAATGTTGGCATCAACTGAGTGAGAGTTGTCTTTGGAATTTACATCTCTCCATATTTCATTGCTAAACAGACCGGTACTTTTTGAATATAATAGTTGGTCTCTGCCAAAGTTTCTTGTTCCAAACGCTAAACCAGCTGAAAGGGACTGATTTTTTGCTAAATCGTAATCAAAACCCAAATTATATCTTCCAAACATTCCATTGTTTCTCCCTTCTTGTGTCTGAGTTGTTGTTACATTTTTGGCTGGGTCAATATTGAAAGTGGTCTGACTACTTTCACTGGCGGATTTATTATAATTAGCACGGCCAAAACCACCAAAACTGATACCCAGTTTTCCCTGACGATAATTGCCATTCAAACCAAGATTTGAGGCTCTGTTTCCCACTCCAGAATCCAGATTGAGATTTAAACCCTGTAAAGTTGATTTTTTAGTTATGATATTAATAATGCCTGCAGAGCCTTCAGCATCGTATTTGGCAGAGGGAGAGGTGATTACTTCCACACTTTTGATTAAATCAGCCGGAAGCATTTTTAAAGCATCTGCTACACTACTCGCCACAATGGTGGAAGGTTTGTTATTGATTAAAACTTTGATGTTTCCGCTACCTCTCAATGAAACATTTCCGTCCAGATCAACACTTAACATAGGTACGTTCTTCAAAACGTCGGAGGCGTCGCCACCTTTTGATGAAAGGTCTTTTTCTGCATTATAAACCAAACGGTCCACCTTCTCTTCAACCATTGCTGCCTGACCCGAAACTACTAGTTCGTCGAGTTGTTTGGTACTTTGTTTGAGTTTAATTACACCCAAATCAATGTCTTTACCTTTTTCAACTTTTATATTGTCTATGGTTTTTGTTTCGAAACCTATAAACGAAACCTGGATGTAGAATTCACCAACAGCTACTTTCTTTAGCGTAAACTGGCCTTTTTCATCTGCCATTCCACCGTCAACTGGCTTTTTTGTGGCTTTGTTAAATAAGGCAATGTTGGCAAACTCAACTGCCGACTTTACATCTTCATCAACAACTACTCCCGATATTTTTGAATTTCCCTTTGGAGCATTGCCATCCAGATCAACGGTTGGAGTTGTTGGAGTTTGTGTTCTGGTGCGACCATTGCCGTCTCCCATAGGTCGGCCATATCCACCACCTCCGCCACCCGGAGGACCAAATTGGGCCAGAATCTGACCTATACTAAGTGTGGTGATGGCGAGTGTAACAATTAACTTTTTCATAAAAACTTATTTAATGATATTATCTTGATGTCTTTCGGATTATATGATGCAAAATAAAAACAAAGGTTTAGGACAATTATGATGCAATAGACCAAAAGCATTTTATTTTCGACAATCAGGCATTTTTATAGAAATTTGCCTTAAAACCTTAATCTTCGAGCATTTTTTACCATTGGTAGAATAAAACCGTTCAGCCGTATAATCTTGTATTTATCTAATTATTAATGTAAAAAATTAGCTTTACTTTCGCATTGATAAAAACCAGAAATTGAAAACGAAATCAATATTTTCCAATAAAAGAGTCCTGTTAATGCACCTTTCATTTTGGTGTCTTTACTTCTCTTTTTTCTTTTACCAGATTACTTTTTTACGTCACCGGGAAGATATTAATATTGGAAGGTCGTTTGTCGATGCTATTTCTAATGTATTTTTTATGGGCATCGCCAGTTACCTCAATTATTTTCTTTGGCTTCCCCGATTCCTTAAGCACAAAAGTTTTATCAGATATTTAATTGAGTTTTTAGTTCCGTTCACCCTCATAGTTTTTATCCATATTTCATTCAAAAGGTGGCTTTATGCCGATTTTTTTCAGCATGGAAGAACCTTCTTTGGAGCAGGCAGGTTTGTGTTTCAACACGTGGCAGTGACTTTATTTATTGTGATTTTTGTAGGAATGCTGCGATTTGTTGAAGACTGGTTTACCCTTGAGGCAAGGAAAAAAGAGGTTGAAAATGAAAAGTTGATCTCTGAATTAAGGTTTTTGAAAGCCCAGATTAACCCCCATTTTTTATTTAATACTTTAAATAATCTTTATTATCTGGCCACCATCAATTCTCCCAATACCACCGAAGTGATTGAGAAGCTTTCTCAAATGATGCGATACATGCTTTATGATTCCAATCATGAAGATGTGCCAATAAGTAAAGAGCTGGACTATATGCAGAATTATATAAGTCTGGAAAAATTGAGGCTGGATAACCAGGTTCCGGTTAAATTTGATATTTTGGGCAATCCAGAAGGAACAACCATTGTTCCATTAATTTTTATAACTTTTCTCGAAAATGCATTCAAACATGGAGTAAGTAACCAATATAAGGGATCCTATGTGGATGTTTTTGTTAAAATTGAAGAAAATCTCATAATCTATAAAGTAAAAAATAGTATACTTCCCAATGCCAATAAGCTCGAAAAATCAGGTATTGGATTACAAAATGTTAACAGGAGACTGGATTTAAGTTATCCGGGCAAATATATCCTTGAAAAAAATCATACCGCAGAATACTATGAGGTGATTTTAAAGTTAATTTTATAATTATTTTCAGGTCTATTGCTGAAAAAGAATATTCATAATATTAATCAAAAATGGAGAAATACAGCTGTATTGTGATAGAAGATGAGCCATTGGCCAGAAATCTTGTCACGGCGTATATTCAAAAATCTCCTAACCTAACACTCCTGAAGGCATTCTCAAACGGTCTGGAGGCTTTAGATTATCTTCGTGATAACAAGGTGGATATAATGTTTTCGGATATTCAGATGCCCGAACTGACCGGTATTGCACTTTTGAAACTCCTTAAAAACAAGCCCATTGTTATTCTTACTACGGCTTATTCAGAATATGCCATTGAAGGCTACGAATTGGAAGTTTTTGATTACCTCCTTAAACCCATCAGTTTTGAAAGATTCCTGAAAACAGTGGAAAAAGTGATTGCGAGACTTGATAAAGAGAAAAATTCAGGTAACCCAATTGTTCAGAATGTTGCTATTGAAAATAATGAACCGAAGAGTGATTTTATTTTTGTGAAAGATGGTACCAAGCTGGTGAAAGTCAACTTTTCAGATATTCTTTATATAGAAGGGCTTAAAGATTATGTATGTATTTATACGCCCGATCAGAAAATTGTGACCTTACAGACCATGAAATCTTTGGAAAATACGCTTCCTGCAGAAAAATTCATAAGGGTTCATAATAGCTTCATAATAGCTTTTAAAGCTATAAATTCTATTGAACGCGACAGAGTTACTATAGGAAAAAATCTTATTCCTGTAAGCGATTCCTACAAAAAAGCGTTTAAGGATTTTATCGAGAAAAAGCAAATTTGACTCCTCCTGCCTCGCCTTTGTGTGTCTCGACAAACATGACGACAGCCTTTGTTTGTGTCCTCACAAACAATACACTAGCCCAGGTTTGTGTCAGCATAAACAAGACACATGATGCCCTTGTTTGTGTCTTCACATACAAGACCTGGCCTCATTTTATTTTAGTAGTCAAAGACAAAATATGCGATACCATTCCGTTGGTTCGGTTATAGTGTCCATATCTGATTTCTAGTGAATTCCACCATTTGTTACCTAAAATTCCTCCCGGAGGAGCTATCCTGAGACCTGCACCCCAAAAAGCAGAGTTAAAGTCAGAAATATCGAAATCGCTGGTATAATAGGTTTCAGACAATTTATGGACATTTTTCGCCGCAAAATATTTCACAGCCGTCTGGCTATTAAATCTATAATGAGGTGTAAACGAAATAAATGAAGTGATTTTTATAGGTGTTTCGACATTAATGGTGTGAGCCGTCATGCCCCAGGTGTCCATATAATACCTGTACATGGCCCTGACAATGATTTTATCACCCATAAAATAACTGGCACGCATACTCATAGGTAGTTTAGCTCTTTGACCGGGCAATTTTTCTACTTTCAAAGTATTGTCAGTAAAATATACCCTGTGAAACGGTGTACTCAGCAAACCCTCCTGATACGAAGGCTCAACCATAAACATGGCCTGGAAGCGTTTTGTAAATACTCTGGAAATCCCGAGCCCTACGTTGTAAGAGTTTCTTTGCTTATAGGCTATGCCTGACTGGTCACCTTCGGCACCTGACGGGTAATCGGTCGGTCGGAGCTCATAAGGCAAAATAGCCATCCAGGTATCAAAAAATGCACCAGCCTTAAAGTTAAATTCGGTGTTGTTGTCTTTTGAAGTTTTGGAATAATTAATATTTCCACCGTAAGATTTATAATCCCATTCTGTAGAATAAGCAAGGCCAATTCCAAAAGTACTGTGTTTCTTTTCGTCTTTGCGGCTCCAGGATACACTTGGATAAAAGTGCAGGTCCGTCATCGAAGCCGACGAAAGAGACCTGGAGTCAATCATGTCTGAAGAAGCCGAAGAGTAATAATCAAAAGAGGCATCCACGGTAACACTGTTGCTTCGGTTTTGTTTGTCCAGAAAAGAAAGTTTTAAATCGAGGCTATTGGCTGCATCCCAGAGGGCTTCAGTTCCGATTCCACCAGTTACGGCAGAGTGATTTCCTGTTTGATTATAATAAGCAGTTACAAAATTTACTTCATCAAGTTTCAAACTTCTCAATCCTACTATGGTTTCTGTCTTTTCTTCAGAAGATTTGAGAGTTGGTATGCGGTTTTGGGCATTTGCACCCCAAATCGCCATACAATATATTCCTATGCTAACTATTGCCTTTTTCATTCAAAATTTTGGATTAATTACAACCGCAGCCACCGCCACTTTTTCCACCATTGGCACCAGAGGCACCTTCACGATATAGGTAAAAGTTGGTTTCAAATTTTTCAACTTTTCTGTTGGTCAGCTCCATTTCAGAGTCGTTTATACGGCTTTTCTGATATTCTTTCACACTCACGCAACTTTGGGTAAGCAATAATATCACGGCCATAATTCGTGTTATTTTTTTCATGTATTCGATTTTTTTTAATGCAGATTTCAAATACTTAATTCAAAATCCGGTTAATCGGTATGTATGTTATCCGATGTAAAAACTTTATTTTCGTTGTTAACCAAAATACAGGCAATGCCTTTCATTTGGTTGATCATATTGAGTGATTCGCCTACACCCATGATACTCAGGGGAGTAGCCAAAGCGTCGGCCAACTCAGCCATCGGGCAAATCACAGTAACACTTTTAAGTCCTTCCACCGGCATCCCGGTTTTGGGATGAATCGTATGCGAATATCTCTTACCACCAATCATCACATATTTTTCATAATTGCCCGAAGTCGCCACAGCCAAATTGCTGATGTTTATTTTCGAAAAAGCAGTATTCGGAGCGTCAGGATGTGCAAGTTGAATATTCCAGGGTTGTCCATTAGGCTGATTTCCCCAGGTAATCAAGTCTCCACTGGCATTTACTATACCACTATTAATACCTGCTTCTCTTAAAATTTTTGCTGCCCTGTCTGCGGCATATCCTTTTCCTATCCCTCCAAAACCTATCCTCATACCTTTTTCTTTCAGAAATACGGTACACTCGTTTTCGTTTACCAAAATATTCCGGTAGTTAATCAGGCTTACTTTTTCTCTGGCCAAATCAAGGTCAGGTAAGGTGGTCATTTTTTTATCAAAATTCCAGAAAGATTTATCCATGCTACCATAACTCAAATCAAAATGCCCTTCTGTCAAATTAGAAATTTTTTGTGCCCTTAAAATGAGTTCCAACACTTCCCGATCTACTTTTACAGATCCAATTCCGGCATTTTGATTGATGCGATTGGTCTGACTGTCTTCCGAAAAAGTTGTCAATAACCTTTCAATTCTGGAGATTTCATCGATTGCCAGTTGAATTTTCTCATCACCCTCTTTTTGATTTTCGCTTAAAACTGTAATCGAAAAACGATTACCCATCAACCTGAGTGTTTTGGAAAACAGTTCCGGCATCAGAAGTATCCTTTGATTTGGTTTATCAAAAGCTCGGTATTCATATTTTTGGGGTAACCATCCCATTCTTTCAAAATTTTACCTTCCGGTGAAAGTAAAACTGTTAATGGGAATTTCCCGGAAGGATTATATTTTTCAGCTAATTTTTCATTGTATTCGGTCTGAAGCTTTGAAAGCTGGTTTTTCTTCATTCTTGGAAAATCAGCTCTTACAAGACTCAAATGATCTTTTGCAAATTCCTGAAAATTTTCAGATTCCAGTACTTCTTGTTTCAATTTTATGCAAGGCCCGCACCAGTCTGAACCCGAAAAATATAAGATAATGAGTTTGTGATTTTTTTGAGCATCATCTTTGGCAATTTCAAGATTATCGCCCCAGGTTCCCGGAAGAAACCAAAGAATCCACAGTTTTAATAACAGGATTTTCATTTCAAAAACAGGTTTTATAATAAATACTTTAAATTAGTAAATCACGAGAGTTTTTCCATCAGTTGCCGTATTATAAACGGTTAATCCCCGGCTACCGCGTGAATTTAAACCTGCTCCGGTCAAGGAAAAACGAGCTCCGTGATCAGTACAGTACCACTCTTCATTGGAGTAAATTACACGTTTTTTGGGCTCATGTGAGCAAGTTACTGTTGCTGCTATATATTTACCGGTTTTTGAAAGAGCAATTACATAAGCATTGCTAATCACATAGTATCCCCCCTTGGTCAATAATTTTGAATAGCCCGATGACGTCAAATCAATAGTAGCTTTTGCTGAAATTGATTTTAGTTTTTCTGTTGTTACAAAAAGAGAAGTGTCCGCCTGGGTCGAGGCACTTGAAGTGGTACCTGTAGTGCCAGTTGTGGTGCCTGTGGTTGTCCCGGTAGTAGTGCCAGTTGTAGTACCGGTGGTGGTACCGGTAGTGGTTCCTGAGGTTGTCCCTGTTGTGCCGTCGGGATTCTGAACCAAAGCATCTACATACATATCTTCATTTTTTACACAGGAAAGCAAAGTCATTAAAGCTCCTCCGGTAAATCCTGCAGATTTCAAAAATTCGTATCTTGTCATTTGATTTCTCTAATGTTTTTTTAATCTTAATACGGAAATCGAAATTTATATGTTGCCTTTTGATATAAAATAGTATTATTTAAAAGAATTCTAAATAATTTCAAATTGTCCCTTTTTCTAAAAATGAATTGTAATAGAATAAAATTTTTAAAAATATGAATGAATACATTTTGATTTTCAGACACGAAAATGCCACCGCAAAAGTGTCGCCCGAACAAATGCAGCAGTGGATGCAGCAACAAATGGAATGGGTAAATTCTATAGTGGCACAAAACAAATTTGTAAGCGGAACCGGGTTACTTTTTGATAATGCAAAAGTGGTGCATCATGATAAAACTGTAACCAATGGTCCATTTGGTGAGTTGAAAGAAACCCTTGGTGGCTATGTGATTGTGAAGGCAGAATCTGCAGAAGAAGCCGCTGAGTTTGCCAAAGGCACTCCCATTCTTCAAGGCGAAGGCAATACTGTGGAGGTAAGACAGATTCTTACGCACTGAAATTTTTGTAAACATGCTCCGGGAAACCCGGAGCTTAATCTTATGCATAAAACAGAGGAAATATGGCCACATCTTTTTAAGACTGAATTTGGAAAACTCATTTCGGTGCTGGCGAAAAAATTTGGCTTCAATCAAATTGAATTGGCACAGGACATCGCCAGCGAAACTTTTCTTAAAGCGGTCGAAACCTGGCCTTATGCGGGTATTCCGCCTAATCCTCAGGCATGGCTTTACACGGTGGCACAAAACAAGGCTTTGAATATTTTGAAAAGAGAAAAGAATTTTTCAGAAAAAATAATTCAAAATATTATAGCATTTCAGGAAAATGAACCTGAACAATTTGCAGATTTCTCAGAGTCAAACATTTCTGACAGCCAATTGAAAATGATTTTTACGATTTGTAATCCAATTATATCAAATGATGCTCAAATTTGTCTGGCATTGAGAATTTTGGGTGGATTAGGCCAGGAGGAAATCGCCTCAGCACTGCTTTCCAATAAAGAAAGTGTGCATAAGAAGATTCAAAGAGCAAAGGCAAAACTAAAAACCGAGGATTTAGAGCTGGATTTTTCAAATGAAATATTAGTGAAGTCAAGATTGGAAAATGTACTAAAGATTATTTATTTGATTTTCACTGAAGGCTATTATTCTGAGTCCGGGAAAAACCTGATAAGAGAAGACTTGTGTGCTGAAGCTATGAACTTAGCCTACCTTTTATTGAAAAATCCAAAGACTAACACGCATGAAGTAAATGCTCTCATGGCTTTAATGTGTTTTTATGTTTCCAGACAAAATGCACGGCTGGGTGTAGATGGAGAAATCATTTTATTGGAAGAACAAGACTGCTCACTCTGGAATCAGGAACTCATAGAAAAAGGCTTTTTTTATTTACAAAAAGCCTCGGGATGGCCCGAAAAATCAACCTATTATATTGAGGCAAGCATAGCTTACTGGCAAGTTTTTAAGGGTGATAACCATTTAAAATGGCGGAATATTTATCTTCTTTATGATATTCTTGACCAGACCAATCCATCGCCAATGGTTGCCTTGAGCCGAATTTTTGCACTTTGGAAATCAGAAGGTACAGAACCTGCAATAAAAGAATTAGAAAAAAATCAATTTCCAGAAAATCAATTTTACTGGACTTTGAAAGGAGATTTAAACCGTGAGACTAATTCTCAGCTGGCAAATGAATGTTATGAAAAGGCCAGCCATTTTTGCAAAAATGAAAAAGAAAAACTGCTGATCACCAAAAAATTTATCAGCGATTAAAAAACTCATCCACCGCTTGTCTGCCAGCTTGCATCATTTTAGATTTTTCGCCTTCCGGCACTTTCCTTACTCTTGCACTCAATCCGAGGTCATTGATATAGACAGTACGCTCAACCTCCCTTGGGTTGGGCGGATTAATATTTCGCATAATCAAACCTCCCAAAGCATCCATATAAGAATTCATATCAACGATATCAAATGTCATGGGTTTGCTTTTTTTGGAAAGTTCATGCTCAATAAGTTGGCTCTTTTCCAGCCTTAATCCCAAAGTAAACGGGTTGAAAACCGATCCATTTTGCCCCTCCTCTATATATCTGGCATCATCAAAAATATCAACAGGGAAATTAAGCAGCAGGCCTCCGTCTACAAATAAACCCGCTTCTACATTTTGAGGTTTTTTATCGTAAATATACCCTTGTTTATCCACCCACAGGCTTCTGTAATACAGCGGGATTGACATTGAAATCCTCACCGCATCGGCGATTCTCATTTTGGGGTAAGTTTCAAAAGAAAAAACTTCCAGCGATTGATTGGTAAGGTTGGTACCAGTCACATAGAGATCCCGAAATGGAAAAGAACTCGCCAGATGATGGAGCTCCTCAAAAGTCAGGTCGGCATTTCCGGTTCTTTTGTAAATAACTTCTTCCATTTTCTGTAAAAAGCTATCCCCTCTAAACCAACCGTATTCTTTAAAAAGCCGCTTGGTGGCTTTCGAAACAAACCCGTCATCGTTAAACGACTCAATGGGCGTATCGTTTACGATTTCAATAATTTCTTCGGGCGTATAACCTATTGACAACAAGCAGGCCTGTATCGCCCCTGCCGAAGTGCCGGCCACTCTTTTTATGTCATGTAAAATGCCTTTTTTGTCCAGTTCCTGTAATGCTCCGCCGTATGCTATACCCTTTATTCCGCCTCCTTCCATTACGAGATTTTGATATTTTACAGTAGTTTGAGCATTCGAAAAAATACTTATAAAACCAAATATCAGTAAAAAGGAAAAGTCTTTCTTTGAAATAAAATATATAAAAAATCGTGGCATAATGTTTTTTTGTAGTTTTGATAAAGCCTTTTTATTCCTCACATTCAATATTTAAAACGTAAAAAGCCCTAAATTTGTGCATTAAAAGGCAAAAAATCGCCCAAATGAAAATCAGTATAATTACGGTATGTTATAATAGTGCTTCCACCATTGAGCAAACCATCCAAAGTGTTCTTAGTCAGGATTTTAATGATTTTGAATATATTGTGATTGATGGTGGCTCCAAGGATGCCACGGTTGAAATTCTTGAAAAATATAAAGACAGGATCAGATATATCTCCGAAAAAGACAATGGCATATATGATGCCATGAACAAAGGGCTGAAAATGGCTCAGGGCGAAATAATAGGTATAATAGGTGCAGATGATTTTTACCCTTCTGATGATGTACTTTCTGCCGTTTCAGCCGCTTTTGATCAATACGGTACTGATTCTATTTATGGTGACGTACAGTTTGTCAACGCTGGCAGCGAGCACAAGGTAGTAAGATACTGGAAAGTAGAGGAATACCGGAAAGAAAATTGGTTAAATGGTTTCATGCCTCCACACATTGCTTTTTATCTCAAAAAATCGGCGTATGAGAAATATGGATATTATAGAACCGATTTGGTTTGTGCGGGTGATTATGAGTTGATGCTCAGGATTTTGTATAAAAATAATGTAAGTAGTAAGCATATTTCCAAAGTGCTGATGACCATGAGAACTGGCGGCACTTCCAACGCATCTTTAAAACACCGGCTGACTGCCAATCTTGAAGATAGAAAAGCCTGGAAATTAAACGGAATTAAACCTAAATGGTACACCCTCTGGTGGAAACCTCTATCAAAAATCAGGCAATTGTTTGTGAAATTTGATATTGAATCTTAAGCTTAGAGCCAGGATTCTAAAAGTAGAAAATAATAACAAAAGGCACAAATATTAATCTGTGCCTTTTTTAATGTTAGATTATCCCAAAAACGGATACTTATAATCTGTTGGTGACACGAAAGTCTCTTTGATGGTCCGGGCATTGACCCAACGCAGCAAGTTGAGTTTTGAACCGGCTTTGTCGTTAGTTCCCGAGGCTCTTGCTCCTCCAAAAGGTTGCTGACCAACCACCGCACCCGTTGGTTTGTCATTAATATAAAAGTTGCCGGCAGCATCAGTAAGAGTTTTGGTCGCCTGGTCAATGGCATACCGATCCTGAGAAAATACAGCCCCTGTCAATGCGTAAGGCGAGGTAGTATTGACTAATTCCAGTGTCTCTTCCCATTTGTTTTCATCATAAACATAAATGGTCAAAACTGGCCCAAAAATCTCTTCTTCCATCGTAATGTAATGTGGGTCGGTCGTTAATAAAACAGTAGGCTCTATAAAATACCCAACAGATTTGTCAAAATTTCCACCGGCAATTACTTCAATCTTATTCGATTTTTTAGCTTCGGTGATGTAATTTGAGATTTTGTTAAATGCTTTTTCATCAATAACTGCATTTACAAAATTTCCGAAGTCTTCTGTTGGCCCCATTTTTATTTCAGCAAGGTCAGCCTGCATATATTTTTTTACATCTTCCCAAAGATTGGAAGGAATATATGCTCTTGATGCTGCCGAGCATTTTTGTCCCTGATATTCAAATGCACCTCTTACCAATCCCACAGCCACAGCTTTGGCATCAGCCGATTTATGAGCAATCACAAAGTCTTTTCCTCCGGTTTCACCTACAATTCTTGGATATGATTTGTATTTTGAGATATTTTGACCAATGGTTTTCCAAATATGTTGAAACACTCCGGTACTACCCGTGAAATGGATCCCGGCAAAGTCTGGGTGAGAGAAAATAATATCTCCTGTCATAGGTCCATCCGTATTTATCAGGTTGATTACACCGTCCGGCACTCCGGCTTCACGGAAGACTTCCATAATCACATTGGCAGAATAAAGCTGGGTATGAGCAGGTTTCCATACTACCACATTGCCCATCAAAGCCGCACTTGAAGGTAAATTTCCGGCAATGGCAGTGAAATTGAACGGAGTTAAAGCAAACACAAAACCTTCCAGTGGTCGATATTCCATTTTATTCCACACCCCTTTTGATGATTGAGGCTGCTCATTCATAATTTCCTGATAAAAAGCCACATTAAATCTTAGAAAGTCGATAAGTTCACAAGCAGAATCGATTTCTGCCTGAAAAGCATTTTTTGATTGTCCAAGCATTGTGGCTGCGTTTATTTTTGCCCTGTAGGGTCCGGCAAGTAAATCGGCGGCTTTTAGAAAAACTGCGGCTCTTTCGCTCCATGGCAGCTCCGCCCAGGCTTTTCTAGCATTAAGTGCGGCGTCTATTGCTGCATTTACATGGCTGGCGTCCCCTTCTGCGGCAAAACCTAAAAAATGCTGGTGATCGTGAGGAGGCGAAAGTTTTGTTTTCTTATCTGTAAAAACTTTTTCAGAACCAATGTACATTGGGATTTCGATTTGACCGCTTCTGAAATTTTCAATTGCTTTTTGAAGACTGGCTTTTTCCGGACTACCCGGTGCATAATTCAAAACAGGTTCATTTTGAGGCACAGGTACATTATAAATAGCATTTTGCATTTTTTACTTGCTTTTTATTGATGAAATATGATGCAAGTTCGGGATAATCAGCCGAAAGGGCAAAAAATGAAATAAATATTGTTGTTGGATTTTAAAATAGTTTTCATGACTATATATTTTATTCAAAGCTAGTTTTAATGACCAGTATAAAATTACATTTTTATTTTTCGAAGGAAATAATAAGTTAACGGGAGGTATTTTTTAATGTATAATCAGACCAAAATCATAAATAATTGGTTTTAGCCTAAAAACAACCAATCAAGATTTCTATCAGGAAGAGGGCAATTTTCTTTTTTGCCAAATAAATTGTATCGATTTTTTGCAATAAAATCATATATCAAATTGCTAACCTTGAAGGGTATCCGTGAAAAAACATTCAAAAAGTTAATCCACTTTAGTTTTTTGATTATTCTGAATAACGCCTCTGACTTTTGATAAATATGGTTGTTTTCCAAAAGGATAATCGAATCGGAATTGGTGGTGTTGATGTGAAAGGGTTGGAGGGTGCGTTTAGCAAATTCAGATTGAAGAGAAGAAAAACGAAAATGGCGTTTGCTATCTAATTTGATTACGGTTCTGACCGCACCATTGCATAGATTGCAAACGCCATCAAAAAATATTACCGGGTGGTTCATTTAAAAACTAAAAAGTTTTTCAAAAGGCAACCGGCTCAAAATCAATAACAAAGCAAGTCCGTAAAATATGAACGATACTTTAAATTTACGACCATTTCCTAATGCTTTTTTAGATTTTGCATTACCGATTGTTGCCAGTACCACTGCAATGATATTTGTAAACGGATGTTCAACGACAGCTTTTCTAGCCTCTGCGTTTTTCATAGCAGCACCCATGTCTGAAAAAGCATGTTGTGCCACAGGAGAAACCACCAAGAGGATTAGTCCCAACAATAACATGGTGTGAGTGGCTATAAGTGCAAAAGAATTGATTTTGCGGTGCTTGTCCTCAAAAACCTTCTCTGAATTTGAGCCTAGAATTCCATTTAAGGTAGCCCATGCAAGCAATATCAACGCAATAAATGCAACATAATGATGAAGAGTTAGAATTAATGAGTACATAATTTGGGGTTTAAATTTTAAATATTCTCTTTAATAACATTCCAACCAATGCTTTTGGTTTTAATTTGCAACAAAATAAACATCAAGCAAGCAAATAATCTAAGTATTAATGAATAAAAAATGGTATGACTATATTCCGCATCCGGTGGTGATGCTCTTCGGAATGATAGTCTTGGGGTATATTCTGACACTTTTGGTGCCGTCCGGCGAGTTTGAGAGGCTTATGGTTGATGGGAAAGGGAAAGTGATACCGGGTACTTTTCATGAGGTGGAAAAACCTCAGTTAAATCCCACTGCTATTTTTTATGCCATGCCTCAGGGGTTCAAAGCTGCGATTGAAGTGATTTATATTATTATTTCGAGTGGAATTATGTTTGGGTTTATGAATGCCAGTGGTGCTGTCGAAAACGCCGTGGGCACTTTTGTAAGAAAACTAGGTCATAATCGTCAAAAATTACTTATCGTTTTGATGACTTTTATATATGGAATGCTGGGTGTTTTTATTGGTTATGAAAACAATATCGCCATGATTCCAATAGCAACGGTGCTGAGTCTGGCCATAGGTGGTGATTTGGTTTTAGCTACTGGTATTGCCATCGGCGGGGTTACGGTAGGTTTTGGACTGTCTCCATTTAATCCTTACACCGTAGGTACTGCACACAAAATCGCAGATTTGCCACTTTTTTCAGGAGCAATTTTACGGTCAGTACTTTGCTTTTTAGGATTGACCATAATGGCCTGGTACAATGTCAGGTATTTCAAAATAACACTGAAGAACCCATCAAAAAGCCTGGCTTACGGTATCAAAACCGAGGGAATCAGTCTCTCCAAGGCAATTTCAGATTTCAGAATGAAATCCAAAGATTATTGGATAGTGGCTTTGTTTTTTGTGATGCTGATTGTAATGATTTTCGGAGTTTTTGAATTAAAATGGTATCTCAACGAAATCTCCGGTCTGTTCCTGATGTTCTCTTTGGTTTTGGTTTTCTTTTTGAAAAAAAATAATATTGAAATTGGCGAATTGATCCTCGATTCAGTTTCAAAAGTTACGCCCGGGGCATTTATGGTTGGTTTTGCGGCTACAATTCGCATCATTCTTGAGCAAGGAAAAGTGAGCGACACAATCACCAATGCCCTCGCAGAACTGCTTCAGGGTTTGCCCACTTATCTTTCTGCTTTAGGCATGGTCGCTACCCAAAGTTTCATGAACTTCGTGATTCCAAGCGGCTCTGGACAGGCTTTGGCCACTTTGCCGATTTTAATTCCTTTGGGTGAAATGCTGCATTTGACCAAACAAACGGTGGTTTTGGCTTTTCAGGTAGCTGATGGTGTGTCTAATCTGATCAATCCAACTTTTGGAGGGCTCATCGCTATGATTGCCCTTTGCCGGGTACCTTTTGAGCGATGGCTTCGATTTATTGCCCCGGTGGTAGGGATTCTTCTCCTTTTGGTCATTATTTTTGTCTGGATTTCGGTGTATATTCATTATGGTCCGGCCTAATTTTTTTATTTATGTTATTGGAAAAAACTAAGGAAATCCTCAGTAAACTGGTGAGTTTTGAGGTGTTGGGTAGTCAGAGCAATTTAAGTATTGCAGATTTTATTGGTGATTATTTAAAAAACAAAGGGGTTGATTTTCAATTTGTTGAAAACGAAGAAAAAGACAAAAAACTCATACATTGCCGCATCGGCCCGGCAGTAGATGGTGGTGTGATCCTTTCAGCACATACTGATGTAGTACCTGTAAAAGGCCAGGACTGGCACACTGAACCTTTTGTTTTGACCGAAAAAGATGGAAAGCTTTATGCCAGAGGTTCTTGCGATATGAAAGGTTTTATTGCCTGTTGCCTCGCAAGTATTGAGAAATTCCAGCAGGCTAATTTGCAAAAACCGGTGTATTTTGCTTTCTCTTATGATGAAGAAGTAGGCTGTCTTCAAGGCTACAATATGGCTTTGGCGGTTAAGAATTTTTATAAAGAGAAGCCAAAATTTGCGATCATTGGCGAGGCTACTATGATGAGTCCTGTGGTTGGGCAAAAAGGCATTTGTGTATTAAAAACTACCGTTTTTGGCTCTGCCGGGCATAGTAGTCGTATCAAGCAGGAGGTGAGTGCCATTCATGTAGCTGCTAAACTGGTGGTTTGGCTCGAAAATAAAATGAATGAGCTTGTAGAGCGTGGTGAAACCGATGACAGGTTTACACCAAATCATACTTCTATTCACGTTGGACAGTTCAATGGTGGAATAGCTCCCAATGTTATATCCGATAAATGTACTTTCTACTGGGATGTAAGGATCATTCCGAAAAGCAGCTTGGAAGAAATATTGAATGAGTTTGATGCCTATTGCAAAGAATTGGAGAAAGAATTGCAGACCCGCTTTGCCGGTGCTAAAATCATTACAGAGGAAGATCATCCCCCGGTGCCACCATTAGATACACCTGAGCATTTAGAAATAGTACCGTTGATACAAAAGATATCCGGCAATACCGAACTTAAAACCGTAGCCTATGCAGCAGAAGCGGGGCAATTTGCCCTGGCAGGCTTTGAATCAGTGATTTGCGGCCCGGGGGATATTGCTCAGGCACACCGTGCTAATGAATTTTTGAGTATTGACCAGATGGAAAAATGTTTGGAAATGATGGAGAATTTGGCGTTTGAACTGGGGAAATAAGTTACCATATTTGGAATAACTAATTATTTAGTTATATTTGATTATTATTCCATTGTTATGAAATATTATCGTCCCGGAATGATTTCTTTGGTTTTCATTCCACTTTTATTGATACCATTTTTATATTCAGAATTTCATGAAAGAGATTTTAGAATTATTAAGTTCAATCTCCCTGAAAGAGAATGTGAAGAAGGTCAAATTTGCTTTGATATTAGTTCGCTTTATATTGGTTCAAAATTTGACACTTTATTTATTGATCAATTAAATGAATCAACTTTATCATTAGAGTTTGGAAATTTTAGGAGAAAATTAGTATCTGATAGTATTTCAGGATCATTTAAAGGTACGAAAGGAATTATTTTTAAATTGTCATCGACTACTGAATATGAAAAGATCATCAAACTATTGAATAATTGCGAAAAATTTAAATTGGATTTTTATGGATTAGATTTAATCAAAAATCAATTTGTTTTGATTCCTAGGATTTCAATAAGTTTTAGTGGTCCAGCCTGTGGAGGTGTTATTTTTATGGAAAGTAAGCAAAGATTTGACTTTTTGACACAAATCAAAAATTACTTTATGATTTTTGAATTTCCCTACCATCAAAAATGGATAAATTTAATTTTGGTTTCTTATGTATTTTTTGTTCTATTTTCCATATTAATGTTTTTTAAAAATAAATCAATATCTAATAGACCTTCTTCAAATAACCAATTAATAAACAACAAAACTTGAAATCTTCCTTATTCCATTTAAATTTGTCAAAAGTTTCTTAAAATCATGGAATCAACTCTTCAATATCAAATTCCGCTATCAGTCAATGAGTTGGCAAAAGTAATCAAAGAGCAATTTTCTTTGAAAGACAGAAATACATTGGCTGATTTGATAAAAATACAGCCTGACAATGGTGACGATGAGCCTACTAAAGAACAACTCCTTGATGAAATAAGAGAAGCTGTGAAGGAGGTCAATCTTGCAAAGCAAGGAAAGATTAAGCTTAAAACATTAGACCAACTATTGGATGAGCTTTAGAATTGAACTATCCTCCAATTTTGAGAAGCAACTTAAAAAACTTTTAAAAAAATATCCCTCAATAAAAAGTGATGTTTTTGAGTTAGGAAAACTATTATCCAAAAATCCATTAACTGGAACTCCTCTCGGAAGAAATTGCTATAAAATCAGATTGGCGATTAGCAGCAAAGGCAAGGGGAAGTCAAGTGGAGCAAGAGTGATTACGCATATAAAAATCATTAATGAAACAATCTACCTACTTTCAATCTATGATAAAAGTGAAAAAGATAGTCTTATGGAAAGTGAGATTGATATTTTATTGAAGGAAGTATCAGAGTAAAAAGGCGACTTCTCTGAGCCGCCTTTTGATTTATTTCAAGCTACTTAAAAATTCAACCAAGTCCCGTATTTCTCGTTTGGAAAGGATTTCGCCCATGGGTGGCATGCTTGAGGGTACATTTTCTCTTTTTGTAATTCTTGCGGTCTGAACTTTGGTTGGTTCAGCGTCGGAAGTTGCGATAACCAACTCATTTTCAGTTTCCGACATCAAAGTGCCCATCACCTCATTGCCGTCTTTTAGGGTAATGATTACTTGTCCAAATCCGGGAGAAATTCTTGCACTCGGGTTAACCAAAGCCTCCAGCAAGGTTTCTCTTTTCAGTTTCGAACCAATCTTTTCCAAAGAAGGCCCAACATTTCCGCCCGTGCCTGGTTCTATGGCATGACACCTCACACATTGGGCGGTAGAGTTAGAGTTAAATATTCGTCGGCCTTCCCAGCTATTTCCACCAAAAAGAGCCACTTTAAATTCTTCAAACCAATTGTCTTCTTTTTTTGTAGCATTGAGTTTTACAATAAGGTTTTCAGAACCTGTCTTTTTTACAGCTTCTGTCAGATCAAGCAAAAGTTCCGGATTTAAATTCCCATTTGCCTGTTGTGCTATCAATGATTCCAATACTTTTTCGGTTTTTTCCAAAGGTATATTGCCAATAACGGTCAATAACCGCTGCCTTTCCCTCAAAGAACCTTTTTCAAAAATAGGCTTAAGAATTTCATTAAATGAGTTTACGTCTGTTTCAATATTATCAAGTGCTCCAATAGCCGCTGCTCTTACATCTGATTTTTCATCTTTAAGTCCTTTTTTTACTATCTCGTTTAGTTTATTAAACTTCAATGCATTCAGGCTTTCAATGATTCCTATTTTCACTTTAGGTTCTGTTTCTTTTTCAAACAATTCTGCCAGTTTTTCGGAATATTCACTTATTTTCAGATTGCTTAAAAGTGAAGCAACTGCAATTTTTGTGGCGGGGTTTTCTGACGATAAATAATTGTCAACATGAGGTTTAACGATTGATTTTACCCACTCCAGATCTCTTTTTACCACTCCACGGTATCTGCCATCTACCCGATCAAGAGGAGAAGGCTCTGCCCAGGTACCCAATGTAGCAATGGCCTCGGCACGCAATTCATCGCTAATATCATTTCTTTCTGAATAAGCTATTAATGCTTCCAGCGACTTTTTAGCACCTAATCTTAATGCCACATTTATGGCTCGTCTCATCAAAGGTTCTCCTTTAAAAGTCGGATGTTTTAATATTTCCACCAAAGCTTCAAATGCTCCCGGAATCGAAAGGTCATCATTGATAGCTCTGGCGGCTTCGGTCACAATGTATTCATCTGAATCTTTGAGAAAAGCAACAATTTTTGGGCTGCGTAATTTCCTTAAAACCAAAACTCCTGCAGTTCTTAAGGCTCTGCTTGAACTATTGGAAAGTGCTGCGGCTTGCTCCTCTGCACCAATCCTTGAAAGAGCCAGGACACCAGCATGACGAATGTATAAATCCGCATCATTATTTTCTTCCAGCATTTGAATCAGACCTTTAATAGCTTCCTTTGATCCAATCCTTCCTAAAGCTTCGGCAGCATAGAACTTAATTCTGGCGTTTTCGTTTCGAAGTTGACCGATGAGTTTTGAGGCAGCGGGAGTATATTTTATATCTCCGAGAGTTTTTGCGGCCTGTGCTACCAGTTCTTCATCATTTGATTCCAAAACAGTCATTAAATTTTCAGCAATTGTCTTATCTCTACGAGCCAACATTCCTATTCCCCAAATAGCATGGACTTTTGCCAGTTGGTTTTTTGATTCATCAAGTGTTTTTTTGAAAATAGCCAAACCTTTTGCTCCTCGATTAACCAGTTCAAACTGTGCCTTTTGTCGGATTCGCATGTCTTCATATGCCAGCAAGTCGAAAAGCATCAGGTCGGTTTGTAAAGGGTATTTTAATTGTAAATATGCCTGTGTTTTTTGCCTTTCGGCGGTCAGGTCCTGGTTGGTTACATCCATTCTCCACACGCGACCTTTATTTTTGGTATCCCATCCGTTGAGCCAGTCAGCCACATAAAGTGCACCATCAGGGCCAAATTTTATTCCGGTTGGCAATATTCCGCTCACCATGTCTTTTTCTCCATCTAAAACAAATGATGCCCCTTTATTTTTTAATCCAAAAGACCAAATGTGAGAGGAGGAAGGGCTTCCTACAAATTCAACCAAAAAGAATTTATTAAGCCAATCTTTCCCCAAAGCTGTCCCTGGATTATACTGCATTCCGGTTGGGCCATTGTGATAGTTCATGATTGGAGGCAAAATATAAGCGGCCTGACCTTCCCATCTGGGAACAGAAAGCTTTTCATCCATCCAAACCTTATATTTATTGTTTTTGGGGTCGGTATATTTTCCATACTGCCAGTTACACCGCCACCCTGCATCCATACCTTCAACCACATGAACGAGTCTTTCTCTTTCACCGGGATGGTCACCATCATTGTCTGAGGAAATAAGATTACCATATTGATCAAAAACGAACTCGTGGGTATTTCTCAGGCCATGGGCAAAGACTTCCAGATCCGAGCCATCAGGGTTACATCTGACAATGGTGCCTTCATTGGCGTAATCAATTTTTCGTCCATCAACAGTTGTAATATTGGCACCAATATCTCCGGTATTCCAGTAGATTTTACCATCAGGTCCTTCTGTCAGACCACTCATGCCATGACCACTAAATCCTATGTGTACCTGAAAACCCGTTGCTATAGAGGTTTTTTTGTCATAAAAACCATCTCCGTTGGTATCCTGAACCCTCCATACATCAGGTGCTGTAGCGATAAACATATCATTTTCTCTAACCAAAACTCCTCCAACCACATCAGTTACTTCTTCATTTGGTCCAAGAAATATCCTTGTGGACCGTTCGGCCACACCATCATGGTTAAGGTCTTCGATTTTCCAGAGCTCGTCTTGCTCTACAGCCAAATCTTTCCAGTCATGTGAGCCATCTTCATTCAAATCTTCCAACCAGGAATTGTTGTTACTTTTTTCAGGTGCAAAATAATCTCTGAGGAATTTTCTGCGATCCTCAACAGTATTCCAGGAAATTGTATGAGGAACCCAATGCTGATAACCACGAATATCAAATTCGGAATGCTTTTGTCTGATAGTTCTGGTTAAATAAACCGCACCGTTGTTGTCAACATCTATAGATACCGGATCGGGTGCCAGGCTATCGGTTGCCCAAAGTTTGAGTTGAAGCCCATCAGCCACTTTAGCAGGGACTTTATCTCTGATCTCCCGGGCATATTTTATAGGGTCCGGAGAATTGTCAGTTACTACCAATGGAATTTCTTTTTTAGAAGAACTGACGCAGGAAACTGTAATAAATACCGAAAATGCCAGAGAAGCAATCAGGGTATTAGATGTATTTTTTATCATTTTTTAGGGTTGAAATATTTACAAAAATATGCTTTTTCTTTGCGTTTCCTTTTTTTCAGTACAAAAAAAAGAGGCTGCCTTTTCAGACAACCTCTTTCTTATAAAAATGAAAAAATTATACAGCAGGTTTGGCAGAATACTGCTCACCTTCTTTTTCCAATCTTTTCTCCATGGCATCCACCACAATTGGAGAGGCGATAAATAAGGAAGAATAGGTACCCACAATAACTCCGATAAACATAGCGAATATAAATCCTCTGATGCTTTCACCACCAAAAATCAATAATATAAATAATACTATCAAAGTAGCAACCCCTGTTACAGCAGTTCGGCTAAGTGTGCTGTTAAGAGCATTGTTAATCGTAACTTCAAGAGGTTCTTTGTGCGATCCTTTTTCTCTCAGGTACTCTCTGATACGGTCAAAAACCACCACTGTGTCATTCATAGAGTAACCCATTAGGGTAAGTACAGCACCCACAAATGCCTGGTCAATGTCTAATGAGAATGGAAGAATTCCGTTGAAAATTGAGAAAATACCCAAAATAATCAATACATCATGGAACAAAGCCACAACTGCACCAAAACCAAAAGCGACACTTCTAAACCTGATATAGATATAGATAAATGTAATAATCAAGGAGTAAAGAATGGCTTTTAAAGCCGACCAAATGGTATCATTGGCAATTGTAGGACCTACATAAGACGAACCTACCACTTTACCCTTATTCTCTGCCATTCCTGCAAGGGCAGTATTCAATTTGGTTTTGATTTCGCTTGCAATTTCAGGTGAGACCTGGTCTATTTTATAAGCTGAAGTGATTTTTACTTTGTCAAACCCACCATAGGTTTTTACTTCGACTGCAGCTCCTTCAAATACTTTTTGGGCAACTTCTCTTACCTTCTCAGTATTTACGCTTTTTTCAAATTGTGCCTCGTAGGTTCTACCACCTTTAAAATCCACACCTAAACCAAAGCCTTTGATTCCGATTGAAATTGCACCAGCAATGATGATGGCAGCGGAGATTCCATAAAATACTTTTCTTTTCTTAATAAAATCAATGTTAGAATCATTGAAAAGTCTTTCGGTCCATGCCGTACGGAAATTGATGGTTTTATTTCTTTTAATGAAATAATCAAAAATAAGTCTTGCAACAAATACAGCACAGAATAATGATGTGAAGATACCAATCAGTAGGGTAGTGGCAAATCCTTTCACAAGACCGGTACCGAATACAAACAAAATAACACCAGTTATTAAAGTTGTAACATTTGAGTCAATGATAGAAGGCATCGCATTTTTAAAACCTTCAGATATTGAAACCATAAAACTCTTTCCGGCTGCCATTTCTTCTTTTACCCTTTCGAAAATAAGTACGTTGGCATCGACAGACATACCTACTGAAAGAACCAAACCGGCAATACCCGGAAGTGTCATCGTAGCACCAAATGAAGCCATAACACCCAAAACTAGTACAAGGTTAACCAAAAGAGCTACGTTGGCAACCCATCCGGCTCTGCTATAGTACACTAACACAAAAATCAAAACAGCTACCAAGCCTACCAATGAGGATAATACCCCCGCTCTGAAAGCTTCAGAACCTACAGAGGCTCCAACTTCAGCTTCTTCAATAATGTTAGTAGGTGCCGGCAATTTACCAGCTTTAAGTACGTTGGCAAGGTCAAGTGCCTGCTCTACGCTGAAACCACCTGAAATACTTGAGTTTCCACCCGAAATCTCCTGGTTTACATTTGGAGCTGAATATACGTAGTTGTCAAGAATGATAGCAACTTGTTTTCCTACGTTAGCACCGGTCAATGCTTTCCATTTTCTGGCTCCAAGGGCATTCATTTGCATGGATACGTCTGGTTTACCTGTCATTGGATCATAATCCTGCTTTGCGTTAGTAATCACATCACCTTCAAGTGGGGCATTACCATGATCTTTAATAGTGTAAACCGAAACAATTTCTTCATTTCCTGCTGTATTTACTACAGGGCTCACATCATAGAGAAACGTAAGATTGGCAGGGAAAATACCCTGAGCTTCAGGACGACGCAATACTTCATTTAATCTGGCGGTATCTTTGGTTCTTACAGCCAATCCGCCGGTAGGCGAGCCAACAAAGATATTGGCCAAACCTGTTTGAAGAGATGACGAATCCTTTTTAGGAGCTGTTTTAAGAGCCGATGCTAATGAACTTTTGGTAGTGTCGCCTGCAACTTTGATTGACGAACTTTTTGCTTTCTCTTCGATATCAATTTTTGTCAGTAAAGCAGAAAATGCTTCAAATGAAGGATTGAGCTCAGTAGCAGAATAAACCTCACAAAACTCAAGTTTAGCAGCACCTGAAAGCAATTTTCTTACACGCTCAGGATTGTCCACGCCAGGTAACTCGACCTGGATACGGTTGGTGCCCGGTAATTTTGAAAGGTTGGGGTTGGCCACACCAAATTTATCCACCCTTGTTTGAATTACTTTAAATGAGCGGTCAAACGCACCATCGATTTCCTCTTTTACATATTTCAACACCTCTGCATCAGAAGATTGAATATTGAGGATATCTCTGTTGGAACTGTTTACAAAAATATTTGCCAATTTGGTGTCAGGAGCCAGTTTTTTAAACTCCTGGGCAAAAAGTTCTGAGTAATGTTTGCTACTGGTTACTGCTGCTTTATCGGCATTTGCCAAAGCCTGGGCTACTCTTGGATCACGCGAGGCGTTTGCCAGAGCTTTTACTACTCCGGTAGGTGAAACTTCCAAAATTACATGCATACCACCCTGGAGGTCAAGGCCTAAGCCTAATTCTTGTTTCGAAAGATCTTCCAGTGTTGAGCCCAAGAATACAGGTTGTTTCCAGAGTGAATCCAGGTACCTTTGTTTTTTGCTTGGATTTACTTTTCCATCTTTTCCGGTGGCAAATTCTGCTGCCTCTTTTCTGATATCGTTTACTTTCCATGTACGAATCAGATAATACGAACTTAATAACACGAGTGCAACAAGCAGTGCTATTATTCCTCCTTTGTTTTTCATAAAATATTAATAATAAGTCCTTTGAGTGTAAAGGTTTTTTGGTTTAAAGAAAATTATTTTGGTATTAAATCAAGCCCTGCAGCTGATCATGGGGCATTGGTGACTATAATGTGCTCAAAAAGTACATCAAAATATGCAAATAAAAATTGCCTGAAGGAATGAACGAACCTGATTTTATTACTTTCAAAACTGAATGAAACGGGTTCAGGAAATTTGAGTTCAAAATGCTGGAAATGAAAATGATAAGAGGGTACAACTGTCTCAGGATTGATCTGTTGAAGTACAGTTTCACTTTTATTTTCTTTTTTGTCGGTTGCTTTGGATTCTTTCTGAACTTTATGCGGAATCGCCACCGATACAAAATGTGCCGAAAACACACTCAGTAGCAGTAGTAATCCTGCAATCTTATTTATCAGATTATTATTTTTCATTTCAGGGCACGAAGTTACGGCTTGTTTATCGAAAAAATCAAGTAATATGCCAAAAAAGTATTATTTCAGACATCATTTTTCAGATAAATGCGATTTTATCAATGAGCTTTTGGAAAGAAATGCAAGTGCCAGTTGTTTTTTACAATTATTAAAAATCATCGTTTTTGCAGATATTGGGAAACTAAAAACATAGGTGCTGTCATTGATTTTTTGGAGATTATTTCCTGCTTCCTGCTTGTTTTGGTAACTGTATTGGTATGCTTCAATTAGCTGTAGAATAATCGTATTTTCGATTTTTTTTGTTGGAGAATCATAGTCAATCATGCTAATTTTTATATTCTGGATTTTATATTCATCCTGGCATTCAAGGTTTGGATTTTTTTCAAAAAAAGACACTAATTTTTCGCCTTCCTCATTTCCCCATTCGACCAGAGTAGCCTCAGATATTTTTTTGATTTTATATTCTTCCATTTTTGCCTTTACCTCACCTGTATCAACTCTCTTTACATTGCCACAGGCTATTGCTCCCAGAAAAAATATTAAAATGGAGGCTGATTTTAAGATATTTGAATGTGTTTTCATCTAAAATATTTGATGTTAAGGTATTAACAAACTGCTGTCGCCAAAGCTCAGAAAGCGATAATTATTTTCGAGAGCTTCATTATATAAATGTTTCCAGTTATTTTCTCCCACCAATGCCGCTACCAATAAAAGCAAAGTAGAGCCAGGCTGATGAAAATTAGTTATAAGTGCTTTGCAAATTTTGAATTGGTAGCCCGGAAATATCATGATTTCGGTGGAACCCATTAATTGAGTAAGATTTCCGGAGTCCATGTATGCCAAAATAGCTTTCAGAGCATCATTAACAGTAATATTTTGATGATTTTGGTATGGGAACAGCTTTTCAATAAAAAATACGGCATTTTTATCATTTAATAATTTTACCCCAAACCAATACAAGCTTTCCAGCGAACGCATAGAAGTCGTTCCAACCGGTATTACAAATTCGTGATTGTACAGAAGGTAAGAAATAAATTCTCTTGAAAAAACCATTTGTTCTTCATGCATCGGATGCTCCAGAGCGTTTTCGGTTTTTACGGGTCGAAACGTGCCTGCCCCTACATGTAGCGTAAGATAGCTCTGTCGAATGCCTTTTTTGGCAATATTTTCCAAAACCAACTCGCTAAAATGTAATCCTGCCGTGGGAGCGGCCACCGCACCTTTTTCTTTGGAATATACCGTTTGGTAATCCTCAATATCATCTTCTTCGGCCTCACGGTTTAGATAGGGAGGCAAGGGAATATTTCCGAAATAACCAATAATCTCACTAAATATTACTTCGCTATCCCATTCAAACCTCACTAGATTAGCGTCTTTGTCAATGAGTTTTGCTGAAAGATTGTACGGATGTCCGTTTTGTGTAATTTCAACGGTGAGAATTTCCTCCGTCTTCCATTTTTTTTTATTACCAATTACGCATTCCCAATCGCAGGTCTTGCGGGCTTCCATTGAAATCGCCACCAAAGGGCTGGGAGAAACAGGATGCAACAGAAAAACTTCAATAACCGCACCTGTCTGTCTTCTGAAAAATAATCTGGCTGGTATCACTCTTGTATTGTTGAAAACCAGATGCGAATTGACAGGAAGAAGCTTGTTAATATCAGAAAACTTATGATGGGTTATTTTGCCAGATTCAGAAACCAGAAGTCTGGAGCTATCTCTAGGCTCAACCGGATGTTTGGCTATTTTTTCTTCAGGTAAAAAATAGCTGTAATCGGCGATTTTGATTTCCATTTAATCTTCGCTGGGCGGATTGGTAAATAACAGCCTCACGGGCAACCAGAAAATAATAATCAAAAGCAAAGCTGCTCCGCCGATAATAAACCAGTTATAGTTGAAATCTAACATTTGATTTTTATCCGAATTGATGTTGTTGATTCCCAAAACTACAAAAATCAAAAATGTATTTACGATTGCCAGAAAAGCATTGAACCAGGTGCTGATAAGTGAAGTGGTAGCCTGAGGTTGGTTGGCCCACAAGCTGTTAGGATTAAGGGCCTTGAAGTTAAGCTTTATGATGGCATTTTTTAATAAACTTACCAAAAAATTAATAAAAAATATGACCCCGGCCGTCCAGTAAAAAAACTGCTGCTGACTTACAAAACCCACAGGATTGCCATTGTCATCAAAGTTTATGGCAATTTTTTCGGGTAAGTTGGCATAACAAAATAAGACAACCACAGTTAAAAGTAAAAAAGAACCGATTTTCCAAAACCTGAAAAATATATTTATCATAATAAAATGTATAATATTTGTAAAAAGTTTGGGTTTTTTCTGTCAAAATAGAATTTAAGGATATTGCTAATCTTATACTTATTAAATGAAAAGTTTTGACAAAACCCGGCACAAAAACCTAACACAAAGGTAGGGTAGAAGGTTGAGGATAATCGTAATTATTTTTAAAAATGTCGAAAATTTATACAAAAACCGGAGATAAAGGTACCACTTCATTGGTGGGTGGTACACGTTTGGAAAAAGATCATATCAAAATTGAGGCTTATGGCTCAGTAGATGAGCTCAACGCCTGGATGGGAGTTATTGCTGATTATAAGGAAAATATATCAAGAAAACCGATTTTGAAAGAAATACAGGACCGGCTGTTTACGATTGGAGCCGAGCTTGCTTCAGAACCCGAATACCAAAAAAAGGCTCTTCCCATTTTGTTTGATTCAGATATTGATCTACTTGAAAAGCAAATGGATGAGATGAATGAAACCATGCCATCAATCAGGCATTTTGTTTTACCTGGCGGTCATCAGGCGGTTTCGTTTACTCATGTGGCTCGTACCGTGTGCAGGAGGGCCGAAAGAAAAGTAATAAGCCTTTCAAAAATTGAAGATATCAATCCCAAAATTATCATCTACCTCAACAGATTGTCTGACTACCTGTTTGTATTGTCAAGAAAAATTTCTCACGAGCTTAATATCGAGGAAGTTAAGTGGAGCCCCCGCTGATGCCGGTTATTTGACAGACATCAAACCAAATCTCTTTGGACGGTGAAATGCAGCATTTTTACCTGATAAAGTGGGACTCCAGCATACAAAATCGCAGGTGACTTCATCACAAATCCAGTTTGGATCCTGGTGCGATGAATTTGATCTGATTCTGTAAAAATTGACCCTGTAGTTTTGGCTCATTTCATTGCTTATTATTTTCCAGGGGATTTGTAATGTGCCGCTCCAGCTATCTTCGGTTTTCTCAATAGCATGTAAAATTTTCGCCTCTGCAGGATCGACCATTCTATTCAGTGTTTGGGTTTGTGCTCCCAGGCTAGGGTTATCAATCCAGCCAATCCATATGGCATCGTTGGGGTTGATTTCCACTTCCAGATATTTTTCAGGATCATCTGCTCCGGCACTGATAAAAACCTCAAAGACTTCCTGATTGTACAGGGGGTCATTATGAACGTACATGGCATTTTGTTTGACAAACAAATCATCTTTGCATTCAAACCCCACATTGAGGTAGTCTTCGGAATACCAAACGTTTACCTTGGTTTCAAAGTCTGATTTTTCGCCATTGGTTGCGAATCTGAAATTTGCCGGTAGTTGAGTGGGGATTTTAGCGTTTTTGTCAATTGTAAATTTGTACTCCTCTTCTGAAATCATTGTTTCTGTTATTCTGCAATTAAAAGGCTCCTGGTTTTTCGACCAAAAGAATTGCAAAAATAAGATTATTATCCAATTGATTTTCAAAATTATTGGCTTTAAAAAGATTTTATCAAAGGCTTAAATTCAAAGATATATCACCAAATCTCAAAATTAACTTTTTTCCTTTTTTTATTTCTTTTTCTGAAAGTTCGAAGACGCCAATTTTTGGAGATATATTTTCAATTACGATTCCTTCAGTATTGGTTATGGCTAAAGTTTTCATTTTTTTTAAAAAAAATACCCCTCTGGTTATTTTACAGAGGGGTTAAGTTTATTTTAGTGTCCGTGATTTCCTTTGCCTTTTCCTTTGCCTTTTCCTCCTTTAGGGGTAAATGCCGTTTCGCCTAAAAACTTAAGACCTGCATCAAAACCAAGCAAAACCATCGTTGAATCTGATTTTTTCACCAATACGCCATATTTTCCATCTGTAGTCAGATGTGCACCTTTTATTTCGGAACCAGCATAATTGGCTGTAATGTAATCAGTTATGGTTGATGGTAAGCTCGCAGGATCAATTTTTTCGCCATCTGGTCCTTTGCCTTTACCGGTATGTTCTGAAATGAAATTTCCATTGGCATCAAACAACAAACCTTTGTGCGTGCTGTCGGCAAGTGTAATTCTGACCGCATATTTTCCTGAATCAGAAACCGCTGCTTTGTCAATTGTGGCACCAGAATAATTGCTTGAAATATAGGAGGTTACATTGGCAGGAAGAGCACTTATTTCGATTTCTGTAAGATTATGTCTGTGATGTCCATGTCCATTTGAACTATCGGCAGTAGCAAAAAACAGGAAATCAGTGTAGGCAGCTTCGCCATCTGAAGGGTCAACAGTCGATTTGTCGCATGATGTCAAACCTACAGTAGCTCCCAGTAAGATCAAGAATAAGAATTTTAGATTTTTCATAAATAAAAAAAAGATAAGTTTAATTAATAAAATGAAGGATTTTCCAACACAAATAAATTTCAAATCATAAGCATTTGACTTTGTTTTTCCTGAAAGGTTGTTTCATTAGCATTACGTGGGGAATTATTTTTATGTTGCCTGGAAAATAAAAAAAAATGAGGCAACGAAAATTAATTGGTTTATCGTATGATATTATTGTAAAGTAAACCAATCAGAAAATTTGATTTTTGGAGAAATTTTAACCGATAATTTAAATATTTTTGAATCAAAGAAAAACATTTGTTTACCTTATGAATAATTCCAGTAAACATTAAAATTAAACCTTGTGATTTTTAGAAAGAGCAAAACTTTTGACCTGAAAAAGGTTGTCGAAGGTTGTAAAAATGGGCAGGCATCGGCTCAGAAACAACTCTTTGAGAACTATTATGGGCTGGCCAAAAGGATATGTATGCGTTATGCGGGCTCTTCTGATGAGGTTGACGAAATGGTGAACGACGGGTTTTTGAAGATTTTTTCAAAAATAAGTTTTTATGATTCTTCGCAATCATTTGATGCGTGGTTTAGAACAGTGGTGGTCAGGACATGTATAGACTATTACCGAAAAAACAGCCCAAAGGTCACTTTAGTCGATATTTCGACGGGTCCGCAGGTTGAATCAGACGATTACCTGATCGAAAGACTTTCAGCAGAAGAGATTCTGGAGCTGGTGCAAAAACTCCCTCCGTCGTACAGGACGGTGTTTTCGCTGTTTGCGGTTGAGGGTTATTCTCATGGCGAAATTGCCGAATTGTTGAATATCAACGAAGGCACCTCCAGGTCAAATCTTGCAAAAGCAAGAATTAAATTACAGGAATGGGTAAAGAAATATTTGGAAGAAAACGTAAATCAAGATAATCATGTCAGATAATTTTTTTGACGAAAATATCCGCAAAAAGCTGGAGACTATACGGCCAGAGTATAGTGAAGCTGCCTGGAAGCGACTGCGAAGCTCGCTGCCGGTTCCCTGGTATGTCAGTTTTCTCAGGGACTTTGGAGGCTGGATTTTTGGTGGAATAGCCTCGGTGGCTTTTCTGACCACTTTTTATAATAATCAATTAACCAAAAAAGAAAACGAAGTACTAAATGAAAAAATCTCTACTATAAAAAATCAGTCACTTAACAATGTTACCGGTACTGATACGGTTTTTATTACAAAGCAAGATACGGTGTATCTGACTAAATATCAGACCCGTACTCAGGTAAGGTATGTTTATTTGAATGAAAATCATAATCAACCATCAGGAGACATTTCGGACGAAAGCATTGCGACGAATTTATCAAAAAAACAAGCGAAAGAAACTTTAAATAAGTCATCTGATAATCAAAATAAGGACAAAAATTTTGGCACTCCTCAAAAACAGATAAAAGATCAGCCACAAGCACAGGGGGCAAGTGAAAAAATCTCCGTAGATAACCCGGTTGTGACAGCAGAGAATCCTACCGGAAATCTGGGTCAGGAAAAACAAAAAACATTGGTGGCTGCTGCTGAAGAAAACACTGTAAAAGAAGCCCCAAAACCAGCAAATGACAATGCGATCCCATTGCTGGATGAGTTGGCAGTGGCCGAAACCAAAAAGCCGGTGGAGGAGAAAAAAGGAAGCAAACTTTCTGATTTCATGAAAAACCTCAATCCAAGGTTTGGTGTAACGGGCGATTATATGGGCTTAAAAGCAAATAGCATGGGGCCAATTATTGAGTTTTTGCTGGGGGGGAGATTTTCGATAAGTACCGGATTGCTTATTACCGGTAAAAATGATTTGAAGTTTGGACTACCGCGTGATTTTAACATGGGTACAGGGAAAAAGTTTGAAGATCGTTACAAGGAATTTTTTGGTGAAAAACCTGTAAAAATCGAAGATATAAAAATTGAAACCCAAAGTGTAAAAATGCCTTTGTATTTCAATTATTACGTTCCTTTTAAATATAACCTCGATTTCGTACTTACTACGGGTACCAAACTCAATCTGTCAACCGTCGAAAATGTGAGTTATATGGGAAGTAATAATTTTGGTAACAATTATATAGAAAGATTTGAAAATCAATATAAACCCCGTGTTTTCAATAATCTTTTGTATGGTATGGGTATTCAATATCACAAATCCCGTTTTGCCGGACAGGTAATTCCTTATTTTGAATTTCCGTTTAGCCAGGGAAATGCTCTTTCACCACCTAAAAAATTTGGTATTAATGCCTCTTTGAGATTTAGTTTGAAGAAATAATATGAAAAATGTCCTGCTGAAATCAAATTCAGCAGGATTTTTTATATTTCCTCGTCTCCAGCCTTATTTTTTGCTAAATTTGCAGACTTTTTAGGCTTTTGAATTCGTTTTCAAAACAAAACCAAGAATTAAATGTTAAAAAAATCCTTCATTCTGATAGGTCTAATTTTTACAGCGTTTTTGAGTCAGGCTCAGATAAAACCCCGTTTTTTTGAATTTGGCCCTAAAGCCGGTATCAACGTTACAGGCCTGGCCACACTTGATACTATAGCTTTTGATAAAAAAATTGCCTTTAATTACCAGGCTGGTGTTTTTACCAGATTCAATGTCGGAAAATTCAGCCTTCAACCTGAATTTATATATCAAACCAAAGGTGGGGCTACAACAATTGAAAACATCAGCTCAAAATATGCTTATAAGTATCTTTCTACACCTGTTTTGATAGGCGTGACGCCTTTGAAAGGCATTTATTTAGAAACAGGAATGGAATATTCATGGTCATTGAATCAAAAATCAAAAAAAGGGCAGACGAATATCTACGGGCCTGATGTTAAGAATGATAAAAGCTGGATTATTGGAACAAGAATCAATATGCTTGATGCTTTTTCATTGTTTAGCCTCAATCTTCGCTATACTCAGGGATTGACCAACCAGATGCCGGATTCAAAATACAAGGTTACTCCCTTGGATTTTAGAAACAGGGCAGTACAGGTGTCTGTGACCTACACATTTTCAGAATATTGGAGATGGCAAAGAAAATACGGAGTTAAGAAAAAATAATAGAATGAGTTTTATAGAGGAATTACAATGGCGTGGCATGCTTCACCAAACCATGCCCGGCACCGAAGAGCAACTTGAAAAGGAAATGACCTCGGCATACATAGGATTTGATCCTACAGCTAAGTCATTACATATTGGCAACCTCGCAACTATAATGCTTCTGGTTCATTTTCAGCGTGCAGGTCATAAACCTTATGCTCTGGTAGGTGGAGCTACCGGTATGGTGGGTGACCCTTCAGGGAAATCGGCTGAAAGGCAGTTTTTGGACGAGACAGTATTAAGAGAAAATCAGGAAGGAATTAGATTGCAGTTGGAGAAATTTCTTGAATTCGGCGACAAACCCAATGCCGCAGTTATGGTCAATAACTACGACTGGTTTAAAGAAATGGGCTTTTTGCAGTTTTTGAGAGAAGTGGGCAAGTATTTGACGGTGAACTATATGAGTTCCAAAGATTCAGTGAAAAATCGTATCACTACCGGAATTTCATATACCGAATTTACCTACCAGTTATTGCAGGGGTACGATTTCTATCATTTATACAAAAATCACGGTATCAGGTTGCAGATGGGGGGCTCTGATCAGTGGGGCAATATCACGACTGGAACCGAATTGATTCGGAGGAAAGAAAATAATGATGGATCAGATTCCGAAGGTGAAGTAGAATATTCGGCTTATGCTCTCACTACTCCATTGGTAACCAAAGCCGACGGAACAAAATTTGGAAAATCGGAAGGTGGGAATGTATGGCTGGATCCTGAAATGACCAGTCCTTATGAATTCTATCAGTTTTGGATCAATCAGGCTGACGAAGACTGCAAAAGGTTGATAAGGGTTTTTACGTTACTTTCAAAAGATGAAATTGAGGCACTTGAAACCGAACATGCTGCAGCTCCTCATTTGAGGATTGTCCAAAAAGCGATTGCCAAAGACGTAACTACTCGTGTCCATGGTGCCGAGCAATATGATTTGGCCGTGAAGGCTTCAGAAGTTTTATATGGTAAAGCCACTTTAGAAACCCTCCAAAGCCTTGATGAGGTTACTTTCAAAAAAATCTTTGACGGTGTGCCACAGACCACCATTTCTAAAGCCGATTTTAATGCTGCCGGAGGAATTTTGGATATCCTTTCTGTAAGTACAAATAATGAGATTTACGCCTCAAAAGGCGAAGCAAGACGTGCCTTACAGGGTAATGCCATCAGTATAAATAAAGTCAAGATTTCGGATGAAAAAATTCCGGTTTCGGATATTACGCTTTTGAATGGGAAGTTTATATTGGTTGGAAAAGGAAAGAAAAATCATATTGTGGAGGTGATTTGATTAAATTTTCATTGAAATATTAAGGATGCCTTGCCCAATAAGCAGGGCATTTTTTTTATCCTGATTTTATTTTCTGAAAAGCTCTGTCTCATGTCATATTTTGGTAGTTTATGAATTTTTATTTTCGTAAAAAAATAAAATTATGGATACCAAAGAAATAGTTTTTGAGACATTGAAAAAATCATCAGAACCACTTAAATGTGGCCAAATAGCCGACCTGACAGGTATAGACAAAGCCATTGTGGATAAAGCCATAAAAGCTCTCAGAAAAGAGGAAAAAGTAATTTCGCCCAAAAATTGTTTTTACGCAGCAGTTTAATCAGAAATTGGCTTTGATGTACTGCTCAACAAGGTCTTTTCCTTCGGCATCGATATTAGCTGCGAGCTCCCGGAGCCACTCTTTGCCCAAAATTATATAAAGTGGTCTGGTTTTTTCTAGAAAATCACCTAGAAAAGGTAAACCTCTCATTTGCAAAAAGTAATCATCAGTAATTTTTAGTTCACTGAAAATATCCTTGTATTTATTTATTAAGCCGATAGCTTTTTCAGTCGCTCCGCCATCAATCAAAGCCAGTAAAAAGTAAAATTTTATCATCCCCTGCGGAAGAAACTCACCCGATTGCTCTTTTTCGGAAAGATTTAAGGTTAGAGCAAGAGCCTCATCTCCCAGCTCAGTATTTCCGGCCAATACAGCAGAAGTTGCCACATTAAACCATGCTTCTGCCGAAGGTTTTGTTTTGGATATTTCTAAAAACAGGGCAAGTGATTCTTCATATTTTTTTTCATGAAACAGGTCCAGGGCTTGGTTAAGTTTTGTCATGTACTGCTTATAATTTTAGCTGATATTACAATTCTCTCAAATATACTTCAGGATTATCTAAAAACTGCCGGGTGATCTGATAATGTGCAGTTTCTCGCCAGGAGATTTCAGTTATTTTGCCTTCTTCTATATTTAAAATCTGAGCACCTGGTATCGCCATGATGATGGGGCTGTGGGAGGCGATAATAAACTGGCTGTCGTTTTCTTTCACTTTTTGCATAATGAGCGAAATCAGAGAAAGCTGTCTTTGAGGCGAAAGGGCAGCCTCGGGCTCATCCATGATGTAAAGGCCTTTGCCGGTTATTCTGCCCAGAAAAAACTTCAAAAATCCTTCACCATGACTCATGGCATCGAGGTCTTCTCCATACCTGTCAATTAATGCTTGTCTTTCAGCTTTTATATATTTCGTGGCCAGATTAAGGTCACCTCCTGTCCAGTTATCTTCTATTTCCTGGATCTCCTGACTTAAGCCAGCAATTTTTTGCTGAATATTTTTTACAAAACCAATAAAATCTTCTGCCCTTGAAAAAAAACCTGAGTTGGATTTTTGAGTATATCTTACCGAAAGCATTTTGCCTAATTCTCTGGCTGCCTGCATTAGTGGGTCATCAGCTATCGCCATTCCTCCCGCGACAGGTATATTGGTGGCATAAGCGAGGGCTTCGAGTAAGGTTGATTTACCGGCTCCGTTTTCACCTACTAAAAAAGTAATATTGTTTTTTAGTTTTACTGTTTCAAGGTTTTTTATAAGGGGTAAATTAAAAGGAAAAGCCTCAGAATCAGGAAGATTTCTGAGGCCAAAACTTTCTATTGTCATTTTATTTAATTGCTTCGATTTCGAAAAAACGCTCCGCAGCCCTGGCTATGCCATTGGCATCAAAGCCACATTCGGCCCAGAGTTGAGGTTGCTCACCATGTTCAACGACTCTGTCGGGTATTCCAAGGCGTTTTAGAGATGCATTGTAATTATTTTCACTCATAAACTCCAGCACAGCTGAACCAACTCCTCCCTGAATACAACCGTCTTCCACTACTATTACTTTGTCAAATTTCCGGAAAATCTCATGCAACATTTCTTCATCGAGAGGTTTGGCAAAACGCATGTCATAATGTGCAACACTCATGCTGATTTCGAGTTTCTCTATTGCTTTTTTGACCTCGTTACCAATTGGACCAAAACTCAAAATTGCAAGATCATCTCCATCTTTTAATTTTTGACCTTTTCCAATCTCAATTTTTGAAAATGGCCGTCTCCAGTCGGGCATCACCCCTTCGCCCCTGGGGTATCTGATGGTAAAGGCCTGTTTACCATTTTGCACATCTTCAGATTGGGCCAAAAACATTAAATTTCTGAGTTCTTCCTCATCAAGTGGTGAAGCTATAATCATATTTGGAATACACCTCATAAAAGCTATATCGTAGGCACCATGATGTGTAGGGCCATCTGCTCCCGCAAATCCGGCCCGATCAAGACAGAATATAACAGGCAGATACTGCAGACATACGTCATGAACCACCTGGTCATAAGCCCGCTGCATAAATGAACTGTAAATGTTGCAGAAAACTGTAAGCCCCTGGGTAGCCATTCCGGCAGAAAGTGTAACTGCATGTTGCTCGGCAATACCCACGTCAAAAGCACGGTCTGGCATGGCTTTCATCATGATATTGAGCGATGAACCCGAAGGCATTGCAGGTGTGATTCCTACAATTTTTTTATTTTTTTCTGCAAGTTCTACAATGGTATGGCCAAATACATCCTGAAACTTAGGAGGCATTGGCCGGGTGTAATTTTTCTTCTTGATTTCACCGGTAACTTTGTCAAAAAGACCCGGAGCGTGCCACTTGGTTTGATCTTCCTCAGCTGGTCCATAGCCTTTGCCTTTAACGGTAAGGCAATGCAGGATTTTCGGACCTGGAATATTTTTGAGGTCGTTTAATACATCTACAAGGTGATCTACATCATGACCGTCTATCGGGCCAAAATACCTTAGGTTCAGAGCCTCAAAAAAGTTGCTTTGGCTTATGAGCGTACTTTTCATGGCAGCATCGACTTTTGCCACTATTTCGCGGGCACTTTTCCCGAATTTACTCATTTTTCCGAGCAGATTCCAAACCTCATCTTTTACTTTATTGTAAGTTTTTGAGGTAGTGATATCCGTCAGATATTCCTTCAATGCTCCCACGTTGGGATCGATAGCCATGCAATTGTCGTTGAGGATAATGAGCAGGTTGGCATCTTTGACCGAGCCTGCATGATTCATACCTTCGAAGGCCAGACCTGCAGTTAGGGCACCATCACCGATGACTGCAATATGTTGGCGGCTGGTATTTCCATTGTGTAATGATCCCATGGCCATTCCTAGTGCAGCAGATATCGATGTGGAGGAATGACCTACACCAAAAGCATCGTATTCGCTCTCTTTTCTTTTTGGAAAGCCCGAAATACCACCATAAATTCTGTTGGTTTCAAATTTATTTTTCCTTCCCGTAAGAATTTTATGGCCGTAAGCTTGATGGCCAACGTCCCAAACTAGTTGGTCGTCAGGAGTATTGAAAACGTAATGCAGTGCCACTGTGAGCTCTACTACTCCCAAACTGGCTCCGAAATGGCCACCATGAACCGACACCATGTCAATGATGTATTGGCGTACCTCTTCAGATAGCTGATGCAATTGTTCTTTTTTTAGTTTTTTCAGATCTGATGGCAAATCTATTTTTTCTAAAAGAGGACCCTGGGTTATTAACATGACGTTTGGTTTATCTTCTGTTAACCATTTTTGTTTGAAATTGTTTAACAGACTTTAAAATGTTTAATCTTTCTTTTGACTGGCTCTGAAAAGCCGGTCTTTTTCAGCTTTAGACAAGCTTTCATATCCCCCCGATTTATTTATCTTATCCAACAAATAATCTATCTCTTCCTGGTCGGGATAATAGCTCTGTTCATCAAAATATTGAGACCGGTTGTATTCTCCTACCGGCGACTTACTGTAAGATCGGAAAGTTTTTTTATCAGGTTTTTGTTTGCCCATTTTTTCCATTTTCATTATTAAACTCTCAAAAGGTTGGGTAAAATTGAGCCCGGTCTTGAGAAATTTAACATAAAAATATCCAAAAGAAGCCGCACCTATATGGATGATGCCTGTTCGGTAATCAATTAGCAAAGAAATTACCAGCAAGGCTATTGCTATATGTTTTAGTTTAATAAAAAACCTGAAAAACATCATTTCATATAAGGGCAACAGGCCTATGGCAGCAAACAAAACTGCATAAACGCCAGCTGAAGCTCCAAAAATATAAGGAGCCGGTTTAAATGGACGGACGTATTGAAGTCCAAAAGCTGCAATACTATAGAGTACAAAACCGGCAATAGCACCTGATACAAAAACCAGCAGCACTTTTCTCCCCCCAAGGAAATCAGTAAGTATATGCCCAAACCAAAACAAAGCTAGGCTGTTAAATATCAAATCGAGAATACTGGCATTGGTAAAAGGATATATCAGGAGCGTCCAGGGGTGTTTAATAAAGGCTATGAGACTGGTGCTCAGAAAGAAATTCTCATTGAGAAACTGCGAATAGATTTTTGGATTGGGGAATAAAGAAAAACTAAAAGTGAGAAGCCAATGCAGGATAAATACAATAGAAAAAATCAGGATCATCTGCACGACCTGATTGTTTTGTTTCCTAAATGCATTTTTTAAATCATCAAAAATCCCACCCATTGTCTTTTAGTCTGATAATTTAGAATACGAATTTAATAATAATTTCGTTTAGAAAAGCCAAAAAACTTCAATAAAATTAAACCTGTAATCAAGCCACCCAAATGAGCAAAATGGGCGATTCCGGTTTGAATTCCCGCAGTTCCCTGTACCAGTTCATATATCCCGTACATGGCTACAAAATATTTGGCTTTGATCGGAAAAGGAAAGAATAGCAGCATCATCTCGACATTAGGGAAAATAAATGCAAAAGCAGCAAGGATTCCGAATATGGCTCCTGAGGCCCCAACCATCGGTATTACCGCTTCACGAAAGAACGCCTCTGAATCCACCGCCAATTTTGACATATCATAAATGTTAAGACCTGTATTCAAAAGTGCCGCTCCAATTCCTGTAATCAAATAATAAATTATAAACTTCTTAGAACCCATATATGTTTCCAGAGCTGGTCCAAAAATAAACAAACCCAGCATATTGCTAAATAAGTGGCCTACACTTCCGTGCATAAACATATAAGTCAAAAATTGCCAGGGTTTGAAAACCGGGTTTAATAGTTCCTGAGTATTAGGTAATATTGGATTAAAAAATGCAAAATATTGGATAAAGAAATTTTCGTTATACAATTGTGCGAAAAAATATACAGCAATATTTATAATCAATAGTTTTTTGACATTGGGAGTCAATTGGTCAAACATATTCTTTGAATTTTATTTTTTGATAACAAACTTACCATCAAAATAGGTCAATTTAGCAACAAAGCCGCAAGTTTTTCTAAGGTAAGGATACTCATCACAGTATTTCCGTCAGGACTAACCGAAGGCATGGCTGTTTCGAAAAGCTGATTGATGAGCCCACCGATTTCTTCCTTAGTCAGAATTTTTTGCATTTTGGAGGCGTTTCTTTTGGCTAAAGTTTTAGCAAGTGCTTCTTTTTTGTCAATTTTCTGATTGTTTTCGTTAACCTTGTATTGATCAATAAGGCTTTTAAAAAGCTCTGCTTCATCTTCGTCCAAAAATTGTGAAGGCACACCATTTATGATATAGGTGTTTTGTCCAAATTCTTCCACATTAAAACCAATATTCCGGATCATGTCTATGATCTCGAAACTCAGCGTATAGTCAATTGTCGAAAGAGTGACTGTTTTGGGAAATAGTATCTGCTGTGAAAGCCCTTTTTGCTGTGAAATTTCCCTCAAATATCTCTCATAAAAAATCCTTTCATAGGCACTTTGCTGGTCAATTAATAAAATTCCGCTTTTTATCTGACTGATTATAAATCTATTGTGAATCTGAATGGCATTCACTTCGGCTTCTTTTCCGAGGTTTACAGAATCTTCAATCTGATTTATCTTACTACTAAAAAGCACAGGTTGAGGTTCTAGGTTGCGATTTTCACCAAAACCATCAAATAGCTTTTGCCAGTTTTCCTGGTTTGGCCTTTCATTTGGTCTTGAATCTCTTCCAAAATTTTCAAAAGAACCAACGTTCGAATCTGATCTGAAATCATTTCTTGGAGCTTGATTCCATGGATTCAATGCAAGGTTTCCCAAATTTATATTTGCCTCAAAATCAATACTTGGAGTAAGGTTATAAACTCCGATGGCTTGTTTTACAGCCGATCTCAAAATGGCATAAATGGCTTTTTCGTCATCAAATTTTATCTCTGTTTTGGTGGGATGAATATTGATATCTATATGACTCGGATCGATTTCCAGAAATAGTGCATAAAAAGGATGAGTTCCTTCGCTTATGGTAGCTTCAAACGCACTCGTTACGGCGTGATTGAGATAAGAACTTTTTATGAATCTTTTATTTACAAAAAAATACTGGTCGCCCCGATTTTTCTTGGCACTGGGTGGTTTTCCCACATAACCCGAAATCTTCAGGTAGGGAGTATCTGCTTGACATTGTGCGAGTTGATCGCGGTAGCTTTTGTCAAGTACATCCGTAATTCTCTTGTTGAGCTTGTTAGTAGCAAGATTGAAAACCTCAATATCATTATGAAATAACTTGAAAGAAACCTCAGGATGTGCCAGAGCCATTCGCTGGAATTCTTCCAATATGTGTTTCATTTCGACCGGATTGCTCTTAAGAAAATTTCGGCGGGCAGGTACATTGAAAAACAGATTTTTGATCAACAGATTGGTGCCTTTTGGGCTCTGACCAAATTCCTGAGATTTTATCTCGGAGCCTTCTATATTGATGATGGTCGCCAGCTCATCTTCCTCCCTTCTGGTTTTTAATTCCACCTGTGCTACAGCGGCGATCGATGCCAGGGCTTCGCCCCTAAAACCCATGGTTTTGATATTGAACAGGTCGGCAGATTCCCTTATTTTGGAGGTGGCATGCCGCTCAAAACTCATTCGGGCATCGGTAGGTGACATGCCCATGCCATCGTCAATAACCTGAATCAGAGCCTTTCCGGCATCTTTTACAATTAACTGAATATTTTGTGCACCGGCATCTATGGAGTTTTCCAAAAGCTCTTTTACCACGGAAGCGGGCCGCTGAACTACTTCGCCGGCTGCAATCTGGTTTGCAATAGAATCGGATAAAAGACGGATTACATCCATTGGAAAATTTTTAAAAAATCGAACCGCAAATTTGGCGATTTATATTAGAATTTCCCAGTTTGGTGCATTCTTAAAACGGTAAAATATTTAGCAAAAGAGCAAGTATTAAGAAGGGCTTAGCTCTCGATTGTGATAACCAGGCCATTGTCAAGGGTATGGGAACGGTTTTTCAAAGAAACTGTATGTAATCTGTCATGATGCCAGTATAATCCATCGCCTTCGGTTACCGGAATCCCAAATTTTTCTGAAAATTGAGATTTCAGTTCATTCAACAATAATTCGGAATCCTGTTGGTGATTAAGATAAACGTTTACTTTTATGGCATTGAGTTTTCGGTCTTTACCAAAATAAGATATGTCAATCAGTTCGAAATCATCGTTGGTGCAGCTAAAAGTCATGAAATCGTCCCCTTCATCGAGGAGCTCCATTTTTTCGATATTTTTGATTTGGTCAAAATCCTGACCAATCGTTACCCCACGAAAATCTCCTTCCCCGATGCCGATAATTTTATCGCACCACTGTAATATTTTAGATTTTTTCTTTGGCTGGTTTTCTTTTTGTTGCTTTAGGGACGTCAAATTTTTACTTTTTGTTATAGTTTGGATTCAAATATATAAAAAAATAATGATTTGAAGAATAATAATTTATGAAACTTTCAAAATTCTCTGAAAATTCCGAAAAATAATTTTCTTTCACCCATCTGATTGATCGAATAATAGGTGCGTGCAGTGGTATTATACCAGGTCACATAATCTAATCCTATGCCTCCACCTTTTAACAATTGGTTAGATAGTTTTGAATTTGAGTATTCCGGGAAATAATTTTTTATATAACCAATATCAAAATAAAAATTTGGGTAAATAGCCAATGGTAAAGTTTTAAATTGGGCCATTCTAGTAAATTTTGTCAGGCTTAGCTCAGTTTTAACCAATTGAAATCTGATAGTATTTTTAAATATTCCATAATTTTGACCGTCAATGACATATAGCTCGTAGCCTCTGACCAGATTATTTTCAAAACCCAGTCCTCTGAGGGTAGTGTAAAGTTGTTTTTTAGGTGTACTGACCTTTCCCCTAATATTTGATTCAAAGAAAAAACGACCGGATATCGGTTTATATATTGATAAAGAAGCAAATAAATTAGTTTGAAAATATCCGGAATTAGCTATGGAAGCAGACAATTGTGAAAAATATAACAGACCCTTTAGTGGGTACTGGCGGTTGTCTCTGAAATCAAAACGATAATCATAGGCCAGATTCCAAAAAGATAGTTTATGATTATTTTCACCAAAATATTGAGAATTGAGACTGGATAGTGTATCAGAAATCTTATTTCTGCTAAAACCTACACTAACTGAATGAAAGTGATAGAGAGCATTCCGCAGCCTAAGCTCAAAAAATCCTCCGGTTCTTTCCCGCATTCGGTTTTCGGTATTAAAAAAATCAAGTTTGTCGTTCCAGGTTCTATAAGCGATGGTCCTTTGAGTTGAATAAAACACCCCGGTTCTGATTCCCACTCTTTTTCTTTTATCAATATAGGGCTTACTGTAGGAAAGCTCAAAATAGGGAATAAAACCACCCATTGCTCTTAATTTTAGTTGGTCATTGCCACCGGTGAGATTAAAATGCTTGGCATTGATGCCGTAAGTAAGCCGGTTGAGGTCACGGCCGCGATCGTACCACCACTCATTAAAAGAGCGGTCGGCGAGTAAAATCTCCGGTAAAGCAATGAGATACCAGCGTTCGTTAACTAATATGTAAACATCCAAAACATGGTTTTCGAGCCTGTGTCTGATGTCAATAGTAAGAAAAAGGTTGGTGTTGTTAAGATTTTGTTTGCTTCTGTTAATTTGTTCTTCAATTTTGGAAACTTCAACTGAATCACCAGGTTGAAAGCTCATTTCTCTTAGGATAATTGAGCTGAATGTTCTCTTGTTGCCTTCGATTTTGATAGTATTTACAAAACACTTTTCCTGAGCCGATGCATGGAAGTTATGACCGAAAACTATCAAAAAAAGAAAAGCTATGTAAAGAAATATTTTGTTCAAGAATTGATTAGTCCGATTGCCCATGATGCAATAATAAGGCTTTTTGCTAAAAAAGACCGCTAAATACATTCAAAATCTATTCTAAAAATTTATTTTAAGCAATAATTAACAATTATGTTTCAGTCTGTTTTTATTATGTAATTTTTTTAATTTCTTTTGTAAAAATACTTATAATGAACCTATGAATAATTTACCCAAACCTCGTCTTTCTTTTGTCAATATTATCAATATGAATGTCGGTTTTTTTGGCATTCAGTATAGTTTTGGCTTACAGCAAAGTGCTGTAAATCCTATCTATGACATGTTGGGTGCTACTCCTGATGAGATTCCAATTCTAAATCTTGCGGGCCCTGTTACAGGATTACTCATTCAACCTATTATTGGAGCTCTGAGTGATAAAACCTGGAGTCCCAAATGGGGCAGAAGAAAGCCTTATTTTTTTATAGGAGCTATCATGTGCAGCCTTGCTCTTTTAGCCTATCCTTTTAGCAGTGCATTGTGGATGGCAGCAGGCTTACTTTGGATTTTGGATGCGGGAAACAATACAGCTATGGAGCCTTATAGGGCATTTATTGCTGATACACTAAACTCTGATCAACAGCCCACAGGCTTTCAGGCTCAGAGTTTTTTCACTGGTTTCGGGCAGACTTTAGCCAATATTTCTTTATTTATTTTTCCAATGATTTTTATTGGGAAAACCGGTTCATTGCCCAATTGGGTATATGCTTCTTTTTTTATTGGGGCAGTATTTTCTATTGGTTCAATATGGTGGAGTATGAGAACCACAAAAGAAATTCCTCCAACGGAAGATGAATTGAGGAAAATTAAATCTGAGCCGCTTAATCTGGTTTCACCTTTTACCGATGTATTTTCGGCGATTGTAGATATGCCGAAGGTGATGTGGCAACTGGCGGTGGTTTATTTGTTTCAATGGTATGCCTTGTTTTGTTACTGGCAAAACAGTTCAAAAAGTGTAGCTCTTTCTGTTTGGAATGCCACTCCGGCTTCTGATCCCGGTTTGTATGAAAAAGCGGTCAGCTGGACAGGATTGGTAAATGGCTGGTACAATATTGTTACCTTTTTGTCGGCATTTGCCTTGGTATATTTTGCAAAAAAAATCGGACCGAAATATGTTCATTTTCTTTGTTTAGTACTTGCGGGAGCAGGATTTTTATTTTTTCCCAATATCCAAAACCAAAATTTGCTCTTTGTGGCCATCACGGGTTTCGGGATAGGCTGGGCAAGTATGATGGGGATACCGTACCTGATGGTGGTAAGCCAGATACCCAAAGAAAGATATGGGGTGTATATGGGTCTTATTAATATGATGATTGTGGTTCCGATGATATTGCAAACCCTTACTTTTGGGTCTGTTTTAAAGAACTTTCTCGGTAACGACCCCAGAAATGCTGTGATGTTTGCCGGAGTTTTGTTGCTTTTGGCAGCACTAGCCACTTTATTGATAAAAACTACAAAAGTAAGTGACGACGAAGTAGTGTTGCAAGGTGGTGGTCATTGATATTTTTTTTGAGTATAAACCGTTATATTTACATTAATTTTTTGTTTGGAAATATTTTTCAAAAACTCATAAAAGTATGGAAATCACAAGTTTAAGTCAGTTAGATTTAAGCAAAACGTATTCTTATGCTGATTATTTTTCCTGGAAATTTCAGGAAAGGGTGGAGTTGTTGCGTGGTAAAATCATGAAAATGTCTCCTGCTCCAAGCAGAAATCATCAGAGAATATCACAAATAATTAATAGTGAAATATACCAATTTTTAAAAAGTAATCCTTGTCAGGTATTTTATGCTCCATTTGATGTTAGGTTGGAAAGTTTGAAAGATGATAAATTGGTAAAAACGGTTGTTCAGCCTGATATCTGTGTCATTTGTGATTTAACCAAACTAGACGACCGGGGCTGCTCAGGTGCACCGGAGCTGATTGTTGAGATACTTTCGCCAGGTAATACGGCAAAAGAAATGAAACATAAATTTGAACTTTATGAGGAGGCAGGTGTGGAGGAATATTGGATTGTAGATCCCGCTGAAAAGATAGTTTGGCAATATCACCTCGAAAACGGAATATTTACCAACCATAGACCGCTTATTGAAGAAGATGTTTTACACTCTGTGGTTTTGAAAGGATTTTCGATCGAGCTAAGTACAGTCTTTAGCGATTGAAAATCAAATCTATAAATAAATTTAAGCTATCCCCAAAAAGAAAAGCCCGAACTCAATCCGGGCTTTTCTTTTTGGAAAATACGTTCAGTTACTTAATTTCCAATGAATATGGAAGTCTTGCCTGAAGTTTTTCCATGCGTTGAATGCTTTTTATTTCTTCGGCATAAGGAGCAAGAGCACCCAGATATTCTCTGATTTTAGCATCTTCCTGAGATTTGCCAAATTTGTTCATAATCTGCTCAAATTCTGACTTCGGATATGGATAGAACTTAACCTGATAGTCATCTCCTTTGATTTTGGCTTTTTTGGCGGCTACTTTAATAGCATCGTCAATACCACCCAAAATATCCACCAGTCCATTTTGCTTGGCCTGCTCGCCCGTCCAGACACGACCGCCGGCAATAGCTTTCAGTTTGTCAATCGATATGTGTCTTCCGGCTGCTGCTTTTGAGGTAAATTTCTCATAACCACGATTTACCGAATTTTGAATCATCATTTTTTCTGCATCTGACATCTCTCTTGTCAAGGCCGGAGAATCGGCAAATTCATGTGTCTTTACGCCATCAAAAGTGATTCCCAACTTATTATTCATCAGTTCTTTAGCATTAAAAAGCATTCCGAAAATTCCGATAGAGCCTGTAATGGTAGTTGGCTGAGCCACGATTGTATCACAACCCATTGCCATGTAATAACCACCTGATGCAGCTACGTCACCCATTGAGGCAATCACAGGCTTCTCTTTTTTGGTCAACTGAATCTCTCTCCACATTACATCAGACGCCAAAGCACTGCCACCGGGGGAATTGATTCTCAATACAATAGCCTTAATTTTTTTATCTTTTCTGGCTTTTCTAAGCTCTTTGATGAAAGCCTCAGATGAAATAATATCATTTTCAGCATCACCACTTACGATTTCTCCATCAGCCACAATAACCGCTATTCTGTTGTCGCGTGACCCTTCTTTAATATATTTTTTTGCTTTTTTATAACTTCCAAGTTTTGTATAAGATGGTTTTTCGTCTTTTTTCAATCCTAAGGCTTTTGCAATGGCCGCTTCGTATTCATCCTCATAGCCGACATCGGTCAGGATTTTATATTTAACGGCATCTTCAGGCTCTTGTATGAGAGCTTTATTGAGGATATTGTCGACTTCTGCCCTTGAAAGGCCTCTTGAAGCGGCTATATTGTTGTAAACATGATTTGAAATTGAAGTCAGATATGCTTTTACCTGCATTTTGTTTTCAGGACTCATATCAGTTCTGATGAAAGGCTCCACCGCACTTTTAAATTCTCCCACGCGGAAAATCACCGGTTTCACCCCGATTTTATCAAAAAGTCCTTTCATGAAAGAAACCTGAGTTTCCAGGCCGTTAAATTCTATTCCACCTGCGGGATTAATAAAACTTTTTGTGGCAACCGAGGCCAGGTAAACCGCCTTTTCTGTCATGATTTCGGCGTAAGTGTAAACAAATTTGCCGGATTTTTTGAAATCAATCAAAACATTCCTTAACTCCTCAATTTCAGCAAAGCCGGCCATAGGGGTTTCAAGTTTGATACTGATACCTTTGATATTTGGGTCAAGTTTAGCGTTGGCAATTGCTGCTTTTATTTCATGTAAAGATGATTTTTTTTCACCGCTTGAAAATATTTCATCAAATGGGTCATCCTTGGTGGCTTGTTCTGTAATGGTGGTATTCAAATCAATTTTTAATACAGAATTGGCTTTTACTTCTACTGCATCATCGCTGCTGCTTGACAATATGCTGCCTATTCCGACAAAAATAAAAAACATGACTACCGAAAACAGGAAAATTCCGACCACTGTAGCCAATACATATTTAAGAAATTGCCTCATTTATTATTTTTATTTACTTTTTTACAAAATTATGCAACAAATGTATTTCAATGATACAATAATCCAAAGCCTAAAATTAATCAATGGGGAATATTTATTTTAAGTGGCGGATTTCAGGGGGTGGGCTTATTTTTTTAATTTTACCTTCATGAATTTGATTTCTATTATTTTATATTCAGAATTAACCCAATGATATCGTTTGAGGCAGAAATAAAAAGATTTGATAAAAACGGAGAAAAAACCGGCTGGTATTACATTGATTTGCCTTTTGACTTAGCCCAGAAAATCAAACCCGGAATCAAAACAGCATATCGGGTCAAGGGCAATTTGGGACCATTTGCTATAAGACAAGTGGCATTGGTACCTATTGGGGAGGGTGATTTCATAATTGCTCTTAATGCAGAAATGCGAAAAAATATCAAAAAGCAATTGGGAGATAAGATTCGGGTAATCCTGGAAGCGGAAACGGAAGAAATGCCACTTTCGGAGGATTTGCTGGCTTCGATCGAGCTTGAGCCTGAGGCTCTTGAAAAATTTAATTCTTTTCCAAAAAGCCACCAGCGGTATTATTCCAATTGGGTCGAGTCTGCCAAAACTTTTGAGACCAGATCCAAACGTATCCAAATGTGTATTTTTGGTCTTTCTCATAATATGGATTACGGACAAATGATCCGGCATTTTAAAAAGGAAAGCTTGTGAATGGATAGTGATTAGTAGCGAGTAACGAGGATCGGGTTACGAGTACCAGCAGTTTTTGTCTAAATTTTCCTGCAATAATTTTCAGAGTTTTAGTTTTTTTCGGATACGTTCGTTAACCAGTTCTGGCTCAAAGCCTTTGCTTGTGAGATGCCTGAATATTTTATTTGATTTTTCAAATTGATTTTCCAGCAATTCTAATTCAGCCATTTTTTTATTGATCAAAAAATCGATTTTTTCCTGATATTCTTCATTCGTGATTTCTGCCAAACCCGATTTTATGCAGTACGCACTGATTCTACGAGCTTTTAGTTCAAAATTAATTTTCAGTTTGCCCCAATTTTTTACTCTGAATTTTCCACCAGCAAAAGATTTTGCGTATCGCTCCTCATTCAGGTAGTTTTCGGTAATAAGCCAGGTAACAATTTCCTCGGTTTCGTCACCAAATACTTTCCATTCTGAAAGTTTTTTCCTTACTTCCTGATGCGTACGTTCCTGATAAACACAGTAGTTAGCGGCTTTTTTTAAGATTGCGGTGTCCAAAATTTGGTATAAATTTTTTCAAATATCCATCAAAATCAATAAACTTTTTGATTTGATGCTGAAAAATCCAATCTTTACTAAAAACTTACCCCGATGAATAAAGCAGCCATCGTAACGGGTGCCGGTCAGGGAATCGGTCTCGCCATTTGTAAACTATTTGCAAAAAACGGTATTCAGGTTATCCTGAACGACATCGATGTGGACTTGTGCAAAACCGCCGCCGGGGAAGTAAACGCACTAGTCCCAAAAAGCTGTATTCCTGTTTTTGGGGACTGCTCTATGCCCGAATTCAATGATTTTTTGGTCGAAAAAGCCATAGAAAACTTTGGTCAGCTTGATATTTTGGTAGCCAATGCGGGCATTACGAGGTTCGGTGAATTCCTGGATTTTTCTGTTGATGATTTTGAAAATGTAATTAATCTCAATTTGAAAGGTAGTTTTTTCCTTACCCAAACAACCGCTAAAAGAATGATAGCCCAGGGCAATGGCGGGAGTATTTTGTACATGTCGAGTGTGGTAGGGGTACAAGCTCATAAAAACCTGGCGGCGTATGCCATGACTAAGGCAGCCCTCAATATGTTGGCTAAAAACCTTGTGGTGGAGCTTGCTCCGCACCGTATCACTGTCAATACCGTAGCTCCCGGAGCAACTTTGACAGAAAGAACCCTTTCAGACCCTGAATACATGAAAGTTTGGTCTGAAATTACGCCTATCGGTTCCCCTGCAACAGTAGAAGACATCGCTCAGGCAGTTTATTTCCTCACTTCTGACACCGCTAAACACATTACCGGTCAAACTTTGATTGTGGATGGTGGCTGGACAAGCGTAAGTGTGCAGCCGTGAGAGAAGAAATTTTTGTTTATATTTTGATTTTACGTGTAAAATATTTAAAATTGCACGTGTAATTTTAAATAAAATGGATACAAAACTCACTTTAGTTGCAGATAAAGATATAATCGAGAAAGCAAAAGTTTATGCCAGAGAGCAAAAAACAAGTTTGTCAAATTTGGTTGAAAAATATCTCAGTTCATTAGTTTTAAAGAATAGCGAGGACGATTTTGAATCATCGCCACTAATAAAAAGTCTAACTGGAGTTATAAGTTCTGGTTCTGCTGATAATTATAAGAATGATTACAGAGACTTTTTAACAGAGAAATACAAGTGAAAAAAGTCTTTTTGGATACAAATATTGTTTTGGATTTGCTGGAGAAAAGGTTACCATTCTATATCAATGCTTCCAAAATATTTTATTTAGCAGAAAAAAAGCAAATTACAATTGCGGTTTCTTCATTAACTTTTGCTAACCTAAACTATATTTTATCAAAGAAAACTTCCATAAATGAAGCTCGCCAAATTTTAAGGAAATTGAGAATGCTAATTGATGTTATTTCATTATCTGAAAAAGTTATTGATCTGGCTTTGAATGATTTAGATTTTAAGGATTTTGAGGATGCATTGCAATTTTATTCAGCAATGGAATCAAAGCAAAACGTAATAATTACAAGAAATCAAAGAGATTTTCCAAAAATTGACATTCCAATAATGAATCCGGAAGAATATTTAGCTTCAATTTGATTACTGAGCCTTTACAGTACCATCCCCTCCAATAACCCCACATACCCCTCAATTCCTTTTTTAATTTCATCAACATAGATAAATTCATCGGCAGTATGTGAGCGGGCGGAGTCTCCCGGGCCGATTTTGATACTTGTAAATGGCATCAGTGCCTGGTCAGAAAGGGTAGGGGAGCCATAAGGTTTCATGCCTAATTCCAGTCCTCGTTTTACAATTGGGTGATCAGTCGAAATGCCTGAAGGTCTTAACCTTATGCTGCGTGGAACCACTTCACAATTTACATTTTCTTTTATAATAGCTAGGGTTTCTTCCAGAGTGTAAGAATCAGTAGCTCTCACATCTACCACAAAATTACATACATCAGGCACCACATTGTGTTGGGTACCTGCGTTGATTTGGGTCACACTCATTTTTATGGGGCCGAGCGTAGCCGATGTTTTCGGGAAATCGAAAGTTCCGAACCATTCAATGTCATTCATAGCTTTATAAATTGCATTTTTACCTTCGTCGCGAGCAGCATGTCCTGCAACACCTTTTGCGGTACAATCAAGTACCATCAGGCCTTTTTCAGCGATAGCCATATCCATAAGGGTGGGTTCTCCAACAATAGCCAGGGCAATTTTGGGTAAATCAGTCAGCAATAATTCCACCCCATTTTTCCCGGAAATTTCTTCTTCAGCCGAAGCCCCAAAAATCAGATTGAAGGGCAGATTTTCTTTTTCATTAAAGTATAAAAAAGTAGCCAAAAGACTTACCAGTGGCCCTCCGGCATCATTACTCCCCAGTCCGAAAAGTTTTCCGTCAATGATTTCGGCTTTAAAAGGATCCCGAGTGTATCCGGCATTAGGTTTTACGGTATCGTGGTGTGAGTTGAGTAAAATGGTATCTTTTTCGGGTGAAAAGAATTTGTTTTTGACCCAAATATTATTTCCAATTGTCTGAAAAGGGATGTTTTTTTCTCTAAAAATATGATCAAAAATCGCCAGTGTGCCCTGCTCTTCACGACTAAATGATGGCGTTTCAATGAGTTTTTTCAATACATCAATTGCAAAATCGCTGAGCTCAGACAGGTTCATTTTCTGAATAGTTTTTTACAAAAATAAATTCACCGAACTTTACAACCTATTTTATTGGAAAAGAATCTTAAAAGAAAGCTATTTACCAGTGGCTTTGGTTTGAATTATTGAAATTGCTATTAATATTTAGGAAATGAAAAACATTGTAATTGTTTTGGCATTGTTGATTTTTGGATGTGAATCAGAAACCCCTCAGCCTGCTTTGGTAGGAACCTGGAAATGGGTAATTACGCAAGGCGGGATAGCGGGATTGACTATAAAGCCCGATGAAAACAATCAGAAAAAACTTATTTTTGATAAAAACGGAAACATAACCTTCGTGGTAAACGGAAAGAATACCCAAACCATAAAATATGAAGCCAAAACCGGGAAATCCATCACTTCGACAGAGCAGGTGCCGCTCATTGTTTTTCCGGGTGAAGAAAACATGAACTGGTCATACAGTATCAAAGGCGACAGTTTATTTCTTTTTGAAGAAGTGTATGATGGCTTTGGGCACACCTATGTGCGGGAAAAGTAAGGGGTAATGTGTTAATTAATAATGAATTAATGTGCTAATTAATAGTTTATTTTTAATTTGTTAGTTCGGTTAGGTTAAAAGACCTAATTCTTGCGAAAATCAAAAAGTAAAATACACTGCAAACCAGTGCATGATGGCGGATGCCAGCACAAATAGATGCCAGATGAAATGATTTGCAGGTATTTTTTTGTTTTGGTAAAAAATAACACCTACTATGTAGCAACCCCCTCCCGCTATCAACCAAATGATTGATTTTTCGGGCATAGCTTTCCAGAAACCACTACCCAAAAAGAATACCATGCAGCCGATTCCAATATAAATAAGGCTGCTTAAAAGCCGATATTTTCCGGTTAAAAAGACTTTTTTGATTACACCGGCCGCAATAATAATCCATTGAATGGTCAGAAACCAGGTGGCAGTTGTAGAATCGGTATATTTTACTACAAAAGGCAAATAGGTACCTCCAATAAGAAAAAATATGCTGATATGGTCGAATATTCGTAAGGTTCGTTTGGCAGTAGGTTCGAAAAAACCATGATAAAGGGTGGAAAATGTGAACATCTGCATCATGCTGAATCCGTAAAATGCCACTGCAAACATCAATTGCTCAGAACCCGAGGGAGCGGTTTTAGCAACCAGAATCATTGTTCCAATCAACGAAAACAAGATTCCGAATCCATGGGAAAGGGCATTGGCCAGCTCTGACCTTATTTCTGATTTATTCATTTTACCTCAAAATTGCAGTTCCTGCATTTCCATTTTTTACTGCTTCAATCAATTGCTCTGCCTGACATATCGTTACTTTTTTTACGCCTTTTTCGAGTGCTGCAAAGGCATTGTCCAGTTTTGGAATCATCCCGGCGAATATTACTCCGGAGGCCTTCAATTCCTCATAATAATCCGGTCTTATTTCCGAAATCACCGAATCGTCGTCTTCTGCATCAAGCAAAACCCCTTTTTTCTCAAAACAATATACCAGATTTACTTCAAAATTCTGACTCATGCCAACCGCAATAGCCGAAGCCTGGGTGTCGGCATTGGTATTTAGCATATTTCCATCTATATCATAAGTGAGAGGAGCAAAAACAGGAGCGACACCGTTTTCTAATAAATTTTCAATGAAACCTGAATTTACTTTTTCAATATCACCCACAAAACCATAATCAATGCTTTTTACAGGTCTTTTTTTGGCCAAAATTGCACCTCCGTCAGCACCGGTTAGGCCAATTGCATTGCAATTTTTAGACTGAAGAGAGGCCACTATCTGTTTGTTGACCAATCCGCCATAAACCATCGTTACTACTTCAAGCATAGGTTTATCTGTGATTCTCCTGCCTTCAACCATTTGGGTTTCTATCCCTAATTTTTCTGCGATTTTTGTAGCTATTTTTCCGCCGCCATGAATCAGGATTTTATTTCCGGGTAATAAAGAAAAATCAAGGAGGAATTTGTCCAGTTTTTGTGGATCATCAATTACATTTCCTCCGATTTTTATAACATTTAAGAGCATTCTTTATCTTTTTTACAAAAATGCATCTTTTCAAAAAATATCCCTCTAATTTTCATTAAAACTATCTGAAATCGCCTTCCTCAGAGCCTGATGTGGCCGGAGTCCATTGCTTCTATAGGTTCTGGGATTTTTTTCCGAAATCTCATCACGACGGTATTTCAGGCGTTCCAGCATATTTTTGCGATATTCTTCCAATTCTTCTGCCGAAAGATTTTGTCTGTTCTGATTTCCGGTATCGTAGCCTTCATTGTAGTTGCTTACCCGTGCCGACTCTATCGCAAACTTTATTTTTTCATTTACTTCATTCAATTCTGTACTCAGTACTGATTTTTTACTTTCGAGTTCTTTTAGATCCGGCAAAAGTTCAAGTTTTTGATTCATAAACTCCAACTGAGACTGCACTTTGAATAGTGGTTTTCTTACTTCATTTAGTTTTTTAGTCCTTCGCCTGATTATTCGCTTTGAACGATTAATGGCTGGGTTGTACTGAAACCACCGTTTCCAATATATCTGTAAACTCGGGAATGCTATTCCCAAACTGATGGCTCCCGCTATGGCAAACAGCACCCCACTCAATACGAAAGAAAGCAATGCCCATGGACTGTTGACCAGTTTTTGGTTGAGTTGGTCATATTCTTTGAGTTTGAGCTCGATTTTGGCGTTCAAAGCCGAGTTATCTGGAATCGGTGCATTGGCTGTTGCAATAAGTGGAGTTGCCTCCAGCTGCATACTTTTGATTTCACGGTTGAGAGCCTCTTTCAGTCTGTCTGTTTTATATGCCTCATACCTAAACCACCCCAATATGGCAAGGGTACCAATCGAGATTACCACAAGGGCAGTCTGAAAAATATTATGCATTTTTTTTGTGGCCGGACTAAAATTGGTCAGATAAGGTTGCTCCACGAGTCTTTCATAGGCTGGTTTCATCAAAATCGAAACCCCTGCCAGACCACAGGCAAATGCCCAGGCTTCGGTGGTATTTCTGATATTGAGAGCATAGGCAACGATTTCATGTGAAATAATAAGGTCGCCCAAAATAAACGTGATACCCGCAACCAAATAAATCAAACCCGCAAGGAAAGGATACGGAGTCTTTTCCTGATCCTTTTTGGCGTGGAGGTCCGTGATCCGATTTTTATGCTGCTCGATTTCATCTTCCAAATGCTGAGCCAGATGACTTTGCTCCGAAAACTCCGGATTGGCGGTTTGTTTCTGGTTTAAAATGTCAATTTTTTCGCTTTTGGTCTGCAAAATCAAGTCCTCATGCATTTTGATTTCGTTTTCCAACCGGGATTTGTTTTCCAAAAGCCAGTCAAGATTAACTTCGCTGGAAACAAACCCTTCATAATTGCTTTTTTCTATATCGTCGAGGCCATTTTCAATGCCTTTTTCAAAATCCCCGTTATTGTTTTCTAATTTCATTTTTAATAGCTTTTAGCTGTTTGCAATCAGCTTGTTTGTTTTTTATAAATTTCCTTAAATCTCCAATCGTTAATTGTCAATCGTCAATCGTTGAATCGTCAATCTCCCATAATTTTCTTTAACTGATTGCCGCTTAATTTATTTTTATAATTTTTGGCAAGGTTAAATTCACTTAGAAAAATATTTTCAACCGCTTGTTGGTCGGCTTTGATACGATCAAGTTCCGATTCCATTTTATTCAGCTCAGGAATTATCTTCCATTTTTCAATTCTTAGTTTTTCAATTTCGGTTTCAAGCTGCTCAGTTTCCTCTTTCCAATCAGATTCTATTTTATTGAGGTCGCGATTTATGTTCCGGTTAAAAACAAAATTTCTCCATTCGGTTTTGATTTTTGTGAGATTTCCCAAAAACAATTTTCCCGAAATCAGAAAGCCTAAAAATGTAAAAACAAAGTATGCAACCGACTGAAAAGGAGATACATAAGGAATTGTGAATGCCAAAACAAAAAGAGAAGCCGCAAGAGGCATTCCAAATTCTTCAACTACCTTTTTCCATGTAAGTCTATCCTCGTTATGAATCACCGATGACAAACCATAAAGATTAAACATACCGGTAAGAAAAACTCCCCATGCGATAAACTGATGCTTGGTTTCAAAACCTTTGCTGAGGGCATGGTCAATGATAAAGTAGTTTCCGGCAGCCATACCTATTGACAAAATCAGGCCGACCGTCACTCTTAAAATGTTTTCTTCGGCTTTTTCTGAGGTTAAAACCTTCTCAGCTTTTTGCTTGAGATTCTCGAGTTGCAAGTGTTTTTTTTCGATTTGCAGATTCAGCTCGCCGATTTTCTCATTGAGTTCTTCTTTTTTCTGCAAAAATTCAGAGCTTATTTTTGCGAAAAACGACGAAATTACTTGTAATTTTTCATCAGGCTGGGTGTCAGATAACCCAAAAATCACCCCTTCGTCTTTCAGGGCATCTTCGTTGGCCAGCCAGTAGGGCATTTCCACCTCGTCGGGGTTGAGAATCATGTTGTTTTCATCCGGGAAAAAAGGCTTTTTCTCCGGTAAAACTTCTGTTACCTCCGCATCAGGATTCTCGTCTTCTTTTTTTCTTTTAAATAATAGCAATAACTTTTTCAACCAATTCATAATCTGCACGGTACTTTAGGAAAATAAAACTTCAATTTTCCTAAAAAATTATGCTGCTAACTAAAAATATTTGATGAGTGGTAAGCTTCTTACAGACAATTTGTTTTTTATATGTGATAAAACCCGGAGAGCTTGAAATCATTTTAATTCCAGGGTTATTCACCTTTAAATTTTTTGTTTTGGAGAAAGTCCTGAAACGCGTTTTTGTTGAGAAGCAAAATAAAAGCCAAGACGAAAATCTATATCTTTGCACCTTTTAATTGAAAAGATACATGGAATTATTTTTCAGAAAAACAGGTGAAGGTAAACCGATAGTGATTCTTCATGGGGTTTTTGGGTCGAGTGATAATCTGTTTACCGTTTCCAAAAATATTGCCGAAGCAGGTTTTGAGGTCTTCACCCTCGATGCCCGAAATCACGGCCAGTCGCCACGCGGGACATACTTTAATTACGAAGTTATGGCTGAAGATTTGGATGAATTTCTAAAAAATAACGAGATCCATGAACCGGTATTGGTGGGGCATTCCATGGGTGGGAAAACGGTCATGACTTATGCTCAAAAGTATTCTAATTTTAGCAAAATCATTGTCGTGGATATCGCTCCGAGATTTTATCCTACCCATCACGACCATATTCTGGCCGGGTTGGCCGCTATTAATCTTCATGAAATTCAAAGCAGAAAAGACGCTGAGGAGATATTTTCACAGTTTGTTAGTGATTTTGGAGAAAAGCAGTTTATTCTTAAAAACCTCTATCGCACCGATGAGGGAGGCTTTGACTGGAGAATCAATGTGCCGGTAATTTCCGAAAATATTTATCTTGTTGGTCAGGAAATTTTAATGGAAAAAAAGGTTACAAAACCCGCTCTTTTGATTCGTGGTTCCGAATCAAGTTATATTTCAGATGCAGATTTTCAGAACTTTAAAGAGGGCTTTCCAAAGGGAGAGTTATTAACCATAGAGGGTGCCAATCACTGGGTTCACGCTACAAAACCAAAGGAATTTGTTGACGCTGTTGTAAATTTTGCATTATGAGTTATTTTTTTCAAAAAGAAATAAAGCTGAAACCCTTTCCGAGAGGATTTCATCTCATCACCGGTGAAATTGTTAGTAGTATTCCTGAGATCAGGAATATCAAAATGGGTTTCCTTCAAGTTTTTATCAAGCACACCTCCGCCAGCCTTACCATCAATGAAAACTGCGACCCAACTGTCCGGGGAGATTTTGAACGACACTCCAATATCTTATTTCCAGAAAATGCCAGGCACTATCATCATAACTATGAAGGCCCCGACGACATGCCCGCACACTTAAAATCTTCAACCTTTGGTTGCCATGCTATGATTCCGGTAACCAAAGGAAAGCTTAACCTGGGTACATGGCAAGGAATCTATCTGGGAGAGCACCGCAATTATGACTCCGGCAGAAAGCTGGTTCTTACCTTGATGGGAGAAAGTTTTTAATATTTCTTAAATTCTCTACTCTCTACTCTAATTCTCTACCTTATACTGTTTCACCACATTTTTATCTATATCTTCCTGATAAAAAAGTACCTCCTTAAACTGCCCTTCGGCGTACATTTTTCCTTGATTATTAAAATATGCCGAATTAACATCCCCGCTGTTACCACCTGCCAACAACGACATCGCTCTTACCTTTTCGCCAAATTCCACCGCACACACAAAACTATTACCGCTATAGCCATATCGCTTTTTGGTACCTGAATACATTCGGCTGTTAAATGAGGGCAAGCTACCCCAAAGAGCTGAGGCATTTGCCACCGCAATACTTTCACGGGCATCATCATGTTCGCCACTTATTTTATTGTTGATCCTTTGAAAACGGTTGATGTCTCCCCATTTCACTTTCCAGGTGCCATAGCGTTCTTTGTAATTGTCAATTGCTTTTTCCAAATGCCCCACCAGTTCATCAGCGGAGGCTTCTTTTATATATTGGTTGGCATTTTGTACCTGGTCATTTTCACCCGGGTTGATATACACTTTCCTTAATTTTGCATTAAGCTGTTGTGCCCATTCTATGGCCACTGCAGTTGCAATGCTTCCTTTTTCTGGATAGTAATTCCAGCTTTTCAAGCTGTCCAAAGCCTCCCTCAATTCACCCTCATATTTTCCATCAGTTTTCCGGGCTAATTCCGGAATCAGCACCTCAAACATTTTTAGATATCGGTCATAGCCCAGACTTATCAATTTTTCAAGGTTAAGTTTCTCCTCTCTTCTCAGCAACTCAGCAGCCCTAAGCCCCCTGAAATTCTCCCCGTCAGGTGCCATGTAGCTTGGGAAATCGATTTTTTTGGGACTTTCCTCCCCTGAAACCGTAAACGGTGTAGAATTACAGTTCTGAATCCACCCATTATTCGGATTATAGAGATGTACAATATCTTTTACCTCATGCAATCCACCATAATCATTACTTTTTAGCCAACCCTCCTGGGCTTGAGACCAGTTTTTATTTTTGTCTCTTACAGGCATATAGTTTCCGTGCCAGTAGGCAATATTCCCATATTTATCCGCAAAAACCGTATTATTAGAGGTGTTGGCCTTCATATTCATTACTTTCTTATAGTCATCCAGTCCGGTTGCTTTGGTCCTCAGCCAGCTTTGCTCCAGACTCTTTTGGGAGCGGTTGTATGAGGTTAGGCTTAGCCAATTACCATCTTTTTTGCCCATTACGGGTCCTCTATGTGTGTAATATCCAATAAAAACGCTTTCCTTTAAACCTTCAGACGTCTGATACTTTATCTTTATTTCTTTAGTTTTCATTTTCCGAAACTTTCCATCATATAAGTATTTGTAGCCCGTCTTCTCCCTGATCACCTTTTCCAGATATACATCTGCCACATCGGCGTTGGAGGAGGTATGCATCCAGCCGCAATTTTCATTAAAACCCTGATAAACAAAAAATTGCCCCCATGTCACAGCTCCATAGGCATTTAGTCCGTCATCACTCTTGACATGCACCTCAGGCCTGAAATAAAACGTCGTGTGTGGGTTGATATACAGCATCACCTTACCTGATTCAGATTTTTGAGGCCCAATCGCAAACCCATTGGAGCCCGTTTGTTCATAATCATCATTTTGAGACTCGAATCCCAGACCTTCATCATTCCTTTCATAAAAAACCTTCAAAGTTTCAGTACCCAGCTCTGCAGTGCTTATGGCTCCAATACTTCCATCTGTCCACAATAGTGGGTACCAGGGCTCGAAATGGTTCAAAAGTTTTGGTTTAACTGCCTTGTGAGTGGCCAAAAAGTAATTAATTCCTGCTGCATAAGCATCCAAAAGGTCTTTTAGCCACTTTGGAGCATTTTTATACTCCTTTTTTGCTTCATTTTCATCTATCAAAAGCCGGATCAAAAGGTCACTATATATATCCTTATCTCCATTGAGTTCCGAAAGCCGCCCCAATTTTTCGATGTAATTCATCTCCACCCTCTCAAAATCATCCTCACATTGGGCATACATCAGCCCAAACACGGCATCGGCATCAGTCTTTCCCCATACATGCGGTACTCCATAGCTGTCTCTCTTTATTTCTGAGGTGTATTTTTGCGAAAATGCCAATTGTACAACTAACAAAAGCATCCAGTTCAACCAATTTACCTTCTTCATCATGCCGCAATTATTTATCATTTTCAAATAAAAGCAGAATAATTGTATCATTTCAAAAACTTCCTGACAATTTTTTTTAGGGCGAGCCACCTTTCCACCCACGCTAAGGCGTGGGTGATAAGGTGTCGGGCTATCCGTTACAAGTCCGTCCACGCACATTCCGTCCGCACTACGGGCTTTTCACTGCTATCCCTCTCGCAGGGAATGAGTTTTAAGTTAAGGTTAAAGTTTTAAGAACAAACATTAAAAGTATCCATTACCTTCTCAAAGCCCAATCTATTACAGCGGGCTTCAGCCCGTTGAAAGAAAGTCCCACCAGATTACAAAGAAGTCTTAGCCCAATCATATAAAAAATAATTGCCACGGGCTTCAGCCCGTTGAAGAAGGAGGTTGCATACTTTCTTAGAGAGGGCTTTAGCCCAAATATTAGGAGGTTTAAAAAAAGTTTACAAGCTAAAGAATCATCAAAGAATATATTAGTGTAGGAATTTACATATTAATAAAACAAGAAAGAGTATAACAAAAGTGGAGGGTATAAATAATAATTGATTGGTTATCAGGGAAGGGAAGGATTAGGCAAAAAAATAAATTAAAAATAAATTTGGAAAAGGGGAATGGGTGGTATTAACTTTGCAGTCC